>ERZ827458.60-NODE-60-length-199114-cov-9.664140_pt1 | contig 199114 bp, 175 predicted proteins | sample MGYA00519706_ERZ827458 | MGnify/ENA primary metagenome ERZ827458 (study PRJEB31778, sample SAMEA3449309) | human gut metagenome | biome: human gut; feature: human-associated habitat; material: faeces | place: United Kingdom | collected 2010/2012 ... | reverse complement strand
AATACCAAACACTTACTTTATTTATCCAAATTTTGCCGTTTTTTTGCGAGTTCTTGTGTATATTTGTCCGCTCAATAAACACAATATGAAAAGTTTCGAACATTTAATCATCACGCGGTTCAATCTGAACCTCTATGCGCGGGACAAACACGACGCTCCGACGCGCACCGAACGGTGGCTCGAACATCGTTTCGAGATCTTCGAACGCTATTGCCTGCCTTCGGTGGCGGCGCAGACCAACCCGAATTTCAGGTGGCTCTGTCTTTTCGACGCGGCGACGCCCGCGGCTTACCGCCGCCGCATCGGCGGTTACCAGTCCGTCTGTCCGCAGTTCCGGTCCGTATTTTACAGCGCCGGGCAGGCCGGACGCCTGACCGAAAGTCTGCGCACTACGATTTCAGGCCTGCTGGCCGGGCGTGAAGAGCTGGCCACCCCCCCCCTCCGCAGCTGCTGATTACTACCAATCTCGATAACGACGACGCATTGGCCGCCGACGCCGTCGAACTGCTTCAGCGCGAAATCCGCTTCTCCTCCGGCAAACGCATCTACAGCCTTCTTTACGGTTACCAGTATTTCACCGACCGGCGCTTCGCGCTCAAAATGCGCTACACGAACAATCACTTCCTGACGCTCGTCGAGCCGTTCGATGCGCACTCCGAAACCATCGTTTCCTACCGTCATACCAAAGCCATCCGCCAGCAGCCCACGGTCTACCTCGCCACCGATAAGGGCAAGTGGCTCGAAATCGTGCACGAGGACAACGTCAGCAACGATTTTCGAATCAATATCAAAGTTGTGGTATATTCCCCTGCTCTGGGGCCGCCGGTTCGCCGATTTCGGCCTGCCTGACCTCCATGTTCCGGGACTGCGGCAGTGGTTCTGCACGCTGTGCGTCGTTCCCGCGCGGTTTCTGGTCACGGCGGTCCTGCGCCTGCGCCGCAAGTGGGCGCTGCGGCGGGCTGCGTTACCTTAGTACCGGGTATTTGTTGTTGAAGCGGAATCCCACGCCCAGCATCAGGTAGTTCGGGGTCTGGAAATCCTTGAGACAGTAGCCTATGTGGACGAACGTGCGCCGTGTGGCGGCGATCTTGAGCGTCAGCATCTGATAGAACGACTTGAGGTCGCCGCCCTTGTGCAGGACGTTGACTCCCAGTCCGATGCCGACCGTGAAGTAGGGCATGACGAATTCGGCGCGTCCCGATATTCCCAGTGCGATCTGCCGGTCGATCGACGGGGTGTAGAACGTGTAGCCGGGATCGCGGCCTCCGACCTCGACGATATAATCTTCGGTGTAGACGTTGGCGCTGCCGTCGTAGACGCCGTCCAGCGAGAGACCCGCGCGGAATTTATAACCGAAGTTGTACATCGTCGCGAAGTTGAAGCCCGCCACGCCGTAGGCGTTGGGCGAAGCGTACTGCTTGTCGCCGACCTCCACGCCCTTGCGGCGCCACGATCCGAACAGCACCAGATCGTAGCTGAAATGGCGGGGGAAATCGGGCGCGAGAAGCGGCCTGCGCGGTTTTACGAGCGGATCGTCGGCCCGGCCGAAACAGTAGAGCAGGCCGAACTTCATGCCGATCGAGTTGAGTCCCGCATTGGGAAATTTGGTGTTGCCGTTCGAAAAGTGGGTCATCGAGAGTCCCGCCGAGAAATCCAGCTCGCGCGTGAGCGTCACGTTGAGGTAGAAATCGGCGTTGATGTAGGCGTTTATCTTCGACCCCATCATTATGTTGGCCGGGTTCATCTGCGCGTCGTAGGGTTTCCAGCCGAACGACAGTCCGAAATTCCACTCGTAGTTGAACGACAGCCGCCGGCTTATCCGCGCGATGCGCGCCCCTTGGAAAATATAGAACGCCACGGGCGTGCCCAGCTCCTCCCGGTTTTCGAAACTGTAGTAGGAGAACCCGATTCCCTGATAGGCGCCTCCGTATATCCGGTCGGGACGCGATCCGGGCTGGAAGCGGAACGAGTAGCGCAGGTGGGCGGCCAGCGACAGGTCGATCGGCTGCCGGGCCAGATTGTCGCCCGCGAGGAACGGATTGGTCGGACACACGTATTCCGGACGGAGTTCCAGCCCGATACCGTGGACGAAGCGACGGCGGGGGAATGCTGCCGTACTGTCCGTACGGGTGTTGGCGCCCGTCGCGGAGGCTATGCGGGTGCCCGCGTTTGGCACGAAACCGGTGCTGGAACCGTTGTTGCCGTCGCCCGTCGCGGAACTTCTGTCGGAGTTACCGCTGTTTGGCGCGGATCCGCCCCAGTTGCCGGCGCCCCCGCTCTCTGCCGTGCCGGACCCGGATCCCGGACCCGTTCCGGATGCGCCGTCCGGATGTTTTCCCACTGCCCCCGATCCGGCACTGAACCCAGCCTGAAATCCGGTTTCGTATCCGGTGCGGTAACCCCTTTTATGTCCGTCTCTGTATCCTGCGTCGTACCCTGCGGCATATTCGGCCGAACGCGCCGCGCTCTGCGCCGACGGCTTTGCCGGCCGGGGCGTCGTCGTTTCGGGCGAACCGTTCGCTGTGCCGGGAGCGGATTCGACTGTCGGTTTGGCGTCGGATTTTGCGGTTTCGGGGGATTGCGGAGCGTCCGTTTTACAGGCGCCGGGACCGCTTGCGCCGGTCGGACTGCCGACTGGTTCATTAATCGTACTGTTGACCTGATAGAGATCTGCTGTCGGGGATTCCGTTGTTGTCGGATCGCCGCCGCGGTTTGCGTTCGCCGGGGCAGACGGAGTTTCCGAAACACCTGCCGTCGTCAGATCCTTACGGCTCTCGTCCGCCGCTTCTCCGGCTGTGGCGAAGCCGGACAGAAAGAGCATGCTTCCCGCAAGAAGCCCCGTCAATCCTTTCCGTATTTTACATTCCATAATGGCCTATCCCCGTTTTGATCGCACAAGATACGAATTTTTGCCGGAGCGCAAAGCGACAATTCGAAAAAATCCCGCCTGCAATGCGATTTTCAGCGGCTTCCGATAGCATTTCCGGGGCCTAATCGCCGGCAATACGGACTGTTATTTGGTTTCTTCGATTATTGTCTCTATCTTTGTACCCGAACCAATATCCGCTCCGATGAGAATAAACGATTAGTAGGTCGGTTTCATTAAACCGACGCCGTGCCGTAAAACAACCCGGTCTGAGGTTTAACAGGTCCCCATTCTGCGGGACCGCTATTAATCGTTTTCATATGAGTATTATCCTTAGCGGTGTTTCGTACCGCTACCGCAATCAGCAATTTCTGTTCGAAGGAATAGACCTGTCCGTCGCCGCGGGCGCCAAAGCTGCCGTCGTGGGCGACAACGGCGCCGGCAAATCGACGCTCCTTAAACTTGTCGCGGGCGAACTCGCTCCCGCCGCGGGAAGCATCGCCTGCTCCTCGCGTCCCTACTATGTGCCTCAGCACCTCTCCGCCGCCGGCATCTCCGCCGTCGGCGTTTTGGGCGTCGCGGACAAGCTCGATGCGCTCCGCGCCATCTGCGGCGGCAGCGCCGATCCCCGCTGTTACGACATTCTGGCCGACGATTGGGACGTCGAAGCCCGCTGCCGCGCCGCCCTCGACCACTGGGGACTGCCGCACGTCGGCCTGACCGACCCGGTCGATGCGCTGAGCGGCGGCGAGCGGACGAAACTCTGTCTGGCGGGGATTTCGGTCCATAACCCCTCTGTCATTCTGCTCGACGAACCGACCAATCACCTCGACACGTCGGGCCGCCGCAGGCTCTATGACCTGATCCGTGCCAGCCGCGCGACGATCGTCGTTGTGAGCCACGACGTCGCGCTGCTCAACCTGCTCGGCACGACCTGCGAACTCTCTGCGAAAGGACTGAAAGTCTACGGCGGCAACTATGATTTTTACCGCGAACGCAAACGGATCGAGGAGGAGGCGCTGGCCCAGCAGGTCGATTCCGAACAGACGGCCCTGCGGCTGGCCCGCAAAAAGGCGCAGGAGGTCCGCGAGCGACAGGAGCGGCGGATGCGTCAGGGCGAGCGGCACAAGGACCAGCTTCCGCGCATCCTGCGCCGGACGATGAAGGACAGCGGCGAACGGACCAAGGCGCAGCTCGTCGGGAAACATGCGGAGCTGATCGACGGCAGTCGGGAGCGGCTGGACGAACTGCGCCGCCGGCAGCGGACGCAGTGCGAGCTGAAAATAGATTTCGACGACGCGCAGCTTCACGACGGCAAACTGCTGGTCCGGGCCGACGGCCTGAATTTCGAATATGCGCCCGGCCGCCCGTTGTGGCGCGAACCGCTTGCGCTGGAGATCCGCAGCGGCGAACGTATCCGCCTGACCGGCGACAACGGCACGGGCAAAACGACCCTCGTCCGGCTGCTGACCGGCGAACTGGAACCCACTGCCGGACGCATCGGCAGGGCTGACTTCTCGTATGTCTGTCTCGATCAGCAATACAGCCGTGTGAACACCCCGCAGAGCGTGCTGGAACTGGCGCAGAGCTGCAATCACGGCAATCTGCAGGACCACGAACTGAAACTGCGGCTTCACCGTGCGCTGTTTGGGCAGCAGATGTGGGACAAGCGGTGCGATACGCTGAGCGGCGGCGAACGGATGCGGCTCTGCCTCTGCAGCCTGATGATCGCCAACCACGTTCCCGATCTCTTTGTCCTCGACGAGCCGACCAACAACCTCGACCTTTCGAGCCTTGCGATCCTGACCCGCACGGTCCGCAATTATCGCGGCACTCTGCTGGTCGTCTCCCACGACGACAATTTCACCCGTGAAATCGGAATTACCCGGACGGTCGGACTGGAATCGCCGCCGGCCGAATAAAAAGCGGAACCCCGGACCGGAAGAACGGGACTCAGACGGCAATAATAAATCCGGCCCCGTTGGAAAGGGCCGGATTCATTGTCAACGGGGCCGGGCATTATTTGTTTGGTGCCGCGTCTCGCGTGCGGACTAATATCCGAGTATTCTCAGCATCGAGCGGTAGGACTGCTCCTTGGCGAACAGGCGCGTGTAATACTCGTTGTCGCTCTTGTCGCGGTCGATGATGATGTGCTTGGGCGCGGGAATCAGACAGTGCTGGATGCCGCCGAAGCCGCCCAGCGACTCCTGATAGGCTCCCGTGTGGAAAAATCCGATGTACTGCGTGTTGCCCGGTTCGAGCTTGGGCAGGAAGATGGCGTTGGTGTGCGACTCGGCGTTGTAGAAATCCTCGCTGTCGCAGGTCAGTCCTCCGAGCAGTACGCGCTGGTACTCCTTGTCCCAGTTGTTCACCGCCAGCATGATGTAACGCTGGTTGATGCCCCATGTGTCGGGCAGGGTAGTGATGAACGACGAGTCGATCATGTACCAGTTCTCGCGGTCGTTCTGCTGTTTCTGGTTGACGATCGAATAGAGCGATGCGCCGCTTTCGCCCACCGTGAAGGAGCCGAACTCGGTGAAGATGTTGGGCTCTTCGGTGTCGTTGCGCTGGCAGATGTTCTTGATCTGGGCGATGATCTCTTCGGTCAGGTACTCGTAGTCGTACTCGAAGTTGAGCGAGTTCTTGATCGGGAATCCGCCGCCGATGTTGAGGCTGTCCAATTCGGGGCAGATGGCCTTCAGCTCGCAGTAGACGTTGATGCACTTCGACAACTCGTTCCAGTAGTAGGCCGTGTCCTTGATGCCGGTATTGATGAAGAAGTGCAGCATCTTGAGCTGGAACTTCTTGCTGTTCTTGAGTTTGGCCTTGTAGAAGTCGATGATGTCGTTGTAGCGGATGCCCAGACGCGAGGTATAGAACTCGAACTTGGGTTCCTCCTCGCAGGCGATGCGGATGCCGACCTTGCATTTCTTGGTGAACGAATCCTCGAACAGCTCCAGCTCCTCCTTGTTGTCGAGCACAGGAATGGTGTTCACGAAGCCGTCGTTGACCAGCTGGGCGATGTTCTCCACATACTGCGGCCGCTTGAAACCGTTGCAGATGATGTAGCGGTCCTTGTCGATGATTCCGCTGTCGTAGAGCGCGTTGATGATATGAATGTCGTATGCCGACGACGTTTCGAGATGAATGTCGTTCTTCATTGCCTCCTCCAGCACGAATGAGAAGTGGCTCGACTTGGTGCAGTAACAATAGTTGTACGAGCCCTTGTAGTCCACCTTGGCCATCGCCACGTTGAACATACGCTTGGCCCGGTTGATCTGCTGCGAGATCTTCGGCAGGTAGGTTATCTTGAGCGGCGTGCCGTACTGTTTTATCAACTCCATGAGCGGAATGTCGTGGAAATTCAGCTCGTTGTCTTCGACCGAGAACTCATCCTGCGGGAAGTCGAACGTCTGTTCGATGAGGTCGATGTACTTGTCCTTCATGGCTCGTTTGTCGTGGTTTTTACAATCCGTCCCGTCTACATCCGAAATTTTCGGGCAATGTAGCTCGCCCGGATTTTCCGAAAAAACGGGATGCAAAGTAGGCGAATATTTTTCGTATAACCAACACTTTGCCGGATTATTTTGAAAAACTCCCCCGAATTTTGGTTTTTTCTTCGAAAAAAGGTACTTTTGGTGCAAATTTCAAGCAAGATTTCAATCGTGTTGATTCGCACCATATCGCAATATCTTGAGTCGCACAAACGGCTCGTCGTTCCCCAGCTTGGGACGTTTATCGTCAAGGAGCCGGGCGTAAGCATCGTTTTCTCGGAACTTCTGAAGCGCGACGACGGGACGCTCCGCCGTCTGCTTATCGACGGGGGGCTGAGCGAACTGGAAGCGGCGGGGGAGATCGACCGCTTCGTCTTCGAGGTGCGCCACGCCGTGGAGCACGGCGCCGAATTCCGGCTCGACGGTTTCGGCGTGATGAGGCCCGGTCCCAACGGCACCATCGCCTTCGCTTTCGAATCCCGCCGTGCGGAGTCCGCATCCGGCGCATCCGGACTTCCCGGTGCGGCCGCGGCGTCCGACGGACAGCCGAAGCCCGCCCGCCGGCCCTACGACGAACCCCGCATTTCGACTTCGGCCAAGATGGCTCCCGATCCTTCGGTGCGCGGCCTGCGCTACGGCAAGCCGCCCAAAAACACCGACGCCTATACTTACGTGGACCGTCCTCCGCGCCGCCGCAAGGCGGACCGCTTCATCTGGATCGCCCTGATCGCCGCGGCCCTCGCCGTCGCGGCCATCGCGTTCGGCTATCTGCGCGAGGCGAAGGACCGGGAGATCGAGATGCAGTACCTCGAACAGCCTGCCGACACCCATACCGCGGCGTCCGGCGATGCGGCACAACCAGAACAACCCATTACGGAATAAATGACGGATATCACCACAGTCAAACAACGCTTCGGCATCATCGGCGCTTCGGAACTTCTGGACCGGGCGCTGGAGGTCGCCGTGCGCGTGGCTCCGACCGACCTGACGGTACTCGTCACGGGCGAAAGCGGCGTGGGCAAGGAGTTTTTCCCGCAGGTCATCCACGCTTACTCGGCCCGCAAACACAATAAATATATAGCCGTCAACTGCGCGGCCATTCCCGAAGGCACGATCGACTCGGAGCTTTTCGGCCACGAGAAAGGCTCCTTCACCGGAGCGCTCGAAGCCCGCAAGGGCTATTTCGAGGAGGCCGACGGGGGTACGATCTTCCTCGACGAGGTCGCCGAACTGCCGCATCCGACGCAGGCGCGCCTGCTGCGCGTGCTGCAGACGGGCGAATTCATACGTGTCGGTTCGTCGAAGGTCCAGAAGACCGACGTCCGCGTCGTCGCGGCCACGAACATGAATTTGCAGCAGGCCATCGCTTCGGGCCGCTTCCGCGAGGATCTCTATTACCGCCTGAGCACGGTGCCGATCACCGTTCCGGCGCTGCGCGAGCGTCCGCAGGACATTCCGCTGCTGTTCCGCAAATTCGCCGCCGACGTGGCCGTGCAGTACCGCATGCCCGCCGTGACGCTCGATCCCGCGGCGCGCGAGATGCTGATGCATTATTACTGGCGGGGCAATATCCGCCAGCTTAAAAACGTTGCTGAACAGATATCGGCCATCGAGCAGACGCGTCTCATTACGCCCGACGTGCTGGCCAAATACCTGCCGCCGCAGGGTGGGGGTGCTCCCGTCATGATGGGCGGGGCGCCGCTCGACGACGCGATGTCCACCGAACGCGAACTGCTCTACAAGGTGCTTTTCGACATGCGCGCCGACATCAACGACCTGAAGCGGATGATGTCCGAGCTGCTGCACAACCCCTGTCAGGAGCCGGTCCGCGACATCAAGGCGCTGCTGCCGACCACGGCGCAAAGCTCCGCGCCCGTCTATGCAGCAGGCTCGGTTCCGGTCTTCGCCGAGAGCGAGGAGGTGACCGACGAGCCGCCGCGCGAGATGACCAAGGCCGACATGCAGCGCGAGCAGATCATCCGCGCCCTGCGCCGCAACAACGGACGCCGCCGCGAAGCCGCCGCCGAGCTGTTCATGTCCGAGCGCACGCTCTACCGCAAGATCAAGGAGCTGGGCATCGAAGAGAACTGACGGCTGACGGCCCTCCCCGGATCGTCCGGCGGAGTGCACTGAAAATAACCGGTTCCGAACCGGAGTAAAACGATAGAATTTCGGCATGAAGATAAAATTCGCAATCACGGCCCTTTGCGCCGCCCTGCTGACGGGCTGCGGCGTGGCCATCAAATATTCGCTTTCGGGTGCTTCGATTCCGCCCGACGCCAAGACCTTCAGCGTGGCCTATTTCCCCAACAACGCCACGATGGTCGCGCCGATCCTCAGTTCGACGCTCACCGACGCACTGGTTGACATGTTCACCCGCCGCACCCGCCTGATGCAGGTCGAGGAGGGCGGCGACTTCGCCTTCGAGGGCGAGATCACCAACTACATGTCGGCGACCTCGTCGGTTTCGACCGACGACTACGCGGTGCTCAACCGCCTTTCGATCACCGTCAAGGTGCGCTTCACGAATGCGCTCGACGAAAAAATGTCGTTCAACCGGACGTTCACGGCTTTCGAGGATTACGAATCCACGCGGCTGCTCTCCGAGGTCGAGGGCGAGCTGATCCCCCAGATCGTCGATAAACTGGTTACGGATATTTTTCAGGCTTCGGCCTCCAACTGGTAAAACCTGCGCGGCATGACGGATTTCAGACAATACCTCGCATCGCCCGCCACCGCGGAGCGCCCTTCCGCCGGGGAGCTGGACGCCCTCGCGGCGCGTTACGAATGGTTCGCTCCGGTCCGTATCGCACGGGAGATCGTAACCGGGATATGCGATCCGCGGCTGGCCGTCACGGCCCCGTGGCGGGCGCAGAGTTCGCTGCTGCGCCGACCGATCGACGCGGAGGCCGTCCTGCGGCTTTCGTCGGACGACATCATCGACCGCTTTCTGCAGGAGGACGACCTGCGCATCGTCGCGGCCGACGGCGAACCGGAGGAGGAGGTCCGCACGGCCGCCGAGCTGGACGACGACGACGAGGTCGTGAGCGAAGAGCTGGCCGAAATCTATCTCGCGCAGGGGCTTTGTGACAAAGCAATAGCGATTTATCGCAAATTAAGTTTGCTAAATCCCGAAAAAAGTGTTTACTTTGCCGAGCTAATTGGCAAATTGGAAAACAATAATTAAAATTCAACGATATGTTATACACGATTTGCATTGCCCTGATACTCATCGCGAGCGTATTGATCATCCTTGCGGTATTGGTGCAGAACCCCAAGAGCGGCATGGCCGCCAACTTCGGCGCGTCGAACCAAGTGATGGGCGTGCGCGAGACTTCGGACTTTTTGGAGAAATTCACGTGGACGATGGCCATTGCTATCGTCGTGCTGAGTCTGGTCGCTACGCTGGCTATGGACAAAGGCCTTGTCGCCGAGAGCAACAGCGAGATTTCGAAGGACGTTAAGGCGCTTCAGGAGCGCGTTATCGAGTCGGAAACTCCTGCCACGATGCCGCAGGCCGAGATTCCCGCCGCCGAAGTTCCCGCCGAGCAGTCGGCCGAATAGGGGCTGGGTTTCAGCCGGACAGTGCCGGCCGCGAGGAACGGGGTTCCCGGCCGATGCGGGTGCTGTCTGATATTTTACAAGCCGTGGATTTTCCACGGCTTTTCGTTTTTCCCGTATTCGGTCGTACGTCCTGCGCCGAAGTATTGTCGGGTGCAGGACAATCGCTCGAATCCAAAATCGGTTATTATGACAACGGAAAGTGGAATAAAGTATTTTGAAAACCGCGAGGAGTGGCGGAGATGGCTGACTGACAATTTCGATACGGCCCGTGAGATATGGTTCGTGTTTCCGCATAAGTCGTCCGGTAAGAAAAGCATCGTATATAATGATGCGGTTGAAGAAGCCCTTTGTTTCGATTGGATCGACAGCACGATAAGACCCCTCGACGCAGAGCATAAAATTCAGCGTTTCACCCCCAGAAATCCCAAAAGTCCTTACTCGCAAGCCAATAAGGAAAGACTTAAATGGCTCATGGACAATGGAATGATACACCCGAAATTCGAGGAGAAGATACAGAAGGTGCTTTCCGTCCCTTTTGTATTTCCGGACGATATCATCGACCGGCTGAAAGAAGATCGAACGGTCTAGAGAAACTACTGCCGTTTTCCGGAAACCTATAAACGTATCCGCATTGCCTACATCGAAGCTGCGAGGTCGCGTCCCGAAGAGTTCGGGAAGCGGTTGAACCACTTCATTTGCAAGACGAAGGAAAATAAGACGATACGGGGATTCGGCGGAATTGAAAAATACTATTCGAAATAAAATTCCGGTGCATGGCCGGACGGGCTGCCCGCTCTTGCGGCTGCCCGACGGGACCGGCCTCCCGGCAGCTCCTGTTTCGCCGCTTCTATTTTTCAGTCCCGATCAGGTAGAGCACATGCCGTCGCAGGGGATGGCCTTCGGGCAGGGCGGGGTGGTCGAACTCGCACAAAAGCTCCATGCCGAGCTTCTGCATGACCCGCTGCGAGCGCAGGTTCGTGACGGTCGTGAAGGCTACCAGTTCTTCGATGCCCAGCTTTGCGGCGAGCGCTACGCAGGCCTGCGCCGCTTCCGTCGCATAACCCTGATCCCAGAACTCGGTTCGCAGGCGCCAACCGATTTCGATTTTATCCTTCATGCCCGTAAACGTTACGCGGTGCAGCCCCGTATAACCGAGCAGCTCGCCGTCCTCGCGCCGCTCGACGGCGTACAGGCCGAATCCCTCGGTCGAGAACTCCTCGCGTATGCGTTCCATGAATTCCGCCGACTGCTCCGGCGTCAGCGGTGCCGGAAAGTACTCCATCACGCGCGGGTCGGCGTTCATGGCCGTAAATGTTCCGAGGTCTTCTTCCCGCCATGCGCGCAGCACGAGCCGGGGTGTAGGTGCTGGAAAAATCATTTCGCAAATTCTGTTTTGAATTGGTGGATGTAGATACCGTATTCCGAATGCCGTTCGGATCTCGGCTTCGCATCGCAGCCGGTTCCGCCGCCGTGTGTTTTCCGGAACCGGATCGGCTGCTTCCGATTGCAGTTGTCTGCCGGGCGTTTGCCGCTCCCGGCCGCGGACATTTGTCCGCCTCTTTTTTTATTCGGTCGGGACTTCTGTCCTGCCGTTTTTCGTTTTGTCGGGAGCCGTCCGCTCTTCAACAGCGTCCGGATTCAGCCGGCCCGGTCGTCCGCTCTTCTGCGGCCCGGAGGAAACAGCCCTCCCTTTCTGCGGCCCTACTCGGCCACCTCTTTTTTCGAACGCTTGCGGGTGTTGATCGTCAGATAGCGTTGCAGGGTCTGCTGCAACCGTACCGGATCGATGTCACGGCGCAGTTCGCCGCTCTGTGCGATCGAAATGCCGCCCGTCTCTTCGGAAACGACGATGATGATGGCGTCCGAAATCTCGCTCATGCCGATCGCGGCGCGGTGGCGCGTGCCGTACGATTTGGGAACGTCGCTCTGCGTTACGGGCAGGATGCACTTCGCGGCCACGATGCGGTCGCCTTCGATGATTGCGGCGCCGTCGTGCAGCGGGGCGTTCTTGAAGAAGATATTGCGGATCAGCGGCGTCGAAACCTTTGCGTCGAGTGCGATGCCGCCCTCGGCGATCAGCCGCAGGTCGCTCTGCTGTCCGATGACGATCAGCGCGCCGGTTTTCGTCTCCGACATCTCGCGGCAGGCCGTGACGATCGGCACGACGTTGGTCTGCACCGCATCGTCGCCCGTCGAGAAGATGCGGGTGATGAAGTTGAAATGTTTCTGGCGCATGCCGATCATCTGCAGGAAACGCCGCAGTTCGGGCTGGAAGACGATGATCAGCGCAATGGCTCCGACCGAAATCAGCTGTCCCAGAATTGTGGAGAGCAGTTCCATGTTGAGCGTCCGCACGACGACCCATAGCAGGTAGATGGCGATGATGCCTGAGAGAATATAGGGCGCGTTGGTGCCTTTGGTCATGCGGTAGATCCAGTACATGATCACGGCGACCAGAATGATGTCTATGAAATCGACGAATGTGAACGGAACGAAACCCATTGCGTGTGCGTTGCTTTTTAGTTTTCCTGCAAATGTATAAAAAAATACGGACTTTTCCTCGGTCGGGCCTCAATAAGTCGTGCCGATGTGCTGCCGGCCTGCCGGTCGCCGCAGCCCGGCAGGCATGTTTCGGCGGTTCCCCACGCAGGCGCGTCCACGAAAAAAGCCGTCCCGCAGGGGACGGCTCTTATTCATGCAGCGGAACCGGATTGCTTATTTCTTCTCGGCTTTCTGGTCGGCCGCATACAGCTCGTTTACCTTCGCCAGCACGGCGGGGGTGATGTTGAGCGTCGTGTCGGCGTCGATAAGGGCCGTCGAATTGACGATCATCTTGTACTTTTTGTCGGCGTTGATATCCTGCACGGCGCGGTGCAGCAGATCCTGCGCCCGGTTGGTGAAGACATAGTTCTCTTCATCGAGCGCCTGTGCCTCTTTCTGCGCCGAGGACTGGTATGCCGCCACGCGCTTTTCGATGCTCTGCTGCTGTGCCTGCGCGTCGTTGGTCGTAATCAGTCCCTTCTGATACTTCTCCTGTAACTGGGCGGCTTCGGACTGAAGGTTCTGCTCCTTCTGCGCCCAGCTCTTCTGCGCCTTCTGGGTCTTCTCCTGCAGGGCCTTGCCTTCGTTCAGGAAGAGATCGCACTGAGCCAGCACGGCTTCCACCTGTACATAGGCGATGTCGCTTGAGCCGATTTCGCGGGTCACCTCTTCTGCGGCGGCCGCCGTCTCAGTGGTTTTCGTACCGCAGGCCGTCATGGCGCAAGCCGCAACAAGCGCCGTAAAAAGCATTTTTTTCATGTCGTTTTTTATCGGGTTTAGTTAAATATTCCGCTTTTGAATCACAAAGGTAAAAAAAAATCTTTATTTTTGCCCCACGCCTTGTAAATTTTGACTCCATGTATGAATACATCAGCGGTCCGGTAGCCGAAGTCGCTCCCGCATACGCAGTTATAGATGCCGGCGGGGTAGGTTATTACCTCCATATCTCGCTTGAAACGTTTTCGGCCATCGAGCACACCGAGACGGCCCGTCTGTACGTCCATTACGTCGTGCGCGAGGACGCGCAGCTGCTCTACGGTTTCGCGACCAAAACCGAGCGCGAACTCTTCCGCCATCTGATCAGCGTGTCGGGCGTCGGCGGCAATACCGCCCGGATGATCCTTTCGACCTATTCGCCGCGCGAATTGCAGGGCATCATCACTTCGGGCAACGCCGTGCTGCTGAAAAACGTCAAGGGGCTGGGGCTGAAAACCGCCCAGAAAATCATCGTCGAGCTGAGCGGCAAGCTCACCGGACTGGGCGACGCCGACGCCGCTCTTCCGGCTGCCGGCAACGGCGAAAAGCTCGAAGAGGCGCTCGCGGCGCTGGTCATGCTCGGCTTTGCCAAAACTGCCGCCGAGAAGGCTCTTCGCGGCATTCTGCGCGAAAATCCGGGGGCTTCGGTCGAGGATTTGGTGCGAATGGGCTTAAAAAGCCTATGAAAAGTCTTTTTTCATCAACGAAATCGAATAATTCCCCCCCCCGTTTGTTTGGTTTGGTAAGATATTTGCTATACCTTCGCACCCGTTACTTGATATTATTGATTTATGGAAGAACAAATCCCTCTTGGCTTTATCGGTATCCTGCTAGGGGTGTTCGCCTTTGCCTTCCTGATCGGTGTAGGCGTCATATATCTGAAGCAACGGCGAATTCAACGTCTCAAAAATCCCCGGAAAGACTATTATCGGTAGCATAATCGACGGCTTCGGCCGTCTTTTTTTTGCCCCGGCATGCTAACCGGGGCTTTTTTTGCGTTTCATGCTGTAAAATCGGATTGTTTTTGTAAATTTGCACGATTATACGACGATGAGCAGAGTTTTCATATCCATATTCGCGGCGCTGGTGCTGCTGGCCGGATGCTCCGACGAGGAGGACATCCTGCCCACGCAGAAGACGAAGATCGTCTCCTACCTGACCGGCACCCATTCGCCCAAGCTCGTGGCCTATGAGGAGCTGGAGGAGGGGAGCGACGAGCCTTACTTCACCACTTCGGGCAACGCGGTCTACCGCTACATCGCGGGGATCAACAACCCCGACCGCGTGAACTGGACCGAGGTGACGCGCACCTCGAAGGTGACCGTCACTTTCAGCGCCTACGTCTTCACCTTTGCCAATATCGTGACGCCCGCGACGTCCTCCACCAACCTTACGATGCCCTATTATTCGAACGATCCGGTGCTGATCGCGGCGATGGAAGATCCCGAAAACGGTCCCGGTCTGACGCCGGGCGCGTGGTCGTCCGAACCGCTGGAGATAGATATGCGCGGTTCCGGCATAATAAAAGGGCTTTACGATGCGTTACTTGGTTGTCGTGAGGGCGACTATGTCGAATCCTACATGACCTACAATATGGCTTACGGCGACATCAACTTCAGTACGATCCCGAAGGAGAGTCCCGTCGCTTATTTTTTTACGGTAAACAGTGTCGAGTAAAATACAAACCGAAAATATGAAATTTATTACCCGTTTTTTATGCGTGCCGGTTGCCGGCCTTCTGGCGCTGACATCCTGCGCGAAAGACGAAGACGAATCGTACGTTCAGTTCGAGAATCAGGCGCTCGAAGCGTGGATGACCCAGCACCGGTCCGATCTGGTTCAGAACTACCAGTCCGACGGCGGCTATTATATCGACGTGATCGAGGCAGGCGACCAGTCGCTGGACCCGATCGGCAAGGAGCCGATCTGGGTGTCGTTCGACTTCACGGGGCGCGATCTGGCCGGCAACATCATCCTCACGCGCAACGCCGATTCGGCCAGACTGGCCGGGACTTTCTCCAAATACACCCATTACGTGCCCTTTTACCGCTATTGCGGCACCGAAAATACGGGGCTGATGGAAGGTACGTGGCTGGCCATGCGCAACACGCTGAAACTGGGTGAAAAGTATTATAACGCGAACAAGGACCGTCTCGGACTCCGGTCGCCCGAACTGCAGCTGCGTTACGGCACCAAAATCCAGCTTTACATGCCGTCGTCGGTCGTCGGCAACGGCGTCGAGGGCACCGGCGGCTACGAAGGACAGTATACGCTGAGCTCCAAGCGGCCGTTCATCGTCACGATGGAGATCCGCGATACGGTCAACAACCCGCTCGAACGCGAAGGCGGGGATGTGGACGGGTTCTGCGACGATAACGGAGGCCGTCTGGTCTACGGCAAGGAAGCCGACGACAAGACGGGTGCCGTCGTGCGTCCGACCGATCCCGAAGACGCGAACCACGCCTACGTTACGGCCAACCGCTGGGTCAGCGCCTGCGATACCATTCCGCAGCTCTACGTCAATGTGCGCTACGATCCGACGCAGGCCGACGGCGACTGCCTGACCTTCCCCGAACCCTATAAGTCTGCCTATGAACCGTACGACGGGGCGATGGCGGATATAGACAAGCGGATCGCCGAAGTGCTGAAAAAGCGTTTCTATCCTGACGACGACGATAAATACGAAGGCGTCGTGAAGCTCGACGCCGATTCGGTGACGCTCGAAGGTACAGCCAAAATCTGGTATATCGGGCGTTTCCTCGACGGCTTTATCTTCGATACGAATATCGACGAGGTGAAGAAGATCATTTACGGCGAGGTCAAATCCGCCGGTTCGGCGCTCTCCTATAAGCCGTCGGAAAGAAAGATGATCGAAGCCTTCTACTACACGATTCCCAACCTCAAGTACGGCCAGTGGGCCGAGCTGATCACCACTTCGACCAACGCCTATGGCTCGTCGGGCAAGACCGGATCGACCAGCTCCTCCACGTCGGGCACGAGCGGTTATTCGTCGAGCTATTACGATTACCTGAACTACCTGAATTACGCCAACAGCTATTACGGCAGCGGCGGTTATTACGGCGGTTACTACAATAACTATTACGGCGGTTACGGCGGCTACTACGGCGGTTATTACGGCGATACGTACGGCAGCGATTACAACAGCTCCAGCACGGGAACTACGGTCAAGACCATCAATACCGAGATTCCCTCGTTCACGCCGCTTATTTTCCAGCTTTACATCGAGCCGAAGGAGTAATCCGGCGCCGGATACGAAAACTGAAACCGCACTTTCCGTCGGGAAAGTGCGGTTTCTTTTTTATTATCTCCCCGTTTCGTTTTTATTACACATTTTTAAGGCAGAAATTTTGCAGTTCACCAAAAATGTATTAACTTAGTGATGCAGAACTTCAACTTAAAATTCAACGGATATGATTATCACATTTAACGAGTTGCGCCGTATCAAGGACAGACTGCCCAGCGGCAGCTCGCAGCGCATTGCAGATGAGTTAGGAATCGATGTAGACACCGTCCGCAACTATTTCGGAGGCAAGCACGAGGCGAAAGAATGCGTGGGTGTCCACTTCGAGTCGGGGCCGGACGGAGGCGTGGTTACGCTGGACGATACGACGATTCTCGACGTTGCGATGCGTATTCTGGGCGAGCAGAAATAAATATTGTATGCCGGCCTTCGGGCCGTGTCGTCGGGCCTGCGGTTGCGCAGGCCTGTTTTTTTTGCCGCCTGACTCCGCTGTCCTGTCTGTCTTCGTTGCATCGCTCTTTGCGCTGTCTTCCTTCCTGTCTTACGTTTTCCTCTTGCCGGCCCGTAGCTCCCTCTGCCCGTAGCTCCCTCTGCCCGTAGCTCTCTCTGCCGGCAGCTCGCCAGCTTTGTCGGTCCGTCCTCCGGCGTCTGTATTCCGTCTGGTTTTTCTTCCGCCATTCCTTACTTCTTCCGCCCGCCGTCCATCGCCGTCCATCGCCGTCCATCCCCTCGCCGCCTGTTGTCCGTCGCCCGTTGCGCCGTCCATCGTCCAGCGCTTGCCGTTTGTTGTCCGTCGCCTGTACCCCGTCGCCCGCCGCCGCACCTCTTTCCGTTGCCGTTCGGTCCGGACCACGGCTTTTGTATCCGCGGAATCCCGGCCTGCATGTCTGCGGGAGCTGCTTGCCGTGTCGTTCCGCAGCGGTTCCGTCGGTCTGCCTTTCCTCGAAAAAGCCTCCGCCTTCCGCAGCTTGGTCGCCGCGCCGTTTCTGACAAAATAACACCTTGCGTCCTGCTTTCCGGGGCGATATTCCCGGCCCGGTCTGCCATTCTGCTGACAATTTGGCAGAGATTGCCGTTTGGTACAACCTTTGTTCAAATTCAGGACGTGACCGGCGCTCCGGACCCGCAGGGCGGAAGAACTCCGGCGGCACGGACAGAAAACGGAAAAAATATAAACAATTAAACTCATATACGATTATGGCAAAGATTATTGGTATCGACTTAGGAACTACTAACTCCTGCGTGGCAGTGATGGAAGGCAGCGAGCCTGTCGTTATTCCCAACTCCGAAGGACACCGCACGACTCCGTCGGTAGTGGCTTTCGCGGCGGACGGCGAGCGCAAGGTGGGCGACCCCGCCAAGCGTCAGGCTATCACCAACCCCAAACGCACGGTCTTCTCGATCAAGCGTTTCATGGGCGAGCGTTACGATCAGGTGGCCTCCGATATCGCACGCGCTCCGTATGAAATCGTCAAGGGCGACAACAATACGCCCCGCGTCGATATCGACGGACGTCAGTACACGCCGCAGGAGATTTCGGCGATTATCCTTCAGAAGATGAAGAAGACTGCCGAGGATTACCTCGGACAGGAGGTTTCGGAAGCCGTCATCACGGTTCCTGCCTACTTCTCCGACTCGCAGCGTCAGGCCACCAAGGAGGCGGGCGAAATCGCAGGTCTGAAGGTGCGCCGTATCATCAACGAGCCGACCGCTGCCGCACTGGCTTACGGCATGGACAAGAAGGACAGCGACATGAAGATCGCCGTGTACGACCTCGGCGGCGGTACGTTCGATATTTCGATCCTCGAACTTGGCGACGGCGTCTTCGAGGTGAAGTCCACCAACGGCGATACGCACCTCGGCGGCGACGACTTCGACCACGTGCTGATCGACTATATGGCCGAGGCGTTCAAGGCCGAGCACCAGATCGACCTGCGTCAGGACCCGATGGCCCTCCAGCGTCTGAAGGAGGCCGCCGAGAAGGCGAAGATCGAGCTCTCGTCCTCGACGACGACGGAGATCAACCTCCCGTATATCATGCCCGTAAACGGCATTCCGCAGCACCTCGTGATGTCGCTCACGCGTGCCAAGTTCGAGCAGCTCTGCGATCACCTGATCCGCAAGACCATCGAACCCTGCAAACTGGCGCTGCGCGACGCGGGTCTCGACGCTTCGCAGATCAACGAGGTGATCCTCGTGGGCGGTTCGACCCGTATTCCCGCGATCCAGAAGATCGTGGAGGAGTTCTTCGGCAGGACGCCCAACAAGAGCGTGAACCCCGACGAAGTGGTGGCCATCGGCGCCGCAATTCAGGGCGGTGTGCTCACGGGCGAGGTCAAGGACGTGCTGCTGCTCGACGTTACGCCGCTGTCGCTGGGTATCGAGACGCTGGGCGGCGTGATGACCAAGCTCATCGACGCCAACACCACCATCCCGACCCGCAAGTCGGAGGTCTTCTCGACGGCTGCCGACAACCAGCCTTCGGTCGAGATCAACGTTTGTCAGGGCGAGCGTCCGCTGGCCCGCGACAACAAGTCGATCGGCCGCTTCCACTTGGACGGCATTCCCGCCGCACCGCGCGGCGTGCCGCAGATCGAGGTGACGTTCGACATCGACGCTAACGGCATCCTGAACGTATCGGCCAAGGACAAGGGCACGGGCAAGGAGCAGAAGATCCGCATCGAGGCCTCTTCGGGCCTTACCGAGCAGGAGATCCAGCGCATGCGCGACGAGGCGAAGGCCAACGAAGCGAAGGACAAGGAGGAGAAGGAGCGTATCGACAAGATCAACGCCGCCGACTCGAACATCTTTGCGACTGAGAAACAGCTCAAGGAGTACGGCGATAAACTTCCTGCCGACAAGAAATCGGCGATCGAGGGGGCTTTGGCCAAGCTGAAGGAGGCTCACAAGAACGCCGACGTCGCGGCTATCGACACGGCTATCGCCGAACTGAACGCCGCATGGCAGGCCGCTTCGCAGGACATCTACGCCCAGCAGCAGGCGCAGGGCGCCCAGCCCGGAGCCGATGCCGGCCAGCAGTCGCAGGCTAACGCCGGCAATGCGTCGAACGGTGACAGCTCGCAGCCTGAGGACGTCGAGTTCGAGGAGGTGAAGTAATTCCGAAGTGTTCCGAACACTTCAGCCGTAAGGCTCACATATATTTTTCGAGATGCGGTCCGGATTTCCGGACCGCATCTTTTTTTGCTATTGTCCGACTGTCAGTTCCACGATGCAGTCCGCTCCCGCAGGCTTTTCGCCCAAGCGCAGCGTCACGCCCGCCTTGTCCTGCGAGAAGGCGACCGCGCGTTTGTCGGCGAAGCGTACCGCCCGCCGGATGCGTTCGTCTCTGACGGGCACGAACAGCTCTTCGTCGGGCCAATCGAGAATGTGTACGTAGATTTTGTCGCCGCGGCGCGTGGTCACGCCCCAGCTGCGCGGGCTTACGGGTCCTGCCTGCGTGCCGTAGATGGTTTCGCCGTTCGCGCGCAGCCAGCGTCCCATGCTGTCAAGCCGTTCGAGAGCCGCCGCGGGCAGCGCGCCGTCGGGCTGGGGACCGATGTTGAGCAGCAGGTTCGCGCCGCGTCCTGCGGCCCCTGCGAGATAGCGCACGAGCGTCTGCGCCGATTTGTAATTTTGGTCGGTGATCTTGTATCCCCACATGCCGTTCATCGTCTGGCACGTTTCGAGCGGCAGGCGGCTGATCTCCTGCCCCGAATATCCGGCCGTGTTCTCTCCCGGCAGGTCGCGTTCGAACGCCTGCGCGTCTTCGCCTTCGAACGGTGCGAGATGGTGGTTGTTGATGATCAGGCATCCGGGCTGCAATTTGTGTATCAGCCCGTAGAGTTCGCCCAGCCGCCAGTCGAATCCGGGATTCTCGTCCTGATCCCAGATGCCGTCGAACCAGATGGCGCCCACGTTGCCGTATTGTGTCAGCAGTTCGGTGAGCTGCGCCTTCATGAAGTCGAAATAGGCGTCGGCGTCCTCCTTTTCGGCCGGGCGGCCCGTGCCGAGTCCCGTCCGGCCGCGCGGGGCGTCTTCGCGCCACCAGTCGATCAGCGAGTAGTAGAAGTGGACGCGCAGTCCGCGGCGGTGACACGCGTCGGCCAACTCCTTCACCGCGTCGCGGGCGAAAGGCGTGGCATCGACGATGTTGTAGGGCGTCTGCGCCGTGCGGAACATCGAGAATCCGTCGTGATGGCGCGTCGTGAAGCAGACGTAGCGCGCTCCCGCTTGGCGGAAAGCCTCGGCCCATGCGTCCGCGTCGAATTTCGAGGGATAGAATCCTCCCGCGAGCTTTTCGTACTCCCGGTAGTTGAGGTTGTGGTTGGTCATCGCCCATTCGCCCTGCGCGAGCATGGCGTAAAGCCCCCAGTGGAGGAATATGCCGAACCGGCAGTCGGCGAATTGGCTGCGTGACAGGAGGTTTTCCGGGGCCGGGCGGTAGCCGGCCTGTGCGAAGGCGCCCGTGGCGATCACGAAGGCGCAGAAGGAGGTGAAGAGTCGGGTCATGGTGACGGTCGGGTTTGGTGATACGGACAAATTTAGCAAATAATTTGCAATCCGCACAATGCCGCCGCCGTCGGATGACCGGAACGAAGGGCCGGACGCTCCGCCGCAGGAACGGAGACGGTGGCGGGGTTTTCTATTCCGGCTCCACCAGCACGTCGACGCTCAGCCCGACCCCGGCCTTGCGCATCTTCCACGGCGCCTGACTCGTGTCGCGGGTGTAGGTGCGCGCGAGCAGCCGGGCGCGAATCCAGTATTTCGCCCCCGCCGGCATGTGTGTCAGGTTCTCGACCGAGATCAGGAAGTCGCCTCTTACGAATATCTCGTAGGGCCGCAGGTCTACGGTCGTCGTCTTGTCGGCCTCCGACGCCGGAACCGAGAAATAGACCGGTTCCGCGAGCAGGTTTTTGCGGATACGGTCGCCCCGCATGGCGTAGACGTTTATGCGCATGTGGAGCGTGTCCACGCCCTTGCATCCCGCCAGATTGAGCCGCACCCGCTGCAACTCACCCCGGAGCTCTCCGAGCTTGCATTTCACGCCCATCTCGCCGCCTTCCTGCCCGGCGCGGAACGCCGCGCTGAAACGGTTTTGCTGCCGATGCTGCGGCCGAAGGTGTAGCGTTTGCGGGGAATATGGGTTATCACGGGACTCAGCGGTGTCTGGGGCTGCTCCTGCAGCCGTATCTCCAGCGGCCGTGCGTCGTGTCCGGCGGCCGGAATCTCCCGTGCGGCATACCCGATGCAGGATATGCGCAGCGTGTCCCGGACGCTCAGGTCGGGAATGCGGAGCGTAAACGAGCCGTCCCGTTCGGATACGGTTCCCGCGGGGCGGTTCTTGAGTCCTATGTTGGCGTAGGGGACCGGTCGGGCGTCCGCTCCGACGATGCGTCCGGAGAGTGTTTGCGCCTGTATCGGCAGGGCCGCGAATGCGGCGCAGACGAGTAGGAATTTCAGCATGCTGACTTTGCGGGTTTATCACGGAACGTCGGGCCGCGGGATTTTATTGCCCGATGCGGGCCGCCGTTCCGCCCGCCACATGCCGTAGAGGATCAGGGCCGCTCCGGCGAGGCCGCCGCGGTGATCCGTTCGCCGATGCAGAGCGCGGCCGTGACGATCGTGACCAATGGGTTGAAATAGATATAGTTCGTGGTTCTTACGGCTCCGAGCCGGTGCATGGCGGCGTTCCACAGGATGTAGCAGAGCATCGACGCGATGATGCCCAGAAACAGCAGGTTGCCCCACACCGCGGGACGCGCCAGTACCTCCGCGCCGACCGAGAAGGGCTGGAAGGCGAATACCGGAAGAATCGTCAGCAGTCCGTAGAAGAAGACCTTGCGGGTGATGAAAACGGCGGGGTAGCGCCCTCCGATGCGTTTGACCGCCAGCGAATAGACCATCTACAGCAGCGCCGCGGACAGGGCCAGCAGATCGCCTTTGGGCGAGGGGTGCAGCACGAAACGGTCGTTGAGAACCACCAGCACCATGCCCGCGAACGCCAGCGCCGATCCCCCGATCTGCCGCCGCGTCATCCGCTCGCCGCGGTATGCGAGGCTCAGCAGCAGCGCGGTCCATACCGGCGCCGTGCAGACGATCAGCGACACGTTCGACGCCGGGGCGTATTCCTGCGCCATGTTTTCGGTCAGGAAATAGAACGATCCGCCCGTCACCCCGGCCGCGGCCAGCAGCGCTTCGTCGCGCCATCCGTCGGCCCGCAGGCGGCCTTTCGACAGGGGCCAGATGCAGACGTAGGCCAAGGCGAAACGCAGCAGGAATATCTCCGCAGGCGTCAGCGAATGGGCGATCAGCACCTTCGTCGATACGAACGTCGCGCCCCATACCGCCACGGTGAACAGCGCCGCTGCATGGTACTTGTATTCGGTATATTTTATCATACGGCCCCAAAAATACAGATTTTTTGCCGTCCGGGCGCAAATCTTAATTCTTAATTTCCGATTTTCAATTCTTTTTTCCTATCTTTGCGTGCTATTGTGCGTAATGACAATAATTACAACAAATAATAACAAAATTTTTCAACTCAAATGCAAAGTAAAGGTGCTATTAAATTACTCGCGGTCCTTTTGGCTCTTGCGTGTATTTACCAGCTCTCCTTCACGTTCAAAACGCGGAGTGTAGAGAAAAAAGCGGCCGAGTACGCCGCGCAGTTCCCCGTCGGACAGCAGTCCGAGGCGGAGCAGCATTACCTCGATTCGGTCCAGAATGTCGGGGTCTATAACCTCGGATTCAAGAAATTCACCTACAAGGAGTGCAAGGAGAAGGAGCTGAACCTCGGTCTGGACCTCAAGGGCGGTATGAACGTCATGCTGGAAGTGCAGGTCGAGGACGTCATCAAGGCGCTTGCCGGCGACAGCCAGAACGACCCCGCATTCGTCGAAGCCATCGCCGAGGCGAACGCCGCGCTGAAGGAGGGCACCTCGAAAGACTATATCTCCGACTTCGTGAAGGCTTACCAGCGTCTCTCCAACGGCGGTTCGCTGGCGGCGGTTTTCGTCAGCCCCGACCGTAAGGACATCACGCTCGAAAGCTCCGACGCCGACGTCGAGAAGATCCTCAAGCGCGAGACCGACGCCGCCATCGCCGCGTCGTTCAACGTGCTCCGCAGCCGTATCGACCACTTCGGCGTCACGCAGCCCAACATCATGCGCCTGCCCAACTCGCACCGCATCCTCGTCGAGCTGCCGGGCGTGAAGGAGCCGCAGCGTGTGCGCGACCTGCTGCAGGGTACCGCCTCGCTCGAATTCTGGCTGACCTACGACGCCCGCGAGGTGCTTCCCGCACTGGCCGCCGCCGATAAGTTCATCAAGGCCGAGCTGAGCGAAGCTCCCGCCGCCCAAGAGCCCGAAGTCGCTTCCGTCGAAGCCGCTGCCGCCGCCGGGACTCCCGCAGGCGAAGCCGAGGGCCTTCTCGCCGAGATCGGCTCCGACACCACGGCTGTTGCCGAAGCCGAGCACACCGACCGTTACGACCGTGCGAAGAACCCGCTCTTCGCGGTTCTCGACCCCGGTTTTGCGGGCGGCGCCGCCATCGGTGCGGCCTACAAGGCCGACATGGCTGCCGTAAACGAATATCTGGCCAATCCTGCGGTCCGCGAACTCTTCCCCGCCGACATCGCCTTCAAGTGGGGCGTCAAGGGCGACGACAAGATCGACGGCCGCTTCTACCTCTATGCGATCCGCATCTCGACGCCCGACGGTAAGGCTCCGCTTGACGGCAGCGTCGTGACCGAAGCCCGCGAGCAGTACGCCCAGCGCGGCGCCAACGCCGTGGTTTCGATGTCGATGAACGGCGAAGGCACGCAGGAGTGGGCGCGTCTGACGGGCGAGAACATCGGCAAGTGCATCGCCATCGTTCTCGACGGCTACGTCTACTCGGCTCCCCGCGTGAACACCAAGATCGACAAGGGTTCTTCCGAAATTTCGGGCGACTTCACCATTCAGGAAGCCAAGGACCTCGCCAACGTGCTCAATTCGGGTAAGGTTCCCGCGCCCGCCAAAATCATTCAGGACACCGTCGTAGGTCCCTCGCTGGGACAGGAGTCGATCAATGCGGGTATGCTCTCGTTCCTGATCGCCTTCATCCTCGTCCTGCTCTACATGGGTCTGTTCTACAAGACCGCAGGCTGGATGTCCGACATCGCCCTGCTTACCAACGTCTTCCTGCTGATGGGCGTTCTGGTGTCGTTCGGCGCCGTGCTGACCCTGCCGGGTATCGCCGGTATCGTGCTGACGATGGGTATGGCCGTCGACGCCAACGTCATCATCTACGAACGTATCAAGGAGGAGCTTCGCGGCGGCAAGGGCCTTTCGCTGGCTATCAAGGACGGTTTCTCGAAAGCCTACTCGGCCATCATCGACGGTAACCTGACGACCATCATCACCGGTATCGTCCTCTTCATCTTCGGCAACGGTCCCGTGCAGGGCTTCGCCACGACCCTCATCATCGGTATCATCACCTCGTTCTTCAGCGCCGTGTTCATCACCCGCCTCTTGATCGAGTGGATCGTCGCCAAGTGGGGCAATATCTCCTTCTCGCGCAAGTGGTCCGAGAACTTCCTGACCAATACGCATTTCGACTTCATCCGCGTCCGCAAGGTCGCCTACACCGTCTCGGTCGCCCTGCTCGCGCTGTCGTGCATCTCGTTCGTCGCCCGCGGTCTGAACCTCGGCGCCGAGTTCACCGGCGGCCGTGCCTACGTCATCCGCTTCGACAAGCCCGTTTCGGCCGAGGAGGTTCGTCAGAATCTGGGTCAGGTCTTCGCGCAGCACGCCGACGCCGACGCTTCGGCGATCAGCTTCGAGGTCAAGCAGTACGGCAACGAGAACCAGATGCGCATCGTGACGCAGTACCGTTACGACGATACGTCGGACGAAGCTACGGCCGAAGTCGAGCAGATCATCTACGACGCCATGAAGTCGCTCTACTCCTACGACATTTCGTTCGAGCAGTTCCGCAATACCCAGACCGACGTCAACGGTATCCTGACGGCCGACAAGATCGGTCCCTCGATCGCCAAGGACATGACGTGGAACGCCATCTACTCGGTGTTGTTCTCGCTCATCGCCATCGGTCTCTACATCACCTTCCGCTTCAAGCGCTGGCAGTGGGCTTCGGGCGCCACGATCGCCCTCGCGGTCAACGCCCTGTTCATCATCGGTCTCTTCTCGATGCTCTACGGCTTCGTGCCCTTCAACCTCGAAGTCAATCAGGCCTTCATCGCCGCGATCCTTACGATCATCGGTTACGCCATCAACGATACCGTGGTGGTCTTCGACCGTATCCGCGAATATCTGGGCATGTATCCCAAGCGCAACCTCAAGGAGAACGTGAACAACGCCATCAACTCGACGCTGTCGCGTACGATCAACACTTCGGGCACGACGCTCGTGACGCTGCTGGCGATCTTCTTCTTCGGCGGCGAGACCATCCGCGGCTTCATCTTCGCGCTGACCGTCGGCGTTATCGTGGGTACCGTCGCGACGATCTTCATCGCCACCCCGATCGCCTACGACCTGATGTCCAAACGCGCCAAACTCGACAAGGAGGCGTAATACACCTTATATCTATTCGAATAAAATGGACTGCACGGTTTGTTGCAGTCCATTTTATTTTTACCTTTGCATCATGGAACTTCAACGCACATTGGATAATTTGCTGAAATGGATGCACCGCTACGTCTCGCCGGTCTTTCTTGCGCTGCTCGTCGCGTCGTTCATTTTGTGGTATATCGCCAAACTGAGCTATACCTATACCACCGAGCAGGTCGTGCGTGTGAGTGTGGACGGGGAGCCGTTCGAGGTGACGTGCGTCGTCGAGGGCGTCGGCACCAACCTGTTCGGCTACCGGGTCTACATGAACAAGACGCTGCGCATCCCGCTCTCGGAACTCAAATACAAGCGTTCGCGCGAGGAGGGGCACGAGGGCAAGGTGGTGATCGACCCCCAGTCGTTGCAGAGCGCCATTTCGGTACGCTACAGCGATATCAAGGTGGTCTCCATCGGCGCTGTTCCCGAACTGGATTATCCCGAAGAGAAACCATGATGAAAATCGGAGTAACGGGCGGCATCGGCAGCGGCAAGAGCACTGTATGCCGCCTTTTTGCACAAAAGGGCATTGCGGTTTACGATTCCGACGCCGCGGCCAAACGACTCATGCAGCAGGACGACACGCTGCGTATGCGGCTCACCGAACGTTTCGGAGCCGACACCTTCCGCGACGGACAGCTCGACCGGAGCCGCCTCGCAGGCGTTGTCTTCAGCGATCCGCAGGCGCTCGCCGACCTCAATGCGCTGGTGCATCCCGTCGTGATGGCGGATTTCGATGCGTGGGCCGCCCGGCAGGAGGGGCCTTACGTGATTCTCGAAAGCGCGATCCTGTTCGAAGCCGGCCTCGAAACGTGCGTCGATAAGACCGTCGCGGTCCTCGCGCCGCGCGAACTGCGCATCGAGCGCACCTGCCGCCGCGACGACTGCGGTCCCGATGAGGTCGGCCGCCGCATCGCCGCCCAGCTGGACGACGATACGCTGAGCGGTCGTGCCGACTACGCGATCGTCAATATCTTCGAGGAGGACCTCGAACCCGCCGTTGTCAAACTCGACCGCATATTCAGCCATGAAGCAGCACGACATTGATCTCGACCTCTCCCGGCCGCAGGTGATGGCGATTCTGAACGTCACCCCCGACTCGTTCTTCGCCGGCAGCCGCATGCCCGACGCGACGCATGTCGAACGCCGCGTGAAGGAGGCCGCCGCCGAAGGCGCCTCGATCATCGACGTGGGGGGCTATTCGTCGCGCCCCGGCGCCGACGAAGTTCCCGCCGACGAGGAGTGGCGGCGCGTGGAGCTGGGCATCGGGGCCGTGCGGCGTCTGGCGCCCGGCGTCCTGATTTCGGTCGATACCTTCCGCAGCGAAGTCGCCGCCCGTGCGATCGAAAAATTCGGTCCGCTCATCATCAACGACATCTCCGCCGGGGAACTCGACCCGCAGATGCCCGCCACGGCTGCGCGCTGCGGCGTGCCCTACGTCGCCATGCACATGAAGGGCGATCCCCGGACCATGCAGACCCTCACCGACTACAAACGCGACATCACGGCCGAGGTCACGGCCTATTTCGAAACGAAGACCGCCGACCTGCTCGCCGCCGGGATCAAACGCGAGAACATTATCCTCGACCCCGGCTTCGGCTTCGCCAAGACCACCGAACAGAATTACGAGCTGCTTGCGGGCCTGCACTGTCTCTGCGCATTGGGGTATCCCGTACTGGCGGGCCTTTCGCGCAAGTCGATGATCTACCGCGTCCTCGACGCCACGCCCGCCGAATCGCTCGCGGGCACCGTCGCCCTCGGCTGGGAGTGCCTGCGTCAGGGGGCCGCGATCCTGCGCGTGCACGATGTGCAGGAGGCCGTCGATACGGTCAGGCTCTTCGACGCATACGAACGGAACCGCAAATAACCATCGCAACCGCATGATAAAAGTTACCGACATACACAAGCGTTTCGGCGACCTCGAAGTGCTCAAGGGCGTCTCGCTCGACGTCGCCGAAGGCGAAGTCGTCTCGATCGTCGGCGCCAGCGGCGCGGGCAAGACTACGCTGCTGCAAATCGTCGGCACGCTTTCGCGCCCCGACGCGGGCCGTGTCGAGATCGACGGACAGGACGCCTTTTCGCTGGGCGACAAGGCGCTGTCCCGCTTCCGCAACGAACGTATCGGCTTCGTCTTCCAGTTCCACCACCTGCTGCCCGAATTCACGGCTTTCGAGAACGTCTGCATTCCGGGGTTTATCGGCCGCCGTCCGCGTGCGGAGGTCGAACGCCGCGCCGCCGAACTGCTGGAGATGATGAACCTCACGCCGCGCCGCGGCCATAAACCCGGCCAGTTGTCGGGCGGCGAGCAGCAGCGCGTGGCTATTGCCCGCGCGCTTGTCAATTCGCCCGCCGTACTGCTGGCCGACGAACCTTCGGGCAACCTCGATTCGCACAACCGCGACGAGATACACCGCCTTTTCTTCGAGCTGCGCGACCGGCTGGGGCAGACCGTCGTGATCGTCACCCACGACGAGCATCTGGCGGCGATGGCCGACCGGAAGATCACCATGTCGGACGGCCGGATTCTGTAATACGGCGTTTTATGGACGACGAACTGAAAGAGCTGCTCGAACGGCTCCACGACAAATACAACCGCCCTGAGTTTATCGAGGACGACCCGATTTCGGTGCCGCACCGCTATACGGACCGCGCCGACCGCGAGATCGCGGGGTTCCTCGCCGCCACGATCGCGTGGGGCAACCGCAGGGCGATCGTCACGAGCGGCCACCGCATGATGCGCTGCATGGACGACGCTCCGGCGGACTTCGTGCGCAATGCTTCCGACCGGGAGCTGGCGACGCTCGAAACCTATGTCCACCGCACCTTCAACGGCCGCGACCTGCGCGATTTCGTGCTGGCCCTGCGCCGCATGGACCGACGCTTCGGCGGCCTCGGCGTCTTTTTCGAGGAGCGCTATGCGGCCGTGCAGAGTATTCCGGCGGTCCTTTCCGAATTCCGCCGCGAATTTTTCAGCTGCGACCATGCGCCCCGCTGCGAGAAACACCTCTCGTCGATCGACAGGGGCGCGGCCTGCAAGCGGCTTTGCATGTTCCTGCGCTGGATGGTGCGCCGCGACGAGCGGGGCGTGGACTTCGGCCTGTGGACGCGGATTCCGATGTCGGCCCTTTACATTCCGCTCGACCTCCATACGGGCGACATGGCCCGCGCGCTGGGGCTGCTCTCACGCCGCCAGAACGACTGGCGGGCTGTGGAGGAGGTCACGGCGGCGCTTCGCGGATTCGATCCCGCCGATCCCGTGCGTTACGATTTCTCGCTTTTCGGCGCCGGCATCGACGGTTATCTGAAAGAGTGTTGACGATGTTCCGCTTCAAACGATTCACCATATGTCAGGACCGCTGCCCGATGAAGGTCGGAACCGACGGCGTGCTGCTCGGCGCATGGGCCGGCGTGCGGCCTTCGGACCGCCGCATCCTCGACGTCGGTACAGGCACCGGGCTGATCGCCCTGATGATGGCCCAGCGCGCTCCCGAAGCGCTTATTACGGGCGTCGATGTGGAGGAGGTCTCTCAGGCCCGCGAAAACGCCGCCGCGTCGCCGTGGGGCGGCAGGGTAGTGTTCGAACAGTGTCCCGTGCAGGAATTCGCGCCGGACGAACGCTTCGACCTGATCCTCTCCAATCCGCCCTTCTTCGTCGATTCGCTGACCTGCCCCGACGAGGGCCGCACCACGGCGCGTCACGCCGTGCGCCTGCCTTTCGACCAATTGCGCGACGCGGTCGTGCGCCTGCTCGCCGCCGAGGGCCGCTTCGCCGTGATTCTGCCGACGGACGAAGCCCGGCGTTTTGCCGACGTCTGCCGCGGATTCCTCGCGCTGACCCGCTCTACGGGCGTACGCACCACGCCATGCCGTCCGGTCAAACGCATGCTGATGGAATTTGCGCACGAAAACGCCTGCTCCGGCCTGCGCTCCGATTCTCCTCCTGTCTGCTCCGAACTGGTCGTCGGCACGGGCGAACACGAGCAGTACACCCCCGAATACCGGGCCTTAACCCGTGATTTTTACCTGAAATTTTGATAGCACGGCAAAATAAATTACATTTGTATCAGTGAATAAAAACTTCGAGACCATGAAACTCAGACTTCTCGCCCTCGCCCTCGCCGTATGCGGCGGCGCAGCGGCGCAAAATCCATACATCGCCCTGCAGGGCGCGAACGAAACCGCCGACGGCATCGTCGTCTCCCAGCCCCGCACGGTGCTGGCCGTGGACGTCACCGTCGAGAAGGACGTGACCCTCAGCGGTCCTTACGCCCGTTATGCGCAGAAATTCCTCGGTGTCCGCGCTCCGCTCACCGACAAGACCGGCTGGGCCGTTACCGGAGCCGCCGTGGCCCTGCTCGATGCCAAGGCATGCCTCGACGCACCCGCCCCGGCCGAGCCTTCGCGCCGCGTCATGACCCATGCTGCGTCCGACGACGAATTCGCCCGCCTGCAGGCCGACAAGAACGACATGACGGTGCTGGCGCTAGAAGACGCCGCCCGCGAAGCCGCCAATACGATCTTTTCGCTCCGCAAGCACCGTCTCGAACTGATTACGGGCGAAGCCGGTGAAAACGTCTTCGGCGAAGGACTCAAATCCGCCCTCGCGGAGATCGAGCGTCTGGAGCAGAGCTATTTGGAACTGTTTCTCGGCAAACGCATCGTGACCACCGAAACGCGCCGCTATGTGGTTTATCCTCAGGCCGACAAGAAGCAGTATATCGTCTGCCGTTTCAGCCCTGCCGCAGGTCTGCTCCCTGAGAGCGATCTTTCGGGCGACATGGTGCTGTTGCAGATCGAGCCTTCGGGCAACACCTCCAATGCGCTCGAAGCTTCGGCCAAGGAGACCAACGTCGTCGCATGCCGCGTGGCCGATCCTTCGGTCTGCACGGTCATCGCCGGCGGCCGCGAATATGCCCGTGCGGTGCTGCCCCTCTTCGAGTTCGGCCGTACGATCAACGTGGCGCTTCCCCGCCGCAAATAATCCCGTCCATGGACTTCACGTCGCGTATGGTGGCGCTGCTCGGCGAGCTGCGCCGCGAGCGGAACGGCGCCGTCGCCGATGCGATGCGCTGTTACGGTGCGCCGTACGGTCTCAACTACGGCGTGAGCCTGCCGACGCTGCGCAAACTCGCGCGCGCCGAGACTCCCGACCACGATTTCGCCCGTTATCTTTATTTGCAGGAGGTCCGCGAACTGCGCCTTGCGGCGCTGCATATCGCCCGGCCCGAATCGCTTACGCCCGATGAATTTCCGGCATGGGCGGCCGGGATCGTCAATTCCGAAGTCGCCGAAGAAGCCGCTTTCGCTTTCCTGAGCCGCTCCGCAGCGTTTCCGGCCTTGTTCGACGCATGGATCGCCGACCCGAATCCGCTACTTCGATACGCCGCCTTGCACTCCGCCGCCCGCAGCGATCTTCTTACGGCGGCATGGATCGCGCCCGCCGTCGAAGCGGTCCGCCGCGCCGCCGTATGCGCCGCCGAATCCCTCTCCAAGCCTGCCGCCGCTCCGCTTTCCGCATCTTCGGCCGCCCGCCTGATCGCGCAGGGGGCCGTCGCGCTGCTGTCTGCCGTCGGCGGCCTGAACGAGGAGAACCGGCAGGCGGTACTCCGCGCAGCCGGTTCTCTGGGTAAGCTCCCTGCCGAAGACTACGTCCACGAGGAGCTTACTTGGCGTTTGGAAGCATAGCTTCCGCCTGTCAGCGCTGACCTACCTGCTCGCGCTGTTCCAATTCCCTGAGTACGTTCGCCAGATGGTCGTAGCCGATGCGGCCGCTTTCGCGCCACAGCACCTCGCCGCGGCGGAAAAACATCAGCGTCGGTACCGACATGATGTTGTAGCGGTGTACGATTTCGAGCATGTCCCGGTCGTCTATGTCCACCTTGTAGACATCCACGCGGCCGTTCATCTTCTCCTGAAACCGGTCTATGACGGGGTGCATCATCTGGCACGGCCCGCACCATGTTGCGAAGAAATCCACGAACGTCAGTGCGTCCCGCCAGATAATCTTGTCAAAATCCGTTGCTGTCATATTTGTCGTGTTTAGTTCATTTCCGCCCATGTAAGCTCCGTGTAGACCTTGTCTGTCAACTCTTTTTCTGCATAGCTGATCGTGCGGCGCAGCCCCTCGGCCAGCGGCGTGCGGGGCGTCCAGTCCAGTTCGCGGCGTGCGGCCGAAATGTCGGGTATCCTCCGCCGCGCATCGTCCGGACGTGCCGCCCGGTGTACGATCCGCGAGCGGCTTCCCGTCAGGGAGATGATCTTTTCGGCCAGCGCGCGTATCGAGATTTCGTGGTTGCTGCCCAGATCCAAGGTGCGGGTCTGCTCCGAAGGCGTGGCTTCCATCATCCGTACAAGTCCGTCCACCATGTCCTCGACCCAGCAGAAGGTGCGCATCTGTTCGCCGCTGCCGTTGACCGGGATGTCGCGGTTCTGCAGCGCCGCCACGATCATCTTCATCACCACGCGCTGGTCCATGATGTCGGCCCCGCTTCCGTATGTGTTGAAGATGCGTGCGATGCGTGCGTCCACGCCCAGCTCCTCCTGATAGGCCCGGTGCAAGGCTTCCGCCGCGCGCTTGCCTTCGCTCAGAATGTACTGCCCCGAATATCCCGCCGCTGGATCGGTCGCCGGATCGCGGTATCCCGCGCCGTATACGCAGCCCGACGAGGCGAACAATATCCGCGCATGCTCCATGCGCGCGGTGTCGAGGGCGTTTATCGTGCCCTGCATGTTGATCCGGAGCGTCTCGACGGGCAGCGCCTTGTTGTAGCGCACGCGCGACGACGAAGTGAGGTTGTAAATCTCGTCGCAGCGGATTCCGAATGTATTGATGATGTTGTGGTGGACGTACCGGAACAGCGGATGCTGCAGTACGCTGCGCAGCAGCGGCGAATTCACGGCGTCGCGGATATCGACACAAAACACTTCGTGGCCCTCTTCCAGAAGGCGCAGACAGAGGTGTGTGCCGATAAATCCCACTCCGCCCAATATGACAATTCGCTTTTGCATCTTTTACTCCTTTTTGCAGGAGTACAGAGCAAAATCTATTCCACAAAGAGCGCGCGGGGCAGCTGATCGATGCTGTTTATCGTGACTATTTCGATTCCTTTGGGACGTTTGCCGCCCTTGCCGAGGTAGCCGGAGACGATGATGCGTTTGAAACCCAGCCGTGCCGCCTCGCTGATGCGCTGTTCGGTCCGGGGTGCGGGGCGCACCTCGCCCGAAAGCCCGATCTCTCCCGCGCAGCAGACGCCCTCGGCCACGGGGCGGTCATAGTAGGAGGAGATCACCGCCGCCACGACCGCGAGGTCCAGCCCCGGATCGGCGACCTTGAATCCTCCGGCGAAGTTCAGGAAGACGTCTTTCTGAAACATCTTCATTCCCACGCGCTTCTCCAGCACGGCCAGCAGCATGTTCATGCGCTTGGTGTCGTAGCCCGTGGTCGTACGCTGCGGCGTGCCGTACGCCGCGCCGCTCACCAGCGCCTGCACCTCGATCAGGTAGGGGCGCACGCCATCGGCCGAAGCGCCTACCGCGATGCCGCTCAGCGGCTCCTCGTAGTGCGTGAGCAGAATCTCCGACGGGTTGTCCACGCCGCGCAGTCCGTTGTCGAGCATCTCGAAAACCCCGATTTCGAACGTCGCGCCGAAACGGTTCTTGATGCCGCGCAGGATGCGGTATATGTTGTTGCTGTCGCCCTCGAACTGCAGCACCACGTCCACGATATGTTCCAGAATTTTGGGTCCGGCGATGGTTCCGTCCTTGGTGATGTGGCCGATGATGAAGATCGACGTGCCGGTCGATTTGGCGTATTTGAGCAGCGTCGCCGCGCATTCGCGTATCTGCGACACGCTTCCCGCCGACGAGTCCAGCAGGTCGGTGTAGATGGTCTGTATCGAGTCGATCACCACCAGATCGGGCCGGTGTTCGCCGATCTGGTTGACGATGTTTTCGAGCAGCGTTTCGGGATAGATCAGACATTCGTCGTTGCCGATGCCGATGCGTCCCGCGCGCATCTTGATCTGCTCGGCCGACTCCTCGCCCGAAACATAGAGCGTCTTGAGTCCGTTCGCCGCCAGCGCGAGCTGCAGCGAAAGGGTCGATTTGCCGATTCCCGGCTCTCCGCCCAGCAGAATCAGCGACCCCGGCACCATGCCGCCGCCCAATACGCGGTTCACCTCGCTGTTGCCGAGGTCCATGCGGCGGTGTTCGCTCTCGCGGATGTCGCGTACGCGCTGGGGCTTGGCTGCGGGCAGGGAGCCTGCGACATTGGCCGGCACCGAGCCGCTTTCGCGGGCGACGATCTCCTCGGTGAAGGTGTTCCATTCGCCGCACGAGGGACAGCGGCCCAGCCATTTGGGAGCTTCGAATCCGCAGTTTTTGCAGAAGTATGCCTTTTTGACTTTTGCCATCGCGTGTCGGTTAATAGGGGTGCGACGTGTATTCCTTCCGGATCACCTGCGTGATGCCCGCATCGGGATAGAGCTGTTTGTACTCCTCGGTCAGATCGACGCTGAACAGCGTTTTGCGTAGGTCGTCGGTGTCCGTATAGCCCGAAACCTTGCAGGTGTAGGCCTGTTCTCCGAACGTGAAGTGCAGCTCCTCCGGTTTGTCCGGCTCTTTTATGAATGTGCCCGTGACGGTTTCGGCGTCGGCCGCAGGCCGGACGACGAGCGGACCGCCGTTGTGGTGCGTAAAGTCGAGCCGGTAGCTGCCGCCCGCCTGCACGGGAGCCTTGGCCAGCGCGTCGTTCCGGATCTCCTCCAGCAGCGGATTCTCCGGTTCTTCCGGATTCTCCGGCTCTTCCGTCTGCGAAGTTCCTGTGTTCGGATTCTCCGGATCGGGATTCTCCGGATCAGGGTTTTCAGGATCCGGCTTTTCCGGTTCGCTCAGGCTTACGGATATCTCGATCCGGGCGACGGGGTAGGAGGTCGTGTAGAAGACGTCCGAATCGTCGCCGCAGGCCGTGAGTGCGGCTGCGAGAAGCAGCGCTGTCAGTATTTTCAGTTTTCCCATAGTCCGTATATCGCTAAAGTCCCAAATCTTGGTCGATCAGCACCACCAGCACGCGCTTGTCCGGCCAGCAGCGCAGCATCTCCATGCGGGTGTTGCATACCCGGTCGGGCGAATTGCAGTCCGAACATACGCCGGTCTTGGCGCAGGGCGTGCGGAATCCGGGGTGGCGCGCTATGTTTTGCGGCGCCGCGATCGTGCGGATGCGCTCTTCGGCCTCGTCCCGGTTTGCGACGATCTTGTTGCGTCCCGCCACGATAATCACCTTGCGAGGCCCGAACGCCACGGGAGCGATGCGGTTTCCCACCTTGTCGAGCCAGTGGAGCGTGCCTTCTGCCGTCACGGCGTTCACGCCCGTGATGAAGAGGTCAGACATCAGCGCCTGCCTGCGTATTTCGAGCCGCTGCGGGTACGTCATCGCGGGGTCGAATCCGTCCAGCAGCCTGTACCTTCCGTCGCCGCGCAGCCATTCGATGACGCCCGTGGCGCGCATGCTCATCGAATCTCCGAACGATACCGTTTCCGGCCGTTCGGTCTCGACGGCGGCCTTTATTACGGCGAAAGCTTCGTCCGTGTCCCGGACCGTCTCAACCTCGAAATGGTGCCGCCGCAAGGCATCTGCGCAATTTGTTATTTTCATCTTATTTTATGAAAAACCGGTATATGTCGTTGCCGTTGGCGTACAGCAGCAGAAGCAGGATGATAAACAGCCCCACGTACTGCGCGCCCTCCAGTATCTTGTCGCTCACCTTGCGGCCCGTAATCATCTCCCAGAACGTGAAGATGGCGTGCCCGCCGTCGAGTCCCGGTATCGGCAGAATGTTCATCACGGCGAGGATGATCGACAGAAACGCCGTCTTCATCCAGAAATCCTCCCAGTTCCAGTCTCCGGGGAAGATGCTGCCGATGGCGATGAAGCCGCCCAACTCCTCGTACATCTTGGTCTTGGGCTGTACGATCATCTTCAGTTGTTCCCAGTAGGACGACATCACCTTGCCCGCCTTGCTGATTCCTGCCGGAATCGCCTGCCAGAAGGTGTATTTCTGCGTCCGGAGCTTGTAGGGATTGAGCGCCGTCACGCCCAGTCTTCCCTCGTCCGACACCGGAACGACCAGCTCCAGCAGCATGTCGCCTTCGCGTTTGACGGTCAGCGTCACATCCTCTCCCGCATGGGCCTTCAGGTACTCCCTGTAAGCGGGGTATTCCAGCCCCTGTGCATCGTTTATCGCCACGATCTCGTCGCCGCGCCTGAGCGCCGACGCCGTTTCGTACACCGCGCTGTCGATCAGGAACGGCATGCGGAGCGCCAGCAAGTCTTCGTAACCTTTGTTCTGGCGCATTTCGATCAGCTCGCCCAGCGGCAGTGTCAGCTCGACCTGCCGGCCCTCGCGTTCCACCACCACGCGGCGTTCGCCTTCGGTGATAATCAGCGCATTGACGATCTTGTTCACGTTGTCCACCGCCTCGCCGTCGATCGAAACGATCCTGTCGCCGTCTTGGAATCCGAGCTTGCGGCCCGCTTCGTTGAAGGTGTATCCCCAGCGCGCATCTTCGTTCGAGAAGTAGTTGTCACCCCACGTGTAGCAGATTCCGATGTAGATGAAGATGGCCAGCAGAACGTTCATCACCACGCCGGCTATCATCACCAGAAAACGCTGCCATGCGGGTTTGGTGCGGAATTCGTCGGGCTTGGGGGGCAGTTTCATCTGCTCCTTGTCCATCGACTCGTCGATCATGCCGGCGATCTTGCAGTATCCGCCCAGCGGCAGCCAGCCCAGCCCGTATTCGGTGTCGCCGCGCTTGAACTTGAAGAGCGAAAACCACGGGTCGAAGAAGATATAGAACTTGTCGACGCGGATTTTGAAGACCCGCGCCATGAGGAAGTGTCCCAGTTCGTGAATGCCCACCAGAATGGTGAAGCAGAGGAAAAATTGAATGATCTTGATGATAATATCCATGTCCGTGTTTTGGTTACAAGGCTAAAAATTCCGCGGCCAGCCGGCGTGCTTCGCCGTCCGCCGCCGCATAGTCCGCGAGGGTGGGGGCCGCAGCGAACGATGCGCGATTGAGCGCATGTTCGATGGCGCGCACGATGTCGAGCCATGCGCACCTGCCGCCGAGGAACGCCGCGACGGCCACTTCGTTGGCGCCGTTCATCGTGCAGGCCGCCGTGCCGCGCCGCCGCAGACAGTCGTAGGCGATGTCCAGCGCCGGGTATTTCACCCGGTCCACCTCGGCGAATGTCAGCTGCGGATGCTTCAGGAAGTCGAACCGCTCGCCGGGACGGTTCGCCCGTCGGGGGTACATCAGCGCGAGGCTGATCGGCATGCGCATGTCGGGCGTTCCGAGCTGGGCCTTGATCGCCCCGTCCTCGAATTCGACCATCGAATGGATGATCGACTGCGGATGCAGCACCACCGAGATTTTCTCGGCCGGCGTGCCGAACAGCCAGTGGGCTTCGATCACCTCGAAACCCTTGTTGACCAGCGTCGAGGAGTCGATCGTGATCTTCGCGCCCATCTCCCACTGGGGATGGCGCAGCGCCTGCTCGGCCGTCACTCCGGCCAGCTCTTCGCGCTTCAGGTCACGCAGCGCGCCGCCGCTGCAGGTGATTATCAGCCGCCGCACGGGGGACTGTTCGCCCGCCAGACACTGGAAAATCGCCGAGTGCTCCGAGTCGATCGGCAGGATCGGCGCACGCTTTTCGGCCGCCAGCCGCATCACGTATTCGCCGCCCACGACGAGCGATTCCTTGTTCGCCAGCGCGAGTTTCTTGCCCGCTCCGAGCGCGGCCACCGTGGGCGCCAGCCCCGCGTAGCCGACCAGCGCATTGACTGCTACGTCGGTGTCGCCGCCCGCCGCGACCTGCGCCACGGCCTCCTCTCCGGCGTAAACCTTGACGTCGGTGTCCTCCAGCGCGTCGCGCAGCCGGGTGTAATATCGTTTGTCGGCGATGACCGCCGTGTCTGCGTCGAATTCCCGCGCCTGCGCCGCCAGCCGCTGCCAGTTGCTGTTGGCCGTCAGCACGCGCACTTCGAAAAAATCGGGGTTCTCGCGTACGATGTCGAGCGTCTGCACGCCGATCGAACCGGTCGAACCCAGTATTGCCAATCGTTGTTTCATGCGGATCTATTGGAAGACGATATATCCTTCGGGATCGACGGGCTTGCCGTTGTTCCAGAGTTCGAATTCGAAGAGTCTCACCTCGCCCTGCTCGGCTTCGGCGTTGTAGCCGATCAGCTCGCCCGCGCGGATGGTCTGCCCTTTGGTCACCAGCGACTGCGAGAGTCCCTTGTAGACCGACAGCAGATTCCCGGCGTGCTGCAGTTCGACCATGTAGCCCGTTTCGGGGGTCCAGAGGCTCAGCACCACCGTGCCGTTGTCCACGGCCGCTATGCGGTCGCTGGCCGCCGCCGCAATACGTATGCCGAAGTTGCCGTTGCGGATGTCGAACCGGTCGGTGATGATGCCTTCGACGGGCGTCGCCAGCTCGATCGCTTCACGCACCGAGCGCCGCGAGCCGCCGCTGCGGCCCGTGACGGCGTACTCGCCGTCGCCCTCCATCTGCGCCCTGAGCACCGAATCTTCGGGCGAGGGCATCACCAGCACCTTCGTGGCCCGCGTGCTGTCCGAATTGGCGAGCACCCGCGCCACGGGCGTCTTGCCCTCCATGATCAGGACTATGTTCTGGTTGTAGGTGAGCATGTCGTTCATCATGCGCTCCATCGAGTCCAGCCGGATGATGTTCTGTACCAGACTTTCGCGCGAGCGGTCGGCTTCGGTGCGGTAGCCCGGCAGGAATTCCAGTACGGGGCTGTACGCCACCAGCGTGAGGATGAGGATAAAGAGCAGCAGTGCGAATGAAACGAATGCTGCGAAGATGCTGGCCGGCGAGAGGTGCATGTGCCACTCTTCGCTGTTGTCCGTAGCGTTGAGCATGTTGAAGCGGCGTTTGCGGAAAAAGCTGCGCTGCCATGCCCGTATGTTCTTTAAAAATTTCATCAAACCATTGCAATTATCCATGCAAAGATAACCAATTTCATAGAAAACCTTTGCGGAACGCGGTGAATTTTTTAACTTTGTAATCGTTTTGATTTTAACGCCAAAAACAGATAAAAAGTATGGTAAAACCTACATTACTGGTCCTCGCCGCAGGCATGGGTTCGCGCTACGGCTCGCTCAAGCAGATGGACGGGGTCGGCCCCAATAACGAGGCCATTATCGATTATTCGGTTTACGACGCGATCCGCGCCGGTTTCGGCAAGGTCGTATTCGTCATTCGCCACTCCTTCGAGAAGGAGTTCCGCGAGGTCTTTTCGGCCGAGCGTTTCGGCGGCCGCATCGCCGTCGAGTTCGTCTTTCAGGAGTTGGACTATCTGCCCGAAGGCGCTTCGGTTCCCGAAGGCCGCGTCAAGCCGTGGGGCACGAACCATGCCGTGATGATGGCTGCCGACGCCGTGCACGAGCCGTTCGCCGTCATCAACGCCGACGACTTCTACGGCGCCGAAGCCTACCAGACCATCGGCGACTACCTTTCGCAGCTCGGTGACAGCAAAAACCGCTACTGCATGGTCGCTTACGATCTGAACCGGACCCTTTCGGACAACGGCACCGTATCGCGCGGCGTCTGCGGCGTGGATGCCGACGGCAACCTGACGTCGATGGTCGAGCGTACGCAGATCGAGCGCATGCCCGACGGCCGAATCCTCTTCCACGACGGCGGCGCCGACGAAGAGCTTGCCGAGGATACCCCCGTTTCGATGAACCTCTTCGGCTTCACGCCCGACTTCTTCGCCTATTCGAAGGAGTATTTCAAGACGTGGCTCGCCGAGAACCGCGAGAACCTCAAATCGGAGTTCTACATTCCGACGATGGTCAACAAACTCATCGGCGAGGGCGCGGCGTCCCTGCGCGTGCTCCGTTCGGCGGCCCAGTGGCACGGCGTCACCTACAAGGAGGACAAACCCGCGCTGATGGCCTCGATCGAGAAGATGATCGCCGAGGGCAAATACCCCCGCAATCTCTGGGCTTAGTTCCCGGCGTTATAATAAGGGGCGGCTTGCGGGCCGCCCCTTATCTTTTGTCCCGTATTGCCCTATTGTTTTCCGACGTCTTTTCGGCTGCCTGTCCCTGTTGTCTTTGTCCGCGGTTGTATTGCCGTTTTTTCTGCCGCTTTCCATCTGCCGCTTTCCATCTGCCGCTTCTCGTCTGCCGCTTCTCGTCTGCTGTTATCCCGCCGCCTTTTCCGGCGCCATTCCGTTCCGGCAGGGTAGAGCAGGGCCTCTGCATTTTTCACCCGTAGCGCAAAATAAAAACAGGACTCCGAAAAGTCCTGCTTTTATCCTTGGTTAACAACTTGTCGAGTAACCGTCTAACAACCTGCGGGCGGCCGGTCAGTCCAGAAATCCCTCCCGTACCAGCTGCTCCCGGATCTTGGTCCAGTCCGCCACCGGCCGTTTCACGCCGTCCACGAACCGGATCGGACAGCCCAAGTTGCTGTCGTCGATATAGAGGTCCGCATGAATCTTCGGCGACGAAGTCCAGCGCTGCTGCGAGGGGTTTTCGTTGATGGCGTAGAGCGGGATTTCCCGGTCCCTGAACCACTTGACTGCCTTGTCGAGCAGTGCGCCCGAACGCATCGTGTAGAGTATCAGCCGGCATCCGTTGTCGGTGAGTTCTTTGAGTACGGCAACCGCGCCTGCATCGTCCCCGATTTCGGGGTAGGCGTGCGTTACCACCGTGCCGTCGAAATCCACGGCGATCAATGCATTGTGTATAGCCATATTATTTCTTTACTTTACGTGCGAGTTTGCTGAAGAAAAGTTTGATCCGCTTGCGGTAGCTTACCTCCTGATGGTCGTCGCCATAGCCGTATCCGTAACCGTATCCATACCCGTAACCATAGCCGTATCCGTACCCGTAGCCATGGCGGCGTGTGCGTGTGCCGTTGAGCACGATGCACATGTTATGGAACTTCTTCTCGCGGTAGAGCCGTTCGATGTCGGGCAGCTGACGGCGGTCGAGCACGCCTTCGCGCACGATATAGATACAGAGGTCGGCCAGACGGTCCGTAATCACCGCATCGGCTACCGACATGGCCGGTGTGCTGTCAATGAATACGAAGTCGTAACGCTCCTTCAGCTGCTCTACCAGCTTGTCGAGCCGGTTCGAGAGCAGCATCTCGGTGGGGTTGGGCGGCTGTATGCCGGCGCAGATCACGTCGAGGTTCTCGTGGAAGCCCATGTTCGTCACCAGCTGGTCGATGTCGGTGATCGTTCCGGCCAGATAACCGGACATGCCGTTCTTGCTGTTGCTGCGTCCCAAGTGCGTCGTGAGCGCGTGACGGCGCAGGTCGAGGTCTATCAGCACGACCCGTTTGCCCGCCATGGCCAGCGTCATTGCCAGATTCATCGCCACGAACGTCTTGCCCGCATGGGGGTCCGACGAGGTGAAGAGCACGCACTTGATCTCCTTGCCCGACGAGACGTTCATGAACGTCATGTTCGAGCGCAGGATGCGGAACGCCTCCGACAGCGCGTCGCGTCCGGTTTCCCGGACCACCACGCCGCCCTTGTTGTCCCCTTCGAGGAAGGGTATGTCGCCGAGGAACGGTGCGCTGAGGTTCTCCTCCACGTCCTTGCGGCCGCGGATGGTCGTGTCGAGCATGCCGATCAGGTAGAGTATGCCGAACGGAATGGCCAGACCTGCCAGCAGGCTGATGCCGAGGATGATCGTCGAGCGGGGCGATACGGGGCGTGCGCTTCCGTACGCCATGTCGATCGTGCGCGAGTTGCTCTCGGCCACGGCGTAGTTGAGCTGCGTCTCCTCCTGCTTGTTGAGCAGGTAGAGGAACAGCTCCTCCTTGATTTTCTGCTGACGCATGATGTCGAGCATGACCTTCTCCTGCGAAGGCATGGTCGAGATGCGGCGGTTGACCTGCGCCTCCTCCTTGCGCATGGTTTCGAGCTGTATCTCCAGCGTCGAAATATGGGAGTTGAGCGAGGCGATGATCGAGCGGCGCACGGCGGCCAGCCCGTTGTCTAGGTCCTGAATGACCGGACTGCGCTCCGAGCTGTTTTCCAGCAGCTTCTCGCGCCGCAGGATGGCCTCGTTGTATTCCGATATCTGCGCGACGATGCCGTTGTTGGTCATCGAGGCCACCATCGGGATCAGGTCGCCCGCATGCGACGGGTCGTTGAGGTATTCGCGGATGAAGTCGGCGACGCTTATCTGATTCTCGATCGTCAGGCTTTCGGCCTTGTAGCGCGTGCTCTCGGTGATGGTGCGGGTCGCCTCCGAGGTGATGTCGATCATCTTGTTGCTCTTCTTGATGTCCTCGATGTCGCGGTCCACGTCTCCCAGCTCGCGGCCGATTACCTGCATGCGCTCCTTGATGAAGTCGGCCGTCACCACCGACAGCTGGCGCTTGTCGGCGATGGCGTCTTCCTCATAGACGGCGATCAGCGTGTTGATCACGTCCTCGGCGCGGCGCGGCACCGAATTGTTCATCGAGATCGTCACGATCGAGGCCTGCTTGTTGGCCACGTCGCTTTTCACGGCGGCGCGGTAGGCGTTGGTCGTCGCCGCGAGCGAATTCTTGATTACGGTGATGGTTTTTTTCAGATAGGTCGAGTCCATGAACAGGGTCTTGTGCACGACCACCTGCCCGACGGGCGTGGCGACCGTATCGCCGTATTCGGCCAGAATGACCCGCTTGGTCTCCTGCCGCGTCACGAACTTGTCCTCGAAGTCCGTCAGCTCGATCTTGCCGTTTCTGAGCGGGGTGACCTCCAGCGAAAGCTTCTGCTTGGAGTTGTCGTTGATGAAATCGACTTCGATCGGCGAACGGCCGTACAGGTCCGCCGTGCGCAGCCCTTCCCGCACCGAGTAGTTGACTGTCAGGTGGAGGCGCTTGACCACCTCCGACATCAGCCGGTGCGACTGGAGGATGTAGACCTCGTTGTCTACGTTGCGGCGGTTCTGGAATCCCACCAGATCGCTGAACGCGCCCAGATCCGTGTCGCCGCCCTTGCGGCTGTCCTTCACGAGGATGGTCGCCGTCCGGCTGTATATTTTCGGGGTGCTTGCCAGATAGTAATAGGCCGTTCCCAGACAGATGATCGCCGAGAGCGCGAACCAGTACCAGTTGGCCAGAACCATCTGAATCAGGTCGTGGAGCGTGATGCCGTTCGTGTTTTCGGACTCTTCGTTCAGCAGATGCGGATTGATGTTCTGTTCTGTCATGGCCGGTCTTATTTGGTCAGGGTTATGATGAGCGTCGCCACGGAAATAGCCGTACCCACGAGCGAAAGGTAGAAGTTTCGGTTCTGGCTGATTTCACCGGCCTGCGCCTTGTATTTGTTGGGCTTGACGTAGATCACGTCGTTCTGCTGGATGTAGAACGCGGGGGAGTTGAACAACTCCTTCGACGTGAGGTCGAGGTACTCGATGGTGCGCACGCCGTCCACTTCGCGGGCCACGGCCACGTCGGTGCGGATACCGTAGATCGTCAGGTCGCCGGCCATGGCCAGCGCGTCGAAGATCGAGAGTTTGTCGCGCGTGACGTCGTAGTGTCCCGGACGTGCCACCTCGCCGATTACCGAAATCTTCATGTCCGCGAACTGCACGTTTACCGTCGGATCGTTGATATACCCGCCCTCGACGATCTTGTCGGCTATGGCCTGCGCCAGTTCGCTCCGGGTTTTGCCCTTGCACTCGATCTTTCCGATCACGGGCATTTCGAGCTGTCCGTTTTCATCCACCGTGCGGATTTGCAGCGACTGGTTGGTGGCGCTTCCGTAATTGGTCGCTCCGGTCAGGGAGCTCAGCGACGACGACGAGTTGAACGGCACGGCCAGTTCGGGGTCCTTGCTGTTGACGACGATCGTCAGCCTGTCGAGGGGCTTGATGCGTATCTGGCCGTTTTCTGCGATCTGTTCGGGCGTGAACGGCTGGGCATCCTGCAGGTACCATGCACGCTTTTGCGAGGCGCATGACGTGACGAGTAGAGCCGTCAGTACGACCGGCATAAGGAGACGTAAATGTTTCATATTTGATTAAGGCGTTTTTATAATCGTGCGCAAAGGTAAGAATTTTCCATGAAATAAATGCGCCCTGAGTCAGCTATTTCCGTCGAATTATGCCTGTTTTTGATCGGGGCGGAGCGTTTGTCCGGAAAAAAACGTACATTTGACACCCCGAAAACCGACCTTTTTATTTAAGCTATGGAAATGTTACATCCCGAATGGAGTTATCAGGCCGTGCTCTATGAAATGAACGTGCGCCAGCTGACGGCCGAAGGCACGCTGCGCGCCGCGGCCGCGAAACTGGGCTTCCTGTGCGACATGGGCATCGACGCCGTGTGGCTGATGCCCGTCTATCCGATCGGCGTCGAGGGGCGCAAAGGCTCGCTCGGCTCCTATTATTCGGTCCGCGACTATTGTGCGGTCGATCCCTGTCTGGGCACGATGGAGGATTTCGACGCCTTCGTCGCCGAAGCGCACCGGCTGGGTATGAAGGTGCTGCTGGACTGGATCGCCAACCATACGGCGCGCGACGCCCGCTGGGTGACCGAGAAGCCCGCTTCGTGGTACGAGCGCGACGCTTCGGGAGCGCCCGCCGTGCCTTGGGACTGGACCGATACGGCCAAACTCAACTATGCCGAACGCGAAGTGTGGCGCGCGCAGGGCGACGCCATGGAATTCTGGGTCCGCGAACACGGCGTGGACGGCTTCCGCTGCGACATGGCGATGCTGGTTCCGATCGAATTCTGGAACGAGACGGCGCAACGCCTGCGGCGGGTGAAGCCCGATCTGTTCATGCTGGCCGAAGCCGAGGAGACCTACCTTTTCGACGGGGGAGCCTTCGACGCCTGCTATGCGTGGGAGATGCACCACCTGATGAACGACGTGGCGCAGCAAAGGGTCCGCGTCACGTCGCTGCGCGACTACATCTATGCCGACCGCCGGCGCTATCCCCGTTCGGCCATGCGGCTGGCCTTCACCTCCAACCACGACGAGAATTCGTGGAACGGCTCGGAGTTCGCCCGCATGGGCGCCGCCCGCGAGATCATGGCCGTCTTCACCTTCGTCGTGCCGCGCGGCCTGCCGCTGATCTACACCGGTCAGGAGATCGGCTACGACCATTCGTTCGCCTTCTTCGACCGCGACCCGCTTCCCGCCTACGGATCCAATCCCTTTTCGGAGTTCTACCGCCGTCTGACGGCGCTGCGGCACGCCAATCCGGCGCTCGCATCGGGCGAACGGGGCGGCGAGATGATCGAGATACGCAACAACGCCGAGGACTGCCTGATGATTGCGGTCCGCGAGGCGGAGGGCAACCGCGTCGTCGCGGTCATGAACCTCTCGCCCTATGCGATCCATGCCGATTACTATACGGGCATCTACGCCGGCATGTACACCGACGCCATGACGGGCCGTCCCGGCGAACTCCGCGGCCACGTCGAGGAGGATATGGCGCCGTGGAGCTACCGCATCCTGACCCGCTGACGCCTCTGCGCCGCTGAAAAAAGACCGCCGCGCGACAGGGCGGCTTTTTTTTTGCATTTTGTCCGGTAACTTCCTGCCGGAATCCGTTCCGGTTCCGGAATATTTGCTATTTTTGCCGATGAATATGAGACGCTTTATCATTCTTTGCCTGCTGCTCTTTGCGAGCCTTGCGGCGCAGGCCCGGAGCTACCGCGCCGAGGATATCCCCAATGTCCAGCGCGCCGACCGTACGCGCTACGTGTCGAATCCCGACGGTATCCTTTCGCCCGGCGCCGTGGCGCGTATCGACTCGGTCTGCGGGGCGCTCCGCGACCGGGCGATCGCTCAGGTGGCCGTGGTGGCCGTGGACGACATTGCGGGCGGCGACGTCTTCGATTTCGCCGTCGATCTCTTTACGCAGTGGGGCGTGGGGCGCGCCGAGAACGACAACGGGCTGGGAATCCTGCTGGTCAAGGACCGGCGTGAAATCCGCTTCGTCACGGGCGGAGGGCTTGAAGGCGTGCTTCCCGACGCCGTCTGCAAGCGGATTCAGCTGAAATACATGCTGCCCGCCTTCCGCGAGGGCGACTACAGCCGCGGCATGGTCGCGGGCGTCGAAGCCGCAGCGCAGCTGCTCGAAGGCAGCGAACTGGATCTGGGCGGTACGGATACCGCGGACGGGGAGCTTCCGTCGTGGGCCGTCTTCCTGATCGTCGTCGGATTCGTCGTCCTGCCGCTGGGCGTCGTCATGCTCGGCTATTATGCCCGCAAACGCTGCCCGAAGTGCCACAAACCGACGCTTCGGCAGCAGTCGAACCGTATTTTGCAGGTGACTCCCAGCTACCGGCTGGTCGAGTACACCTACGTCTGCTCCAACTGCGGGGCCGTGGTGAAGCGGCGGGCCAAAAATCTGCGCGACGACAATTTCGGCGGTGGCGGCGGGACGATCATCGGCGGCTTCGGCGGTTTCGGCGGCGGATCGCGCGGCGGCTTCGGCGGCGGTTTCGGCGGCGGGTCGTTCGGGGGCGGAGGCGCCGGATCGCGGTGGTAACGGGGTGTTTAAAGGCAATTGCATGATGCCGCACAGGGCGGACTTCTAAGCGCGGCTGTCGGCCGCGGATATGGCGGTCCGGAACGAAATGAGTTGATAATTTATTAAAACAGTTTGTTATGAAAAAATGGATTTGGATTGGAGTCGCCGCCCTTGTGGTGATCTTCTTCTATGCAACGTACAACGGATTCGTCAACAAGGAAGAGGGCGTTAAGACCGCATGGGCCAACGTCGAGACGCAGTATCAGCGCCGCGCTGACCTGATTCCCAATTTGGTGAATACGGTCAAGGGCTATGCGGCCCACGAGACGCAGACCTTTACCGAGGTGACCGAAGCCCGCGCCAAAGCCACCTCGATCAACTTGTCGGCCGACGACCTGACGCCCGAAAAGCTGGCCGAGTTCCAGCAGGCGCAGGCGCAGGTGCGCTCGGCGCTGGGCCGCCTGATTGCCGTGTCGGAGAGCTATCCCGACCTGAAGGCCAATCAGAACTTCCTCGAACTGCAGGCGCAGCTCGAAGGCACCGAAAACCGTATTTCGGTGGCCCGCAAGCAGTTCAACGAAGTGGCCCGGACCTATAACGTCTCCGTGCGCCGCTTCCCGGCCAACCTCGTCGCCAAAATGTTCGGTTTCGAGCAGAAGCCCTACTTCGAGTCGGCCGAAGGCTCCGAAGCCGCGCCGCAGGTACAGTTCTAAAGGAAATGGCGAACGCTAAGTCGCGCGGCTGCGTGCTGGGTGCCGTGGCCGCCGCCAGTTACGGATTGAATCCGCTCTTCACGTTGCCCCTCTACGAGGCGGGCATGGGAGTGGATTCGGTGCTTTTCTACCGTTATCTGCTGGCTGCGGCGATGCTGGGCGCGTTGATGCTCGTCCGGCGGCAGTCGTTCGCCGTGCGCCGCCGCGACCTTGTGCCGCTGGCGGTCATGGGACTGCTCTTTTCTTTCTCGTCGCTCTTCCTGTTCGAGAGCTACAACCACATGGACGCGGGCATCGCTTCGACCATCCTGTTCCTCTATCCCGTGCTGGTCGCGGTCATCATGGCCGTCGGTTTCCACGAGAAGGTGAGCCGGATCACCATGCTCTCGATCCTGCTGGCCTTCACCGGCATCGCCATGCTCTACAAAGGCGGCGGTGAGCCGCTCTCCTTTCTCGGCGTCGCGCTGGTTTTTCTCTCGTCGCTCTGCTATGCGGTCTACATCGTGGGCGTCAACCGCTCGTCGCTGCGCGGCCTGCCGACCGAGAAACTCACCTTTTACGCTCTGCTGTTCGGCCTGAGCGTCTATGTCGTGCGCCTGCGCTTCTGCGCCGACCTGCAGGCGATCCCCACGCCCGGACTCTGGATCAACGCCGTCTCGCTGGCGCTCTTTCCGACGATCGTGTCGCTGGTGACGATGGCCGCCGCCATCCGCGCCATCGGCTCTACGCCCACGGCGATCCTCGGTGCGCTGGAACCCCTTACGGCCCTCTTTTTCGGCGTCGTGGTCTTCGGCGAACGGCTCACGCTGCGCATCGTGCTGGGCGTGGTGCTGATTTTGGTTGCCGTGACGCTCATCATCGCCGGTCGGTCACTGCACATTCCTTTCCCGCACCTGCGGTTCCGCCGGGCGCGGTAGGGTAGTGGCGGAGTATGAAAGAGAATGCGGCATTAAGCCGCATTCTCTTTTTCCTGTCCGCTATGGTCGTCAGGGGTGGTTGCCGCGCGGACGATCTACAACCGGCTCTTCTCGTCGGCCGAACCCGCCTCGACGGCCCTGCGCTTGAAGGCCTTGCCCGACTTGAAGTTGTAGCTCAGCGAAATGCGGAATTCTCGGCAGTTCCATTGCTGGGAGACATCCACCCTGCGGACGAATCCTTCGCCGCGTGCGCCGACGTGCTGCGGGCGGTCGATCAGGTTGCGCACCGAGCATGCGGCGGTGAACTTGTCGCCGAACCGTTTTTTGATCCCCGCATTGAGGAAGTGCATCGGCTCCACCCAGCAGTTGCCGAAGTCCATGCGGCTCTGAAAGCGGTACGACAGGTCGATGTAGAACTTCGCGGGCAGCGTGAAGGTGGTCGAAGCATTCGCGAAATATAAATTGTAGTGCTTTTCGGGCGAGTGCTGGTCGATGCGCTGGCCCTGACGGATGTAGGTGGCGTTGAGGTTCATGGTCCACCATTTTGCGAACTGGCACGGCGCATTGGCCGAGACGTAATAACTCTTCGTCGTGTCGTAATTGACCCACGCCATGCACAGCCGTTTCGGGTCGTCGGCGTCGGGACGCATCGTCTGTTGTATTTCGCCGGTCTGGACGACGGTGCCGCCCGTAAGCGTGTATTTGTGTTTCAGCACCAGCGTCAGGCTCGCGTCGTGCTTGTAGGCCGGATCGAGTTCCGGATTTCCCGTCTGATAGGTGTAGTCCGAAATCTGGTACCGCTGCGGGTTGAGGGTCCAGAACCGCGGCCGCTCGATCGTGCGGGCGTACTGTGCGATCAGCGAATAGGCGCCGTCCTTGGTGAGTGCATAGGAGACGTTGGCGTTGGGGAACAGACTGAAATAATTCTGCGCGATGCCGTGCCCTTTGCCTTCGGTGCGGGTGTACTCGCCGCGCACTCCCGCCACCAAGCTCCAGCGTCCGAGATTGGCCGACGCGATGCCGTACGCCGCGGCGATGTTCTCCGTATAGTTGATCGTGAAGCTCTGGTTGTCGTTGCGCGCCCATGCGTCGTCTTTCAGGTATTCGTACAGCGCGTCGTTGTGCATGTCGTTGTAGGTGTACTTGGCGCCGGCCCGCAGCGACCAGCGGGGCGAGAATTTCTTGTCGAAGGCCAGCGTGGCGGTGGTCACGTTGTAGACCGAGACCGAATTGTCGCGGTAGGCCGAGTCTGCGGCGGGCGCGGGGGCCGGAGCGGCTATGCGGCTGAAGTTGTCGTTCTCGGCGTCCGTGGTGCGGCGGTTGTAGTCGGCCAGCACCTTGAGCGTCGAACCCAGCGAGTCGATCTTCCAGATGTAGTTGAACGTCAGCGAGTAGTTGTTGCGCGCTGTGAAATTGTCATAGCGGCTGTCGGTGCGGGTCACCCCCTCTTCGGCCGTGAAGTCCGTGTAGGAGTCGTTGGGACCTTTTTCGCGGTTGCGCCAGTATTCGAACTCCGCACCGACGCTCTGGCGGGAATTGATCTCGTACACCGAACCGAAGCTCGCGCCGAAATTCCGGTCGCGTTCGAATTTTTCGGAGTGGGCTTCGAGACTGTTGCTCCCCGACGTGTAGCGGGTGTTTTCGTCCGATTCGAATTCGTCGGTTTCGAGGTTGAACCACGCCAGCCCGTAGAGGTCGAGCCGTCCCGAATGGTAGTTGACGCGCGCACGGGGATTGACCGACCGCACCCAGCGGCCCAGCCGCGAATCGACCGACAGCGACCCCTCCATGCCGTTTTCGCGGCGTTTGCGGAGCGTTATCCGGATGATGCCGCCCGACGAATCCGCATCGTAGTCTGCGCCGGTCGTGGGCACGACCTCGATTTTCTGGATGTCGTCGGCACGCAGCGAACGCAGGTAGGTCAGCAGCTGCGCCGGTTCCATGCGCAGCTCGCGGTCGTTGACGTACACCTTCGAACCGCTCTTGCCGTTGATCGAGATCTTCTCGTCGTCCACCCATACGCCCGGAGCGCGCTCCACCAGTTCGATGCCGTCCTTGCCGATCGCCGCCGGGGCGTTGGCCACATCGACGACAAAGCGGTCGGCCTCGCGGCGGATCAGCTGCGCCTTGACCACCACGCCCTCGATCTGCGTCGAGGAGCTTTTCAGCACGATGTCGCCCAGATCGTTGTCCGCTTCGACGCGCACCTGCCGCAGGACGGGAGCGAAACCCAGATACTGGATCGAGAGGGTGTATTCGCCCGTCGGGACCTTCAGCTCGAAACGTCCGGCGTCGTCGGTCGCCATGCCGGCCACCTGCTCGCCGCCCCTGAGCAGTACCACCGTCGCATACTCCACGGCCTGTCCCTGCTCGTCCACGACGCGGCCTCCGGCCGGATACATGCGGGCCGCTGTTGCGTTCGCCGCAGCCATTGCGAGCAGCAGGATAAGGAGGATAAGTTTTTTCATAATATTCTGTTTTTAATTGTAGTATGCGTTGCATTTTAGTTGACAAGGCAAAGATATGTAAAAATATTTATACTTTGCAATACATAGTACTGTGTTTTTGCAGAAAATTTTGATACATATATAAATAAGACCTCCGTACCGGCAGGGTACGGAGGTCCGAAAGGGTAGGACGGCGGGCTTACCTGCCTGCCGGAATCTGAATTTCGGTCAGCCACTCTTCCTCGCTGTCCTTGTTCCAGATGCCGTCGATATAGCTGAACCGGGGGCTTCCCGCGAGCTTGTATCCCTCTTTTTCGACGTATGCGTAAAGTTCGGCGAAGGTCTGCGGCAGGGTGTCGTAGTTTCCGCGGTGATACATGCACACGGCCGTCGGCACGGCCTCCAGCTCCTTGAATTCAATCAGCTCCGACTCCTCTTTCCGTTCGGTCACCGCTTCGCAGTATTCGATGTCGATGTCCCGTTCCCTGAATTCGCAGGTGTGGTCGATCGTGAAGCAGTAGCCCGGTTCGGAACATTCGCAACCCAGCCGCGCCATCTCCGGTCCGATGACATTGGGGCAGAGGTCGAACACTTCGTCGTAGCCCCTGACGACCCGGCGGTGGCTGGCGACGACGACCGCCGGCAGCTCTTTGATAAATGCTTTTTCCATTTTCTTCGGTTTTGCGAGTTCTTTTCCCAGCCTTTCCAGCTCCGTCATGCGCCGCTCCAGCCGGAGCAGCGTCTCCCGGCACTCCGCGGTTTTGGCCGCGATAAGCTCCGGCGACGGGCGCGTCCGCCCCTCGTCGAACAGCTCTCCGATCTCTTCGAGCGTGAATCCCAGCTCCTTGAGGTAGCGGATAGTGTTCATCCTTCCCAGCTGGCATACGTCGTAATAACGGTATCCGGTCCACTTGTCCACTTGGCTCGGTACGAGCAGCCCGATCTCTTCGTAGTGCCGCAATGTCTTGACGGTAACCCGGTTGAGCTTGGAAAATTCTCCGATTTTGAATTTGATTTTCGTTGTCTTCGTAAACTCTGCGCAGTGTTCATGCGGCAAAGATACACCCTGACCTTGGGGACGGGTCAACTGTTTCGCATTATTTTTTTTCGGCGGCCTGCGAAAAAAAGGTCCGGCCCGACGGTCATCGTGAATATTTTGTTGAAAAATCGTTGCTCCCCGATTTAGGATTCCTGCGAATAATTCCTAAATTTGCAGATTGAATTATTATGGCTCATTGTCCCCTGATGTTATTCCGAACGCTCCGCTATGCCGTTTTCCGCCCGATACGGCGTCCGGACGGGTGCGGCGGGGTGCGGCGGCCGGGCCTTAAAGACTGATTTTATGATAAGCGCAGTTTACTATATCTTTCTGGTCTTCCTCTGCACCTTTTTCATGGTGCTGTCGGCCGTCGCTCTGGTCGTGTGCTATCCTTTCGACAAGGGCCGCCGCGTGGTGCACGAACTGTCGCGCATTCTGGTCCGCATCTTCTTCGCCGTGCCTCCCCGGTGGCGGCAGCGGGTGATCGGCCGGGAGTACGTGGACCGGAAGAAGAGTTACGTCATCGTGCTGAACCACAATACGGTGATCGACATCCCGACGCTTTACTACATTCCGCTCAATTTCCGCTGGGTCTCCAAGCGCGAGGTCTTCAAGACCCCCTTCTTCGGGCAGTACCTCGTCCTGCACGGCGACATCTGCATCAACCGCGGTCGCGCTTCCGAAGCGCTGGAGCAGATGGTCCGCGACGGCAAACTATGGATTTCGCGTGGCGCTTCGGTGGCCGTATTCCCTGAGGGTACGCGCTCCAAGGACGGCGAGATTCACCGTTTCAAGGCGGGGGCCTTCACGCTGGCCAAGGAGGCGGGCGTGGAGATTCTTCCCGTGGTGCTCGACGGTACGAAGACGCTCATCAAAAAGAACGCGCTGTTCAACTGGGGCAACCGGATCACGATCCGGGTGCTGCCCCCCGTCTCCGCCGGGCGGGTCGCCGCGGCCGAGACGCACGAACTGATGCAGGAGGTGCACGACGCCATGTGCGCGGCCCTCGCCGAGATCCGAAACAAAAAATAGACTATGGCAGATTTACTCAATACGAATCCGAACGACAATTACGGCGACGACGCCATCGTCACCCTCTCGCCGCGGGAGCACATCCGCCTGCGGCCCGGTATGTATATCGGCAAGCTGGGCGACGGCGCGCAGGCCGACGACGGCATTTACGTCCTCATCAAGGAGGTCGTGGACAACTCGGTGGACGAGTTCATCATGGGCGTTGGCCGTCAGATCGACATTTCGATCGCCGACAACGTGGTTTCGGTGCGCGACTACGGCCGCGGCATTCCCCTCAAGTCGCTCGCGGCGGCCGTCAGCGAGATGAACACCGGCGGCAAGTACGGCGGCTCGGCCTTCAAGAAGACCGTCGGCCTGAACGGCGTCGGCGTCAAGGCCGTCAACATGCTTTCGAGCGAATTCACGGCCCGTTCGGTCCGCGACGGCGAGGCCCGCACGGTGACCTTCGCGCAGGGACTCGAACAGAGCGATACGTGGGAGAGCGGCGTGAGGGAGAAGAACGGCACTTTCATCTCGTTCCGCGTCGACGAGGAGGTTTTCGGGCAGTACGCCTACAACCTCGAATACGTCGAGCAGATGATCCGCAACTACACCTACCTGAATTTGGGTCTGACGTTCAATTTCAACGGCAGCAGCTACGTCTCGAAAAACGGCCTGCTGGACCTGCTGAACGAAAACATGACCGAGGAGCCGCTCTATCCGCCGATCCACCTTTCGGGCGACGACATCGAAGTGGCGATCGCCCACGGCACGGGTTACGGCGAGAGCTACTTCTCGTTCGTCAACGGCCAGTACACCTCGCAGGGCGGCACGCATCAGGCGGCGTTCCGCGAGGCCATCGCCAAGACCGTCAAGGAGTTCTACCACAAGGATTACGACCCTTCGGACATCCGCACGTCGATCATCGCCGCCATTTCGGTCAAGGTCACCGACCCGGTCTTCGAGTCGCAGACCAAGATCAAGCTCGGTTCGAAGGAGATCGAGCCGGGCGTGTCGATGCGCAACTTCGTCGTGGACTTTCTGGGCAAGCACCTCGACGACTACCTGCACAAGCACTCCGAGACGGCGCAGATTCTCCAGAAGAAGATCGTCGAGAACGAAAAGGAGCGCAAGGCGATTTCGGGCATCCAGAAGAAGGCCCGCGAGACGGCCAAGAAGGTGTCGCTCAACAACAAGAAACTGCGCGACTGCAAGATACACCGCACCGACAAGCACGAGCTGGCCGAACAGTCGATGATCTTCATCACCGAGGGTAATTCGGCTTCGGGTTCGATCACCAAGAGCCGCGACGTGCGTACGCAGGCGGTCTTCTCGTTGCGCGGCAAGCCGCTCAACTGCTACGGACTCACCAAAAAGGTCGTCTACGAGAACGAGGAGTTCAACCTCCTGCAGGCGGCACTCAACATCGAGGAGGATATGGATAACCTCCGCTACAACAAGGTGATCATCGCCACCGATGCCGATGTCGACGGCATGCACATTCGCCTGCTGATGATGACCTTCTTCCTGCAGTTCTTCCCCGACGTGATCCGTCAGGGCCATCTGTTCGTGCTGCAAACGCCGCTTTTCCGCGTGCGCAACAAGAAGGAGACGCACTACTGCTATTCGGAGGACGAACGCCTGAAAGCCGTCTCCCGCTGCGGCGCCAACGCCGAAATCACGCGATTCAAAGGTCTGGGCGAGATTTCGCCCGACGAGTTCCGCGAATTCATCGGCGAGGGGATGCGGCTGGACAAGGTCCGCATCACCAAGGACGACCCGATCCACGACCTGCTGGAGTTCTACATGGGCAAGAACACCTACGAGCGGCAGGGCTTCATCATCGACAACCTGCGCATCGAGGAGGATATCGTCGAGCAGGACCTTGCAATCAGTTAAAGGAATATGGCAGAAGAAAAAGATATCATCGGGCGGGAAGAGCCGCTCAACGAGGACGCATCGACCCCGGAAACGGCCGACGAGGCAGCCGACGAAACCCCGGCCGCCGGGCCTCAGGGCAAGGCGGGCAAATTCGACCGGCTGACGCAGGACGAGGGGGGCGTGCGCAAACTGACGGGCATGTATAAGAACTGGTTCTTGGATTACGCTTCGTACGTGATCCTCGAACGCGCCGTGCCCCATGTCGAAGACGGTCTGAAACCCGTTCAGCGGCGCATCCTCCACGCCATGAAGGTCGTGGACGACGGCCGCTACAACAAGGTGGCCAACATCGTGGGCCAGACCATGCAGTACCACCCGCACGGCGACGCGTCGATCAAGGATGCGCTGGTCCAGCTGGGCCAGAAGGACCTGCTGATCGACTGTCAGGGCAACTGGGGCAACATCCTCACGGGCGACGAAGCCGCCGCGGGCCGTTATATCGAAGCCCGCCTTTCGAAATTCGCCAACGAAGTGGTCTTCAACAAGAAGACCACCGAGTGGATGCTTACCTACGACGGCCGCAAGGAGGAGCCGGTCACGCTGCCGATCAAGTTCCCGCTGCTGCTGGCGCAGGGCTCGGACGGCATCGCCGTAGGTCTGGCGTCGAAAATCCTGCCCCACAACTTCGTGGAGCTTATCAACGCCTGCATCGCCCATCTTCAGGGCCGCGAATTCCAGCTTTACCCCGACTTTCCGACGGGCGGCATGGCCGACGTGAGCCGTTACAACGACGGTCTTCGCGGCGGTGCTGTGAAGGTCCGCGCCAAGATTTCGAAGATCGACAAACGTACGCTGGCCATCACCGAAATTCCCTATACCACGACCACCGAGTCGATCAAGGATTCGATCATCAAGGCCAACGACAAGGGCAAGATCAAGATCAAGAAGGTCGATGACAATACGGCCGACCGGGTCGAGATCGTCATTCAGGTCTCGCCCGACGAGTCGAGCGACAAGACCATCGACGCACTCTACGCCTTCACGGACTGCGAAGTCTCGATCGCCCCGAACGCCTGCCTGATCTGGGAGGACAAGCCCCATTTTCTGGGCGTGAGCGAAATCCTGCGCCGCTCGGCCGAGCATACCAAATGGCTGCTGGGCCGCGAGCTGGAGATCCGGCTCGGCGAGCTGAACGAAGCGTGGCACGCCGCGTCGCTCGAACGCATCTTCATCGAGAACAAGCTCTACCAGCTCATCGAGGGCAGCAAGAGCCGCGAGGAGGCCTACGCCGCCGTGGACAAGGGGCTGGAGCCGTTCAAGAAACTGCTCCGCCGCGAGGTGACGCTCTCCGACGTGCAGCGGCTTACGGAGCTGAAGTTCATCCGTATTTCGCGTTACGACAGCGACAAGGCCGACAACGAAATCCGCCAGATCGAGGAGGACATCAAGTCCACGCAGTACGATCTGGACCATCTTACCGAATATGCCGTAGCCTATTACGAGCGTATCCGCGACAAGTACGGCAAGGGCCGGGAGCGCAGGACCGAACTGCGCGAATTCGACAATATCGAAGCCACGAAGGTCGCCGTGACCAACGCCAAGCTCTACGTGGACCGCGCCGAAGGTTTCTTCGGCATCGGCAAGTCGATGAAGGACGCCGAGCTGGTCTGCGACTGCTCGGACATCGACGACGTGATCGTCTTCACCAAGGACGGCCGCTACGTCATCACCAAGGTCAGCGACAAGGCCTTCTTCGAGAAGGGCATCTATTATATCGGCGTCTTCAAGCGCAACGACGAGCGCACGATCTACAACGTGCTGTACCGCGACGGCAAGAACGGCCCGATCATGATGAAGCGCTGCGCCATCAAGGCCATCACGCGCGACAAGGAGTACGACATCACCAAGGGCACGCCCAAGAGCGAGATACTCTATATGTCTGTCAATCCGAACGGTGAGGCCGAGGTGCTCAAGATTTACTTCAAGCCCCGTCCGCGTCTCAAGAAGGTGATCGTGGACCTCGACTTCTCGACCCTCGCCATCAAGGGCCGCCAGAGTCAGGGCAATCTCTTCTCGCGCTACGGCATCCATAAGATCGTCCTCAAGGAGCGCGGCACTTCGACGCTCGGCGGCCAGAACGTCTGGTTCGACGAGGATGTCCGCCGCCTGAACGCCGACGGCCGCGGCACGCTGCTGGGCGAGTTCAAGGGCGACGACAAGATCATCGTCTGGACCTCCAAGAACCAGTACTACATCACGGGTTACGATCTCGGACAGCACTTCCCCGACGAAACCGTGCGCGTGAGCCGTTACGAAGCCGACCGCATCTACAGCGTCTGCTATTACGACCGCTCGCAGCAGTACTACTATATGAAGCGTTTCACGGCCGAGATGAGCGACAAGATGCAGTTCTTCCTCGACGAGGAGGGGCAGGCCGATCTGGTCGCCGTGACGGAACGCACGGGCGCCAAGCTCGAAATCACCTACAAGGGCGCGCATGCGTCGCGCCCTGCGGACGAGATCGACGTGGACGAATTCGTGGGCGTCAAGAGCCACCGCGCCAAGGGCAAGCGCCTGACGACCTACGACGTCGCCGCGCTGCGCTTCATCGAACCCGAACTGCCGCCCGAACCCGAACCTTCGGACGACGACGGCGACGACGCTCCCGACGATACGCCCTCCGGCGGCGGTGCTTCCGGCGGAGCGCAAGGCGGTTTCGGCAACGGTGCGGACAACCGTGCGGTGGGCGGTTCGAACGGTGATGCGGCTGATCGCGGCGCGATCGACGCCGCAGCACTTTCCGGTGGAATTGGTTCTGCCGTCTCTTCCGGTGCGAATTCCGCCACGGAAGGCCCGGCCTTTGCGCCGGCCTCTTCCGCTGCGGAAACTCCTTCCGCGCCGGGCGTCCCGGCCGGATCCGCCCCTGCTCGGAACAAGCCTGCGGCGGACGGCGTTCCTGCCGCAAAGGATAATCCTGCCGCGAAAGACGACTCGGCCGTGAAAGACAACCCCGCCGCGAAGGCTTCCGCTCCGAAGAAAACGCCCGCGTCGCCCGCCGGCCTGCCCCGTACGGGCACGACTTCGGGCGGCGTGGAGTTCGAAATCGAACGCGCCAAAGGCGATGCCGACGAGGTGATCGACCCCGAACAGCTGAATCTGTTTTAACCTCCGACGATGAAACCTCTTTTTCTGATCGGTTACATGGGGTGCGGCAAGAGCACCCTCGGACGCAGGCTCGCACGCCGTCTGGGTGCGGAGTTCGCCGACACCGACGCGCTGATCGAACGGCGCGAGGGGGCTTCCGTGGCCGATGTTTTCCGTTACGAAGGGGAGGAGCGTTTCCGCGAGGTGGAGCGCGAAGTGCTGGAACAGACGCTCGCCGGTACCGCCGCCGTGGTCTCCACGGGCGGAGGACTTCCCGTCTGGCGCGACAACATGGCCCGCATGAACGCTGCGGGATTTACGGTCTACCTGCGCCGCGAGGCGGAGCAGATCGCCCGGCGGCTGAGCCCTTACGGACGGCAGAAGCGTCCCCGCCTGCGAGGGCTGGACGACGCCGAACTGGTCGAGTTCATGAGCCGCGACATGGCTGCGCGCGAACCGTTTTACGCGCAGGCGCAGCTGATCGTCGATTGCGGCGAGCTGTCCGACGACGAGGTGGTCGAAACGATCCTTCGACACACGATGCAGAACGAATAACCTCCCTCCGCGGCGGTTGCTTTCCCCGAAGCGGACGGAGTGACAAATACACAGAAACGAATGAACGATGCTCCCATAGGTGTTTACGATTCGGGGCTGGGCGGACTGACCGTCTGGCGCGAGGTGCGGCGCATGCTGCCCTCCGAATCGCTCGTCTATCTGGGCGACGGCAAAAACTGCCCCTACGGATCGCGCCCCCGCGAGGAGGTGCGGCGGCTCGCCGACGAGGCCGTCGCCAGCCTCGTCGCGCAGGGATGCAAGATGGTCGTCGTGGCCTGCAATACCGCCACGGCCGCCGCAATCGACTTCCTGCGGGAGAAATACGCCCCCATGCCGATCGTGGGCATGGAGCCGGCCGTGAAACCCGCCTGCCTGAATACCCGCAGCGGGGTGGTCGGGGTGCTGGCCACCGAGCGGAGTCTCGACGGCGAACTTTTCCGCCGCACGGCGGCCAAATACGGCAGCGGCGTCGAACTCATCACCGCCCCCGGCCGCGGTTTCGTCGAATTGGTCGAGAGCGACCGCGAATCGACGCCCGAAGCCGAGCAGGCCGTCCGCGACGCCGTCGCGGTGATGCTGGAACACGGCGCCGACCAGATCGTGCTGGGATGCACGCACTATCCCTTCCTGCTTCCCGTGCTGGAACGCGTCGTCGCGGGCCGCGGCGTCGAAATCGTCGATCCGTCGCCCGCCGTCGCCCGCCGCGTCGTCCAGTTGCTCGACCAGTACGGCTTGCACGCCGCCCCGGACCATGTCCCGTCCTATACGTTCCGCACCTTCGCCGGTGAAAGCTACCGTCTGCGTCTGGAACATAAGGCCGCGGAGTCGCTCTGAGCGGGCGCGGGATTCAATAAAGTTCCCCCTGATACCCCGAATGTCGAAAAAAATGCGTAACTTCGCTTGATAAAATCAAGCGCAACACGAGATGGCATCTAAAAATACGACAAATACAACTGCTTCTAAAAACGGACGTCAGCGCATCGAACGCTCCAACAGCGACAGCGCCCGCTGGATCGCGGGCCTTTTGCTGCTGTTCGTCGGCGTGTTCGCCGCTTCGTCCGTGCTGTTTTCGTTCTTCAGCTGGGCCGCCGACCAGAGCGGCCTGCAACTCTCGCCTGAGGAGCGGCTGACGCTGGGCGTCGAGCCGGAGAACCTCTGCGGCTGGGCGGGCGCGAAGCTGGGACGCCTGCTGGTCGATAATTCGTTCGGCGTCTTCGGCATCCTGATTCCGACGATGATCATTCTCGTCGGCGTGCGGATCATCCGCCAGCGTCCGCTGCTGTTCAACCATTCGATTCTCTCGCTCTTCCTGATCATGATCCTCGGTTCGCTGACGCTGGGCTTCGCCTTCGGCGACAAGTGGAGCCTTTGCAGCTCGACGGGGTGGGGCGGCGCTTTCGGCATCGAGACCGGCGCCCTGCTGCACACGCATATCGGCGTCTTCGGCACGCTTATCCTGCTCGTGGGCTGCTGGATACTGACGGGCGTCTTCATCAACCGCAATTTCATCAACAAGGTCAATCGTGCGGGCAACGTCATGGTGGACAAGAGCGGCCGGATCGTCGAGATCGTCAAGCATAAGGTCGTTCCGGGACACCTCCACGCCGAAGAAGCCGACGGGGCCGTTTCTGCTGCCGCGACGCCGGCCGCGCCGGATGCCGCCGAGGCAGCCGGAACGGAGCGTGCCGCCGAACCCGAAATGCCGCGCGCCGTGCGCGTACCGGAGCCTGAAACGCCGCGCGCCGCACGTACGCCGGACCCCGAAATCGTACGTCCCGCCCGTGAGCCGGAAGCAGCCGCGACGCAGATCGTCCGCGGCGAAGAGGACGATCCCTTCGTCGAAACCTCGTCCGACGGCACCCCCGTCGGCTCGGAACCCGCCCGCGAAGCGGAATCCGCGGTAAAGACCGACGAGGACGGCGAATTTATCGAAGTGGACCTCTCGCATCCCGAAGGGCGGCTGGTGCTCGGCCCCGGCGGACTCGTCGAGCTGGAGCGTCCCTCGACACCCTCGGCCGCACCCTCCGCCGGAACTCCGGTCCGCAATATGCCCGTTTCCGACGGCCCGTTCACCGAACTTACCGTAGGCGGAGATGCCGGCGCATCTTCCCCGGAGACTTTCGCCGGAGCCGCTCCCGAATCCCTTTCCGGCTCCGAATCCCTTTCCGGCTCCGAATCCCTTTCCGGTTCTGCTTCCCACTCTGCTTCCGCATCCGGAGATGCGCCTGCGCATGGAGCTGGCTCCGCGCCCGAATATGAATCCGCACCCGCCGACGCATCTGTTTCCGCGGGTTCGGCCGGTGCCGAAGGCGTCGTCGTTACGGTCGAAGCCAACGAGGCCCGCATGGTCGACGAACGGGCGATCACGACCGAGAGCTACGATCCGCTGAAGGACCTCGTGAACTACAGCAAGCCGCCCGTGACGCTTCTGGAGGACTACCAGTCCGATTCGGAGGTTAGCGACGAGGAGATTTTCGACAACAAGACCCGCATCGAGGAGACGCTCAAGAATTTCGGCATTCCGATCCAGCGCATCAAGGCCACCGTCGGTCCCACGGTCACGCTCTATGAGATCGTGCAGGCGCAGGGCGTCAAGATTTCGAAGATCCAGAGTCTCGAAAACGACATAGCCCAGAGCCTTAAGGCGCTGGGTATCCGCATCATCGCGCCCATTCCCGGCAAGGGAACCATCGGCATCGAGGTCCCCAACCGCGACAAGCAGGTGGTGTCGATGTACTCCGCCGTGCGTTCGCTGCGTTTTCAGGAGTCGAAGGCCGAGCTTCCGGTAGTGATCGGCCGCACGATCCAGAACGAAAACTACGTCTTCGATCTGGCCAAGATGCCGCACCTGCTGGTCGCGGGTGCCACGGGTCAGGGCAAGTCGGTGGGACTCAATGCGATCATCACCTCGCTGCTCTACCGCAAACACCCCGCGCAGCTGAAGTTCGTGATGATCGACCCCAAGATGGTCGAATTCTCGCTCTACGCCAAGATCGAACGGCATTTCCTCGCCAAGATGGAGTCGGAGGACGATGCGATCGTCACCGATCCCCGTAAGGCGGTCTATGCGCTCAACTCGCTCTGTACGGAGATGGACAACCGTCTGGAACTCTGTAAGAAGGCCGGGGCGCGCAATATCGCCGAATACAACGAGAAGTTCACCTCCCGGCGGCTCAATCCGCATAACGGCCACCGCTACCTGCCTTATATCGTCGTCGTCGTCGATGAGTTCGCCGACCTGATCATGACCGCCCGCGAGGTCGAGGTACCCGTGATGCGTCTGGCGCAGAAGGCCCGCGCCATCGGCATCCACCTGATCATCGCCACGCAGCGCCCCGACGTGAAGGTCATCACGGGCGGTATCAAGGCCAACTTCCCGGCCCGTATCGCCTTCCGCGTGATGCAGATGATCGACTCGCGCACGATCATCGACCAGCCGGGCGCCAACCAGCTGATCGGCCGCGGTGACATGCTCTTCTCGAAGGACGGCGAGCTGACCCGTATCCAGTGTGCGCTGGTCGAGACCAAGGAGGTGGAGCGCGTCGTCGATTACATCTCCCGCCAGCAGGGCTATACCGAAGCCTACCCGCTGCCCGACTATACGCCCGATGCGGACGGCGGCGGCAGCAGTCTGGGCAGCGAGGAGTCCGCTCCGGTGAAATACGACTCGCTCTTCGCCGAGATCGCCCGCGACGCAGTTTCGGGCGGCAATATTTCGACCTCGATGATCCAGCGCAACTACGAAGTCGGCTTCAACCGCGCCGGTCGCATCATGACGCAGCTCGAACGTGCCGGCATCGTCGGCCGCCAGCAGGGGGCCAAGCCGCGCGACATTCTGTTCCACGACCTGCCGTCGCTCGAAGCCAAACTGCAGGACCTCGGTTTATTCTGATGCTTACGCCCATGAAACGACTTTTGTTCGCAATAGTGCTGCTGTCTGCGGCCCGGACGGCCGCCGCCCGCGGGATGTTTTCCGAAACCTTCGCCGTAACCGAAGCCGCCGCCGTGTCGGCTGTTTCTTCAGCGTCAGCCGAAACCGCCGTGTCCGCTGTTTCCTCAGCGTCTGCCGAAGCTGTTGCGTCTGCTGTTTCCTCGGTGTCAGCCGAAACCGCCGCATCCGCTGTTTTCTCAGCGTCAGCCGAAACTTTCATGTCCGCTGTTTCCTCAGTGTCTGCCGAAGCCGCGTCGGGTCTTCGTGCGGTTTTCCCGGAAACCACCGTATCCGCTGTTCCTGCGGCCGCAGGTGATTTCTTCCGGTCCGGCGTTCCGGCTGCTGCTGCATCTCCCGCATCCTCCGCGGCGGTTGCCGCCCTTGAGCCTTCTGCCGACGGACGGGCCGCTGAGATTCTCGAAAAACTGGCTGCGGGATTCCGTGCGCTGGGCGCTTACGGAGTGACGTTCGAGGTCAGCTCGGACGAATACACCACCCGCGGCCGTTATGCCGTCGAGGGTGAAAACTACTATATCGCGGTGGGGGAGGCGGAGGTCTACTGCGACGGCAAAATCCGCTACGAGATCGACAACCGCCGCCGCGAAGTGACCATCGACGACGTGGATACTTCAAGCCGTAATCTGCTCAGCAACCCCGCCCATGCCTTCGACTTCATCGGCACCCAGTATGCCCCCTCGCTGGTGAGCGACGCGGAGGGCCGGGCCGTCGTGCGGCTGACCCCGACTTCGGCGGACGCCTCGCCCGCCGGGGAGATTCTCGTTACGGTCGATACCGCCGCGATGCGCCCCGAATCGCTCCGCTACGATTACGACGGCGAGCAGGTCGGCATCGCCGTTCTCGGCGTTGCCCCGCTCGACACGCCGCTCAAAGCCTTCTCCAAAGGGGACTACAAAGGTTACGAATTTATCGACTTCCGCTGATACGCCTGCGCGGATATACTCCGGCGGATACTTTCCGTGGATACACTTAGTGGATACGAACGGCGTGCGTATGTGACGGCTCATGCCCCGGATTGCGCGCCGGACTGCCGCGTCCCTGCTGCCGCAGGAATTTCCTGCCGCTTATTTCCGGTTGAGATACCAGTACAGCCCGCCCACGAAGAGCCCGCCGCCCACGATGTTGCCGAGCGTGGCCGGAACCAGATTGCCGGCGAACAGCTCCGCCGCCGATACCGGTGCGCCGAGCAGCATGCCCAGCGGGATGAAGAACATGTTGGCGATGCAGTGTTCGTAGCCGATCACCACGAAGCACATGATCGGGAAAAACAGCCCCAGCATACGTCCCGGCACGTCGTTGGCGCTCATTCCGAGCCATACGGCCAGACATACCAGCCAATTGGCGCCCACGCCGCGCAGGAAAACCGTGCTCCACGGCAGCGATACCTTCGCCTGCGCAATATTGCAGGCCGCTTCCCGCCACATTTCCGACGACAGCACGCCGGGCAGAACCACCAGAAAATAGGTGAAGAAGAGCGCCCCTGCTAAATTCCCCATCCACACGAGCGTCCAGTTGCGCGCTACTTTGCCCCAGCCGTACCGGCGGGCGAGCGCCCCCGGCATCAGTACGGCGTTGTTGCCCGTGAACAGCTCGGCTCCGGTGAATACCACCAGTATAAGTCCCAGCGGGAATACCGCGCCCGACAGCAGGCGCTGGAATCCGGGCGCTTCGGCCGCTCCGGGGAACCCGAATCCCGCCATCAGCGAGAACAGGCCGCCTATGGCGATGTATGCGCCGGCCAGAAATGCGAGTATGAGGGTCTTGCCGGCCGTATTTTGCAGTTTGTCCGCCGCGGAGCTTCCGGCCAGCGCGAGGACCTCTTTGGGGGTATTGATTCGGGTCATAAAATTCGGGTCGAAGCCGCAAAGGTAAAAAATCCTCCCGAAACGGCAAAAAAGCGGGGCGTGCTTCCCGGAAATCGTTTTTTCCGACTTTTTCTCCGGCGTCTGAAAACGCATGCGCCCCCACCCGGCCGCGGCCGCCGGCTCTCGCCCGGCTGCAAACAGGCTCGTTTTCTCCCGACACCTCGTCGGGAGATTTTTTTTCAGGCCGTCAGATCGGCGGAAAAGGGGCAAAAACGGGGTGCCGGTCCGGAAATCTTGTGCACCGGCGTCAGATTTATCGCCCTAAAGTTGCTCAGATCGGAAATAAATCGTATTTTTGTTCGTTAAAAGACCGTAATTTCAAGAGACAAGATGCTAACTGAAGAAGAAAAGAATGCCGGTTTGGTAGGACGTATCATTCCTATCAATATCGAAGAGCAGATGAAGTCGGCGTACATCGACTATTCGATGTCGGTCATCGTGTCGCGCGCGCTTCCCGATGTGCGCGACGGCATGAAGCCCGTACACCGCCGCATCCTCTACGATATGAGTGCGGAGCTCAACCTCTACTCCGATAAGCCCACCCGTAAGTCGGCCCGTATCGTCGGCGACGTGCTCGGTAAGTTCCACCCCCACGGCGATACGTCGGTCTACGACGCCATGGTGCGTCTGGCTCAGGACTGGTCGATGCGTTATCCGCTGGTCGACGGTCAGGGTAACTTCGGTTCTATGGACGGCGACTCGCCTGCGGCCATGCGTTACACCGAGGCCCGCATGAAGAAGATCACCGACGAGGTGATGGCCGACATCGACAAGGAGACCGTGGACTGGACGCTCAACTTCGACGATACGATTCCCGAACCCACGGTGCTTCCCACCAAGATTCCGCTGCTGATCGTCAACGGCGCGAGCGGTATCGCCGTCGGCATGGCCACCAACATGGCCCCGCACAACCTGAGCGAGGTCGTAGACGCCTGTTGCGCCTATATCGACAATCCCGAAATCACGGGCGAGGAGATGCTGCAGTATATCAAGGGCCCCGACTTCCCGACGGGAGGTATCATCTACGGCTACGAGGGTGTCCGCGAGGCGATGCTTACGGGCCGCGGCCGCGTTATGATGCGCGCCAAGACCGATATCGAACATACCCCCAGCGGCCGCGAGTGCATCGTCATCACCGAGATTCCCTACATGATCAACAAGGCCGAGATGATCAAGAAGATCGCCGACATGATCAACGAGAAGAAGATCGAGGGCATCTCCTATATCAACGACGAATCGGACCGCAACGGCCTTCGCATCATCATCATTCTCAAACACGACGCCGTCGCCAGCGTCGTGCTGAACACGCTCTTCAAGAATACGCCGCTGCAGACTTCGTTTGCAGTGAACAATATCGCGCTGGTGAACGGCCGTCCCCAGATGCTGCCGATGCGCGATCTGGTCAAGCATTTCGTCGATCACCGCCACGACGTGGTGGTGCGCCGTGCGCGCTTCGACCTGAAGAAGGCCGAGGAACGCCTGCATATCGTGCAGGGTCTGCTGATCGCGCAGGACAACATCGACGAGATCGTGCACATCATCCGTTCGTCGCAGACGCCCGACGCCGCCAAGCAGACGATGATCGAGCGCTTCAACCTGAGCGACATTCAGGCTTCCGCCATTATCGAGATGCGCCTGCGCGCCCTGACCGGACTCGAATACGGCAAGCTGATCGCCGAGCGCGACGAACTTACCAAGCAGATCGCCTACCTCAAGGAGGTGCTCGAAAACGTCGGCATGCAGATGCAGATCATCAAGGACGAGCTGCTCGAAATCAAGGAGAAATACGGCGACGAACGCCGCTCGGAGATCGTTTACTCTTCCGAGGAGTTCAACCCCGAAGACTTTTACGCCGACGACGACATGGTCATCACCATTTCGCACATGGGCTATATCAAGCGTACGCCGCTTGCCGAGTACCGCACGCAGAACCGCGGCGGCGTCGGCGCCAAGGGCAGCGCCACGCGCGACGAAGACTTCATCGAACATATCTACGTGGCCTCGATGCACAATACGATGCTCTTCTTCACGGAGAAGGGCCGCTGCTTCTGGCTCAAGGTGTACGAGATTCCGGAAGGCGCCCGCTCTTCGAAGGGCCGTGCCATCCAGAACGTCATCCAGATCGAACCCGACGACAAGGTCCGCGCCTACATCAACGTCAAGCGTCTGAACGACGAGGAGTACGTCAACAACAACTTCATCATCATGTGTACCAAGGACGGTACGATCAAGAAGACCAAGCTCGAAGCCTACTCGCGTCCGCGTCAGAACGGCGTGAACGCCATCGTCATCCGCGAGGGCGACCAGCTGATCGAAGCCAAGCTCACCAGCGGTCAGGCCGAGGTGATGATCGCGGCCCGCGACGGCAAGGCCATCCGCTTCAACGAGAGCACGGTGCGTCCTATCGGACGTGTCGGTGCGGGTGTCCGCGGCATCTCGATCGAGGAGAGCGACGAAGTGGTCGGCATGATATGTGTCGAACCCGATTCGAAGCAGGACGTACTGGTGCTGAGCGAGAACGGTTACGGCAAGCGTACCGATCTGGACGAATACCGCATCACCAACCGCGGCGGCAAGGGTGTGAAGACGATCAATGTAACGGAGAAAACCGGCAAACTTATCTCCATTCAGGCCGTTACGGACGACAACGACCTGATGATTATCAACCGTTCGGGACTTACCATACGTACGGCAGTGTCGCAGATCCGCCTTGCGGGCCGCGCGACGCAGGGCGTGCGTATCATCAACCTGCGCGAGGGCGACGCCATTGCTTCGGTGATGGCCGTACCGGCAGCGGGCGATGAAGACGAAGAAGTACAATCCGCAGAGGTCGCTGCAACCGGGAATGACGCCACTCCCGAAGCGGACCGTCCGGCGGAGGAGTAACGAAGAAATGACTTTAAAACATTAAAATTCAATCTGTTATGAAAAAAGTATTTTTGACGGTCCTTGCGGTGGCTCTCGTAGCAGTTACTGCCGTTCAGGCCCAGAAAGTAAACAAGTCGGCGCTTGTATCCAAGATCGAGAAGAGCGACGCCGACATCGCCGATGCGAAGAAGGGCGCCAAGGCTGCGACGTGGATCAACCGCGGCAAAGCCTTCTACGAAGCGGCTATCGAACCGACGAAGAACCTTTTCGTCAATATGGACGCCGCGATGCTCAAGCTGGCCGTCGGCGAACCCGCCTCGACCGAATCGGTGACGCTCGTCAACGTTCCCTACGAGGCTTGGGTCTATCCTTGGTTCACGGCATATATCAAGGACGGCAAGATCGCGACTTGGAGCCAGACGCAGTGGGTGATTGAAGACGCTCCCGCCAAGGCTATCGAAGCCTACAACAAGGCTTATGAAATGGACCCCAAGACGGCCGATAAGGTCAAGGAGGGTCTCAAGCAGATCAGCGACTTCTGCTCGCAGGTGGGCAACACGGGTATCGACACCGGCAATTACGCCGATGCCGCCGACGCCTATGCACTGGCTTTCGAAGCCCAGTCCAGCCCCGCTCACGGCAATCCCGAACCCGCGCTGCTCTACTATGCGGGTTATCTGCGCACGGTGGACGGCGCTGCGAACCCTGCATCGTACGTCATCGGTGCCGATTACCTGAACAAGGCGCTCGATCTGGGCTATAACGACGAGGAAGGCAATATCTACTATTACCTTTTCCACTGCTATTACGGCCAGAAGGACGCCGACAAGGCCAATGTCCTGAAAGCCAAGGATGCGCTGGTCGCCGGTATCAAGAAGTTCCCGAAGAACGAGCGCATTCTCGACGGTCTGGTGCAGCTCTATACCAATCCTGAGGATTCGGTGGGCGACCCCGCCGACTTGGTGGCGCTGATCGACGCGGCTATCGAGAGCAATCCGGAGAATGTGGACCTCTGGTTCGGCCGCGGCCGTATCTTCTTCGCGCTGAAGCAGTACGACGAAAGCATCGCATCGTTCCGGAAGGTCGTCGAACTGAAACCCGACCTCTTCGAAGGCAACTACTATCTGGGCGTGTTCTACACGATCAAGGCCGACGAGATGAACAAGGTGATGAACGAGAAGCAGTACAGCAGTCAGGCCGCTTACGATGCCGACCTGAAAGCCGCCAATGCGGTCTATATGGAGGCTATTCCGTGGTTCGAGAAGGCCCACGAGCTGAAAGCCGACGACTTCAATACGCTCGACATGCTCAAGCAGCTCTGCTTCCGTCTGCGCGACGAACCCGGCATTCAGGAGAAGTACGACAAATACTTCCCGCTCTGGAAAGCCGCCAAGGGCGAATAACCGCCGCATAACGGGCGGGACAGCCCTCCGGCAATATGAAACCACCCGGCTCCGCAGGAGTCGGGTGGTTTTTTGTTTGCGCTCTTTTGTCCGGCGCTTTATCCGATGCTATGTCCGGTGCGCACTCCGAATAAGGAATAGCCCTCGAACTCAGTTCGAGGGCTATTCCTTCTCCAGCTCCATCTGCCGCAGTATTCCCCGCCGATCGAGGATAAAACGCTTCATCAGCCGGAAGTGGGAGGTCTCCTCCAGCTCGGTCGGTTCCAGCCCGCGGTCCGTGATTTCGTATATCTCGGCGTCGGGGTAGGACATGATGATCGGCGAGTGGGTGCTGATGATGAACTGCGACCCCTGCTCGGCCAGCTGCTTCATCCGGCACAGCATGTACATCTGGCGCGAGGGCGACAGTGCGGCTTCCGGCTCGTCGAAATATAAAGTCCGTGTCCGAAGAGCCGGTGTCCGAGCAGCGCCAGAAAACTTTCGCCGTGCGACTGCTGGTGCAGCGACTTGTCGCCGTAATATTTCAGTACGCCGTCGGCGACGTTTTCGATTTCCGTCGCCACGTTGTAGAAACTCTCCGCCCGCAGGAAATAGCCGTCGCGCGGCTGGAGTCCGCGTCCCAGAACGACATGTTCGTAAAGGTCCGAATGGCTGGCGCGCGTTGCGAACCGGAAGTTCTTGGACCCTCCTTCGGGATTGAATCCCGCCTTGACGGCTATGGCTTCGAGCAGCGTCGATTTTCCCATGCCGTTCTCGCCCATGATGAACGTCACGGGCCTGCGGAATTCCAGCCGCCGGAAGTTGGCCAGCGCCGGAACGGTGTACGGATAGGTCTGCGGCGTTTCGTCCTCCTCTTTCAGGCGGACGTATTTGATGTAGAGCGAATCAGGGGTCAGTTCCATGGCGGTCAGACTGTCGCTTTCACATAGATCGACCGCAGGCGGTGCGTCATGAAGTATTGGAGCACCCCGCGCAGGAACATGTAGAGCGTGAACGCCAGCCAGAGCGCGTTGTTGCCGATTATCGCGTAGCCGACGTAGAAGATGCCGAAGTAGGCCGCCGTGGCCCAGAACATCGAGTTGCGCATGACGCGCGTCTCGGTCGCTCCGACCATGATGCCGTCCATGATGAAGGGCATGGCGCTGGCGACCGGAATCAGGATGATCCATACGATATACTCTCCCGCCAGCTCCACGATCGTCGCGGCATTGGGCGCCGTGCTGTCCACGAACAGCCCCACCAGTTCGCGCCACCAGCCGATATAGATGCCTACGAACAGCACCGACACGACCGTGCCCCACGCGATGCAGCGGCGCAGGCAGTCGCGCAGCGCCCCTTCGTCGCGTGCGCCGATGAATCGGCCCGTCAGGGCTTCGGCGGCGTATGCGAATCCGTCGTTCATGTACGAGAAGAGCGTAAACAACTGCAGCAGCAGCGTGTTGACGGCCAGCAGCGCCGGTTCGTCCATGCGGGCCGACGCCCCTGTGAAGAAGGTGTAGACGGCCACGATGCAGAACGTGCGCAGCATGATGTCGCGGTTTACGATGAAGAAGGTCCTGAGCGGTTTCAGGTTCACCACCTCCGCCCAGTCGATTCCGGTCAGTATCCTGCGGTAGCATGCGAAGAGCAGCAGGGCGGAGAGGGCCACGCCCGTCCACTGCGCGATTACCGAGGCGTAGGCGATGCCGACGATCCCCATGTCCAGTCCGAATGCGAACCAGAGGCTGCACAGCACATGGACCACGTTGACCGTGATGGCCGTGAACATCGGTATCAGCGCGTTCTGCATTCCCGTAAACCAGCCGTTGAAGCCGAACAGCAGAATCCCCGCCGGCACGGCCCAGATGCGGGCGTAGAAGTACTCGCGCGTCATGTCGTTGCCGTTGAGTCCCCACAGGGCCAGCTCGCCCAGCGGGTATTGCAGCAGCAACATCAGCAGGCCCATTCCTCCGGCCACGAGCAGCGCCCGGACCAGCATGTTGGTGCATTCGCGGAAGTTGCCCGCGCCGAATGCCTGCGCCGTCAGTCCGCTGGTCCCCATGCGCACGAACGAGCAGTTCCAGTAGATGAAGTTGAAGATCGACACGCCGATGGCCAGCGCGCCGATCGTTGCGGCCGTATCCGAACCCCAGTGCCCGGCGATCGCCGTCGAGACGATGCCCATGAGCGGCACGGTGATGTTCGAGACGATATTGGGGAGCGCAATGCGCAGTATTTCACGGTTCATGTTCATGGAAAGCGACGGGGGAAATACCCGGCAAACGACGCCGGGCATTGTTTATGGACGCAAAGATAACGCAAAAGCGGCGAATTTGTAACGGCCTGCGGCTTTTATCTCCGAATCGGGCACGCAATATGCTTTTATCCGGAAAATTCGATTAACTTTGCCGCGTAAACATTCAAACTGATTATGAAAGACTTTAAAAACGACTCGACCTCGGTGCTTACGCGTTTCGGACGCGACAAGCGTCAGCGTACCGTGACCGCTACGGCGGAGCGTGTCGAGCGTCGCCCGCGTTTGCAGCGTGATGCTGCCGATTCGGAGCAGCCGTCCGATGACCGCAAGCCCGTCAAGCGGGCGTCGTACAATCCCCACTTTACGGAGGACAACCGTCCTGCATTCGACAAACCGCGCCGCAGTTTCGGCGACGAACGGCAGGGCGACCGCGCCCGTTCGGACGAACGTTACCGCGACGGCGACAAACCGCGCCGCTCGTTCGGCGATAAGCCCCGCGGCGAAAAACCCGCCTACGGCGACAACCGGGGACCCAAGAAATTCGGCGACCGCAAGTTCGGCGACAAACCCTACGGCGAACGTAAATCCGGCGACAAGCCCGCCGGCGACCGTCGGTTCGCAGACAAAAAGTCCGGCGATCGCAAGTTCGGCGACAAACCCTACGGCGAACGTAAATTCGGCGACAAGCCCGCCGGCGACCGTCGGTTCGCGGACAAAAAGTCCGGCGACCGCAGGTTCGGCGACAAACCCTATAAGCCCGGATTCCGGAAGCACGACGACAAGCCGGCTTCCTATCCGAAATTCACGCCCGAAAAGCAGATCGGCGAAATGCGCCTGAACCGCTTTCTGGCCCAGTCGGGACTCTGCTCGCGCCGCGAGGCCGACGATTTCATCACGGCGGGTCTGGTGACCGTCAACGGTCAGATCGTCACCCAGCTGGGCACCAAGGTGCTGCCCACCGACGAGGTGAAATTCAACGACAGCCGCGTGCAGGGCGAAAAGAAGGTCTATCTTGTGCTCAACAAGCCCAAGGGCTATGTGACTTCGCTCGACGATCCGCATGCGGGCAAAACCGTCATGGAGCTGGTGCAGGGCGCCTGCACGGAACGCATCTACCCGGTGGGGCGTCTCGACAAGAACAGCCTCGGACTGCTGCTGTTCACCAACGACGGCGATTTGACCAAGCAGCTCACCCATCCGGCCTTCCGGAAGAAGAAAATCTATCAGGTGTCGCTCGACAAACCCCTGACGCGCGCCGACATGGACCGCATCGCCGAGGGCATTACGCTCGAAGACGGCGAGATTTTCGCCGATGAGATTTCCTATGTCAAGGACAACAAGCAGGAGGTCGGCATCGAGATCCATTCGGGCCGCAACCGCATCGTGCGCCGTATTTTCGAGTTCCTCGGCTATACCGTCACCAAGCTCGACCGCGTCTACTATGCGGGTCTGACGAAAAAGAACCTCAAGCGCGGTGCATGGCGTTTCCTCTCCCGCGAGGAGGTCGAACGGCTCAAGTCCGGCCAGTACGAATAACGAAAAAGGGTGATTCGCAAGAATCACCCTTTTTCATTCAATGCGTGTCCCGGTACCAGCTCGTCTGCTTGTTCTCCTCGACGTATTTGTCCGACGGTTCGCTGAACGACACCCCCGAATAGTAGGCGACGGGGTTCATCCGGCCGTTGTACGCCGAGTAGAATCCCGGTGTGCTGAGCCGTGCGGCTTTGGGAAACGCCTTGTCCAGCTGCGCTTTGAAATCCTCTTTCAGCTTCGCGTCGCCGCAGGCCAGTTCGACCCAGTGGCCCAGATCGTAGAATATGTGCGAAGACATTCCCTCGTAGCTTTGCAGCTCTTCGGCATAAGACTTTTTCGGCGCGGCGTTGATGCGCCGCATGACCTCCTTCATGCCCTCCATTTCCGACATCACGGCCAGCGAAATGCAGCCCGATTGGGTCGTCGCGTCGTTCATGTAGAAGTTCCAGAATGCTTCGCATACCTTTGTCAGATCGCGTCCTTTGCCGCCGTCGGTGAAGAACCACGGCATCGCCCGGTCGTAGGGGAATCCCTGTCCTATGATTTCGCAGGGCGCGGCAATCACGTAGTCCGTGCATTCGCGCAGGTCGTAAAGCGTCTCGATATTGGCCATGAAGCAGGCGTCGAAAAGCAGGTAGTCGGTCCTGTAATTCTGGGCCTTGACCGCCGCTGCGAAGTCCGTAATGTCGATCGACCGTCCCGTGTCGCCGAACGAACGGGTCGTCAGCGCCCCCGGCGCCGGGGTCCATAAATCCTCCAGCTCCTTCGACATCCGGGCCGAGTAGCTGAGCGCTCCCTGATTCGCGGGCACCCACGCCTTGCCGTGACAGCCGACGATGATCCCGTAATGCTGCGCCGGGGCGAATGCCTCCACGTCGGCCAGCATGCGCTGTACGCATGCGGGATCGGCCGCCGCGAAATCGTCGTAGCTTTTCAGCAGCGCGAATGCGGCCGCCTGCTTTTCGGCGTTGAAATACGCCTCGTACATTTCGGCCTGCGAGTGCGCGTTGGGCTGATAGCAGACCAATACGCGGCCGTCGCCCGGAACGTTCGCATCGACGGCTTTCAGGACGCCGTCGATATTCTGCTTGTAGAATTTCAGCAAATCCCGTCCCGGCATGTAGAGCAGCATGGTCTGCGTCGCCGTCGCCGGACTCTGCGACACGGTGACGCTGCACTGCGCGCCTCCTGCGTTCAGAGTCAGCGCGACCGTTCCCAGCTTGACGCGGCTGCGGCCCGGATTCCCGTCCGACGCCGTCACCGTTACCGTCGTCTCTCCCCGGCCGCCTGCGGCCGGGGAGATGCCGAATCCGCCGCCCGTGGTGGTCAGCGTCCACGGTCCGGTCGCCGTCACGGTGAACGCCGCTGCCGATCCGGCCGTGCTGCGCAGCACCGCTTCTTCCTGTGAGCTCGTTATTTCCGCCGGCTCCCGCTCCTTTTCGCAGCCGGTGAAAACCGCCAGCGCCAGCAGCAGGCACAATGCGCGCCGGATTATTTGTACGTACGGGGTTTGAGGTTGTTGAACTGCCATGTGCGGTCGCGTTTATAGGTATAACCTTCGGGTTTGTTCCAGTATATGCGTCCGAAGTCGTAGTAGAGTCCCTTGCGCTTCTTGCCCTCCACCGTGTAGGGTACGGTCAGCGGGATGAACTCCACCGTTCGGCTGATGATGCGGCTCTTGTCGTACGAAAGCCCTTCGGTGGCCATCACGTCGAGCGCGTGGTCGAACATCAGGATATGGCGCGGCGTTTTCTGCGTCAGCGCGTCTCCCGACTCCCGGATCGCCCGGATGACGCCCTGCATCCGGTTGTAGTACATCTTTTCCTGCAGTTTGTTGCCCAGCGCGCCGTGGGCGTAGGCCATCAGGTTGAGGATCTTGGGGCTGAACGGATCGCGGGCCAGCGCATCCTCGCCCGTGTAGAGCATTGCTTCGAGCGTCTCGACGGCCGGTTTGTCGGGATCGAGTCCCGAAGCCATCAACAGCAGCTTGTCCAGATCGGGATTCGAGTCCAGCGGTTTGTAGCTCTCCTGATAGGCGTAGCCGTAATAGAGGTAGTGGTAATCCTCGTCGGTCAGCGTTTCGTCGCCGGCGTTGTAGCGCATCATCAGCGACGGATAGTAGAACGGCGACTCGGCGTCCATCGTCTTGTTCTGAATATCCTCCTCGTCGGGAACCTTCGCCGCGGCCAGCGCCGGAAGCAGAAGCAGTAACAGCAGTAAATTTTTCATATCCGTGTTTTAGTCCGTATTTTAGACACTAACGCGGAATCAGCGCAAATCGTATTCCGCAATCAGCCGGCTGAACTTTTCGCGCAGCGCCTGCGAACCCTCGACCAGCGGCAGCCGCATCGTGGGGCCGATTTTGCCCATCATCGAGAGCGCGCATTTCGCACCCACGGGATTCCCCTCCTCGAAGAGCGCGTGCACCGCTTCGTCGAGCGCCCTGTACTCCTCTTCGGCGCGGTCGAAATCGCCCTGCTTGGCATGACCGACGCACTGCATGAAACGTTTGGGAAATACGTTCGCCGCCACCGAAATCACGCCTTCGCCGCCGCGGCGCATCAGGTCGAGCGTCATGCCGTCGTCGCCCGACAGCACCAGAAACCCTTCGGGGCGGTTGTCGAGGATGCGCTGCATCTGCTCGATGTCGCCCGACGCCTCCTTGATGCCGATGACGTTCTTCATGTCGCGCGCCAGCCGCAGCGTGGTCTCGGCGGTCATGTTCACGCCCGACCGGCCCGGTATGTTGTAGAGTATCACGGGCAGGGGCGAATGCTCCGATACGGTGCGGAAATGCTGGTAAAGTCCCTCCTGTGAGGGTTTGTTGTAATAGGGCGTCACGCTCAGGATGGCGTCCGCGCCCCGCAGGTCGAATTCGCGGAGCTGGTCCAGCACCTCCGACGTCGAGTTGCCGCCGCAGCCCATCACCAGCGGCACGCGGCCTGCGATATGGTTGGTGATGAACATGGCGATCACCGCGCGTTCGGGCATGTAGAGCGTCGGGGTTTCGGCCGTGGTGCCGAGCGCCACGATGTAATCCACGCCGCCCTCTATTACGTAGTCTATCATGCGCGCCAATGCCTGATAATCGACGCGTCCGTCCGATGTGAAGGGGGTTATCATCGCGACCCCCACGCCTGTCAGTTTCTCTCTTATCATCGTATTCCGGTTTTGTTCGTAGTTTCTTTTCCTGCGGCTGTCTTCCGCGATCCGGCGCTTACGCCGTTCCCGCCGCCGCGTTTCCTGCTTCCGCCGCCGCATCTTTGTTTGCCGCCCTGCGTTTTAGCCTTCTTTCGGCATTGCGTCTTCTGCCTTCACTGCTGTGTTTTCAACTTCCGCCGCCGCATTTCCTGCTTCCGCTGTTGTATTTCCTGCTTCTGCCGCCGCGTCTTTGTTTGCCGCCCTGCGTTTTAGCCTTCTTTCGGCATTGCGTCTTCTGCCTTCTTTGCCGTGTTTCCAACTTCCGCCGCCGTGGCATCTTCCGTTCCCGCCGCTGTCGTCTCTTCTGTTCCCGCCTCCGTTTCTTCGTACCGGCGGGGACGGCCTATCCGGTTGCGTCTGCCGGCTAAAACAGCTTCGGCTCGGCCGCATCCTTGTGCGCCGCGCTCCCTTCCGCGCCCCCTTACGTCCGCTTTTCCGCCGCATTTGCGGCGGGTATTTCGTCGCTGCCGATCATGGCGATAAAATCCTCTTCGGAGATGATCTTCACGCCCAGCTTCTCGGCTTTCTTGAGCTTCGCCGGACCCATATTCTCGCCCGCCACGATGTAATCGACGTTCGCCGATACGGCCGCGAGGTTCCTGCCGCCGTGTATTTCGATCAGCTCTTTCAGCTCGTCGCGGCTGTGGTTCGAGAACTTGCCCGATATCACGAAACTCTTTCCCGCGAGCGACTCCGACGCCAGCTCGCGCGCTTCGGCTTCGAACTTCACGCCCGCGTCGCGCAGGCGGCGGATGATGGCGAGGTTCTTCTCGTCGGCGAAGTATTCGATGATCGCGTCGGCGATGCGTCCGCCCACTTCGTCGGCTTCGGTCAACTCCTCGCGCGTGGCTTTCATCACCGCGTCGAGCGACCGGAAGTGTTCCGCGAGGTATTTGGCCGTGGTTTCGCCCACGAAGCGGATTCCCAGCCCGAACAGCACGCGCCTGAAAGGCACTTCGACCGATCCCCGGATGCTCCGGATGATGTTGTCTGCCGACTTCTCGCCCAGCCGCGGCAGACACGCCAGCTGCGGAGCCTGCAGGTCGTACAGGTCGGCCACGTCGCGCACCAGCCCGTTTTCGTAAAGCAGCTCGACGGTCTCTTCGCCCAGTCCCTCGATGTCCATCGCCTTGCGGCGGATGAAGTGGATGATGCGTCCGATGATCTGCGGACGGCATCCGCCCTGATTGGGACAGTAGTGCTTCGCCTCGCCTTCGTATTTGACCAGCGGCGTGCCGCATTCGGGACATACCGTGATGTACTCGAACGGCCTGCTGTCTGCCGGCCGCTGCGAAAGCTCCACGCCCGTGATCTTGGGAATGATTTCGCCGCCTTTCTCGACGTATACCATGTCGCCCGGACGTATGTCCAGCAGGGCCATCTGGTCGGCGTTGTGCAACGTCGCCCGGCGTACCGTCGTGCCGGCCAGCAGCACCGGTTCGAGGTTGGCCACGGGCGTTATGGCTCCCGTGCGTCCCACCTGAAAGGCCACGCTGTCCAACCGCGTCAAAGCCTGCTCGGCCTTGAACTTGTAGGCCACGGCCCATTTCGGGGCCTTGGCCGTGAATCCCAGCTGCCGCCGCACGCCGAAGTCGTTTACCTTGATTACCACGCCGTCGGTGGGGAAGGGGAGTTCCCTGCGCGCTTCGTCCCAATGGGCGATGTAGGCGTCTATCTCCTCCGCACTGCGGCATATGCGCATCTGGTCCGAAATCTTGAATCCCCATTCGCGTGCCTTCTGCAAACTCTCCCAATGGTTCGTGAAGGGCAGGTCGTCGCCCGCCAGCTGGTAGAGCGTGCAGTCCAGACCGCGCCGCGCGACCACCGCCGAAGCCTGCTGCTTGAGCGTTCCGGCCGCGGCGTTGCGCGGATTGGCGAAAAGCGTCTCCCCGGCCGCCTCGCGTTCGGCGTTGATCTTGTCGAACGAGGCGTAGGGCATCAGTATCTCGCCGCGTATTTCGAAATAGTCGGGCCAGTCGTCGCCCCTGAGCCTGAGGGGCACTGTCCGCACCGTGCGGACGTTGGCCGTCACGTCGTCGCCCTGCGTGCCGTCGCCGCGCGTCACGGCGCGCAGCAGCCGGCCATGCTCGTAGGTGAGCGATATGGCCGTGCCGTCGAACTTCAGCTCGCAGACGAATTCCGTGGGACCCGTCTCCTTCTCGATCCGCTCGATGAACTCGTGCAGCTCGTCCGGCGAATAGGTGTTGCCGAGCGAAAGCATCGGAAACCGGTGCTTCACGCTTCGGAACTCCGCGGTGATGTCGCTTCCGACGCGTACCGAAGGTGAGTTGGGATCGGCCATTTCGGGATGCGCGCGCTCCAGATCCTGCAGTTCGCGCATCATGGCGTCGAATTCGAAGTCGGAGATTTCGGGGGCGTTTTCGACGTAATATCTGAAGTTATGGTACTCAAGCTGCCGCCGCAGCTCTTCGATTCTCTCGCGTATCATAATATAAGTATAACGTGCGTAAAGGTACGTATTTTGTTCGTAACTACCTGCAAATTCAAAAAAAATGCAAAAAAAAAATTGAGTATGTGGCGCGATATGTAAATTTTGCTTATAATTGCAGAAAATTTCCAAACATTATTATGGCTAAACAGAATACGACGAAGAAACATATCGTAACGAGCTTCCATAATCTGGCCCCCGAACTGCAGGAGGCCGTCAAGCAGAAATACCCGCTGGGGTTCACCGAAGCGATGATGCGCGTGGACAAGCCCAACGGAGATTTTTTCTATGCCGTACCTTTCGATACGGACGAAATCGCCTACATGGTTAAGATCGACGTCAAGATCGACGACAATGCGCAGGAGGACGACGACAAGGACTACTACGACGACGAGATCAAGGGTGCCGACGAGATTCAGGACGACGGCAATTCCGACGGCGGCGACGACTCCGACGACGACGTAAACATCTGAGGCCTATGACCCGCTTCGTTCCTCTCCTCGCGTTTGCGCTTCTTGCGGCCTGCGGCCTTGCGGAAGACGAACGCGACGACAAGAACAAGCGTGTATACATCACTTTTGCAGATCCCGCATTCGAGGCTTACTGCCTTGAGCATTTCGACATCGACCACGACGGACGCATTTCGCGCTACGAAGCGCAGCGCGTCCTGAAAATGGACTGCCCTGACCGCGGCATCGCGCATATGTGGGAGATCGGCGAATTCTCGCGGCTCGAACGGCTCGACTGCAGCGGCAACGACCTCACGCAGCTCGATCTGCGCAAGTGTACGCTGTTGCAGACGCTCGATTGCAGCCGTAACCGCATCGCTTCGCTCGATCTGGACGGCCTGCGCGCTCTTCTGGAGCTGAACTGCGCGGACAATGCGCTCACGCTGCTGGACCTCAAATCCGCCGGAGCGCTCCGTCTGCTCGACTGTAGCGGCAACCGGCTCGTGACGCTCGACCTGCGGCCCTGCTCGGAGCGGCTTAAGGCCGACGCGGGCGGCAATCCTCCGCTCACGACCGTCTACTGCCGCGCATCGCAGAGCGTCAGTGCCGACGGACATACCGAAATAATCGTCCGCTGATTCCGTATCGTCTTTTTGGTTGATCCGCTCCCGGCCTCCGCTCCCGGCCTCCACTTCCGTCCGATTCGCTTCCGTCCGATTCGCTCCCGGCCTCCACTTCCGTCCGATTCGCTCCCGTCCGGTTTCTCCGGGGCGGATTGTCGTTTTTTCTTCGCCTGCGGCATGATTCAGTCCGGCGTTTTGCGAATCTTCCGAATGGCGATGCGGGGTCTCTGCAGTCCGTCCGCTCTGCTTGCCTTTCCGTCCGCTCTGCTTGCCTTTCCGTCCGCTCTGCTTGCCTTTCCGTCCGCTCCGTCCGCCCATCCGTCCGCCCATCCGTCTGCCCATCCGTCCGCCCATCCGTCCGCTTCGCCCGTTTTGGCCGTTTCGTCTTTCCGTCTGTTTGGTTCGTCTCTCCGCCCGTCCGCCCGTCCGCCCATTCGCCCTGTCCCCGTCTGTTCCGTCCGTCCCGTCTGCTTTGTCTCTCCGTTTGTCAGCTTTGTCTGATCCCTGTCTATCCTTTTATCCATTCTGCCCGCCCATCTGCCCGCCCATTCGTCCCGTCCCGTCTGCTTCGTCTCTCCGTCTGTCAGCTTTGTCTGATTCCCGCCTATTCCTTTATCCGCTCCGTTCGTCCCGCCCTCCTGCTCTGACCTTTCTGTCTGCTCCGCCTGTCCACCTGTCTGTCCATCTGTCTGTCCACCTGTCTGTCCACCTGTCTGTCCACCTGTCTGTCCACCTGTCTGTCCACCTGCCTGTCCGCGCTTCGTCTCTCCGCTCATTCGTGTCCGTCCGCTCCGTCCGCTCCGTCCGCTCCGCCTGCCCCGTCCGCCTGCTCCGCCCGTCCCGCTCCGGAGCCGCCGAATTTTATTCCGCCGATTTCGCACAGTGCTTTGTTTTTTCGTCGCAGGATGTTTTTTCGCACCCGATTTCTGATACATTGTTGAAAAGTCGCCGCGGCGAATTGGGTATTTCGGATAATAATTAGTACCTTTGGATGCAAAAAATGTCTTTTGCACACAAAAATACAACCGGATACAATGAAAAAAGTTGACGTTATCCTCGGCCTGCAATGGGGTGACGAGGGCAAGGGAAAAGTCGTGGATGTGCTGACGCCTGCCTACGAGGTCGTCGCCCGTTTTCAGGGCGGTCCCAATGCCGGTCACACGTTGGAGTTCAACGGCGAGAAATACGTACTCCGCTCGATTCCTTCGGGCATATTTCAGGGCGGAAAAACCAACATCATCGGCAACGGCGTTGTCATTGACGCCGTCCTCTTCCGCGAGGAGGCCGAGGCGCTCGCAGCCAGCGGCCACGACCTGACCAAACAACTCTGCATTTCGAAGAAAGCCCACCTGATCCTGCCGACGCACCGCATTCTCGATGCGGCTTACGAAGCGGCCAAGGGCAGCGCCAAGATCGGCACCACGGGCAAGGGCATCGGTCCGACCTATACCGACAAGGTGAGCCGCAACGGCATGCGCGTCGGCGACGTGCTGAGCGCCGATTTCCGGCAGATTTATGCACGGGCCAAGGCGCGCCACGAGAGCATTCTGCGCGGTCTGGGTTATGAATATGATATTGCGGAACTGGAACGGAAGTGGTTCGAGGCCGTCGAATACCTCAAGCGTTTCAACATCATCGACAGCGAATATTTCGTCAACGAGTGTTTGGCTCAGGACAAGAGCATTCTGGCCGAAGGCGCTCAGGGCACGCTGCTCGACGTGGACTTCGGATCGTATCCGTTCGTCACCTCCTCGAATACCGTCTGCGCCGGCGCCTGCGTCGGTCTGGGCATCGCCCCGAACCGTATCGGCGAGGTCTACGGCATCTTTAAGGCCTATTGCACGCGCGTGGGCAGCGGCCCGTTCCCTACGGAGCTGTTCGACGAAACGGGCGCCCGGATGCGCAGTATCGGCCATGAATACGGCGCCGTTACGGGCCGTGAACGCCGCTGCGGCTGGCTCGACCTTGTCGCGCTGAAATATTCGATCATGATCAACGGCGTGACGCAGCTCATCATGATGAAGTCCGACGTCATGAACGACTTCGAGACCGTCAAGGTCGCCACCGAATACGAGGTCGGCGGCGAGCGCACCGCGCATTTTCCCTACGAGATCGGCGACGACCTGAAACCCGTCTACCGCGAGTTCGAAGGCTGGAAGTGCGACCTGCGCGACTGCAAGAGCTACGACGACTTCCCGGCCGCATTCAAGGCGTACGTCGAATTCATCGAGCGCGAGACGGGCGTTCCCGTGAAGATCATCTCCGTCGGTCCCGACCGCGGCGAAACGATCGTCCGGTAGGGGAGCCTTTGGGCCGCCGCATGTCGCATGCTGCGTATGCTGCGCCGAATGTATCCCGCATGCCGTATTGCGGCCGGAGATGCGGCCCCGTGCGCGGAGTTTTCCGCCTGCCGCGGCGTCCGAAACAACGAAACCGATTTAATTTTGTAACTATAACCTTATGAAAAAAGCACTTAAAATTGTCGTATTGGCCAAGCAGGTGCCCGATACCCGCAATGTGGGTAAGGATGCGATGACCCCCGAAGGGACGGTCAACCGCGCGGCGCTGCCGGCCATCTTCAATCCGGAGGACCTCAATGCGCTCGAAATGGCGCTCGCGCTGAAAGACCGCACCGAAGGCTCCACGGTTCATATCCTTACGATGGGTCCGCAGCGCGCCGCCGACATTATCCGCGACGCCATGTTCCGCGGGGCCGACGGCGGCTATCTGCTTACGGGCCGCGAGTTCGCCGGTTCGGACACCCTCGCCACGTCGTACGCGCTCTCTTGCGCGCTGAAAATGATCGCTCCCGACATCATCTTCGCGGGCCGTCAGGCCATCGACGGCGATACGGCGCAGGTCGGACCTCAGGTGGCCGAGAAGCTGGGCCTGCCGCAGGTGACCTATGCCGAGGAGATTACCGAAATCAAAGCGGATTCGCTGGTCATCAAACGCCGCCTGAACTGCGGCATGGAGACGGTCGAGACGCCCGTTCCTGTGGTCGTTACGGTCAACGCGTCGGCTCCCGAATGCCGTCCGCGCAACGCCAAGCGCGTGATGACCTGCAAATTCGCCCTCGCCAAATCGGAGATCGCCGCAGCTCCCGACTCGCCGGCCGCCAAGCGCGCCGCCGCCAAGGAGTACCTGCAGATCGTCGAGTGGGCCGCCGCCGACGTCAATCCCGATCCGCAGCAGCTGGGCCTTGCGGGTTCGCCCACCAAGGTCAAGAAGATCGAGAACGTGGTGTTTCAGGCCAAGGAGGCCAAGAAACTCACGTCTTCCGACGAGGATATCAATTCACTGATGGTCGAACTTATCGCGAGCCACACGCTCGGTTAAATCCGCAGAAGTAATCCATGAACAATATATTCGTATATATCGAGAACGAGGGCGGCAAGGTCGCCGACGTGTGTCTCGAACTGCTGACCAAAGGCCGCGAACTGGCCACGACGCTGGGTGTGAAGCTCGAAGCCGTAGTGCTGGGCGAGCATCTTGCAGGTATCGAGACCGAACTGGCCAAATACGGCGCCGACACCGTCTGGGTCGCCGACGACAAGATCTTCGCACCTTTCCGCACGCTGCCCCATACGGCCGTCATGTGCGGCCTGATCGAACAGGAGAAACCCCAGATCGCGCTGTTCGGCGCGACCTGCAACGGCCGCGACTTCGCCCCGCGCGTATCGTCGGCCCTCTACAGCGGTCTTACGGCCGACTGCACGCAGCTGGTGATCGGCGACCACAAGGACGCCAAGACCGGCAAGGAGTATAAGGACCTGCTTTACCAGATCCGTCCCGCCTTCGGCGGCAACATCATCGCCACGATCGTCAATCCCGACAACCGTCCCCAGATGGCTACCGTCCGCGAAGGCGTCATGCGCCGCGAGTACGCCGCCGTGCCGGGCGCCGGCGAGGTGAAGAAGATCGATTGGCAGAAGTTCGTGAAGGACACCGATCTGGCGGTGCGGATCCTCGACCGCGAGATTTCGGAGAGCAAGATCGACATCAAGGGCGCGAGCGTCATCGTCGCCGGCGGTTACGGCATGGGTTCGAAGGAGAACTTCGATCTGGTGTTCGAGCTTGCCGACGTGCTGGGCGCCGAAGTGGGCGCCAGCCGCGCCGCCGTGGACGCCGGCTTTGCCGACCATGCCCGTCAGGTGGGCCAGACCGGCGTTACGGTCCGTCCCAAACTCTACATCGCCTGCGGTATTTCGGGTCAGATCCAGCATACGGCGGGTATGGACGGTTCGGCCATGATCATCTCGATCAACACCGATCCCGAAGCCCCGATCAACAAGATCGCCGACTACGCCATCACGGGCGACGTCAATGAGATAATCCCCAAGATGATTAAGTACTACAAACAAAATTCGAAGTAATGGCAAATTTCTTTTCAGATAACAAAGATTTGCAGTTCCACCTTGGGCATCCGATGATGCGCAAGATCGTGGAGCTGAAAGAGCGCGGTTTCGCCGAAAAGGATCTCTACGATTTCGCGCCGCAGGATTTCGAAGACGCTATGGACTCCTACCGCCGCGTGCTGGAGATCGCGGGCGAGGTCTGCGGCGAGGTCATTGCTCCGAATGCCGAGGGCGTGGACCACGAAGGCCCCCGCGTGGTGAACGACCATGTGGAGTACGCTTCGGGTACGGTCCGGAACATGAAGGCGATCGTCGATGCGGGCCTGAGCGGCATGACGCTTCCGCGCAAGTACGACGGTCTTAACTTCCCGCTGGTCTGCTTCGTGATGGCCAACGAAATGGTGTCGCGCGCCGACGCCGGCTTCGAGAACATCTGGGGCCTTCAGGACTGCGCCGAGACGCTCAACGAGTTCGCTTCGGAGGAGATCAAGGCCAAATTCCTGCCGTGGGTTTCCGCGGGCGCTACCTGCGCCATGGACCTCACCGAGCCGGACGCCGGATCGGATCTGGGCGCCGTGATGCTCAAGGCCACGTGGTCCGAGGAGAAGCAGACGTGGCTGCTCAACGGCGTGAAGCGTTTCATCACCAACGGCGACGGCGACGTTTCGCTGGTGCTGGCCCGCACCGAAGAGGGCACGACCGACGCCCGCGGTCTGTCGATGCTGGTCTACGACAAGCGCGACGGCGGCGTCAAGGTGCGCCGTATCGAGAACAAGATGGGTATCAAGGGATCGCCGACGTGCGAGCTGGTCTTCACCAATGCTCCGGCGCAACTGGTCGGCGACCGCAAGATGGGCCTTATCAAATACGTGATGTCGCTGATGAACGCCGCCCGTCTGGGCATCGGCGCCCAGTCGGTGGGTCTCTGCGAGGCCGCCTACCGCGAAGCTCTGAAATACGCCCACGAGCGCGAGCAGTTCGGCAAGCCGATCATCCGCTTCGCCGCCGTTTCGGAGATGCTCTCCAACATGAAAGCCAAATTGCAGGGCGTCCGCGCGCTGTTGTACGAAACCACGCGCTTCGTCGAGGTTTACAAGCAGTACGGCCATATCGCGCACGAACGTTCGCTCGAAGGCGAGGAGCGTCAGGAGATGAAGTTCTACAACCGCCTTGCCGACGGCTTCACGCCGCTTGTCAAGCTCTTCTCGTCGGAGTACGCCAATCAGCAGGCCTACGACGCCATCCAGATCCACGGCGGTTCGGGCTTCATGAAGGATTACCCCTGCGAGCGTCTCTACCGCGATGCGCGCATCATGAATATCTATGAAGGTACTTCGCAGCTGCAGGTCGTCGCGGCCATCAACTCCGTGACCAAAGGCACCTTCATGGAGCAGATCGAGCGTTACGCCGCCGCCGAATACAGCCAGCCCATGCAGCCCGTCGTTGCGAAGCTGAAGGAGCTGACCGCGAAATTCGCGGAGATGATCGCCCGCGTCGAAGCGGGGGACAAGGAGCTTTGCGGCTTCAAGGATTTCCACGCCCGTCGTCTGGTCGAGACCGCCGGACATATCATCATCACCTACCTGCTGGCGCGTCAGGCCGGCGAGTCGGAGGAGTATGTCAATTCGGCGAAGGTCTTCTGCAAGCTGGCCGAAGGCAAGATTTCGGAGGCATACACCTACGTCATGAACTCCACCTTGGAGGACGTCGAGCTGTTCAAGGCCGTTATCGAAGAGACGGAGTAGTCTGTCCTATACGCATTGTAAAAAAGGTTCCGCCTCTAAGGGCGGAATCTTTTTTTATTTGTGCGGTTCTGTTATTCGAATAAGATGATCCTGCAGTCGGAAAGTTGCAGAATAATCAGTTGTCTTTCGTTGGATAATCGAGCGGCGCGAAAAATTCGCCGAGGGTGATATTGTAAAACTTGCAAATAATCGAAATTGTCGTCAGATTTGGGAAATTCTTGCCTGATTCGAGTTGTGCAATGCTTAATTCCGTCGCTTCGGCCAATTGTTCCTGCGATTGGTGGTCGTGCATGTGCCTTAGTTCCTTCACCCGCAAAATGATTTTTTGAAGCAATTCTTCGTCGCGGCGTTGTTTTTTCCGTTCCATTACCCTCCCCTTGTGAGTCTTATTTAATAAATTCACATATTCGGATTATTCGACAGGGTAGTCGCTCTCGCCGAAGAATTCCCGGAGGCTGATGCCGTAGAAGCGGCAGAGTATTGTCAGTGAGATAAGGGTAGGAAATTTTGATCCGCTTTCAAAATGGAAAATATCCAGACCGGTATTTTCTATAACGTATTCCTGGGAATAATTATGATCGCGGCGCAACTGTTTCATTCGCGAAATGACATATTGAGCCAATTTTTCGTCCGTTCGTTTTGGTTTCATCTGCTTCATTTATACAAATGAAAGGATCAATCTAATTTTCTGCTCTGTCTATTTGTTCAGAATGAAAATTTTACTATCTTTGTGAGTGCAAACAGAAACTCCGAATACAGAAATTATGCTAACTTTGCGAAACGATACGGCTCCGCCGTAACGACATATTATAAGGTTAAGACAACCTTTACGCCGTTGACGAACTTCCGACTGTTTATATAACAGGTTTATGCATGGTGTAAACATTGTCTGAAACCCTTGTCATGTCCCGGCCTTGCGCCGGGACGGGCTTGGGCGTAAGGACAACTGCCATGCAAGGCTCGGAAGGCCGGTCAACGGGAGTTGCACCTGCGCCCTTGCTTTTTTTGCGCAGGCCGATATTACCGGGTACGGTTCGGGCAAAGAATTCTTCTATTCTGTGAAATGCGTCACTTGTCAGCCCTGCCGTACCCGTTTGTTTTTTGGGGATCAGGTCTCCACCGCACTATAGGGCGGATGATGCGCCGAAGGCGGCTTGGGCGTCTCCGGTTCGTTTGTCGCCGGGGTGCGTTATCAATTCTGACGGACGGCGTATTCCCGTCCGATAGAAAAGGGGCTGCACTCCGAAGTGCAGCCCCTTTCGCCGTACATTACCGCTCGGCCTATGCCTTTGCGGGTTCCTTTTCGGCCATCACGCAGCGCGTCGTGCCGAAGATATTGAGGTTGAGGTGCCCGGCGACATAGGCCAGCGCCTTCTGCGCCTTGACCGAGTTGCCGGCTTCGTCCAGCGGGGGAGCGAACGCCGCAACGCCCATCACGCCCGGAACTACGCCCATGATGCCGCCGCCGACGCCCGTCTTGGCCGGCAGGCCCGTCGTGAAGAGCCAGTCGCCCGTGTGCTCGTAGAAGCCTACCGTCGCCATCAGCGATGCGATCTTCGGCGCCAGTTCCGGTTTGAATACCGGCTGCTTGGTCACGGGATTCACGCCGCCGTTGGCGATCGTCGCGGCCATCGTTGCGAGCTGCTTGGCCGTCACGCCGATCGAACACTGGCGCGTGTAGATGTCCAGCGACATGTCGGGATCGTCGTAAATCCGGTTGTAATTCTTCAGCAGCCATGCGATCGACTTGTTGTTGAAGTTGGTCGCCGTCTCCGATTTGTACAACTCGTCGATCACTTCGACCTGCGATCCGGCCAGCCCTTCGATAAAACCGACGATCGACTTCCATTTGCCGTCGCTGTCGCCGACGGGTTTCACCATCGAGCAGGCGCTGATCGCACCGGCGTTCACCAGCGGCGTCGAGGGGTGGTCGTTCTCCAGCAGGATCGCCATGATCGAGTTGAAAGGCAGTCCCGTCGCGTCGGCGCCGATCTTGTCGAGCATCTCCTGCGCGCTGTACTGGTTCATGGCGAGTATCGCCGTCGGCACCTTCGATACCGACTCGATGCCGAATTTGTAATCGGTGTCTCCCACGGCGATCACTTCGCCGTCGGGCAGGCAGGCCGCGATGCCGAAGAGGTTCGACGGCACGTTGGCCAGATAGGGGATATAGTCGGCGTTCTTGCCGCCCGTTTCGTTCTTGCAGCGCTCGTATGCCTGCTGTACGGCCTCGCGGACCGTAGCGTTGTCTATTTTTTGAATCATTGTCCGATCTGTTTATCGATTTATTTGTTGTGAAGTTCCGTCTCCGAAGGTTTCGCCGTCGGTTCGGGAGTGTTCGTATGCACCGGAGCCGCTGCGACGGGCTGCGTTTCCCAATGGAACGGCGCGAACTCTGCAGCAGCCTGCGGGTCCTTCCACGAGGGTTTGCGCAGTGCATAGATGACGAACGGCGCGCCTACGACCACCACGCAGCCGATAATCAGCACCGAGAACCATACGGTATTGCTTCCGGTCGAGATCTGGCTGGGTGGCACGAAGCTCAGCACGAACGCCAGCAGGGCGCCGCAGAAACCCATACAGCCGAGGAACCACATCAGCCCGTTGCCCTTGCCCAGACGGAACGGACGGTCGGTGTTCTTCATCTTGTATCGCAGGACGATGGCGGCCGAGAACATGAGCATGTACATGATCAGGTACAGCAGCACGGTGAGCTGCGACAGAATCTGGTAGAACGACTGCACCGAAGGCATCACCACGAACAGCAGCGCCAGCAGCGTCACGACGCATCCCTGAATCAGCAGGATGTTTTTCTGCACGCCGTTTTTGTTGGTCTTCTGGAAGAACGGAGGCAGATAGCCCGCCTTGCCCACGGCGAAAATACCCTTCGAAGGACCTGCGACCCATGTCAGCACGCCCGCCAGCACGCCGAACATCAGGGCGATGGCGATAATCGGGCCTGCCCACGACATATGCAGGTAGTGGAAGTAGTTGTCGAAGCCCACCAGCAGCGACTGCGTCAGGCTGATGTCCTTTGCGGGAATGATGAAGCCCAGCGAGAAGGTGCCCAGCACGAAGATGCAGACCGTGACCAGCGAACCGATGATGATTGCCTTGGGGTAGTTCTTCGACGGGTTCTTTACGTCCATGACGTGTATGCCCATCATCTCCATACCCGCATAGAAGAGGAAGATGCTGCTTGCCAGCACGAGGTTGTCGAATTTCGAGAGGTCGGGGAAGAATCCCTGCGACATGTCCATGTGGTTGTGGCCGCCGGTCGAAATGTAGATGATGCCCAGCAGGATCAGCAGACCCGCGGGAATGATCGTGCCGATCATGCCGCCCCATTTGCTGATTTTACCTACCCATCCGAGTCCCTTGAGCGCGATGAACGTGGCGATCCAGTAGATTGCCAGCACCATGCAGAGCGTGAAGACCTTGTTCGAGGCCAGCGCCGCGTCGTGCACGTCGTTCATGCCGATAAAGGCGATCGACACGGCGCCGAACGTCAGTACGGTGGGGTACCAGATGGTCGATTCGATCCATTGCAGCCAGATGGCAAGGAATCCGGTGCGTGCGCCGTAAGCTTCGCCGACCCAACGGAAAACGCCGCCCTGTTTTGTCGAGAACATCGCGGCCAGCTCCGCGGCGACCATGGCCGTGGGGATGAGGAACACGATGGCGGCAAACAGATAGTAGAATGCCGACGAAAGTCCGTAGACGGCCTCTGCGGGCAGGCCGCGCAGACTCACTACGGCAGTCACGTTCATAATTGCGAGTGTCATGACACTCAGTTTGAACCCGGTACTTGTGGTAGTTTTCTTTATATCCATAATTCAATGAAATTGAGAATTGATTTTAACGGATGAAAACGTTGCAACTACCGTGCAAATCCGCCGGATGAACCTCTTTCGCCGGGAGGATGGTAGGATTGTAGCCGAAAAAAAACTATATTTGCACATAAAACACTCCTTTTATGTACCGTATTGTTGTTATTTTGCTTGCGGCCCTCTGCGCCGTTTCGTGCGGTCGCCGTTCGTCGCGGCAGCAGACCTCCGCCGCTCCCCAGATGCGGGTTTTCCTTCCGGCCATCGCGCCTTCGAGTCTCTCCGACGACGCGAAGCGCGACTACCTGCGCTGGCATTACTGGGACCGTTTCGACTTCGCCGATACCCTTTTTATTCGCGAGGTTGATACGGTACAGATGGTCGAGGCCTATGTCCGCTGGATCGCGCTTATCTCCGACCGTCCGACCGACGGCGTGCCGATGGATTCGCTCATGCGCCGCGCTTCGGCTTCGCGTCCCATGCTCGACTACTTCACGATGCTGGCCGAGCTGGTTATCCACGACCCCAATTCGCCGCTGCGCAACGACGAATTCTATATTCCCGTTCTCCGGGCGGTGCTGGCGAGTCCCTACTACGACGAGTACGAACGTATCGGACCTTCCTACGACCTCGATATGGCGATGCAGAACCGCATCGGCGAGCGGGCCAACGATTTCCGCTATACGCTCGCTTCGGGCGCCACCGGAACGCTCTATGGCGTGAAGGCCGAATACGTGCTGCTGTTCATCAACAACCCCGGCTGCCCGATGTGCAAACAGCTGCGCGAGCAGATCGGCGGTTCGCCGATGCTCTCCGAGATGATCGAGCGGGGACGGCTGAAGGTCGTCGCGCTTTATCCCGACGAAGACCTCGCCGAGTGGCGCGAATACCGCGGCCATATTCCGCCGAGCTGGATCAACGGTTACGATGCGGGCTGCGTCGTGCGCGAGAAGAGTCTCTACGACCTCCATGCGATTCCGGCGCTCTATCTGCTCGACCGCGACAAGCGCGTGCTGGTGAAGGATTCCACCGACGTGCCTTATATCGAGGAGGTTATCGACCGCCGGGGCTGACTATAAGCAGGGCTTATCGTTCTATAAAAAAAGACAATCGTTTTTATATGCGAATTTCGCCCCTAATCGTTACCTTTGCACCACACAAACAGAATATAAACAATAAACATTACTACGATTATGGCAAAGAAATGGCGTTGTACCGTATGCGGTTACATCCACGAAGGTCCTGAGGCACCTGAGCAGTGCCCGATGTGTAAGGTAGGCAAAGAGAAATTCGTCGAAGTCGTCGAAAAGGAGGGTGACCTCGAATTCGTGACCGAGCACGTTATCGGCGACGGCAAGGGCGCCAGCAAGGAACTCTGGGAGGGCTTGCAGAACCACTTCATGGGCGAATGCACCGAGGTGGGCATGTATCTGGCCATGAGCCGTCAGGCCGACCGCGAGGGTTATCCCGAAATCGCCGAGGCTTACAAGCGTTACGCATGGGAAGAGGCCGAGCACGCTTCGAAGTTCGCCGAGCTGATCGGCGAAGTGGTATGGGACACCAAGACCAACCTCGAAAAGCGCATGAACGCCGAGTGCGGCGCGTGCGAAGACAAGATGCGTCTGGCCCGCATGGCCAAGGAGCAGAACCTCGACGCCGTACACGATACCGTGCACGAAATGGCCAAGGACGAAGCGCGCCACGGCAAGGGCTTCGAAGGTCTCTACAAGCGTTACTTCGGTAAATAACGGCTGATTCAATCGGAGTTTCCACATATTTGCGAGGGTGAACGGTTTGCGTCTGAAACGCCGTTCACCCTTTTTTCATCTCCCTGCCGTACTGTTTGCCGGGGTCCTCTTTTTCTTTGTTTTTCTGTTTCTCAGTTTCCCGGTGTCCTCTTTCGAACTTTACCTGCGTGTCAGGGGTAGCTGTACGAAAGCATATGTCCACGCGGACTTGCATCTGTAAGGTTGCCGTCCTGTCACAAAAAAACGCCGGTGCAATCCCTTGCACCGGCGTTTTTTCCTACCTTATCTGGATCTTCTGAGGAACGAAAGGAACGAAAACTTGTCGGATAACCAGTCATACCCCTCCTTGATCCGGGAAGCGACCTCGTAGACCGTTTCGATCCGGTCCCGGATGTAGTTCAGGGCCGAACGCACGGCCAGCAGATAGACCACGGCTGCGATTACGGCGAAGAACCCTCCGGTAATGAGTGCTGCGACTGCGACGGACCCGGTCAGCGACGCGAGCCACATGACGAACGCATCGATGAAGAGGATGATCGCAATGGCAGCCGTCACACCGAAAAAGATCAGCGATGTGACGATGTTTCCGGTTGGCGACGGGCTATCTTTCATGGGGCGGTCCCGTTTATTCGTCCTTGTCGCAATCGCAGTCAAGACCGTTGCAGTCGCAATGAATTTTGTCAATTTCATTTTTCAGCTTGCGGGTGCCTTTTTTAGCCATATCGCGGATGTCCTCACGGAATTCGGGTCCCGATTTGGGGGTTACGAGCATGGCGACGACGGCTCCTACCAGAGCGCCGCCCAGAAAGGAAGCGAGACAATTTGCAGAATGTTTCATATTCGTATAAAGTTTTAAATTCAGCAGGAAATCTTGCAAAGTCCGGGCCAAAACGCTACCTTTGGATGTATGACCGAAGACCGCCTTACCACCGTCGCTTTTACCGGCCACCGCACTTACGGGGGCCAAGCCGCTGCGGCTCTGCGCGCGACGGTGGGGGAGTTGTACGCCCGCGGCTTCCGGACCTTCCTCTGCGGCATGGCCATGGGCTTCGACCTCGCCGCCGCCGAAGCGGTCCTCGCGTGCCGCGATTCCCAAACCGCATCGGTCTTTTCTCCTGCCGCGGCTTCCGCTGCCGCCTTTCCCTCCGTTGCGGCTTCTGCTGCTGTCCCTCCCGCATCGGCCTTTTCTCCTGCTGTGGATTCCGTTTCGGCCTTTTTTCCGGAACCGCACTCTCCGCACATGCCGATGCCCGGTTTGCGGCTGGTCGCCGTAATTCCTTTCCGGGGACAGGAGAGCCGCTTCCCGGCCGTGGACCGCGAACGCTTCCGGCGTGTGCTGGCTGCCGCCGACCATAGCGTGACGCTCTCCCCGTCCTATCATGCAGGGTGTTATGCCGTGCGTAACAACTACCTTGTCGAGCACGCCGCACTGCTGGTCGCGTGGTACGACGGTTCCCCCGGCGGCACGCACTACACCGTTCGCCGCGCTTTGGGCCGGGGGCTCGAATTCATCAATCTCCATCCGCATTCCGCCGCACTCCGGCAGGCCGAACCGACGCTGTTCTGACACTCTCCCGACCCGCGGAGGAAACGCACTGTACGGCGGCGGTGTTCCGGCCCGTACTTTCTGCTGTCACCGTTCGACTTTTCTGCCCTCGCTGTCCGGCCTTTTGCTGTTGTCTTCTTCCTTTTTGCTGCCGTAGCCCTCCCCGGCCTTTCCTTTCATCGCCGCTCGGCCTTTCTGCAGTTGCCGCCCGTACTCTCGCCGTCGCCATACGCTTTCCCGATGGTCTTTCCCGCATTGCCTTCCGCTTCCTCTAATAAAAAAGGACGGCATGCAAGTGCCGTCCTTATCCGTTTTCGCAGTATCCGCGCAGTTATTCCAACTCGATGCCTTTCAGCAGGCTTTCGATCCGCAGGCGGGTTTCCCGCTTGCCGTAATCCTTTTTCCCGTACCTGAATGTCGCCGTAACGAGCGATCCTTCGTAAAGCATGTCGTAAACGGCGTAAACCAACTCCGGATTCTCCGTTATGTATCCTTCGCTGCACAACATTTCGCGGCCGCCGATTTCGGTGCGCTGCGTCGGCGCGATGAATCCGCCCGTGTAGAAGGCCGAATCGCGTTGTGCGCAGTGGTCCGAAATCTCATCGACGGACGTGATCTCCTCCGGAATCATATCCACGACCTTGCCCAGACTGTAACCTATCCGGTCGTTGTAGGTGTCGAAACCGTAGTAGGCGTAGGTTTCGTCCGTTTCGGGCTGCACGGTTTCTTCGAGCAGGGTGTATCCGGCGGGAATCTTCGCCTTGATTCCCTGCGCACCCGTGTAGATTTGTTCGGTATCCACCACCTGCATCTCTTCGCCGCCGGCCAGCCGCACCGACAACTGTCCCAGATAGAGCAGTGCCGCGAGCGAACATGCCGCCAGCGCCGCCGTGCGCCAGAATGCCGTGAAACGTCCCTCCTGATGCTGGATTTTCAGGATGACAACGAGACCTTTGATCGCCTGAATCGCGCCCCAGATAATGGCGCCCGTTGCGACTACGTACCGGCCCCCGGCTGTCGCGAAATAGTAGGATAAGAAACTGAAAGCCAGTCCGCCGACGCACCAAAGCGCTCCTGCAAGCAGGTTCTTCTTTGCTTCGGCCATCTTCTGCGACCGGTTGCCGTCCGCAGAGTTTTCCGCCGTAACCTGTGCGGCAGCCTCTTCCGGCATCGGTTCGAACACATCGTTTTTGTTTTCCGGTGTCTCCATGGATAAAGGTATTTTTAAGGGTTAGGGATCTAATGCGGCAAAGATACGGGTATTTTTCCTTTTCCGCCTGAAAAAGTTGGAAAATCACCGCCCTCAACCGTCCCGGCCCTTCTGCCGTCTCCGCTTGGTTTTCCTGCGATCACCGTCCGTTCTTTTGTCGTTGCCGTCTTCCTCCATTCCTCCTTCTTTGGCTTCTCTGCCGTCGCCGGCGGGTCTTGCTGTCATCGCCGTCCGTCCTTTTGTCGTTGCCGTCTTCTTCCGTTCCTCCTTCTTTGGCTTTTCTTCCGTCGCCGCTCGGTTTTTCTTCCGTCGCCGTCCCGGCCCTTCTTCCGTCGCCGCCGAGCCTTTCAGCCGCCGCCCGCTCTTTCCCGGCCTGCATGAAAAATCCCCGGAAGCCGCGCTTCCGGGGATTTGCTGAAATCCTGTTTCGGAAAGGATTATTTCCAGTTGAGGATCTTGTGGAAATCGTACTCCTCCGGATTGGGGACATACTGCTTGGCAGCCTCGTAATCCGCGGGCGTGATGGCGTTGAGGATGGTCTCCACCACCGACGAGAACTTGTCCGACTTGATGTCCACCAGACGGGGCGGAATCTTGCCCGTCGTGGGATCCTGCAGGTCCTTGAGGTAGAGCGGACTTACGTTGCCTTCCGAATCCACGTAAACCATGCAGCCGGTCTTGCCTTCGGCGAAGAGCTTGTGCACGCCGATACCCAGCTCCGAGCAGTACGTCAGGTCGTATGCGATCGGGGTCTGGCAGCGGATCTCGTAACCCAGCTCCACGGGGCGGCTCTTGACCTTGATGCCCAGCTCCTTCACCTTCTTCTCGATCATCTCGTTGAAGATGTGCGCCTTCGATACCTTGCCCAGTTCGGGGTGTCCGTGCTCGTCATAGGTGAAGTGGATGCCGCTCTTGCGGATCTCCTCGTCGCTCAGCGCGTGGAATACGCCTTCCGAGATAACGGCAGCTCCGTAGTCCATGCCCATGATCTTGCGCTTGATGATCGACGAAATCACGAGGTTCACGATCTTCTCGACGGTGATTTCCGTCTTGTCGAACATTTCGGGAATGACGATCATCGGGTAGTGGCAAGCCTCGCCGATGCCGAATGCCAAGTGGCCGGCGCTGCGGCCCATGGCAGCCAGTACGAACCAGTTGCCGCTCGTGCGGGCGTCTACATAGACGGCGCGGGCGATGACGGCGCCCTTGTCCTTGGCCGACTCGTAACCGAACGTCGGCGTGCCTTTCGGCAGGGGCAGGTCGTTGTCGATGGTCTTCGGGACGTGGATGTTGGCGATGGGGTATTTCTTGGCCTCCAAGAACTTGGCGATGCGGTTCGCGGTCGAAGCCGTGTCGTCGCCGCCGACCGTCACGAGCAGTTTGATGTTGTTGTCGGTGAAGAACTTGAGGTTGAAGTTGTTTTCGAAATCCGAATCCTTGGGTTTGAAACGGCTCATCTGCAGGAACGAACCTCCCTGATTGAAGATACCGTCGGCCATGGGATAGTCGATGTCCACGGTTCGGGGCGAGGGGTTGAATAGTCCCGTGTAGCCTTCGTGCAGGCCGATTACGCGGTAACCTTTGCGGAGGAAGGTCTTTGCGACGCTGCCCACGACGGTATTCATACCGGGTGCGGGTCCGCCGCCAGTCAGAATTGCGATTGCTTCTTTCATGGTTGTGTTTGGGTTTTTATGTTTGAACCTGAATTAACCTAAAATTGACGCCCAAAAGTACGATTATTTTTTCAAACGGGCAAAAAAAGCCGTTTCGATTGACCGATGCGGGCCGTGTAATGTCTTTACGGAATAAATAGGAGCATCCTGCGATTTGCAAATCGATATTTTTTATCTATATTGCATAACCATATTGCGTCTAACTCTCACATTTAAAAATTTTTGCTTATGAAAAAACATTTACTGCCATTGTGCGTGACGCTCTTTCTGATTTTTGCCGGGGGAATGACTGCCGGCTGCGATAAGCTGGATGATAAATACAAGTCGGAAAAAACTGTCACGCTCACCATCGCTTCCGTCAAGCCCGCTGCTGCCGACGACGACTATGATTGGTTGCAGGGGCTGCCTGTCTATATTTACAAAGAGGAGAGTCCGGACTGGCGGTTGTGGTATTCGCATGATCCGATCCGGGGCTTCGATGAAATCTATGAAGAAGGATATGAATACGTAGTCAAAGTCCGGAGACTGACACTGGCCGGTCCTCCTCAGGATGCAGGCGCATATGTATACGAATTGAAAAAGGTCGTTTCAAAGACGCAAAAGGATTCCGAAGGTGTTCCCGAATCCTATCTTCGGTGAGGTGAGGAATGAAAAACGGTGTTCGGACACGATCCGAACACCGTTGAATACATAAAATTCAGTACTGATGAATATGCTGAGTTTCTGTTGCTCTTATTCCCTGAATTTAGAGAACGCCGTGGGGCTTACTCAATTACCGTAACGTTCACAGCCTGATCGCCTTTGGCGCCGCTGCCGACTTCGAATTCGACTGCCTGACCTTCGTTGAGCGACTTGAATCCGTCCGTTACGATACCGGAGAAGTGAACGAAAATCTCTTTGCCGTTCTCTCCCGTAATGAATCCGTAGCCTTTTTTGCTATCGAACCATTTTACCTTACCTGTCATAAAAATTGAAAATTAAATAGTTTGTACAGGGCAAAGTAAAGTAAAAATCACTGGCTTTCAAAACTTTTTGGCATGTTTTTTTCAGGTTCGGTCGAAATTTTTTTATCTTTGCTCTGTAACAATGACCTTAATGACGATGCGATATGAATAAAAAACTGAAACTCGCTCTGGCTGCGCTGCTTGGCTTTTCGACTGCCTGCTCGACGGTCAAAAACGCTCCGGCGAAGGGCGCAGAGGAACAGAAGCAGGAGACCGGATCGCAGGAGGTTCAGGACTCGGTGAAGGTGCCGCCCCGCATTGTCGTCATGTACGGCGTGCGTCCTCCGGGACAGGCCGGACCTGCTACGGGCGTGCATATTCCCGATGCGAAGGTGCAGTCCGCCGAACCGGAGGAGCTGGATCCCGTTGCGGAGAAACCGACCGAGGATACTCCCGTCATGGACACGAAGAAGGGCGCCAAGGCTCCTGAGAAATAATCCATGGCGCGCCGCCGTCCGGGCCTGCGCAAACGGCTGGCCCTCAATATCTTTTCCGATCTCTACGCTTCGACGGTCGCCGAGCACCGGCTCACGACGCTCTTCTGGGAGTGTACGCTGCGCTGCAACCTTTCGTGCCGTCACTGCGGCAGCGACTGCCGCGTGGACCCCGGTGTGCCCGACATGCCGCTCGAAGACTTCCTGAAGGTGCTCGACGAGGAGATCACGCCCCATGTCGATCCCTCCGAGGTGCTGATTATCTTTTCGGGCGGCGAGGTGCTGGTGCGCGACGATCTGGAGCGTGCCGGAGCCGAAGTCACCCGCCGCGGCTATGCGTGGGGCATGGTCACCAACGGCATGGCCCTGACCGAAGCGCGCTTGCGAAGCCTGCTCGACGCCGGACTGCGCAGCGTTTCGGTCAGTCTCGACGGCTTCGAACGCGAACACAACCATATCCGCGGCAATTCCCGCAGTTACGACCGCGCGCTGGCGGCCCTGCGCATGATCGTCCGCGAACCCTCGCTGACCTACGACGTGGTGACCTGCGTCACGGGCGCCATGGTGCCGCAGCTCGAAGCGTTCCGCGACATGCTGATTGCCGAGGGCGTTGCACATTGGCGGCTCTTTTCGATTTTCCCCATGGGCCGGGCCAAGAACGATCCGTCGCTGCGCATGACCGACGCGCAGTTCCGCGAAATGCTGGAATTTATCCGCCGCACCCGCAAAGAGGGCAGGATCGGGACCAGCTATGCCTGCGAAGGCTTCCTTGGGGACTACGAGACCGAAGTCCGCGATTACTTCTACCAATGCGCCGCCGGAGTCTCGGTGGCTTCGATCCGTGTCGACGGCGCCATTTCGGGCTGCACGTCGATCCGTGCCAACTTCCATCAGGGCAACATCTACCGGGATAAATTCTGGGACGTGTGGCAAAACCGCTTCGAACCCTTCCGCAACCGCGATTGGGCGCGGCGCGGCGCATGCGCCGACTGCAAGATGTTCCGTTACTGTCTGGGCGGCGGCATGCACCTCCGCGGCGACGACGGCGAACTGTTGTACTGCCACTATCACCGACTGTAGTTACGCCGTATCGGAATTATCATTGATATGCTGCTGCGAATCGTTACACGCTCTTTGCCCCACATCTGTCGTGAAAGGTGCTCAAAGCCTGCTTTTGGTTCCGGTTTTTGCCGACTAACTGCACTGCGGCAACACTTCCGGCGGCGGATAGCCGCTTATTGTCTTCGCGTGAGTCTGAAATTAAGCCGTTCGGAGCGATGATTCCACGAACCGCCTGCAAGACCGATTTTGGGACAAAAGTTTGCCGGAAAGAAAAAAGCCGCTATCTTTGCATCCCGGAATCGTGACGGTTCCCCCGGCCGGAAGAGTCCGGGATTGACACGAAAAGCCCTGCGGGGCCGATGTAAGGCCAATCACGGGTTTCAGGGCCGGGAACGACGGGGTGTAGCGCAGTCCGGTTAGCGCACCTGCTTTGGGAGCAGGGGGTCGTGGGTTCGAATCCCGCTACCCCGACATGAAGAAAGTTGCTGTGAATTAATATTTGCAGTGACTTTTTTTTTGTTTGGGTATAGTACTGAAACAACGCTGTTTTCAGGCAAATTTCACACAAAAACGGCAATCGGACACCAAGCGCGGTCTGGGGCCGGAAGTTACAGTCTGTCGGAAGTCGTGCGAGGAAACGGGAAGCAGGTACGATCGGATCGGAAAGGGCCTAAGCAGGGCGGAAGATAAAAGAAGCGCATAATTTTGCGGAAATAATTTTGTCTTTTCAGATTTTCGACTTATCTTTGTGCGCTCTTAAAATGATAAGGGTCCCAAATGTTCGGGGTGTAGCGCAGTCCGGTTAGCGCGCCAGCTTCGGGAGTTGGAGGTCGCTGGTTCGAATCCAGTCTCCCCGACAAATTGTAAAAGGTTTAGAATGAGGAATCTCATTTTAAACCTTTTCTGCATATATCCCGCTCTTTATCGGCCGGGGGCCCGTTTTCGCTCTCTATTCGGCCGGAATATACGCATCGGCTCCGGCCGCAGGCGGAGTTGCTTCGCTTGTCGAACCGGCTGCTTCCGCAGCTTTTTCCGAAGACTCCGTCCCGTGCGACCGCAATGGGATTTGTGTCCGTCGCCGTATCCGTTGCCTTGCCGGTTCCCGCCGCTTCTCTGCCGGGGCGGATGCGGCCATGTGTCGAATCCGCCTGAACATTCCCGGCGATATCCTGCATCCGTCACGGCATCCGATTCCGTATTCAGTTCTGTATCCGCCCCGGCATCCTACTCTGTATCTGTTCCTGCATGCGTTCCTGCATTCGTCTCGGTATCCGATTCCGTATTTGTCCTTGCATCTGTCTCGGCCTCCGTCCCCGCATCTGTACCAGCCCCTGCGTCAGTTCCTGCTCCCGCGTTGCCGTCGTCCGCTTCGACCTCCACGGTCTCGCCGTCCACTTCGAGGGCGATCGTGTAACGGTCGCGGCCCGCGTAATTCGGCAACGCCAGCGAATCCATCGTCTGCACCCGGAACGCCGGAGCCGTCGCGCCGTGCGTGGACTGCATGTAGTCGGTCAGCGCCTTGTTGCGTGCGGCCATCATGCGGGCCAACTGTCCGGCGGCTTTTTCGCGGTAGAGCGCCAGCGCCTTGTCGTCGGCCGAAAGTCCCTGCGGCGAAATTCCCCGCTGGGCGAGCAGCGAATCGGCAAAGGCCATGATCGCCGGAGTGCGGATGTCGGTCTGCTGGATCTTTTCGTATTCGAGCATCGACATCGGCTGGCGGCCGGTCGTGTCGGCGCTCTTCAGATGCTCGGCATAGGCCATCCGGAGCGCGCCGGCCGCCTGCCGGGGCAGGGCGCGGCGCATGTTGACGCGCTGCGTCAGGACGATGTGCATTTCGGGCTTGTCCTGCAGCGCCTGCGCGATCTTGTCCAGCGAAGCGTACTGCTCCGACGTGAAGACGTATTGCAGCGGGTCGATATTGATGTATTCGAGGTTCTCCTTGTTGCCCGACAGGAACGAGAAGGGCGCCGTCACGACTTTCAGCAGTACGTTGCCGATCGCCTTCAGCACGATCTTGCGGTAGGAGAACTCCGGCGAATCGAGACTCCCCTTGACCGGAAGGTCCATCTTCACGTGTCCTTTTTTGTCTTTCAGGACATATAGTCCCAGCTTGAGCGGAATATTCATCTCGGCTTTGATCTCCCTGCGTTTTTTGTCCACCTTCGGTTCGAACATGTCGAGGTGGTTGGTGCCGTCGAGGTAGCGGTTGCGGATTACGTTCTGGCTGCGGAACGTGAGGTTGCCCTTGGTCAGCGGATAGGCCGTGTAATGTTCGCAGTAGGGACCGAAGTCGCGCAGGTCGAGGTTGGTGAGCCAAAGCGTGATGTTCTGGTTGTTCATGTCGTCGAGCGTCCCTTCCCAGCGCAGCTTCGCCGAGCCGGTCTTCTGCATCCGCACATCGACGGTCATGCTGTTGCGCTTCGAGGGGGCGAAATCGCGGCTGCGCATGCGGATTTCCGAGACGGTATATTCGAACGGGCGGTGCATCGTCAGGTCGCGCACCGTGACGCGGCCGTTCGTGATTTCGAGGTCGGCGATCCGGTGCGTCGGACTCGGCGTCGCGCTTCCCGCAGTGTCGGACGTCGTGATTTCAGCCGCCGGGGCGGGATTCGCAGCAGTCGGGGCAGGCACGGCAGACGTCGTGATTTCAGCTGCCGGAGCGGGGGCTGCTTCCGGAGCGGGATTCGTTGCCGCAGAGGCGGAAACGGTGGTCGGCGAAGCGGTTTCTGCCGCCGGGGATTTCATCAGAGCGGCGAGATTATTACCTTCGGGCGTCATTTCGAACAGCGCCGAGAGTCCCGAAACGTAGATGCGGTCGAAGACGAAGCGCATTTTGCCCAGATCGCCCTCGGCGAGTTTTACGCCCAGCGTATCGACGCCCGCCACGGGCCGCTGCTGCCGGTCGCGCAAGGCGAAGCCCGCCAGCGAAGCCGTACCCTCGGTCGTGAGCGAAAGCAGGTGTTCCGTGTTGCCGCGCAGGCGGATGTCGGCCGACAGGCGGCCGTCCACGGCCGTGACGTCGAGCGACTGCCGGAAATAGGGCAGCGTGCCCGCCAGTGCGAAATCCTGCAGCCGGATTCCGATGTCGAATTCCGAGCTTTCGATGTTGTAGCCCACGTCGGTCGAGAGCGAACCGCCCTCGGCGAAGTTGAGCACGGCCCCGACGTCGGTTTTCTCGCCGGAGAAATAGACGCCCGGAATATGCAGGTTCAGGTCGTTCATGCCCCACTCGGCATCGAGCGCGAGGTCCTTGTAAAAGACCCTGCCGTTGCGGATCGAGATGTCGTAAATCCCGATTTCCCACGGCTTCGAGGTTTTTTCGGGCGTTGCGGCGACGGCTGTCGTGTCGCCCGCGAAGCGGGCTGTGATGTCATCGAAACTGAAGGCGTTGCCCCGCTGGTAGATCTTCACGTCGGGACCTGCGAACGAGATTTTTTTCACGAGCACACGGTTTCCCAGCAGCGGCCATAGCCGCATGCGCATCTCGAAGCTGTCCAGTCGGAAAAACGTCGTCGAATCTTCGCTTCCGCCGATGCGGAGTCCTTCGATGCGCAGGCGTCCGGTGAAAATGTTCATCCGCAGCCGCTCCATGCGGATCGAGCGGCCGATCAGTTCGCGGTCGTGTTTCTCGATGTAGTTCTTGGCTACGGGCGAAACGGCGATCGCAGCTATGACGATCAGCACGGCCAAGACGGCCGCGGCGATCAGCGTAATTTTAATCCATTTCTTCAGGGTTCGTTCTGTTTGTGGTCAGTGCGGCATCCGGGAAATCCTCCGCAGCCGCCTTGTGTCGTATCGTTTTCATTTCAGGTTTACGCGATCTTCCGCGAAGCCTCCCATCTTACGTCCGGGCGTTCGGAAGCCGACCCGAACGCTGTCGGAGAGCTGTCAGCATGTTGTCGGACCGCTGTCGGAGAGCCGCCAGCCCCCTGTCGCATGCTTCCGGGCGGCTTCGGGACCTCCGCCGGAAATCAGGCCGTGCGGTTGGCGGCTGCGTTCGGGAATCTCCCTCCCCTGCGATCCCTCAGCGCGTTATCTCCTCGAACAGATGCCCGAAATCCTCTCCCGGCGCGGGCATGTAGACGGCGAAGCCCAGCGCCTGCGCGGCGTCAACGTTCTTCCGGCCGTCGTCGATGAAGAGCGTTTCGGAGGGGATCACGCCGCTGTCGGCGATCACCTTGCGGAAAATCGCCTCCGAAGGCTTCAGCTCGTGCAGTTCGTACGAAAGGTATATCTTGTCGAAATAGTCGTCCATCGTATGCCCGTCGGCCGTAAACGCACCGCGGATGGCGACCATCGCCGCCGGGTTGTTGTTCGAAAGCACATAGGTGCGGACGCCCGCCTCGCGCAGACGCATGATCTGCCGCAGTTTGGCGACCGGAATCCCCACCAGAAATGCGCTGTACGCCGCCGCGATTTCGGAATCGGTCACTTCGGGCCGCCCGTCCAGCCGGCGCATCTCGTCGCAGGCTTCGCGGAACGAAATGTCGCCCCGCTCCAGCCGGCCGATCATCTCGGCGGGATAGTAGGGATTGATAAGGTCGGCGACACGGGGCATGCCCAGTGCGCGGAACGCGGCGGTGCAGCGCTCGATGTCGAGGTCCACGAGGACGCCGCCGAGGTCGAATATTACGTTTTTGATCTCATTCATAAGCTGTTGTGATTTTTGTTCTTGCACGGCCTGCCGTTACGGCCGCCGTTTTGCCGGCCGTTGCATCTGCTATTCCGCCAGCCGCTCGGCTGCCGATCGTGGCAGACTGCGGGCCGTGTTATTTCTGGAATCGCATCGTGAACCTGCGGATCGGCCGCAGCACCCACATCGGCAACGCTTTGCAAAGGGGAATCCACGCCCGGTTCCACCAGTCGGGCACGATGCAGCGGCGGCCCCGCCACAAAGCCCGCAGTCCCCGCCGCGCGCAGTTGTCGGGCGTGATAAGCACGCCGAGCCGTTTGCCGATGCGCTGCCAGCGGGGCGTCAGCCCGTAGAGGTCGGTCGCCACGCCTGCCGGACAAACCGCCGTGATGCGGATGCCGCGGTCGCGCACCTCCTTGGCGAAAGCCACCGAGAACGACCGCATGTAAGCCTTCGACGCGCTGTACAGCGCCAGTCCCGGAAACGGCATCCACAACGAGTAGGAGGACATGTTGAGAATGTGCCCCCGCACCCCGCGGCGAACCATGTCGGCGGCGTAGAGACGGCATAGCTGCGAGACGGTCAGGTCGTGCAGCAGGATGATGCGTTCGATACGCTCGGCGGGCGTCGTCAGGATGTCGCAGAACGAGAAGATGCCCGCGTTGTTTATCACCACGTCGATTTCGATCCCTTCGGCCGCTGTCCGGTCGTGCAACTCCTGTGCCGCCCCGACCCGCGCGAGGTCCATCGGCATGACCCGGACTTCGGGAAAGGATGCGGAAGCGTTCGCCCCCGCCGCACGGCGTATCTCTCCGGCCACGGCTTCGAGCGGCGCGGCGTTGTTGCCGACGATCACCAGCCGGTAGCCCAGCGCCGCCAGCCGCAGGGCGTAACAGCGTCCGATGCCCGATCCGGCTCCCGTCACCAGCGCCCATGCGCTTCCCGGCCGGACTTCGCCGCGCTTCATCCGCCGGGAATGCCGTGCCGTCTCCTGCCCGGTGCGGATGCCCGGTGCCGTTCCCGTCGTCTCTTGCACGGCGCGGGTGCCCGGCGCGCCTTCGCCGGGCATATGTCCCGATTGCTTGTCCATCGGGTTTGTGTCGTTCTTATGTTCCATGTTTACGGCAGTTTTGCCAGCTCTTCGCGGATTTTGCGCGGCAGGTCGCCGCAGTGCTTGCAGCACTTCATGTCCACCGAGTACATGCGCGCGATGCAGTAGTTGCGGTGGTCGCACTCGCTGCGGGTCGCGGCGTCGCCCTCCCGAAGCTTGTTGACGAACGCAGGGTCGTTGACCAGCGCCCGCGCCATCTGCACCAGTTCGAATCCCGCGTCCAGCGCTCTGTCAATGCCTTCGCGGCTCACCAGCCCGCCCACATAGACCAGCGGGCACTTCAGCTCGGCGCGGAACTTCTTGGCGTCCTCCAGAAAATAGCACTCCTCGAACGGGAACTGCCGGATCATCCACGGCCCGCACCAGCGGATGAAGTAACGCAGCCACAGCGGCGAGTAGTAGCTCATCGTGTAGATCGGAATCAGCCCCCGCATCACGGCCATTGGGGCCTTCGACACGAATCCGCCCGACAGCACGATGCCGTCCACGCCGAAACGCTCGATCTCGCGGGCGATTTCGAGACTTTCGGGGATCTCGATGCCGCCCTTGAATCCGTCGTACATGTTGTGCTTCACCAACACGGCCGTTCCGGTCTGCGCCGCGGCTTCCATGACCTCCTCCAGACACATCCGCATGAAACGCATGCGGTTTTCGAGCGATCCGCCGTACTCGTCGCGGCGGCGGTTGGTGTAGGGCGAAAGGAACTGCGAAATCAGGTATCCGTGCCCGGCGTGTACCTCCACCGAGTCGAATCCCGCGTCGTGGGCCGTATGGACGGCCCGCCCGAAGTCGCGGGCAACCTGCTCGATCTCGCCGGCCCGCATGCCGCGGACCGGCGTGTAGGCGTAGAGGTTGAAACCCGTGGACGCGCCGATCGGAATCTGCCCCGCGGTGGTCAGGTGGGTCATGTTGCCGCAGTGGCCGATCTGAATTCCCGCCGCCGCGCCTTCGCGGTGCACGGCGTCGGTGATGTCACGCAGCCCCGGCACGATTTCGGGCCGCAGCCACAGCTGCTTGTCGAACGAAAGCCCGCTGCGGCAGACCGCCGCATAGGCCAGCGTAGTCATGCCCACGCCGCCGCGGGCCACCGATACGTGGTAATCCTTCAACTGCTGCGTCGGGCCGAAATGGCGGCCCATCGACTCGAACGCCGCCGAACGGATCGTGCGGTTGCGCAGCGTTACGGGTCCTAACTTATAGGGGGTGAAAAGCGATGACATGATAGGGTCAGTAAATGAAAGGTATGATTTTTTTGCGTCCGAGCGACGTGAATTCGTCGCCGAACTCCTTGGCGTAGCGTTTGTTGAGCGATGCGGCGCGGGGCGCGAGGTTGGCGAAGGTCCACCACGCGAACACCGCTCCGGCCCACGACCACGAAGCCACGGCGAAGCCCGTCCATTCGAGCAGTTCGCCGAAGTAGTTGGCCGACGAGACGTAGCGGAACATGCCGCCGCGCGGAATGTAGTGGCGCGTGTCGCCCGGCCGGCGCAGGTTGCGGATGATGTGGTCCGAATGGAGATTCACGGCCATTCCCGCGAGGAACATCGCCCCGCCGATATAAATATAAGGTTGCGCGAACCAGTCGGCGTAGTAGCCTTCGGGCGAGACGTAGAAGATCCACCCGCCCTGCATCAGGGCGTTGAGCGTGTTGAAGCACATGCCCATCACGACGATGCCGAGCGGCATTTTCGACGCGCCGCGCATGAGCAGCGGAAAGATGAACGCCCGTTGCAGGTAGTGGGCCTGAAAGAGCGCGAAGAGCGTCAGCGGCCCGGCTTCCCACGTCCTTTCGGAGAGCAGCCACAGCACGCACATCGCCACGAATACGGGCGACTCCATCAGCACCCAGCCGATCTTGTTGGGCACGGGCGGCCCGTATTTGGGGTTGAAGAGATAGCCGTATCCGGCTTCGAAAAAATGCAGGGCAGCGAAGACCACCAAGGCCAGCAGCGCCATGACGATCAGGAATATATCGAATGTTTGGGCCATATCGGAACGGTTTCGGTAAAACGGCATAAAGATAATAAAACTTTCCCGCTCCGACAAGTCCCCGAAAGGGCCGTTTTTGTTCTTTTTGACAGTTGGGAAACGGGTTTCCTCCCGCTTTTTTTTGCACTCTTTTCGCGGCCCATGACGGCTCTGCCTTCCCACCTGCCGGCTTTCTCGTTTTTCGGCGGTTCTCTTTTCCCCTCCGGCGGCCTTTCTCGTTCCGTTGCTGTTTCCTCCTCTTCCCGCCAGCAAACTTTCTTTTTCTTCGGCGGTTCTCTTTTTCTCTCTGCAGTCTTTCTTGTCCCGCAACGGTTTTCCTCGGTGTTTTTCAGGGTAAGGGGGGGGGCTGCATTTCGCCCGCCTCTTTTTCGCGGCTTGAAATATTGCAAGAGGCCTGATAAAAAAGGCGGCCGCCGCTGTATGCGAAAGCCGCCTGTCAAGTTCCCGTGGCGCCCGGAAAGTGTGCGTGTCGCGGTCGTGCCCGCCGATCCCCCGAAATCGGACCGAAGCCGGAAGTGTGCTCTTTCGACCGCCGTGACGGGGCGCAGAACCGTGAAAACGAGCTGCCTGCGAGAAAGCGCCGCCTCAGGGCGCACGGGAGTTTGATGTGGTAGCCGAAACCCCGGTCTTGCCTGCCGCGGAACGGGCTGGATCGACCTTTTCCGCAATCTCTGCGACGGACTCCGGGGCGTGTCGGCGCACCGGGACAAAAACCCCTGCCGAAGCAGGGGCGCCGGAAGCGACGGCCAGCCGGCGGCGTCCCGCCGTTGACTGAACCTCAATAAATGGGAGTCTTTCCGCCTTCCGGCTGTAATGCCGGTCCGGAAACCGGCCGGAAGTCCGGGGCGAACCCCGGACCGCCGGTCCGGATCCCCGATTCTAGTGCGTGAATACCTTGCCTTTCTGGTGTTCCATGTTGTCGTACTTGATGCGCGACGTAGTGGGGTATTCGAGCTGTTCGAACTCTGCGACGGCGTTGCGGATGTCGCCCATCAGCATGTCGGCCATGTCGCGCGACATGCCCTGACGTACCACGATGCGCATCACGACCACGTTCTCGATGTTCTTGGGCATGGTGTACGCGGGAACCATCCATCCGCTCTGCTGCAGTTTGGCCTGCAGGTCGAAGAGCGTCCATTTGGCCTTCTTGTCGTATTCGGGATCCATCATCCAGATGAAGAGCGGATTGACGACCTCCTTCGAGTAGTTCTTGAAGCACTTCATCGTGCCGATCTGCTGGTGGCAGTACTTGGCGACGTCCATCGAGTTCTGCTGAATCTCTTTGTAGCCCTCGAATCCCAGCCGGATGAAATTGTAGTACTGGCCCAGAATCTGCGCCGCGGGACGCGAGAAGTTCAGACCCACCTGCGTGATGTTGGCTCCGAGGTAATTGACCGAGAACGACATTTCGTCGGGCAGATACTTCTTGTCCTTCCAGACCACCCAGCCCAGACCCGGATATACCAGACCGTATTTGTGGCCCGACGTGGAGATCGACAGCACCCATTTGAGGCGGAAGTCCCACTTCTTTTCGGGTTTGAGGAACGGCAGGATGAAACCGCCCGACGCGGCGTCCACGTGGATCGGAATCTCATACCCCGTCTTGGCGTTGTACTCGTCGAGCGCCTTGTCCAGCCCCTCGATGTCGTCGTCCAGACCCGTCCACGTCACACCGGCTATGGGCACGATGCAGATGGTGTTTTCATCGCACATCTCCAGCGCCTGCTTGGGATCGAGCGTGATGTGATCCAGCGTCAGGGGCACGGTGCGCAGTTCGATCTGCCACAACTGGCAGAATTTCTCCCATACGACCTGAAATCCGGCGCTCATCACCAGATTCGGCTTGTCGAAAGGTTTGCCTGCGGCCTTGCGGCGGTTGCGCCAGCGCAGCCATGCGGCCACGCCGCCCAGCATGCAGGCTTCCGACGAACCGATGCCCAGCGCTCCGGTCTTCCACTCGGCCTTTTCGGGGGTGTTCCACAGATTGGCGACGATATTCAGACAGCGGCCGCACATCACCGCGACACGCGGATACTCCGTCTCGTCGATATAGTTGACGTTGATCGCCTCGTTCATCAGGCGCGTGGCGTAATCATCCATGTAGGTCGTCACGAAGGTGGCCAGATTGAGCCGCGGCTGCGTCTGCGGATAGGTTTCGTCCTTGACTAACTGGTAGGCGATTTCGGGCGATGTCTTGCCTTTGGGGATAAACTCCGTGGGCGCGGGATTGCGCATCTCTTCCGAACCGAAAATATCGGTCAGCGTGTCCTCGTTGGTGTGTCTTTGCTGATTCATAACGTAAATTTATTTTTGGTTTACGAGCATACGACCTTGCATGAACCGTGCCGTGGTGAGGTTGCCCGGACCTGAAATCCGGCGTGCTTTTTTTGCCTGAAAACCTCCGTCTGCGGCCCGCAAGCCCCTTTCCGCTTTGTACTCAACCTGCTGCCGGACCAACCTCCCGCGGGTGATGCCGTTTTCGGCTCCGAACGGTTGATTTTTTTTGCATCATTCCGTCCTGTCCTGTCCTGTCCCGTCCTGTCCCGTCCCGTTGTCCCGTTGTCCCGTCCTGTGTCCCGTCCTGTTCCCGTTTCCGTTTCTGCTTGTTTGCCTTCCGACCCCCCCCCTTGAAAAAGTCGGGAAATATTTGGAATCACGGAATAATTCGATATATTTGTGATATCAAAATAATATCACCTAAAACTTGCGGATATGGAGAATGGAAATTTTGTCTACAAGGGCTGGAAATGCAACGGTTTTCTGGCATTGACGCTGATCCTCATCGGGCTGGCGCTGGGAATTTATGCGATTGTGTTCGGTGCGCAGCGTATCGACGCGGGGCTGGCGTTTGGCGTCGGGCCGGTCGTGACCGGTGCGGTCTGGTGTCTCTGCATGCTGATCTGCATGGCGGGCTTTATGCTGCTGGAACCCAACGATGCCCGCGTCAACTATCTGGCCTATGCCCCCGAAATCGCCGCCGTGATGCTGTGCCGCCAGCAGGCCGACGCCATCATTTCGGCCCGCGAAAAGATCGTCGAGGGCGCCGTGTCGATGGTTCACATGGCCTTGGAGCGTCTGGGCAACGAACATATCGTCGAACTGGACGAGGAGCGCAAGGCGGCGATGGTCACCAACCTGCTCGTCGTGCTCTGCGCCGACGAAGCCGCGCAGCCGGTAGTCAATGCCGGAACCCTTCACCATTGATTTAACTGCCGATGGCTAAAGAGAACAATAACAAGAGTTTCGTGCTTCGCATCGACGCCGCGACCATGGAGGCGCTCGAAGGGTGGGCGGCCGACGAGTTTCGCTCGATCAACGGGCAGCTGCAGTGGATCATCGCCGACGCCCTGCGCCGCAGCGGCCGCCTGAAAAAGCCCCGTCCCGCCGGACCGGAGTCCGGCGATTCGACGGGGCTTCCGTCGGGCGATGCCGCTTCTGCAAAACCCCCGGTTCCGCCCCGGAGCGATTATCCCGACGATATTTAATCGATACGCTAATTGATATGTGCAATCTATTGAGCAAAAATCGAATAGGATTGTGTGGAAAACTCCGTGGCTCGCAATCAGACGGGGGCATGTCCGCTTTGTGTCCGGTTCGGAGCGTGTCCGGTGTGCGTCCGGGGCGGGGTGTGTCCGGTTTGCGTCCGGGGCAGGGCATTTCCGCTTTGCGTCCGGTTCGGAGCGTGTCCGGTTTACGTCCGGTTCTGGGTGTGTCCGGTTTGCGTCCGGGGCAGGGCATTTCCGCTTTGCGTCCGGTTCGGAGCGTGTCCGGTTTACGTCCGGTTCTGGGTGTGTCCGGTTTACGTCCGGGACGGAATATGTCCGGTCTGCGGTATGGGCGGATTGTCTCCGGTTTGCAGGTCGTGGGCGGACTGCTGGTCTTTTTTCTCCTGCTTCGGCCCGACTGGCTGCCCCGCTGGGTCTATTGGGGTGTGCTGGCGCTGGGCGCCGCCCTCGCCCTCGGCGAAATGGCGCTCGATTACCGCCGCCGTCGTCCGCGCCGGCGGTGGCGCGATGCGGGGCTGTTGCTATTGTCGCTTTCGGTGGTCTGGATCGTCATTATGCCGCCGTTCTTTTTCTGGGGTGTATCCGACGAGAAGGAGTTGGCCCGCGCCACGCTGGGATTGGGCATCGCGACGCTCGTCGCATGCGTCGTCTGCCTGCTGCGCTGGCGGCGTTTGCGCGCCGAGGCTGAAATGCGCCTTTGGGAGCTGAAAGCCGAACGCCGAAGACGCGACATGCTTTGCGCCCGTGCCGCGGCGGAAGGAGGTGGGCGATGAGACTCCGGAGATGGTTTTATGCGATTGCTTCGGTGTTTGCGGTCGCGCTGGTGATGTTCCCGCTCAATTTTTTGTGGGTGGGGCAGTCGCCGCTGCATGCGGCGGTAAGTTCCCTGCTGTTCGGCCTGCCCGCATTGCTCTCGGCATGGACGCCCAAGGAGCGGCGTACCGGCAGGCGCAACGAATCCCGTGGGACTGCCGTGTGTGCGCAATCCCGCAGGTGTGCCGGAGCCGGCATCCATGCCGCATCTGCCGGGCGTATTGACTCCGCCGCGAATGCCGGAGCCGCCATGCCAGCCGGGGTCGCAAGGTGCAGCGAATCCGCCGGTCGTGCCGGGATTGTGGGGTACGGCGAATCCGCCGGTCATGCCGGCGCTGAAAGGTTCGGCGAATCCGTTGTGCATCCGGAATCCTGCGGCCGCACTGCGTCCGCGGACGGCACCGAACCCGCCCGGCGGAAATCCCTGTTGTCGAAAGCCGCGCTGGGGATCGCTTTTTGTGTGCTGGCGGCGATGCTGGCGTACGATATTGTGACCGAAGGCGTGGCCGTCGGCGTTACGAAAGCGGTCGGATTCGTCCTGTTGATATTGGTTGCCGCATTGGGGAGTAGATTGGGTTACCTAAAGTTTTAGTTTATGAAAAGAATAGTCGTTTTTACGGGCGCCGGGGTGAGCGCCGACAGCGGCCTTGCCACGTTCCGCGATTCGGACGGCCTGTGGGCCGACTACCGCATCGAGGATGTCTGCACGCCCGAAGCCTTGGCGCACAACCGCGCCACCGTGATCGAATTTTACAACAAACGCCGCCGCGAGATGCTCGCCGCCGAGCCGAACGCCGGGCATCGGGCCATCGCGGAGCTGGAGCGGGATTTCGAGGTCGAGGTGCTGACACAGAACGTCGATAACCTCCACGAGCGCGCCGGATCGTCGCGGGTGACGCATCTGCACGGCGAGCTGATTCGCCTGCGTTCGTCGCGCGATTCCGGGCTGATCGTCCCGATCGAAGGGTGGGAGCAGCGGCTCGACGCCACGGCTCCCGACGGGTCGCTGCTGCGGCCGCATATCGTCTTTTTCGGCGAGTCGGTGCCGATGTTCGAACGTGCGGCGGAGATCGCGCAGACGGCGGATATCATGGTCGTCGTGGGCACTTCGCTGGCGGTCTATCCTGCGGCGTCGCTGGTGCGTTACGTGCGCCCCGACATTCCGATTTACGTCGTCGATCCCGGCAACCCCGATACGGCGGGCATCCGCAATCCGCTGACCCTGATCCGCAAACGCGCCGCCGAGGGCATGCCCGAACTGGCTGCCCTGCTACGGGAACGCTATGCCGGATAGATAGGGTGTTGCTACGAAAGAGGGTGTCTGCCGCAGTGCAGACACCCTCTTTTTTGTTCGTATTTTTCCCAGAAGTTTCCGCAATCCGCAGTTCGCGCGGCGTGCGTCGGCCGGAGGACTATTTCAGGTCCTTGAAATAGATGTCCAGCAGCTCTTTGGCGGCGATGAACGACGAGATCTTGTCGTCCAGCACGCGCTGTTCGTATTCGGCGATGCGCGATTCGACCGCGGGATCGTGGTAGAACGAGTTGCGCAGCACTTCGTTGATCGACTCGTACATCCAGTATTTGTTCTGGCGGTTGCGGTTGTGTCGGAAGTAGCCGTTGGCCTCGATGTGGTCGAGGAACTCTTCGACGCCTTTCCATACCTCTTCCAGTCCCGTTCCGGCTACGGCCGAGCAGGTGTAGACTTTGGGCCGCCAGCCCGATTCCGGCAGAGGGAAGAGCCGCAGCGCCCCCTGAAACTGGGTTTTGGCGAGTTCGGCCTTGTGGATGTTTTCGCCGTCGGCCTTGGTGATTACCATGATGTCGGCCATCTCCATGATGCCGCGCTTGATGCCCTGCAGCTCGTCGCCCGCGCCCGAAATCTGCAGCAGCATGAACATGTCGACCATCGAATGTACGGCCGTTTCGGACTGTCCGACGCCCACCGTCTCGATGAAGATCACGTCGAATCCCGCGGCTTCGCACAGCACGATCGTCTCGCGCGTCTTGCGGGCCACGCCGCCCAGCGATCCCGCCGAGGGCGAAGGGCGGATGAAGACGTCGGGATTGCCCGAAATGCTCTCCATGCGGGTTTTGTCGCCGAGAATCGAGCCGCCGCTGCGTTCCGACGAAGGGTCGATGGCCAGCACGGCGAGCTTGTGCCGCAGCGAGGTGACCATGTTGCCGACGGCTTCGATGAAGGTCGATTTTCCGGCTCCGGGGACGCCCGTGATGCCGATGCGGACCGATTTCCCGGCGTGCGGCAGGCAGCGCTCGATGATCTCCTGCGCCTGCGCGTAGTGCGCAGGGTTGTTGGACTCGATGAGCGTGATGGCCTGCGAAAGGGTGGTGATGTTGCCGGCGAGAATGCCCTCGACGTATTGGTCGGTCGAGAGCTTCGGCTTCTTGCGGCGCGTGAAGTAAGGGTTTACGATCGGCTGATCTTCAACGCCTTCGGTGACGTTCAGAGCCGTGTCGTGGTGCATGTCGGCGTACTCTTTTTCGTAATGGTTTATCTTGGTGAAAGACATGTTGTTATTTGCTTGATTTATCGATGATTTCGGGTGTCAGGTGAAGTGAATTTCCCTGCCAGAGCGCCCTGTTTTTGGAATCGACCAGCACCCCGAACGGAACGTACTGCACGCCGAACGCCGTGAAGATCTTGCCTCCGGCGTCTATCGCCACGGAGATTTGCGGCGATAGGTAGGGTCTGAGCAGGGGGCCTATTTTGTCCTCTTTTTCCTGCGTTATGACAACCACGCGCAGTTTGGTACCCAATTTGTCCGTCATCGCCCGGAGCTGTTTGAGCGACGTGATGCAGGCCGCGTTCGACGACTGGAAGAACTCGACGTAGGTCAGCCGCGGCGTGGCTGCGGGTTTCTGTCCGTCGAGCCATGCCGGGACTTTCAGTTCGGGCACACGCTCGCCCAAAGCGATATTCTGCGCGTCGGCCGCCGCAAAAGGCAGCAGGGCCGCGAAGAGTAAAATAAGCAGTACTTTCTTCATAAGAGCGGACTTATTTTTAGCGAAGATAACAATTATTTGCCACATAGACGAAATTTTTTACTTGGACTTATGAAAATCGGATTCGACGACACCCCGGCCGCACCTGCCGGAACCTATTCCCAACACCTTGCCAGACTTTTGGCCGAGTATGCCCCGGAGCATGAATATATCATTGACGGAAAGCGCTGTAAGGAGTTCGACCTCTACCACGGCTTCCGGCCCGGACTTCCCTTTCCGGTGCTGCTGCGCCGCATACCGTGCGTCATGACGGTCCACAACCTCAATTTCCTGCGCTACCCGCATCTCTATTCGCTGGGCGAGCGGCTGGTGCTGCTGCGCCTGTACCGGCGGATGCTGCGTTCGGCCAGCCGGGTGATTACGGTCAACCGCGACGCGCGGGAGGAGCTTTCGGACCGGCTGCGGATCGACCCCGGCAGGATCGAGGTCGTGATGCCGCTCGCGGCGCGTATGCCGCAGAATCCGCCCGACGGCGCCGAGCTGGAAGGCGTGCGGCGCAAATATGCGCTGCCGCGCGATTTCGTGCTGATGCTGGGGACGGTCGAGCCGCGCCACAATCAGGAGGTGCTGTTCGAGGCGCTGGCCCTGCTCCGGGAGCGGGAGCGCGAGATGCTCGAAACGAGAGGGGCGGAGATGCCGACGGCAGCGGAACGGACTGAGGTGCGGGCTGCGGAGCGAACCGGGGCGCAAGCCGGGATGCAAAGCGGGACGGAAGCTGGGACAGAAACCGGGGCGGAAACCGGGACTGAAGCTGGGGCGGAAACTGGGATGCGAACCGGGGCGCGGACCGGGGAACAACCTGCAGGAGGTGCTGCGGAGCGAACCGGGGAGCGGGCAGCCGGACGGAATGTGGAATCGGTTGCGGAAGCGGGGGCTTTTGCGGAGACTGTTGCGCGATCCGTGCGGGAGCCGGACGGCGGCGGGGACCTGAATCCTGAAAATGCAGGCTGGCGCGACGATACGGCGTCGGATGGCGTCGGAGGGTACGGCGACGTGGAAGCCGGGGCCGGGTTGGCGATGCGCGGCGTCGGTGCGGACACTCCGGATGCGAACCGGAATACGGTCGCGGAGTTCGCCGCCGCCGGTCGGGAGCGTCTCCGGCCCGCGGACGGAACCGCACGGAGCGGCGGCGCCGAAACCGCCGAAACCGCCGAAACCGCCGAAACCGCCGAAACCGCCGAAACCGCCGAAACCGCCGAAATCGCCGAAACCGTCGGAGTCGGCGAAGCCATTGGGGCCGCGGACCGCGGTGCCGACATGTCGGTCGAAGGTGTTTGCCGCAGTGCCCGTACATCCGTCGGAGATGCGGGCCGCGACGTCGGTGTGTCCGTTGCGGATGCGGGGCGCAGTGACGCCGCCGTTGCCGCAGGGCGGCGGGGCGGCGCCGAAACCGCCGGCCGACCCCCGCTGCCGCAGCGCGTCGGAGTTGTGGTGTGCGGCCGCCGCACGGCGTATGCCGACTTCCTGCTGGGCTATGCACGTGAGCGGCATATGGCGGCGCGGGTGGATTTCATCTACGAACTTTCGCCCGAAGACCTGCCGGCGCTGTTCCGGCTGGCCCGGACTTTCGTCTACCTGCCCGACGCCGAAATCGAGGCTTCGATCGTGCCCGTGGTCGAAGCGCTGAGGGCCGGGCTGCCGATGGTGCTGAGCGATACGCGGCTCAACCGCGAAGCGGCCGGAGACGCGGCAGTTTATGTCGATCCCGAAGCGGTGGGAGAGGTCGCCGCGGCATTGGAAAACGTGCTCTGGGACGAGACCTTCCGCAGCGAAATGCGCCGGCGCGAACGCCGCCGCGCCGAGCTTTTTTCGGAATACGCCGTCGCCCGCCGTCTGATCGACATTTACACTTCGTTGTGAAGCGCGCGGCCGGCCCGAAAAGTGACAGATATTCCGAAAAAAATACGATAAAAGGCTTGGGTATTTCGAATTTAATGCCCTATCTTTGTGTTCGTTTTATAACAGTGCCTTGAAATGACACGGAACATCCACTAACTTAAATTAATATTTTGCTATGAAAGTTTCTCATATCGAGCATCTTGGCATCGCGGTGAAGAGCCTCGATGAAGCAATTCCCTATTGGGAGAACGTTTTGGGCCTGAAGTGCTATGCCGTCGAAGAGGTCGCAGACCAGAAGGTCCGCACGGCGTTCTTCATGCTCGGTCAGACCAAGATCGAACTGCTGGAGCCCACTTCGGAGGAGTCTACCATCGCCAAGTACATCGAAAACCGCGGTGTCGGCATTCATCACATGGCGCTTGCCTGCGAGAATATCGAGGAGCAGCTCGCCGACGCCGAGGCCAAGGGCATCCGCCTGATCGACAAAACCCCGCGCAAGGGCGCCGAGGGCATGACCATCGCCTTCCTGCACCCCAAATCGACGCAGGGCATCCTCACCGAGCTTTGCGAGAATAAGAACAAATAGGAACAACGAGCGTTCGTATCGCTCCCTCGGCCCCGTTTTTTACGCCGCCGCCGGCGAAGAAGTCCCCGCCGAGGCGGGGATTTGGGGGTGGGTCAGACCAGTAAACGCGGCCGACGGCCGCGGGGCGGGACAGTCCGGAACGAACGTGCATGAAACTATACTAACAAGCATACTTATGAGTGAAATTCAAAACAAAATCAACCAGCTCATCGAGAACCGTGCCACCGCACGTCTCGGAGGTGGTCAGAAGCGTATCGACGCCCAGCATGCCAAGGGCAAGTTCACGGCCCGCGAGCGTATCCAGATGCTGCTCGACGAAGGCTCCTTCGAGGAGTTCGACATGTTCGTGACGCACCGCTGCTATGATTTCGGCATGGACAAGAGCCACACCTTCGGCGACGGCGTCGTAACGGGTTACGGTACGATCGACGGACGTCTGGTTTATGTCTTCGCACAGGACTTCACGGTAACGGCCGGTTCGCTGTCGCTGTCGATGTCGGACAAGATCTGCAAGGTGATGGACATGGCGCTGCGCAACGGCGCGCCCTGCATCGGCATCAACGATTCGGGCGGCGCCCGCATTCAGGAGGGCGTCAACGCGCTGGCCGGCTACGCCAACATTTTCCAGCGCAACGTGATGTCGTCGGGCGTGATTCCGCAGATTTCGGCCATCTTCGGCCCCTGCGCCGGCGGCGCCGTCTATTCGCCCGCGCTGACCGACTTCATCATCATGAAGAAGGAGACGTCGAACATGTTCCTCACGGGCCCGAAGGTCGTGAAGACCGTGACGGGCGAGGACGTGACGCAGGAGCAGCTGGGCGGCGCCACGATGCACACCACCAAATCGGGCGTGGCGCAGTTCGCCGTAGATACCGAGGAGGAGGGCATCGCGCTGATCCGCAAGCTCATTTCCTATATGCCGCAGAACAACATGGAGGACGCTCCGCTGGCGGTCTGCACCGACAAGATCACCCGTCTGGAGGATTCGCTCAACGAGATCGTTCCTGACAGCGCCAACAAGCCCTACGACATGTCGGAGGTCATCAAGGCGATCGTCGACAACGGCGAGTATCTGGAGTCGGCTCCCGGCTATGCCAAGAACATCATCACCTGCTTCGCCCGTTTCAACGGCCAGAGCGTGGGCATCGTCGCCAACCAGCCCAAGTTCATGGCGGGCGTGCTCGATATCAATGCCAGCCGCAAGGCTGCGCGCTTCATCCGCTTCTGCGACGCGTTCAACATTCCGATCGTGACCCTCGTGGACGTTCCGGGCTTCCTGCCGGGTACGACGCAGGAGTACGGCGGCGTCATCACCCACGGCGCGAAACTGCTCTTCGCATATTGCGAGGCGACGGTGCCCAAGGTTACCGTTACGCTGCGCAAGGCTTACGGCGGCGCATATATCGTGATGTCGTCGAAGCACATCCGCGGCGACATCAACTACGCATGGCCGACGGCCGAGATCGCCGTGATGGGCGCCAGCGGCGCCGTCGAGGTGCTCTACGGCAAGGAGGTCGCAGCGATCGAATCGCCCGAAGAGAAAGCCAAGTTCGTGGCCGAAAAGGAGAAGGAGTACAACGACAAGTTCTCGAACCCCTACAACGCCGCCCGCTACGGCTATATCGACGATGTGATCGAGCCGCGCAACACGCGTTTCCGCATCATCCGCGCCCTGCAGTCGCTCTCTACCAAACGCCTGCAGAACCCGGCCAAGAAACACTCTAACATTCCGTTGTAGTATGAAGCGTACGATTTTAACAGCAGGATTGCTCTTCGCGGCTCTGGCTGCTTCGGCCAAAGGCGCCGATACGATCCTCGACAAGGACCCCGTCGGCATCTACGTTACGATCGTTTCGGTGGTGACGGTGCTTTCGGCGCTGATCGTCCTCTTTCTGCTGATCCAGCTTTTCGCCAAAGTCATGGTGAAGAGCGCGCAGAAGAAGGCCGCCAAGTCGAAGACCCGCGGCATACTGGTCGACGACATGAAGGTCTCGGTGCCTGCGGGCTGCGACAGCGTGGTCAACGGCGAGATCATCGCCGCCATCGCGCTGGCCGTGAAGCTCAACAAGGCCGAGATGCACGACCGTGAGAGCGACGTGATTACTATCAACAAGGTGGCGCGCGTCTACTCGCCGTGGAGCTCGAAAATCCACGGTCTGACCCCGATGCCCGAACGAATCAGAAAATAAATTTAGAGAGCGCTCCGCAAGCCGTCCGAAATCCGCTTTCCGCCGCGGGCATGCCGGCCCCGCCGGGGCGATCCCGATCGGTGCGAACGCCGGAACCGGGACTGCGGTCCGGAACCGGAAGACGGCGCGGAATTAAACAAACGAATTTTATGAAAGAATACAATTTCAAGATCAACGGTAACGACTACACCGTCGGCATCGAGATTCTCAACGACACCGAGGCCGATGTGATCGTCAACGGCGCCTCCTATTCGGTCGAGGTGCTCGACACGACCGTGAAACCCAGCGTGGCGGCCAAACCTCAGGTGGCGGCCGTTCCCGCTTCGCATCCCGTGCAGCCTTCGACCGTTCCGGTTACGAAGCCTGCCGCGGCGGCTCCTGCGGCTGCGGGCGAGTCGCCCGTGAAAAGCCCGCTGCCGGGCGTCATCCTCGACATCCGGATCAAGGAGGGCGACACGGTGGCCGTCGGCCAGACGCTGGTGGTGCTCGAAGCCATGAAGATGGAGAACAATATCGACAGCGACCGCGCCGGCGTTGTCAAGTCGATCAAAGTCAACCGCGGCGACTCCGTGCTGGAGGGCGACGTGCTCATAACTCTCGGATAGGCTTATGTTAGACTTCCTTTCATCGTCGTTCCTCGGCGAAAGCGTATCCAAGTTCGTGCACGAGACGGGATTTGCGCAGCTCTTCCTGCAGGAGGGCGGCTACAAGTACCTCATCATGATCGCCGTGGGGTGCTTCTTCCTCTATCTTGCCATCAAACACAAGTTCGAGCCCATGCTGCTGGTGCCGATCGGTTTCGGTATCATCATCGGCAATATCCCGATGGTGACCGGCCACGGAATCGGCATCTATGAGGAAGGCTCGGTGCTCAACTACCTCTATTTCGGCGTCCGTTACGGCGTCTACCCGCCGCTGATCTTCCTCGGCGTGGGCGCCATGACCGACTTCTCGTCGCTGATTTCGAACCCCAAGCTGATGCTTATCGGCGCTGCGGCGCAGATCGGTATCTTCGCGGCCTACATGGGCGCTCTGGCGCTCGGATTCCCGGCCAACGAGGCCGGGTCGATCGCCATCATCGGCGGCGCCGACGGTCCTACGGCCATCTTCCTGACGAGCCGTCTGGCTCCGGAGTACATGGGCGCCATCGCTATCTGCGCCTATTCGTACATGGCCCTCGTACCGGTGATCCAGCCGCCCGTGATGCGTCTGCTGACCTCGTCGCGCGAACGCCTTATCAAGATGCGTCCGCCGCGCGCCGTCTCCTCCACCGAGAAGATTCTCTTCCCGATCATCGGTTTCCTGCTGACGACGTTCGTCGTACCCGACGCGATTCCGCTGCTGGGTATGCTCTTCTTGGGCAACCTTCTGAAGGAGTCGGGCGTGGTGAAGCGTCTGGCCACTACGGCCAGCAACCAGCTGATCGACATCATGACGATCCTGATCGGCATCACGGTGGGAGCTTCGACGCAGGCGTCGGTTTTCCTGACCCCCAAGACGCTGGGTATCTTCGTGCTGGGCGCATGCTCGTTCTTCATCGCCACGATGGGCGGCGTGCTGTTCGTCAAGGTGATGAACCTCTTCCTGAAGGAGGGCAACAAGATCAACCCGTTGATCGGCAATGCGGGCGTTTCGGCCGTTCCTGCCGCCGCGCGCGTGTCGCAGGATATGGGTATCCGCTACGACCGTTCGAACTACCTGCTGATGCACGCCATGGGTCCCAATGTGGCCGGTGTGGTCGGCTCGGCAGTCGCCGCAGGTATTCTGCTCTCGTTCCTCGGATAGGGGATTTCGATATTGACAAGGACGGCTTCGGGGCCGTCCGGTGTAAAAGAGGGTTTCGGCTTGCCGAAGCCCTCTTTTTGTGTGACAAGGCGGGGGCGGAGTTTCGGTGTTCGTGGCCGGAGTTTTCGGTGTGAGGGCCGGGGGTACGGGACGGAGTTCGCAGATGCCGGGGGAGGCGGGTGCGGTTGGAGTTGGAGTTAGGGTTGCAGTTGGGGGCGGTTGTGGTTGTGGTTGTGGTTGTGGTTGTGGGGGATGTGCGGGCGACGGACTTGCAATTTCTCCTTTGTATGTTTTCGCTGTTTTTCGTATTTTTGCAAACTGAAAAAACGTTTTTATGAACCGGGTGAAGTGGATATTGCTGGGGGTATGTCTCTTCGGGATGCTGATCGGGGCGGCCGTGGCGTATTCCGGCTATGTGAAAAAGCGGCTGGATGCCGATGGGGCGGAGACCCGTGCGGTGCTCACCGCGAGTTTTTCGCGGACCGAATGCGTCGGATACCGGCCCGGATACCGGGGACGGATGCACCGCAATTTCCGTGAAAAGCGCACCGTCTATTATTTCAGATACCGGTTCAGGGTGGGCGGGACCGATTATACCGGCAAGGTCCGCAAAACGGAAAATCTCATGACGGCCCGCATCGGCGATTCGGTCGTCGTGCGTTATCTGCCGGACGATCCCGACGTACATCGCTTGGTCCGCAGCGAGGGCGGCAAATACAGGGTGATACGGCCCCGGCCGCGCAGCCGCGCCCGTCGTTCGGCATCCTGATTCCTCCTGTCTCCGTGGCCGTGCCCGCCGTTCGGCGTCCTGACCCGTCCTGATCCGTCCCCGTCTCCATTGTCGTGTCTGCCGTGCGGCGGCATGCCCCGTCCCGTTTCCGCAGCCGTGCCCGCCGTGCGGCGGCGTGACCCGCCCTGTCTCCATTGCCGTGCCCGCTGCTCCGGCCTTCGGTGCGTTCGCGGCATGCTTTTTTAGCTGTTGCTGGGACTTTAATTGCCTTAAAATAAGAATTTTTCGGCGATTGTTCAAGTTTTTTGTTTTTCGGATTTATTTGTTTTTGCAGTTCGGAAACTTTTTCGTACCTTTGCGCACCCGCTTTCGTGCGGGAAACGGATTACAATAAGTTAAATTAAACGTAAAACAAAGTGGATTCATTAAGCTACAAGACTATCTCGGCCAATGCATCGACGGTGACCAAGGAATGGATCGTCATCGACGCTACGAACGAGGTATTGGGACGTCTTGCATCGCAGATCGCGAAGATCCTCCGAGGCAAGAACAAGCCCAGCTACACGCCCCACGTGGATTGCGGTGACTACGTCATCGTCATCAATGCGGAGAAGGTGAAGCTCACGGGCAACAAGATGACCGAGAAGGTCTACACGCGTCACACCGGATATCCCGGCGGCCAGCGTTTCGCTACCCCGGCCGACTATCTGGCAAAGAAACCGACGTTCATCGTCGAAAAAGCAGTCAAGGGCATGCTGCCCCGCACCCGTCTGGGCGCCGCCCTGCTCAAAAACCTGAAGGTATACGCCGGCTCGGAGCATCCGCACGCCGCGCAGAACCCGAAGACCATTAAATTAAACGAGATTAAGTAAGAGTTATGGAAGTTGTAAACACCGTAGGTCGTCGTAAGGCCGCTGTGGCTCGCGTATACGTGAAGCCGGGTAAGGGTCAGATTACAATCAACCGCAAAGCGCTTGAAGTTTACTTCCCGCTCGAAATTCTCCAGTATCAGGTGAAGCAGCCGCTGCTGGCTACCAACACCGTGGAGAATTACGACATCGCCATCAACCTCGATGGCGGAGGTATCACGGGACAGGCTTCGGCCGCTCGCTTGGGCATCGCACGCGCATTGTGCGAAATCGACGCCGAGATGCGTCCGGTACTGAAGAAGGCCGGATTCCTCACGCGCGATCCCCGCGAGGTTGAGCGTAAGAAGCCCGGTCAGCCCGGAGCACGCCGCAAGTTCCAGTTCAGCAAGCGTTAATCCGAACGACCTATTTTCGGCAGGCACGGCGAGGGTTACAAACCGGAACGACTACCTATATATTATATATATCGCGTATTACCTTCAGGTTGCCCCGCCGCGGAAAATCCGCGGGACCGGCAAGGCCGCTACCCGCCGGATTGAAGAAAAGAGAATTAAAATTATTAAACACATTGAATTAAAATGTCACGTACAGATTTTAATACATTACTGGAAGCCGGTGCGCACTTCGGTCACCTGAAGCGCAAATGGAACCCTAAAATGGCTCCTTACATCTTCATGGAGAAGAACGGCATCCACATCATCGACCTGCACAAGACCGTGCTGAAGATCGATGAGGCCGCTGCAGCCATCAAGCAGATCGCCAAGAGCGGTCGCCGCGTGCTGTTCGTAGCCACCAAGAAACAAGCTAAGGAGATCGTTGCCGAAAAGGTGGCAGCCGTCGGTATGCCTTACGTTACGGAACGTTGGGCCGGCGGTATGCTGACAAACTTCCCCACCATACGTAAAGCCGTCAAGAAAATGTCGACCATCGACAAGATGAACAGCGACGGCACGTTCGATAATTTTTCCAAGCGCGAGAAACTCCAGATCGCACGCCAGCGCGCGAAACTTGAGAAGAACCTCGGTTCCATCGCCGACCTGACGCGCCTTCCGGCCGCCCTGTTCGTCGTTGACGTACAGAAGGAGTCGAATGCGGTAAAAGAGGCCAAGCGCCTGAGCATCCCCGTATTTGCAATGGTAGACACTTGTTGTGATCCGACCGACATTGATTACGTTATCCCTGCAAATGACGATGCCACCAAATCGATTGCTGTAGTGCTCGATGCCATGTGCAGCGCTATCGCCGAAGGTACCGAAGAGCGCAAGCTCGAAAAGGAGAAGGAGGCGCAGGAGGCTGAGGCCGGTGCCGACGCTCCCGTGAAGAAGGAGGGCAAACCCCGCATCAAGAAAGCCGTGAAGGCCGCTATCGATGCCGAGGAGGCCGCCGTAGCCGACGTCGTAGCCGCTGTCGAGACTCCGTTCGAGGAGCCTGCTGAGGTTGCGGCCGAAGAAGCTGCCGTTGTTGCCGAGGAGGCCGCTGCGGTTGCAGCCGAGGAGGTTGCCGAGGCCAAGGCCGAGTAATTCGGGCCTTTGGGAAAAGAAATTAATCACCTAAAAGAAAGGAAAAGTATTATGGAAATCAAAGCTGCTGATGTAATGAAGCTCCGCAAGATGACCGGTGCCGGTATGATGGACTGCAAGAAAGCCCTGATTGAAGCCGAAGGTGACTTTGCACGCGCTCAGGACATTATCCGCGAGAAAGGTAAGCTCGTCGTTGCCAAGCGTGCCGACCGCACCGCTACCGAGGGTGTCGTCGTTACGAAGATCGTAGGTCAGAAGGCCTATATCCTCTGCTTGGCGTGCGAGACCGACTTCGTGGCTCAGAATGCAGAATATACCGCTTCGGCCGAGGCGATGCTGGAGGTTGCCGTAAACAGCGACGCCGCAGACCGCGATGCCCTGATGGCTGCCAAGAACGCCGAAGGCCACACCGTCGAGGAGATGGTGACCGAGAAATCGGGTCAGACGGGCGAGAAGATCGAGCTGGCATACTATGCCCGCATCGAGGCTCCCTACTGCGCCGCTTACGTACACTTCAACAAGAAGCTCGGTACGATCCTCGGCTTCAACAAGGAGGTTCCGGCAGAGGTCGCCCACACCGTCGCCATGCAGGCCACGGCTATGGCTCCCGTGTCGATCTCGGAGGCCGACTGCCCCGCAGAGGTTGTGGAGCATGAGCGCAAGATCGCCGTCGAGGCGATGAAGCAGGACCCCAAGAACGCCAACAAGCCCGAAGCCATCCTTGAGAAGATCGCCGAAGGCAAGATGCGCAAGTTCTTCGAGGAGAACACGCTGCTGGCTCAGGCCGTAGTGGGCGAGAAGGAGTCGATCGCCGACTTCATCCACAAGGCTGACAAAGAGGCGACGGTTATCGCTTACAAGCGTTTCGCACTGGGCGAATAATCCGACCGAAGGACGGCAAGACCGTTCGTATATTGTGAAAGACCGGAACTCTTCGATGAGTTCCGGTCTTTTCGTGTGTATGGTCTTGTGGGAGCCTTTTATAGGGTGTTTCATGGAGGCCGGCTTCTGTGCGGAATATGCCTGACGTATAGTCGGCAGCGGCCGGAAAGAAGCCGAATGGCGATTGCCGAAGGGGCGTCGGCTTGGCGGTTTCTTGTGTCCTTATGCCGAACGAACGTACGGCGCTTTGCGCTTGCCGGAAATAACGCTGTCCGGATTTTCCCGGAGTGTTTTCCGGTTGTTCTCGATTGTCTGTTTTGCCCGGCTGTATTATGTTGTCGGCTGTTTTCGCGTCGTCTCCGGTTGCACCTTATCTTTTCGGCCTTTCGGTCGTTTCCGACCGATTGGCGCTTTTCCGGTTATTCACGCTCTGTTTTCAAGACTTTTTCGGATGCCGCAAATTCCGGTTCTATCTGATTCCCAGTCGCCAGAGTGCCCGCAGGATGAAGCGTCTGACGGCGGCGGGCAGCATCAGCCAACAGCGGGACTGCCGTCGCCACCGGCGGGAAGCGGTGGAGACGATGCGGCCGGAAGGGCGGATGACAGCCGTCATAACGGCCGCTATGTCTGTCGCTGTGCAATGTTCGGTCATCCGGTGGTTGCCGTCGCCTGCGAGGGTGAAACGAAGCCGGGGCGGGGTAGGTGCCGTTTCTGCGGGTGTTTGGCCGGGATTGCTGGTCGCTTGGGGATTTTCGGAATTTTCGGGGCGTGCCGGAAGCGGAGGTGTCGCCTTGCCGGTTTTCCGGAGCGCGGGGAGCGGAGCGGGAGTATCTCCGGCGTTGGAGGCCGTTGCCGACGCAGCTGTTGTCGCCGCTTCCGTTGTTGCGGCTGTTGGTATTGCCGACGCTTCCGGTGTCTTTGTTATTGTCTCTACCGTCGTGTTTGCCGATTGCGGGGGCATCTCCCCGCTCTCCGGTTCGATGCGGAGAATGCGGTGGAGGATATGGCGTCCTTCGCAGCGGAACAGCACCACGTCGCCCGGTTGCAGGGCCTGACTTCCGGAGGGAAGACGGTCGGGGTGGGAATTTGCGGCGGTGTCGGGGGCGGTTTCGTTTCGCGCGAGCCTGTTTTGCTTTCGGGCGGCTGCCGCCGTTTCGGAATTTCCGGTGTATCGGGCGATCGGAGTCAGTACTGCGATGTCGCGTTCGCTGCGCAGCAGGGGCCGCATGCTGTGGCCCTTCATGCGGATCTGGACTTCGTGTCCTTCGGCGAGCATCGCTTCGACCTGCTCGAAAAACAGACGGTTCGAAAGCTGCATCACGGGCGGGGATTTGCGGATTCGCCGCCGAAAATCGTGCGGCAGGCCAGTTCGGCGGCCGCGGCGTCGGGCAGGCATTCGAGGTGATAGACCGGGACCTGCGCCACCACGGCCGAGACGGTTGCGCATACGGCGTCTTCCAGCGTTTCGTCGTGGGCGAACGACGGCGGGCACGAGGGCAGCAGCGCGCCGATGGCCTCGATCGCCCGCAGGCGGCGAATCCGGTTGTGCGGAGCCTGTGACAGCCGTACGATGGCCCGGATCGGCTGGCATACGTTGCGGTAGCAGGGCGTTTTCCCGCTCCACGGCGCACCGAAGACCATGGCCTGCGGTTTTGGGGCGCCGGTTGTCGCTGCGCTTGCGTCCGGAGTTTCAGCCGCAGCTGCGGGGGCGTTCGCCGGATTTTGGACGGCTCCGCAAATCGGGTCTGCATCTGCGGTCTGCACGATGCGGACGATCGGACTGTCGTCGTTGAGCAGCTCCGCGCCGGGGATATGTTCACGCCACAGACGGGTGTGGGTGCTTTTGCCGGTGCCCGATTCGCCGAGGAACAGCACGGCCCCGCCGTTCAGGCTGATGACCGACGAATGGATGGCTACGGCCTGCCGCGCCACGGCGGCGATGTTGAACATCGACCATAATCCGAAGCGGAACAGCGCCGGGTTGTGCCGCAGTGTGACGTCGGTCGTGACGAGCGGTGCGCCGAACGCCTTGCGGAAACGGGCGGCGGCGCAGCCGTCGCGCGGCGTCATGGTGAGCAGGTAACCTTCCGAGTCGCGGCCGAAACGGCAGTCGGCGTCGGCATCGGCGAAGTCGAATTCGTCGAGTTCGCGGTAGCCGTCCGCTTGGCGGATTTCGCCGCGGGTTTCGACGCTCAGGTCGGCCGGGCCTTCGTCTGCGGCGGCGAAGGGCGCCAGCGCCGTGCCGAAAGACCCTGCGGTGAATTCCTGCGGGACGGCGATGCGTATGCCTGCTATGATGTATTCCATAATTATTCTCCTATTGTGATGATTCGGGTGCAGTATTCGAGCGAGCTTTCGCGGTGGGCGATAACCACCAGCGTCAGCCCCTTGTCGCGCGCCGCCAGCTCGGCGACCGAACGGTTGATCTCCTCCTCGGTGCGGCTGTCGAGCGCCGAGGTCGCCTCGTCGAAGAAGAGCACGTCGGCCCGACGGTAGAGCGCGCGGGCGATGCCGATGCGCTGGCGCTGTCCGCCCGAAAGGCGGCAGCCGCATTCGCCGACATGGGTGTCCATGCCTTTGGAAAGTCCCGCGACGAACTCTCCGAGCCGGGCGGCTTCCAGCGCTTCGGCTACGCGGCCGCGGTCGATTTCGTCGTCGGGAACGCCCAGCGCGACGTTGGCCGCGAAGCTTCCGTCGGCGATGAAAAGGTTTTGCGAGACGTAGCCGATGCGGTTTTGCCATGCGCGGCGGTTGGCGGCGGTGAGGGGCGTGCCGTCGATCGTTATTTCGCCCCCGGTCGGTTCGTAAAGTCCCAGCAGCAGGTTGAAAAGCGTCGTTTTCCCTGCGCCCGATGCGCCGCGGATGCCGATGCGTTCGCCCTTGCGGATCGAGAGCGTAAGGCCGCGGAAAAGCTCGTGCCCGTCGTCCGCGAAGCGGAAGCCGAGGTTGCGGACGGCGATTTCATGTTCGAAAGGCAGTATTTCGGGCGCGCATGCTCCGGATGCGCCGCCGGCCGAAACGGGTTTCGTTGATTTTGCGGTGCAGGGCTGTTTGGCCGGGGCTGTTTGTCCGTAAGGAGCCGTTTGTCTGCCGGATGCGGTTCGTTTGTCCGGAGCCGTTCGCCTGCCGCGGGCGGTCTCGCCGCTCTCCGCCGCGGAGTATTCCGACGGCGGGATAGCGGCGGCATCAGTATGGGGGCCTTTCCCGGCTCTCTCGGCGGCTCCGGAGAGCGTGTCCGGCGATGCGGAGGAAGGTTCGTCCCCGGCCGTTGCGTCGCGCAGGACAGCGATCGTGTAGCGGTTGTACTTGATCGAGGTCCAGCCCGCCATGATGCTGCGCACCGAAGGCATCAGGCGCAGCGCGGCTACGGCGAAGACGCCGAAGAGCAGTTGTGCGCACCCCTCCTCCGCGCCCAGACTCAGCGCGACCAGCAGGGCCATGCCCAGCGCCAGCCCGATCTCGGTAAAGGCCTGCGGAAGCATGCCGATCGCCGTTTCGCGCAGGCGCGTGCGAATCACCTGATCCATCGCCCGGTCGAACGAACGGAGCATCATCGGGAAGGCGTTGTTGATCTCGATGTCGGCATAGCCGCGGAAGGTTTCGGCCACGAGCCGCGCCTTTTCGCGCTGGGCCTTGTTTTCCAGCTCGCCGTAGCGGTTGATGCGGTTGCGCACCAAGCCGTAATAGATCCAGACCGAGGGCAGGAAGACAGCGACGGCCAGTGCCGCCGCAACGGGCGCGTACCAGAGCAGCGCCCCGAAAAGCAGCGCCAGCAGCAGCGCTTCGGCGGCGATGGCGGCGGCGGGTTTCAGCACGCCGGCCGTGAAGGCCAGACAGACGACATTGACGTTGCGGGCCAGCACGGCCGAGTTCGACGACTTGACGAACGGCAGTCCCCGGTCGTGGTAGGTGACGTAGAGCCGCCGCGAAAGGGTGCGGTAGAGGTCGTAGATGTAGTTGCGCTCGATGCGCGCCAGCCAGAGATTTGTCAGGCATTTGAGGACGATAACGGCCACCACGGCGGCGCAGACCGTCAGCGCGAAACTGCGCGGCGACGTGAAGCCCAGCGCCGTGTAGATGCGGGCCAGCTGCCCGCCGCCGTCGAGACTCCGGGCGTCGAGCGCCAGCGCCAGCACGGGCAGCAGCACGGCCAGTCCAAGGAAGTTCAGCCCTGCGCGCAGCAGCAGCGTGCAGGCCACGCCGAAGCCCCTGCGGCGGAATTTGTGCGGTATGATGCCGATGATTTCGTTCATGTCATTCCTCCACCTTTTCGATTCTTCCCAGTTTCACGTACCACAAATACCCCTCGGTTTCGGTGTAGCCCATCTGCCGCAGCAGGGCGAGGTATTCGAGCACCTGACGGCGGTAGCGTTCGGGTTCGCGGCCGCCGAACTTGTAGTCCACGACCACGGCCCGCGTGCCGCGGATCATTACGCGGTCGGGACGCCGCGCGGAGGAGCCGCCGGGAATGATGATTTCGTTTTCGTTGCGCACGCGCTCCCAGCCCCCGGCGAACCATTCGCGGGCCGCGGGGTGTGCCAGCGCGCGGGCGATCATCCGCCGCAGGGCGGCGGCTTCGGCGGCGGAAAGCGTGCCGTCGGCCTGCATCCGCTCCACGGCGAGGCGTATCTGCTCCTCGTCGTCGGCGTTTTCGAAGGCCTTGTGCATCAGGATGCCGAAATTGCGGGGCGAGAGTTCCACCTCTTCCTCCTGCTCGAAATAACGCTGCGAGGGGAGCCGCAGGCGCAGGTCGGCGCGTGCCGTGGGGTAGTTTTCCAGCACGACGTGTTCGGCGCCGGACGTTTTGCCGCCGTCGGCGACCGGGCCGCGGAACTGGCCGAATTCGAACCGCTCGCCCGTTTCGGTGACGGTGTAACGCCCTTCGGCGCTGCCCGCGAGGGCTTTGTCGCCGTCGGTGAGGATGCTTTGGAGGAGCAGTCCGCCGACGGTTTTGCCGCCTTTCTGCGGGATGAAGACATGCAGCGATTCGGCGGCGCGCGTCAGCGCCACGTACAGCAGATTGACGTTGTCGACGTGCGAGTAGACCAGTTCCCGGTAGTACTCCGCCGAGAATCCCGATTCGGCCATCGACTTCTTGTATTTCACCGGAAAGCGTCCCACGGCTTCGGCGTCGCCGTGCGCCTCGGCCCAGACGATGTTGGTCACGTTGCCGCCCGACTTGGGGTCCAGCTGCCACGAGCAGTAGGGGATCAGTACCACGCGCTTTTCTAGTCCCTTGGCCTTGTGTATCGTGGTGATCTCGACGGTCGTTTCGCTCTCCTCGACGCTCAGCGAACGGTTCTGTCCCTGCTGCTCCCACCAGTCGAGGAACAGCGCGATGTCGGCGATCTTGCTGGAACAGAAGCCGATGATCTGTTCGTGGATCGCCTGCAGGTAGGCCGTCTGCTGTTTGTCGTCCTGCAGACCGTGCCGCATGACGATGCGTTCGAACGCCTCTTCGGGCGACAGCAGGCGGATCGAGCGGAAGAACGTCCGTTCGTCGTCGGACAGCGGGCGGGCGAAGCCGCGGCCGAGGTAGTGGTTGTAGACGGCGCGGCTCAGCGAGTCGTCGGGGTTGAGCGACAGCCGCAGGGACGCGGCGATGAACGAACTGACGGGGGCGTTGCCCACGATCAGCGCCTCTTGCGTCATCACGTCGAAACGGTAGCGGGGATCGGTGTTGCGGCGTTTGAAGTCGAGCAGCTCGGCGGCGACCTTGGCGCCGTCGGTGGCCCCGCGCACCAGTATCATGATGTCGCGCGGCCGGAATCCCTTGTCCAGCACCTCGCAGATGCGCTCCACGACGGGCGGCTGCTCGGCGAAGGTCGAGACCGAGACGTAGCCCGGCCGGTCGCTCCGGCGGCGGGGTGTCTGCGCGTGTCCGCGGTAGGCGTCGCGCAGGGTGTCGTGCAGTGCGGCCGCCGCCGCGGGGGCGATGCCGCCCTTTGCGGCCGCTTCGTCGAGCGTCTCGTTCAGCGCCCGGTTGTCGGTCTCGACCACGCGGCCGATGATCTCGTTGTTGAATTCCACCACGGCGGGCAGGCTGCGGTAATTCTCCCTGAGTATCTCCACCTCGGTGCTGGCCGGGTCGAGCTGCGCCTGCGCCTGCGAGTGGAGGATTTTCCAGTCGCCGCCCCGCCAGCGGTAGATCGACTGCTTGATGTCGCCCACGATCAGCACCGACGTCGCCTCGCTCTGCGACATGGCGTTTTGCAGCAGGGGCAGGAAGTTCTCCCACTCCTTGACGGAGGTGTCCTGAAATTCGTCGATCATGAAGTGTTCGAAGCGGTTGCCGACCTTCTCGTAGATGAACGGCGCGTCGTTGTGGCCGATGAATTCCGAGAGGATGTATTTGGTCTCCGAGAGGAGCATCATGTTCTGCTCGTCGCACAACTGCTGCACCTTGGCGTAGAGGTCCGACAGCAGCGCGAAGCTGCGGTAGTTCTCGCGCAGCAGGTCGCAGGTGTTCCACGAGCGGACGTTGGCGTCGTACAGATCGCACATTTCGCGCAGCAGGGGTTGCAGCCGGGCGGCGAGCGGCGCGGCGGGCGATCCCTTGGGCGCCCAGCCTTCGGTCGTCAGGCTCATTTTGCCGACCGTGGCGGTGTAGGGTTTCAGCTCTCCGGCCGCGACCGTGAGGAAATAGTGGGCGAAACTGCGGCTCTTGCCCGTGAAGTCCGTCGGCCCGACGCCCGCATCGGCCATGATCCGTACGGCCTCGGCCGCACGCTCCCGCATCTGCTGCTTGGTCGCCGCGGCGCGCGCCGTCGCTTCGCCGACGATGCGGCCCAGCTCCTCGCGCGAGCGGGCGAGGGATAGAGCCTCCTTGTTCTTCTCCTTGAACAGTTCGCCGCCGAGCGTCAGGATGCCGTCGCGGACGTCCCACTTCTTGCCCTCGTCGATGCGCTCCTGCACGAAGTCCGTGAGCCAGCGCTGCAGGTCGCGGTCGGTGGTTATCTGCTCGATGAGCGTGTCGGCGCTCTTGGTCAGCACCGAGGCGGTCTCGATCTCGACATTGTAATTGAGGTCGATGCCCAGCTCCTTGATGAAGGCGCGCAGGATGCGCTGGAAAAAGGTGTCGATGGTCAGCACCGTGAAGCGCGAGTAGTCGTGCAGGATTTTCGAACGCACCTCCGCGGCCCGCCTGCGCACCGTGGCGGCGTCCATGTCCAGTTCGCGGCAGAGGTTTTCGAGGTAGGAGCTTTCGCCGCCCGAAGCCAGCAGGTGTATCTCCTTGAGGATGCGAGACTTCATCTCCTCGGTGGCCTTGTTGGTGAAGGTCACGGCGAGGATGTGGCGGTAGATGGAGGGCTGTTCGACCACGTCGCGCACGTATTTGTATGCCAACTGGTAGGTCTTGCCCGATCCGGCGCTCGCGTTCAGAATTTTCGCTCTCACTGTCCGAAATGTCGTTTTAGGTAGTAAAAGTACAAAACAAATCCCGAACGGCAAACCGAGGTTTGCAATAATTTCGTAAATTAGCGACGTATTAAAACCGAAAAGTATGAAGAAGATGATTCTGAGCGCGGTGATGCTGGTTTTTGCCGCATCGGGTTATGCGCAGGAAACGGGCGCTGCGGGCGCCGGAGAGCGCAACGAGTGGCTGCCCACCTTCGAGGCGGTTGCGGTCGATGCCGATCTGGACGTCAAATTCGTCCGGGTTCCCGACACCGAGGCCCCGAAAATCGTATACGACACCAAAGGCTCTTACACCACCAAGTTCCGCGCCGAGGTCAAGGACAAGACCCTGCGCATCAGCGAGAAGCCCGATTCGCGCCGTCCCGAACGCACCGAGGTGACGGTCTATTACAACGCGCTGCGGGCCGTTTCGCTGTCGGGCGCGGCCGCGACGTTCGTGGGGACGCTCGACGCCGCGGTGCTCGACGTGACGGTCAACCGCAAGGCTTCGCTGACGGCGAAGCTGGACGTCAAGGACCTCAAGATGGAGCAGACGGGATACAGCACGGCGAACCTTTCGGGTTCGGTGCGTTACCTGACGTTGTATGTATCGACGGGCAAGGTGGCCGCATCCGATCTGGAGGTGATGTCGGCCGAGGTCAATGCCCAGAGCAAGGCCGAGGTGTCGTTGTGGATCACCGACCGTTTCGTGGGCAAGACGACGACCAATGCGCGGATCAGCTACAAGGGCGATCCTAAGATCGTACGCGGCGGCGCGAAGTTCATGGGCGGCGAAATCAACCGCGTGGAGTAGCGGATGAAGGGTTTTCGCATATCGGCCCGCCGGAGCGCTCCTGCGGCGGGGCCTGCCGGCTTCTCCGGGCGGGGTGGAACGGGTATTCCTGCGGCGGACGGCGGAGCTGTCTGGCTTTGCCGGTGTAACCGGCGCACCTGCCGGGATACGGAGACGATTCGGCGGGGGCCGGTGGGGATGCCATTGTTTTACGGGACTGAAAACACTGTAGGGCGGCTATGAAAGGATTTCTGGAAGAGGTCGCCGGGGACCTGTATGCCCGATACGGCGAGGGACTGTCCGAGAGGGCCGTGCTCTTTCCGTCGCGGCGTGCGCGGCTGTTTTTCGTCGATGCCCTGACGCGCATCGCCGGGCGGCCCATGTGGCAGCCCGAATGGGTGACCGTCGACGACCTGATGAGCGAAATATCGGGCCTGCATGCGGGCGACCGCGTGCGGCTCATCACCGAACTCTATAAGGTCTATTCGGAATTCCACACCGAGCCGTTCGACAAGTTCTATTTCTGGGGCGACATGCTCCTCACGGACTTCGACACGATCGACAAGTACCGGATCGACGCGCAGATGCTCTTCCGCAACATCTCCGAAATCAAGGAGATCGAAGCCGACATCTCCTACCTGACGCCCGCCCAGCTGCAGATTCTGTCGTTCTGGTCTTCGCTGGGCGAGGAGGCCGATCTTTCGGAGGAGAAACGCCGCTTTCTGGCGATCTGGAAGACGCTCGGCCCCGTTTACCGCAAATTCCGCCGGCGGCTCGTGTCGCTCGGCATCGCCTACAACGGCATGGTCCAGCGGGCCGCCGCCGACCGCATCGCCGAAGGCGCGTTCGCCTTTCCCGAACCGCGGAGGTATGTAGTGGCGGGATTCAACGCCCTGTCGGAGTGCGAAAAGCAGCTCTTCAAATTCCTTGCTGTTGCCGCCGAAACCGATTTCTACTGGGATTACGACGCTTATTATAAGGACAACCCCGAACAGGAGGCCGGGATGTTCGTGCGCTCGAACGTCGCGCTGTTTCCGCCCCGGACCGAATTCGCGCACGACAACATGCGGGGCGAAAAGGAGGTCGTCTCCGTGGCCGCCGTGTCGAACGCCGTGCAGTGCAAATACGCCGCGGCGATTCTCGCGGACCTCGCACGCCGCCGCGCGCAGGAGGACCCCGAAGTCGCCGCCGGGCTGAAGCCCGCCTTGGGCAAGGAGACCGCCGTGGTGCTGACCGACGAAAACCTGCTGCTGCCGCTGCTGTACGCCCTGCCCGCCGATATAGGCCGTGTGAACGTCACGATGGGTTTTCCCCTGCGGCAGAGCCTTGCCTACACCTTCGTCGAACGCCTTGTGGAGCTGCAGAACCACCGCCGCAAAAAGGGCGGCGGCTGGACCTTCTACCATGCCGACGTGGCGGGTATTCTGGCGCATCCCTATGTCGCCGAGTGCGACGCCGCGCTGACCCGCACGATGCACGAGGAGATCGTCCGCGACCGGCGGATTTCGGTCGATGCCGCATGGCTGGGCCGCAACGAACTGCTGAAACGGATCTTTTCGCCCGCGGCGGAGTGGCGCGAGCTGTCCGATTACCTGCTGGGCGTGATCGCCGCCGTGGCGCGCCAGCCCTACGAGGGCGACGACGCCAGACAGCGGGTCGAATTTCTGGCCGTCATCGCCGAGCAGGTGACCAAACTGCGCAACTCGCTCGACGAATGCGACATCGAGCTTGCGACCGAGGTGTATACCTCGCTGCTGCGCCGCCATTTGCAGACGCTGCGCATCCCCTTCGAGGGCGAACCGCTGGAGGGGATTCAGATCATGGGTATTCTGGAGACCCGCAATGTCGATTTCGAGAACGTCATCCTTCTCTCGATGAACGACGACAATTTTCCGGGCAACCACGTCGCGCAGTCGTCGTTCATTCCCTACAACCTGCGTGCGGCCTACGAACTGCCCACGCCGGAACACCACGAAGGGGTCTATGCCTACTATTTCTACCGCCTGATCCAGCGCGCGAAGAGCGTGCATATGCTCTACTGTTCGCATGCCGACGACAAATCGACGGGCGAGCCGAGCCGCTATATCTACCAGCTGGATTACGAGAGCGGCTTCGACGTGCGCAAGATCGAGGTGGGGGTGGACGTGAACCTCGCCGAGACGGCTCCGATCGAGGTGGCGAAGGACGGGGAGGTGATGCGGCGGCTGGAACGCTTCGTCGATGCCGAAAGTCCCGCCGCGCTTTCGCCGACGGCGTTTTTCCGCTACGTGGCCTGCCCGCTGCGCTTCTATTTCCACTCCGTGGCCCGGCTCGAAGCCGACGACGAGATTTCGGAGGAGGTCGATGCGCCGATGTTCGGCACGATCCTTCACGCCGCCGTGCAGACGCTCTACGCCCGGATCGTGGGCGAGGAGCATCCCGGCCAGACCCTGCGGGCGATGATCCGTTCGGGCGAGGTCGCCGCGGCGGTCGAGCGGGCGATCAACGAAAATTATTTGCAGGACGAACGCGCTTCGGCCGAAGATTATACGGGCAACCTGCTGCTGGTGAAGGATATCGTCACGCGCTACCTGCGTGGCGGGGTGATGCCTTACGATGCGGCGCACGATGCGTTCGCCGTGTCGGGACTGGAGGAGCGGGTGGCTTATTCCTTCCCGTTCCGCGCCGGGGAGCGCGAGCTGGAGATGAAGTTCGGGGGCATCGCCGACCGTATCGACATGCTCGGCGACGGCGCGCTGCGGGTCGTGGACTACAAGACCGGGGCGCCGCATCTGGAGTTCGACGGCGTGGAGAGCCTTTTCACCGGAACCGGCAAACAGCGGCTGTCCAATATCCTGCAGACGCTGCTCTATTCGATGATCCTGCACCATACGCGGGGCTGCGACGCCGAACCCGCGCTCTACTACGTCCGCAGCATGAACCGCCCCGACTATTCGCCGCAGCTGGACGACAAGCAGCTGGGCGTCAGGGGGGCGCGCTATACGCTTTACCGCGAACGTTTCGAGGAGCTGCTGCGCGCGCAGCTGGCCGAAATGTACGACCCTGCGGTGCCGTTCCGCCAGTGCGAGGACGCCGATACGTGCAAGTTCTGCGATTTCCGGATAATCTGCAAACGGGGCTGAGACGGTTCAGAGTTTCACCCTGAAATACGACGCTCCGCTGCGGCGGGCCGCTTCGAGACCGATCTCGGAATCCTCGAAAATCAGGGTTTCGCGCGGCGTGCAGCCCTCGCGGCGCATGGCTTCCAGAAAACAGTCCGGGGCGGGTTTGCTGCGCGCGACGTCGGCGCCCGAAAGAATCCCGTCCACCGCGTTTTCCTCCGGCAGTCTCTCTCCTTTGCGTGACGTGTCTTCGTCCGGCGTTTCGAGACGCCGGACGGCTTGCGGTCCGGCGATTCCCAGATGCCGCATGGCGTTGTCGATATTGGCGCGGCTGCCCGTCGAGACGATCCACACGCGGCCGCCCTGCGCACGGAACTGCCGGCAGAAATCCCATAACGGCCTATTGAGCCGCACGGTGTCGAAAAACGTGGGGTAGAGCGCGATCTTGCGCAGCCGCAGCCGTTCGCGTTCGGCCGGGTCGGCGATGCCGATCCGGGTCAGGAAATCGTCGCACCGCATGCCGAAATAGCGGGCCGCATACTCCTCTTCGGTGAGCGTATAACCCGCTTCGCGCAGCGTGGCGACATAGGCGAGCGTGTTGGCACGCCGGGTGTCGGCCAGCGTGCCGTCGAAATCCAGAAGGATCAGTTTTATTTCGGAGCCGGGGTGTGTCATGTCGTGGCGGAAAATAGGGAACGCCGCAGAAGGCGCGGTTTTTTGAGTTTCGGTGCAGGCTGTCAATCGAACGACTGCATGCCCGACTGGGCGATGCGCATCAGACGCTGGTATTCGGTGGGCGAAAGCTCCATGAAGAAGTAGTGGATCGGGTCCACGCGCATGCCGTTGTAGCGGACTTCGTAATGGAGGTGGGGCGCCAGCGAAAGGCCCGTGTCGCCCGAAAGGGCGATGATGTCGCCGCGGCGCACCTGCTGGCCCTTGCGGACGTTGATCTTCGAGAGGTGGTTGTACGAAGTCTCGTAGCCGTTGCCGTGGTCGATGACGACGGTCTGTCCCGACGTCGAGTTGCGCTGGGCCACCTCGCGCACCGTTCCGTCGGCCGTGGCGAAGACGCGCGACCCTTCGGGAATGGTGTAGTCCACGCCCTGATGCGATTGCAGCGTCTTGTAGAAGGGGTGGATGCGCATGCCGTACGAAGCCGTGAGCAGCGTCAGCTGCTTGTTGATCACGGGCTGGATCGACGGGATGTTGTCGCACCGGCTGCCGGCCGAGTCGATGCGCGCCTGCAGGTCGAGGTAGGTGTCGTTCAGCTCGTCGAGCCGCGTCTCCATTTCGGCCACGCGTTCGCGCAGCTCGCGTTTGAGACGGCGCGACGAACGGTTGAAGATGTTTTCGTAGGTGGCGGCCTGCTTGCGCTCGTACTCCGAGTCGAAGTCGTAGGGGTCCGACTCGAAGAGGATGCGGAAGACGTTGCGGTCGCGTTCCGAGAGGTTGCGCATCACCGTCGTCAGCGTGTCGTATCGCTGGACGAGGGCCGTGTATTCGCGGCGCAGGCGGTCGGTCGAGTGCTTGAGCTCGTACTCGACGGGCGTGTCGAAGAACACCGAGAAACCGATGTAGTAGAGCACGGCGACGCCCGCCCATACGAAGAAATGGATCGTGGCGCGTATGATGTTCTGTTTGCGGCGCTTACGCTTGCGAAGCCGTATCAGGTCCTTTTTTCCGGCCATACGTTACATTTCGAAATTGGTTTCACGCATCCGCGCCATCAGGTCGTCGTATTCGGCGGCGGTCATGTCGCGGTTGAAATAGTTGACCGGATTCACGGGCGTACCCTTGTGAATCACTTCGTAGTGGAGATGGGGGCCTGTCGAGCGGCCCGTGTTGCCCGTTTCGGCGATCACCTGACCGCGGGTCACGCGTTCGCCCGGTTTGACCAGCACCTTGCTCAGGTGGGCGTAGCGGGTCTTGTAGCCGAAACCGTGGTTTACGAGCACCTGATAGCCGTAGCCGCCGTTGTAGCCGCTGCCGACGGCCAGTTCCACCTCGCCGTCGCCGGTGGCGTATACCGGCGTACCCCGGTCGCAGCCGAAATCGACGCCCGTGTGGGCCTGCACGCGGTGGAGTACGGGGTGGTAGCGGCGCGGCGAGAATGCGCCGATGTGGTTGTTGTGCAGCGCCGAACGGTCGATGGGCCAGATGGCCGGAACCGCCGCCGACATCTTCTCCTTGTCCTGCGAGAAGGCCTGCAGTTCGTCGAACGACACCGATTCGAGGTAGAGCGTGCGGGCCAGCGCGTCGAGCTGCCGCCACGTGCCGACCATCAGCGGGGCGTAGTCGTCGTCGAGCAGCGCGGCGTATTTGGTGTCGGGGTAGGGCTGCCAGACGCCTTCGATCGACATCGTGTCGGTCGAGAAGAGCGAACGGTAGACGTAGTTGTCGCGGTGGCGTATTTCGTCCACGTGGCGCTGCGCCGTGCGGATGCGGTCCTGCAGGATGCGGTATTTGATCACCAGATCGCGGTTCTCGCGGATGATGCGGTACATCTTCGGGGTGTAGAAGAAGTAGGAGAAGAGTACGTTGGCGATCGAGACGAGAATGAAGCCGATGAGTATCTTGCGGATCAGACGGTAGGTGCGCAGGCGGAACGGGGCGGTGACCACGTCGCGCGTCAGTGTCTGCGCCTCGTGCGTCAGCGTGTGTGTATCCGATCTTTGCCCTTTTTGCCCCATCGTGGAAAAAACTCCTGTTAATAGGATGCAAATTTAACTTTAATTGTGTAATTTTGCAACCCGAAATCACAAACGAAAGAATCGGATAAAATCTTATATATGGAATCGAATAAAATTCGCCGCGCCTTTCTCGACTTCTTCGAGAGCAAGGGCCATGTGATCGTGCCTTCGGCGCCGATGGTCGTGAAGGGCGACCCCACGCTGATGTTCACCAATGCGGGCATGAACCAGTTCAAGGACATCTTTCTGGGCAACGCGCCCCGCAAATATCCGCGTGCGGCCGATACCCAGAAGTGCCTGCGCGTGTCGGGCAAGCACAACGACCTCGAAGAGGTGGGCCACGACACCTATCACCACACGATGTTCGAGATGCTGGGCAACTGGTCTTACGGCGACTACTTCAAGAAGGAGGCGATCGAGTGGGCGTGGGAGCTGCTGGGCGGCGTCTACAAACTGCCGGCCGACCGCATGTACGCCACGGTTTTCGAAGGCTCGGAGGAGGACGGCGTGCCCTTCGATCAGGAGGCTTACGACTACTGGAAGCAATTCCTGCCCGAAGACCACATCATCCGCGGCAACAAGCACGACAACTTCTGGGAGATGGGTGAGACGGGTCCCTGCGGTCCCTGCTCGGAGATTCATTTCGACCTGCGCGATGAGGCGGAGATCGCCGCCAAGCCGGGCCGCGAGATGGTCAATGCGGGCCATCCGCAGGTGATCGAGATCTGGAACCTCGTCTTCATGCAGTTCAACCGCAAGGCCAACGGCTCGCTGGAGCCGCTGCCGGCCCGCAATGTCGATACGGGCATGGGCTTCGAGCGTCTGTGCATGATTCTGCAGGGCAAGAAGTCCAATTACGACACCGATGTCTTCCAGCCTACGATCCAGCGTATTTCGCAGCTGTCGGGCAAGGCTTACGGCGCCGACGCCAAGTGCGACGTGGCGATGCGCGTCATCGCCGACCACCTGCGCGCCATCGCCTTTTCGATCGCCGACGGCCAGCTGCCGTCGAACGTCAAGGCCGGTTACGTCATCCGCCGCATCCTGCGCCGCGCCGTGCGTTACGGCTATACCTACCTCGGCTTTACGGAGCCGACGATCTGCAAGCTCGTTCCCGGACTGGTGGAGCAGATGGGGGAGCAGTTCCCCGAACTGAAGGCCCAGCAGTCGCTGATCGAAAAGGTGATCGAGGAGGAGGAGGCTTCGTTCCTGCGTACGCTGGCCACGGGCATCAACCTGCTGGACGGCGTGATCGAAAAGACCAAGGGCGAGGGCCGGGAGCTGATTTCGGGCAAGGACGCCTTCGAACTCTACGATACGTTCGGCTTCCCGATCGACCTGACGGAGCTGATCGCCCGCGAGCAGGGCGTCGGCGTGGACCTCGCGGCCTTCGAGACCGAACTGCAGGCCCAGAAGGAGCGTTCGCGCAACGCCGCAGCCGTCGATACCGACGACTGGGTGGAGTTGTTCCCCATCAGGGAGAGCCTCTTCACGGGGTACGATACGCTGACCGAGCAGGTCCGGATCGCCCGCTACCGCCGCGTGACCTCCAAAGGCAAGACCTCTTACCAGCTGGTCTTCGACCGCACGCCGTTCTACGGCAATTCGGGCGGTCAGATCGGCGACATCGGCTATATCGAGAACGCCGACGAGCGCATCGCGGTCGTGGCCACCGAGAAGGAAAACGGACTGATTATCCATATCGTCAAGGAGCTGCCCGAAAATCCCGCGGCCGGGTTCACGGCCGTCGTGGACGCCGCGAAGCGTCAGTCCGCGGCCAACAACCATACGGCCACGCACCTCATGCACGAGGCGCTGCGCAAGGTCCTCGGACAGCATGTCGAGCAGAAAGGCTCGATGGTGACGCCCGAAGTCCTGCGTTTCGACTTCTCGCATTTCCAGAAGATGACCCCGCAGGAGCTGCGCGAGGTCGAGATGCTCGTAAACCGCGCCGTGCGGGCCAACTATCCGCTCGAAGAGAACCGCGAAGCCACCAAGGAGGAGGCCGAGAAATGCGGCGCGATGATGCTCTTCGGCGAGAAGTACGGCGACAAGGTGCGCATGGTCCGCTTCGGCTCGTCGGTCGAGTTGTGCGGCGGTACGCATACCAGCGCCACGGGCAACATCGGCTTCTTCAAGATCCTGAACGAAAGCGCCATTTCGGCCGGCGTGCGCCGTATCGAGGCCGTGACGGGCGAGCGCGCCGAGCAGATCATCTATGCCGCCGAGGACACGATGCGCGACATCAGCGACTATCTGCATAACCCGCAGGTGCTGCAGGCCGTCAAGAAGATGTTCGAAAGCAACGAAGCGCTGTCGAAGGAGGTCGAGACCATGCGCCGCGAGCAGGTTGCGCAGTGGGCCGATAAGATCATCGCCTCGACGCCCGAACGCCGCGGCGTGCAGCTGATCGCCACGCAGACCGACCGTACGCCCGAATTCGTCAAGGATCTGGCCTATTGTCTGCGTGCGCGTGCTCCGAAGCTGGTGCTCGTGCAGGGTTCGGTCAACGACGGCAAGCCGATGCTGACGGTGATGCTCGGCGAAGAGATCACGGCGCAGGGCGTAAATGCCGGAGTCGTGGTGCGCGAAGCCGCAAAGCTGATGCAGGGCGGCGGCGGCGGTCAGGCGTTCTTCGCCACGGCCGGCGGCAAGAACCCCGACGGGCTGCAGGCGGCCATCGACAAAGCCGTGGAGCTGATCATGGCGCAGCTGCATTAGACCGCACGGCGTTCGGCGGCGAACCGCCTTTTGGCAAGTTGCCGGCTGATGAATTTGCGGCGGCGGGGCGGCTGATCTCTTCCGGCAGCGATTTTTCAGCAGCGGTTTTCCGACGGAGATGCTGGCTGCGAGCTTTCGGCGGCGGTTCTGACGCGGTTCCCGATCGCGCTGCGGCGGAAATTTGCCGGGTGGGGAATCGGCGGTGCGCAGGCCAAACGGTGCGACGGCATGGGCCGGAGCGAAACAGATGAGATAATTACTAAAAACAAACGATTATGAATAACAAGGTATTATTGATGATCCTCGACGGCTGGGGCAACGGCCATCACGACAAGGCCGATGTGATTTCGACCGTGCATCCCGAATATATCTCGGCCATGACGGAGAAATATCCCCACGCCCAGCTGCGTACCGACGGCGAGAACGTCGGCCTGCCCGAAGGACAGATGGGCAACTCGGAGGTCGGACACCTCAATATCGGCGCCGGCCGCGTGGTTTATCAGGATCTCGTGAAGATCAACCGCGCCTGCCGCGACAACTCGATCATGGAGAATCCTGAGGTGAAGGCGGCGTTCGAATACGCCAAAAAGAATGGCGTGAACATGCACTTCATGGGGCTGGTGTCGGACGGCGGCGTACACTCGTCGCTGGAGCACCTCTTCAAGTTGTGCGACATTTCGGCGGCCTACGGCCTCGACAATACCTACGTGCATTGCTTTATGGACGGCCGCGACACCGACCCGCGCAGCGGCAAGGGTTTCATCGCCGACCTCGAAAAGCATCTCGCCGCCACGACGGGCAGGATCGCTACGGTGATCGGCCGTTATTACGCCATGGACCGCGACAAGCGCTGGGAGCGTGTGAAGATCGCATACGACGCGCTGGTCAACGGCATCGGCGAACGTTCGTCGGACATGGTCGAAGCCGTCCAGAAGTCCTATGACGAGGGCGTGACGGACGAGTTCATCAAGCCTTTCGTGCGCATCGACGAGAACGGACAGCCCGTCGGCATGATCCGCCCGAACGACGTGGTGATCTTTTTCAACTACCGCAACGACCGCGCCAAGGAGCTGACCGTCGTGCTGACGCAGGAGGACATGCCGGCCGAAGGGATGCACACCATGCCGCTTTACTACTGCTGCATGACGCCCTATGACGCCAAGTTCACGGGCCTGCACATCCTCTTCGACAAGGAGAATGTACCCAACACCATCGGCGAGTACGTCTCGAAGCTGGGCCTGCGGCAGCTGCGCATCGCCGAGACCGAGAAATACGCCCACGTCACGTTCTTCCTGAACGGCGGCCGCGAAGCGGAGTTCGAAGGCGAAGAGCGTATCCTCGTCGCGTCGCCCAAGGTCGCCACGTACGACCTCCAGCCCGAAATGAGCGCTCCGGAAGTGGCTGACAAGCTGGCCGCCGCGCTCGGTGAGCGGAAGTTCGACTTCATCTGCCTGAACTTCGCCAACGGCGACATGGTGGGCCATACGGGCGTTTACGAGGCCATCGTCAAAGCGGTGAAGGCCGTAGACGGATGCGTCGCCAAAGTCGTCGAAGCGGCCAAGGCCAACGGTTACGAGGTCGTGATGATCGCCGACCACGGCAATGCCGACAATGCCGTCAATGCCGACGGTACGCCCAATACGGCGCACTCGCTCAATCCGGTGCCCATCGTGGTCGTTTCGGACCGCGTGAAGTCGGTGCACGACGGCATTCTGGCCGATGTGGCTCCCACGGTGCTCCGCCTGATGGGCCTCGAACAGCCTGCCGAAATGACCGGCAAGGCGCTCGTGGAGCTGAAATAGCCCGCTTGCTGACACAAAAAATCCCGCACCGTAAAGTGCGGGATTTTTGTTTCGGGGCGGAATTCGGTTCCGGGTGCGGAACGGTTTCCGGTCGGATGCTTCGCGCTGCTCTTAGTCGAGCTCCTCCTTGAACTTCTCGATCCAGCCGGGTAGGAGACGCAGGGCGTGCGCCATCTGGTATTCGGTATTCGTCCGGTTGTTTGTGATGAATTCCATGGCGACCTTGAAGCAGTTGTCCTCTCCGTCTCGCTCCGCCGAACACTTGCAAACGAATTTGTCCCGGTTCTGATCGTTGGAAATCGCCAGCAGTTTGTCATAAGGGACGTCGGCAGTGAAATTCGCCGATACCTCCACGTAGGCGTAATCCATATCCGCCACTTCTTTTATGATGGCGTAGTAGTTGATTCCCTGTACTTTGAACAGAATGTCCCTGTCTTCGTCGAACGTCGGGACATAGCCTTCGCGCTTCAGAAAAGCGAAGATATCCTCCCGGACGCTCTGCTGGGCGAAGAGCGCGGAAACCGTGCCGAAAATCAGGAGCAGGGTGAGCGTAAATTTCTTCATGCCGATTCTTTTTTTTTGGTTTTGCAATAGTCAAAGATAATGAATTCCGGCGCATGGTGGAGCGGAACCGGACGAAATTTGTGCGGGTGTGGGTTCCTCCGAACAACGTCTGCTGTTTCGGCAATCGTACCGCCTTCTGCAGAAGCTTCGCGCCGCGGACCTCCGGGGCTGCCTTGGGTGATGGCGCGGACCGGAAGTTTTTCGTCTGCGGCGATCGCTGCTGCGCATGACGGAGTCAGTAGAGTTCGATGAATTCGTACGTGTTGCCTACGGCGGTGAGGTAGCGCAGGAACTCGCTGCGGGAGACGACCACCGTGGCGCGGTTGTCGTTGGGGTGGAACGAATAGGCCGGGAATCTCTCCAGATTCCGGTCCAGAAACAGGTGTACGTGATGCTCCGGGTCGTTGATCAGCCCGAAGGGCGACACCGAGCCGGGACGCAGTCCGAGCCAGCGCTCCATGCGCTGCTCCGAGGCAAACGAGAGCTTGCCCTGCCGCAGGCGGCGTTCGAGGTCGTGGATGGCGAGGTTCTGCTCGCAGTCGAACGCCACGAGGTAGTGGCGGTTGCCCTTGTGGTTGCGGAAAAAGAGGTTCTTGCAGTGCTTCGAGCCGTCGTCGCGCCAGTATCGGCGTGCGATTTCGATGGTCGGGGCTTCGGGGTGTTCGTACCACGTGTAGGCGATGCCGTGGCTGTCGAGCCAGTCGAAGACTTTTTGGCGTCGGTCGGTCGTGGGGACCGTGGCTGTTGAAGTGCCTGCTTCCGCGGTTGTTGTCGGTCCTGACGTTGTCCCCGATGTGTTCGCGGTCTTGCCGGATTCTTGCGCAATTGTATACGTTTCTGCCGATTCTCTCGTCTCCGCCGCATCCGATTCCGTTCTCCTCTGTGCTGTTGTTATTGTGGCCGGCTCCGTTGCCGGTTTCTGTGCCGGTGTTGCCGCATCCGATTCCGCGGCGGTTCCGGGGAGAGCCGTTTTCGTCTTTTCCGTCGTCATGGCATCAGTCGTTGCCGTAAAAGGTTTTGATATTCTCCTCGACGCATCCTACCAGCACGTCCACGGCTTCGCGGGGCGACCATGCGTTGTGGGGCGAGAGCAGCAGGCGGTCGGGTTCGCGGATGCCGAGCAGCGGACTGTCGGCGGCGAAGGGTTCGCGCGAGAAGACGTCGAGGGCCGCGCCGGCGATCGAACCCCGGTCGAGCGCTTCGGCCAGCGCCGCTTCATCGACGATGCCGCCGCGGGCGACGTTTATGAGGAGGGCCGAGCGTTTCATGACCGACAATTCCGGCGCGCCGATCAGTCCGCGGGTGCGGTCGTTCAGCGGGGCGTGGATCGAGACGATGTCGGAACGGCCCAGCAGTTCGGTGAGCGGAAGCGCGGGGTAAGGCTCTTCGCGCACGACGCCCGACGTCGAGGTGTAGCATACTTCGCAGCCGAATGCCGCCGCCAGCCGCGCCACCTCGCGGCCGATGGCGCCGAGTCCGACGATGCCCCATTTCGAGCCGTAGAGCTGGTGGGTGGGCAGTGCGAAATGGAACTGCTGTCCGGCGGCGGAGTAGGCGCCGCTCTTGACGTAACGGTCGTAATAGACGATGTTGCGGCGCAGTGCGATGGCCGCTCCGAGGGTGGTTTCGGCCACGGAGTGCGTCGAGTAGCCTGCGGCGTTCTTTACCTCGATCCCCAGCTCGGCCGCGGCTTCGAGGTCGATGTTGTTGGTTCCGGTGGCGGCCACGCAGATCAGCCGCAGCCGGGGCAGGGACCGAAGCGTTTCGCGGCGCAGGACCACCTTGTTGGTGATTATCACGTCGGCTTCGCGGCAGCGGTCGGGAAGCTCTTCCGGCGTCGTGCGGGCGTAACCCTTGTATTCGCCCAAGGCTTGGAGCCGGCCGAGGTCGGCGCCTCCGAGTGTGTACTCGTCCAGAAATACGATGTTCGGTTTCATAAGGATATGCGGTTTTAGTTCATTTCTCCGATCAGGCCTCGGATTACGACCGACGCGCAGCCGATGCCGAACAGCGCGGGGATGTAGGATATGGTGCCGACGTTCGACTTCTTGTTCTGCTCCTCGCAGAGGATCAGCGCCCCTTCGCGCATCGGTTCGGGCGAGTAGACGGCCCGGAAACCGCTGCGGACGCCGATTTTGTGGAGCCGCTTGCGCAGCATGTGGGCCAGCGGACAGTGGTGGGTCTTGGAGATGTCGGCGATCTCCATCTTCGTCGGGTCGGTCTTGGCCCCTGCGCCCATCGAGCTGACCAGCGGCAGCGAACGGTCCAAAGCACCCTTTATCAGCGCCAGTTTGGGCGAGAGGGTGTCGATGGCGTCCACTGCGTAGTCGTATTTCGCGGCGTCGAGCAGCAGGTCGGTCTCCTCGTCCTTGATATAGCGGCTGACCACCGTGAGTTCTATCTCCGGGTTGATGTCGCGCAGGCGTTCGGCCAGAATCTCGGCTTTCTGGCGGCCGACGGTCGAGTGGAGGGCGACCAGCTGGCGGTTGATGTTGCTCGGCGCCACGGCGTCGGCATCGGCGATGGTCATGCGGCCCACGCCGGCCCGGACGATCATCTCGGCGGCATAGGCGCCCACGCCGCCCAGCCCGACGACCAGTACGTGGGCCTTTCGGAGCAGGTCGAGTTTCTCTTTGCCGAGCAGCAACTCGGTGCGTTCAAGCCAATTATCCGTATTCATTTTCAATTGCTGTGTTCGTTTTATCGGGCCGGGAGCGGCGGCGTTCCGGCCGCCTTGTCCTGCCCTTGCGGCCCGGTCGTAAATATCCGTCCGTAGTTTTCCAGCGTCGCCCGTTGCAGTTCCTCCGGCGTGACGCCTTTTACTTTCGCGGCGCGCGCGTAGATTTCCTCGATCGGGACGTCGCTGTCGTCGGTTTCGAGAAAAAGCTGCGAGAGGGGCGTTTCGCGCAGGGATTCCAGCGTTTTGGGCGATGCGAAGGCACGCAGGCCGAACGAGAGGTAATAACCTTTTCCGACGGCCCGGCGGGCCTGTTCGGGCGATCCGATGAAGCCGTGGAAGATCGCTGCGCGGGGCCGGCAGGCGTCCAGTTCGCGCATGACCGGCTCGAAAGCCCTGACGCAGTGCAGAACCACGGGCAGCCGCCGTTCGCGCGCCAGCGCGAGCTGCGCCCTGAACGCCGCCAACTGTGTTTCACGGTCGGCGCCATGCACGAAATCGAGTCCCGTTTCGCCGACGGCCTGCACGTCGCCGAGCAACGGCACGATCGTGCTAACGTCTTCTTTGTCAGCATTCCTCGGATGAATTCCGGCTGTCCGCAGTTCGATGCCGCGGCCGGTCGGGCGGTGGGTGTGTATGTTGACGAATCGATCGGTCATCGCGACAAATGTACGAATTTTAAGTAAATTAAAAAATAATAGATATTGCATACCGGATTCTCGGAAAAAATTCGTATTTTCGCCCGCGAATTATGGCTGTTAGCACACTAACAACGCACGACGAACCCAAAATATATCCAAACATAACAATCAAAATCTTTAACCATGTCGAAAATCATTACACTACGCAAGGGTCTCGACATCAATCTCCGGGGAAAGGCTCAGGAGTCTCTGGCCGACGCGCCGCTGGCTTCGGAGTATGCCCTCTCGCCTCTTGATTTCGAGGGCGTGACTCCCAAGTTGCTGGTTAAGGTGGGCGATGAGGTGAAAGCCGGTACGCCGCTGTTCTTCAACAAGTACAGCGAGCGCATCCTCTTCACGTCGCCCGTCAGCGGTACGGTTGCGGCCGTCAACCGCGGCGAGAAGCGCAAGATTCTCTCCGTGACCGTGACGCCCGCCTCCGTACAGAGCTACGAGGAGTTCGCGAAGCCCGATCTGCAGAAGGCTTCCCGCGAGGAGATTGTCGAGCTGCTGCTCAAGTCGGGTCTCTGGCCCATGATCGTGCAGCGACCCTACGGCGTTATCGCCGACCCGAACGACACGCCGAAAGCGGTCTTCATCTCCGCCTTCGATTCCGCGCCGCTGGCTCCGGACTACAACTACGTCCTGCGCGCCGAGCAGAAGAACCTCCAGACCGGTATCGACGTAATGCGCAAACTCACTTCGGGCAAGGTGCATCTTTCGGTGCGCGCCAAGGCCGAGGGGCAGATGACTGCGCTCAAGGGCGCCGAGACGCATGCCTTCGCGGGCAAGCACCCCGTCGGCAACGTCGGCGTGCAGATCCACCACATCGACCCCGTGAACAAGGGCGAAGTCGTGTGGACGGTCAACATTCAGGATCTGGCGATCATCGGCCGTCTGTTCAACGAGGGCCGCGTCGATATGACGAAGATCATCGCCGTGGCCGGCTCGGAGATCGAAAAGCCGCAGTACTGCCGCATCATCGCGGGCGCCAAGGTCGATTCGATCCTCAAGGGCAACGTGAAGCCTCAGAAGGAGGGCGACCATGTGCGCATCATTTCGGGCAACGTGCTCACGGGTACGAAAACCGCGGCCGACGGCTTCATCGGTTTCTATGCCAACCAGCTGACGGTGATTCCCGAAGGCGACAAGTTCGAGCTGCTGGGCTGGGCGATGCCCCGTTTCAACAAATTCTCCGTATCGCGCGCCTACTTCTCGTGGCTCTGCCCCAAGAAGGAGTACAATCTCGATACCAACATGAACGGCGGCGAGCGTCCGTTCGTGGTGACGGGCCTTTACGAGCGGTATCTGCCGATGGACATCTACCCGATGTACCTGCTCAAGGCGTGTCTCGCCGGCGACATCGACAAGATGGAAAACCTCGGCATCTACGAAGTGGTCGAAGAGGATTTCGCGCTTTGCGAGTTCGTCGATCCCTCGAAGATCGAGATTCAGCAGATCATCCGCGACGGTATTAACTTAATGATTAAGGAGGCTTAACGATGAGCGCATTACGCAATTTAGTAGACAAGCTCAAGCCCACGTTCACCAAGGGTGGCAAGCTGGGCTTCTTGGAATCGACGTTCGATGCGTTCGAAACGTTCCTGTTCGTACCCGACACGACGACTTCCAAAGGCGCGCATATCCGCGACTGCAACGACATGAAGCGTACGATGATCATGGTGGTAGTCGCCCTGATGCCGGCGCTTCTGTTCGGTTTCTATAACACGGGTTACATGCACTTCCTCTCGCAGGGCGTGCAGCCCGAATTCTGGGCTTCGCTCTGGTTCGGATTCCTCAAGGTGCTCCCCCTGATCGTCGTTTCGTACGTCGTGGGTCTGGGCATCGAGTTCGCATTCGCCCAGTTCCGCGGCCACGAGGTCAACGAGGGCTTCTTGGTGTCGGGTCTGCTGATCCCGATGATCATGCCGGTGGACATTCCGCTCTGGATGGTGGCTCTCTCGACCGCCTTCGCCGTCGTCTTCGGCAAGGAGGTGTTCGGCGGTACGGGCATGAACGTCTTCAATCCCGCGCTGCTGGCGCGCGCCTTCGCCTTCTTCGCCTATACGCCCTCGATGTCGGGCGCGACGGTGTGGATCGCGGGCATGACCTCCGGCGAGGGCGTGGTGGACGGCTTCTCCGGCGCAACGGCGCTCGAAAACCTGAGCACCACGGGCCGGATGGGCTATTCGGCCATGGACGCCTTCCTCGGTTTCATTCCGGGCTGCGTGGGCGAGACTTCGACGCTGGCGATCCTGATCGGCGCGGCGATCCTGCTCTTCACGGGCGTCGCTTCGTGGCGCACGATGGTCTCGGTATTCGTCGGCGGTCTGGCGATGGGCTATCTCTTCCAAGCGCTCGGCGTGACGACCTATCCGGCATGGTGGCACCTGATCGTCGGCGGTTTCGCTTTCGGTGCGGTCTTCATGGCCACCGATCCCGTCACCTCGGCGCAGACCGATAAGGGCAAATACATCGTGGGTCTGATGACCGGTGCGCTGGCCGTGCTGATCCGCGTGGTCAATCCGGCCTATCCCGAAGGCATGATGCTATCGATCCTCTTCATGAATGCGCTGGCTCCGCTGGTGGACTACTATGTGGTCGAGGCGAACATCTCGCGCAGAAAGAAACGTGTTAAACTGGCAAAATAGGGGAGAATATGGCAACGAAAAAATTCAAATGCACCGTTTGCGGCTACATTCACGAAGGAGACGCCGCACCCGAAAAATGCCCGGTCTGCATGGCCCCCGCCTCGGCGTTCGTCGAACTGAAGGACGAGAAGAAAAAGGGGCTGTTCAGCGACAAGAACGGCAACGCATATATTATAATGTACTCGACGGTGATGGTGGTCATCGTAGCGACGCTGCTGGCCGTGGCCGCACTTTCGCTCCAGTCGCGCCAGTACGCCAACGAGCTGAACGAGAAGAAGCAGTCGATCCTTTCGTCGCTCTCGGCGCAGGGTGAGAATTACGACGCCTTCATCAAGGGCTACGTGCTCGACGCCGACGGCAACGAGCTCGAAGGCGAGGATGTCTTCGAGCTGCTGAAGGACCTTCAGGGCGCTTTCGACGACGGCAAGTTCCCCGTATTCGAAGCCGCCGACGGCCGCGTGGTGATTCCCGTGACCGGCATGGGCCTCTGGGGACCCGTCTGGGGCTATATCGCCCTCGAAAAGGATATGGACACCGTGGCCGGTATCATCATGGCCCACAAGGGCGAGACCCCCGGTCTGGGCGCCGAGATCGCAACGCCGAAATATCAGGCGCAGTTCGTCGGCAAGAAGATCTTCAAAGGCGACGAGTTCGTCTCCGTGAAACTGCGCAAGGGCGGCGCTCAGGACCCCGAACATGAGGTCGATGCCATTTCCGGCGGTACGAAGACCTCGGACGGCGTGACGGCGATGCTCTACAACAGCATGGAACACTACCTGCCGCTGCTCGAAGCCAAGCGCAAGGCCGCGGTCGAGCAGGTCGTATTTGCTCCCGTGCGGGATGAGTCTAACGAAGAAAATGTAGAAAACAATGAGTAAGAACGAAAAAGAGCCTTTGTTTTCGGCTAAGAACATGAAGTTCCTGACGGGGCCGTTCTCCGCGAACAACCCGGTCATCGTGCAGATTCTGGGTATCTGCTCGGCGCTGGCCGTCACCGTACAGCTCAAACCCGCCATCGTCATGGCCTTGTCCGTGACGGTCGTGACGGGATTCTCGAATCTGGTGATGTCGCTGCTGCGCAACGGCGTGCCCTCGCGCATCCGCATCATCGTACAGCTGGTGGTTATCGCCGCGCTGGTAATTCTGGTCGATCAGGTGCTTAAAGCCTACGTTTTCGAGGTTTCCAAGCAGCTGTCGGTTTACGTGGGCCTTATCATCACCAACTGTATCGTCATGGGCCGCATCGAGGCCTTCGCGCTGGCCAACAAGCCGTGGGCGTCACTGCTCGACGGTATCGGCAACGGTCTGGGCTACGGCCTGATTCTGGTGATCGTGGCTTTCTTCCGCGAGCTTTTCGGTTCGGGTTCGCTGCTGGGCTTCCGCATCGTTCCTGAGAGCTGGTATATCGCCGAGGGCGGTTTCTACTCCAACTGCGGCCTGATGCTCTTCCCGCCGATGGCGCTGATCATCGTGGGCTGCATCATCTGGGTGCACCGTTCGCGCAACAAGGATTTACAGGAAAAATAGGAGAATAGCGTATGGAATCATTGAATATCTTTATCCGGTCGATCTTTATCGACAACATGGTCTTCGCGTTCTTCTTCGGCATGTGTTCCTACATCGCCGTTTCGAAGAGCGTCAAAACCGCCCTCGGCCTCGGCGCCGCCGTTACGTTCGTAATGGTGATGACCGTGCCGCTGAACTACTTCCTGTATGAATACGTACTCAAGGCGGGCGCCCTCGCGTGGGCCGGGCTTCCGGACGTCAATCTGGACTTCCTGACCTTCATCGTCTTCATCGCCACCATCGCGGCTTTCGTGCAGCTGGTGGAGATGGCCGTCGAGAAGTTCTCGCCGACGCTTTACAGCCAGCTGGGCATCTTCCTGCCGCTGATCGCCGTGAACTGCGCCATCATGGGCGGCTCGCTCTTCATGCAGCAGAAAGTCGATGCGCTGGAGCTTACGTCGCTCTGGCAGTCGATCGTCTACGGTCTGGGCTCCGGTCTGGGCTGGTGGCTGGCTATCGTGATGATGGCCGCGATCCGCGAGAAGACGACTTACTCGCAGATTCCTGCGGCGCTCAAGGGGCCGGGTATCGCCTTTATCATCACCGGCCTGATGGGTATCGCCTTCATGATCTTCTCCGGTATTCAGTTCTAACCTTAAAAGAGATTCGGAAAACATGGAATTGACTATTATAGTTGCAATCATTGCCTTTCTGGCTGTAACCCTCCTCTTGGTGGGGCTGCTTCTCTTCGCAAAGGCTAAACTGACCTCGTCGGGCGAAGTGACCATCGACATCAACGACGGCGAGAAGGTCATCACCGCCGAGAGCGGCTCGACGCTGCTTTCGACGCTGGCCAACAACAAGGTGTTCCTGCCTTCGGCCTGCGGCGGCGGCGGTTCGTGCGGCATGTGCAAATGTCAGGTGCTCGAAGGCGGCGGCGATATTCTGCCGACCGAAACCGGATTCATTTCGCGCAAGCTGGCCAAGGACCACTGGCGTCTGGGCTGTCAGGTCAAGGTGAAGGAAAACCTCAGGATCAAGGTGCCCGAAGCCGTGCTCGGTGTCAAGAAGTGGGAGTGTACGGTCGTCTCCAACCGCAACATTTCGACCTTCCTCAAGGAGTTCGTCGTGAAGCTGCCCGAAGGCGAGAACCTCAAGTTCCGCAGTGGCGGTTACATTCAGATCGACATCCCGAAGTACGACGCCATCAAGTTCTCGGACATGGACGTCGATGAGAAGTACCGCGCCGACTGGGACAAGTTCAAGATGTGGGATCTGGTTACGACCAACCCCGAAGACACGTTCCGCGCCTACTCGATGGCCAACCACCCGGCCGAGGGCAATATCATCATGCTCAACATCCGTATCGCCACTCCGCCGTTCGACAAGGCGACGGGCGGCTTCATGAAGGTCAATCCGGGTATCTGCTCGTCGTATGTCTTCTCGCGCAAGCCGGGCGACAAGATCACGATTTCGGGTCCTTACGGCGAGTTCTTCCTGCCGGACGACCTGCCCGATACGCAGGAGCTGATCTTCATCGGCGGCGGCGCCGGCATGGCGCCCATGCGCAGCCACCTGATGCACCTGTTCAAGACCGAGAAGACCAAGCGTCCCGTTTCGTTCTGGTACGGCGCGCGTGCGCTGAAGGAGGTTCCCTATCTCGACGAGTTCCACGCCATCGAGAAGGATTTCCCCAACTTCTCGTTCAATCTGGCGCTCGACCGTCCCGATCCCGAAGCGGACGCCGCAGGCGTGAAGTACACGCCGGGCTTCGTCCACAACGTGCTGTATGAGAATTACCTGAAGAACCATCAGGCGCCTGAGGACTGCATCTACCTCATGTGCGGACCTCCGATGATGATCGCTTCGGTGGTGAAGATGCTCGACAGTCTCGGCGTGCCGCCCGAAAATATCCTCTACGACAACTTCGGTTCGTAATCCGATTTGTCGGTATTCGAATCCCCGGACAGCTGTCCGGGGATTTTTTTGTGCTACGGAACGGTCCCTTTGCGGGGGCGGCGTTTCGGGAATTTTATTATATTTGTAGTAATAACCTTAAAACCAAATTCTATTGAAATGAACATTCCTTCCATTTTCTGGTTCATTCCCGCTGCCGCGGTTATCGCCCTGTTGCTGGCTTGGGCGTTTTACCGTGCGATGAAGCGCGAGGATGAAGGCACGCCGCGCATGCGCGAGATCGCCGGGCACGTGCGCCGGGGCGCCATGGCCTACCTGCGCCAGCAGTACAAGGTCGTCGCCATCGTATTCGTGGTGCTGGCGCTGTTTTTCGCCTATCTGGCCTACGGCGCCGGGGTGCAGAACCCGTGGGTGCCCTTCGCCTTCCTGACGGGCGGATTCTTTTCGGGACTGGCCGGCTATTTCGGCATGAAGACCGCGACCTACGCTTCGGCGCGTACGGCCAACGCCGCGCGCCAGTCGCTCGACCGCGGCCTGAAGGTCGCATTCCGCAGCGGCGCGGTGATGGGGCTGGTCGTAGTGGGGCTGGGCCTGCTCGACATTTCGTTCTGGTACGTCATCCTCGAATATTTCGTCGATGTCACCGGACCGCAGAAACTCGTCGTCATCACGACCACCATGCTGACCTTCGGCATGGGCGCTTCGACGCAGGCGCTCTTCGCGCGCGTCGGCGGCGGCATCTATACCAAGGCGGCCGACGTGGGCGCCGACCTCGTGGGCAAGGTCGAGGCGGGAATTCCCGAAGACGACCCGCGCAATCCCGCGACCATCGCCGACAATGTGGGCGACAACGTGGGCGACGTGGCCGGCATGGGCGCCGACCTTTACGAAAGCTACTGCGGCTCGATACTCGCCACCGCGGCTCTCGGAGCCGCCGCCTTCGCTTCGGCGGACGGGATGGCCATGCAGCTGCGCGCCGTGCTGGCGCCGATGCTGATCGCTGCCGTGGGCATCGTGCTTTCGATCATCGGCATCTTCCTCGTGCGCACCAAGGAGGGCGCCACGATGCGCGAACTGCTCCGTTCGCTGGGTGTGGGCGTCAATTTCAGTTCGCTGCTGATCGCCGGCGCGACGTTCGGCATCCTCTATCTGCTGGGAATCGAGAACTGGATCGGACTGTCGTTCTCGGTCATCACGGGACTCTTGGCCGGCATCATCATCGGGCAGGCCACCGAGTATTACACCTCGCACTCCTACAAGCCGACGCAGAAGATCGCCGGAAGCGCACAGACGGGACCCGCCACCGTGATTATCGCGGGTATCGGGTCGGGCATGATCTCGACGGCTGTTCCGGTCCTGACGATCGGCGTGGCGATTATCCTCGCCTACCTTTGCGCCATCGGCTTCGACATGGAGCATATCATGTCTGCGCAGAGCATGTCGCTGGGCCTTTACGGCATCGGCATCGCCGCGGTCGGCATGCTCTCGACGCTGGGCATCACCCTCGCCACGGACGCTTACGGCCCGATCGCCGACAATGCCGGCGGCAATGCCGAGATGAGCGGGCTGGGACCCGAAGTGCGCAAACGCACCGATGCGCTCGACGCGCTGGGCAACACGACGGCCGCCACGGGCAAGGGCTTCGCCATCGGTTCGGCCGCGCTGACGGCCCTTGCGCTGCTGGCCTCCTATATCGAAGAGATACGCATCGGACTGCTGCACAACGGCGTGACGGCCCTCGACCTGCCCAACGGCACGACGCAGCTGGTCGAGAAGGCTTCGCTCCTCGATTTTATGGAGTATTACCACGTGTCGCTGATGAATCCGACGGTGCTGATCGGCGTGTTTGTCGGCGCGATGATGTCGTTCCTGTTCTGCGGCCTGACGATGAACGCCGTGGGGCGTGCGGCCCAGAGCATGGTGAACGAGGTGCGCCGCCAGTTCCGCGAGATCAAGGGCATCCTTACGGGCGAGGGCACTCCCGACTATGCCCGGTGCGTCGAGATTTCGACGCGCGGCGCCCAGCGCGAGATGCTGCTGCCGAGTCTGCTGGCTATCGCCGTGCCGGTGGTCGTCGGCTTGGTGTTCGGCGTGGCGGGCGTCATGGGACTGCTTGTCGGCGGCCTGAGTTCGGGCTTCGTGCTGGCCGTGTTCATGGCCAATGCGGGCGGCGCGTGGGACAACGCCAAGAAGATGGTCGAAGAGGGGCATTTCGGCGGTAAAGGCTCCGACTGCCACAAGGCGACCGTCGTGGGCGATACTGTGGGCGACCCCTTCAAGGATACGTCGGGTCCGTCGCTCAATATCCTCATCAAACTGATGTCGATGGTCTCGATCGTCATGGCCGGCCTGACGGTGGCTTTCCACCTTTTTTAGTCTGCCGGAATCCCTTGCTGCGACGGCTGCCTGCATCTGCGGGCGGCCGTCGCTGATTCGGCGGGAGTGCGGATTCGAAACGAAGCATGCCGTCTGCCGTTTGCCGTTCGCCGTTGTCTGTTTACCGCATTCTGCCCGGCGCTTTATCGTTCGCTTTTTGCCTGCGGGATTCCTGTGCCCGCTGCTTTGCGTCTGTCGCTTAGCGTCCGTTGTTTCTTGGTTGCCAGTCCGCTGCGTTGTTGTTTGCTTTTCCGCCGGTTGTCCGCAGCCGGCCTCTCTCCGGCGGCGGTTCTCTGCGCGTCGCTTTGTATCTGCCGCACCGCCGTCCGCCGCCATATGTGAAAAAGCCTTTCGGCCATAACGGACGAAAGGCTTTCGTGTGTCGGAAGATGATGTTATCCGGAGGTGCCGTTATTTCTTGTTCGCGCCGCTTTCGAGAATCGAGACGATGGAGTAGAGCGTGAAGCAGATGGCGCCGAATCCCGTCAGTACGCGCGCCGGAACGAAGTATTTGGTTTCGAACAGCGCCGCTTCGTAGAGGAACGCGGCGAGGAAAAGGCACGCCAGCGCCGTGAGTACCGGAATGATCGGGATGCGGTTGGCCAGCGGGAAATCGGCGTGCCAGATTTTCGCCAGCAGGATCACCTTGCTCGAAATGCTCCAGCAGATCAGCGCCAGTCCGATCAGTACGAAGCCCACGAAATTGATCGACTCGCCCCGGAATGTGAAGATCAGGATCAGCCCCAGCACGAAAGCCAGTCCGCCCATGCAGAGTACCAGACTCATCCAGCGGCGGCGTTCGCCCATCGTGTAGCTGCCCCGTGCCTGACGGGCGATGCTGGCGACCAGCGCGATCAGCGAGGTGCAGACGCAGGCGATGCCGAACATGACGCTGCCCGCGACGATATGCGCCGGGAGCGTCCCGATCGAAAACAGCAGGATGCACCAGAGCCATGCTCCGGCGGCCACGGCCGATACGATGAAGATCAGCAGCGAGCTTTGTCCGCGCGAGAATCCCGCAGGATTGATCGAGAAGCTGCTGTCGCCTGAGTTTTTGGGAATCAGGCTGAATCTGGTCGAGGAGGTGGCGGCCGTCGAGACGCAGGCCGTGATGAGTCCGAGTCCGCAGACCACATGCCCCGTGACGTATGCGCCCGTCATGTTCGACGTGATGATGAAGATTCCGCAGATGACCGTCATGGCGGCGAAAGCGTAACCGACGGCCGGGAAAAGGTACTTCGCGGCGGCGCTGTAGGTGCCGATGATCTGGCGGATGATGGTCGCGGCCGTGCAGTAGAGCGCGACGCAGATCGAGCCGAGGAAAAAGACGACGGGACCTGCGGTCAGCCGTGAAGGATCGCTTCCGGCGGCGAAGACGTAGGCTCCGTAACCGAAACAGAATGCCGCCATCGCGAGGGGTATGGCGCGGAAAAGAATGCTTATGCCGTGGTTCATAAACTGAGTTTTTGTTCGAACGCAGACCTGCAAATCCCGAACCAAAGAAAAAATGGCTATCTTTACGCCATGAAAAATATCGTTTTCGACCTCGGCGGGGTGCTTTTCGCCCGCGACAAAAATAAGTCCACGCAGGAATTCCATGAATTTTTCAGCTTCATCCGCTCGGAGCGGATGCCCCTTTTCTGGGAGGAGTACGACCGGGGCGCATCGACGCTCGGCGAGGTGACCGACATTCTCGCCCGGACGACCGGCTGCCCGCGCGAAAAGTGCGAACGGTTCCTGCTGCTGTCGATCGACATGCAGGAGCCCGTCGCGCCGACCGAACGGCTCGTTGGCGACCTGAAGGCCGCGGGGTACAGGCTTTACGTGCTTTCGAACATGTCGCGCGAGTTCATCGCCTTCCTGCGCCGTTTTCCCGTCTACCGGCTTTTCGACGGCGAGGTGGTCTCCTGCGAGGAGGGGACGGTAAAGCCCGAACCGCGGATTTACGAAATCCTGCTGGAACGCTACGGACTCGATCCCGCCGAAACCCTTTTCATCGACGACCGCGCGGCGAATATCGCCGCCGCCGAAGGGCTGGGCATCGCCGGATACCTTTTCGACCACCGGAATCCCGCCGCCGCATGCGACGAGCTGCGCCGCAGGCTGCTGTAACAATAGGAAGCGATAAAAATAAGAGAGGCCGGTGAAAACCGGCCTCTCTTTGCATTGCAGTCTTTCGGAGACTTAGTTGAACGTGTAGCGGATGCTGAACATGGCTGACCAAGTCGCAACCGTGCTCGCATACTTCGACCAAACGGGCTTGGTGAAGTTGTAGGCGTTGGTCTTGGTGTTGTATTTCAGAATCTGCGACGATTCGAGACGGTCGATGCCGCACCAGTTGCGGTTGATCAGGTTGGCGAGGTTGTTGATATCGACGCCCAGCGTGATCGTGTTGCGCTTGCCGTTGATATTGATGTAGAAATCCTGCGCGAATTTGAAATTCACCATGTGCTGCCACGGCATCACGGCGCCGCCGCGCTTCGAGTATTCGCCGATGTGCTTCGACAGGTAGGAATCCTTGTTGATGAATGCCCAGAAGTCGTTTTTCTGGTCGGCGGCCGAGTAGATGACCTTGCCGTTGTCCACCAGATCGGCGAACGTCATCTTGTCGAGCTGTTCGCGGGTCGGGATGTAGAGAAGCAGGGCTGCACCGCCGTCGCCGGTGACGTTACCCATCGTATAGGAGTAGCGCGAGTAGGAGTAACCGCCGATATAGCCGTGCTGGAACGCTTCGTAGTAGAGTCCGAAGTTCGATGCGCCGTTCTTCTGCGCCAGACGGTAGCCTACGTTGAAGAGAATGCGGTGGGGCGATACGTACGATGCGTATCCCAGTTCGGGCGTGTTCGAACCGTTGCGGTTGAACGTATTGGTGTTATATGCCGAAGTCACTTGGTCGCCGATGCCGTCGATCACGTTCTTGGCGCTCGAATAGGTGTAGGCAGCCATCAGCGAGAGACCGAAGCCCCAGCGTTTCGACACCTGAGCGGAAACCGATGCGTAATATCCGTCGATATCGGCGTTGTTGATCAGGTAAGGATTGATGGAGTATTTCTCTTCGGGATTCTTGTTTCTGATATTCTGGCTCTTCCATGCCTTGCGCAGAGCAGGTTCGCCCGGAAGCTGAATGCCTGCGGGGTTCTCTTCGATACCGAGTTTGGTTACGGTTACCGAGTTGAAATCCTTGTTGTAGATTCCCTCGATATTCAGGTCAACGTCACCCGGCAGTTTCAGATCCAGCGCCAGCGAGGTCTTCCACGTGGAGGGCATCTTGAGCTTCTTGTCCAGAATGGTAGGCTGCGTGTTGGCCGCCAGATCCTGCTGTTTGTAGGTGCCGCCGTAAATGTTCTTCAGCATGTCGTTGACGTTGGTGTGGAAGCTGGGCATGCGCGAATCGCCCTTGTAGAGCGAGAGTCCGTTCTGGATGCAGTTGCTGTTTCCGGCCACCGACACCAGCCATACGAACGGCAGACGGCCGTTGAAGACGCCCGTACCGCCGCGGAGAATGTATTTGCGTTCGCCGGTCATATCCCAGTTGAAACCTACGCGGGGAGCTACGGCCAGACGTGCTTTGGGCATGTCCGAGGTCTTATAGCCGCCGTAGTTGGCGAAAGCCTGCGTGAAGTCCTTGTTCTCGTTGTTGTCGATGGAGGGGTAGGAGGGCACCTCGAAACGGATGCCGACCGTCGCCTTGAAGCGCTCGCTGAAATTGATCTCGTCCTGCAGGTAGATCGAATACTGCATGTAGGTGAACTGGGGATACTCCTGAGCCAGCGCGTCGTTGTTGCCGTGGGCGATACGGAACGCCAGCGGTTCGCGGTCGTTCTTGAAATCGTCCCATGTCTCATAGACGTAGTAGCCGGCGCCGCCCTGCAGGTAGCCGTTCTTGGCCACGTTGTGCTCGAACTGCAGACCGGCGACGAAACGGTTCTTGCCGACCGTATAGCCGATTTCGTCCGTCACGACGTGCGTGCTGACCTCGCGCAGGTTGCCGTACGTGAAGGGGTCGAGACCGAACGAGGCGTATACGGCGCGGTTGCCTTGGTATTCTTCCAGAATGTCTACGGTCGGGAAGAGCTTGCCGTCGTAGCTGCGCGGCTCGTACTGATGCGAGTAGGTGTAGCGCAGCGTGTTGGTCAGACGGCCTTCGAGGAAGCGCGAATTCAGCTCGGCGGCTACCGACGTGAAGTTCTGCTCCTGATAGTAGCGCGAATTCTGGAAATACATGGCGTAATTCGAAGTACGGCCGTAGTCGTTGCGGTCATAGGTCAGTTTGCTGTCCAGCGGGCTGATCGAACTGGACGGCGACGACGAATACTTGTTCTGCGTACGGCTGAAGCGTACGTTGAGCGAGTTGTTGCGGTTGATGTTCCAGTCTACGCGGGCCATGAGTTTGTAGCCGGGCGTTTTTACCGAATAGCCTTGGTAGGGACCGGGGTTGTAGCCGTATTTGTCGATTAGGAAATTGCTGATTTCGTCGAGTTTTTCGACCGTCGGACGGTTGTACTGCGAGCCGCCGCCGAAGCTCTGGCCCTCGCTGGTGCGTGCCAGACGCGACGTTCCCGGCGTGGTGTTCCACTCGCGCTCGAAGTTGGCGAACACGAAGAGCTTGTCCTTGACGATCGGGGCGCCGATGCTGAAGCCGAGGGTGGTGTTGCGCATTTCGCTCAGCGACAGTTTGCCGCCGTCGTACTTGTCGCCCTGAAGCTGGTCGCTCTTGGCGAAAACATATGCCGAAGCCTTGAATTCGTTGGTTCCCGACTTGGTTACGGCGTTGATCGCACCGCCCGTAAAGCCGCTCTGGCGAACGTCGTAGGGGGTGACCGATACCGACATCTGCTCCAGTGCGTCGAGCGAGATGGGCGAGCCGCCTGCGGGCAGGTTGCCGCCGATGCCGAAGGCGTTGTTGAACGCGGCGCCGTCGACCGTTACGTACGACTGACGGTAGTTACCGCCGCCGATCGCCAGACCCGACGTGGTGGTCGAAGCCTGCGGCGTGAGTTTCATGATGTCGTTCATGCTGCGGCTTACCGAAGGCATCAGCTCGATCTGCTCGCTGGAGATGCTCGTAACGGCGCCTGCGCGGTTTACGTTCATCGAGCTGTTGCGGCCGTCGACCGTAACGACTACTGCTTCGAGCGTCTGGCTGTCCTTCAGGAAAGCGTTGCGCGTGAGGGTTTCGCCCAGCTGCAGTTCGAGTCCGGGGAACTCGACGCCCTGATAACCCACGAACGAGAAGGTCACGGTGTAGGGACCGCCCGTACGCAGGCCCTGCAGGTTGTAGCGGCCGTCCTTGTTGGTCACGGCGCCGTACTGCGTACCCGAAGGGGTGTGCACGGCGATAACGGTGGCGCCGGCGAGGGGCTGGCCCTGTTCGTCGGTAACCGTACCGTTCATGCCCGAAGTCGTCACCTGCGCGGAAGCCGCGGCGACGGTGAAAATCGAGAGCATCAGAATGAAAAGTTTCTTCATACCAAATAATTTAGTTAATAAAAAAGGGTTTTGTTATGGTTTTCGTTGCATTTGCGATTCGCTTCCCTGCCGCAGACTCCTGCAAGGCCGTTTTCCGGAGTGTCCGTAAAAGCAGAGAGGGATACACCTCGTCCGGAGTATCCCTCGTTACTTATATTATATAGTCACGATGATCTAGTTGCGTTCGTTTTCGCACGTTATAAAAGCCACCCCCCCCCGCATATATACGGAAAAGATGCGAACAGACCGATATGTTGACTAAGTCAGCCATAAGTTTCATAGCACAAATATAAATCAAATATTCCGACGCCGCAATAGAATATGCGAAATTTTTATCAAACAAATTTTCAGTGCGTTGCCGGGGCCGTCGGGAGGGCTTCCGGCACGTTCCTTGCGCCCGCTGCGGCGTATGCGGAACTTCAGGGAAAGATACTGGCGCTATTCGCTTTTCGTGCTGATCCTCGGACTGGGGATCACGATCTGCATCGAGCTGACTCCGTTTCTGGGCGGTCTGCTCGGCGCGGCGACGATCTACGTGCTGCTCCGGCGGCAGATGCAGGTCCTGACGGCCTGCCGCCGCTGGCGGCGCAGTCTTGCCGCCTCGCTGCTGCTGGCCGAGGCGGTGCTCTGTTTTCTGGTCCCCATCAGCCTGATCGTCTGGATGGTAGTCAATCAGGTGCAGGACATCACGCTCCGGCCCGATTTGATCATTACGCCGCTCAAGCACATCGCGGCGCTCATTCACGAGAAAACCGGCTACAACCTCTGGCAGGAGGAGAACATCTCCTCGATGATCGGCATGATTCCCAAGCTGGGGCAGTGGGTCGTGTCGAGCATTTTCGATTTCGGGGTCAATATCGTCGTGCTGCTGTTCGTGCTTTACTTCATGCTCATCGGCGGCCGCCGCATGGAGGAGTACTGCCGCGAGATACTTCCCTTCGACAGCTCGGTGAGCGGCAGCGTCATGCGCGAAGTGCATATGATCGTCCGCTCGAACGCCATCGGAATCCCCCTGCTGGCCGTGGTGCAGGGTATCGTGGCCTACATCGGCTACCTGATCTTCGGCGCTCCCAGTCCGCTGTTCTGGGGCGTGCTGACCTGCTTCGCGACGATCATCCCGATCTTCGGCACGGCGCTGGTCTGGCTGCCGCTGGCCGGATACATGGCCCTTGCGGGCGAGTGGGGGCCGGCCGTGGGGCTGACGCTGTACGGCGGACTGGTGGTGACGCACGTGGACAACGTCGTGCGTTTCGTGATGCAGAAGAAACTGGCTGACACGCACCCGCTCGTGACGATCTTCGGCGTATTCATCGGACTCTCGCTCTTCGGGTTCATGGGCGTCATCTTCGGTCCGCTGCTGCTTGAGATGTTCGTCTTCTGCGTCAATATCTTCAAGAAGCGCTACCTCGACGGCACGCCTGATAAACAGCTCTTTGTGCCCGGCGGCGCTGTCAGGGCGCATGGCCCGGAAGTCCCTGCGGAGCGGGGCCTTTACGAAAAGTAATCTTTTCGGTCGTTTTTTGTGAAAATTCCGTGCAAAATAGTTGGAATTTGAAATTGTTTATTATATTTGTTATTGGAATAACAGTAAAACCGAGCATAAGAACCCTTAATTCATATATCACAATGGCGAGAAATCTCAAAATCAGAGACCTTACGTTGCGCGACGGACAGCAGTCCTCGTTCGCGACGCGCATGTCGCAGGCGCAAGTAGACCGCTGCCTGCCGTACTACAAAGATGCAAATTTCTATGCGATGGAGGTCTGGGGCGGTGCCGTGCCCGACTCGGTGATGCGCTATCTCAATGAGAATCCGTGGACGCGTCTGGAGACCATTTACAAGGCCGTCGGCAATGTGTCGAAACTCACGGCCCTGTCGCGCGGCCGCAACCTGTTCGGCTACGCTCCCTATCCCGACGACGTGATCGACGGCTTCTGCCGCAACTCGATCGAGAGCGGGCTGGGCATCATGCGTATTTTCGACGCCCTGAACGACGTGGACAACGTCAAATCGACGGTCAAGTACGTCAAGCAGTACGGCGGCATCGCCGACTGCGCGGTTTGCTATACGGTCGATCCGAAATATCCCGAACCCGGTTTCTTCGCCAAGCTCATGGGCAAAAAAGGCCATGAGCAGGTCTTCACCGACGCCTATTTCCTCGACAAGGCCAAGCAGATGGCCGCGCTGGGCGCCGACATGATTACGATCAAGGACATGTCGGGTCTGATTCCGCCGCGCCGCGTCGCCACGCTGGTCAAGCTGTTCAAGAAGAACATCGACATTCCGGTCGATTTCCATACCCACTGTACGCCCGGCTACGGCCTTGCATCGGTACTTGCGGCGATCATCGCCGGCGTCGATGTCGTCGATACCAACTGCTGGTATTTCGCCGAAGGCACGGGCGCCCCGGCCATCGAGCTGGTGCACGTCTTCTGCAAGAAACTCGGCGTCGATACCGGTGTGAACATGGAGGCCGTCGCCAAGATCAACACCCGGCTGCGCGAGATCCGCAAGGAACTCAACCAGTCGGTATTCGGCACGGAGAAACCCGAACCCAAACCCTTCAATCCGCTCACCGACACGCTGCCCGCCGAGATCGACGCGCTGTTCGACAAGGCGATCAAGGCCGCTCAGGCCGACGATGAGGCCGCGACGATCGACGCCTGCCGCAAGATCGAAGCTTACTTCGGCTTCCCGGCTCCCAACGAACTGGTGCAGAAGGCCGAGATTCCCGGCGGTATGTATTCGAACATGGTCGCCCAGCTCAAGCAGCTCAAGGCCGAGGACATCCTGCCGCGCGCCATGGAGCTGATTCCCTCGGTGCGTCTGGCCGCGGGTCTGCCGCCGCTGGTGACCCCGACTTCGCAGATCGTGGGCGCGCAGGCCGTGAACTGCGCCCTCGACGAGAAGGCCGGACGTCCGATGTACACCAACAAAAGCTCGCAGTTCGTGGGGCTGGTGAAGGGTGAGTACGGACATACGCCCGTGAAGATCGACCCCGAATTCCGCTTCAAGATCTGCGGCGTCCGCGAGGAGACTCCCTACGATACGTCGAAATACCAGATGCAGCCCAATCCGGAGCTTCCCGAAGCCGGCGGCGTGAAACTCGCCGCAAACGAGAAGGAGGTCCTGCTGCTCGAACTCTTCCCGCTGGTCGCCAAGAACTTCCTGACGGACATGAAGGTCAAGGCCTACGCCGCTTCGAAGCCTGCGGAACCCAAGGCCGAGGAGAAGAAGGCCGAGGAGAGTGTTGCGGCCGCCATTACGGGCAATACCGTTACGGCGCCGCTGCCCGGCCGCATCATCGAATTCAAGGTGAAGGTCGGCGATACGGTAAAAGCGGGTCAGGAAATCGTTGTTCTCGAAGCCATGAAGATGGAGAACTCCGTGACGACCGATTACGCCGGCACCGTCAAGCAGATTCTGGCGCATCCCGGCGACAACGTGGCCACCGACGCCGTGCTGGTCGAGATCGTATAGTTCCCTCCGGCCTGTTTATCCGAAGAAAAGCTGCCCGCGTTCTGCGGACGGCTTTTTTGATTGCGGATTCGGTAAATATCGCTATATTTGTTCCATCGATTAATTTAACCTCAGATTTATGGCATTTTTCAAAGAATTCAAGGAGTTTGCCCTCAAGGGAAACGTGATGGACATGGCCGTCGGCGTAATCATCGGCGGCGCTTTCGGCAAAATCGTGTCGTCGCTGGTGAATGACATCCTGATGCCGCCGATCGGGGCGCTGATCGGCAATACCGACTTCTCGCAGCTGCGGCTCGATATTTCGAAGTTCCGCGACATGACTTCGAGCGCCGTGCATGCCGTCGGCGATGCCGTGACGGGTGGAGGCGAGACGGTGGCGCAGGCCGCCGTCGAACCCGTCTACTGGAATTACGGCGCTTTCATCCAGCAGTGCATCGACTTTACGATTCTGGCGTTCTGCGTCTTCATGATGGTGAAATTGATGAACCGCCTGATGAAGAAGAAGGAGGAGGCCCCTGCGCCCGCCGCCGGGCCGGTGCTGTCCAAAGAGGAGCAGCTGCTCACCGAAATCCGCGACCTGCTGAAGGCGCAGAAGAAATAGGGGATGTCTCCCCGAAAAGAGGAGTCCGGCCTATTGGTCGGACTCTTTTTTGTGCGAGTACTCCTGCAGTACGTAGGTCGTGAAGATCGGGAAGAACATCATGCCCAGCGAGGGGAGCATCACGCAGAATATCTTGCCGATGGTCGTCACGGGGAATATCTCGGCCCCGACGGTCGTGACGTTCATCCACGCCCACCACAGCGCGTTGCCGAAACCGTGGAGCTTGCTGTTCACGAGTATTTCGTAATCGTAGAAGACCAGCGCCGAAATATAGGTGAAGACGACCACGGTGAAGATGTAGGCGAAGAAGAGTTTTCGGACCTTGTTGTCCACGAGCCACTGCACCACGATGTAAAATGCGAGGAACGCCCGCATCAGCGGCATGATGCCGATCAGCGTGGCCCAGTAGCGGGGGAGTTCGGCGCTGCTCCAGTCGATGATGTTCAGATAGGGTATCGAAATCAGCAGTACGAGGAAATTGCGGCCGAAGAAGCGGGCTTTGCGCTCCGAGGCTGCCCACCGTACGAAGAAATCGCACAGGAACAGAATGCAGACTACGAGCTGGATGATCAGGTAGTTGCGTGAAAAGTGCATGTGGTCGCCGGCGATTATTTCCCACGAGATGGCGGCGAGCAGGACCACTCCTGCGATTACCTTGAGGATGCTCAGGCAGTTACGGATTTCCGTGCGTGTAGATTCTGACAGGGACATATTTTCAGTTTACGTGCACTGGGCTCAAAATCAGTGCCAAAGCGTCTGAATGCGAATTTTCCGTCGATTTTTTGTCCGAAGATTTTGCACGATCGAAAATTTCTATTACCTTTGCACTCGCTTTGATAGCAATGGCGGGTTAGCTCAGCTGGTTAGAGCGCATGATTCATAATCATGAGGTCCCGAGTTCAAGTCTCGGACCCGCTACGGAAAAAAGCGACCGCGACATTTGTCGCGGTCGCTTTTTGTTTTTGCGCTGTTTGTTTCCCTCCTCAGCTGTGCCGCCGGGCCAGCTCTTTTTCGAGGTCGGCGACCGAACAGCCGGTCGCTTCGAGCAGCACCAGCAGGTGGTATACGAGGTCCGACGCTTCGTAAATCATCGCCTCGCGGTTACCCGCCACGGCTTCGATCACGGTTTCGACGGCCTCTTCGCCTACTTTCTGTGCGATTTTGTTCACGCCGCGGTCGAACAGCCTGCTGGTGTACGATCCTTCGGGCATCTCGGCGTGCCGGCCCCGAATCACGCTCTGGAGGTAACGGATGAAGCCTTCGGTTTCGGGCGCGGCCCCCGCGAAGCAGCTCTTGGCGCCTGTGTGGCAGGTCGGGCCGTGGGGGATGACGCGGATCAGAAGCGTGTCGTCGTCGCAGTCGGCCGTGACCGAAACGATGTCGAGATAGTTGCCGCTGGTCTCGCCTTTGGTCCAGAGACAGCCCCGCGTGCGGCTGTAGAAGGTGACGCGGCCTTCTGTCAGGCTTTTTTCGTAGGCTTCGCGGTTCATGTAGCCGAGCATCAGCACCTGCAGGGTGCGGTCGTCCTGTATGACGGCGGGAATCAGCCCGTCGGTCTGTTTTGCGGAGTCGAGTTCCGCAAAGGGTTTTGCTTTGATTTTCATGGCGTTTATAATCTTACGTTGATGTTTTGCCGGTGCAGTTCCCGTTTGAGCGCGGGAATCGGAATTTCGTTGTAGTGGAAGATGCTGGCCGCCAGCGCCGCGTCGGCCCTGCCGAGCGTCAGCACGTCGGCGATATGCCGCACCGAGCCTGCCCCGCCCGAAGCGATGACCGGAATGGGTAGTTCGGCCAGCCGTGCGAACGTTTCGCAGGGGTAGCCGTCGCGGGTGCCGTCGTGGTCCATTGACGTGAAGAGAATCTCGCCCGCGCCGCGCCGCCATACTTCGTGCGCCCATGCGAACAGTTCGCGCTCGGTGAGCCGCTTGCCGCCGTGGGTCGTGACGCGCCACACGCCGTCGATCTTTTTGGCGTCGATGGCCGCGACGACGAACTGCGAACCGTATTTCGACGCGATGGCGTCGATCAGCGCCGGATCGCGCACGGCGGCGCTGTTTACCGTGACCTTGTCGGCTCCCGCGTCGAGCAGCCGGCCTGCGTCCGCGACCGATGCGATGCCGCCGCCCACGGTGAACGGAATGTCGATGCGCGCCGCGATGCGCGATACCAGCCCGGTGAAGGTGCCGCGCCCCTCCTCCGTGGCGCTGATGTCGAGATACACCAGCTCGTCGGCCCCTTCGGCTGCGTATTTCGCGCCGAGTTCCACCGGGTCGCCGACGTTTTTCAGCTCCGCGAAGTTGATCCCTTTGACCGTCTTCCCCTCGCGGATGTCGAGACAGGGAATTATGCGTTTTGCAAGCATCGCTTCAGTTCTTCGAGTGTGATACGTCCTTCGTAGAGGGCTTTGCCGACGATGACGCTGCGCAGGCCCGCGCCGTCGAGCGCCTCGATGTCGGCCATCGAGCCGATGCCGCCGCTTACGGTGATCTCCACGCCGGGAAACTCTCCCTGAAGTGCGGCGTAAAACTCCGCCGATGCGCCGCAGAGCATGCCGTCGCGGGCGATGTCGGTGCAGATTACCTGCGCGAGTCCCTGCGGCGCGAACTGCGCGATCAGCTCCTGAGCCGAGAGCTCGGACGCTTCCGTCCAGCCCTGAACTGCTGCTTTGCCGTCGCGTATGTCGGCTCCGAGAATCAGCTTTCCCGGCCCGAATTCCGCGAGCCATCCGGCGAAAAGCTCCGGCCGGCGTACGGCGACGCTTCCGCAGATGGCGCGGCGTGCGCCCGCGTCGAATACGCTGCGGAGCGCCTCGGTGCTTTTGATGCCGCCGCCGTACTGCACTTCGAGCGCGGTTTTCGACGCTATGCGTTCCAGCACGGCGAGGTTGCGGGGCTGTGCGGCCTTGGCGCCGTCGAGATCGACCATGTGCAGGCGGCGTATGCCCGTCTCTTCGAAGCGGAGCGCCGCTTCGAGCGGGTCGCTGTAATAGGTCGTCCGGCGGCCGTAGTCGCCCTGCGTCAGCCGCACGCAGGCGCCGCCGATAATGTCCGTTGCGGGTATGATTTCTATTTTCATCGTGTTACGGTTTTAAAAAGTTGCGCAGGATCCTTTCGCCCGCCGAACCGCTCTTTTCGGGGTGGAACTGCGTGCCGAAAAAGTTGCCGCGGCCCAGCGCGGCGCTGAACTCCCCGCCGTAATCGGTGCGGGCGATCGTCGCTTCGCAGACCTCCGCCGCATATGAGTGGACGTAATAAACATAGGTCTCTTCGCCGATTCCTTCGAACAGCGCTCCGCGCAGGCTGCCGATGGTGTTCCAGCCTACATGGGGAATCTTCAGCCCGTTTTCCGCGGGTTTCAGCCGCCTGACGTGCGCCGGGAAAATCCCCAGACAGCGGGCGTCTCCCTCCTCGCTGTCGAGACACAACAGCTGCATGCCGATGCAGATGCCCAGTACGGGCTGCGTCAGGGTGGGGATGACCAGATCGAGTCCCCGCTCGCGGAGTTTGGCCATCGCCGACGAAGCTTCGCCCACGCCGGGCAGCAGCACCCTGTCGGCGCCGCGCAGGAGCGCGGGATAGGCCGTGATCGTGAATTCGGCCCCGATGCGCCGCATGGCGTCGGCGACCGACCGCAGGTTGCCCGTGTCGTAATCTACTATCGCCGTCATAATACTCCTTTGCTGCTGGGTATGTCGTATCCGAATCCGCTGCGGGCCACGGCCATGCGCAGGGCGCGGGCGAAGGCCTTGAAGATCGCTTCGGCCTTGTGGTGGTCGTTGTCGCCTTTGGCCGCAATCTGCAGGTTGCAGCGCGCGGCGCAGCAGAGCGAGTGGAAGAAGTGGCGGAACATCTCCGTCGGGACGTCTCCGACCCGCTCGCGGCGGAATTCGGCGTCCCACTCGAAGTCGATGCGTCCCCCGAAGTCGAGCAGCACCAGCGCGCGGCAGTCGTCCATCGGCAGGGCGAATCCGTAGCGGCCTATTCCGGCCTTGGAGCCCAAAGCCCAATCGATGGCTTTGCCCAGCACGATCGCCACGTCCTCCATCGTGTGGTGTTCGTCGATGTCCAGATCGCCGCGGGCCTCCACTTCGAGCGCCACGCCGCCGTGGTGGGCGATCTGCGCCAGCATGTGGTCCAGAAAACGCAGTCCGGTCGAAATCCCGTCGCCGCAGTTTCTATTGTCGCCGTTCCCGTTGTCGTCGTTCCTTTCGTCACTGCTGCTGTCGTTGATCCTGCTGTTGTCATTTCCGTCGTCGCGGTTTCTGTTGTCGCCGTTCCTTCCGTCACTGTTGTTGTCGCTGTCGCCGTTTCCGTCGCCGCTGTTCCTGCCGGCGTCGTTCCATTCCCCTGCCGGATTTTTCGCCCCGGCCCGGTTGCCGTCCGGTCCGTTGTCCGCACCCGTACCAACCCGATTTCCCGTATCCGTGCCGCTCTCCATGCCGCCGCTTCCGGTTCCGGCGGTCGGACGGTCTGCCGAAACATCGCCGAATTCCTTGCCGCCGAACCCTTTGCCGTCGAGGTCGAGCCGGACGGTGATCCGCGTTTCGCGCGTTTCGCGCGTTACGACCACCCGCCGTTCGCCGCGGCGGATGTACTCGGCGATCTCGGCCCACGAGTCGCTGATCAGCACGCAGGCCTCTTCCGCTCCGGCTTCGCGCAGCATCCGGCGGCCCGCCGTCTCCTGTGCGAACAGAATTCCCCGCGCTCCGAGATTGCGGGCCAGCAGGATGTCGGTCGCGCGGTCGCCGACGACGTAACTCGCCGCGAGGTCGTATCCTCCGCCGGTGTAGCGGCCGAACATTCCCGTGCGGGGCTTGCGCGTCGGGGCGCCGTCGCTTTCGAACGTGCGGTCGATCAGCATGTCGTCGAACAGCACGCCTTCGCCCGCCAGCGTGCGGAGCATCTTCTCCTGCGGAATCCTGAAATCCTCCTCAGGAAAGGAGTCGGTTCCCAGTCCGTCCTGATTGGTGGCCATCACCAGCTCGAAATCGAGTCCCCGGAGGACTTTGAGCGCCGAAATGGCTCCGGGCACGAATTCCAGCTTGGCGAGGCTGTCCACCTGCATATCCACGGGCGGCTCGACGATCAGCGTGCCGTCGCGGTCTATGAACAGTGCTTTTTTGAGTGCTTTTTTCATGGTCTGAAGTTTTTGACGGTTTCCAGCATGCGCCCGTTTTCGGCGGGAGTCCCCACGGTGATACGCAGGCAGCCCTCGCATCCCGTGATCCGCGTACGGTTGCGGACGATCACCCCTGCGGCGATCAGTTCGCCGTAAAGCCGGTCGGGATCGGCGGTCTTCACCAGCAGGAAGTTGGCCTGCGACGGGCAGACCCGCTCGATGCAGCCGCATCCGGCGAGCGCCGCCGCCAGCCGTCCGCGTTCTTCGCGGATTTGCGCGATCTGCGCCGCAATGTCCCGGCGCAGACACTCGGCCGCGGTCTGCTGGGTGAGCGTATTGATATTGTAGGGATACTTGACCTGCCCGAACAGCGCGGCGATCCGCTCCGACGCGAAAGCCAGTCCGAGCCGCAGTCCCGCCATGCCCCAAGCTTTGGAGAGGGTTTGCAGTACGATCAGGTTGGGGAACTCGTCGAGCCGCGGCAGGAATCCCCGCCCTTCGGCAAAGTCGATGTAGGCTTCGTCGAGCACCACCACGCCGTCGAAGCGGCGCAGCAGCTCTTCGATCTCCCGGTCGGGGAATGCGTTTCCCGTGGGGTTATTGGGCGAGCAGAGCCACAGCAGTTTGGTGCGCCCGTCGGCCGCCGCCAGCAACGCCTCGACCGGAAGCGAGAAATCGGCTCCCAGCGGCACTTCGCGCAGTTCGACGCCGTTGGTCTGCGCCGCCACGCGGTACATGCCGTAGGTCGGCGCGATCGAAACGGCGGTGTCGCGGCCCGGCTCGCAGAAGATCCTGAACGCGAGGTCTATGGCTTCGTCGCTGCCGTTGCCGAGGAAAATTTGTCCGCTCCGCACGCCCTTCAGCGCGGCCAGCTGCGCCTTCAGCTCCCGCTGGTGCGGGTCGGGGTAGCGGTTCACGCCGTTGTCGTAGGGGCTTTCGTTGGCGTCGAGCCAGACGCCGATCCCGCCGCCCGCATATTCGTCGCGGGCCGTGGAGTAGGGTTGCAGCGCCAGAATGTTGGGCCGCACGAGCTGCGACAGCGGTTTCATCGCGCACCTCCTTCCGTCCGGATGCGCACGGCGTTGGCGTGTGCGTCCAGCCCTTCGGCTTCGGCCATGGCCGTAATCGTCGGCGCGAGGGCTTCGAGTCCGCCGCGCGTCAGTTCCTGATAGGTTATCTTGCGCATGAAGCTCTCCGTGTTCACGCCGCTGTAGGCCCGCGCCCAGCCGCCCGTGGGCAGCGTGTGATTGGTTCCCGAAGCGTAATCGCCCGCGCTTTCGGGCGAGTAGCCGCCGATAAATACGCTCCCCGCGGCCGTGATCCGCGCCGCGGCGTCCCATGCGTCCCGCATGGCGACAATCAGGTGTTCGGGGGCGTAGGCGTCGGCGAACGCGATCTGCTCGTCCGGGTCGCTGAAAACCACGATCCGGCTGTTGGCCAGCGAATTGCCGATTGCGTCGCGGCGGCTGAGCCGCGCGGCCTGCTCCCCGACGGACGCTATTGCCCGCTGTGCGAACTCCTCGCTGCGGCAGACCAGCACGGCCTGACTGTCATCACCGTGTTCGGCCTGCGACAGCAGGTCGGCGGCGGCGAATTCGGGCCGGGCGTCTTCGTCGGCCAGCACCAGCACCTCCGAAGGCCCCGCGGGCAGGTCCACGGCGACGTCGGCTGCGCCGGCCAGCTGTTTGGCTTTGGTGACGTAGCGGTTGCCGGGACCGAAAATCTTGTCGACGCGCGGAATGCTCTCCGTTCCGTAAGCCATGGCCGCCACTGCCTGCGCCCCGCCGAGGGCGAAGACGCGGTCCACGCCGCAGAGGTCGGCCGCATAGAGAATTTCGGGTGCGATCCGCCCGTCGCGGCCGCACGGCGTGCAGAGTATCACTTCGCGGCATCCGGCGATCCGGGCCGGCAGGGCGAGCATCAGCACCGTCGAGAAGAGCGGGGCTTTGCCGCCGGGGATATACAGCCCCGCGCGGCCGATCGCCACGGCGCGCTGTACGCACCTTACGCCCGGCATCGTTTCGACCTCGACCTGCGCCGGGAGCTGCGCCCGGTGGAAGGCTTCGATGTTGGCCTTCGCCTGCGCCAGCGCGGCTTTCAGCTGCGGCGATACGGCTTTCGCGGCTTCCGCACGCCGCTCGCGCGTCACTTCGAACGTTTCGGGGAGGTATCCTTCGATGCGGCGGACGATTCGGCGCAGGGCCGCGTCGCCGCCCGTGCGCACCTCGGCGAGGATCGCGGCGACGCGCTCCCCGATCTCCTCCTCCTGCCGCGTACAGCGGGCCGTCAGCGCCGGCCATTCGCTGCGCGGGGGATTTACATAGATTTTCGGCATTTCCATTTTTCGGGTCGTTTTTAGGGGTCAGCGGATCATGTTTTCGAGCGTCAGCACCAGAATTCCTTCCGCACCGAGGGCCTTGAGCCGTTCGATGCGCTCCCACAACTGCGATTCGCAGATCACGGCGTGTATCGAGCACCATCCCTCCTGCGCCAGCGGCAGGACGGTAGGACTGCGCATGCCCGGCAGGATCGTGATCGCTTCGTCGAGCTTCTCCTGCGGGAGGTTCATCAGCACGTACTTCATGCCGCGGCTTTCGAGTATCGAGTTGAAGCGGAACGTGAGCTGGGCCGTTTCACGGCGTTTATCCTCATCGAGTTCCGGATTTGCAATCAGCACCGCTTCGGAATAAAATACCTTCTCCACTTCGACCAATCCGTTCGAGATCAGCGTGCCGCCCGACGATACGATGTCGAATATCGCGTCGGACATTCCCACGGCGGGGGCGATTTCGACCGACCCTTCGATGGTGTGTATTTCGGCGTCGATGCCCTTCTCGGCGAAGAACCGCGCGATGATGTTGGGGTAGGAGGTCGCCACGCGCTTGCCGCGGAAGTAGTCCAGTCCGTTGTAATCCGCCGTCCGGTCCACGGCCAGCGAGATGCGGCAGCTGCCGAATCCGAGGTCCATGGTCCGTTCGACCGGGAAGTTCTTCTCCGCGACCTCGTTCAGCCCCACGATCCCCAGATCGGCGACGCCCATGGCCACGGCCTGCGGAATGTCGTCGTCGCGCAGGTAGAGCACCTCCATCGGGAATCCGTCGGCGCGGGAGATGAGTTTGCGCTTGCTTTCGGCGACGCCGATGCCTGCTTCCGAGAGCAGGTCGATGCTCTGCTCGTTGAGTCGGCCTTTGGCCTGAATTGCTATTCTCAGCATGTTTGTTTGTTGTTTTTCAGACACCCGCCTGCGGAACAGACATGAAAAAAGCCCATCCGCAGGGGATGAGCTTCGTTATGATATATAATCCTTATTTACATATGCACATCGATCTTACCCCTTCGGAAAGTGGTTGTGATGATGATGGATATGGTTGAATATTGTCATTTGCAATGTCGTTGGGGCAAATGTATGTATTTTTGGATGAAAAATCAAAATTTCTGCCGAAAAGTTTTCGATAATCTTCCGCCGGCGCCGCCGCAAACCCTCTTTCCTTCCGGGATGCAGTCGTTTGTTTATTTTGATTTCCAGCCGTTTGCGTCGTTTTTAGACTTGCCGCTCCTTTCCGCTCCGCGCGCCTGCGATTTTCCGCCGGACGGAGACGAACGACCGCTTCGGGGCGGCTCCGGGGAGTCGAAGGCGGGGGAGTCCGGTTCGGAATCTGGATTTTATGCTTATCTTTGGAGGTCTGCCTAAGCAGTCTTTAGTAAAATATTGTTGTTATGGAAACCGAAAAGAAACGTATCGAATATACCAACGGCGAGATCGTCGTGGTCTGGCAGCCGCACCTCTGCATCCATTCGGGCGTCTGCGTCCGCATGCTTCCCGAAGTTTACAACCCGCAGGAGCGGCCGTGGGTGAAACTGGAAAACGCCACGACCGACCGGATCGTCGCGCAGGTCGAAAAATGCCCTTCGGGAGCGTTGTCCTATCGTAAGGCGTGACGCCCGCTCATCCCGTTGAAAAGCCGCCCATGGATGCTGAATTCGTCGATCTGACGGCCGAAAACCTTGCCGACGAGCATTTGTGCTGCATTATCCGCACGAAAAAGGCCCATCCGGGCGTAGAGGCGAAGCGGCGGTGGCTTTCCGACCGGCTCCGCGAGGGGCACGTCTTCCGGAAGCTGAATGCGAAGGGCGTGGTCTTTATCGAATACGCGCCTCTCGAAACGGCATGGGTGCCCGTGATTGGCGACAACTATTATTATATCTATTGTTTGTGGGTTGCGGGTCCTTACAAAGGCAAGGGCTATGCAAAGGCGTTGATGGAACATTGTCTGGCCGATGCGCGGACGCATGGAAAATCGGGCGTCTGCATGCTCGGTGCGGAAAAGCAGAAAGCGTGGCTTTCGGACCAGTCTTTTGCCCGGAAGTTCGGCTTCGAGGTCGTCGATACGACCGACAACGGCTACGAGCTGCTGGCGCTCTCCTTCGACGGAACGACCCCGAAATTCGCGGAAAATGCGAAAAAAATGACTATCGAAAGTCAGACGCTGACCGTCTATTACGATATGCAGTGCCCCTTTATCCCCGGCAATCTGGAAATGATAAGACAACACTGCGAAGCGCACGGTGTCCCGGCGGATTTCATCGAGGTGGATACGCTCCGCAAGGCCAAGGAGCTGCCCTGCGTATTCAATAACTGGGGCGTCTTCTACAAGGGAAAATTCGAAACGGTGAATCTGCTGGACGCCGCTGCCTTGGAACGGATACTGAAAAAGTGATTCCCGCCGGGACTGTCTCCCGATACCGGCCCCCCCCTCGAAAAAAATCTCCGAACCCTTCGCCGTTCCGGATGCTTCATCCCGCCCGTCCCCGCATTATTCTGCTTTTTTTGCCCGCTTTTTCGGGACTCTTTTCGTATATTTGTAATTCGAATCTGAACTTACGCTTATGACATCCGCCGCCGTTATCGCTACCGTTCTGGGCTACATAGCCGTCCTCTTCGCCGTAGCATGGGTCTCCGGCCGCCGCGCCGACAACGCCGGGTTTTTCTCCGGCAACCGCCGCACGCCGTGGTACATGGCCGCCTTCGCCATGATCGGCGCCGCCATGTCGGGCGTGACGTTCATCTCCGTTCCCGGCTCGGTCGCCGTAGACGGCTTTTCCTACATGCAGATGGTCGCGGGCTTCACGGTCGGACAGCTGATCGTCGCTTTCGTGCTGATTCCCACGTTCTACCGCCTGAAGGTGGTGTCGCTCTACGAATACCTCGACGACCGCTTCGGCGTGCGGTCGCACCGTACCGGGGCGTGGTTTTTCTTCGTCTCGAAGATGCTGGGGGCGGCCCTTCGCATCTATGTGGTCTGCGCCGTGATGCAGTTGCTGGTCTTCAGCCATTACGGACTTCCGTTCTGGCTCAATGCGGCGGTCACGATGCTCTTCGTATGGCTCTACACCCAGCAGGGCGGCGTCAAGTCGCTGATCTGGACCGATACGCTCAAGACGGTGTGTCTGGTGGGAAGTCTCGTGCTGTCGATCGTCTTCATCATGCAGGCGCTGGGCATGTCCCTGCCCGAAATGACCCGCGAGGTCGCCGCGTCGCCCTATTCGAAGATGTTTTTCTTCGACGACCCGGCTTCGGACCGCTATTTCTGGAAGATGTTTGCGGCGGGCATCGTGCTACTGATCGCCATGACGGGACTCGATCAGGACATGATGCAGCGCAACCTGAGCTGCGCCACGCCGCGCGACTCGCAGAAAAATATCGTCCTCACGGCCGTCAGCCAGATTTTCGTGATCTTCCTGTTCCTCGTGCTGGGCGTGCTGCTTTACATCTACATGGACCGCAGCGGGCTGGCGATGCCCGAAAAGGGCGATCAGGTCTTTTCGCAGGTCGCAGTCAACGGCGGATTGCCGGTATTCGTTGGCATACTGTTCGTTATAGGACTTATTTCAAGCACCTATTCAGCCGCAGGATCGGCCCTTACGGCCCTCACGACTTCGTTTACGGTCGATATCCTCGACGGCACGAAATGTTACGGCGAACGACGTCTGACCCGCCTGCGCCGCATCGTCCATGTGGCGATGGCCCTCGGCATGGCGCTGGTGATCCTCGCCTTCGAATACCTTGCCGACGACAGCGTCATCAATCTGGTCTACAAGGTCGCCAGCTACACCTACGGCCCGATTTTGGGTATGTTCGCTTTCGGTATCTTCACGCGTCTCAGGGTGCGCGACGGCTGGATGCCCCTCGTGGCGCTCGCCGCTCCGCTGCTGAGCGCCCTGCTGCAATACTGGGCGTATGAGGCGTGGGGTTACCGGATCGGTTTCGAACTGTTGATTTACAATGCCGCATTTACGATGGCCGGCATGCTTTTACTGGTCAAACGACATGAAAAATAGACTGTTGTATATTCTCCTGCTGCTCGGTCTGTGCGGGCAGGAGGTCTCGGCCGCCGGAATCGACGGCCCTGCGCGCCGCGAAATCGGACGCACGCTGACGCGCATCGTCGCCCGCGAAGTGGCGGGCGGCTATGTCCGCATCGAGGGGGTGGACGCCTCGCGCAAGCGGGTGCGAATCTACACCTCGGTCGGCCTTTCGTACTATCCGTTCCGCGAAGAGAACCTGCGCGCCATGCGCGACTCGGTGCGTCTGCTCATGCCGCCGGAGTTCCGCAAGGCGGACATCGAACTTTATTCCGACAAGCGGGAGGTCGGCGAGCTGATTCCGATGGCCTGCCGAACCGGGGCGGAATACCGGAAACTTTTGCGCAAGAAGAAGATCGTGCCCTTTACCAACCGCTCCGAGCGGCCGCTGGTGACCCGTTCTTCGGCGCCCGTGGTGCCGTCGCAGGGACTCGCCGGGCGGCATATCGCCTTGTGGCAGAGTCACGGCCGCTATTTCGACCAGCCCCAGAACCGCTGGAAATGGCAGCGTTCGCAGTTGTGGCAGACCTGCGAGGACCTCTATACCCAGAGCTACGTGCTGCCGTATCTGGTTCCGATGCTCGAAAATGCCGGGGCCTGCGTGATGCTGCCCCGCGAACGCGACGTGCAGAAGTACGAGATACTGGCGGACAACGATGCCGCCGGGCAGTACCGCGAGGAGGAGGGGCCTGAGAAATGGCAGCCGGGCGGCATGGGCTTCGCGCATGTGCAGCAGGTCTACACGACGGGACAGAATCCCTTCCGGGACGGCACGACGCGCCGCGTGAGATCGGTGACCGGCGGGGCGGAGAGCCGCGCCGTGTGGACGGCCGACATTCCCGAACGGGGCGAATACGCCGTTTACGTGAGCTACGATTCGACTCCGCAAAACGCTGACGACGCGCAGTATACGGTGCATCACCTCGGAGGGGACAGCAGCTTCGCCGTAAACCAGACCATGGGCGGCGGAACGTGGATCTACCTCGGCCGCTTTCTGCTCGACGCCGGTTCGCAGGAGGTCGTGACGCTCACCAACCGCTCGCGTCAGGCGGGCCGCATCGTCTCGGCCGACGCCGTGAAGATCGGCGGCGGTTACGGCAACATAGCCCGCACGGTGTGCGATTCGCTGCGCCGGCCCGGCATGGTATGCCATCTGGAGACGAGCGGCTATCCCCGTTTCTGCGAGGGCGCCCGCTACTGGCTCCAGTGGGCCGGATTCGACGAAAAGGTCTACTCCCCGAAGGAGAACCGGGACGATTACAAGGACGACTACATGTCGCGCGCCCATTGGGTCAATGCCCTGACGGGCGGTTCGGAGCGGATGCCCGACAGCGCCGGGCTGCGCATTCCGGTCGATATGGCGCTGGCGTTCCACTCCGATGCGGGCGTGCGGCTCAATGACGACATCATCGGCACGCTGGGCATCTTCTACACGCGCGAGAACAAGGGCAAGTTCGAAGGGGGCGCCGACCGCTACCGTTCGCGCGACCTCACGGATATCGTCATGACCCAGATCGTCGAAGATATCCGCAGCACGTACGAACCGGCATGGAGCCGCCGCGGGCTTTGGAACCGCGCCTATTACGAAGCGCGCGTGCCGGGGGTGCCGACCATGCTGCTCGAACTGCTGTCACACCAGAATTTCGCCGACATGCGCTACGGCAGCGATCCGCGTTTCAAGTTCCTCGTGAGCCGTGCCGTCTATAAGGGTATCCTGCGCTATATCAGCTCGCAATACGGATTACCTTACGTAGTGCAGCCGCTGCCCGTGGAGTCGCTCGCCGTGCAGTTCGCCGAAGGTGGCAAGGCGGCGGTCACTTGGTCGCCCGTGATGGATTCGCTCGAAACGACCGCGGCTCCGACGGGGTATGTGGTCTATACGCGCATCGACGACGGCGGCTTCGACAACGGCCGTTACGTCGATAAACCCTGCCTGCTGACCGCGCAGGAGCCGGGGCGCATCTACAGCTACAAGGTGACGGCCGTGAATGAGGGCGGCGAGAGTTTTCCGTGCGAGACCGTCGCCGCATGCCGCATGCCCGACGAGAAGGGGACGGTGCTGATCGTCAACGGCTTCGACCGCGTCAGCGCGCCGCTGAGCGTGCGCGCCGATTCGCTGGCGGGGTTCTATACCGACATCGACGGCGGCGTGCCCGACCGGCAGGATATTTCGTTCATCGGCGCGCAGCACGTATTCGACATGCAGATGGCCAAATGCGAGGTAGACAGCATCGCTTTGGGTGCCTGCGCCTGCGATTACGAAACGGAGGTGATCGGCGGCAACACGTTCGACTATCCCGCCCTGCACGGACGTTCGGTCGCAGGGGCCGGATATTCGTTCTGCTCGGCGTCGGTGCGCGCCGTCGAGCGCGGCGAGGTGTCGCCCGACGGTTATTCCGCCGTCGATCTCATTCTGGGCGAACAGCGTTCGACGACCATCGGACGCGGGGTGACGGGCTATGCCTTCAAAACCTTCTCCCCGGAGTTGCAGGCCGTTCTGCGCCGGTATATGGCCGGCGGCGGTGCGCTCTTCGTGTCGGGAAGCTATGTGGCGACCGACCTCTGGACGGGCGGCGAGGCCTCGGACGACGACCGCAGGTTCGCCGAGGAGGTGCTGCACTACACCTACGACGGCGGCCGGGCGGCGCAGCGCGGACGGGTGCGGGTTGTGACTTCGCATCCCGGATTTTCGCGCGACGAGTACCGTTATGTCAATGAATACCGTCCGGACCGCTACCGGGTCGAGTCGCCCGACGCCCTGCGGCCCGCCGGGGCGGGGGCCTTCTCGGTGATGCGTTACGTCGAAAACGGCCGCACGGCGGGCGTGGCCAGCGAAGCGGGCGGAACGTTCGTCATGGGATTTCCGTTCGAGTCCATCGAGAGCGACGTGCAGCGCGACCGGCTGATGCGCGACGTGCTGGACTTCCTGCTGAAGCAAAAGGATAGATGATTTGTGTATTTATTTAAAAATAGTAATTTTATGTCACTCGAACAACAGATTTCGAAAGGGATCATGGAGGCCATGAAGGCCAAGGATACCGTGCGTCTGGGCGCACTGCGCAATGCCAAGAAATACATCATCGAAGCCAAGACGGCGGGACCGGAAATCACCGAACTGCCCGACGCCGACGTGCTGAAGATCATCTCCAAGCTGGCCAAGCAGGGGACCGACTCCGCGGCGATCTTCACCGAGCAGAACCGCCCGGACTTGGCCGCCGAAGAGCTGGCGCAGGTGGCCGTATTTCAGGAATTCCTGCCCAAGCAGCTCACTGCCGAGGAGCTTGCCGCCGAGGTCAAGGCCGTGATCGCCGAGGTCGGCGCGACGTCGATGAAGGAGATGGGCAAGGTGATGGGCGTCGCTTCGAAGAGGCTCGCAGGCCGTGCCGACGGCAAGGATATTTCGGCCAAGGTCAAGGAGTTGTTGGCGTAGGGCGGCGGATGAGACGGTTGCTGCTGGTTGTTTGCTGGCTTGCCGCGGCACAGACGGTCTGCGCCCGCAAACCCGCCGTGCGCTTCGACCTGCCTTACACGCTCGAACGGGGCAAGTATGTCGTGACGGTCGAGACCGCTGCGGGACCGCGCCGCTTTGCCTTCGACACGGGGGCTTCGAAGACCTGCATCAGCGAACGGCTCAGCCGCGAACTGGGACTCGCGGCGTCTGGCCGTGGGACGTCGGGCGATTTCGAAGGTCATCGTCATGCGATCACCTATGTCCGGGTGCCGTATCTCCGGATGGGCGAGGCAACCTACTCCGACCGGCAGGTGATCGTGCTGCCCGACAGCTCCTATATCTTCCGCTGTCTGGGCTTCGACGGCATTGCGGGCAGCGATCTGCTGCGCGGCTTCGTCGTGCGGATGCCCAATGCCGACTCGACGATCACGCTGGCGGGCGACCTGCGCCAGCTCGGCGGGTTCCGCTGCCGGGGCGGTGCGCGGATTCACTTTGCGGGAAACGCTCCTGTAATCGCCGCCCGTGTGGGCTGCGGCAAGTCCCGGATGAAAACCTACATGAAATTCGATACCGGCTCCGGGGCCTTGTTCGACTGCCGTTACGACGAGTGCCGGGCGATGATCGAAAAGGGGATTTTGCGGGAGGTGCGCCGCACGGAGGGACACTCCGGCAATCTGGGGTGGACCAACCGGTCGGTCGTCGGTGAAGCCGTGCGGGGTGTGATTCCCGAATTCGGACTGGCCGGAAATACGCTTGCCGGGATGCCCCTCGAAGTGACCCACGGCGGACACAGCAAGCTCGGATGCGGAGTTTTCCGCTGGGGAACGGTCGTGATCGACTATCCCGGCCGCCGTTTCTGGCTGCTGCCGCATGCCGAACCGCCCGGACCGCCCGATGTGTCGGTAAGCGGCGTCACCGTCGCGCTGGACGGAGGACGGCTGGTCGTGGGGCAGGTCTGGGACGAGACGCTTGCGGATAGGGTGGCTCCGGGCGACCGGATCGTATTTCTCGGAACGGTGGATGTGTCGCGGGTCGATCCCTGCGCCGTAATCCGGGGTGAAATCCGCGGCGACAAACCCCAGATGACGGTCGAACGCAAGGACGGAACCCGTGTGACGGTTCCGGTAAAAAGGATGAAATAAATGCACGTATTGGAATATCTGCACCGCAATGTCAAGACGGTCGCCATGCCCTCGGCCATGGTGGCGGGCGCCTTGCTGTGCCGTCCGGTGACGGCGCTCGAAGCGTGGACGCACCAGATGATTACGCCCTCGCTGATCTTTCTGATGCTCTTCGTCACCTTTTGCCGGGTGAAACCCAGCCAGATGAAGCCGTCGATGCTGCACGTGTGGCTGTTGCTGTTTCAGGTCGTGGTGAGCGCGGCGCTTTATTTCGCGTTGCTGCCGCTCGATGCGATCGTGGCGCAGGGGGCGATGATCTGCGTGCTGGCTCCCGTGGCGATGGCCGCGGTGGTGATTGCGGGCATGCTGGGGGCCAACGTTCCGACGATGGCGACCTACAGCCTGCTGTGCAATATGGCGATCGCGTTGATCGCGCCCGTCGTGCTTTCGCTGGCCGGAACCGGGGCCTGCTCTTTCACGCAGATACTGGCCCGCATCGCGCCGCTGCTGATCATGCCTTTCGCAGCGGCGCAGTTCTGCCGTTTTCTGCTGCCGAAGACCGCGAAATGGATCGGCGACCACAGTCAGATTTCGTTCTACATGTGGCTGGCGTCGCTGGTCGTGATTATCGGCCGCACGACGGCATTCATCATCGACCTGCACGATGCGTCGCTCTCGGTCGAGCTGTGGCTGGCGTTCGCCGCACTGGCGATCTGTCTGGTGCAGTTCAAGGTGGGCCGCATGCTCGGCCGCCGTTACGGGGACGCGCCGGCGGGCGGGCAGTCGCTCGGCCAGAAGAACACGGTGCTGGCCGTATGGATGGCGCAGTCGTTCCTCGACCCCATCTCCTCGATCGCCCCGACGGCTTATATCGTGTGGCAGAACTTCGTCAATTCCTATCAGATTTACCGCCACGATCAGCGGAAGTCGGATTGAGCGCCCTTCGGCGCCGGGCTTTTTTTCCGCCTGCAATCGTCACGAAAAATAGGACAGCCGCGATTTCGGGTCGCGGCTGTCTTGTGTGTATGCGAGGTGTTTCCGGACGAGGGTTATTTCCGGAAGATGAAATAGACGGCCAGAATCAGGCAGAGAAATCCGGCGAGGTGGTTCCAGCGCAGGGTGTCGGATTTCATGAAGACCAATGCGAAGAGTGTGAATACGGAAAGCGATACGACCTCCTGTATCACTTTAAGTTCCCAGATGGAGAACGGGCCGCCGAACTGCGCGGAGCCGATGCGGTTGGCGGGGACCTGAAAGCAGTATTCGAACAGGGCGATGCCCCAGCTCAGCAGGACGATCGCCAGCATGCCGAAGCGTTCGAGTTTCGATTTGAATGCGATATGCCCGTACCATGCGAGCGTCATGAAGGCGTTCGATATGACGAGCAGAACGACGGTGGAGATTCCTTTGAACATATATGCGTCCGGGTTAAAAATCCCGCAAATGTATCAAAAATTTCCGTACGATATCCGCTTCGGGGAAATATTTGCGTCGGCCGGCCGAATCCCGAATCCGGGAGGAGCAGAGGGAAGGTAATGCTGAGGAGGTTGCAAAGGGGGCGCGAGGGGCAGGAGGCGGGGCGTTTTCTTGGGTCGGGCTTCTGAGAGGGGGCAGCCGATCCGCATGATCCGCCGAAGGGGCGCCGGACAAAAATCCCGACCCTATTGAGGTCGGGAATTGCGGCGGCCTTTTGCGGGGCCGTGCGCTTATTTCAGCAATGTTTCGAGGTTGGTGATGTCGCGGAAGTCGCCGATGATGACGTCGGCGTCGGTTTCGGCGGCCAGCATTTGGCGGGAGTGCGTGGACGCCAGCGCGACGATGCGGCCCGCGCCGGCCCGCCGTGCCGACTCGATGCCCGCCTTGGCGTCTTCGAAAACGACGCATTCGGCCGGTGCGAGTCCGAGTGCGGCCGCCGCCGTCAGGTAGATTTCCGGATCGGGTTTGCAGCGCGTCACCATGTCGCCGTTGATTTTGGCGTCGAAAAAGGATTCGATGTCGCACTTCTCAAGCACGAAATCGACATTGGCCCTGCATCCCGATGAACCTACGGCGCAGCGTATGCCCGCATCGCGGAGCTTGCCCAGCAGGGCGACCAGTCCCGGCATGGGTTCGATTTCGGGTGCGTAGATTTCGCGGTAGACGGCCTCCTTCTCGTCGCCAAGCGCCGCCAATCCTTTCTCGCGGATCACCTCTTCGGGCATGATGAGCCGCATGATGTCGTCGTTGCCCATGCCGAAAGCCTGTCCGAGTTTCTCCTTCCAGCCGCGCACGCCGTAGCGGTCACAGAAGATTTCGAACGCCCGGATGTGGACCGGAGAGTTGGCCACGAGCGTACCGTCCATGTCGAATATGGCGCCTTTTATCATATGATTCCGTATTTTAAGCCCCAAAGGTAGTCAAAATCTTCGACACAAGGAACCCTATGTCAGAATTTGAGGTGCATGCTCAGGTTTACGGCGAAGTTCTGCACGTCCTGTCCCGGTTTGGGATCGCGGTGGGTGAGACGCCAGATGCAGTCCACGCGCAGCAGGCGGAAGATATTTTCGACGCCGAAGCCCATTTCGACGTAGGGGTCCGAAACCGACGTCATGCCGCGGGGGAAGAGCAGTGGGGCCTGCGTGTCGGGCAGACTGCCGTCGTTCTCCTTCGAGAGCGTGCCCCACACGCCCTTGCAGACCAGCACTTCGCGCCACTTGAGTTTCTTGACGAGCGGAATGCGGCCCAGCAGGATGCCGTTGAAGTGGTGTTCGAAGAAGAGCGCCACCCATGCGTCCGATGCGAATTCGTAGAAATTCATGCACGAGAAGGCATTGGGATCGTAGAAATAGGTGCCGTTGCCTTCGTGGAGCTTGAGCAGCGGATAAGGGACCTTGCCGAAGATTTTGCCGCCCTGCAACGTGATGTTGGAATAACCCAGCGGCGGCAGTTCGGGTTTGTAGTGGATGCCCCCTTCGAGCCGGTAGTATTCGTAGCTGTCGTTCAGCATGGCGGGAACGCCGGCCGTGAATCCGAGCGTCAGGACGGGGTAGACCGTGCCCATGTACTGTTTGTCGAAGGGCAGGCGGTAGATGCTCTCGTTCTTCGAAATACGCATCCCGACGTGCAGCGCCGCGTCCGATACGGAGTTTACGATCCGGCCGTCGGGACGCACCAGCGGCACGTAGCGGTTGCCGAAGATCTTCTGGATGCGGGCGCCGAGGAAATTGCTGGTGCCGTGGCTCCATTCGTGTTCGTAGCCGATCTCGCCGCGGTTGACCATCGAAAGCCGGGAGTCGCCGCGCGAGAGCAGTGAGCCGAGGATGTTGCTCTCCGTGAGCGCGTTCTGTCCCGCGCCCAGCTGCATCACGTCGTGCCGGCCCGAAACGGTGAGCTTGCGTGTCAGGCGGCGGTTGAAGGCCAGTTCGACGCTGCCGCCGCCCTTGAACATGCCGTCGCGCGTGCCGTAGGCCGCATATCCTGAGAGACGTATGCGTTTGCTGACGGCCGTGGTCGTGCGGAATCCCGGCTGCATGCGGAACCCTTCGAGTTTGTTGAAGCTGGCCAGTTTGTAATAGGGGCCGATACCGATGTATTTGGTGTTCCAGTAACCGACGATCACGGTGTTGATGAGCGTGTAGATGTTGCGGTAGAGCGGCACGTTCTGCACCGAATCGACCATCGAGTAGATGCCTTTCTCCTTCTCGCTCAGCCGGTAGGGGCGCACCTCTTCCCAGAAGGCTTCGTCCGTGCGGCAGACTCCCTCTTCGTCGCCGATGACGACGTTGTTGTCCATGCGCGCGACTTCGTCGGGAATGGGAACCCCGACGCGCACGTCGGAGTAGACCACTTCGCGCGTACCGATGAACGAGGTCAGCTTCGACGAGTCGCCCGTGGCGATCGAAAATTCGGCCGAAACCCGGTCGCGGTGGCGGAACCACGTGCTGTCGGCGACGATGCGGTTGTCGTTTTCGAGCCGCAGGTGTTTGATCCAGTTTACATTGACGCCCTTAGGCATGCGCGCCGAGGCCGACTGCAGGGCGTACGACGCCGAGTCGATATTGACTTCGCCGTCGAGTACGGGCGTGGCGAGCCGCTTGGGATGGAAACGGATTTTGTAGGTTTTGCGCCCCTCCACCTGCATGCTGTCCACCAGAAAATAGTCGTAGAAGGCCAGACCCGAATCGGAGAGCGGACTGGCGAAGCGGACGTTGAAGATGTCGATGTAATTGGCGTAGAAATTGACGTTGCCGTGCATCCGGCCCGTGAACTGGGCGATGGCGAAGCTGTCCTCGACGCCCGACACGCGGCTGGCGCGGATGATTTCGCGCGAAACGGCGGGGGTGCGCCTGCTGTGGTAATAGTCGGCCGTGGCTTCGGAGATCATGGCCGGCAGGTAGGCCTGTCCGGTGAGCGCCGAGGTGTCGATGTAGTCGAAGACGAACCCGAAATTGCGTTGCAGCCGCTTGCTGCGGAACCGGGGCTTGATGTTCGTCAGGTCGAGCTGCATCTTGGTATAGGTGGCGCAGGTGTAGCTGTCGTACAGGTCGGGATCGTTCTGGGGCTTGCGGCGGATGACGCCCCGCAGAATCGGATGCGCCGGGTTGTCGCCGGGGGTGATGACGACGCTGCCGATGCCGAACTCCACGGCTTCGAGGGCGAAGTCGATCTGGTTGAAGCCTCCCTGCACGAGCGGCTTGGTCTGCGAGGCGTAGCCGACCATCGAGGCCTGCACGCGGCTCACCGTGTCGCGGGTTTCGAGTGTGTAGATGCCCGCCTCGTCGGTGGTGATGCCCGTCGTGGTGCCGGGAAAGACGACGCTCACGAACTGCATCGGCGTGCCGTCGGCGGCGTCGGTGACGCGCCCGCGGACACGGGTGCTCTGCGCCGGCAGGACGGTGGGGAGGAACAGAACCGCGATGAGAAAGGCGAGCGGTTTGTATGTGATTTTTCGGCGAAGCATCTGACAAATGTAGCTAAAATGCGACAATCCGGGTAAAATAAACTACCTTTGCGCAACTTAAGCCGAAAAATTGAACATCAAGAGCTGAGATGGCACACGGAAAAGTCGAAAAGACGAATGCGGCGCGGCTGCTCGACCGTGCGAAGATAAATTACGAGCTCGTTCCCTACGAGGTGGACGAAGAGCATCTGGCGGCGACGCACGTCGCTGAACAGCTGGGCGAGGAGATCGCCACGGTTTTCAAGACCCTCGTGCTGAAAGGCGACCGGACGGGATACTTCGTCTGCGTGGTGCCGGGGAATCACGAGGTCGATCTCAAGGCCGCGGCCCGCGTGTCGGGCAACAAGAAGGCCGATCTGATTCCGATGAAGGAACTGCTGCCCGTGACGGGTTATATACGCGGCGGCTGTTCGCCGGTCGGCATGAAAAAGCGCTTCCCGACTTATATCCACTCTTCGGCCGGGGAGCATCCGTTCATCTATATCAGCGCCGGCGTCCGGGGCCTGCAACTGAAAATCGCCCCGGCAGAGCTGATAGCATTCGTCGGGGCGACCGTGGCTGAGATCAGCCGGGAAGGGTAGTGTCTGAGTTTACCGTTCCGGCCGGGGCTTTGCGCATTTTTCATATACTGCGGCCGTTTGTTCGGCGATAGCGTCCCAGTCGTATTTTTCCATCGGATATTCCTTTTGCCGATAGGGTGCGTCGATGTTCTGCTGGAGCTTCTGCGCCAGCGCGGCTATGTCGCCGACGGGGAAATAAGCCTCTTTTTCAAGACCTACCTCCAGATTGGCCGGAATGTCGCTTACGATGACGGGCAGTCTGTAACTCATCGCTTCCAGCAATGCGATCGGAAGCCCTTCGTGCGAAGAGGGCAGCACGAAGCAACGGGCGTGGGTGAGAAGGGCGTGCAGCTTTTTCCCCTTGATGAAGCCGGTCAGGACGACGCCCTGTTCCCGTGCGTATTTTTTGAGTCCTGCGGAGTACTCGTCTTCGAAATCCGTATCTCCGGCCAGCACCAGTCTGCACCCCTTGTTGTCGGTCTTCGAGAAGGCTTCGATCAGGTGGTGCAGGTTCTTTTCCGGGACGAAGCGGCACATGCTGAAGATGTATTTCCCCTTTTCGACGCCCGTTTCTTCGAGATATTCCGGAAAATCGGCGATCTGGGGAGCCGGAACCCCGTTGTAAATCAGGTGACACTCTTTGCGGTGGTATTTGCGGATCAGCATGTCGTTTATGACGTTCGAAATCACGATGATTTCATTGGCGAAGCGTGCGCCCATCATTTCACCCAGTCTGAGTACCGTTTTGGCCGCCGCACCCCATTTGTCCCGGTCGTAATCCGGTCCGTGGTGGGTAAATACCACCTTCAGTCCCAGCAGGCGGGCGACTGGCGTCAGCAGCGCCGGGCCGACGGCGTGGATGTGGATGATGTCGGCTTTCAGCTTTTTGGCTTCGAGGACTGCCCGGAACGTATGGACGATCGCTTCGAACGACTTCTTTTTCGGGGTTGCGAGATCGACGAGCGTGATTCCCTCGTATTGCCGCAGCGTGTCGTGCACGTAGCTTTTCCTCCGTATTACGGTTACGTCGAATCCCTTCCGGGCGATACGCGGAAACAGCTCTTCGCAGTGCGTTTCCACGCCGCCCATGATGCCGGGAATCCCCCGGGTGCCGGTGACGACTATTTTCATAGCCGGAAAACGGTCATTCTTTTTGGCATTCACGACTTGGTTAGAATTTTTCCCGCAAATCGCCCTGCATCGGGTCTTGGCCGACATCGCACCACTTCTTGTCCAGACAGGCCGGTTTTCCCCGCAGGCTGCGGAGCTTGTTTCTGAGCGCCCACCTCAGCGGGTATTTCATGTATTTGTGCATTACAGGACTGGCTGTACCGACCATCCAGCAGTTTTTCGGGCATTTCCGGACCATGGCACGGACTTCCTGCGCCCGGTCGCTCTCCCAGATATCCATGAAGTCGGGCGTTTCGTGGATATTGCCCATCGATTTCTGCCAGTATTTCTCTTCGAGACCGTTGCACGGATACACCTCGCCGAAAGGATCGATGAAGAAGTTCGCCGAACCCGCTTCGCACGGCAGCATGCGGCGGCCGCCCTCGATGTAGTTGATCAGCCCCATATTGAACCATGCGCGGAACCAGCTTTTCGGGTGGTTCTCCTGCAACTGCCATTCGATCAGCTGTTCGAAGTTTTTGCACACCTCGTCCTTGTTGGTGATTACGTTGTCGTCCTTGTGGAAATAATAGGAGTTGTGGAAAGCCGCCGTGGCGAACTCCATGCCCAAAGACAGCGACAGCTGGTAGAGCGAAAGCATGTCCTTGGAATTGTTGTTCGATACGGTGCAGCCGAATCCGATGTCTTTCAGCCCCATTTGCTTCAGCGTGAGCAGTGTTCTCAGCCCTTTGTCGAAGCCGCCGGCGTGTCCGCGCAGCTCGTCGTTCTTGCAGCTCAGGCCTTCGATCGAGATGCGGATGCCGATGTTCGGGAACTGTTTGGCCAATGCCACGACTTTGTCTTCGAACCATCCGGACGTGGAGATGACGATGCGGTCCGTATGTTTGTAGCACTCCTCCACGATTTCCGCCAGATCCTCGCGGACAAAGGGTTCTCCGCCGGTAAGGTTGATGAATTTCAGGCGCGGCAGCGTACGGAGGTCCGCAGCTTTGATCTCGTCGTCTTTTTTCGTGGGGTTGAACCAGATGTTGCACATCTTGCATTTCATCGGACAGCGATAGGTCAGGATGATGCTGGCGTCGGTGGGGTGCGGGATATTTTCAGCAGACATGATTTTGACAGATTTGTATGAATCCAAGGTTTGAATTATAGATTGTACAGCTGTATGAGCTGTTTATAGTATGTTTCCGAATTATAGCGCTTTTTCGCTTCGAGGGCGATGGCGGCATGGTCGAACGGTGCGTCATACATGGCCTGAATTTTGGCGGTCAGATCGTCCGTATCTCTGCTTCTGAAATACAAACCGTTGAAGTCCTCCTGAATCAATTCGGGAATACCGCCGATTTGAGCGCCCAGTACCGGCGTGCCCAAGCATTGGGATTCGATGACGGAAAGCGGATTGTTCTCATATGATTCGGACGGAATGACGCAAAAGCGGGCCTGACTGACAATTCGTTTTATTTCATTCCACTGCTTGAATCCGGCGAATTCGACATTTGGCCCCGCGAGTTTCTTCATTTCGGCATCCAGCGGACCCTTGCCGATGATTACCAATTTGTAAGGCAGTCGGTTCGCGGCGTCGATCAGAGTCTTTATTCCCTTTTCATGCGATATGCGCCCGATGTAGCAGTAGTAATCTTTTTTCAGATAGGCTGCGTCTGCACATTTTTCAACGTCGATAAAATTGCATAATGTATGCAGTTTGCCTCTATCGAAACCGCCTTGTATCATTTTGTCGGCTAGGAACTGACTGGGGCAGATAAATGAATCGGTACAGGCCTCAAGTCTTTCCCTGTTCCATTTCCGGGCTTCTTTATACGCCAATATACTCACCAGCCACGAGTTTTTCATGCATTTGTTCTCCAATACCTTGTGTTTGTCCGTGAAACATGCTTCGCAGATCGTTTTCCCGTTGCGCAGGCAATCGTACCGGGGACATAGCAGTTTCAGGTCGTGCAGCGTCCATACGACTTTGATACCTCTCCGATGGGCGAGTTCGGCGATCAGAGGGGATAATTGCGTGTGGATATTGTTCAGGTGAACGACATCCGGCTGGAAATCATCCAGCAATGCGTTGAATTTCCGTTTTACCTCTTTCGAACCGAATGGCCGTCTAAAGGTTTCAAGTATGTTGGGACCCGGCGAGAAGCGTATTTCGCTCGGAAAATATTTGCTCCACGGAGTCGGGAAATTTTCCGGATGTTGCATGGCGAATACCGCAGTATCGTGATTGTGGTCTTTGAGCAACTGTTCCAGATTCAGCGTGCATACGCAGTCTCCGCCGCGGCGGTAGTAGAATTTATTGGCGAGCAGAACTTTCATAAAAAACGATCGGAGGTAAGACGGAGAGTTTTCAATTTGCATTTTATATCGGCCGCAACTATTTCCGTATAGGCTCTTGCGCCGTTGTCGTTCAAATGCGATGAATCGGCAAAATATGTTTTGTTGTTTGCGAAGCGTTTGTCGCTTAGATAATTATAGTAGGGAATGCTGTACTTTGCACATATGCCTTCCACGATGTCTGGCCAGTCGGCATTGCTCCCGTATTCGGGCGATATGAATACGAACAGGGCGGAATGTCTTTTTACTTCGCAAATGAATTGCTCAAAATAACGGATTTTGACAGGATCTGTTTCGTTTTTCTTTGCGGTGGATTTTGACGGCTCGTAAGTCATCGTATCGTATAAAGGCATGTAGCCGTTATCGGAAGATACGGCTCGATCCGATAGATTATCCATTAGAATGCTCAGGAATTTCGAATTGAACCGGTAGGAATTCGACATCATTTTCCAACGTTCGGACGGATTTATGTCCCAGAATAATGAATCGACTCCCGGATATTGATAATACGGCCGCAAGGGAGCCAAGTATTTGCAATTGTCGTTTCTAAACAGATCGAATGTAGGCTGGATGTCCAGTATGACGATTTTGGGATAGTACCGGGCCGTAATCGTTTTTAGCTTTCCATACCCGTATATGATGCCGTTGCCGTCCATTCCGCAGTTATAGCAACTCATGTCCAATGAATCGGACAATATCGAAGGGACGTAGTGATGAGCGGCCCGCGACGAGCCGAAAATCAGGATGTTTGCATCGACTTCGTCGGATATGAAATTATCCCGTTTTGTATATCCGCCGGTTGCATGGACTGTCAGATAACCGAAGATTTTGCCCAGACCGAAGTCGAGCAGACCGCATAACGCAAGAAATATGGCCGATTTGATCAGAAAATTCCGCATGCGTTAGAAGTTTACATAAATGAATTGTCCGGAATCCAATACGCCTGTCAGAAGGATTAGAAAGATAGGAACTCCACCTGATTGCTATGTTTCTGTTTTCGAAGAAGAGAAACCGGCGTGGGAAGAATTCGTCGCGCATGTCTTTAAAAAACAATATGCAGACGGCGACGAGCATGTAGATCATATTGCTGTTGTTTGATAAAAACAGGGTAGTCCCGAAATCCGTGAATATTTTGCCGATGACCTTGCATGCGTCCGTTATCGAGGGCATCCGGAAAAATATCCATGCGAAGTTGACGATAAGGAATGTGATGATAATACGAAGCCGGCGATTCCCCCCCCCTTCATACTTCTGAAGACGCAATGCCTTTTCGGCTATTTGCGCGACTCCGTGAATAATTCCCCATATGATGAATGTCCAATTCGCGCCGTGCCAGATTCCGGAGACCAGAAAAGTCGCGAAAATATTCCAATAGGTGCGTAATTTGCTGCATCTGCTGCCGCCCAGCGGAATGTATACGTAATCACGGAGCCAGATGGACAGCGAAATGTGCCATCGGTGCCAGAAGTCGGTTATGCTGGTTGCGAAATAGGGGCGGTTGAAGTTATTGATCAGATCGAATCCCAAGACTTTGGCTACTCCGATAGCCATTAACGAATAACCTGCAAAGTCTCCGTATATTTGCAGCGAATAACACAAACTGGCGACGAACAGAGAGAACCCCGTCTGGTAGGTGTAATTGTCATAAATGCTGTCTACGTACAGACCTAATCGGTCTGCTAACACGACTTTTAGAAACAAGCCCCATAACAACAGTTTCAACCCCTGTGTCGCTTTGTCGGCATCGAAAGTTTTGAGACTTTTGATTTGCGGCAGCAGGTCCTTCGCCTTGCTGATAGGACCCGAAGCTATTTGCGGAAAAAATGAAATGAACAGTGCATAGTCCCGGAGGTTGCGTTCGCAGTCGGTCCGTCTGTAATATACGTCCGCCAGATATCCGTATGCCTGAAATGAAAAGAAGGATATGCCGATGGGAACGGCCCAATGCATTGTATTTATTTCGATGCGCAGGTGGAGGGTCGTCAATATATCGTATACGATATTATTTATAAAATTGTAGTATTTGAAGAAAAGCAGCGGCAGCAAGGTCAAAATTCCTGCGACGGTCATTTTTAGCTTGTTCTTGGGGCTGTTGCGGGATATATAACGAGCGCCGGTATAGGTCGTCAGAGTTACCCACAAGAGGATCAATGCGTATACGGGCACCCAGTTCATATAGACTGCATAGCTTATCAGCAATAGAAGCCAGCTGCGCCATTTTATCGGACAGAGATAATATGCGGCGAAGATTGTTGGGAATGCAAGTAGAAATACAAATGAATTGAACAGCATGCTGAGGCTCTCTAGTTAGGCGTTGCGTCTGATATGTCGGAAATGGTATTTTACTGTTTTTGAATTGATTTTTTATAGATGTCCGTCAATAATTGCGCAGAATGGACGTTTGTCAGGTTGTCCCGGTAGCCGATGCAGTTTTTGACATAAAAGGAGTTGTTGTCGATGATTTCTTTTAGCTCGTCTACTCCCCATTGATTCTTGGCTATTCCCAGCTTATTCGCTTGGATGTAGCCGGCTGAAGCCGGTTGAGTGTTTGTCAGAATCGGGGTCCCTGAAACGATGGATTCCGGAATGGAAACCATATTCAGATCTTTTCGCGTATTGATAAGAAAGCAAAGAGATTCTCGGATATATTTATTCAGTGTTTGCTGAGGTAAAAATCCGAGAAATCGGACACTTTCCGAGAGTTTTAATTCCGACACTAATTTTTTTAAATTTGCTTCTTCTTCACCTCGCCCGGCTATCAACAATTTAATGTCTTCATATGCTTCCATTTCATGGAATCGCTGGAAAATCCGAATTATTCCGTCGATATTTTTTCGGTGAATCAATTGGGACGAACTGATTATTTGGCGTTCTTTTTTTTCGGAATAGGTGAATTTATCGACATTAATTCCATGATCAACGATTTGCTTTACTGTTTGCGGCATATATTTGCTAATAAATTTGTAAGCAGGCTCTGAGCGGGGAGCTACTGCTGCAATCCGTTGCATGAATAAGCGAACAATGACATTATGCCATATTTTCGATGGAAGTCGATGGAATTTGTTTTGATGATCGGTCAGTTCTTGCCAAATTATAGTTTTTTCGGGACAGATTCTTGCTGCTAATAAAGACTGGAACGAAAATACTTCACTGGAGATCAGCAAATCGAATGATTTTTCATTTTCTTTGATATATGGCCATAGCTCAGGAGAAAAGGGCAACATAGCCGGCGGGAAAAGTTTTTTGCACTTGGATTTGAAAAAAAGAATTTCGAAATCATACGCTTCTTTTTCCGCAGGAGCATACTCTTCGGCGGCGGCTAATGTTACATCGTGTCCCAGTCGTTTGAATCCTAGACACATGTTGTAAATCATCGTGTCTTTTATGGATTTGACTTGCGGAATTACATTGTTGTCCGCCGTAAAAAGGATCGGATTCAATATCAATACCTTCATGGCATCACATCTGTTTGTTCGCAGGGGATGAGTACAGATTTATATAGTCTTGTTCCAATATATTCTCTGAATAGAATTCTGGATACAGATTCGCATTTGTGCTGGCGCTGCCGGAATCCAATGCCTGCTGCAGCTTGTCGGCCAGATCTTCGACATTTCCGGCTTTGAAGAACAGCGAGTCCCGGTTGGCGTATTCTTTGAAAAAAGGCACGTCTGACATCACGACTTTCTTCCTGAAATAGAACGCAAGGGAAAGCACGCCCGACATGGTGGCCGAACGATACGGATAAACTACGATTGCGGCTTTGGTGAATAGATCTCGGACTTCGGCATCCTCGATGAACCGGTTCAGTCTGATAATGTTTTTATTGTCGGTTACGTAGTGTCTGCCTTTTCCTGCTATTACCAGCTTGTGCTTGTCGTGGAAGACTTTTTGGTCGTACGCCTCTATCAGCAGATCGACACCTTTGTAGTGATCTACAGTGCCGAAAAACAGAATGTAATCGGATGTGTTTTTCAGCTCCTCTATTTGTTTCCTTCCATTTTTTATCATTTGGGTTACTAAGGAAGGAAAATGATTGAATACAACGCGCTTATTCGGGTAACTTTCTTTTAAAGCTATATACTGATGTCGTGATGATGTCGTTAGATTCGGAATGATCTTCAGGTAAGTGCGTGTACACCATATGACGTATTTGTGCAAGAGTCTGCCCGGAAAAGTCATTGTGTCCGATTCGTGTTGATTCAGGTCATGAACCGTATAGTACAACCGCTCTTTAGGGTGTTGGCATAGAATATAAAAAAATAGACAGAAGTCTCCTGTCAGCAGATGAATTGCATCTATTTTGTGTGTTTTCGCAGTTCTTTTTATCGTGTCTATGATTCTTGCCGGATATATTTTGTATATTAACTTGAGAAGTTTGGAGCGGGGATATTCTATGTATTCGATATGCTCGACTTCCTTCAGGTAGTTGCGGTAAGATCGTTTTCCGGAATTGACAACCACAGCGTATATCTCGAATTCATTGCTTTTCGATAATGCATTTATGACAGAGGATGTGTATGGAATCATCCCCGGTGCAGACTCTGTGGCGATAAATAGGATTCGCTTCATTTGATGGATGTGCGCTTCCGTGCTGTTATTCGTTGCTGTGACGTTTATAATTCAAAAAGGTGCGGAAATTGCTCCGGATTCGCTGCCATGTTATCTTATGCCGATTTGTCCATAGGCTCTCTGCAAGAAAGGCGATATTGTTTCGGCAACCGTATTTTTTCAAGCTTTTCACGCTTACTCCGATCTGTTTGTCTGTCATGACATCGGGATACATGTAATATGTCGTGTCGGGGGACAAGCGGTCGGCCGAGTATTTCATGGGACGGCAGAAAAAATGGATATACAGAAATTCATCGCGGTGAATTCTGTCTTTTTGCAGGTAGTTTCTATATAACCTGCCGTCTTCCCATGTGAATATTTGATATTTGTTTTTATCCTTTTCCGAGGCGGGAAAATGACCCAGAACGAATCCCGGTTCATATTTTTCCAGATCTGCGAAGACCACTTCGTCGAAATACGGAATGTTCAGATACCGGTAAATCGCATCCATCCCGTTTTCATCGAAGCTATAGTTGCTTCTGCCGCTGAATACGTCTTTGTAATTGATTTCTCCGGGGACGATCCGCTTGTAACGGGCGTTTACTTCCGGCGTGTTCTTATACAGTGTGGAATGCCCCAAAAAGCCGAGCCGCTCATATTTATTTAGGTTGTTTTCCGAATAAAATGTCCGTATATTTCCCCACATCAGATCAATGTCGCAATGTCCCCAGAAATCATATCCGGAAAGTTCTTCTGCGAAGATTTCTCCATATGCCGGCTTGAAGAGCGATAATCGCCACGGCCTGTCGATCACGGTTTCAAAATCGAACCAAGCCTTTATCCGTTGTTTGACCTCTTCGTAATTACAGTATTGGACGTGTACGTTCGTTGGAAATTCATAAGGCGTTCTGTCGTCAGTCAGTATTTTCCAATTTACGGTCGGATTTTGCGCACAGCTTAATAGATAAAGTGCAAAATTCTTCGGTAATTTCCCGAAATAGGGGATTATATAACAGATTGTCTTCATTGTTTGTCGATATCGAACTGAACGGGTTTTATTTTCAAAAGAGCAGCAACGGAATAATCCGTAGTTTTGCCCCTGAAATTGCTGCTGAACAATTCCGCTTTTTTCATGGATTCTTCGAATGTACCTATGATTTTTGCCGGGACGCCTCCCACTACACTGCCGGCGGGGACGTCCTTTGTAACGACGGAGCCAGCCGCGACGATCGAATTTTCACCAATGGTCACACCGTACATGATCGTACTTCCCCCCCCCACGAAAACATTACTATGGATTTCTATTTTGCCGTATTGACAATAAAAGCGGTTGGAGCCGGTGGCCCTGTTGAATACGCTGCATGTCATGCTGTGGGTGATTAATCGGCAGCCGGCGGCGATGCGTACGTTATCGTGCAGGCAGACAAGAAACGGTTCCGCCGGAAGGATATTCGTTTTGAAGCTGCAGTTTTCTCCGATATGATGAAATATGCGGTGCTTTTTCAGCCATTGTGCTTTTTTCTCTCCGTCAGCTATTAACAACACGGCGAGTTTGACCCAATACCTTTTGAGTGTGTCCGATGTTATCATGTTTAGAGCGTCTATAGTATAGTTCGTACAGATAAAATAATAACCCATGGAAGAAGAAGGAACCTACTCGATAGAATTCTACGGTAGTGAAACTTGACAGCAGCAGAAAAATATAGAAGAATTTCAAAAAGAGAATGTTGTCGTCGCATTTTCTTCTGATGATCCGCAAGACGGGGAAGAGAAGGGCCAATACGGCCGGAATCCCGATCATCCAGCTCAGTCCGACGATCCCCCAGTCCTGCCATCCGTTATACGGTCCTAATGCAGGATCGACAGTATAGAACGGCTGACCGTATTTTGTTCTGGGGTTGGGGATTCCGCTTCCGAATACATATTCGACCGGAGATTTGAAGTGCTCTTTTGTAAAATAGTTGAACTGGATGACTCGTATGTAATCCTCATTGGCGAATGTGGCGCCCGCTTCCTGCCGCTTCATCATGTTGTTTATGGAGTTCTGAACGACCGAAGTTTGGGAGAGAACGCCTATGACGATAAGGAACAGAAGCATATATTTTACACTGGCGATTTTCTTTACCGAGTAGGTAAATAGGCCCAATGCCAATAATATGGCAGCCATCTGGGTCCTGAATCCTGCTATAAAAAGGACGAAGAACGCAGGCAGTATGTATAATAGGTATTTGGTCTTGCCTGAAAATAAATATTTCCCGTAAAAATAGAATAGACAGATATAGGCGATCAGTTGTCCGTACATGGTAAATCGTCCGATGTCCATATAATCCGTTGCCAAATTGAATATTTTGTCGGGATATATCAGTTGGATTGTGAAGCAGCATAGAAAAATAACGTAGGCGATTGCTAATGCCTTTTCTATCTCTTTTATTGTGTATTTGCCGGATAAAAATATGAAATAAGATATGACCGGGAAAAGTTGCAGGCAAGCTACGGCAGTGAATGTTTTCGATAAACTTTGGTCTTCAAAATGCATGCAAGAGAATGCACTGATAATGAAGAATATGAAATATATGATCAAATACTTCTTAAACATTCCGGGTCTTCTCTCCAGAATGGTTTTTATCATATAATACAAGGCAAAAACAACCGGCAGCAACACAAACTGATAAGGTAAAATTCCCCAGCAGCATGAAAAAAGCAATATCCAGATTATGAGTTTGTTGACATTCGAAATCATCGGCGGTTTGCACTTAGGTCGTTGAACAGTTCTTCCCAATTGTTGACAATCTCTTCTACGCAGAACCTGCGGCAGGAGTGCAGGCCGTTCATTGCCAGTTTTTCCCGAAGGGAGGTGTCTGTCATCAGCTCTTTCATTTTGTTTACATAGCCCGTAAGGTCTTCATTGGAAACGATGATGCCGTTGTATCCGGTTTCGACGATGTCGTGCAGCGACAGGTAGGAATCCATTACAACCGGAACGACACCGCATTGTTGTGCTTCGACCAATGTCATGGGAAACCCTTCGAAGGCGGAGGTCATCATGAAAATGGCGGCCTGTTTGTAATAGGGCTGCGGATTTCGGAAGCCTTCGAACGAAATCCGTTTTAATCCTAACGCCTCCGCCAGTTGTTTATACATGGCCAAATCCGGTCCTTCGCCGACAATCCGGAAGTTCCACTCGTCCAAGCGGGGATCGTTTTCAATAGCGCGCCATATTTTGATTGCCCGCGTTATGCGTTTCTGGATTTCCACCATCCGGCCTACGAGAAGAACGCTCTTCTCTTTCGACTGCAAATCTTCGGGCCGCATTTCGTTCGGGTAAACCAGCGGATTGGGGATGGCACCCAACTGGCTATTTGTATTTTTATAGTTGGCAAATTGCTCGTACTGACGTTGAAAGGCTGGAGAAAGGAAAATATATTTATCCGTATGCGGTAGGAATTTTGTCACCTGCCTGCAACTATGTCTCTTTTTCCAGAATTTATACAGCGAAGTGCATCTTTTTTTCAGGAATCCGTTTATTCCCGTTCCCTCGATCATTGGGGTATAAAGTGCCTGATGGAGACATGTGATGATCTTTGTCTTATACCGTCCCCTTATTCCACGGATATATTCGACTGGCCACCATTGATTGACAAGATAATGGATGTCGTTTTCCTGAATATATTCTTTCAGATAGCCGATTACTTTGTCGGCATCGGGAAAGCGTGTCGTAAACTCGTCGCAGCGGATGTCGGGTATTTGAACGGCCTTTATGGCTGGATCGATGAAAGGCAGGTCGGCCCGCGTATTGTTTTTAAAATACAAGACGGATACATTCCATCCTCGCTTTATCATTTCGTTGGCAAGGCAGATCGTTACGGTTTCTCCGCCGCCGTATACGGGCCACAGACGTAGCAGAAAGGTTATATTCATCAGTCGGATTTTATTGTTCGTCTCTTGCAGTAAGCGCATTTTCGAGGAAGCACATGGATTTTGAACGCATTTCTTCCAGTTTCGCATTTATGGGCTTCCAGTCTATGGATTGTCTTATGGGGCAACTCTCCAATCCGTTTGAATCGGATAGGGTTCTGTTCTCTATCTTGAACAGCTTCAACAGCGACTCGAATCGTGCGACGCCTCTGTTTCTGTTGACGTATAATACGAACGGTTTGTTGAACAGAATGGAAAAAACGCAGCCGTGAAAGGAGTCCGTGAAAATAAAATCGGCATAATACATCGCCTTCAGCCAGTCCGCTACGGATGGCGCTATTCTTTTTTCGAGAGGGGCCAGTCTGTCTTCGGTTTCCGTCGCTGCAAAGTTGTAGTCCATGGCTAAAACTTTCGAGACTTTTTTCAGCGCCGCCAGTTTGTCGTCGGAACGGTCTAATATGAATGCCGTTATTTTGTTTGTGTACTTTTCGGCACCTCCTTCGCCGATGAGTGCTCGATAGTCCGCAGGTGTCAGAAGCATTGTCGGATCTAAAACATGTTCAGCGGTATGGTTGAGATGCCTTTTGCATAATTCCATACCAGAATCTTCCCGTACGCTGACTGCGGTGAACTCCTTTAGCTTCTGGGTGCAGAATCGGGTCTCTTTCTTCGAATATGCCCATTTGTCGATACCGAATGACGCCGCATAGGCAATTAATTTCGCTGTACGGCCGTCGATCGGGGAGAAGTAATAATCTTTGATTTCCTCCATACACCCTTTGCGCCATACCTGATCAGAACCTACGATGTAGGCGTCGCATTTTAAGTCGCGGATGCTTTTGTATGCACTGCTGTTATAATAGACCGGTGAAAAGGGTTGCAGCCATTTGTCGATAAATGGTTGCGTGTGTTGTGTAATTACGGGGTATTCGTCGTAGATTTTCTTGTCGTAGAAAACGCAGGCAGGTTTTCTGAATATGTATTTTTTGACACTTCGTTTTAAGATGTTCCAGCCGTTGAACCGCTTTTTTTTAACGAGACGGCGAATGAGTATGACTTCGTGCCCTTGCCGCGTCAATACCGTTTTCAGCGCATATGCCTGCAATATGCTACCGTATCCTGTTTCCAAGGGCAAGGTCAGCAAGCCGATTCGCATATCTTTTGATTTTGTTTATTAGTCTCAGTTTTTTGCTCTGCCGGTGCAGCGAAGACTTTGCAACCGCCTTATAAAAAGTATCTCTTCTCGGATCCTTGATAAGACTGGCGGTGATCATCGGATTTTGTTTGATGACTTTCTCATAGGATTGCTCCGAACGTAATGTGCCGGTAATATATTTGCTGCCTTGATCCGTATTGATCAGCAACAGACTTATACCGTTGTTGTCATCCGGAAAGTCCTTGGTGCCGCGGAATCCCCAAAAATCGCCGAGTGTGATGTCGCTGCCGCTTTTCAGTTCTTTTGCCGGACAGGCGTAGCATGAATATCTTTCGGTCACATGCGACAGGAAGCAGTAAAAGAATGGATCTTTATAGTGTATTCTGGACACGTCTGCCGTCTCCGGAAGACCGGACCCGGTCTCTCTGCGGAATGAGAACCGCAAACTGAAATACTGCCATCCGGTCGTCTTGTCCCTGAAATTGATGCCCGTAATTTGGGATGTGGACCGCAACTCGGAATTTGGATGTCGGCCCCCCCCGTCGCTATTATTTCATGTAAATATTGTCGCCAGATTTCGGGGCTGGGAACACCGTGGCAAACTAAATCTACAGTCAATAGATTTTCATATTCTTTTGCCAAAAAAAGCTTTAAACCTCTTATTTGACAGGGAGTGCCCGAAAAGAGCACCGGACGGCCGGATTCCAGAAATTCTTTCGCCTGCCGGTAAGTGCGGCCGATACGGCTTTGCACATACTTGCTGCCCCGCATGGCCGCGAGTCCTTCGAGCGTTTCGGTACAGGCGTGTTCTACAGCCCAATTCTCGTCGAAACGGGCACCGAAAACCACGCCGTTCTTCTGAATGATCTGTTCCGCAATGTGGGTGAAGATACCTCCTGAAGAACTTTGCAGCCGAATCCGAGTCTTTGTGTTTTTTGCCGCATATACATGGAGCGGCTTCCGCTTTTCGCCCTGATTGAGTACCGGACATACTTTTTCGCACAAGCCGCAATCTATACATTTCGACGTGTCTGTTTGCGGATAAAGAAATCCTTCCTCGTCT
>ERZ827458.51-NODE-51-length-216549-cov-34.612483_pt1 | contig 216549 bp, 201 predicted proteins | sample MGYA00519706_ERZ827458 | MGnify/ENA primary metagenome ERZ827458 (study PRJEB31778, sample SAMEA3449309) | human gut metagenome | biome: human gut; feature: human-associated habitat; material: faeces | place: United Kingdom | collected 2010/2012 ... | reverse complement strand
TTTATTTGTGAATACTTAAAATTTGCACTGCCTCCTATGCTTCTTAATGAACCCATATCTTCTACTTGTAAATCTCTAAAATCAGCATTGCCTCCTATGCTTCTTAACGAACCTAAATTTTTTATTTGTGAGCCTCTAAAATCTGCATCACCAAATATTATTTTATATGGTACTGTGGTTAATTGAGTTTCCGCAAAATTCACATCTCCGAATGTAATTTCTTCTTCACTACATGAATAATATTCTGCTACTACACCCTTTATTTTTTCTAATCTATCTTTTAAGGCTTTTTTATTTGAGTTTTCTCCTCCCTGATTTCTATAATCCTTTTTTAAATAGTCTTCTATAAATTTTGGAACATCTTCTACTTTAAATTCTCCATTATCTATTTTTCTTGCATATTCTATTAATCTTTTATTCCATTCTTCTTTTTCTAGCCATTCTTTACCATTCTCTATATCTTTATTGTTTTCCAAAAAAGATATTGCTACATCTCTATATTCTTCTTCTAATTCTTGTGCATTTCCATTCTTTATTCCTCTTACTTCATCTATTGTATCCCCTCTCGTTTTTACTGCGATATGTGGTTTTCCTGTATTATCTACAAATACATAAAAATCACCTTCTGCTAACTGAGATGATGCAAGTTGTTTTGTACACCATGGTGTATCTTGTACTAATGCCGCTAATTCACTAGCATTTTTTAAGTATTCTTCCGGATTTGTATTTTTCCCTTCAAATTTTATCCATTTTCCTTTTCCATATGTGTCTACTCCATCAAGCATTATTCCACTTTTTGATGCAATTGTATCTTTATATACTTCTACTGCTGCAAAATATAGGTTCGCAAAATTTTTATATTCTTCTATATTTTTTACATTTTCATATATAAATTTTAGTGTCTGTTCATTTAGTATCATATGACCGCCTATGCTTTTTTTCATATCTCTGTTTTTTATTATTGTTTTTTGTCCATTTGATTTATTGTCTTTATCTAACTTATACACTTTTGTTAATGTTTCTCTAAGCATCATACTTTTAAATGCTGGTTCCATATCTAATCCATTTATTAAATCCACTATATGTTTATATTCTTCATATAGTTGTTTGCTAGTTTCTTCTGCTATTTTTTTATATCCCATTTCTGGATTTTCTTCCAATCTTGTTGTATCTTCTCCTCTTGCTTTTAATGCTTTTATTTCACTTTCATATTCTCTTATTACTTCTGGACTATATGGGTCTATTTGCATTGTTGTTTTGTCTAATTTGCTTAACTCATTTAAATATTTTTCTATGTCTTCTCTTATTTTTTCTACTCTATCTTTCCCTTGTGGTAATATTTTGTCTTTTCCATCATAATAATTCAGTACAAATATTTTTTCCCACTCACTCAACTTCATATTTTTTATATTTCCTGTTAATGATAGATTTAAATATCTTTTTTCTGCCAGTTTTTGTTGTACTTCCCCTAAAAATATATCACCAACTTTTAGTCCTTCTTCGTACACAATACTTGAATTGTCTGTCATTATGTCTATTACAATTTCATTGTCTAGTACTCCTGCATTTATTTCTTCTTTTGAATATATGCCCCAATATCTTAATTCATACTCTTTTCTTATATTTGGTAACTCTTCAGCGTTTTTTTCTAATATGTCTTTTTTTACTTTTTCAAATTCAGGAGTTCCTTCAAAAAAATGCAACAATTCATGTTTGTTGGTCTTTTCATAATCTTGGTTTATGCTTGTATTTATATATATTGTATTTCCCAAAGCATACCCTAATGTACTTTCCCCTGTTATGAACTCTGTTCTTATACCAAATTGATTATTGAAATCTATTATTTTTTGTTTGGTTTCTTCATTCATTTTTTAACAGCTCCTTTATCTCTTCTTCTGTTTTTCCTTCTTTTAAATATTGTCTTATTAATTCTTGACATCTTTCATATTCTTCCTTCTTTTCCTCTGGTATTCTAACCATCTTTCCATCGTATGATTTTACTGTTATCATATGTTTCACCTCTCATTTTTATTTTGTATTTCAATATTATCATTTCTCTAAATTAATTTCAATGCATTTTCAAGTGTAATTAATATTCTATACTTTCAAAAATATTCTTGAACAATATCTACAAGCAATAAAATAAATACTTTATTTAAATTTTATTTTTCAACCTCTTAATTATATATCTTGTCTTTTGTAACATTTTGTCATAAAAAGTAACCTTATAAAAAATGCAGACATATAATATATTATAATTTAAAGAAAGGAAGTATAAATTTATGGAATGCGAGAAAAATATGTGCCCTGTTATAAAGTTAGATGGTGTACTTGCTACTGGTAAGCAATTTGACTTAGATATAACATTACCAGAAGATAATAGATCTGTAATTTATGGTGTTGTAAGTGATAGCTGTCACAATCCAGTTTGTGATGCTGTTGTTAAACTTGTGGAAGTTGTTAATGATTGTGGAAAAGAAGAAAGAAGACCTGTGTCTCATACTTTTACTGATGAACACGGTGAATTTGTTTTTGGCCCTCTTTGTGCAAATAAATTTTATGAAATAGTCATCTGGGTTGACGAGGTAAAACATTGTAAAATATGTACTTCTTGTAAGCATGAAGGTAGATGTTTGCAAGGTATAAAATTAGAATGTCCTCCTTGCGATATGCATCATAAAAAACCTTGTGATAAACATGAAAACAATACTTGTGAAAAACCTTGTGATGATTTTTGTGAAAAACACTGTGATAGACCAGAAGAAAAACCATGTGATAAACCATGGGATAAAAGACCATGTAAATGCTTTGATAAACCTTGCTGTAGATAGTTTTAAACCCTACGTCTTTTTATAGGACGTAGGGAATTTTTTGGAGGCGACACCCGGATTTGAACCGGGGATCAGAGTTTTGCAGACTCGTGCCTTACCACTTGGCTATGTCGCCTTTTATTTTATATAAATTATTGCGATACTTTCGTATCGCACTTTTGGAGCGAAAGACGGGACTCGAACCCGCGACATCAACCTTGGCAAGGTTGCACTCTACCAACTGAGCTACTTTCGCATAGCTATTAATTATAATAGCAAATTTATTGCCAAAAGTCAATATATAACCTTTAAAATTTGATAAAAATAATCTTTTATTTCTTTTTTTCTTATAGCTCTTTCTACTAATATATCTATTGTTTGTATTGTTTCCTCTCTCACTTTTACCTTTAATGTTCCTATTTTTTTGTTTGCTTCTACCGGAGCTTCTAAGTACATTAAACAGTTTGCTTCTATATTAATATTATCTATATCTGCATTTCTTATGGCTCTTTTGGTATATTTAAATTCACCTAATTTAATTGTTGCATTTTCTAATATGCCCTTATTAACTATTATTGCTTTTTCTCTTATATTTTTCCATTCTTCAAATTTCTGATTTATTATATTTTCTATGTTCATTACCTTATAATTTTTATATGCATAATTTATTAAATTTATGCTATCTGTTGTTCTTATTTTTTTAGTGTCTGCTCCTAAAACTATTGTTATAATGTCTAATTCTCCCCTTTTGCATGATGTAACTAAACACCTTCCTGCCCCATTTGTAAATCCAGTTTTTACTCCATAAACACCGTCAAGGCTTCCTAATAATTCATTTGTGTTACTTATTACCTTGTTATATCCGTTTATTGTTACATTATATTCTTTTGTTGCAACAATATTCCTAAATTTTTCTATTTTTAGTGCATAATCAGTAATTTTAGCAAGCTCAAGTGCAGTAGTGTAGTGTTCTTCATTATCTAATCCATGTGGTACTGCAAAATGCGTGTTTTTTAATCCCAATTCTTTTGCTTTGGCATTCATTAAGTCTGCGAACTTCTCTACACCATCACCAATATGTTCTGCTAAAGCTATTGCCGCATCATTTCCGGACTCTAACATTAGTCCCATTAATAAATCATTTACTGTTATTTTGTCATTGGTTTTCAAGCCTAATCTTGACCCGCCGGTTCCTGCTGCTTTTTTACTTACTGTAACAGTATCACTTAAATTACCCTTTTCTAAAACAATTAAACTTGTCATTATCTTTGTAGTACTTGCCATCTTTGCTTTTCTATAACCATTTTTTTCATAAATCACTTCCCCAGATGCCCTATCATATATCAAGGCAATTCTAGAACTGGTTTTTGGCATATCAACTTCAGCACTTGTTACCTGTAATATTTCATTTATATTAATATCTTCTTCATCTTCTGTATTTGCCTTTACCATATTAAAAAATAAACATATTATAAGTAATAAAATTATACCGGCTTTTTTTAGCCTTTTTATCTTCATAAAAAATCACCTTTTAAATTATATTTTATAAGGTGATTTTTTATGAATTTTTATGGGTGAGCTTCCTCATTGTCTCGTGCTAGCATACACTCATCTCTTACTATTGCAATCGCTTCCTCTGCTAGTCTTGCTCTTTCTTCCGGACTAATCTCAGGTAAACTTGCATCAATGCAATTATATACTCTTGCTACAATCTCATCTCTACTCAAGTCTTCTCCACTTTTTAAAACCTCTTCAGCTATTAAATTTGCGTTTAAAGTATCCGAAACTTCTCCTTTTTTGTGTTCGTCACTAACACTAATACAATCATTTATATTTATTCTATTTGTTTCTCCTTCTTCTCCTCTTTTATTATCTAATTCGTAACAGATTGTTACTACTTGTTTTCCACTAGCTTTCTCTACTAAATTTTCCACATTTGCATTTATAGTTATATCCTGGTTTCCATTTGTTGCTAATGTTCTTGATATAGAGCGTTTATATCCTAATTGGTCAAGTGATATATTTTCTACTACTGGTTTATATTCGCCATTTTCATCCATTATAATTCCTATAGCTCTATTTGGTTTTGATGGATCGTAAAATCTTCCTTGTAGGTTGGCCTCTATAATATTTCCGTTGATATCAATAAAATTAGTTGTCATATTTTCATTCTTGTCTGTTTCTCTTACTCCATGAACTGGTTTATACCCATCATTTTCTTTATTTACAAATTGAACACTTCCGTCTGACATTGTTAACATTATTGGATAACCTATAGAATCTTGATTATTCAATATACTAATTGCCGTTCTATCTGTTATTACATTTACTCGAACAATTTGTTCTTCATCTACTCCTAAACTTTTTGAAACTTCTACTTTTAATGTTTCTTCATCCATTTGCTCTTGTTTTGTTTGTTTTGTTTGTTTTTCTTGTATGTTTGTATGTTCTTCTATTATTTTTTCTACTTCTTTATTACTTAATCCTTCAATTTCTTCTCCTGGTATTAACTCATCAAATTCATTGTAGTCTAACAATTCGTCAAGTGTAATTTGTCTCTTATCAATTCCTAATTGTTCATATCTTTCCTTACCTAGACTCTCTTGTAATTTTTGTTTGTATTCCTCAACAAATTGTATATTACCATCTTTATCAATTATCCCAATTCTTTCATTCTGCCTGTTAAAAATTTGCTTTTCTATAATTTCTTGTCCATCTTCTATAGTCGATGTTTCAACAATAATAACATCTTCTGAGTACCCCATTTTTCCATCTTTTGCAGGTATTATTGCGCATTGCCTTGCATAGCTAATTTTCGTTTTTCCCATCATTCTTTCCTCCTCTTTACTACTTTTCAATGTTTTTTTTAGTAATTTCTTTGAAGTGTGGGCGATTAAAATTGTCCCTACATTTTTCATAGATTACTTTACACTATTTTCACTACATAGAAAGTTTTAATTCAAAACTATAAGAATCAATTGCATTTTCCTTTTCCACTCTCATTTGTTCCGTATCCTCTTTATATTCTTTAATAATATAAACTGTATCAAAAATAATACTTTCTGTTTTTTCTGTTTCGTCATACCATTTTGTAAATGTTAGTTCATAGGTACGTTTCTGGTCAGGAAAAACAATAACTCCATTCATTGGCAATTCCTGTACGTTTCTTGTCTCTGACCCCATTTTTATAAAGATTTCTTGTGGTTTTGAAGTGTCTGCAATATTTAATACATAATCAGATTTATTGCTAACTGTCATAGTATAAATTTCTCTATCATCCATAACTAGTACTTTATCAACTGTTAATTTCATATATTCGTCTTCAAATAAAGCATCCACCTTTTTTTCTTTTATAAATCCACCTATAGACAAATATAGTTTATCCTCTATGCTTTCAATTGCAACTTTTTCCTCATAATATACTAATTGCTTTTCATCTGTTAATCCTGTTGCCAAAATATCATTTAATATTCTCAAATTATATATATATACATTATCATTAACTGAATAATTCTGTATATTATATATCTTTTTTTGATCAAACACTACTTTTGTATATTTTTCAAAATCTTCTTGTGTTGGATATAAATTTTTCTTACATCCTTCACTTAACATGTTATATGCTTCTTCATATTCTTGGTTATTGCAATAATTTACATATTCATTAAATATCTTGTTTATAGGCTCTTGTAAATCCTTAGGTACTTCTTTATCTTCGTTCATTATAGAAATATGTGGCTCGTATGTGGTAATTGGAATAGGTTCTGTTTTCATATTTCCCAATAAATAATTTATAATAAGCATAATTATCCATAATATTAATACTATACCTGCATTTTTCCATATCTTTTTAAATATTTCTTTTATTTTTATTCTAAAATTAGTTCTAAATTTATAAAACAAGTATCTCCCTCCTATCTAACCTGGAAAGATAACACGTAATCAAGAAAATTATTTTCTTTAATTATGTATTTTTGCTCTTTTTCTATAATCTCATTTGTTAAAAGATTATAAATGTTTACTGTCAGTATATAATATTCTCCCTGTCTGCTCATATCATTGTATTCCACACTCATAAAATCCGGATACTTTTGCTTCACATATTTTTCAAATTCCTCTAACGTAGGAAAATAGTTATTTCTATATTCCTCATAAAGTAAATTATAAGCTTTTTCGTAATTCTTTTCTTCTATATATGTTATATATTTTGAAAAATAATATTGCATTCTTTGCTTTTCTTTCATTTTTTTTACTTCTTTAAGTTCTGTCTCTGCCATCTCCACATCTGTCTTCTTATCTGTAATTTTCTTTATTTCTTCATTTCTTTTTGCAATAATCTCTTCATACTCTTTTTTTACTTTATTGTTAGCATACACAGGAGCTAAAAGTTTGTTTGAAAGTAAGCTTATGTTGACTCCTATTAATATCAATAATACAATAGTTAGCATTATTGCTATAATATCTAGTTTCTTTTTTCTTTTCAATTATAGTTCCTCCTTTACAGGTATAAACTTTATAATTGGTTCTTCTAAATTATCTTTGTTACTTACATACACATTAAACTTTATTGTTATATCTTCATAGTAAATTTCTAGCAAAAATGTAATATATGTGTTTTTGTCTATAATACTATTTTCTACTAATTTACCACTTGTATATTTTTTTTGTGTTATATCATACTTTTTTAATAAATTTACTAATATCTCTAAATCTGCTTCTTCTGTTATTCCAATATTCAATTGTATTTCAGATAAATTCTTTTTATAATATTCAGCAATATTTTCTTTCTCAATATCTTTAGTATCTTGATACAGTTTATTAAAATAAGTTTCTATTAAATTGGTATATGTTGTCAATACATATGTTGTATCTATTTCTCCTTTGTACTTTTCTTTTAAAAGATTATAATTATCAAAATATATTATTTTAATATCTCTATATGAATCAAAATATCCCATTTGTTCTGCATATTGTTGCAATGTGTATGTAGGCGTTTTTTTCATAAAGAACATTATATATATTCCCATTATTATATTTATTAAGATTAATATACTTACTATAATTTTATATTTTGACAATAGTTTCACTCCTTTGTTTATGCAAATTGATCTATTAATACTGATGTATCTATATATTTTTGCGCATCTAATGTATTATGATATTTGTCTCTTAATATTACATTTATATCTTTTTCTGTAGTTGTTGCTATTTGCTGGCCTACATAAACAACATCTCCAATTTTCATATTTGCATTTGTAGAAATATTAGATATATGTATTAAATTTCCTTCATCTGATTTAATAGTTATAGTATTATCATTCACTGCTACAACTTCTCCATTACAGGTTGAGCAAACATTTTCTCCATAATTAAAACCTGTGCTTCCTATACTCCTTGCAGCTATATTCATGCTCAAGTCATCTAAAGTAGATGTATTAGCTGTTGGAATATAGTCTTCTACATCTTCTATTATTCCTCTATTTATATACTTTGACCAGTCATCAGTTCCATATTCATTTGGCTTAACTTGTGAGTTTTCTCCTTTTTCAATAACATTTCCTTCCCCATCTAGTATTACCCAGCCTCTTACTCTATTTCTCCAATCCTTATACATATTTCCTTTTTCAATCATTTCAGCCAATGCTTCCTTGTCTGTTGCTTGGCTGTATTCGCTCTCTTCTTCTAAATCGAAGTTATAGTAAGCTAATATTTCTTTTAAATCCCTTAAATTATATTCTGCTTGTTCTGTTTCTACTTCTTGCAATAATTGAATTCCACTATTTATAGAACTAAACCAATTTATATTTCTTTTATCTGTATAATATGGTAAATTATTTGGGTCAACATTTTGTTTAGCTTTCTCTATATCTTCGCTATTACTATACATTCCTTTAAATATATGATACTTGTTTTTATTAATAAGATCTATAATTTTGGGACATTTGTCTACATAGTACGGAAGCTTTGTTTGCTTAATTCCTGAACTAAAGCTGTAATACACTTTTAAATGTTTATCTAAATCCTCCATAGCAAAATCAGCTATAGAATCGACTTTTCCTTTTCCTTCCTTCCACCATTCCTCTGAAATTATTCTTTCAACAGGTTCTGTTGTCTCATAGCAGTTAATTTCACTATTATCATCTTTAAATACTAAATCTCTAAACCAGTTATTTTTGACACTTACAATATATGGGTATCCCATAGTTCTTCCCTTTTCAATTGTACTGTCCAACATATAATTTACAAATGCAGAACTAAATGTTGTTGAGCCTTTTCCATTATCCCAATTTATTGTAACTTCTTGGTCTTGTCCGTTACCACTAATGTTATTTAATATTTTAGCTTTTACATCTTTTATAACTGTTTTTCCATTTTCCGTCCAGTCAAATTTTCTTATTCCGCTCTTGCTCATAAAAATTAACAACAACTTTTACTCTGTCATTTGCATCTCCTGCTAATTCCATAACAAATTCTGGAGCAAGCGTACCTATGTGTAGACACACTAAAAATTCATATGCCATTCCATATTTTGCATTCCATGATTCAAGGTTTACCTTTACATGTGTATCACCTTTAGTTACTGTTAAAGTATGTTCTTTCGAATTAAATGCAATATTGTCAAATATTGTATCCCAAAGTCCATCATTTTCATGTCCTTCTTGCACTACCATTCCACCATATGTTCCATTTATATATGACCTAAGTGATGCTACTAAATACTTTCTTATTGGTTCTGACTTTATTTTATTTATTGGATCTTTTTGTTCGGCTCCACTTTTTTCTCCTTCTGCCTCATCCTCAGTAGTATCCCTCTCTATAAGGTCTTTTTTATTAGATGAACCTTCTTCTATAAGCTCTCCATTTTCGTTATACCACTTATTCCACGGTTCTCCCTCATTTTTGTTTGTAGTATTATACTCTGTTTTTACAAAACCCATTCCTACCAAATCATACCCCATTTGTTCTAAATATGATGCTGCATTTTTCACCTGTTCATCATTTATCTTTGCCTCTGCTTGGTCTCCTGTAAATACTGTTTCTAAAGCGTCCCACACACCTTGTAAAAAACCTTTTATCTTTCCTATTATCATATCACCCATAATACTGAAAAAACTTATAATACCTATTAAAAAGATTATCGCTACTATTACAAGTATAGCAATTAAAACTGGTGGAGATGCTGCTATCCCCGCTTTTGCCGCAACTTTTGTTCCCGCTTTTGCTGCAGCTTTTGCCCCCTCTTTTGCTGCCTGTTTTGCTCCTTCTTTTCCTGCTTGCTTTGCTCCTTCTTTTCCTGCTTGCTTTGCTCCTTCTTTTCCTGCCTGCTTTGCTCCTTCTTTTCCTGCCTGCTTGGTGCCTTCCTTTGCGCCTGCTTGTCCTGCTTTTGGAGTTTGCGGTTTTTCTGCTGGTTTTTTATTATCAGTCGGGCTCTGTGGTTCTTTATTATTTTGATTTTTACTATCTTTTTCTTTTTTATTTTCTTTGCTGTCCGGTTTATCACTGTTTTCTTTATCATCTGAATTTTTATCATCTGAATTTTTATCATTTGGTTTATTTTCGTTTTCATTCGGTTTATTATTGTTTTCATTGTCATTATTTTTATCATCATTATCATTTTCTTTGTCATTATCGTCATCATCATCATCGTCGTCGTCGTCTTTATCTTCATCATTATCATCATCATTGTCTTCTTCATCATTTTCATCTTCCGGAGCTTCTTCTTCTTCAGAGCCTCCATCATTCCCATTTTGATTTTTAGGTTCATCATCATCCTCATATTTTGCATTAAGTGCTGCTAATCTTCCCTTTTCAAATCCAGACATATTTTCTTCTTCATCTGGTTCATTTTGTGGATTTTGTCTGTTTCTATCATTTATTTCATTAAGTTTATTATCAATTGAACTATTGCTCATTTTTTTCACCTACCTTTTAATCAGACACATCTGTATTTGGGTCTTCCCAAGGATCTGGTATAGGTTGTTGTCTATATGGATCTACACTAGATTGTTGCAATTTTCTTATTGTATCAGCTATCTTATCATTTGCATCATCTCCATCAACTCCAGATTTTTGATAGCTATTTTGTAAAGCATATAGAGATTTTGCATACATCATCCTGTCATTCCACTGGTAATCATATTCTGTGCTTCTCTTTGTTCTTTTTTTCCATTCTTCTATACTTTCTCCATCTATTTGTTGCATGTCATCTAATTTTTCTGGATCATTTAATAACTCATTTGTATATGCAGTCATTTGCTCATCTGAAAGTCTTGAACTTTCTTGATAATTACAATATGCATTTTTTACAGCCTCTGTTCCTTCTTTAATATTCTTTCTATCTTCTCTTTTCTTTTGTATTATCGTTCCTATTCCATATCCCATCGTTGCGCCCGCTATAGCTCCCTGTCCTGTCATACCGCCTACCATAGCTCCAATTAAGCTACTTTGTACTTTAGCATTGTCTATATATTTTCCTTCAAGAGTTTTTGCTTTGTTATAAAGTTTAGCAACACCTGTATCTTTTACTGTATCTGAAGCTTGTTTAACCACCTGTCCAATTTTTGATCCCTTTATACTGTTTGAAGCACTCTCAATTGCCTGTTGAATTTTTCCTTTCTTTTTGTTTTCTCTTTTATTGTTTCTTAATGTAACATTTGGAGTGTTCTTGTTTCTTGTTCCATTTGTTCTGCTTGCTCCTGATCCGCTTGAGTTTCCAGAACCTCCAGAACCTCCAGAGCCTCCAGAACCTCCAGAGCCTCCTGAACCCCCTGAATTTCCACCTGAGCGATCTTTTGCTTTTGTAACTGGCGCACCAACTTTTTGTGCTTTTCCAACCATACTTTTAATTCCGTTAATTCCTGACATTAATGCCGCACCTGCCATAGCACCTGTTGCAGCTGAACTAGCTTTTTCAAATCCAAATATTTTTCTAACTATACCTTCTGCTTTCATTATGAAAAACATCATCATTACTGACAACAGTATACTTGCCAGCGTCCCTGTACTACATAAATCAATTGCTTGAGAAACAAATACCAAATATATTATACAGTGAAATGGCTGTATTAATATTCCATAAATGAATTCTTTTAACCATGTATCTAATGCTTGTGATTTATTGTCTCCTAACTTGTCTATTGAATAAGTTATAGTTATTAATGGAGCTATTATTATTAAAAATGAAATAGTTAACATACGCTTTATATACATTATTAAAAACATTATTGTGAGTATTACCAAACATATATATACACATAATGCAGCCCATCCTACGGTTGCAAATGGATTCATTGTTTTTATTATTAGCTTGCCTGTAACAGTTACAAAATTAGCAATAGAATAGCTCATTTCTGATACTTCTGCCTTTTCAAATATTTTTACTAATTGACCATTTAAATAAATGGTTCCTCGTATAATAAAATGTAGCATAAACAGTAATATAAGGCTCACAAACCAATTCATTAGCCAGTTTTTATAAACAGCTTTTTTTTCAGCTACTGTTGAAATAGCCATTCTTATGCCTATGTAAACTAAAATACATAATAGTATTATTGCTGCTAGAGTGAACATTGCATAATACCATTTTCTAATATTACTGCGTATTGTTTTAATAGCTTTTCCTCCGGACGGTTCCATTTCAAAAATATTAATATCTGTTAAATTAATTTTATTAAATAATATATGAGCAGGTGTTACAGCTGCGAATTTCCATCCATCTGTAAATCCTTCCGAATATGCTACCAAACTAGTAAGTTGTTGTACTGCATATGGAATTAGAAGCCACTTGACCCTTGTTGTCCATGTTAAAACACCTATAAGTCCATCTACTCCCTTCAAAAGTACATCTGTTGCACCTCGAATAAATTCCATTTCTTCATTAGCTTCTTTACTTTCTTCTTCATCTGTTGCCTTACAACTTATTGTACCAGTTAAAAAATTAAAAAGCATTAAAAATATTAGCATCCATGTTATTAATTTTTTAAATTTCATTTGCATCCACTCCAATTTCTTTATAAATTAATTATCGTGTCTATTAAATCATCCACATTTCCATATAAAGATTTTCCTAGAACTTCTTTTATTTTGTCATTTGCATCTTTTAATATTTCCATTTGTTCAAATACCTCAGCATATCTTTTCATCCCTGCACTATTATGTCTATTCTCTTTTATTCCATTATATATGTAATTTGAAATTGCATCTACACTTTTGTCTCCCGCTTTTTCAAAATCTGCAATTGAAGTTTCATCTACTTCTAATCCCAAATCTTGCATTATATTACGTATTTCATCTGCATTTAGTGAGTTATTCTTCGACTTTTCTTTTACAAGTTTCTTTATTGCTTCTTTTGATGTATTACTTTCAAATGCTTCTTTCATTTTTTGTTTTAATTCTTCTCTTGTTGCATCATCTAGGGCGTCTTGAATTGGATTTGTATCATACTCGTTTTGCCTTTTTTCTTTATCTTCTTGTTTAAGTTCTTGTATTTTTGCGCTTATTATCATTTCTGCTTGTCTAGCTGTGCAAACCGCCTCGTTTCCAGCTTTTACTTTTTTATCTTCTTTTTTCTTGTCTTTTCTATTTATCTCAACTTGTTCTAGCAGTTCATCTGTTAATCCTAATGTAAGTGCAGAACTAGTTATATATGTAAGTTTATATCTTTTTATTTGCTTGTCTTGATATTTTTTTATAAAATCATTTATTTCGTCTTGTGAAGGTTCCCTTCCATTGTTCTTCTTTTTATAGTCTGATATAAATTTATCCATTACCTCTTTAGGTGGTTGTTCTTTGCTCAATGCTTTTTTATACCCCTTTATTGATGCATTAAATCTTTTAAGTCTTCCTCCTCCTACAACACCACTAAATAGCATAGTCATTCCTACTTTGGGACTTACTGCCATAAAAGGTATTGCTAATGTTGCATTAACATATTTTGTTACTATTGTAGCTCCAGATTTAATATCCTTACCAACATATTTCATTTGATGTTTTAAGTTTTTCTTGAATTTTTCAACATTTACGCTGGCTTCTGCTCTTGCAACACCTGCAGTTCTTCCCATTATTTTTTTACTTTGTTGTTTTGCTATCCCATAATTTCTCTTTGAAGATTCAAATCTCTGTTTAGCTTGTGCTGCTGTTTGTCTTGCCATTTCTAATTCTTGTCTTCTTCTTTCTATATAATTATTATCAATAAAATGATTTCCCATTTGGCTTGATTGAAGTACTGCTCCTGTATAGGCGTTTTTAGCTGCTTCTTCGGCTCTCCTTGCCCTTGCATATGTTTCTCTCGCCTGATTATAGTCTTCTCTTGCAGGCGTTTTTATTGCATTACTTTCTTCCCTATCTGCTTTATATGCATTTTTATATTTTGTACCTAATAGTCCTGCAGTTCCTACTAACTCTGCTGCTTTTGTTGCTGCGCTTCCTGCAACTTTTCCAACACCAGATATATATCCTTTTACAACTTTTCCAGCAATTGATGCTCCTGTTATACCAGTTATTGCTCCTTTTAAAGTTTGTGATGCGATATCACCAACATCGCTACTTCCGCCTTCTATTCTAAATATCTTTCTCATTATTTCGTCTGCCTTAAGCATAAAATTAAATGTTACCAATATTAATACTATATTAGGTATTAAATCAAACCCTCCACCATTTCTAATTATATCAAATATAAATCCTATAAATATTGCATAAACTATAGCATGTATCATTTGCAAAAAAACATTATATACATATTCTTTCATCCATGCACCTAAGGATTGGGATTTTCCATCTTTTATTTTGTCTATGGAATATGCTATCGCTATAACAGGTGCAATAAGAGTTAATATTGCTAAATTAAGCAAACGCTTAAAATATATTAACAAAAACTTAACTGAATATATTACTAATGCAACAAATACAATTGTACCTGGTATTGACGCAGAAGCTTTTAACTGCATAATCATTCCAAATAGCTCTGTATCTAAATTTGCAAGGTCTCCAGAAGCCATTGCCATTATGTCTAAAATAGACTGGTTTATGTATATAACAGCTACCATGAAAAAATGTAAAGTAAACAATATTACAACACTAAGAATCCAATTTTGTAGCATACTTTTATACTTAGCTTTACGCTCTGCAATTGTAGAAATTGCCATTCTTATTCCAATATATATAAGTGTTAATAGTAATCCTATTGCACAAACAATAAATAGAGCATAATACCATTGTGATATTGTTTTTCTTAATTTATATATAATGCTACTTGAATCTATTATTTTTCCACCCGCTTTTTTAAAGTTAAAGAAATCTATATCCAAAATTGGTATTCTATTAAATATTATATCACTAATATCTATTAATCCATTTTCTGTTGTTTTTAATCCTCCTTCAATTTTAACCACAACATTATTTATTACCTTAGCAGCTATTCCTACCCAACCTACTACTTGTATTTTTATTGCTAAAAAGCCTATTCCAAGTAAATAATCTAAGATGCTACTTAATACCTCAAAAAGTTTTTTTAAGAAACTTTCATGATAACTTACTTCTAGTTTTTTTGGTAAACCATTATAGTAAAAAAAGTCGGCTTTACCCCAGTCTCCATTTTGTTCCTGAGAAATATCATATTCATACTCTGCTCCTGGCTCCGGCTGTGGCTCACTTGGCTCTGATGGATTTGAAGGTTCTGTTGGAACTGAAGGGGTTGATGGATCTGTAGGGGTAGTTCCTCCTACTTCCCCTGGGAAGGTTATAGAAGCTATTGTAAAGTGTTTATTATAATATACTCTATCATTAACACACCTGTCATATATATCAACTGCTTTTGATTCACTAATACGTATTATTATTGCATTTTTAGTTACTAATCCATATGTACCACTTCTACTACGATCTTTTTCTGTACCTATACCTATGTTAGGGTTACTTGTTGAGCCCACACCACAATCTATTACCTTTACATATTCATTGTTTACAGATCTATTAAACATCATAACATGTCCTTTTTCAACTATGATGTCACCTGCCCTTAATTCACTATTACTTATCCCTTGCAATTTTCCTACATATATGCAACCACAAGAGCAGTTATTTTTATTATGGTTTTTGTCATAATGTATACGCATATAGCTAGTAGAACAAGGATAGTTTACTGCACATAAATCTATATTTGCAGTATATTTATATAGAAAGCTTATAAATGAAGAACAATCAAATGCTAGTTTATGGTTAGAGGTTATATACCAATCACTTTCAACTTTCCATCCACCTCTGTAAAACTTAGTTGCCATTTGTGTACTTCTCTTTAAGAAGTAATTATATGCTGTAAGTCTTTGATAGTTCATGCTATACATAATTAACTGTTTTTGATTAGAAGTATATGACGAGTCCTGATAATATTTATTATCTTTTGCACCTGTAATGTCTCCATATTTCACATTATTAGCTGCATTTGTAAAGCTTATTGCAAAATCTCTTATCCATTTGCCTACTTCTATTTGCTTTTCCTCATCTGTTAATTCATATCCTGGTATACTTGCTTTTGATATTGAAATAGTATTTAATAGAGACATAATTAATAAAATGATTATTTCAATTATAATAATAGTTTTTTTAATAATTTTCATGTAATTATGCCTCCTTTCTGCATCTTTTATTCTTCATAACCTTCTTCTATTTCTGTCTTATCGTAATATCTTTGAGTTTCTATCTCCCATATTCCGCCTTCTTCTTCAAAATGTGTATATTTAGGTAATTTGCTAATATCATTTTTTATGTCTTGTACAGTTAAACCTTTTCTTATTTCTGCTGTATAGTTATTGTCATAAATCATTCCATTTGCATTTGATACATTAAATTGAATTTTAATTCCTTTTAATGTATATCTTAAGTCAATGTAATTAGTGCCCCAGTCATATATATCATAGTCTGGCCATATATCTGTTACCCCGTTTACAAAATCTTTTATATTTTTATCCCTTTCAAATTTTTCTATTAGTGTAAAAAAGTCTTCTAAATTTTGATATTCTTTTTCCACTCTATATACTGAAATATCTTCTTGAGTAAAAAATATGTATATTTCACTACTCTTGTATCCCATAATTCCTATGGTTGAAGAACCATATATTGGTTCTCCCAAGATTTCTTCTATTTTGTTAAGGTCTGTTCCTGGTTTTATATTATTTACAACTGATTTATTGTATTGTTTTGTAAAAACTATATTAAAAACCTTTTTATATACTGTTCTTATTTCTAATCCTTTTTCCGTAATGATTTCATAAGTTCCTGTTTTGTTTTTTTGTACTTCTATATCTAGCTTATTTCTTCTCCATTCGTTTTTTATTAATTTATTTATCTCGTCTGATTGTATATTTAAATCTGTTTTAATTACTCCTTCTATTTGTGCTATAGCTGTTTCTCTTCTTTTAATATTCCAATAATTCGTTACTCCATTTACTGCTATAGTTGTTACGGTTTGCTGTTTAGAATTACAAAACACACTTAAAGTTATTTCGTTTTCCTCATCTATAACTCTGAAATTATTGTATTTTTGTACATATGCCAAAAGTACTATCATATTTGTGTAAAACTGTTCATTATCTTCTTCTTCTGTATATAATGGTTGATTAAGTTTAACATATATGTCTGCAAGATATTTATCATCAGATGATTTAGTTTGTTTTATAAATTTAACGCCTTTAAATACTAATACCTCTTCTACTGTATTAAAGTCTTCCTTAGAGTTATATTCTTTGTTAGCATAATATTCCTCTGTATTCTTTTTACGTTCATTTTCTTTAAAAACATAATATGTAATAGTTAAGATTATAATAAGCAAAATTGCTAAAATTACAATTATTTTTTTTACTTTTCTTTCTTTTTCCATATTATTTCTTATTTTTTACCCTTTCCTTTTTTTAATGTTAAACTGTCTTCAATTGTTGCACTTTGTGACATCTTTAATATTTTTCTTATAATTTTTTCGCCTCTTCCAACACCTATTAATAGTAATATTGTAAATAACGGAATCTCTCTTATGATATTGGTTGCAAATCCCATTAACACAGCATATAAAAACAAATGCATTGGTTGTAACATGACATTCATTATTAGTTCTTTAAGTAGTATTTGAAAAGCTTGTGCTTTTCCATCTCCAACTTTATCAATTGAATATGTAACTGTTACTAGTGGTGAAATTATTACTAAAAAGCTAATCACAAAAAACCTTTTTAAATACATTAATAAGAATTTTATTTGGTAACACATTAATAGTATATAACACAAAAAGTTTTCTAATGGCTTCCATCCTCTTGGTTTTAGCAAAACCTGTCCAAGTGAGTCAAATATTAATAAATCTATGTTTTTTATGTCTTCTCCACTTAGTACATTTTCTATAATACCATTTAAAATTACTGTCAGCATATCTACTAATATTTTTCCAACAAAGAATATTAATCTAATTATAAAATGCATTGCAAATAATAATACTATACTCTGAAACCATGCAATAAGTTGGCTTTTATATTTTGCTTTTTCATCTGCAACAGTAGACATTGCCATTCTTATACCAATATATACTAATACTACCATATTTAAAATTATTGACATTACCCAAATTGCATAATACCATTTTTGTACATTCTGTTTTATTACATTGTTTGCTTTATTGGATGTCTCTGCATTGAATATGTTTGCATTTACTAAATCAATTTTATCTGTTAGCATACCCTGTATGGTAAACCATGGTATTAATAATGTACCTTCTTTTACGGTTGATGGAGCTACAATTGTGACTAAAATTCTTACTGTATATACAAGTGGGAAGAAAATAATTACTATAATACTTGCTATCCATCCGCCAAAGTTCGCCTTTTCATTTACTTCTTTATCAGTTGAACCATCCTCTGTCGGAACGCTTACTGTTCCATCACCCATAATTTTATCAACTGTTTCTTTGCCTGCTTTTTCGTCTTTACTTGATGTCACATCACTATAATTGTCTCCATTTTTTCCCGCCAATATATAATTAGGTAAAAGGGCATTTATTAAAATAGTGAATACTAATATAATAGATATACACTTTTTCATATAAATCCCCCTTTCTGTTTTTTAATTATTTCCTCTTAATTTATTCATATTTGTTTCAACAAATTCAAACTCTTTGGCTGTTGGTTGAATTGCTATTATCGCAGTATCCTCTCCAACTTTTAGTAGTCCTTCTCCTCTATTACATGTTGTTAAAAAGTATGCTTCTCCTTCGCTTAGTTTAAACACTTCTTTTATATATTGAATCTCTGATTTATCTTGTGCTAAAAAAAGTTTTGTATCTGATGATGTAAGTACTGCTTGTACCTCTGGTTTTTCATAAAAGTCTTGAAATTTTTGTGACATAACTGCTAATGAAACATTTCTTTTTCTTGCACGTCTTGCCATTGTATTTAAAAAGTCTACTGCCTCTGGGTATGGCAAAAGCATCCAAGCTTCATCTATTAACACTCTTTTCCTTTTTGCTTTTGATCTGTCTTCACTATTTTTCTTAACATATTTTTCCCAAATCCAAGATAGTAATATTTGTTGTGCAAGTGGTCTTGCAAATCTTTCTTCCAATTGTGATATGTCCAAATTTATAAATGGTACATCATCTAATAAATCAAATGTAGATTGTCCATCAAAATATGCCATCTGTCCATCATATTCTCTTATGTATTGTTTCATAACTTTTATTAAATAACTATAATGGAATCTATAATCTGGGTTATTATTCTTTTCAGCATTTTCAAGTATTCTTTTATACCATGAACCTATTGTTGGCATATCTTTTTTTATTTTGACTTTATCATTTGAATTTTTATATAAACTATTTACATCATTTGTTATTCCACAACGGGTATATTCTTCTGCTATTGCTTCTGCTATTATTTGTTTTGTAAGTTCGTTCACTTCTTGGCTTCTCGTACTACCTCTTGCCATTGTTAGTAAAGCTTGCGTTACGTCTTCTACTTTATTTTCTATACTTAACATCTTTCTTTCTTTACCTGTTATTTCATCTTTAAATGTTTCTATTTCAACATCAAATAAGTTTATTATTGTCTTTGAATTAGGACTTATTGTAACATTTATTCCACCAAGTGCTTCTGCAACTACCCCATACTCACCTTCTGCATCTAAGGCCAAGCTTTCTATTCCCATTAATACTGATGACCTTGCAGTTAAAGTTTTTATTGTAACACCTTTACCAGCACCAGATTTTCCAAATATAACCATATTGTAGTTAGTAAGTGTCGGACTAAAGTTATCAAATAGTATTGGAAGTCCTGTTTGCCTATTAAATCCTAGTGGTATACCCTGCTCGTGTCCTATATCTGATGAAAAGAATGGGAATACTGTAGACATAGACCTTCTATCAAATGTATGTGTTTCTTTAACTTTGTTTTCACAAAATGGCATATTCGTTTGAAAGGCTTCTTCCTGCATTGCCCATGCTGGTCTTAAACCTATCAATGTTTTAGCCATTTCAGCCGAAAGCAACTCCGTCTGTTTATCCAGGTCCTCAAGGCTATATGCAAATAGCGTACATGTCATTGATGTTTCAAACAATTTATTAAAACCTGCTGCAATCTCGTCTCTTAATTCTTCTGCCTCTATTCTTTTTTGAGCCAATATTCTTTCTCTATTAATATCTCCTCTATCAAGTGCAACAACTCTTTCTGATTCCAATTCATTTATTGTTCTATTTAACTCAGTTTGAGATATGTTTTCTGCTATTGGGTTTATAAAAACTGACACATTAATATCTCCAAAAGTATACATTCCTCTCAAAAATTCTGGGAAGGTACACATTCTTGGTATTGTTGCTACTATCATGCTTCTGGCATATCTTGTTTTGCTTGTTATTATTTCTAAATGGTTTAACTGGCTTGCATCTATTCCCGCTGGGGCTATCAAATCTTTTAGAGTCCTCTTATTCTTTTCTAAAAAACTTTTCTTTTCTTCAATTTGCTGTTCATCCAAATTAAATTCTTCTTTTCGTTCTTGTACATTTTGTTTTTTAAATTTCATGAATTTTTCCTCCTCTTTTCTTATGTTATTTTCCTTCCTCCGTAGTTACTGGTTTATCTGTTTTTGGTTTTCTGCCCCTTTTATTAATTTGTTCTTTTGTCTTTTTATATAATTGATTCGTCATTTGATGTTTGTGTTCTTCCGCAAGTTCTTGTGCCCTTTTAATTATTGCTTCTTCCATTTTTTGTTGCTCTTCTCTTATTTGTTCATCAGCTTTTTCTATACTTTCTGTTACCAAGTTGACTGCTTCTTCTTCTATTTTTTCATCAATTAATTCTGCTTTTTTCTTTAACACATCTTTTCCGGTTGTGTACAATGAATCATATTGAGTTTGTATTCCTTTACTAAATGGTAGCATGTTTGCATCATCTCTATTATATGCTACATATAGTAACTCTGCTAATTCTTCCGAATCAAGTATTCTTCCAGTTACTCCTGCTGAACCAATTGCTCTTAGAACCATTTTTGTTCTTGTATACAATTCTGAGAAAAATATATTATCTGCTTCTTCTTTATTAAATTTGTTATTTCCATTAAATTCGCTTGTATAATATGTAACAATTATATATGTTTTTTGTTTTAACACATTTTTGTTAAGGCTTAATCTACTCACATAATTTGTTATATCTGCTCCATATTCCAATACATTTGTCTTTCTTTTCAATTCAAATCTCAGCTTTTCAATTGTTCTTGTATCTCTTAACGCCTCAGCTTGATTTATTTTTCTTTGTAATATTTTTATGTCATTTTCTATTACATGTATTTTAGATTTATATTCATCTACTATATTTTCAAGATTTAAGCTTTGTGTTTGAACATATAATTGTATTGGAAATCTTAAGGTGTTTAAAAACTGAACAAATCCCTCTTCTACAGCCACTTTTTCTTCTTCTGAAAGCAAGTCATAATTTACACCTTGACATTGTATAACCATTAAATATTGTGTTCTTCCATTTCTTATTATCATATTATTTTTTATTTCATCAAAATTCAAGAATTTTTTTACATTTTCCATTCTTATTCCTGATGAACTCTGCGTAGATGTAGACTCCGAATATTCTTCATTATTCTTTTCTTTATTCGACTGTTTCTTTTTTATTTTTAGAAAATATAGTATTATTGCACATACCACTATTAAGAATATTAATATGAATAATATACTTACTAACATTGTTAAAACATTGTCCATGCTTACTTTTCCTCCTTTGTATATGTATATATCTTCTTGTTCTTTTTGAATTTTATATATCTTAAAATTATCTCTCCCAATGGAATACCACCTATTTTCTTTGTTATTGGTATTTGTGCAATAACTGGCACATTAAATCTGCCAATAACAAAACCAATAAGTGCAAAAAATATTATAAATCCAATCCCTAGTCCTTTTAATTTTAATAGAGAAAAAAAGTAAAAGAACAGAAGGCCAATTAATACTCCAGCCCCTGTTGTTGCTAACGATTTTAATGTAAATATTACTAGAATTCTTGTTTCTCCTCTTAAATTACGTGGTACATTATATGTTCCCATATTATTCCTCCTTAATATCTTAAAGATATTTTTGTTCTCTTTTGTTATGCAATTCTACCATACTCGTCATTATTTATAACAACTTGTGAGGTAGTTATAATATCGTCCATAAGATCATATGTTAATTTCCAAATTGTATATGCTCCTAATATAACTACTGCTGAAATTGCAAGTCCTATTAGTTGTCCTTTTATTTTACCTTGTTCTTCCGGACTTGCAGTTATAAATTTAATTCCCATTACTACTCCTACTACAAATAATACTACTAATCCCACCGCAAATAGTATTTGAGAAATTGGAGCAATTGCGCTTGCAATGTCATCCGGATTAAATATTTGTTCACCATTGCGTGCCGCTATAAACCAATCCCTTGCCTCTTTTACTATATCTACACCATATGATATTTGAAACGGCTGTATAAGTATAAATAGTACAAATAATATTAAAATAATTCTAACTAACATTTTGCTTTTCATAATATCACCTCTATTTTACACTATTATATATATAATAACGTTTTTCTCCATATTTTTCAAGACTTTTATCTATGTAATATAAAAAATATATTATCGTTATTTTTTTGTAATAATTTTCTTTATTCTTCTACGGAAATAATATTTTCAGCTTTTGCTATACTATACATTAATTCCACTTATGAATGAATTTATTATGCCCAGCACTGTACTAAACCCAAATAGAATAACTGCTCCTATTACATATGCCATTAATTTTTCTTTAATTGTAGCCTTATCATTTGTAGACGAATACATATATCTTATTCCAAGTATCGTAAGTGTTATTAAAGCTACCGCATATCCAATAAGTTGTGTAACATACAACACTTTTCCTCCCATCTTTCTTATACTTGATGCAGAGCTATTATTTTTATTCCAAAGATTTCTCATTGACTCTGTAATGCTACTTGCATATATGCAGTTGCATAAACAAAAGGTTACTAATATTGTCACTATTAAAATTGCTATGAACTTTTTCATATTTCTCACCACCCATTTACGTGAATTAGTTAATGTAGGTATTCTTTAAACTTTTTTTGATTTGAATAATTATTTTTAATAAAAAAAAGCTATTAAAATTAATAGTTAATTTTAATAGCTTTTTAGTGCATTTTATTATTTTCCTTCTACAAACTTTTGAATAACAGAAAGTAATGCACTGGCTCCAAATAATAGTACGGCACCTACTACATATACTGTCATACCTTTTTTGTAGTCTGCTTTTTCATTTGGTGATGCTGCAACATATTTAATACCAAGTATTGTTAGCATAATTACAGCAACTGCCATACCAACTATTCTTACAATGGTTAATATTTGTCCTGCAGTATTTGTTACCTTTTCGCCAGTAGTTCCTGCAGGTTTCGGTTCTATTGGTTCAAATCCAGTTGTTGCCCTTACTATTGTTGTTGATAAAGTAATTAATGCTATAGCAATAAGTAAAACAGCAATTATTTTTAAAGTTTTATTTTTCATATTTTCTCCTCCTATAATAAATTATAATAAAATTAACTATCTAATTAAATTATAACTGATTTTCGTTAAAAAATCAAGCTTTTTTGTCATAATTTGTCAATGTAACCATTTATTCTGGATCGTAGTCTCTGCAAGAGTCATTGCTATCATGAAGTTTTCCATCTTCGTCACAATACTTTCCATCATATTTGCTACAATTTCCGCATCTATCACTCATATATAACACCCCCATTGGCTTTCACCCATATTTTAACATTAAATTAATAATAGCACTATTTTCGCTTCCAGTCAACATTTTTCCAAAAAAAGTGTTAATTAGCGCCTTTTTCTATCTTTTTTGTTATGATTTTTAGTGCTTTTTCTCTTGGCAACATAACTACATGTCCACAGCCTATGCATTTTAATTTAAAGTCTACTCCTACTCTTGTTACTTCCCATTCTTTGCTTCCACATGGGTGTTGCTTTTTTGTTTTTACTATATCGCCTATATTGTAATCCATTTTATTTCATCCCTTTTTATTTCACAAATAATGCTATCCTTTTCTCTATGCTTGATTTACCAAGAACTTGCATTATTTCATATAAGTCTGGTGTTTGTTGCCTTTTAGTTAAAGCAACTCTTAATACTGTGCTTATGTCTCCCACATGCCCTTTCCAGTTTTCTGGATTCTGCTTATATTCTTTAACTTCTCTTGCATATCCCATTTCTTCTGCTAAATCTTTGATTTTATCAAACCATGTTTGTTTATCATCATTAAAGTTAAAATATTTTTCTATGTACAGTTTTAAGATTTTATTTATTTCTTCTTTATTGTCAATTTTTGCAAACTCATATTTTCCTTCATCCTTTAAAAATTCTTCATCATACATATATATAATAGAATTTTTTACATCTGACCATTTAGAGATGTCTTTTCTTGGTTTTGCATTTCCTCTTTCTATTCCTATTATTTTTAATGCATATTCCTTATTTTCAAGAAGTTTTAATAATTCACTATCATATTTTGTAGCCCAACTTAATGTTTCATTATATACTTTTTCTGCATCAAATCTTGATATTATTGTTTTAGATATATCCAGTAACTTAACCATATCAAAAAGTGCTCCACTTACACCCATTTTGTTAAATTGCAACTCAAATTCTTTTAAATCGGCTAAAGGATTAGCTTTTCTCCAACTTTCAAAGTTTGAATTTGCTATATTTAACAAGTATTCGCAAACTGCTTCTGGTGGAATTCCTTGTTCATGGTAATAACTTACTGCCGCCTCTGGATCTTTTCTTTTACTTATTTTTCTTTTGCCACCCTCATCCATTTTCATAAGTGGTGCAATATGGGCATATCTTGGAGCTTTAAATCCTGCTGCTTGAAATAATTGCAAATGTAATGGTACAGAAGATAGCCATTCATCTCCTCTTATAACTACTGTTGTTCTCATTAAATGGTCATCTACTAAATGAGCAAAATGGTATGTTGGTAATCCATCAGCTTTTATAATTACTATGTCTTGATCGTTTTCTGGGAAGTCAACTTTTCCCTTTATTAAATCTTGATGTCTTATCTTTTTTTCTTCATTCCCTCTTGATTTAAAACGAATTATATATGGTTCTCCAGCTTTTATTTTTTGTGTTGCTTCTTCTATTGGTAAATTTCTGTACTTTGCCCATACACCATAATACCCAGGTCTTATTTTTGCCGTTTCTTGTTTTTTCCTCATCTCTTCCAATTCTTTTTCTGTTGCAAAGCAAGGATATGCCAAATTATTTTCAATAAAATATTTTGCATATGCTTGATATATTTCTTTCCTTAAACTTTGTTTATATGGCCCATATGCGCCTTTTTCCTCTTGTTCATTTAGCATTCCTTCATCAAAGTCAATTTTAAAATCTTTTAAGGAATTTACAATTCCTATTGTCGCATCTTGAACCTCTCTTTTTTGGTCTGTATCTTCAATTCTTAAAAATACTACTCCTTTTGTTTGTTCTGCCATTTTCCATGCAATTTGAGATTGATATAATCCGCCAATATGTACATACCCCGTAGGGCTTGGTGCAAATCTTGTAACTATTGCTCCTTCTGGTAAATTTCTTTCTGGATATTTTTCCTCATAATATTTTATATCTTTTGCATTTGGAAAAATCAAATTTGCTAAATCTTTATAATCCATTTTACTCTCCTTTTATTGCAAGGAAATAACTATGTACTTCCTTGACACTCTAATTTTATATTGTTATATTTCCATAATTACTGGCAATATCATAGGATTTCTTTTTGTTTTTTGGAAAATATAATCTCTTAAGTTATCCTTTAATGTTGATTTTATTGTTGACCAATCTCTAATACGTTTTTCTTCGCATTTTTTTACTTCTTCTCTTATTACTCTTTTTACATCTTCCATTAAGTTTTCTGACTCTCTTACATAAACAAATCCCCTTGACACTACATCTGGCCCAGATACTATTTCCCCTGTCGAAGAATCCATTGTCATTACTATTACTATTAATCCGTCTTGTGATAAATGTTGTCTGTCTCTTAATACAATATTTCCAACGTCTCCAACGCCTAAGCCATCTACCAATATTTTTCCTGATGGTACTGAATTTGTCAATTTTGCTTCTTTTTCGTTAAGTTCTAAAACCCTTCCATTTTCTAGCATAAATATATTTCTAGGATCTACTCCAACTTTTCTTGCTGTTTCCGCGTGTGCTCTTAATTGTCTATATTCTCCGTGTACTGGTAAAAAGAATTTTGGTCTTACCAATGAAATTATCAATTTTTGTTCTTCTTGGCAAGCATGTCCTGAAACATGTATGTCCTCTAATGAGCTGTAAATTACTTCTGCGCCAATTTGCATTAAGTCATCTATTACTCTTGATACAAATTTTTCATTTCCTGGTATTGGAGTTGCAGAAATTATTACTAAATCATTTGGTGTAATTGAGACTTTTTTGTGCTCTCCAGATGCCATTCTTGTTAGTGCAGACATTGTTTCGCCTTGACTTCCCGTTGTAATTATTACCAATTGTTCATCTGTATAATTTTTTATCATATCTATATCTATAAATGTATTTTCTGGTACGTTTATATATCCCAATTCTTTTGCAGTTTCTATCATATTAATCATACTTCTGCCACAAATTGCAACTTTTCTATTATATTTAACAGCCGAATTAACAATTTGTTGAACTCTGTGGACATTTGAAGCAAATGTTGCTACAACTATTCTCTTTTTTGTGTTTAAGAATAGCTTATCAAATACTTCTCCTACTGAACTTTCTGACATTGTATATCCTTTTCTCTCAGAGTTTGTGCTATCTGAAAGCAATGCCAAAACGCCATTATTTCCTAATTCTGCGAGTCTTCCAAAATCCATAACCTTTTCATCTATCGGTGTATAGTCTACTTTAAAGTCTCCAGTGTGTATTACTGTTCCAACAGGTGTATGAATTGCAAGCATTACAGCATCTGGAATACTGTGTGAACTTCTTATAAATTCCACTTTAATATTGCCAAAGTCTACTGTTTCGCCTTGATTTACAACTGTTAGCTTTGTACTTCTTAATAATTTATGTTCTTCCAATTTATTTTCTATTAAGCCTATTGTCAATTTTGTTGCATAAATTGGTATATTAATTTGTTGCAATATATATGGTATAGCTCCAATATGATCCTCGTGTCCATGTGTTATTACTAAACCTTTTATTTTTTCTTTATTTCTTTCTAAATATGTTACATCAGGTATTACTAAATCTACGCCAAGCATATTGTCTTCTGGGAACTCTAGTCCACAGTCTACTAGTACAATCTCATTTCCATATTCAAAAACAGTAATGTTTTTTCCTATTTCTTCTAACCCACCAAGTGGAATTATTTTTAAATTTTCTTTTTTAAATTCAAACTTTATGCTTTCTTTTTTATTATTACTTCTTGCCTTTTTATTTTCTGTTTTGTTTTCCTCCCCTCTTTTATAGCTTCTTCTTTGTGGTTTTCTTTTTTGCTCTTTATCCTTTTGTTCTGTTTCAATTGTCATGTTTTTATATCTCCTCCTTATTTTTTATCAAATTTATATACTAAAAAATAGTTTATCCTTTTCTAAACTATTATAATTACAAAATATTTATATTTAATTTTACAATAGAAATCAAATATGTTTATATTATTTTCCGCACAAACCAAACATATTTTACCACTTTAAATATTTAATATTCCGATTATACTTTAATTTTATATATATAAATCTCTTCTTTACCATTTTTGGTAACAACTGTTACCTATTATACACTTTTTTCTTTGCATTGTCAAATTTAAAAAAGATACAGCTTTTGCCATATCTTTTATATGAATTCATATAATTTATATAAATTTCAAATCTTATTTTTTATTTACTAAGTCTTTTAAAGCTTTTCCGGCTTTGAATACAGGTGCTTTAGATGCAGGTATTTTTATTTCTTCTTTAGTTTGTGGGTTTCTTCCCTTTCTAGCAGCTCTTTTTCTTACTTCGAAAGATCCAAATCCAACTAATTGAACTTTATCTCCTTTTGCTAATGTCTCTGATACAACATTTACAAATGCATTTAATGTTGCTTCAGCATCTTTTTTTGTTTCTCCTGTTTTAGCTGCAATAGCTGCAATCAATTCTGTTTTGTTCATTTTTATTACCTCCTATAAGATTTCAAATATGTAGACAATGCAATCTACTATTAACATTATTCGCCAAAGTTCCTTAAAATCCTTCTTTTTTTATGCCAAATTTTCCGAAAGTCTACATTTCACTAGCTTTACCAGTTTTTTCTTCTCAAAACTCCTCATTTTACTGCTTTTCAAGGTTTAGAATTTCAAGTATCTTTTTACCAAATGGAATCATTTTTATATTATCCTTGTCTAATATTTTAAAAACAATAATAAAAATTCCGTATATTAATATGGCAAAGCCAATTGCTAATATTATGCTTAATTTGTCGCTAAATATACTTAAACATTTATTATATGTGTATATTGCACCAATTATCATAATTGTTGTTGCCATTAATGGCTTAATCACAAAAGTTGATAATTCTAATTTTAATTTTATTGTTTTTCTTAATACTGCATAATCTATTATTACTGCAACCATATGACAAATTACTGTTGAAACAGTGGCTCCATTAATTCCACCTAATATAAATACGTTTGGATCTATTTTTATAAGTATTAAATTTAATATTAGTTTTATAACTACTCCAACTGTTAAAGCTATTGCTGGTACTATTACTTTACCTAATCCTTGCAAAACTCCACTAATTGTTTGTTCTAAAACTATAAATATAATTGAAACTGCACTTATTTGTAATACAATCGCACCATTGCTTTGATTTGGAAAAAGTAATTTTAAAATTGGTTCTCCAAAGAATATCAGTCCCGCCATACATGGCAGTCCCATTAATATTGTTAGTAAAATTGAAAATGATACTCTTTTTTTTATTGTTTCTGAATCTCCCATGGCTTTAGAATATGCTATTGTTGGTATCAAACTTGTTGTAAGTGCCACATTAAATGACATTGGTAACATTACAAGAGTATCTACCTTACCACTTAATATTCCATATTGGATTTTTGCTTCATTTTCACTTAAAAAGTTTTTTAATCCTCTAACTACTGTTATTGAGTCTATGCTTTTATTTAATGACCCCAGTATAGAGGTTAGTGACATTGGTATAGATACTGTTAATACTTCTTTAATTGTGCTTAAAATTCTAGTGTATTTATATTTTTTTGTTTTGATTAGTTCTTTGGCTATTTCTTTTTTTATTGTTTTATAATAAATATATAAATACCAAAATCCCACAGAAGTTGCTAAGGTTGTAGCTAGATTTGCTCCTGCAGCCATTATTGTTGTATTTATTCCTGAGGTCATTGCTAATAATTCTACAACAATAATGGTAAATACCATTTTAAATAATTGTTCTATTGTTTGAGAATTTGCTGTTACTTTTACATTATTTCTGCCATTAAAGTACCCTCTAATTACACTAATTAATGTAACAAAAAATATTGATGGAGATAGTGCTACTAAGGAATATTCTGCTTCTGGAATTTGTAGCCATTTTTCTGCTATAATTTCTGCTCCTAAAAAAAGTATTAATGAACATGTAAACCCGATTAGTGCAAATGTTACAAACGCAATTTTAAATGTTTTATGTGCTCCTTTGTTATCTCCTATTGCCAATTTTTCTGACACTAATTTTGCTATGGCATTTGGTATTCCAACAGACGAAAATGTAAGCAATAAAGCATATATTTGAAATCCACTTGAATATATTGCATTTCCAGTGTCTCCAAATCCCTGTTTATTCGTTAAATATACTCTGTATATTAGTCCTAATATTTTAATTAGAATATGTGAAATCATTAGAACTAATACTCCACCCATAAAGCTTTCTTTTTTTAATTTCTTTTTATTTTTCATCAATTACCTCTTGCACAAATATATTCTGTTTTTTTTCTTTTATGAATTTTTAATTTCAAGTCTGACTAGTAAAATTTTGAGAGGATTTTTTTGTCAAAAGTCTTGTTTTTTTGCTGATTTTGTAGGATAATATATATGTAAGGTTAGATTTAATGAAAGTGGTGGAATAAGTGAAATTATTTGATAAGTTTTTAAAACTACTAAAGACAGATAGAAACACATTTATGACTTATATTTTAACAATAATATCTTTTTACATATTAGTAGACAGAGTAGTAGAAATGCTGTTTATTATTTTTACGGGAGTTTCTTATTCATATTGGGGACCTGTAAAATATACACTCGCCATAGCTTGTGTATCTTTTGCATTTTTCTTTTCTTCTGGTTCTAAATTCGCTAGAGCAGATATTAATAAGTTAAGAATATTTCATACATTTATAGTTAGCTTTTATATAGTATGTATTTCTGCATTAGTTCAATGGCTAAATGCAATTATATGGCTAGGCTTATTGTCTTTGCCTAATTTTGTTGAGCTTGTAACAGATTTTTCATATTTATTTAAGCCTGCATTCACTGCATTAGGAATATATATACCTCTTGTAACATTTTATAAAGTTATTAAATGGCTTATATTCTCTATTAATGATGTTAAAGACATTAGAGATTCTATATTTGATTATGGCGGTATTGATTTATCTGCAAAACCAGAAGGTGTTGGAAACTTTACATGTGAAGTAAAAGTTTGTATGAACACGGAAAGTGGTGAAGATGTAAAAATACCTGAAGCTAAACGTTTTGAATCTTTACTTGTTGTTGGTGTTTCCGGTTCTGGAAAAACAGCTACAATTTATGAACCAATGATAGCAAGAGATTTTGAAAAGAAATATTTCTTTAGAGAAGTTGCGAAAGAAATGGGATTTACTGCATTAAAAACAGGTATTGCTACATTAACATATCCATACTCAAATGATTATTTAAATAAAAACTTCTCATTATCTTTGTTAACGCCAAATCCTGACAAACTTGATATTTACAAAGCATATATGAAAAAAATGACAATTTCTTCTTCTGGAAGTCGATTTGTTTATAAAGATTTAGGATTAACGTATATGGCTCCTGACCCAGATACAATAGAAACTATGGCAGGAGTTGCAAAAAACTTTAGTTTACCAGTAAATATTATTGATCCTAATAACTCTGATTCTGTTGGATTAAATCCATTTATATATAAAGACCCTATAAAAACTGGTATTGCAATTTCCTCTGTATTAAAAGGATTATTTGCAACGAACAGACCTGATTTAAGTTTAGCATTTAGAGAAAATGCAGCAATACAAATATTAGAAAATCTTTCTATTTTATTAAAAGAGATGTATCCAAGATTGCATGAAGGTTCATTACCCAATTTAGAAGATTTACTAAATATGTTAAACGATTTTAGTCTAGTTGAAGAAATGACAGAGCAAATGAAACAAATACCAGAACTTGCAGATAAATATAAAATATTAATTAGATATATGGAAAACAATTTCTATGCAAATAGTACAGACTTAAATAATACAAAAACTTCTGTATTTACTGCTTCTGCAGAGTTAGACAATTTGTTAAGATATCCAGGTGTTAAAAATATATTGTGTAATAGAACAAACAATTTGGATTTTGACAAAGCATTAGAAAAAGGAGAAATTACTTTATTATGCACAAGAAGAGGAGATTTAGGACCTAATGCACATAAGGCTTTCGGTTTATTCTTTATATTATTAATGCAACAATCTATTTTATCACGTCCAGGAAATGACACTACTAGAATTCCACATTTCTTGTATATAGATACCTTCCCAGACTTTATATGTAAAGCAACAGAGCCAATATTCACAGTTTATAGAAAATACAAAGTTGCAACGGTATTAGATTCCCAAAATTTATCTCAATTAGAAGGTGAAGGGAATTCCTCAAATGGTCCTGGCAAACACTTTAGAGATACAATACTAGCTAACTGTGTTAATAAAATAATTTTTGGAAATGCTTTACCAGAAGACCTTCCATGGTGGGAACAAGAATTACAAACAAAAAGAGAATGGCAATGGAAAAAAAGCTATCAAATGGATCCATCAAAAAAGGATTATGGATATGATTCTAAAGCATCAGACATTGGCTTTAACTGGATACCTAACTTTAAAACAGGCAAGATAAAATCTTTAAAAAGTAATCAAATTATTTTTAAAGTTAAAAATCTAAAAGGTCAAAGCGTTGTAGATAAAGGTAAGGTTGAAAAGCTTGAATCTAAATATAAAGAACCTCATAAAGTAAAAGAATTTAATTTTGATAAATTTACCAGCGGAATATCTCAAGAAGCAAAAATTAAAGAAAAAGCTCGTAAAGCTATTAAAAAACGTTTAGACGATGATTATAATGATGATGACCCAATCAAAATAGACACTTCTGATTCTAGCTTCTTATTTGATAATGAAGATGCTATTATAGTAGATTTAAAAAAAGGAAATAGCAATTAATAGGAGAAAAGAAACCATATACTAATTTATATGGCTTCTTTTTTTATTTATTTATTTAATTTTTCTTGCTTCTAAATAATATCTTTTATCATAGCTATGTCCCATTGAAAATGTTTTTCTTGGTAATGCTCCATCTAGTATAACAGTTTTAAATAATTCTGATTTATGCATATTTGGTAATAAAAATCCTATATTTCCTTCTTGTTCTCCTAATTTTTCTGTTGTCTCTTCTCCATGTATATAGTCTACTTTTCCTCCATTTTTCTTTAAATATTCGTCTATAAACATTTGTAGGCTACCTACTGCCAAATTAGATTTAGGATTTTTTATAACTATTTTTCCTTTTTTACCTTTATATACATATTGTATTACTTGTCCCTCTCCTTCTTCTGATGTTTCGTAGAATTTCTTTAATTCCTCCATCATGTGTTCTGGGTTAACTCCAAATACTACTCTATGTATTGGTTCAAAGTCAAGTGCATCACTATGTAAGTTAACAACCTCTACTAATGCATATCTTGCTGGATGGTTCTCGTATTCTTCCTTTGTCAATGTTTTCTTTAAATTTTCATAGCATGTTTTTGCTGTTGCTAATGAGTGGTTTCCATCTCCTACAGAGAATAATAGGACTCCTTTATCTTTTACATTGTATTTCTGCTCAAACTTTTCTTTATCTGCTAATTCCCCTATTCCTTCTAACACTTTTTCTATAAGTTCATCATTAAGCTTATATCCTTTAATATGTCCACCATTTTTCATTAGATCTGTATCATATACCTTATCTTCCTCACTTACTTTATCTGTTAGTCCTTCTATTATTTCTTTTTTATCATCATCAATTAATAACATTATATGAGGTAATTCTAATGGAGCATTTTCTCTAACTTTTACTCTTGGTGGTATTCTCTCTAATACAGTTCCTTCTGTTGCTCTTATCAATGTTTGAGAATCTTTAGCAAAAGAATAATCTTCTAAATCTACTTTTCCCATTAGCCCTTTTCTTATTCTGCCATCTGCTTGAGTTCTTTCTACATATATTAAACTATCTTTTAAAGTTCTAAAGAAATTATTATTAATTAATTTTTTCATTTCTTCATTAACTTCTGCTATTTTTTCTGCAACATTATCTTCTTCCAAGTATATTTCTGGTAATGTTACTTTTAGAGTTGATGGTTCGTCTCCAACAATTTTAGTTACATCCTCCCAGTATTCTGGCTCTGATGTGTATTGATCACATGCTATAACAGCCCATTTGCTCATATCTGCGTTTTCTGGCAATAATATGTCAGCTTTTGAAAATGGTATTTTCATTTCTTCACATTCCTTTCTTTAAAATATATAAATTGAAAAATTTTTCAATTATTAGCTTAATAATTTTATTTTTTCTGTAACCATTTGATACTTTTGTGTATCAGGGTCTAGTTTTATTGATATAAGTGTGTCTTCTAGTGTGTCTGAATTTTGCTTTAAGTCTGTTGTAAAATATAAATTTATTTTATCTATTTCTAATTTGTTTATAACTATATGTTTAAATGCTTCTGCTATATGTTTTTCGTCTTCACATACTATTATTAACTGTGGTAATGCCGTATATCCACAATCTCCCGGCACAAAGTTTTCATAGAAATCCTTGTACATTCTAATTTTATCTGTCAATTTGTTTTGCCAATCATCTTCTCTTCTTATTACTTCAAATAAAAATTGTATTGATTTTTCGCCTTTGGTTAATTTTATTCCTCCACCTGATGCTTTAAATACCTTGCCTAATGTTTTAGCTTTTAATGCTGGCTTTGGAGTATATGACTCATATGCCTTAACCTTATTTAAATATGCTATAATAACCTGATTTCCTGCTAGTCTTTTTTTTATCATGGCAACTGGCTTTGTATTATCTGTTGGTTGCCATTTACATTCTATTCCTCTTGAATCTAGCAAGTATTTTCCCATTTTTTCTAAGCAGTATATTCTATATATTCCCTTTCCATCTTGAGAGTCAAAATAATATCTGGTTAATATTTTTGACTTTACTAATTGTTCCAATTTATTATTCAATTTCTCTTGTGAACCTACATCTATTCCCTTTTTTTCTAGCATTTGTAATATTTGTCTAGAAGTAATAAATTCAAATTCGTTTACTATCTCTAAAATAGTAAAGTGTAATTCATTTATATGTCCTAAGTTTATCCTCTGTACTATTTGGCTCATTGATACATAACCATCTTTTCCATCAAATACTTTTATCTCTCCAGGTCTAATTGCAAATGGAGAAACTGTTGCTTTTATTTCATTGTCTCTAACCATATTACTACTCATTCCCCTCTTTATTAGATATAGCTATTTTATCACAAAATAGCACATTTGTCTACTTTATTAGCTCCTTTATTTGACCGCTTTTTAAATACTTCCATTCTCCTAATTTCAAGTCTTTTACATTAATGTTTCCTATTCTACTTCTATGTAGTGCCAATACTTTTTTTCCTATTGCATTACACATTTTTCTTACTTCTCTATTTTTTCCTTCATGTATTGTTATTTCTATTCTAGATATATCTTTTACCTCGTCTATTTTTAATATTTTTACTTTTGCTTTTCCTGATATATAGTCATCTATTTTTACTCCTTTTTCAAGCATTTCTATTTCTTCTTTTGTAATTTTTCCCTTTAGAGTAACATTATATGCTTTTTCTATTTCATATTTTGGGTGAGTTACTTTATATATAAATTCTCCATCATTGCTTAAAATTAGTGCTCCTGATGTATACATATCTAGTCTTCCTACAGGCACAATTTTTTCTTTGATTTTTATTAAATCTAGTACTGTATCTCTATTAAATTGATCTTTTACGGTTGTAACGTAACCTATTGGTTTATTTAATAAAATGTATACTTTTTCTTCTACTGTTGACACAGGTTTACCTTCAAAAGTAACCTTATCCTTTTCAATATCTATTTTTGTACCTAATTCTGTTACTGTTTTTCCGTTCACTTCAACTTTTCCTGCTAAAATATATTCCTCTGCCTTTCGTCTAGAGCATATACCACTATTAGCCAAAAATTTTTGTAATCTAATTTGTTCCATTTTTTTCCCTTCATTTTTATCTATAATTTTTTTAATATTTCTTCAAAATACTGTGGCAGTGGGGCTGTTAATTCCATATGCTTATTTGTTATTGGATGCATAAATTCCAATTTATATGCATGAAGCATTTGTCCTTCTATACCAAACTCGTTTTTTCCATTTGAATATACTGCATCACCCACTACTGGATACCCTATTTCTGCCATATGTACTCTTATTTGGTGAGTTCTTCCTGTTTCTATTTTTATTTCTAACAGTGTATATTTAGAATATCTTTTTAAAACTTTAAAATGTGTTATAGCTTGTTTTCCATTTTTTGTTACTGCCATTTTTTTTCTATCTTTTGTACTTCTTCCTATTGGCATATTAATTGTAGCCTCTTCTTCCGGCACATTCCCTCTTACAAGTGCAATATATGTTTTTTTTACATTTCTTTCTTTTATCTGTTCGCTCATATTTATATGTGCTTTATCATTTTTTGCCACTATTATTAGCCCTGAAGTATCTTTATCTAATCTATGTACAATACCAGGTCTTAATTCTCCACCAATACCAGACAAACTGTTTTTGCATATCGATAAAATTGCATTTACTAATGTACCATCTGGATTTCCATTTGCAGGATGAACAACCATTCCTTTTGGCTTATTTATCACAATTATATCACTATCTTCATATATTATATCTAATGGTATTTCTTGCGCCTTTAATTTAGTTTCTTTTGCTTCTGGTATATCTATACTAATATTATCATTTGCTTGAACCTTATATGAAACTTTTTCTGATTTATCATTAACCAAAATATTGTTGCTTTCTATTAATTTTTTTATCATTGTTCTAGATAATTCGTTAAAATTCTCTGCTATATAAATGTCCAATCTTTTTCCCTTATCATTTTCATTTACTATTACATTTTTCATTTTATTTTACCTTTTTTAAGTTTTTTAATTCTCTTGTTGTATATATTGCCATATTTAATGCAAATGCTATCCATCCTATTACCACTAATATATCTGCTATATTAAAAGTTGGAAAATTAAATACTGGCGATATATCTATAAAGTCAATTACCCTTCCTCTAAATATTCTATCTATTAAATTTCCAAATCCTCCCGCTAAAATTAATGCTAACGAAATATTGGTAAATTTGTTTGTCATCTCTCTTTGTTTTACCATAAATCTGATAATTATTATAATTACAAATATGCTTATTATAATATTACTAATTCCTCCATTTGAATTAATTCCAAATGCCACACCTTTATTCTCTACATATGTAAAATTCAATATGTTCTGTATTACAGTTATTGAATTTTCTTTAATATTTGTTATTACTAACCATTTTGTTAATTGGTCAAATATTATTAATGTTAGTATTAATAATGTCAATAAAATTGCTCTTTTTTTCATTTATATAACCATTCCTTTATTTGCATCTTTCATAAACCACAAAATTATCGTCATTATACATTTCTAAAAATCCAGAGTCATTAGAAATAAATGTATTTAATTTTGATTTTTTCTTTAATATAATATGAGTTATATCATATTTTTCAAAAGTATCTTCATAATATCTCTCCATACTTGATGTTTTGATGAAATCTGTGAATATATCTCTACCGTCGTATTCTCCGTTTTCTGCACGTTTTCCATTAAATTCTGGTGCATATAAATCTGCCCTAGAATCTATAAATACAGGAACTCCTTTGTATAACAAATAGCTTCCATAATTATATTCATTAAACAACTTTATATTTTTTACATCAAGGTTTTGTAAAATCCATTCTGTTGCTTCTACAGGATAGTTCTTTTTACTTACAAAACTATTTCCTATTTTTCCACTATACATTCCCAAACTCATTATTATCACTAATAATATTACAATTGCATCAACTTTTTTATTATTTAATGCACTCAACAGTTCATTTTTTGCTTCTGGAGCATATTTTTCAAACATACTTGCAACAAGTTTTGAAAATATAAATGAGCCTATAAGCACCAATAAAGATGTTTGCCTTCTTGTCATAAATGCTAATAGTACCAATCCTGAAAGCATAAATAAATCTCTTAATTTAATTTTTGTATCTGTAAAAATTAATATAACTAGAAACATTACTAAAACAACCATAATTGGAATATTATTTATTAACGTTAATGGTAAGTGCTCGCTAATATTGTTAGTAGTATTCCCCTGCATTGTTTTTACTAAGTAGGTATATGGTGTTGTTCCAAGTGGTGTTAATAATCCCGTAAAAACAGATATAAATAATATAACAATTAAACCTTTTGTTGCTGTTTCTTTTTTTATTTTAATTTTATATGGATTTTTTCTTCTTTTTCTTTCTTTTTCTAATACTTTTAGATGATTTTCTTTTATCTTTTCTAACTGTACTTCAAGTTCAATAGCCTGATTTTCTTTTCCACTTTTATAAAACTTTTCAATTCTGCCTTTAAATCTCCTAACTTGCATTTTATAAAATAAGTCTGATTCTATTATTGATGCCATAATGTATTCTGCTATATATGGCAAAAATAAAACAAAGTAAAATGGCCATACTGCAACATGTATGTTTGCTATAAAAGTAGAAATTGCTAGTAATCCAAACAAAAATATCCTTTTATTTGTTTTTATATAATTTTCTATAAATAAAATTGTTAAAGCAAACAATATAAATGTTACTAGTTGCGCTCTAGCTGCAATATAATTTTTTAATAAATATAGCACTCCAAGTGTTACTAAAAATGATATTATGTTGTTTTTGGATAATTTTGAATTGACTAAATATATAACTATGCCTAATATAACACTTAAAACAACCGTTGCTATATATACCGCCGTAAAACCTCCTATTCCTGTGTTTTCTCCTAAGTTATATATTATATATGTTCCTGTATCATATGCCCAATGTGGATACGTGTATGGCAAGTTTTCATGCCAAGAAAATGGATCTTGCATATCTATTCCGTTTTCTAATATGTGCTTACCTATAGCAATTGTATAATATGTGTCATTTTGAAATGTAATTGGTGTAATTGAAAATGCAAATATAATTATTGATACAATAGCTATGACGTCAATTCTTTTTATTTTTTTCATGTATAACCTCCAGTTATATGTTAAACTCTGTATATATTGCACTATGGTCTGATGTTCCTTTGGCATCTATTGTTTCAAATTTTATTAATTCTATATTTCTTGAGTAAAAAATTGTGTCTATACAGCCTTGTCCGAGTTCAGAAAACCATGTATCTTCTATATTGTTTATTTTATCCAATTTTCTATTTAATATTTCGTATTCTTCATAGCTCTCTTTTTCTTCAAATATATACTTCCCCTTGCCCAATCTCGTTACTCCTACGTTAAAGTCTCCGCCTACTATTATTATTTCACTTGGATCTATTTTGCTTATAATTCTGCACAATTCTTTTGCAGCTAATATTCTCTCGTCTTCATATGTTGATAAATGTACTGAAAATAAATTCAGTTTTGTAGTTCCTAATGATATTCTGTTATATAATATTCCTCTTTGTTCATGTTTTGTGTCTGTTAATGGCATTAAATAATTTGCCGAAAAAGATATTAGAAATTTGCTTATTATTCCGTCACCATAGTATCCATCCTCTAGTGTTATATTACTTTCCATTGAACAGTAATATAATCCAACTTTTTTTGCAAATTCTCTAATTTGGTTCATTTCTCCTGCCCTTTTTGTGTACATATCTACTTCTTGTAAAAATATTATATCTGGTTTGTATTCTTTTATTAAATTAGCCTGTCTTTCTATATCTACTTTATTATCTGTTCCTCTTCCGTGTGCAACATTAAATGTAATAATTTTTAATAACATTTAATCACCCTCTTTTTTATTTTTACTCTTCAATTATATCAAAGAAGGTAACACAATTACAATAAAAAAAGCATAAAAAAATACCCCATAAGAGGTATTTTTTTATATTAATTATTTATTTGCTTTGCAACTTCTTCTGCAAAGTTTTCTTCTCTTTTTTGTAAGCCTTCACCTTTTTCAAATCTTGCAAATCTAATTATTTTAGCATTGTTTTCTTCTGCTAGTTTAGATATTTTTATATCTGGATTTTTAACAAATTCTTGCTCTACTAAGCATATTTCTCCGTAGAATTTTCCAATTCTACCTTGAACCATTTTTTCTGCTATTTCTGCTGGTTTTCCTTCATTCATGGCTTGAGCTTTTAATATTTCCATTTCCTTTTGTAATCTGTCTGATGGAACAGAATCTCTATCTAAATATTCTGGTTTTGCAGCTGCAATTTGCATACATATATCTTTTGCAAATTGGCTATTTCCACCTTCTATTTCTACTAGAACTCCTATTTTTCCATCTCCATGTATATAGCTTTCTACTAAACCTGTTGTTTCAAATCTTTCGAATCTTCTAATAGACATGTTTTCACCTATTGTAGCAATTTTTCCTGTTAAAACCTCTCCAACTGTTTTGCCTTTTTCTGATATAGATGGTTGTTCTAATAATTCCTCTACTGTTGCTGGATTTTTTTCAACTACTTGTCTTGCAACATCTGCTACAAAGCTTCTAAATTCTTCGTTTTTAGCAACAAAGTCTGTTTCTGCATTTACTTCTACTACTGCCCCTATTTTTTTATCTTCTGAAACATAAGTAGTAACTAAACCTTCTGCTGCAATTCTATCTGATTTTTTAGCAGCTTTAGCAATTCCTCTTTCTCTTAAAAGTTCAATTGCCTTTTCTTCGTCTCCATTAGTTTCTGCTAAAACTTTTTTACAGTCCATCATTCCTGCGCCAGTTTTTTCTCTTAATTCTTTAACTTGGTTTGCTGTTATCATAGTTGTTTATCTCCTTTCGCTTTTTAGATTTATTTAATTAGTTTTCTTCAGCTGTTTCTACAACTTCTTCCATGCTTTGTGGTTCTTCTTCTGCTACTTGTTCTTCAACTACTTCTACATCCATAGATTCGCCTTGTCTTCCCTCTATAACTGCATTTGCCATGCAATCTGCTATTAATTTAACTGCTCTTATAGCATCATCATTTCCTGGAATAGCGTAATCTACGTCTTCTGGATTACAGTTTGTATCTATTAAACCAATAACTGGTATTCCTAATTTCTTAGCTTCTAATATTCCTATTCTTTCTTTTTTAGGGTCTACTATAAACATAACTCCTGGAAGTTCTTTCATTTCTTTAATTCCTCCAAGGTTCTTTTCTAGTTTTTCCATTTCCTTTTTTAGAAGTATAACTTCTTTTTTAGGTAACACATCAAATGTTCCATCTTCTTGCATAGTTTCTAATTGTGTTAATCTGTCAATTCTTTTTCTGATTGTATCAAAATTTGTTAATGTTCCACCTAACCATCTTTGGTTAACATAGTACATACCGCATTTTTCTGCTGCTTCTTTCATGCAATCTTGTGCTTGTTTTTTAGTTCCAACAAATAGAACTGTTTTTCCTTCTTCAGCTTGTTGTTTTAAAAAGCTGTAAGCTTCATCTAATTTTTTAGATGTTTTTTGTAAGTCGATAATGTGGATTCCATTTCTAGCTTGAAAAATATATTCAGCCATTTTAGGATCCCATCTTCTTGTTTGATGTCCAAAGTGAACACCTGCTTCTAGTAATTGTTTCATTGCAACTACTGCCATTTTTAATTCCTCCTTTTAGTTTTTCCTCCACATAGCTTTAGCATTTAAGAAGACTTGCCGTTACTAGCAAGCACTTTTCCTAAACTAGCCATATGTGTGTTTTAATTAACAGACAATATTATATCAAAAACTCTTGCAAAAAGCAAGAGTTTTGAATTATTTTGTTTTGTTAGATATGAAGTGGATTGCACTCTTTAATAAATATGATTAGCATTTGTTGAATAGGTGAATTGAGTCTACACTTCAACAATTTTCAATCCTAAGTTTGATTAGTAACCTTTGAGTTTTACGTTAGTTTATTTAATTGTCTTCATATAATATCAAACTTATTGTGAATTATTTTTTTTATTATTTATTATTTGCATTTGGTAATCTAATAATATTTCATTTTCTCCATTCTCTTGTCTATTATTTTCAATAAGACATAATTCATTATATAAATCTTCTTCTATGACATCTTCATACATTCCATCGTCACATTTATATACAAAATCTACATACATTTCTACATTCTCTTTTAGCTTCCCTAAATTTCTAAAATCAACTTTTTTTGATATATCCTCATATAAACATAAGTATTCCACTCCTTTATACTCAAATTTATCAAAAACTATATACTCTCTTCCCGCAAAAATCATCTTTTGAACCTCAATCATAAGTTTTCCTCCATTTTCTTATCTTATTATCTTTCTATATCCTCTTCACTATTTTGTCTATTTTCATTATCTCCATCTTTTGGTAATTCATTTCCTTTAGAAGGTCTTGTCTTCCATTTATTCCTTTTTTCACGTTTATTTCTTGCTTTTCTTGCTAAAGCATTATCTGTTCCTCGTAGTGTCATAGCCGCTAGCGCAATTGGTGTAAGATAATCAGGGCGTATTACTATTGTTCCCTGTGGTGTATACGTTAATCCATTTAGACTTTGAAGGCATGGTTTCAATTGCTCTATTGCTTTAAAAATTCTTTCACTTGCCATCGGTCCATAATTCAATACAGCCTTTCCACCATTATTCATAAACTCTTCTGCTGCTCTTACTGTAGTACTTCTATCAAATGGCCATCCTTTAAATGTATTTACAGCATTTTGCATTGTGGCATTTATGTCTGGTGCTATTCCTGTACTTTCTGCTGTATGTAAAGCTATATCCTCTGGGCTAGCTCCCCAACCGTGTCTCCATTTGTATCCAGCTCCACCAACATCATGTGCACCTGTAAGGCTCGCAAATGTTTGCATTCTTTCGGTTTGAGCTTCTGTTGCTTGTACTGCAGCCCTTGCTCCAGGAACATTGTTTTGCAAATCTGCAATTTGTTGGTTTACCATTCTTGCTTGCTGATTTTGATGTTGAATACTGCTATTAACCCTAGAAGCTTCTGTAGCATTTACTGCATTATTGTTCATTACATCTTGATTATATTGTTTAATTATACTTGCATCTTGTATTGCTTTTATTAATCCTCTAGCAACCATTGCTGTTCCAACTATCGTAATTATATTAGAAACTGCATCGTCGTTATCGAAGCCTTTATAAAAAACTCCCTCACATCTATTCCTGTCACCTGTGTTATGTGTAACTCCCAGTGTTATTCCACTATTTGTATTTTCCTCCATTAGCATTTCATGGTCTAAAAATGCCTGAACTTCATCAAAACTGTTTCCTTTTTCTCTTGCAATTCTCATTCTTGCTTCAATTGCTGCTTGTTCTTTTTCCAATTCCACGTTTTTAGTAAATCTTTTTCCAAACTTTCTTCCTTGTATGTTTGAGCCTTCTCTAGCCGCTCTATTTTCCTCTTCGAGTCCATGGATACCTCCACCACCTTGTTCCAAAGCACCTTCTTCTCTTGCTTTTTCAATTTCTCTAAGTATATCCACATTTTGCCTATCAAGGTTTTCTTTTTGAGCTATTAAATCTGCTTTTTCTTTTTCCGTTAATTTCGGATTCTTCAGCAATTCAGCTATTTCTGCTGATTTTTTATGTTGAATAGCTAAAGTAATAAATCCTGCTTTTATAACTTTGTTTCTTTCGATATTTCTATTTTGAGTTTCCCTGGTTGCTCTTTCAAGAACACATTGCCTTACTGAAGGTGATACAGCATTTTCATGACCCTTATAAGATTGCAGACCTTTATACAGTGTTTCGAACTCATCAGCTGGTAATTCGTCTATGTTTTTTTTCAATTTTTCCATTTTTTCCTTTGTCGCTTTTGTTGTGAAGATCTTTGAATAGATTTTACGTATTCCATGCACAACCAGTTTAGCTGTATTTCCAATCCACCTCAAAGAATTATGAACCCAATCTCCTTTATCATATTTAACTTTCGTCAATGCCACATCCTTAAATTGATATCTACTTATTTGCCCATAGCTCAAAGCATTTTTGGCTGCATCAATTTTGGATAGAATTTCTCCAAACATTAACGGTTCTTTTTTAGGCTCTGGTTCCGGTTCCGGTATTATTTTCTCTATCTTTTTCCTTTTTGTTATTGTGTATTTGTTATAAGCTCCATCATCTGAGCCATATGCCCCGCCTTCTCCATAACTCAATTCATACTCGGCATCTTCGTTTTTGTTTTCTTCGCCTGTTATACCATGTGGATCATATACATTACTAGGATCAATATTGGCTTGTTGCAATGCATTTAGGTAATTGTTTCTAAAATCAATTCTTCCACTTGCTTCGAATTCTGCAATTGGTTCTTCATTAGTATTTTCTTCGTTTTCCTGCATATTACTAATTTGCTCTTCTAATTCTTTTTGTTGTCTTTCTAGTTCGTTTTTTTCTCTAATCAAAGATTCTCTCTCTTCCGGCTCTACTGGATATTCCTCATCTTCAAGTTCTACGTCAATCATTTTAATTCTGTCTTTTACATCCTTTAGTCGCTTTTCTAATTCTTCTCTACTCATATTCTCCCCTTCTTTATTTTATTCTTTACTTTTCCGTTCAATTACATACAGCTATATTTATAATAACATATTTTTACATTTTTTTCAAGATGTTTACTGTTTGTCACAAAAATATTACATATTTGTAATGCTTCTGTAATATTTGAGTGATCTTTGTGCCATTTTTTCGTATCTAATTTTTTTATCTCTTATTTTTTCATCTAATTCAGGGAGGATTCCGAAATTTGCATTCATTGGTTGAAAATTTTTATTTGATGTTGATATGTAATTTGCTAGTGCTCCTATTACTGTTTCGCTTGGGAATTCTGCTTTGCACTTTATTTTGCCACTTTTAAAATTTAAGCATGCATTTATTCCTGATACAAGTCCAGATGCTATTGACTCCACATATCCTTCTACTCCTGTTATTTGCCCTGCAAAATATATGTTAGGGTCTTTTTTTAGATTATATGTATTATCTAATAATTCCGGAGAATTAATAAATGTGTTTCTATGCATAACTCCATATTTAACAAATTCTGCGTTTTCTAGTCCCGGAATTAAACTAATTACCCTTTTTTGTTCGCCAAACTTTAAGTTTGTTTGAAAACCAACTATGTTAAATAAATTTCCTTCTGTGTTATCTTGTCTAAGTTGTACTATTGCATACGGTCTTTTCCCTGTTCTTAAATCTGTAAAGCCTACTGGTTTAAGTGGTCCAAATCTTAGTGTATCTATTCCTCTTTTTGCCATTACTTCTATCGGCATACATCCTTCAAATATTTCTTTTTTCTCAAAGTTGTGAAGTTCTACTATCTCTGCATTTATTAATTCATTACAAAAAATCTCATATTCTTCTTTATTCATTGGCAAATTTATATAATTATTTTCTTGCTCCTGCTCTATTCTTTTTTTCCAATCTTCAATTGTCTCTTCTTTTCCTCGTTCTTGCTTATATCTGTCTCCCCAGAATGCTATATTCATATTTATAGAGTTTTTTTCTATTATAGGTGCTGCTGCATCATAAAAATGTAGCCCTTTTTCCCCTGTTATTTCTTTTATTTCTTTTGATAAAGCATCTGAAGTAAGTGGTCCTGTTGCAATAATCACAAGTCCGTTTTTCGCTATTTTTTTTAATGATATTTCTTTTCCAATTTCTTGTCTTATTATTTCTATATTTTTATATTGTTTTAATTGTTTTGTTACTTCTTCTGCAAATTTTTCTCTATCAACTGCTAGTGCTTGTCCTGCTGGGACATTTACTTTATCTGCAATTTTTATAAGCAATGAATCTAATCTTCTTAATTCCTCTTTTAACAAGCCACACGCATTTGTTATTAAATTTGATTTAAATGAATTGCTACATACTATCTCTGCTAGGTTACTATTGTTGTGCGCTGGTGAAAAATTATGTGGTTTCATTTCGTACAACTTTACATTTATTCCTCTTTTTGCTATCTGATAAGCTGCCTCTGAGCCTGCTAGTCCTCCGCCTATTATTGTTATATATTCCTCCATACATCTTCTTCTTTCTTAATTTTTTCTCAAAAATACAACTAGTCTTTGTTTAATTGTACAAAAACTAGTTGTTCTTCTTACATTAATATTCTGATTATACATTTTCTTACATTATTTGTCAATTCAATTAATTCATCTTTTAAAATTTATTTACTAATAATTAACAACGTAATTTTTTTAATTTTCTATTTATATTTTTGACATTTTGTGATAAAATAATCTAAATTATTTTAGAAGGAGTATTAATTATGAATTTAAATAAATGTTGTCGTTGTGGTTGTTTTTATTCTAGTGAAGGTAATGTTTGTCCTAATTGTCAGCCAAAGGATTTTAATGAAATTGCAAAATTAAAAAATTATTTTGATGTCAACTCTAATTTTGATTCTATTGAGTGTATTTCTGCAAATACTGGAATAACTTTAAAAAATTTAAATAGATTTTTAAATCAGGAAGAATTTTCTAAGTTTTCTAATAAGTTTAATAGTTCTGGTAATATTGGAATTGATTTATAATTAATTATATGTTTAAAGGTCGCTATATGACAGCGACCTTCTGTTTAAATAATTTTTATTATTGGTTTTTTAATTTCTGGAATTTTGTTTTCTATTTTATATATTTTTTTTATTCGCTCCACTGCTTCGTTTGCCTTTTCTTTGTCATTGGCATGTATATATGCTATTACATCTCCTGTATATACTTTATCTCCAGCTTTTTTCTCCAACACTATTCCAACTGTTTTGTCTATTTCATCATCTTTTTTTATACGTCCTGCTCCTAAAAATACTGATAATCTGCCTATTTGTTCTGCATCAATACTTGTTATATATCCATCTTTTTCACATATTACAGAAATTACATATTTTGATTTTTCAAATTTTTCTGGCTCGTCTATATATAAAACATCGCCATTTTGATTTTGAATTAATTGTTTAAACTTTTCTAATGCTTTTCCATTTTGAATGTTCTCCAACATTTTCTTCTTATTTTCTTCTATGCTATTTCCTTTTCCTGCTAATTTTATCATATGAGCTCCAAGCTCTAGCACAACTTGTTTTACGTCTTCTTCCATCTTTCCTCTAAGTGCTTCTATTACTTCTAATATTTCCAATGTATTGCCTACGTTTTTTCCAAGTGGTTCGTCCATATTTGTTATTACACATACTGTTTCTTTATCTGCTAGTTCGCCTATTTTTTTCATTATTGTTGATAGTTTAATTGCATCTCCCTCATTTTTCATAAATGCTCCACTACCACAGGTTACATCTAGTACAACCTTGTTTGCTCCTGCCGCTATTTTTTTGCTCATTATGCTAGATGCTATTAATGACATATTTTCAACACAACTTATGGTGTCTCTTAAAGCATATATTTTTTTATCTGCTGGTGCCAAGTTTAAGGTTTGTCCTATTAGACTAATTCCTATTTTTTTTACATTGCGTTTAAAAGTCTCTATATCAACATTTGTTGTATATCCTGGTATTGATTCTAATTTATCTATTGTTCCGCCTGTAAACCCTAACCCTCTTCCTGACATTTTAGCAACAGGAATTCCTAGTGATGCAATTATTGGCGCCAAAATTAATGTGACTTTGTCTCCTACACCGCCTGTGCTGTGTTTATCTACCACTGTTCCTATTTCTGATAAATCTAATACATCTCCTGAATGTGCCATTGCTAATGTTAAGTTGGTAGTTTCTTCTTCATCTAATTTATTTATATAAATCGCCATTATTAATGCAGCTGCTTGATAATCTGCTATAGTATTATTAGTATATTCTTTTACAAAAAAATCTATTTCTTCCTTAGACAATTTTTTATTGTCTCTTTTTTTAGCAATTATATCTAATATATTCATTGTTAATCTCCATTCTTTTGTTACAAAATATTGCACATTTTATATAATATTTTTTACAAAACTTCTTCTATGTAATGGGCATAATCCATTTTCTCTTATTGCTTGCATATGTGCTGCTGTTCCATACCCCTTATGTTTTGCAAATCCGTATTGTGGGTACATTTCATCCATTTTTCTCATAATTCTGTCCCTTGTTACCTTTGCAATTATTGAAGCACATGCAATTGAATAGCTTATTGCATCTCCATGTATTATTGACTTATATGGTATTCCTAGTGTATCTATTCCTGTTAGTGCATCAACTAAAATAACATCTGGTTTTTTTATATTTTTTTCTTCTAGTTTTTCCTCCATTTGCCTTATTGCAATTGTTAATCCCTTTTTAGTAGCATTTAAAATGTTTATTTTGTCAATTTCCTCTTGATCTATTATTCCTACTCCATATGCAATTGCTTCTTGTACAATTTCCTCATATATTTTTTCTCTTTTCTTTTCTGATATTTTTTTAGAGTCATTTACTCCTTCTATCATTGATTCTTTTGGCATTAAAGAACAAGCAACAACAACTGGTCCTGCAAGAGGTCCTCTTCCTGCTTCATCTATTCCACAAATTGATACTATGCCTTTTTCATACAAGATTTTCTCTTCTTTTTTTAAGTTTAATAATCTTTCTACTTCTTTTTCTTTCATTACTTCTCATCTTCTTTTACTATTTCTTTTTCATCACTTAAATTGTTAAAATCTGATAATTTATAGTATTCATTATCCCCAACTTTAATACCTTTTGTGTATAATACTTCCATATTATCATAATTAACAATATAATATTCGTTTGGTTCTATATTTATATTACTTAACCCCATTGTTGTTAAGTCTTCTTTTTTTAAAATATAATATTTACTGTTTTCTTCTATTTCTATATTTTGACTTTTCAAAAAATCTTTTACTTTTTGATCTTGTTGTTCAATTAATATTTTTGTACCAATTAGCTCTTTTTTTAACGCTTTTTCTTCTTCTGCAACCATTTTTGCCTTTCCCTGTATTGCCAACATATTTGTTTTAATTGTTTCACTTTCTTCATTTCTATATTGTTGTTGTATATATAATATTACTCCTATTGCAAAAGCAATTATTATAATTACTAAAATAATTGTTGCAATATATGTAAGTCCTTTTTCATCTTTCATTGCCGTTTTATCGTTCCCTTCTCAATCTGTTTTACCATATTATATATAATTTTTATTCTAAAAACAAGAGGATTATGTTTTATGATTTTATTTTTTTCACATTTATTTCACATTTTTTTCATAATTCTCTTGTATTATATTTATAGTTTAGGTTATTATATAATCAAATAAATTTTTGGAGGTATTAAAATGGACGAAAATAATAGTAACAATAGTTTTAAAAGTGTCGATTCTACTAATTTTAATTCTTCTTATAAAGAATTTAAAAATAGCGAAAAAAAATTTAATTTTGGGTTTGCCAAAAATGTATTGGCTCCGTTTTTGTTTGGGGTTATAGGAAGTGTAACTGTAATTGCAGTGTCTCTTAACGTTCCAACCATAAAAGAAAATATCGTTAAAAAGTTAGTTAGTGTGGAATCACCTAATAGTTATGGTGATAATACTAATACTGCAAACATTAATACTCAAATGGTTTCTTTAGTTGGATATTCTGAAACAGGTGTTGGCGTTGCTTCTAAGGTTCGTCCTTCTATCGTTGGAATAGAAGTTGAATATTCTGTAAATTCTATATTTTATAGAAATAAATCGACTGCAACAGCTGCTGGTTCTGGAATAATCATTAGCGAAGATGGATACATTTTAACAAATAACCACATAGTAAACTCTTCTTCTACTTCTTATTATTATGAGCTTGGTAAGGCTAATAAAGTTACTGTTACCTTATATAATGATTCAACAAAATACGATGCTACCATTGTCGGAACAGATTCTCAAACTGATTTAGCTGTTATTAAAATAGAAAAGAATGGATTAAAAGCTGCAGAACTTGGTGATTCTGATGCTGTTCAAGTAGGAGAATTTGCTATGGCTATAGGAAATCCTCTAGGACTAGCTGATAGTGTTACTGCAGGTATTGTAAGTGCTGTAAATAGAGAAGTTTCTGATCAAGATGGTAACTCTTATGTTGCAATTCAAACAGACGCTTCTATAAATTCAGGAAACAGTGGTGGGGCATTAGTAAATAGTAAAGGACAAGTAATTGGTGTTAACACTCTAAAACTTTCTGGAACAGGCGTTGAAGGAGTAGGATTTGCAATTCCTATTAACTCTACAAAAGAAATATATGAACAATTAATTCAATATAATAAAGTTAAAAGACCATACATTGGAATTGATGGATATGACTTAGACGAGCAAACAGCTGAAAATAACAATTTAGTAGTAGGAATTTATATAAAAACTATAGAAGATTTTTCTGCAGGTGAAAAAGCCGGATTAAAAATAGGTGATGTTATAGTAGAAGTAGATGGTACCAAAGTTACAAAAATGGACGAATTAAATGCAATTAAGAACCAAAAGCAAATTGGTGATACTTTAAAATTGAAAGTTTTTAGGGAAGGCAAAGAAAAAGAAATAACTGTAACTCTACAAGAACAACCTTAATATGCAAAAAATCACATTGAGTTCACACAATGTTCAAAAAAGACTGATATATTATACTTAGTTGATAAATAATTACTCCGTTATCAACATATATAAAACATCCCCTTTTGTTTTTAAGCCCCATGTCAAACGACATGGGGCTTTTTTTATTGTCCTTTATATACATATTTTTCAGGGTTTGCTTGAACTCCATTGTTCCTTAATTCAAAGTGTAAATGGTTGCCTGTTGAGTTTCCTGTTGAACCAACTGCTGCTATTACATCTCCTGCTTTAACCTTCTGACCTTCTGTTACGTATAGTTTACTACAATGTCCGTAATATGATTCTACACCGTTTCCATGGTCTATTACAACTAGGTTTCCATATCCTCCCCATTCTTCTGCACATGTTATTGTTCCATCCGCAACAGCTTTTATTGGAGTTCCGTAATTTGCACCTATATCTATTCCCATATGTGTATGGTCTCTTATGCTTTCCACTGCTCCAAATCTTGATGTTATTACTCCAGAAACAGGCACACACGCTAAATATACTCCATTTATTGATTTATTTTCTATTATATCTAATTCCTGTGTCATGCTATTTCTTGCTGTTTTTACAGTTGCTGATTCACATTCTTGCATATCTTCTGTATATAGTTCTTTAATTCCTATATTCAGCTCTAAAGTATTATACTCTTCTTTTAGGTCAGCTACTAATGTTTCGGCTTCCTCTAATGTATTTACTTTTGACTTTTCTTCTCCATCTAAAGTTATTGCATATAGTCTATAAGTAAATTTCATACCTTCTTCCATTTTAGATAAAATTGTATTTTCATTTGTATTTTCATTTCTATTAATTAATCTTAATCCATATTTAGGTGTATTTTCTATATCTACAAAAGCTATGTTTGTTTTTTTCAAATCGCTTATATAGTTATCTATTTCTTGTTCAAATTTTTCTTTACTTTCTACATAGCCAACTTCTTCGCCATTTATTGTTACTAAAGAAACTAATTTATATTTAGATAATGTAATTAATGTTATTATTATAGTTGCTATTGCTATTATATTAATAAATATAAACATTTTCTTTGTATAATATTTAATTCGTTGTACTAAAATATATATTCACTCTCCTTTGCGTCTACACGACAGTTTTAATTATACTATATATTTTAAATCATTTCAACCTCAATATTTATTATTGACTAATTATAAGTAATTATTAACAGTTTGATTAATTTTATTTGCTAATTTTTAGTGTATTTTCCTTATTTTTCCTCCTGATACCTCGTTTTTTCTCGTTTTTTTATCTCTTGACTTTTAATTTTTGACATTACTTAATTTTTTTGTAAAGTTAGGATTAATTCCTCCTAGTGTCTCTTCTTTATTTAATCTTTTTTGGATTTCAACTATCACTAGTGGCAATAATGATATACTTATGGTATATATCCATTGCAGATTTGTTAATGGAACAAGTTCGAACACATTTGCTATTGAAGGTATTATTACAACAATTATTTGCAATAATGTTCCGAGTATAAATGCACCTATTAAATATTTATTATCCCATAATCCTGCTTTAAATATTGATTCTTCACTTCTTATATTAAAACTATGAACTAACTCTAACACACCTAATGACACAAATGCCATTGTTCTTGCTACTTTTATTCCATACAATTTATTTCCAATGCTAAAAGCTAATAATGTTAATATTCCAATCATTACTCCCTCTATAATTATTTTGTTCCATAAACCATCTGCAAATATTCCTTTTTTAGGGTTTCTTGGTTTTTTATTCATTATATTTTTTTCTGGTGGTTCTAGTCCTAATGCTATAGCTGGGAAAGAGTCTGTAACCAAATTAATCCATAATAACTGAATTGCTAAAAGTGGTGATTTTAAGCCTAATAGTAAACCAACAAATATTGTTACTATTTCTCCTATATTTGTTGCAATTAAAAAATGAACCGCTTTTTTTATGTTGTCAAAAATATTTCTGCCATGTTTTACCGCTTCCACTATTGTAACAAAATTATCATCTGTAAGTATCATATCTGATGCATTTTTAGCTACATCTGTTCCGTTTAGTCCCATAGATATTCCTATATCTGCATTTTTTAATGCTGGTGCATCATTTACCCCATCTCCTGTCATTGCTACTACTGCTCCTGTACTTCTAAATGCTTTTACAATTCTTACTTTATGTTCAGGTGATACACGTGCAAACACACTATATTTCATTATATCTTTTTCTAATGTCTTTTGATTTATGCTATCAAGCTCACTTCCTGTTATTGCTAAATCATTTGGTCTTAAAATTCCTATTTCTCTTGCAATTGCCTTTGCTGTAGTAATATGATCTCCTGTTATCATAACTGTTTTTATTCCAGCTTTCCTACATGTGGCAACAGCTTCTTTTACTCCTTCTCTTGGTGGATCTATCATTCCTATTAGCCCCACAAATGTCAATTCTTTTTCTATATTTTCACTGTCTATTTTATTTGGCAATCTATCTACATCTTTATATGCTATTGCTAAAACTCTTAGCGCATTATTTGCCATCTTATTATTATTTTCATCTATTCCGTTTAATTGTTTACTAGTTATTGTTTTTTGTATTCCTTCTTCATAATATTTACTACATCTTTTTATTAATACATCTGGTGCGCCTTTTGTTATTATTCTATATTTACTGCCTATTTTATGTATTGTCGTCATCATTTTTCTTTCCGAATCAAATGGAATCTCGTTTACTCTTTGCATCATTCTATACAAGTTTTCTTTATTTTTTCCTATTTTTAGTCCTGCATTTACTATTGCATTTTCAGTTGCTTCTCCCTCTGCCTCTTCTCGTCCATCTTTTGTTACTATTTGAGAGTCTGTACACATACAGCCCAATTCTAATGTAAAACTTTTGTTACTGTTATTTCCATTAACATTTTGAATGTCTACTACTTGCATTTTATTTTGCGTTAATGTTCCTGTTTTATCTGAGCAAATTACACTACTGCTTCCCAATGTTTCTACTGCAGGTAGTTTTCTTATTATTGTATTTTTCTTTGCCATTTTAGTAACACCTATTGAAAGCATTATAGTTACAATTGCAGGTAACCCTTCTGGTATTGCTGCTACAGCCAATCCTACAGAAGTCATAAACATCTCTACAGGTTCTATCTTTTTTAATAATCCTATTACAAATATAAGTAAGCAAATAATTAAACATCCAATTCCTAAACTTTTACCAACCTCTCCTAGTTTCTTTTGTATTGGTGTTTCAGGTGCTTCGTCTGTAATAATCATTTTAGCTATTTTTCCAACTTTTGTGTTCATTCCTGTATCTGTTGCAATTGCCTCCGCATGTCCATTTACAACTATTGTTGTTGCAAAGCCCATGTTTATTGTATCTCCTAAAGAAATATTGTCTTTTAATATTATATTTGCATCCTTAAGTATTGGTACTATTTCACCAGTTAAGCTTGATTCTTCTACTTTTAAATTGTATGAACTTATTAGTCTACAATCTGCTGGTATATAATTCCCAGCTTCTAAAATTAATATATCTCCTGGAACTATATTTGTGCTAGCTACAGTAATTATTTTCCCATTTCTTTTCACTTTTGCCACAGGTGCTGACATTTTTTTTAGTGCTTCCAATGATTTTTCTGCTTTTGCTTCTTGTACAACGCCCATAATAGCATTTAAAACCACTATTGTTATTATTATAATTGAATCTATATATTCTCCTGTTCCTTGCATTTTTGCCACAACAGCTGAAATAATAGCAGCAATAATTAGAATAATAATCATAAAGTCATTAAATTGTTTTAAAAATTTAACAAAAACACTTTCTTTTTTTGGTTCTTGAAGTTTATTTTCTCCATACTTTTTTAATCTTACAGTAATTTCATCATCACTTAATCCTTGCTGTAGGTCAGTTTGTAATTTACTCTCTACTTCTTTTGTAGATAAACTATGCCACATACACATACACTCCTTTGTATTAATCAAATTTAGGGACAGCCCTTAATTAATATTATGCAAGAGTGTAAAAAAATAGAATTGATTTTTTTGTTTAAATATTTTATAATTTTTTCAAGGAGGATTTCATATGGATATTATTATAAATGAAACTACATTAATTTCCGACAATATTGTATGGGATAATATTAATAATTATATTAATACTAATGTTTCCATTATCTATATTGGAAGCAATGCTACTCTAAATGATAAATTATTGTCATTACATAAAAATAGAGAATTTGATAAATTAATTATTATAAGTAAGTCCGATATTTCTGACAGATATCCTAGACTATTTGTTGATTCCTTTATTAATAATAACATTTTGCAACATGTTAAAAAAAATTGTTTGATTATTTTAAAATTGTCTAATGATTATGATGATATGAAGTGGATAGTTCGCAATTTAATTAAATTATATAATCTTACTTTTAAATTAAATCTGCATTTAGGTATAATTGATAATAATTGTAATTACTTAGGCTTTATTGAAAACTTTGAAAACTCAAAATATTCAGATGATTTTATAACTTGTCTTAAGTGTTTATTTATTTTCGATAAGAAACAGCAATATGAATATATTTACGACACGGTCTGTGAGTATTTAGACAACCAATTTTGTAAAGGAAATATCTGCGACTTTAAAAATGACCAGTGCATTGCAAATAGAGAGAACAAAACAGCTCACAAAGATATGGGATGTTGTTATTCTTTTGAATATTGTAAGGTTTTTGACCCCAGATTCATTAAAAATGTAAAGCTCTGTCAACATCTAAAAGACAAGACTTGCTCGACAAAATGTATTACTTGTAAACTCTTTACCTGTAAATATTTAAAAGAACGCGGAATAAAGTTTGACACACATAAAATATTGCTTTTGGATTGTTATTTTAATAAAAAACAACATTTAATATTAAACTCAAATTTCTTTCAAACACGTGATGCAATATTACAGAAATTGCTTGAAAACAATTATGATTTGTACTTTTGGTATGTTTTATTTAAGAAGTACATGATATAAGTATAAAGAGCACGGAATTATTTTTTTCCGTACTCTTTATATTTTAATCTTTTTAGCAGTTCGTACACGCCATCCCTATTTATTGACATTATATGCATATCATGGTATTCATTGTTGAAATATCTGTGTTTCTTCAATAACCCTTCTGTTTCAAAATTTGCACCTTTTAAAAACTTTATACTCGTTTTATTATAATCATATACTGTACAGTATACTTTTTTTATAGGATAGCACCTAAACAAGTGTTCTAGAAATATTGCTCCTACTTCTGCACCTGTGGTAGAGTTCCTTTTCTTTTCTTGTATATATATTGCAATACACATATGTCCATTATTCATATCATAATCATAGCTATAAACAAATCCAATCGGTATATTAGTAGTTACATTAATCGCAATCATCGTTTCATGATACACAGATTCAGTTTTTCTCTTAAAAGAATTCCACAATTCCCTTTTTGATTGTATTGTTAAGTCATTTGTAAACAGATGTCTAGAATCATATTCTTGATAACACTCATATATATAGTCAAAATATTTTTCTTCATACATTGTTAACTCTACATCTCTCCATATTAATTGTTTATTTTTCATTTAATACTTCCTTATACTCATTTTTATATAGTGCTAATATATATTTATTACAATATCTTCCATCGTAAAAAACATCATTCTTTAAATTTGCCTCCAATTTAAAGTTCAATTTTTTTAAGATCTTAATACTTAATTTCTCCAGTAAATAATCATTTGTTTGATAGTATACTTTTCTTATTGGAAAACATGTAAATAAATAATTAAGAAGCAATATACATGACTCTATTAGTACATCTTCTTTTTGTTCTTCATAAAGAAAAACATCCATATATATATATCCATCTATTTTATTATAGTTATAACAAGATAAATAGCCAATTTCTTGTTTAGGATTTTGTAAAAAAATCAGTAAATTCATATATACATTTTTTTCTTCATTCTTCGATAAAAAATTACAATTTAGAAATTTAACTCTGTCTTCCACATTAGTTAAAAATACTTTTTTTCCCTTTAAAGATAAATCCTTCATTATTCTTTATTCTCCCCTTTATAGTGCATTAGGTATACGAATTTCTTTTATCTTTGCTCTGGTCTACATGGGCTACAAGGTGAGCATGGATTGCAGTCTGGATAACAGTCATCCTTATCCCATTGCTGTGGTTGGCAAGGATTACAAGGTGAGCATGGATTACAGTCTGGGTAACAGTCATCTCTATCCCATTGTTGTGGTGAACATGGTGAGCACGGACCACATGGATTACAGTCTGGATAGCATTCTTGTCCTTCTAATTCGTCATTATTGTTTGAGCTTTCTGCATCTTCAGCTAGCATAAATAACTTTTTCCTTATTGGTGTAACACAAAAAATTTGTGGTTTATGTTTTTTTAACATTTTTTCTTGTTCTTTTGAAAACTCAGCTACATTTTCTATCATTTTCTATCATTTCTCCTTTCAAATTTTTACTTCCTTTGTGCATTCTTTTATGTCCATCCACTCTCCATCATATGGGTTATAGCAACAACGTGGATATTTAGCTTTCTTATTTCCAGCTACTCCCTCAGCCAGTGGTCTACAATCGTGGCAACAGTATCGGAACTCACAGTCTTTGCAGACCATTACTTCTTCTTTAGTAATTGACCACTTTTTTATTATATTCTTTTTTAGTTTTTCTAGGGAACTAACATCTTTTACATTTCCGATAATGTCATTTCTTGCGAAAATACAAGGAATAATATCCCCATTTGCAGTTATCGCTATTTTCCCATTCCAACATGAGTTATAAAAATGATTACTATAAAAACTTTCTTCACACGTATAAAACTCTGGTGCGACATTATATCTGCTCTTTATTGTATCATAATTTGTAACCATATGTTCTTGGTTGTTCATTACGCAACTTGGTCTTATTACATCATAGCCTGAATACTCTAAGCCTAGCAAATTTATGTACTCTCGTATCTCACTTATATTGTTTTCATTTTCTTTCATTATTACAACCGCAATATTAGTTTTAATATTATTATCTCTAAGTAACTTTAGAGCTCTTTCTGTTTTATTAAAGCTTCCTTTGGTTTTAGTTATTTTTTCATGTGTTTCTTGGTTAGACCCATATAATGAAATCCTTACATTTGCGTTTGTTTCTTTGAAAATTTTAATGCTTTCTTCATTTATCAAAGTAGCATTTGTAAACACGTCTATTCTCTTCATCCCTTTTTTATAAGCATATTTTAGTATCTCATAAAAATCTTTATGTACCATTGGTTCTCCACCAATAAGTTGTATTTCTCTACAATTATTTTTTATTAAAGTGTCTATTATAATTTTCCATTCCTCTGTCGATAGATAGTCTTTATTTTTTACATGATTGGCTCCAAATTGTCCATAGCAATGTATACATTTCAAATTACATTTACCAGTTATTTCTAACCAAGCATATTTTAACTGTGGCTCTACCTTATTGATATTATCTGTATTGTTACTCTCGTCCTTGTTTTCAGTTACGAGTCCATATTTTGTCAACAATGCTATAAATTCTTTATCATCTTTGTCTTCAACTATTTTATCGTGTTTTAGATACTTCTCTAATAAATTTCTTCCAGATTTATTTACAGAATAGACTTTACGATTGTTCAAATCATATATTGCAGAATTATGATATCCATTCACCAAATAACAATTATTTCTTAAATACATTTAATTTTTCCCTACCTTATTATAGTAATTTCTTCGAAGTGCGGGCGATTAAAATCGCCCCTACATTTTTCATAGATTACTTTACACTATTCTTATTATTATAAATATTATAGTTCTTTTAGAGCAAATTGTCAATATTTGCTTATACTTCAATCGATATTATGTGTTCATTTTATGTTTGCTACTTCAACTTTCTTGTGTCGTTCCTAATCTCATTGACAGTAATTTGCTTATTCCGTTTTCTTCCATTGTTACCCCATAAACTGTATCTGCGACTTCCATTGTTCCTTTTCTATGTGTTATTACTAAAAACTGTGATGCTTTACTAAATTTTTTTAGATATTCTGCAAATCTGTATACATTTACATCATCAAGTGCTGCCTCTATTTCGTCCAATATGCAGAATGGTGCTGGGTTTATTTTTAGTATTGCAAATAGTAGTGCTATAGCTGTAAATGCTTTTTCTCCTCCTGATAGTAACATCATATTTTGAAGTTTTTTTCCTGTTGGTTGAACTCGTATGTCTATCCCACATTCTAGTACATTTTCTTCGTCTGTCAATATTAGTTCTGCCTTTCCTCCACCAAAAAGTTCTATAAATACCTCATTAAAGTTTTTATTTATAATTTCAAATTTTTCTTTGAACTGTATTTCCATTGTTTGTGTCATGTCCGAAATCACTTTTCTTAATTTTGCTACTGTATTTTCCAAGTCAAGTCTTTGTTCACACATAAAGTCATATCTTTCGCTTAGCTTTTTGTATTCTTCTATAGAATCTACATTTATACTACCTAAATCTTTTATTTTATTTCTTAGTGAATTTACTTCTTTTTGTGCTTGTGCAATATTACTTGGCTTTCTATATTCTTCGGTGTTATTTGGTGTTATCTCATATTCATTCCACAATGTGTTTATAAGTTCTTCTATGTCCTGTTCTAGTTTTGTCTTTTTAAAGTCCAATTTTACAATTTGTTCTTTCAAACCTTCTAATACGCTAAATTGATTTGTTATTTCTTCCTCTTTTTGTGTAAGCAATTCATTTTTTTCTGTTCTTGTTCTTTTTAGCTTTTCTATATGTTCTGAACTGTTGTTAACTTCTAATTTTATTTTTTCTATTTCCTTATTTAAACTATCTATTTTTATTTGTAGTTCATCATTTTCTGTCAATGCTTGAGTCAATATATTGTTTTTATTTTCTATGTTGCTTTTATTGCTTAGAATCTCGTGTTTTATTCTCTCCACGAATTCTTCTATAGATGCTTCGCTTTCTACAAATGATGATACTGAAATTTTTAAGTTTGTTATATCAAAATTTAAATCATCTATGTATTTTTGGTTGTCCTTATTTATAGTTGCAAATTGCTCAACCTCTTGTGATAATAATTTTGTTTCTTCATTTAATATTTCTAAGTATTTTTGCTTTTCTTCTTTTATTTTAATGCTTTCCTCTTTTTGCTTATTTATAGAATCCTCTTCTTGTTTTAATTTATCTTTTCTTTGCTCCAATTTAGTAATGTTTTCTTCCATTGCAACTATTTTTTGGTTCTCAGTAGCATATTCAATTTCTACATCTTGAAGCTCTTTCTCCAGTTTTGCAACTTTTTCTATTAATTCTGTTATAGATTCTAAATAATCCTCTTTTTTAGTAGTTAATTCTTTTGTTCTTTGTGTAAGTTTTCTTAATTCTTTTTCTAATTCTTCTATTTCTCTATTTCTTCCTAATATGTTTACTGTTTTGGTTGCAACACTTCCACCTGTAATGCTTCCAGAAGAATTAATTACATCTCCTTTTAGTGTTATTATTCTAAATGAGTAATTATTCATTTTTGCAAGTGCTATACCTGTATCCATATCGTCTACTACAACCGTTCTACCTAATAAGTTTAGTACAATTTGCATATATTTTTTATCGCAATTTATTAAGTCAGATGCAATTCCAATTACCCCTTGCAATCCTTTCTGTTTTATGTTTTCAACTTTTTTTCCTTTTATAGAAGATATTGGCAAGAATGAAGCTCTACCCAAATTATTATCTCTTAAATAATTTATTAATTTTTTTGCTTCTTCTTCTGTTTCTGTAACTATATTTTGAAGGCTCTGCCCTAGACACATCTCTATTGCTGTTTCATAATTCTTATCAACAGATATTAAATTAGCAAGTACTCCATACACACCTTTTTTTAGTTGACTATTTTTTTCGCATTCTTGTAATAATGTCTTAACACTTTTAATATATCCTTCTTTTTCTTTTTCTGTCTCTTGTAAAAATTTGTGTCTGGCATCTTTCATATTTATTTGATAATTTAGTCTGCTTATTTCCTCTTCATATTCTTTAATTTTATTCATACTTTCTTGTTTTTTATTTTTTTCCTGCTCTAAATTATCATTGGCAATGTTTCTTTTATTTTGTATCTCATAAAATCCCTTTGAAACTTCTTGTTTGTTGTCTCTTGTACTATCTAATTCTGATATTATATTTTCTAATTCTAATTTTATAGCTTTCTTGCGTTTTTCTAGGTTTTCATAGTTTGCTTCTTGTGCACTTATATCTGCTAAAACCTCATATTTCTTATCTGTATTACCTTCTATTTTTTGCTTTTTTTCTTCTATTTCTAACTCTTTTTCAGATAAGTTTTTAGTTAATTTAGATAATTCTTCTTCTTTTTGTTTTAATTCAGCTTCAAATTTTTCTTTATTTTGAAATAAATTAGCTTTTTTCTCTTGTCTTTGTTTTTCTTCTTCTTCTAATTCTTTTATTCTTGTCTCAAATTCTTGTATTTCTATTTGAAGTCTTTCTTTATTATTTAAATTATTTTGTATTCTCTCTTTTGATATTCCAATTTCTGAATTCATTTTTTCTATTTTATTGGAACTCTCAAAGCCAATATTTTGCATTTGCTCTATTTGTAATATTATTTCGTCTATTTCTCTTTTTAAAGAGTCTTTTAACTCTTGTATAGATGTCAATTTTTCATCCTCTGTCTCTTTTTGTGCAACCATTATTTCTTCATCTTGTACAATTTGCTTTAACTTTTCTTTATATGAATTTATGTTATATACAAATAATCCAACTTCTATGTTTTTTAATTCTTCTCTTAAATTTAAATATTGTTTTGCCTTTTCAGATTGTGCTTTTAATGGTTCTATATTGCCTTCTATCTCTGTTAAAATATCATTAATTCTTAATAAATTAAGCTTTGTTTGTTCCATCTTTTTTTCAGATTCTTGCTTTCTAGTTCTATATTTTACAATGCCTGCCGCTTCTTCAAATATATGCCTTCTATCTTCTGATTTGTTTGATAATATTTCATCTATTTTTCCTTGTCCTATTATGCTGTATCCATCTTTTCCTATTCCTGTGTCCATAAATAGCTCTAAAATATCTTTTAATCTGCAAGGAGTTTTGTTTATAAAATAGCCTGTTTCCCCATTTCTATATATTTTTCTTGTTACTGTAACTTCTGCATATTCTATTGGCAACTTTGCGTCAGAATTATCTATAACAATTGAGACTTCGGCAAATCCAAGCGACTTTCTTTCTTGAGTTCCTGCAAATATTATATCTTCCGATTTTGCACCTCTTAAAGATTTCATACTTTGCTCTCCTAGGACCCATCTTATGGCATCTGATATATTGCTTTTTCCTGATCCATTTGGTCCTATAACTGAGGTAATTCCTGGCTTGAATTCCAATATTGTTTTATCTGCAAAAGACTTAAAGCCTTGTAGTTCTAATCTTTTTAAATACATTTAATACACCTTTTCTTGTTAAACTTTTAATTTGAATATTATACAATAAATTTTATATAAACTCTATTCAGAATTATATCATTAATAAATAAATTGTACTATAGTTTTTTATCAACTTTTGTGTTATTATATATATTATTGTATTATTAGGAGGATTTGAATAGCTTTATGAAAAATAAAATAATAAAAGCATTGTTGCTTACTTTTTCAATATTGTTAATAATTAGAGTAATTTTATATTTATTTCCGTTTATAATTAATTTATCAACTCACGAAGGTCAGCTGGCATTTAAAAATGAAATTGATAATCTTGGAGTTTGGGGAATTATTGTTTTATTTATGCTTCAACTTCTTCAAATTGTTTTAGTTGTTTTGCCAGGCGAGCCTTTAGAAATTTTAGCCGGTATGTGTTATGGTCCTATTGGAGGTACTATTTTTATAATTGTATCTGTCTTTATTACTACTACTTTAATTTATTTGCTTGTTGGAAAATTCGGAAAAAAGTATTTATACAATACATTCTCAAAGGAAAAAATTCAAAAAATTGAAAACAGCAAATTATTTAAAAATCCTAAAAAAGCAGAAGTGCTAATGTGTATACTATTCTTTACACCTGGCACTCCTAAAGACTTATTGACATATATTGGATTTTTATTTCCAATACCACCTATTAAATTTATATTAATTGCAACTTTTTTAAGATTTCCATCTATAATTTCTTCTACCATAGCTGGTAGCGGATTATCTAATGGAAAGATTTCTATAGTTATAGTATCTTATGTCATCACTTTTGTAGCTACAGCAATATTTGTTTTCCTTATTAGTAAAAAGGAAAAAGATACCACAGAAGCTATAAAAATATTAAAATAACTATATTGCCCTACACTTTACTACAAGTCTTTCCTTTCCATAGTTTGTGCAGGTTATTAATGTTAGTTCTTTTTGTCCATTTGTATGCTGAGTTGTACATCCTGTATCTGTTGGTTTAACGACATATTTATCATATACTTGATATTTTATTCTTCTGCCATATCCATCTGTCAATTCAGCTATGTCACCATTTTTTATAGAGCTTAATGTTCCAAACATCTTTCCATTTCTATAATTATGACCTACTATGCAGTAATTTCCCACCTCATTTGGATCTGGTCCCCAATATTTATTAAGCGAAATTTCTAATAATTCGTCTGATGTATCTGTTAACACTGGATAATTTATTCCTAGTCTTGGTATATTTAAAATAGCATCTGTTTCATATTCCACTCCATTTGAAGCAGTATATATTATTGAATTCTCTTGCACTTCTTCTATTCTTTTTGCTTGCTCCGGTGTCAATTCTTCTTGGTCGTCTATAATTACTCTAATAATGTCATCTTCTGGCTGTCTTGTTGTTGTGTCTATTGCATTCGTTGCAGCAATCTGATTTAATATTTCTTGTGATACTTTTTCATTTTTATTTCTATCATACTCTGCATAAACATAATAAGAAAATAAAGCAAACACCAAAAAAACAGATAAAAAGAATTCAATTTTATAAAGCATTCTTTTTCTCTTAAATTCTGGCGTAATATACAGTTTTTCTGTTACAAGAATTTGATTCATACTTATCTCCTATTATATATTTATTATAGCATACATTTTGTTTTTTTTAAATACACTTTGCCAGCAAATTTGAAATTTCACAAAATTGTTCAATTGTTAACTTTTCTCCTCTTGTATTTAATTCAATTTCCAATTCGTTAAATATGTCTATTGCTTGTTGCTTACTTTTTATTATTCCACCATTTAATAAGCTATTTATTAATGTTTTTCTTCTTTGCATAAAGCTTATTTTTATTAATCTAAAAAATAATTCTTCGTTTATAGGTTTAACCACTGGTTCATCCCTTAGTACTAATTTTATAACTTGAGAATCAACTTCTGGTGCTGGAATAAATTTATAATTTTCAACATTTAATATTACTTTTGGATTTGAATAATAATACACCGAATATGTAATCGCTCCAGAATTTTTATCTCCTGGAATTGCTGTTAATCTTTCTGCCACTTCTTTTTGTATCATTACTGTTATTGTTTCTATTGGTAGTTTTTTTTCTAACAACTGCATAATAATAGGAGTTGTAATATAGTAAGGAAGATTTGCAACAACTTTGGCTGTTTTAAATCCGTTTTTCTCTATTACTTCCTTTAAATCTACTTTTAATACATCCTCATTTATAATTTCAAGGTTTGTGTATAATAAAAATCTGTCTTGTAATACTTTAATCATTTTTTTATCAAGCTCTATTGCAATTACCTTTTTAGCTTTTTCTAATAGCTTTTGGGTTAAAGTTCCAAGACCTGGCCCAATTTCTATTACCAAGTCATCTGTTGTTAAGTCAGAGGCCTCTACTATTCTTTCTATAGATTCATCATCAACCAAAAAGTTTTGACCTAAGCTTTTATTAGCAGTAATATTATATTTTTTCATTAGAAACTTAGTTTCATCGTACACATTATTCATTGTTAATTCAATTCTCCTATTATGTATAAATTATGTTTATATTTTATCATGTTTATGTTGATATTGCAATGTATTAAACATTGTTTAAAAGCATTGATTTTTGTTTTATTATATAATAAAATGTTGTTATTATTAAAAAAGTAGGTGTAAAATGAATACAAAGAACAAAAGCAAAGCCCCAAAATACTCTAGGGCTCTGAGATTAAGAAATGGTATGATTGCAATATTTTGTGTGTTTTTATTGCTAATTGGACGTTTATTTTGGTTACAATTTATTAAAGGTCCTTGGTTAAAGGAACAAATGTATAGTCAATTAATTACTAGTAGAGCAATAAGTCCTAAAAGAGGTACTATATATGATACAAACGGAAAAGAGTTAGCTATAAGCGCTGCTGTAGATACTATTACCATTAATCCAGACCTTATAAAAGTATCTGAGGAAAACAAGGAATTAGAAGAAATTAAAACTAAAGCTTTAAAAGAGAAAGTTGCGAAAGCTTTTTCAGAGATCTTTGAATTAGATTATGAAAAAACTTTAGCTAAAGTTAATAGCACAAGCTGGTTAGAGACAATTGTTTCAAAGGTTCAAAAAGACAAAATTGATAAACTGAAAAAATGGATGGAAGAGGAAAAGATTTATTCTGGCATTAATATAGATGAAGATACCAAAAGATATTATCCTTACAATAATTTAGCATCAAATTTAATAGGTTTTTGTGGAGATGAAAATAGAGGCTTAGAGGGATTAGAAAATGAATTTGATTCTTTATTAACTGGTACACCTGGAAGAATAATTACTTCTCAAGATGCAATCCAAGAATTCATTCCTGACCAGAACGAGACCCTATTTGTTGCAGAAAATGGTAATAATATAACATTAACATTAGATGTAAATATTCAGGCTATTGCTGAAAAATATTTGGAGCAAGCTTGCAAAGAAAATAATTGTGCTCGTGGCGGAAATGTTATAATTATGAATCCAAATAATGGTGACATTTTGGCAATGGCAACTTACCCAAACTATAATTTAAACACTCCTTATAAAGTCACAAGTATTACTGAGGACAAGTGGAAAGAAATGACTTCTGAGCAAAAGTCTAATGCTATGTATAGTATGTGGAGAAATAGAGCTCTTTCCGATAGATATGAACCTGGTTCTGTTTTTAAGGTTATAACTGCTGCAATTGGTTTAGAAGAAAATTTGGTTTCTCCTGATGAAAAAAATGTTTTTGATTGTCCTGGATATCATGTTGTAGCTGGAAATACCATTTATTGTTGGAAAGGTATACCTGGCCATGGTAAACAAAGTTTAAGAGATGCTTTGTGCAATTCTTGTAACCCAGCATTTATGGAATTAGGCGAGAAGATTGGTGCTAAAACACTATATAAATATTTTGAAGCTTTTGGTTTATTTGACTCAACCAATTTAACTTCTGGTGATGTTAGCGGAAACTTCTGGGACTTAGAAGATGTTGGTCCTGTTGAGCTGGCTACCTCTTCATTTGGTCAAAGATTTGGTATAACACCATTGCAAATGGCAACCGCTATATGTTGTATAGCAAATGATGGCATATTAGTTCAACCTAAAATAATAAAACAGGTTACAAATACTGATACTGGTGCAACCACAAATATAGATACAACAGTAATAAGACAAGTAGTTTCTAAGGAAACATCTGAAAATCTTTTAAATATGATGGAATCGGTAGTAACATCTGGTACAGGAAGGTACGGAAGAGTTACAGGCTACTCTGTGGCAGGAAAAACCGGAACATCAGAACCATCACCAGGTGCAGAGGAAGATGGATATGTTGCGTCATATATTGCTATTTCCCCTGTAGAAAGTCCAGAAGTTGTTGCTCTTGTAACATTATATGCTCCTGAGGGAGATAGTCATCAAGGTGGTCAAATTGCTGGACCTGTTGCTTCTCAAATATTAACAGAAGTATTACCATATTTACAAATTCCTTCTGACAGTAGTGGCTCAACTACTGGAAGCAGTAGCTCAAATTCTACTACTACACTACCAAATGTAGTAAACAAAACTATTGCAGAAGCAAATAAAATTATAGAAAACGCAGGCTTTAATTGTATTATATCAGGAGGTTCTGAAGAAATTGTCACAGAACAAATGCCTAAAGCTGGAACCCAATTACTGAAAGACTCTATTGTTAAAATATATTCTGCTGGACATGAAGCAAGAGTATCACAAACAGTTCCAGATTTAAAAGGAATGTCTTTATCCGAGGCAAGAACAATTTTAAAGGACCGAAATTTAAATATTCAAGTTAGTGGTTCTGGAATAGTTATAAGTCAAGATCCTATTGCAGGCACTTCTGTAGAAGAAGGTACACTAATAGCTGTTTCTATGAAACCAGAAATACAAGATGCACATTAAGGCATAAAAAAATTAAAGGAGTATAAGCTCCTTTAATTTTTTATAATTTTAATTATTGAATATTGCATCAAATTCTTCTCCATCTATTTTTTCTTTTTCTAACAATATTCCTGCTACAACATGTAATTTTTCCATATTAGCATTTAATATTTCTGCTGCTTTTTTATATGCATAATCAATTATACTTTTTACTTCTTCATCTATTATTGCAGCTGTTTCTTCTGAATACTCTTTGCTCTGTGCAAAATCTCTTCCTAAAAATACTTCTTCTTGATTTTGTCCTAAGGTTATAGTGCCAACTCTTTCACTCATTCCATATTTTGTAACCATATTTCTTGCAATCTTCGTTGCACGTTCTATATCATTACTTGCTCCTGTCGATATATCGTCTAATACCAATTTTTCTGATACTCTTCCACCTAATAGTGAAACTATATTTTCTATCATTTCTGTTCTAGACATAAAAGACTTATCTTCTGTTGGTCTATACATAGTATATCCTCCAGCCATTCCTCTTGGTATAATTGATATTTGATGAACAGGATCTTGTGTTGGTAAAAATCTACTTACAACTGCATGCCCTGCCTCATGATATGCCACTAATTTTTGTTCTTTTTCGCTTCTAACTCTAGTCCTTTTTTCAGGTCCCATTGTTACTTTAACCATTGCATCTTCTACTTCTGTCATACTAATTTCTGGTTTATTTCTTCTTGCAGCCAATAAAGCCGCCTCATTTAATACATTTTCCAAATCTGCACCTGAAAATCCTGATGTATTTTTTGCAATTGTTTTTAAATCTACATCTGGTGCCAATTTCTTCTTTCTGCTATGAACTTCTAAGATTTCCTCTCTTGCTTTAACATCTGGTGCCGATACTACTATTTGTCTATCAAATCTTCCTGGTCTTAATAAAGCTTTGTCTAATACGTCTGGTCTATTGGTTGCAGCTAATACTATTACTCCTTCATTAGCTGAGAATCCATCCATCTCTACTAATAACTGATTTAGTGTTTGTTCTCTTTCATCATGTCCTCCGCCAAGTCCTGCACCTCTTTGACGACCAACTGCATCTATTTCATCTATAAATACAATACATGGTGCTTTTTTCTTTGCTTCTTCAAATAAATCTCTTACTCTGGAAGCTCCTACACCAACAAACATTTCTACAAAGTCTGAACCACTTATAATGAAGAATGGTACACCTGCCTCTCCTGCAACTGCTTTTGCTAAAAGTGTTTTTCCTGTTCCAGGTTGCCCTACCAATAAAACTCCTTTTGGAATTCTTGCACCCATCTCTGTGAATTTTCTTGGATTTTTTAAAAATTCAACTATTTCTTCTAATTCTTCTTTTTCCTCATCTACACCAGCCACATCATTAAATGTTACTTTTGTTTTATCTGTTGGATTTAATATTTTAGCTCTGCTCTTTCCAAAAGACATTGTTTTATTTGAGCCAGCTCCTCCTTGTGCTCCACTATTCATAAATAAGAACCAGAATATAAAGAATATAATTAATATTCCAAATGGTGTTAAAAGACTTAGTATTGTTACAAATAAAGATTCTGATTTTTCTGTTACCTTTATTGTACCTGTTTTCATACTATCTTCTAATGCTGACATTAGATGTTCAACACTTGGTATATTTACCTCTTTAGTAACATTTTGGTTCTTTAATTTTACATTTGCTTTTACCTTATCTGCCGAAATTTCTATTTCTTTTACTTCACCTGCTTCTACTTTAGAAAGTAATTCCGAGTAGGCAAGCCTATTCTCAGTATTATCAATTATTGATGATATTAAGACTATAAATATTATAAATGTTATTAGCCACATAGCTAAAGATTTTATTCCATTTTTCAAGTTAATGCCTCCTTTTACTATTTAAGGAATATATCATAAAGATTTTGGTATTTCAAGTGTTTTACTAAAGTTTTTTTGTTCACACCCTAGTCATATCAAGGCTTTCCTTACGGAAGTTTACAATACCTCGTAAAAAAAATTTTTTTATTTTTTATCATTATTTTTATATTTTTATTTGGAGTTAAGTATTTATTACCAATATTATTTTTACATAATTTAATAACATCTTCAATATGTATTTTTTCTATTCCGTTAGTAGTCCCTAAAAGCTCATTAATAGTATATATTATAAGTCTTGATTTTATTACTTTTTCTAAAACATTAAATTTTTTTAAATCTAAAATTATTTCTTTTTCAGTTCTACTTATAAAAGTCTCTTTATATGACTGTTTTACTATTGATTTGAAATACATTTCATCAGTTGCTATAAGATTGGACATTCTATTTATTGTTTCTATAATATTAGGATTAAAATTCTCTTGTATATACGGAATAAGCATATTTCTAATTTTATTTCTTGTATATATGTTTTCTTGATTTGTTTTGTCATACTTAGGGTTTAAACCTTTTTCATTACAATATTGTTCAATTTCTTGTCTGGTACATTCAATTATAGGTCGTATAAGTTTGTTATCTCTTATTGGTTCTATACCTTTAAGCCCTGTACTTCCACTTCCCCTTAAGAAATTCATTAGTACTGTTTCTGCATTATCATTTGCATTATGCGCTGTAGCAATTTTATTTCCACCAACTAAGTTCTTTACCTCTTCAAAAAAATCATATCTAATTTTTCTTCCAACCTCTTCTGTCCCTAGCTTTTTTTCTTTAGCTATTTGTAAAACATCTGCCTTCTTTACAAAACATTTTATATCCCTCTGCTCACAAAAATCTTGTACAAACACTGTTTCAGAGTCAGCCTCTTTTCTTATCATATGATTAATATGTGCAACTACAATGTTTATTTTAAGTTCATTTTGTAAATTTTTTAATACATTCAATAAACAAATAGAATCTGGCCCCCCAGACACTCCCACTACTATAGTATCCCCAGATTTTATTTGTTCATACCTTTTTATGGTATTTAATACCTTATCCTCCAACATATTTCCCCTTTCTGTCACAAAAAGGAGCGTCCCTATAGTGACAACTTATTCTCTGTATCTTTCTATATTTGCGAATTTTGTATAGTTTGCTAGCCATAATAGTTCTACCGTTCCTGTTGCTCCCGATCTATGTTTTGCTATTATTACTTCTGCAATATTTTTCTTTTCTGTGTCTTCATTGTAGTAGTCATCTCTATATAAAAACATTACAATGTCTGCATCTTGCTCTATTGAACCTGATTCACGTAAGTCTGAAAGCATTGGTCTATGGTCTATTCTTTGCTCTGGTGCACGTGATAATTGTGATAATGCTATAACAGGTACATCTATTTCCTTTGCTAATATTTTTAAGGACCTACTTATCTCTGCTATTTCTTGTTCACGGCTTCCTCCTTTTTTATTACTGCCTTGAACTAATTGTAAATAGTCTATTACAACTAATCCTATATTTTTTTCTAATTTCATTTTTCTGCATTTTGCCCTTATTTCCATTATTGAAATACCCGGAGTATCATCTATATATATACCCGCTTCTGAAAGTTCTCCTGATGTTGCTGCTAATTTTGCCCATTCATCATCATCTATTTTTCCCGTTCTAACTTTTGCACTATCCACCATTGCTTCACTGCATAAAATTCTGTTTGTCATTTGTTCTTTAGACATTTCTAAGCTAAATATCGCTACTGGAACTTTTGCTCTTACTGCTGCATTTGTGGCTATATTTAACGCAAACGCGGATTTTCCCATAGCAGGTCTTGCAGCAACCAGTATCAAGTCTGAATTGTGTAGTCCTGAAGTTCTATAGTCCAAATCCACAAATCCTGTTGGAACGCCTGTAATTGATTCTTTTTGGTTATATAATTGTTCCAATTGTGTAAATGTGTCTACTAGAATGTCTTTTATAGATGAATATCCCTTTTGATTCTTTTTTTGCATTACCTGAAAAATCTTTTTTTCTGCTGTATCTATTACTTGTTCTACCTCTTGTGTAGGGTCATATCCAAGTGTTATTAATTCATCCGCAGTTTTTATTAATGCTCTTAGCATTGATTTTTCTTCCACTATTTTTATATATTGTTCTACATTTGATGTTGTAGGTACTTTGTCTGGTAATTGAACTATATATTCCAAACCACCAACAGCCTCAAACTTTCCCATTGATTTTAGCTCTGATTTTAATGTTATAATGTCTATTGGCTCTGCCCTATTGTATAAATTTAGTATTGCAGAATATATTATTTTATTATCTTCTCTGTAAAAATCTTGCTCTTGCAATACTTCTACTGCTGCTATTACTGCATCTTTATCTGTTAACATACTGCCTATAATAGCTTGTTCTGCTTCTATATCGTGTGGTGGAATTCTGCCTAACTCCATTTTTTTCATTCCTTTCTTAATATACGAGTTCTACTATTCTGCAATTATATTCACTGTTAATTTTGCATTTACTCCTTCATATAATTTTATATTTATTGTAAATCTTCCTATATTTTTTATAGTTTCTTTTACTTCTATCTTCTTTTTATCTATTTCTATTTTATACTGTTCTTTTAAATTTTCTGATATTTCTTTTGAGGTTACCCCTCCAAATATCTTTCCATTTTCTCCAGCTTTTACTTTTATTGTTAAAACTAGTTCTTTTAACTTATTTGCTACTTCTATTGCATCATTTTTTTCATTTTGTTTTTTAAATTTATTAGCTTCATTCTTTGATTCTAGTTTTCCTAAATTTTCTTTTGTTGCCTCTATTGCTAATTTTTTTGGAAATAAGTAATTTCTTGCATATCCATCACTTGCATTTATTATTTCATCTTTTTTCCCTACGCCCTTTATATTGTCTAATAAAATTACCTTCATATAATCATTCCTCTCTTTATCTTCTTTAATACTTTTTTAAAATTCTAGTATTTAATTTAAAATGCTTTTATTAATTATATCTTATAGAGTTTCTTCTATCAATAGCTTTTACCCACTTTTATATATATTAAAGTCAATTGTTTATAAGAGGGCAAATACCAGTTGTATTGCCCTCTTTTTTATTATTCCTCTTAACTTGACATTTCACTAAAATATTCATTTATTCTATTTATAAGCTCTGTTTTTACTTCTTCTGTTGTCATTCCATCTACTTGGGCTCCGGCTAAGGTTATGTGTCCTCCGCCACCCAGTTTTTCTAGTATTAATTGAACATTTATATCTCCTATTGAACGTCCACTTATGCAGACTCTGTCTCCCATCATTCCAATTACAAATGATGCAACTATATTACTTATTGTGAGTAGTTCATCTGCCGCCTTTGCACATATTATGTTTGCATCTTTGTCTTGTTCATCATAAATAGAAATTGCTATTGCATGTTCTAAAACCTCTGCCTTTTCTACTATTTTAGAAATTTTATTGTATGTTGCTAAGTCACTTTGAAACCATTTTTTTACCTTAATTGTATCTATTCCATACTTTCTCAAATATGCTGCTGCTTCAAATGTTCTTACACCTGTTTTAAAAGTAAAATTCTTTGTATCCATCATAATTCCCGCATAAAGTGCCTCTGCTTCTAACTCTGTTAACTCAATTTTTTCTTGTGAATATTCCAATATTTCTGTAACAAGTTCTGCTGCTGAAGATGCATAAACCTCATGGAACATAAGTGTTGCATCTTCTATATATTCTGTACTTCTTCTATGATGATCTATAACTACTATTTTTTCTGTTTCTTCTAATAATTCTGGAATTTCCACATAGTTTTTCTTACTTGTATCCACAACAATTAGCAATGTTTCTGGGCTTATTTTAGCTAATGCTTCACTTTTGTTTATAATTACATTTTTGTACTCGTCATCTTCTTTTGCTTTTTCCATAAAGTTTTCTAAACCAATTCCATAAGAATTGTTTACTATATATGCATTTTTTCCTAATGACCTTGCTAATCTATATATTCCCATACTTGAACCTATGCAGTCCATATCTGAGTTAGAATGTCCCATTACCATTACATTTTCCGCTTCAAGTATTAGTTCTTTTAAGGCATGTGCTACTGTTCTAGCTTTCACCTTAGTTCTTTTTTCTACTTCTTGTGCTCTTCCGCCAAAGAATACATATTTTCCATTTTCTCTTACAACTGCTTGGTCTCCTCCACGTCCCAATACGATATCTAGGCCTGCTTGTGCGGATTTGTATTTTTCGTAGTTAGAGCTACCTTCGTTTGAAACAGCTATGCTTAAAGTGAACTGTGCTTTATTAGTCCATTCCAATTCTTTTATTTCATCTAATATATTAAATTTTTTATTTTCTATTTCTGATAGATATTTTTGTTCAAATATTAACACAAAAGTATCTCTTTCAGATTTTATTACTAAACCTTCAAAATGAGTTGCCCATTCATATATATTTTTTTCAATTTGTGCTATGAATGTAGACCTGTCTTCATTTTCTACTCTCTGCATTAACTCTTCATAATTGTCAATCATTATTATTCCTATACAATTTTGTGAGTTAATATATTTTTCTTCTGTTTTTATTAATTCTGTATTGTCCATAAAATATAGTGTAAATATAGACTGTTTATTTCTTAATTCTATATATTCTCCTAATAGCTTATATGTTTTACTTCCAATTACTATACTTTGATTAATATTTTTATTTTTAACAAATTCTCCATTTTCAAGACTTTGCTTTAATTCTTTTAATATACTATCCAAATAGTTATTAATATCTATATTAATAAATTCCTTAGAAAACTTCTCGTTTTTCCAAATTGTATTTCCATTGGTTTCTAATATTATAAGTGGAAATGGTGAATTTATCAGTGTTCCCTTTGCTGCTTTATCAACGCTAAAGGTTAAGTGTTCTATATGCTCAGATAATTCTTCTTTTCTCTTTTCACTGCTCCAATAAGCATATCCAACAACTAAAATATAAAACAAAATTGCTGGCAGAACTAAGTTAATATTGCTTATACAAATAATTGTTAAAAGTACTGCTATTATTACTAAATATATCTTTACGCGCGATACTAGTTTATCAAATATTTTTTTATTGCTCGGCATAAAATCCTCCTAATTACATCTTATATTTTACACTTATTTCGCGCTTTTGTCAATGTTTACAAGAAATCCACACTGTAAGTGGGAATTAAAATTGCTTTTTGGTCTAGGCATTAACATTTTTTATATAGTCTTCTAATATTATTTTTATTACAGTTGCTATTGGTACTGCCAAGAACATGCCTAATACCCCAAAGTACGCTCCACCTACTGTTACCGCAAATATTACTAATAATGGGCTTATTTTTAGTGAATCTCCTGTTATTTTTGGATTTATTATGTTTGCATCTATTTGTTGTAATATTGTTACTATTATTACCATCCATATCGCTTGATCAAGTCCACCTGTAAATATTGTTATTATACCTGCTATTATTACAGCTATTATTGCTCCGAAATATGGTATTAAATTAAATAGACCTATCATAAATCCTAGTAGTACAGCATATTGTATCCCCATTATTTTCATCGCTATAGATGTTATTATTCCAACTACCATTCCATCCAACAGTTGGCTTGATATAAAGCGGAAAAAAACATTGTTTGTTTCGTAAAAGTATTTTTCTACATTACTATATGTATCCTCTTTGAATATTCTTTTTGATAATCTATTAAAAAATCCTAATATCTCGTCTCTCTCTGACAATATGTATATGGATACTATTATAGACACAAATAAATCAAATACTCCTGTAACTACATTTATTGCACCTTTTGCGTATTGAGCTAATTGTTCAAGGTTTAAATACTTTTCTAAATCAATATTTTTTATTTGTTCTGCCAACTTATATATTATTTCATTTTTTAAGAATGACTCCTCTGGTAAATTATTTAAAACAGCCATTGTTTTATTGTAATAGCTTTGAAAATTACTTATTAAGTCCTTAGTGCTTTCTATTATTGTTGGAATTATAAAATTAATTATAAATATAATTGCTATTATTGCTATTACATATATTGTGAATATTGCTATTGCTCTAGATTTTCTTTTTATAAATTTGTTTTTTGTCTTTGAATATACTTTTTCCAATTTTTTTGTTGGCATATAGAATAAGTATGCTATTAATATTCCTATTACAAATGGCATTAAAATTGAAAATAATTTTCCAAACCAATTTAATATTTCTCCTAAATTATCTACTGTTTTGTAAACTAATATAACGGCAACAGCAAATACAAACCAATATAACCATTTTGTAATTACACGTTTATTTTCTCCCATTTTTTCCCCTTTCATATTTTAATTTCTAGTCCTATTGGGCAATGGTCACTTCCCAATACTTCTGAGTATATCATTGAATCCTGTATCTGGATTTCTATTGACTTTGAAACAATAAAATAGTCTATTCTCCAGCCAACATTTTTTTCTCTTGCATTTGACATATATGACCACCATGAGTACGCATTTTCTTTTTCTGGGTATAGATATCTAAAAGTGTCAGTAAAACCCATCTTTAATAATTCAGTCATTTTATTTCTTTCTTCATCTGTAAATCCTGCGCTTTTTCTATTTGTTTTTGGATTTTTCAAGTCTATTTCTTCATGTGCTACATTCAAATCGCCACAGTATATTACAGGCTTTATCTTATCTAATTTTATCAGATATTTTTTTATTTCATCTTCCCATAACATCCTATAATCTAATCTTTCCAAGCCTTTTTTTGAATTTGGAGTATAACAATTTACCAAAAAGAATTTTTCAAACTCAAGTGTTATAATTCTTCCCTCCTTGTCATGCTCTTCTATTCCTATTCCATATGTCACATTTATGGGCTCTTTTTTGCTAAATACTGCCGTACCTGAATATCCTTTTTTTAATGCACTATTCCAATATTGCTTATATTTTTTAAAAATATTCTGAATAGTTATATCAATTTGTTCTTTCTGCATTTTTGTTTCCTGAATACAAAAAATATCTGCATCTATTTGTTTAAAAAAAGTTTCAAATCCTTTTGTAATATTAGCTCTTAACCCATTAACATTCCATGATATTAGTTTCATTTTACTTCCTCAATTCATTTTTACTTTTACTATAATATCAAAAAAAAAGCGTATATGCAAGCATTTTACTTAGCAATTACTCTAATTGATATTAAATAAATCGGCTATCGTAAATGTGATAACCGATTATATTATTAAAATTCATATACATAACATTCTAAATATCTTCTACCAAATTGTAGTGCAGAACTATGTGAATTATAGAAAATATCTAATCTATCACTTGATATTGCTCCACCTCTGTCTTGAACCACAAACCATCCACCATTTGGTTTATCTTTAAAATATGGTATATATATAACTGTTCCTATTGGATATGCCGAACCTGCTGCTAATGTGTACCATTGAGAAGCTACTGCACCAGATGATGTTATACCATTTGTTTTACCACAGCAACTCATACATGGACAATATGCTGAAGTATTAAAAGTTGCAACTTTCGGTGTTATTCCTTCTACTTTTTTTGCCAATGTTGTAGATGCTGTTGTCGCTGGGTTTGTGCTAGCTGTTCTTAGGTCTGAACTTCTTGATGTTATTTGTCTTGTTCTTACTTCAACAATTTTGTTTATTGGTTCTTTTATAATTTCGCTAGATATTTCTGTTTTTTCTATTTCTACATCATTTTGATATTTTATTTTATATGTTACTTTTTTTAGTCCATCAACACCATTTTGTATTATTCTGTCTTGCTTTGTTCCAGAACCTGTTGATACATCTTTAGTAATAGTTTCATATGGTATTTTTACTTCCACAGTTACTATTTTTTCAATTATTTGTTCATAGTTTTTTAAAATATCTTCTGTTTTAATATTCTCTGAACACTCTATTTCCGTAGCTATTTCAACTTCTTCATCTGTGTTTTTAAATATTTTTATAGTATTGTTTGATGAAAGTTCTTCATCTAAACTTGGAATAACCTTTTCATCTTCCAATATTATAATATGGTTTTCATCTAATATTTCTGAAATTTTAGTTTTTGAAGATAATACATTCATTTCATAACCACTTGATAATATTATTTTTACGCTATTTAATTTAACATTTCCTGCAACTACTGCTATGCTTGTTAAAAATAAAAATATTAAGCTTATGGCAATGATTCTTTTCAGCGATATAGATGCTTTCTCATCATTTTTCATAAGAAATTTGTTCCCTCCTTTAAAAGCAACAATTATATTATACCATTTATTAGTAAATCTGTCAAATTTTACTTTTCTACTATTTTCGCGCTAACACCATTTTTACTTCTTTTTCCACATTATTTCTTTGTATTCTTAATATAACTTCATCTCCCACATTTTTAGTATAAATATATTTTCTTAAGTCACTCATCTTCTCTAGTGTTATATTATCTATTTTAATTATTATATCTTTTTCTCTCAGTCCTGCATTATATGCTGATGAGCCTCTACTAACTTGAACAACATATATGCCTGTATCAAACTTTAAATTTTTATCTATATATGGTATCACATTTTTATCATAGGCAAATATTCCAATACTTGCTTCTTCAAACTTTCCCTGTGTTGCCAATTTTTCTATTATTGTTTTAATAAGATTTATTGGCACAGCAAATCCTATTCCTTCTGCTGAACTGATTTTTATAGTATTTATTCCTATTACTTCTCCATCTATATTTATTAATGGTCCTCCACTATTTCCTAAGTTTATTGTTGCATCTGTTTGAATTAAATTGCTCATATAAGAAACATCTTCATCTTCTTCTATTTTAATGGTTCTATTTACTGCACTTATTATACCAGATGTTACTGTTCTTTCAAACTCAAATCCAATTGGATTTCCTATTGCATATACTTTTTCACCAACCCTGATATTATCAGAATCTCCTAATACTGCATATTTCATATTTTTACATGATATCTTTAAAATAGATAAATCTATATTAACATCAGACCATACCACATTCCCTGTAAATGTTTCACCCGACTCTAATGTTACATAGCATGTACTATACTTTTCCCCAGAAACATGTGCATTGGTTAATATATATCCATTATCTGTTACCACTACACCTGTGCCTAACCCAAGTTTTGATGTACTATCCTTTAAAAAAATACTGCTACCAACATTTTTTACTTTTGATATTCCTACAACATTTGATGTTGCTTTTTCTATAACATCAACTGCTTCTTTATTTTCCTTTTTTTCTTCCTCCATAGTTCTTAATGTTTTTACTGCCTCTGGTGGCTGATTGGCTTCATTTATATCTATTTTCTCATAAAATTTATATAGTATTATACCACTAGCAATTATAAATATAAAGATAATTACTATTAACATTTTATTCTTTGATGATTTTTTTCTTCTTTTTGCAATATATGCTTCCATATTCTTCCTCCTTATATAATATAATTTTTACCATTTTTAAAAAAATTAAACATAAATTCTGTATCTATTTTTTTGTTACTATTTAATATATTATAAAGATAAAACGCCGAAGTATACGCTTTTAATCCTATCCAAAACTTATGTTTCCATACATGCAGATAATATAGCTCTTAAAAACATTATCCGGTAACCTTTTTTGTGAATTTTATGTGTATTTTATTGAATTTTTAATATATGTATGATATTATATTGGTTATATTGTTGAGGTAATTTTTATATTGCCTTAAAAGAAAGGATTGATATTAAAATGGGATGGATTATTTTAATAATTGTTGTTCTTATATTGGTTTTCCTAATAAATATATACAATAATCTTGTTTCGCTAAGACAAAAAGTTAAAAATGCTTGGAGCCAAATAGAAATACAATTGCAAAGAAGATTTGACCTAATTCCTAATCTTGTTGAGACTGTTAAGGGATATATGGGACACGAAAGTAATATTTTAACAAAAGTTGCAGAACTTCGCACTGCATGGGCAAATGCAAAAACTGTAGCAGAAAAATCTAATTTGGACACTCAACTTTCTGATACTTTAAAAACAATTATGGCTGTTTCAGAAGCTTATCCTGATTTAAAAGCAAATCAAAATTTTATAAGTTTACAACAAGAACTTGCTAACACAGAAAATAAAATTTCTTATTCTAGGCAATTTTATAATGACATTGTAACTACATATAATACAAAGATTCAAGTATTTCCTTCAAACATTGTAGCTGGAATGTTTAATTTTACACAAGAAACTTTATTTGAAGTAGATAACCCAGAAGCTAGAAAAAATGTAAAAGTTGATTTTAATAACTAAATTTATACATAAAAAACATAGTGTATTTAATTGTAATACACTATGTTTTTTGTTTACTAAATATGTATGTTTTAAAATTTCCAATTATTATATGTAATTTCTGCAATTTCTTCTGGTTCAATTTGCTTTACTTGTGCTATTTTTTCTACTAAATACTTTAAATTTCTTGAGTCATTTCTTGTCCCTCTATTAGGTTCTGGTGCCAAATATGGGCTATCTGTTTCAATAAGCATTTTTTCCAATGGTATCATTTGTATTATTTCATCTGCATTTTTAGAATTTTTGAATGTTATTGGTCCTGCTAACGAAATGTAAAAACCTAGATTTAGTCCTTCTTTTACAAGTTCTTTGTTTAATGGGCAACAGTGAAATACTCCCTTCTTATTTGGTGTATTTTCCTTTAAAATTTTTATAGTATCCATCACAGCTTCTCTTGTATGTATTATTATTGGTAAATTCAGCTTGTTCGCTAATTTTATTTGGTTAATAAATGCCATCTGTTGTAGTTCTTTGTTTTCTTTATTCCAATAATAGTCAAGTCCGATTTCTCCAATGCCAACAACTTTATCGGCTTTTGCTATATTTTCTATTTTTTTTATTTGCTTTATTATCTCATTTTCTGTTTTTAATATATCATTTGGAGATATTCCACATATAGCATATATAAAATCATATTTGTTTGATAAGTCTATTGCCTTTTTAGAAGATTCTATATCATAACCTGCAACTATAATTTTTGTTATTCCAGCCTCATATATTTCATGTAATATTTTTTCTCTGTCCTCATCAAATTTCTCATCATTATAGTGTGAATGTGAATCGAAAACCCTCATTTTAGACTTTGCATCCTTTCCTAAATAGTTATCTTTGTTACAAATACTCTATTAATTATCTAATATTAAAGTAAAGCTTGCCATTGCGTAGTTTTCTATATGTGATATACTCAAATCCTGGCTTATTATATTTTTTATTTCTAATTTACTTATATCTGCTATTGGCCTTCCTTTTTCATCATTATATATCTCTATATTTTTCCATAACCAGTTAGAAGTATTGTTTATGTTTTTAGAAATTGCCTTAAATATAGCTTCTTTTGCAGCAAATCTTGCCGCATAATGTTGATACTTCATTTTATTAGATTTTTCGCAATATTCTTGTTCTTTTTCTGTGAATATTCTATCCACAAAAACCTGCCCTATTTGCTCAATACTTTCCTTTATTCTATTTACCTCTATTATATCTACACCTGTTCTTATCTCCATCTAAATTCTCCCTTATATAAGATTTTATCTGATTGAACTTTTTTATTTTCCAAATAACTTCATAAGTGTAACAATAAATATGCCTATTACTATTATTGCAATTATTTTATTTCCCTTTGCAATTCTTTCTATATTGTAATTTTTATAAAGTATATCATATTTATTTTTTAATTTTAGGTATGTCTCTTCTAGCAATAAACTTTCTCTTTCCTTTTCTTCTATACTTATTCCAAGCTCATTGTTGGTTATTTCTTGTATCCATATAAATTTTGTAAAATTTATAAATTGTTCCTTGATCTTCTCAAAATTATTGCTCATATTAAACTCATATATTAATTTCTTTAGATATATTTTTTTGTATATGTTAAATATATAATGATATAAATATTTATTCTCATATTCAAATGGCAGTTTTGTATAATTATCTGTATTTATATCTGATGCCATTACCACTGCACTCCAGCTTGTAAACCCAAACTTTACATATCTTTGTTCAATTTCCTTTACCTTACTATTTGTTTTAGAGTTTGAACTTGCTATATTTGCATAATTTAAAAATCTTTCATTTAGTACAGTATTATTTGTACTTTCGTTCCAACAATTTTGATCTAAGCATACATATGAATATGTAATAAACCTTTCAGTATCTACATTTATTTTTTTTGCTCCTGTACTATTGCCTGCTATTTCTTTTATCAAACTTGAAAAATCCCTTATATCTTTAAAAGTGCTTGTTTGTATTCGTATGTTTTCATATTCTCTTAGCTGTGATAAATTTGAGTTTATATCTCTGAATTTATAATTAAAATTCACTACGTCATCTAAATTGTTTTCTCCATTTAAAACAGTTTTAAATGTTAAAAAGCATATACCTGTATTAAAGCAAATAATCTCCATTTTTAAAATATCAAAAAATATACCGCTCTGTTCTCCTACTTTTCCTTGTATATTTTTCTCTAATTCATATTCAAAAATTGTACAAGGATATTTTGAAAGTATTGCACTTTGCATCTTGCCTTCCATATTTTGAAGTTCATTTATTTTTTGAGTTGATAATCCAAATGTCCAAAACATATAATCTCTTATATTTGGTAAAAAATATGTGTATATATCAAAATCTTTTATTCTATCAAATGTTTTTAATTTACACTTAGGATTTCTTATAAGCTTTAGCATATATTTATTGTATTTATTAGGTTCTATAATATACGGATATATAAAATACGTATATTGATATTTAATCTTTTGTTCCATCTGTATGCTTGCTCCTCCTATAATTTATTTTTCATCTGTATAATAATTTAAGTTTAAATCTTGGCCTCTATGCCATTTTCCTATAAATTCTATTAATATACTGTTTTCTAATGAGTATGCTGGTGATATTGTGACTTCTCCTTTTGAATTAACGCATCCCCATAATCCATCTTTTTTTACACTTGCATATCCAAATTCATTTTGTTCTGTTGCATCATCATATATATAGTCAACCATTACTATTCCATCTTTATTTACAAAGCCATATTTGTTATCTTTTTTTGATAAAAACAATGTGTTACCTTTTAGTAATTCTATGTTAGATTTTTCCTCAAATTTAAAATTATAATATTTATATTCACCGTTTATTCTAATCTTCATATATCCTAAATCTTTGTTAATTTCTGTTACAATTCCATTTAATTTAACATTAAAATCTCTGTCTATTAAATCTGAATTAATATTTTCTTTTGTACCCTCGTAGAAATCCACATCACTTCTATATATCAAGTTATTATATACAAAATCCAATTTTGTTTGTCCTGCTACATTTACAATCCCATATTTGCCTTCTAGTTTAGCAATGTAGTTATCTGCATATGTAAATTTTATATCTTCATATTTAGTTTCTAGCTTTGTATCTCCAGAAATTGTCATTATTCCATATTTTCCATTTTTCTGAATTACAACATTTTCTCCATTTATTGATTTTACATCATCAAATTTTTCTTCTAAATATGAATTACCTGTTGTATCTACTATTTTCCATTTTCCATCTTGTTTTACTACAAATCTACCATTGCCATATATCTGTTTTACTTCATCATATTTAGCTTCTAGCGCAACTGATTTGTCCCAATTTATTACTCCATATTTTTCATTTTGCACTATAAATCCTTCTTCATATTTATTTCCTAGTTGTTTTATAGCTTTATATTGGTTTGGTATTACTATGTTTCCTATGTCATCAACTAATCCAAGCTTTCCATCTTTGTCTGTTATCAAGCTATTTTTTATTCCTTTTAATGTTGTAATTGAGTTATACTCACATTTTAATAATTCATTTCCTTTATAATTTATCAATCCATATTTTCCATCTTTTTTTACTAACAAGACATCAGATTCATACCACAAATTATTATTTTCATCATAATTTTCTAATGCTTGCACAGACTCATACCCTGTAAGTACTTCTTCTTTCTTATCATTTAACACTTTTGTTTTATATAAGCCCTTTTCATAATCTACATCATATGTACAAATAAATATGGCTTTTGATGGGTTTGGAATTATTATTGTTTCATCATATGTTGGTTCTATAACAGTAGTCCCTTTTGAATCTATTACTCCCCATTTATTATTAGTATATACTGCGAAATATTTTTGAACAACTGTCTTTTCCGCAGCTCCTTTATTTGATTTTAGTATCTTTCTTATTCCTACAATAAACATTATAATTACTGCAAAAGCTATTATTACAGCAAATACTTTTTTCATGTTTAGTTTTCGTCCTCCACTATATCTTCTTCCTCTTTCCATATATTTTTTCATTCCTTTCAATATAGCTTTTTATACATATATAATATATCATACTTTTTTGTAGAAATATAGTATTTTTTTATTTTTTTTATTAGCAAATAAACGGAACTATAAAAAGTCCCGTTTACTTTATTAATTATTGCATTCTTCTTCACAGTCACATTCTTCTTTTTCTGTGTCTATGTGTATATTTTTGTATTTGCTTAATCCTGTTCCAGCTGGAATTAATTTACCTATTATAACATTTTCTTTTAAGCCTATTAATTCATCTACCTTTCCTTTTACTGCAGCTTCTGTTAACACTCTAGTTGTTTCTTGGAAAGATGCTGCTGATAAAAAGCTCTCTGTTGCAAGTGATGCTTTTGTTATTCCTAATAGTACACGTTTATATGTGGCTGGTTTTTTACCTTCTGCTATCATTTTTTCGTTTTCTTCTTCTAGTTCATTTATATCCACTAGTGAACCTGCAAATAGTCCTGTATCCCCATTATCTTCAACTCTAACTCTTTTTAGCATTTGTCTACCAATAACTTCAATATGTTTATCGTTAATATCAACACCTTGGTTTCTATAAACTTTTTGAACTTCTTGTACTAAGTATTTATGAACTCCATCAACACCATTTATTGCTAATATTTCATTTGGATTTATAGAACCCTCTGTTAATGGCATTCCTGCTTCTACTTCATCCCCGTCTTTTACACGTAATTTTGAGCCAAAAGGTATTGAATATGTTTTACTATCATCTTTGCTTGTGACAATAACTTCTTTTTTGCTTTTATCCTCTGAAATTTTTACTTTACCAGAGATTTCTGTTACTATAGCTAATCCCTTTGGTTTTCTAGCTTCAAATAATTCCTCAACTCTAGGAAGACCCTGAGTGATATCTGCAACACCTGCGACACCACCAGAGTGAATTGTTCTCATGGTTAACTGTGTTCCTGGTTCTCCGATAGATTGTGCAGCAATAATACCTACAGCCTCACCTATGTTTACCTCTGCTCTTGAAGCTAATCCCATTCCATAACATTTGCGACATACACCATGTTTTGTTTTGCACTCTAATACTGTACGAACTTTAACTTTTGTTATTCCTGCTGTAACTATTTTTTCTGCTATTGCTTCTGTTATAAGCTCCTCGGTTGTTACTATTATTTCACCTGTTTCTGGATTCTTTATGTCTTCTAATGGATATCTTCCCAATAAGCGTTCTTCTAGTTTTTCTACTACTTGATTTCCGTCTTTAATGTCTGAAAGTTCCATTCCTTCTTTTGTTCCACAGTCATCTTCTCTTACAATTATATCTTGTGCTACATCAACTAATCTTCTTGTTAAGTATCCTGAATCCGCAGTTCTTAAAGCTGTATCTGCTAAACCTTTTCTAGCACCGTGTGCTGAAATAAAGTACTCAAGAGCATCTAGCCCCTCTCTAAATGATGATGTTATTGGAATTTCAACTGTTTTACCTGTTGTACTTGCCATAAGTCCACGCATACCTGCTATTTGTCTTAATTGGTTTATGTTACCTCTGGCTCCTGATTGTGACATCATATATACTGGGTTTAATTCTTCAAAATTACTCTTCATTGCTTCTGTAACTTCATCTGTTGCTTTTTCCCATATTTTAATTACAGATTGATATCTTTCTTCGTCAGTAATTAAACCACGTTTATATTGTTTTAATACGTCATTTACTTTTTCGTTTGCACTAGCTAATATTTGTTTTTTAGCTTCTGGAACTTTTACATCATCAACAGAAACTGTAATAGCACCTATTGTTGAATATTTATATCCTGTTGCCTTAATATAATCTAGTAGTTCTGCTGTTGCATCTAATCCATGTTTGTTTATTGATTTTGCAATTATTTTTCCTAAATTTTTCTTAATAACTGGGAAGTCTATTTCTAATTGGAACTCATTTTCCGGGTTTGTTCTATCTACAAAACCTAAATCCTGTGGAATTCCTTGGTTATATATAATTCTACCAACTGTTGTTTCTATTATTTTATGTTTTTCAACTCCATCTACTACTTTGCTCATTCTTACATGAATTTTAGCATGCAAACCTAAATCTTTGTTTACATTTGCAATAATTGCCTCTTCTGGAGAAGAAAAATACATTCCTTCGCCTTCTTCACCTTCTACAATCATTGTTAAATAGTAGCTTCCTAAAATCATATCTTGTGTAGGAACAGTTACTGGTTTACCATCTTGTGGTTTTAACAAGTTATTTACAGATAGCATTAAAAATCTTGCTTCTGCTTGTGCTTCTGGTGATAATGGGATATGTATAGCCATTTGGTCACCGTCAAAATCCGCATTAAAAGCTGTACATACTAATGGATGTAATTTTATAGCTCTTCCTTCTACTAAAACTGGCTCAAATGCTTGAATTCCCAATCTATGTAGTGTAGGCGCACGGTTTAATAATACAGGATGGTCTTTTATAACCTCTTCCAATATGTCCCATACTTCTGGCCTTAGTCTTTCTACCATTCTCTTTGCATTTTTAATATTGTGAGCTATTCCACGTCCAACTAATTCTTTCATTACAAATGGTTTAAATAATTCTACCGCCATTTCTTTTGGAACACCACATTGATATATTTTAAGTTCTGGTCCAACAACTATAACTGAACGTCCTGAATAATCAACACGCTTTCCTAATAAGTTTTGACGGAAACGTCCTTGTTTTCCCTTAAGCATATCTGATAATGATTTCAAAGGTCTTCCACCCGCACCTGTTACTGGTCTTCCTCTTCTACTATTGTCTATTAAAGCATCTACAGATTCTTGTAACATTCTTTTTTCGTTTCTTACAATTATTTCTGGTGCTCCTAACTCTAGTAGCCTTTTTAATCTGTTATTTCTATTTATAACTCTTCTGTATAAGTCATTTAAGTCTGATGTTGCAAATCTACCACCGTCTAATTGAACCATAGGTCTTAAATCTGGTGGAATTACAGGTACAACATTCATAACCATCCATTCAGGTTTATTTTCTGATAGTCTAAATGCTTCCACAGTATCTAATCTTTTTATTAGTTTTGCCTTTTTCTGCTCGCTTGCTTTTTCTAATTCTTTTTTTAGTTTTTCAGATAGTTTTTCTATGTCTATTTCTTCTAGCAATTTTCTTATTGCTTCTGCTCCCATTTCTGCTTTAAAAGAGCCTTTTCCATATTTTTCTTCTGCTTCGTGATATTCTTTTTCTGATAATACTTGTGTTTTTGTTAGTGAAGATGTTCCTTTATCTGTAACAATATATGAAGCAAAATATATAACTTTTTCTAGGTTTCTTGGAGAAACATCTAGTAATAAAGCTATTCTACTTGGAATTCCTTTAAAATACCAAATGTGAGCTACTGGTGCTGCAAGTTCAATATGTCCCATTCTTTCACGTCTTACTTTAGATTTTGTTACTTCTACACCACATCTGTCACAAACAATTCCTTTATATCTTACTCTTTTATATTTACCACAATGGCATTCCCAGTCTTTTGTAGGTCCAAATATTCTTTCACAAAAAAGTCCATCTTTTTCTGGTTTTAATGTTCTATAATTAATAGTCTCTGGTTTTTTTACTTCTCCTTTTGACCACTCTCTTACTCTTTCGTCTGATGCAATACCTATTTTAATTTTATCGAAAATTTCTAGTTCATCCACTGCTTTTAGCCCCCTTGACTTCTATTTTCTCTTGTTTCTTAAGGATTTTTACTCAATACACTGCTGTGCAATTCCCTTTTGTCTGCGTAAAAATCCTTTTTGAAACTATTTAATTATTTTACTCGTCTAGCATATCTTGGTCTTCTAGCAAATTCTCTTTGCCTAAGTCTGTATCATCTATTAGTATTTCGTCCTCATCTAGCATTCCGTCTATGTCGTCTAATAGCATATCTTCCCCAAGTTCTTCTCCGTCTTCTTCTATATATCCATCATTTAAGTCATTTTCATCTACAGCATCTTCTTTTCCAGAATCAAAATTAAAATCTATGCCGTCTTCTATATTCTCTTTTAATTCTAATTCCTTGTTATCTTCTGAGTATAGCTTTATGTCTAATCCTAAACTTTGAAGTTCTTTTATTAATACCTTAAATCCTTCTGGTACTCCTGGTTCTGGAACATTTTCTCCTTTTACAATAGCCTCATATGTTTTTACACGTCCAACTACATCATCTGATTTTGTTGTTAGCATTTCTTGCAATGTATAAGCTGCACCATATGCCTCTAATGCCCAAACTTCCATCTCTCCAAAACGTTGTCCACCAAACTGTGCCTTACCTCCTAATGGTTGTTGAGTAATAACTGAATAAGGTCCTGTTGAACGAGCATGTATTTTGTCATCTACTAAATGGTGAAGTTTAAGCATATACATAACACCTACTGTAATTGGGTGGTCAAAAGCTTCTCCTGTTCTTCCATCATATAGTATTGTTTTACCATCTTCTGATAATCCCGCTTTTTTTAATAGTTCTCTTATTTCTTCATCTGTTGCTCCATCAAATACTGGTGTTGCAACTTTCCAGCCCAATGCTTTTGCTGCCATTCCCAAATGTACTTCCAATACTTGACCTAAGTTCATACGAGAAGGTACACCTAATGGGTTTAAAACTATATCTACTGGTGTTCCGTCTGGCAAGAATGGCATATCTTCTTCTGGAAGTATACGAGAAATAACACCTTTATTTCCGTGACGTCCTGCCATTTTATCTCCAACAGATATTTTTCTTTTTGTAGCTATATAACATCTTATTATTTGATTTACGCCAGGTCCTAATTCATCTGAATTTTCTCTTGTAAATATTTTTATATCGACTATTGTTCCTGCTTCGCCATGTGGTACACGTAATGAAGTATCTCTTACTTCTCTAGCTTTTTCTCCAAATATAGCTCTTAACAATCTTTCTTCTGCTGTAAGCTCTGTTTCGCCTTTTGGAGTTACTTTACCTACTAATATATCTCCTGGTCTTACTTCTGCACCTATTCTTATAATTCCATTTTCGTCTAAGTCTTTTAGGCTATCATCTCCAACGTTTGGAATGTCTCTTGTAATTTCCTCTGGTCCTAATTTTGTGTCACGACATTCACAATCATATTCTTCTATATGAATAGATGTATATACGTCTTCTTTTACCAATCTTTCATTAATTAATACAGCATCCTCGTAATTGTAGCCTTCCCAAGTTGTAAATGCTATTAAAACATTTTTTCCAAGCGCCATTTCGCCATTTTTTGTAGATGGTCCATCTGCTATTAGATCTCCAGCCTTAACTTTTTCTCCCTTTACTACAACTGGTCTTTGGTTAATACATGTTCCACCATTTGTTCTTTTGAATTTTCTTAAATGGTATGTATCTATTTCATCTTTTTTATTTCTAATTCTTATTTCATCACCAGTTACTTTTTCAACTATTCCATCAGATTTTGCAAGTACTGTAATACCAGAATCTCTTGCTGCTCTGTATTCTATACCTGTTCCAACTATTGGCGATTCTGCTGTAAGTAATGGAACCGCTTGACGTTGCATGTTTGATCCCATTAGAGAACGCTTAACATCATCATGCTCTAAGAAAGGAATCATTGCAGCCGCAACAGAAACAAGTTGTTTTGGCGATACATCAACAAAATTAACCTTATCTTTATCTGCAACTGTTATTTCTTCTCTATGTCTTACTCTAATTCTGTCATTTATAAATTTTCCTTCTTCATCAACAGGTTCAGAAGCTTGTGCAATTATATATTTATCTTCTTCATCTGCTGACATATACATAATTTCATCTGTAACTTTTCCGTCAACCACTTTTCTGTATGGTGTTTCTACAAATCCATATTCATTTATAATTGCAAATGAAGAAAGCGCAGATATTAATCCAATGTTTGGTCCTTCTGGTGATTCTACAGGGCAAAGTCTTCCATAATGTGTATAGTGAATATCACGAACTTCAAATCCTGCTCTTTCTCTTGAAAGACCCCCAGGGCCTAATGCAGATATTCTTCTTTTATGTGTTAGCTCAGATAATGGGTTTGTTTGGTCCATAAATTGTGATAATTGTGAACTTCCAAAGAACTCTTTTATTGATGATGTTATTGGTTTTGTATTTATTAATGTTTGTGGAGTAATAACATCTAAATCTTGTATTGTCATTCTTTCTCTTACTACTCTTTCTAATCTAGTAAGTCCAATTCTAAATTGATTTTGTAATAATTCTCCAACACATCTAATACGTCTATTTCCTAAATGGTCAATATCATCAACATTTCCTAAGCCATTATCTAGATTTAATAAGTAGCTTATTGATGCAATCATATCTTCATTGGTTATATGTCTTGGAATTAATTCTTCAATTCTTTCTTTTATAACATCATGCAATTTATCTTCTGGTGTTGTATCTATTATTGATTTTAATACTTCATAATTCACATATTCTTTAATATGTAGGTCAGACAAATCCACATTTGGTAAAACTTTGTGGATATTTACTGTTCCATTTCCTATAATTCTTACTCTTCTATCATCAACTTTTACGTCTACAATATTTATACCCAAATTTCTAATATTTTCTGCTACTTCTTCTGAAATCACAGAATCTTTTTCTACTAAAACTTCTCCTGTTTCAGAATCTACAATATCTTCAAATGCAACTTTGCCTGTTATTCTAGTTGATAAACTTAATTTTTTATTAAATTTATATCTTCCAACTTTTGCTAAGTCATATCTTCTGTCATCAAAGAATAAACCATTAAACAAATTCCTTGCAGCATCAACTGTTGGAAGTTCTCCTGGTCTTAATTTTTTATATATTTCTATTAAAGCTTCGTCTGGTGTTTTAACTGTATCTTTTTGTATAGTAGCTGTAATTTTTGGTTCTTCGCCAAATAAAGCAATTATTTGCTCATCTGTTGCAATTCCAATCGCTCTTAATAATGATGTAACTGGCAATTTTCTAGTTCTATCAACTCTTACATAGAAAACGTCATTTCCATCTGTTTCATATTCTAGCCAAGCTCCTCTTATAGGCATTACTGTTGAAGTATAAATTCTTTTACCTGTTTTAGGGTCGAATTCTTTTGCATAATAGCATCCTGGTGAACGTACTAATTGGCTAACTACAACTCTTTCTGCTCCATTAATAACAAAAGTACCACTGTCTGTCATAAGTGGGAAATCTCCAAGGTAAATCTCTTGTTCTTTAATTTCTCCTGTTTCACGATTTATTAATCTTACTTTTACATGCAATCTTGTTGCATATGTAGCATCTCTTTCTTTTGCTTCTTCTAGTGTGTATTTTGTCTTTTCTTCCATATAGTAATCTAAAAATTCAAGAACTAAATTTCCAGAATAGTCAACTATGGGTGAAATATCTTTTAGTATTTCTCCTAGTCCTTCTTCTACAAACCAGTCATATGAATCTTTTTGTACCTTGATAAGATTTGGCATTTCTATAGAATCATCTATTTTTGCAAAAGTCTTACGAGTACATTTTTCATATTTGATGTCTTTCATCAAAAATCACCTCTAAAAAATATTAAGCAGAAAAATATATATCAAATCATTCAAAAGTCCTTCTTGTCTTCCTAAAGACATTTGCAATAACACAAACTTCCTGCTCTCCAAGTTCTATTATTTGCAAATATTTTTAAGAGCAATTCCTCTTTTAAACAATTTACATAACTATGAAATTTAACAACAAAAAAACTATTGACAAATATTACGTTTTGTCAATTTTCTTGTTGTTTGTTAATTTTCTTTTAAAAACACGTTTTCTATTTTTACCACCCTTGTTTCTAAATAGAATTAATGTCTCTCCATATTAACACATCTATAATCTAGTATACCCCATTCTAACGCAACTTGTCAATAGTTTCCATTTTATATTTTTAATTTTTTATGCACCTAAAATTGCACCTGCAGCGCCAAAAACTCCCGCTGACGCCAACCCCATTATTATTCCTGCCAAAATAACTCCTGCCATTACTGCTATACTACTTTTTTTAAAATCCATGTCTAGTAAGCTGGCTGCAAGAGTACCCGTCCAAGCTCCTGTACCTGGCAAAGGAATACCAACAAAAATAAATAATGCCCAGTATAGACCACGTCCTGCTTTTTCCTGAAGTTTTTTTCCACCTTTTTCTCCTTTTTCTAGGCAAAACTTAAAAAACTTTCCTATAAACTTTTTATCTGCTCCCCATACCAACACTTTTCTTGCAAAGAAAAATATAACTGGAACAGGTAACATATTTCCAATAATACAAATTAAATACAGTGGCAATATATCAATAGGGCCTCCCCATAAATTGCTAAGACCAATTGGTACAGAGCCTCTTAATTCTATAAGTGGTATCATTGAAATTAAAAATACTAAAAAATATTTTTTAATCATAATCAAACTCCATAATAAAATATTAACTGGGTAATATTTTATTATATAAACGTATAAATGTAAATAGTTTTTTATCAAATGCAAATTGTTATATATAGCAAATGATTACACATATTTTTAAAATAGAGGATAACCTAAGTCATCCTCTATTTTTTTATATTACATATTTTCTTATTAATGCTATTCCTGTTGCCATTATTGCTAAAATTGACATTGTTAGTATTATATATTGTCCTGTTGTTCCTGTTTGTAATGATAGAATTACTGGTGCATCATCTTGGTCGTCTTCGCCTTCTACTTGATTATTTGGTGTAGAATCTATATCTGGTGTATTACTTTCATTATAGTCTTCGCTTATTTCTGCAACGTTTACTTTTAAATTCAAGTTATTTTTATCATTAATCCATGTTAATGTTATTTCTACTGTTGCGCTTTCTCCTGGCTGTAATAGTGTATTTTCTAATTGTCTTGTTACTACTTTGCCTTCTACTTCTTCCCAATTTGGGTTATCTTCTTTTATGAATTTTAGGCCTTCTGGTATATAATCTGAAATTTCTTTAACATATCCTGCTATTTCTCCTTCGTTTGTTACTTTTATGTTATAAGTAAATTTTACAATTATATCTTTTAGTCTACTTTCTTTTATATCTACTTTAACAACTGGCTCTGGATCTTCATCACCTGTGTGCCCTGTTTTTACAATTGTTGTTTTTCCATCATATATTGTTATTGATGATGTTACCCATTTCTTTAATGCTAAGTCAAAATATTTTACTTTAACTTTTTCAATGTCTATATCATCCTCATCTGGCTTATTGTTATTTGGCTCTGAATCTACATCATTTACAGGTTTGCCATATTCATCACTGTCGTCTGAAATTTCTGCAGTATTTATTATTATTCTATCTGATGTGCTTGGCTCTTTTACCTTAAATACTACTTTTACATCTTTATAGTCTGGTTGTGTCATTGTTGATGGATTATATGCTTGTATTAAGTTTTCGCCTTCTTGTTTCTCTTGTTCTTTTGATAGATAATCTGTTTCTATATATTTTGCTTCTTTTACATCTGTTGCTAATTCTCCATCTTCCTTGTACATTTTCCATCTATATTGTGTGTTAGTTTCATTTTCAGGTAAAAACTCTAAACCTTCTGGAATGTCATCTTTTACTCTCTTAGCATATCCTGCTTGATTTCCCTCATTATATATTCTTAATGTATATGTTACTAAATCTTCTGTCATAACACTTACAGGTGTTTTTGGATGTTCATATGTATATGTTCCATCTGCTTTTCTTGTAAACACTGGTATTCTTTCTGTTACTTCTTCTTCATTTACCTTTGTTATAAATTTTCTTAATGATAAATCAAATCTTTGTAAAACCAATTTTTCAAAATCATCATCGTCTTCTTGTCCTGGAATGTATTCATCTCCATTGTTTATTTCGTCATCTTTATAGTTTGGCAATGTTTCATCTGTTGGTAAAACAACACTTGCTGTTGAATCTCTATCTGATGTTGTATTTCCATTTATATCTACATATCCAGAAATTTCTGCTATATTTGTAATTTTCTTGTATATATTACTGTTTAATTTAACTTTGCATTTTATTTTTACATCTATATAGTCAATTCCATTGGTTGTTAATTTATCTAATTTTACTTTATCATTTCCTTGTTTTCTATCTTGGTAAATTGTATCCCTACTTGCTGAGTTTTGTGTGTCTAATGATGTTATATCTGTTCTAACTGTTCTACCATCTCCGCTAACTGTCCATCCATAGCTTGCATTTAATTCATCATCTACTATAAATTCTAGTTGTTCTGGTAAATGGTCTGTTATTTCTGTAACATATCCATCTTCTTCACCTTCATTGTACACTCTTATTGTATATATTATTACATCTCCTAAGTCAACTGCTACTGGTGCCTTTGAATGTTTATATATTGCAGTTTTAGATGTTCCATTTAATAAGTTTGTTATATCTACTATTGGAGCTCTTAAATAATTATTGTTTTCATCTTTTAACTCAACACCATTTACTGAAGTTATAAACTTTCTTAATGATAAGTCAAATTCTGTTTTTATTGCTGGTTCAATTACCAATTTTTCAAAGTCTTCATCATCCTCGTGGTCATCTTCTTTAAATATTCTTGCATCAACATTAGCAGGAGTTGAATCTCTATCATCTATTTCTAATGCGTTATTGTCTTCTGCAATTTCTGCAATGTTTCTTAGAGTAATTCTTTCTTCTCCTGGTGTTGCTGTCACAACACATTCAACTTCTAAATCTTTATAGTCTAATTCTTCTTGATTAAATGCTTTTATTTCTGTATCTTTTAAGTATGTGCTGTGTATTACAGTTGCCCCTTCTATATATTCATGTTTTACAGCTTTCCATCCGTATTTTTCATTTACTTTGCTATTTTCTGCTAGTTGTAGTCCTGCTGGCAATATATCCTCTACTTTTATAGCATATCCTGCTGTATCCCCTTCGTTATATATTCTTATAATATATGTTACTATATCTCCTTTTCTAACTGTTACAGGTGTTTTAGTATGTGTATATATTGCTGTTGTATTTAAGGTTTTTCTATTATTTATTAATGGTGTAACATCTACTTGTGGTTCTCTGTTTTCTAGCCCTAAACTTTCTAGTTCTGTACCATTAACTTTTGTAATAAATTTTCTTAATGCTAAGTCAAACTCTGGTCTAACTTCTATTGGTTTAATTACTAATTGTTCAAAATCATCATCATCTTGTTGATTTATTGTTCCATAATTTGGAATATCTACATTTCCTGGTTCCGAATCTCTATCTGCCTCTTGATATATATTTGAATCATCTGTAATTTCTGCAATATTTTTTAACAATATTTTTTCGTTTCCAGCATTCATTGTTACTTCGCACTCAATTTCTAAATCTTTATAATCTAGATTTTCATCATCAAATGCTCTAATAACTTGGTCTGCTAATTTATTTGTTCCAACATATGTTTTTCCATCGCCAGTTTTTAATACTTCCCAACCATTATTTGTATTTATATCACTGTTAGTTGCAAGTATTAATCCTTCTGGTAAAACATCTTCTACCATTGTTGCAAATCCATCTGTTTTGCCCTCATTATATATCCTAATTATATATGTTACTTTATCGCCTGTATTTACTATTATTGGATTTTTAGTGTGCTCATATATTGCTGTAGTTCCTGTTCCTGATATTAAAGGTGTTAAGTCTACTTGTGGTATTCTACTATCTTTACCTGTTAATTCTACTCCATTAATTTTTGTTATAAATTTCCTTAAAGCTAGGTCAAATTGAGGCTTTGTATAGTTTATAGCTAATTCATCGCTAGCTTCTACTTTTTTTCTGTCTATTATTGCTATTGGTTGATTTGATGCTATTGCATTTGTTACAACCCAATATCTTATATCTGTAGCAAAATATGAAAAATCTATTTTTATTTTAACTTCATTAACGTTTGTAGACATTGGTACAGAAATATAGAATTCCTTGTTTACTTCTATATTTTGTAATGTATTATTATTGTTATCTAATATAGTATAATTTTCTATTTCATTTCCATTACCATCTGTAAAAGTAACATTATATGTATATTCACAATTAATATTTTGTTTTATTTTATATGGTCCTACTATATATTTGTTATTTTCTACTTTTACTGTAGGATTTGTTTTTTCTATTTCAAGTGGTTTTACGGTACTATTTATTGATGGGCTTAATGCAGCTTGTGCATTTGCATTGTTTATAAAGTATTTTATCAATTTATTTGCTTGAGTATGTCTTGCTTCTCCATTTTCAAAGATGTATTCTCCACCTAATTTTTGGTTTATAGCAAATGTTCCATCTTCATTTTTTATATAGAATATAAATGAATCTCCTACTTGATATTCTGAGTTAGGATTTGTGAAATACCATATAGCTAATTGTTGTACCGCATCTATATCTTCATCTGTCAACTTGTTTTCGCTTTGAGGTATTCCTGCTTTTTCTAAAAGTTTATTTTTATACTCATTTGCTGTATTTTGTTCTTGTGCTGTTTTTGGTGCTACATATGAATTATCTAATATCCATAGCATTTTTTTGTATGTTTCACCTTCTGGTAGTACAGATAGATATTCTGCTGGTATTTTTTCTTGTTTCATATCAAAAGAGCTTGTATACAATTTTTTCTCTGTTTCTGAACTTCCCCAGTTGTTGCTACCAAAACCAATGCCTGCTCTTAAACAGTATATTGTTTCACTATGGTCAGCAACTGCTGAAGGGGTTGTTCCTGTTCCATATGAACATATTTCCCATACGTTTTTTCCATTAACTATGTAGCCATTTCCAGATTCACGTAATAGTTCTAGTCCAAACCATTTATTTTCTGTTCTAGCACTAACCATACTAAACATACTTGTCATTAGTATAAACATAAGTGTTAACAATATAAGTACATTTTTCTTTTTTAGTTTCATTCCTTTTACCACCTTTTTATCTTTTATTATAATTTTATTTTATATTTTTTTCCAATGTAAGTCAATAACAGTATTTGCCTACTATTCCATAATGTTCTAAATCAGTGTTTGTGTCACTACGGATATTGCAAATACACATTTTGCCTTCATATATTACAATTATATTACATTTTGGTTACATTTTCAATACATTTTCTTAATTTTGCTATGGATTTACGGTTTTTCGCTATTTATTTTATTAATGCATTTCTGGCTAAAACACTGTCTGGATGTATAAGCTTTTTTTCATCTATTATATCTTTTATATTTAAATCTAACATATATAAAACGGCTACATCTAAATTTTTTTCTGATAATTCACGAACATATGGCACATCTTCCCATTTTCTATCATCTCCTGTACCATCTGCTATAAATAACATCTTGTCCATTAAACTCATATCAGCACTTCCCGTTGTATGCACCCTTATGGCTTTGCACATTTCTTCTGTAAATCCATATTCTGTTTTTGCTATATTCGCTCCTATTTTAGCATGTAGTAAACTTGGACACTTTTTTTCTATATCATCTATTATCAATTCATTCTTTTCCATATATTCAAATGCGTCTTCTGGTAACATTTCTTTTGCTATGTCATGTATAAGTCCTACTAATTTTGCCTTTTCTACATCAATATTATATATTTTAGCTAATATCTCCATTCTGTTCATTGTACAAACAGAATGAAAATATCTCTTTTCTGATAATGTATTCTTTACTCTATTATCTATTCTTTCTAATAATTCCATTTCTTATCTTTCCTTATAAACATATTTTATTTTTTAGCACTATCTATTAACTTATCCAATAAATCTGAGTATTTTATTCCACATTGTTCCCACAATTTTGGATACATACTAATTTGCGTAAATCCTGGCATTGTGTTTATTTCATTAATATATATTTTATTATCTGCTTCTTTTATAAAGAAGTCTACTCTTGCCAATCCGCTTCCATCTACAGCATTAAATGCTTTTATTGCTAATTTTCTAATTTCTTCTATTTCCATTTTGCTTATATTTGCAGGAATTACAGTCTTTGAGTCTTTATTTTTGTATTTCGCATCAAAGCTGTAAAATTCATCTGCTGAAAGTATTTCACCTACTGTTGAAGCTTCTACTTTTTCATTTTTTAAAATTGCACATTCTATTTCTTTGCCTTTTATTTCTTCTTCTATCAATATCTTTTTATCATATTTTACTGCTTCTTTTATTGCTGTTTTTAACTCATCACTATTTTTAGCTTTACTTATCCCAACAGATGACCCAGAATTTGATGGTTTTACGTATGCTGGATATCCTAATTGTTTTTCTACCATAGAACTTACTTCGTCTAAGTTCAGTTCTTGTTCATTTAACTGATTATCTACAACTGTATATATATTGTTAAAAGCTTTTATATAAATATAATTAGCTTGTGGAATATTTGCTTTTTCAAAAAGAATTTTTGTATACACCTTATCCATTGAAACAGCAGAAGCCAACACCTTACAACCAACATATTTTACATTAAGTAACTCCAATAATCCTTGTATTGTTCCATCCTCTCCATACAATCCATGCAGAGCTGGAAAAACAACATCCATATTTTTTAAATATTCAATTTCATTATTTATCTTTTCTAGTTCCTGTGGTATTTCTCCCACTTGTAATATTTCTATTTCTTCTATTGGTTTTATATATTTATACCAATTTCCTTTTAAATCTATGTATATTGGAAAAATTTTATATTTCTTTTTATTCAGATTATTTACAATTGAAGTCCCAGAAACAATTGAAACATAGTGTTCTGTAGACATTCCTCCCATAATGACACCTAAATTCATCATTTCCCTCCTTTTTTACTTTAAGGACTGTCCCTTTTGGTCCCATTTGCTCAATTAGGGACTGTCTCCAATTGGGCAGAAATTTCGGTGAAGTTCATTCCATTTGATGCTTTTATTAATACTGCGTCTTCTTTTTGTAGATATGTTTGTAGTAGTTTTATTGCTTGCTCATTTTTTTCAAAGTTATATATTTCTTTTACGGTTTTTTGTGCTATTTTGCTTATGTTTTTTGCTTCTTCTCCTACTGTTATTAGGACGTCTATTTTGTTTTTATTTATTTCTTCGCCTACTTTTTCATGCAATTGTTTAGAGTATTCGCCAAGTTCTAGCATATCTCCTAATATTGCTATTTTTCTTTTGTTTGGTAGTTTTGCTAGATATTCAATTGCTGCTTTCATAGAATCATAATTAGCATTGTAACAATCATTTATTACTAATATTCCTTTATCATTTGTAAACATTTCCATTCTTTTTTCTGTCAATTTAAAATCTAGTATTCCTTCTAGGATTTTTTCTATATTAATTCCAAGTTTTAGTCCTACTGCTATTGCACACAGGCTGTTATATACAAAGTGTTCTCCTCCTATTTTTACTTTTACATTATATTCTTGCTCTTCCACTTTAGTATTAAATGTGCTTCCTTTTTCATTTTGTTGTATATTATATGCCATTACATTGCTTTTGTTTTGTGTTCCATATGTAATTACATTTATTTTATGGTTATTTTCTAAGTTCCATTTGTGTAATAGGTCATTATCATTATTTATTATTAATGTTCCATTGTTTTGTAGTCCTTCTATTATTTCCATTTTGGCTTTTAATATATTTTCCCTTGAGCCCAAATTTCCTATGTGTGCTGTACCTACATTTGTAATTATTGCAATTGTTGGTTTTGCAATTTTAGTCAAAGTACTTATTTCTCCCAAATGGCTCATACCTAATTCTACCACCATTGCTTCTTCGTCTTTTAAGCTTAAAATAGTTAGTGGTAATCCTATGTGATTATTTAGATTTCCCTGTGTTTTTAATACTTTGTACTTTTTTGAAACTACTTCTGCTACAATGTCTTTTGTACTTGTTTTGCCTACACTTCCTGTTATAGCTATTACTGGTATTTTATATAAATTTCGTTTATATTCTGCAATTTGTTGTAATGCTTTTATTGTGTCTTCAACTATTATAATTGCTGAATCAGTAAACTTTTTTATTATATCTTCTGGGATTTCCACATTTTCCAATATTAAACACTTTGCACCTTTTTTTAATACTTCTTCATATAACTCGTTTCCATTTACTCTTTCTCCTTTTATTCCAACAAATACATCTCCTGATTTTATCTCTCTGCTGTCTATGCAAAAGTTTTCACATATATCATATTCATTTCCACATAATAATTTACCTTTTGTTATCTTTTTTATATCTCCAACTGTTATATCAGCCATAAGTTTTACCTTCATCCTCTCTACTTTAGTAATTATATTTTATTTCAAATATTATATGCTATAATCATTTAATTAGCAACTATTGTTTTTCTATTAAAATAAGACACTGTGTTTACAATGCCCTATTTTTTTACTAATGTGTTAATGTTCCATTTGGCGTATTTACAATTACTAATATATCTTCTTCTTTGCCTGTTTCTGCATTTATATATACTAAAAAGTCTGTATCATCTACTTTTCCTTTAAATTCCCAACATAGCCTTTCTGTTCTCCATTTTGTAGGAATTATAGCTAATGCTTCACTTTCTATTTGCAGTTTTGGATTTAAATTTTCTTTTGCTTGTTCTTTGCTTATTTTGGCTTGTTGTATATTTCTTTCTTCATGCGAGTTTAAATATCCTTTTGTTTCTATTCCTAATACTTCTCCATTGTCTAATGCCACTTTTAATTTAATTAAATCAGAATAAATTGTTACTCCATCTTGCTCATAAGCATAATTAATTGTAACTATTCCACTTTCCTTTAAATAATAGGTTTCTTTCATATTGTCAAAACCTTTATCTTTTAAAAATTTTTTTCCAAACTCATCTGCCTTTTCTTGAGTTATTGTTTCTGCATTTACATCTCTATTGTAATTCATAAATACTACATGTCCACCCTTCTCTGAAATAGAAATATATGCTTTATTATTTTTATCTTCCTTCAATTTCACTGTAAAATCATATGCTATAATATCTGTGTTTTCTGATTTTCCATTTGAAATTATTTCTTCAATCTTGTCTTCTCCTATGAACTCTTTCACTTTATTTCTTGCTGCTTCCTCATCTATATTTTCTCCTGTTAACCCTTTTTTTTCGCTCTTGGTCATGTGTTCTGAAAACGCTCCGTCATATATTAAACCTGAATATTCGTGAAAGTTTTCTTCCATGTTTCCAAAACTATCTTTTGATATATTGCTTACTTGTTGTGCAAATGCTACACTTCCTTTTTTGGTTAATTCGCCCCAACTGATTCTTCCACCATTTAAATCATTTGATAATTGATTTAATATATTTTCTAGGTTTATACTGTAATCATGAAGTTGCTTTAAATTATCTAAGTCTTCTGTTGTTAATTTTTCATTATATATATTTTTTCTTGATAATGAATAACTATAATCACTTACTTGATTTAAAAATTTTGATGTGTTTTCTAGTTCTACACTGTCTATTGGTAATCTTGATAAATACACTTGTGCCAAATTAGCTTCTCTCCATACATTTGTTAGTGTTTCTGCCCCATGTTCTGGTGTACTTGAGATTAAGGATTTAGCCAAATAAGTTTCTACATTTTGAACATAATCTACCAACTCATAAAATGCCATATTATATTGATTTTCTGATGCTTGTCTATATTCCATTTGTTTTTTATAAATATACAGTCCCAATGCAACAATAATTACAATTAAACCTACCACTAAAGTAAGCATATGTCTATCTCTTAACCTATCTTTCCAATCATATACTTTCTGTTTTACACTACTCAAAAAAATCATCCTTTCTATTTACAAAATCTATGTTTTCCAATTGTCTTTATTAATGGTCTTGACCATATCCATTTATTAGTGGCCGTATCTGGATTAAAATAGTATATAGCTCCTTCTGTTGGATCCCATCCATTCAAAGCATCCCTTGCTGCTTTTACAACTGTGGAGCTCTCTTCTATTGCTACATTTATTTGTCCATCAGATACAGCCGTAAATGCACCCGGTTGATATATTACTCCCGCTATTGTATTTGGGAAACTCGAGTGTGCTACTCTATTTAATATAACTGCACCTACTGCAACTTGTCCTTCATAAGTTTCACCTCTTGCTTCGCCATTTATTGCTCTTGCAAGCAATTGTACATTTGAAACATTGCTTCCTTGACTTACTGCCTGAACATTTTTGCTTTTAATATATGTTATAATCTCAAATATTAAAATTAATATTAATAATGTAATTTTTATAAACCTTTTCACATTTTCCTCCTTTTTCACACTTTTTAATATTTTGGATTATTTTTTATAAATTATTCCATATTCTTTATTTTTTTTATAACTTATGTTAGAATTTTAATGAAAGGGGAAACATATGAAAAAGATTTTAATTTTTTACGCTTCTTATGGAGGAGGACATCTTTCTGCTGCAAAATCAATAAATAATTATTTAAATGAAAATTATCCAGATATTCAAACAGAATTAGTTGATTGTATGAAATATATTAATGCTGTTTTAGAAAAACTAACTACTGGTGCATATAGAGAAATGGCAAAAAAAGCGCCTAAACTTTGGAAAGAAGTATATGACCATTCGCAAAGAGGACTTCTTTCAAAAATAAGCAAAAATAGTAATAAACTGATGGCAAGAAAACTTGCTAAATTAATATTAGAATCCAGCCCTGATTTAATTCTTTCTACACATCCTTTTAGTAGCCAAATGGTAAGCTATTTAAAAAAGAAGGGAGAATTAAATTGCAAATTGGCAACCATTTTAACAGATTTTGAAATTCACGAACAATGGATAGTTGGTCATGAATATACTGATTTATATTTTGTATCTAATGAACATATGAAAGATGAGTTAATAGAACATAGTATTCCAGCATCTCAAATATTTGTGACCGGAATTCCTTTTTCTAATAGATTCTTGCAAAATTTTGATAGAAAAAATATATTTAAAATGTTTAACTTAGATATAAATAAAAAAGTTGCTTTATTTTTTGGCGGTGGGGAGTTTGGCTTGGGCAAAGACAAAACTGTACAAATTTTAAAAGATTTAATTTCTGTTGCAAATGATTTTCAGATAGTTGCAATAGCCGGAAAAAACGAAAAAATGAAGCTTGCTTTTGAAGAAGTTTTGTCTGACATGAACGTAGAAAATAGAGTACGTGTATTACCATTTACGGATAAGGTACCAGAATTAATGAGCATTTCTAGTGTTGTTATTACCAAACCTGGCGGGCTTACAACAACTGAAAGCCTAGTATCTAACTTGCCAATTATTGTTATTAATCCACTTCCTGGTCAAGAAGAGGAAAATGCATTATTTTTAGAGAAAAATAATGTTGGTGTTTGGATAAGAAAAGATGATAATCCAGAGGTAATACTTTCACAAATTTTTAATTCACCCAATAAATTAGCGGAAATGAAAGAACATACTAAACTATTAGCTAAGCCAAATTCTACTAAACAAATTTGTGATACTTTAGTTAATATTTTATAATATAGACATAAAAGACACACTCCATGAGATTTCATGGAGTGTGTCTTTTTCTTTATTATCTTTCTTCTGTATAGATTTGTGATTCTTCTTTTTTTCTACCTGAGCTACCTATTTTTCCTCCTTTAAATCCTCCACTTGCTGTTTTTGGTTTATTCTTAAGTGTTCTTGGTGTTCTTGGTTTTTTTGCCAATCTCGCAACAGATTTAATATTTGGTCTGGTTGTTTTATTATCAACCAGGTTGTTTCGTGCAAATTCATCAAGCTTAGATTTCACTGGATTATTGATGCCATTATCTGCACTCTCTTTACTTTTTTCTGTGCCTTCTGTATTCCTTTCACTTATTTTTTCAAGTTGTTCAACTATTTCTTTCTTTCTACCAGCAAGATATCCTTGTGTATTGCCAAATCGAGCCAACCTACCAATTACTGGAAGGAAATAAATTTTAGGTAGCTTATCTGCTGGTGCAATATATGTTCCATTACTTCCTTTTAAATATTCTTCCAGTGCCCAATATTCGCACATTAATAGTTCTTCTTCCATTGTACGTAATGATTCCTTATATTTTCTCAATGTCTTTTTTTCAGGTTCTAGTTGGTTTTCTATTATTCTTTTTTTAGCTTCCTCGCTATTCTTCGCTCTTCTTTTATCCATCTCATAAGCTCTTACAATTCTATTTTGACGTCTTATAATTCCAATATAATATCTTATTTGTTGTTGCAATAGACCAATTTTGTCCTCTAATTTCATTTTGGGATTTTCTTTTGTATTTTTTATGTTTTCTATTTTCATCCCTGTATTTACATTTTCTTGTCCTTCCATATATTACTTTTTCTCTCCTTTCTGCAAAGTTGTCTCTAATTCTCTTTGTAGTTTTCTTATATCCTTTCGTAATTTATCATTCTCACTTAGTATCTTCATTAGCGTTTTTTCTGTCATATGTTTTTCCTCCTTTTATTATTTTTATATTTCTCGTCTTCCTTCTAGTGCTTTGCTTAATGTTATTTCATCTGTATATTCCAAATCTCCACCTACTGGAATTCCATGTGCTATTCTTGTTACTTTTATTCCCATAGGTTTTATAAGTTTAGAAATATATACAGCTGTAGCCTCTCCTTCTACTCTTGGGTTCGTTGCAAGTATTATTTCTTTTACTGTTCCATCCATTAACCTTGAAAGTAGTTCTTTTATTTTTATATCATCTGGTCCTATTCCATTCATTGGTGAAATACTTCCATGTAATACATGATATACTCCTTTGAATTCATGCGTCCTTTCCATTGCTACTACATCTCTTACATCTTCTACAACACATATAGAAGTTTGGTCTCTTTTTGCACTACTACATATTGGACAAGGGTCTGTATCTGATATGTTATAACATTTTGAACAATACTTTAAATTCTTTTTTGCATTTAATATTGCTGAAACAAATTCATTTGTTTCCTGCTCACTTGCATCTAATATGTGAAAAGCAAGTCTTGCCGCTGTTTTGCTTCCTATACTCGGTAATTTTTCAAATGCTTCTATTAGTTTTTCTATTGATGGTGAATAATATGACATATTTTTTCCTCTCGCTTTTACATCATTCCTGGTATGTTATACTTTCCTAAGCTTTCAGCTTGTGCTGAATCGACTTTTCTTAAAGCCTCATTTGCACATGTTAAAATTAAATCTTGTAACATCTCTACATCTTCTGGATCAACTACGTCTTTTTTTATTTTAATTTCTTTTATTTCTTTGTTGCCAGATACTTTAACATATACTGCTCCTCCTCCTGCAGTTGAGTCAAATTCTTTGTTTGCTAATTCCTCTTGTGATTTTTCCATATCTGCTTGCATTTTTTTTGCTTCTTTCATTAGTTGGTTTATGTTCATTCCTCCAAATCCTCCCATTCCTGGGAATCCACCTCTTTTTGACATCTTTAATTTTCTTCCTTTCCTTTTAGTCTTCTATTATATTAATTGGTATATCCAAATCTGCTGGTAAATTGTCTATTGGATCACTTTGTATTTTATTTACCTGTTCAGTTTTACCATCTATTATTTTAATTTTCATTTCCTTACCATATTCCATTGAAATAGCTTTTTCAAGTTCTACTATATTTTCTGCTCTTTCTATTACACTTTTTATAAATGGTGTTACTCCATTCTTAAATTCTATCCCAATAACTAGGTCATTTAGCTCTACTGGCGTTGCATTTATCAAATTAGTATATAACAATATTTTACCAGACTTTTTTAAATTGTTCAATATATTGGGCCATTTTTCTCCTGTTGAGCCCTCTTTACCATTAATCACTTTTTTGGTTATTTCATTTTGTGGTACAGTTTTATCTACCTTTGGAGTATTCTCAACTGGCACTTTTGTGACTTTTACACCATTTTTTACTTGTTCCTCTAATTTTTGTAATCTTGTGTTTATTTCTTCTAGTCCTATTATGTTTTTTACGTCTTGACCTTTATTACATAATTTTATAATTTCTACTTGAAACATTAATCCCTTTTGCGATGACCATTTTATTTCATTACTTAAATTTGATAAATCATATATTATTTGCAATAGTCTTTCTTTAGAAACATTATTTGCAAGCTCTTTTATTTGTGTTATTTCTTTTTCATTGTATATTTCTAAAGTTTGACTAGTTTTATACACTAAAATATCTTTAAAATATTTGATTATCTCCCAAATTAAGTTACTTATGTCTTTACCTTGTTTTAATACTTCGTTTACTACTTTTAGCGCATTATCCACATCATAATTTATAATTGATTCTGTTATTCCACTTATATATTCTAGCTTTGGAATTCCAACTAGTTCTTTTACTAGCTCTTCATTTATTTGATTATTTCCTTCTTGTAAACATCTTTCTAATATGCTTAAAGCATCTCTCATTGCACCTTCTGATAATACAGCTATAATTTTTAGCGCCTCTTTTGTTATTTCTATTTTGCTTTCATCACATATATATTGTAATCTTTTGTCTATATTTTCATCTGATATTTTTTTAAAGTCAAATCTTTGACATCTAGAAAGTATTGTTGCTGGTAATTTTTGTGGTTCTGTTGTTGCTAAAATGAATTTTACATGTGCTGGTGGCTCTTCTAATGTTTTTAAAAGTGCGTTAAATGCACCTGTTGACAGCATATGTACCTCATCTATTATATAAACTCTATATTTTGCAAGTGTTGGCAAAAAGTTTACCTCATCTCTAATAATTCTTATGTCATCAACACTATTATTTGATGCTGCATCCATTTCTACTATATCTGTTAAAGCTCCTGACAACGCAGCTTTGCATATTTCACATTCATTACATGGCTCTCCATCTTTTGGATTTAAACAGTTTACAGCTCTTGCTAAAATCTTTGCTGCAGAGGTTTTACCTGTACCTCTTGTACCATTAAATAAATATGCATGTCCTACTCTATTTGATATTATTTGGTTTCTTAATGTTCTTGTAATATGCTCTTGTCCTACTATATCTTCAAATTTTTTTGGTCTAAATTTTCTATATAGTGCAGTATAGTTCATATATTTCCCTCCCACTTTTAGGTTGAGGGCGATTAAAATCGCCCCTACATTTTTCATAGGCTACTTTACACTTTCTTTTAGATTAAGATTTACTTAATAGAGTAATTTATTTGTTAGAATTTTAGCCATTCTATGGAAGATAAACACCACACAAAAGTATCTACTTATTGCTGCTTCCTTCCGGACCTGACAAGGTTCATAGGCTTTTATTGGTTTTACCCTCCATACAATGGCTAAAACTCTTTGCTTTTTGATTATACACTTTTTAATTAATTTTGGCAATAGGATTTTTAAGTATTTGGCTTATTATTATTTTCTTCTTGATTTTCTGTTTGATTTTGTTCTTGTGTTGGCTCTTGTTCTTCATTTCCTTTATTTACTGGTACTTCTTGTTCAGGTTTTACTACTTTTTTTGTGCCTCTTATTATTACTCTATCCATTGGATCATATGAATCTCTTGAAATTAACGCTTGTGACACAACTTCTCCATTTAATTTTAATATTTTATATGTTTCACTGTTGCATCCATCAAATCCATTATCCTCTATAACTTCCTTGCCTTCGTCCATTGTTGAATCGTTTTTGTACCTTGTTGTACGTGATATATATGATGTTACCTTTGACTGAATTACTACTTCATATTCATTTTCTTCTTTTAATCCATGAATTTTGGCTGTAGCTATTCCGCCTCCTGCTGTAGTTTCTATTTTTATTGGATATTTTCTATTATTCTTAAATTGAAAATCTACTGTACCCCAATTTACAGTTGCATCTCTTCCTGCCGGTACATATGATGTTTCGAAGCAATGATTACTTCTGTCTGTAATCTCTAAGTTTGCTAATAGTACTGCATTATATAGTGTGGATGAAATTTGACAAATTCCTCCTCCAACATCTTGTATTACTTTACCACCTGCATATGCAGCAGCTGCTTTATACCCTGCACTAATTGTTCTTTCTCCTACTGTTTGATTATATGAGAACGTTTCTCCTGGCATAAGTACTGTTCCATTAATTGCTTTTGCTGCTAATTCTAAGTTGTTGCTTCTATTGTAATTTCCTGAATTATACCTTGTTGTATATGTAGATAATTGGTCTGGGAATGCTTTTTCTCCTAAATCTGCTATTGTTTTTTCTGGTATAGTTATTTTTAATGGTATTTCATATTCTTGTTTATCTGCTTGTATAATTTTCTCCGCTTCTTCCATTGTTATATTAAAATCCACACCATTAACATGTGTATATACTTTAAACGGATTTTCTTCTATATATGCATCTTTTGGTTCCTTATATATTTCCTTTCTTATTTTTTCTAAATTTATTGGTTCTGGGTCTGCTTCTCTTACAGGTAATTCTATTATATTATTTTTGCTGTTAATATTTTTAATTTGTACGTAAAGCATTTCCTTAAACTCTTCACTATTTAGTTTATTTCCGCCTTTTTCCTTTTACTATAATTAGTTTATTTCCTTCTATGTAGTAGCTATTTTCTACCACTGCATTTGGTAGTTTTGCTGAAATTTCTCTTATTTTGTTTTGTAAAGTTTCACTATTTATAATCAATTCGGGTTCAATATTGATTTTATGCAATTTTGCAAATAAAATTTTATAATTATTTACTACAATATTGTTTTCTTTTCCCACGTTATATGCATTGCTAATAGCTTTCTGATTATCAAACTGTATTCCGAATTGGCTATTATTTACTATGGTTTCGTAGTCATTATATTTTAGAGTTATATCACTTGTTAATTTTTCGTTTATAATATTGTCTACTTTTTTTAGTGCTTCTTCTTTTGTCATATTTGAAACGTCTATATTTAGCACATATATTCCTGATAAAATATTTGTGTTTTTAATATTTAGCATAGCAAATATTACCGAAAATACAGATACAACACATATTAATACTGCCATTATAATTATAAAAGTTATTTTTCTTTTATCTTCCTTGGCCTTTTCTCTTCGTGATTTTCTTGTCTGCCTCACTTCTTCTTGTGTCTCTTCCTTTATCTCTCCTATGTTTTTTTCTTGGTCATTTTCTAATTTTACCGTTTTTTCCTCATCTTTCTCCATATTGTACCCCTTTATTTTTATATTTGCTTTAGTATATATTTATACTTTATTTTAAATTTATATTACCATATAAATTTTTATTTTACAATATTTTTAATTTCAAGTCTGGTTAGTAACTAAAATCTTTATTAAAATTATTATTTTTTGTGGACTTTTATGTGTATTTTATATATAATTTTTATAAAAATAAGAAGGTGATTTTAATGATTGGCGATATGATTGCTAAAGCACGAAAAGATAAAAACATGACTAAAACTCAACTTGCTAAACTTATAAAAGTAGATATAGGGCATATTACCCATATAGAAAAGGGAGAACGCGTACCAAGCCATAGACTATTAAAAAGTATATGCAAAGCTTTAGATGTTCCTTACCAAACTTTTATGTTTATGTATGATAAAGCTACATATGACGAGCAAGATTATTATAAAATTTTTAGACATATGTCATATAACAAAGTCTTGGCCTTTGATGGCATGGCTGACTTTATAGATTGCCCAACAACAGCTTCTGGAGCTGCTTTTGCCGTTAAAATGCCTGATAGTTCTATGGAACCTAAAATAAAGAAAGGAGATTACCTTTTCGTTGAAATAAACTCTCCATTAAGTAGTGGCGATATTGCTCTTGTTAAAATAAGAGGTCAAATATACATACGTAAATTTTCTGTAAGAACCACAACCTTAATATTAAGATCACTTAATAAAGACTACAAGTCCATATATTTCAATGAGTATGACGAATTTACCATTATTGGCAAAGTTGTGGGTATTAAATAATTTAAATTTTTTTTGATTTTTTTGTAGAAAATACTTGAATATTATTTTATTTAATAATATAATTTAGTATGTAATATTAAACAAGAGATAAACAAGGGAGATATAAAAATGGAATTAGTAAAAAATGTTTTTTTTAACACAGATAAATTGGTAGAAAATGCTAAGGTTAAAATATCATATGTAGGTAAGCTTTTTCAAGAAAATTCTAGTGAAGTTTATCTTCATTATGGATTTGGCTCAAATTGGGATAATGTTAATGAAATTAAAATGGAAAAAACAGAACTTGGATTTCAAGCTGAAATTGAATTATTATCAAGCGATACTTTAAATTTTTGCTTTAGAAATTCAAATAACGAATGGGACAATAATGGAAATGCAAACTATATATTCCCTATAGAAAAAGTAGAATTAGCTTTAGTTGTTCAAGAACAAAATGATAATGAAATAGTAGAACATAGAAGACTTAGAAAATCTTATATTTGGAGTAAAAAAGTAAGGCTTGCTATTTATAAAGTTATAACTTATTTGCCAAAATTAATTTCTGGAAATTATAAAAGAAAAGTAGAAGAATAAAAAACTGACATTAGTCAGTTTTTTTAAATTACTATTCCTCCATTTATAGAAATTATTTGCCCTGTTGTATAATTGTCTTCTATTAACCATTCTATGCATTTCGAAATATCTTCTGTCTTCCCAATTTTTTCTAATGGTATCTCTTGTATAAAATCTTGTTTATCCTGTTCTGGTATATCTTTATTCATATCTGTGTCTATCATCCCTGGTGCTATAGCATTTACTCTTATATTAGATGGTCCCAATTCTTTAGCCAATGCCTTTGTAAATCCATTTAATGCAGCTTTAGCAGTTGAATAATGAACCTCACAAGATGCTCCTGTTATTCCCCAAATTGATGAAATATTTATTATACACCCCTCTTTATTTATAAGCATATGCTTTGTGGCTTCTTGTGTGCAATAAAATGCTGAATTCAAGTTGATATTTAGCATATCATTCCATTCTGTATCTGTTATATCTGTAAACAATTTCATTTGTGATATTCCTGCATTGTTTATAAGTACATCTATTTTTTTAAATTTTTCTATAGCAAATTCAATTAGTCCTCTGGCTTCTTCTCTATTGGAAACATCTGCCTTATATGTGTAAATTGTTATTTTTTTTTCTTCTAGCTCTTTTTTTATTTGTTCCGCTATTTTTTCTGATTTATTGTAATTTAAAATAATATTATATCCTTTTCTCGCTAAAGTTTTTACTATACTCGCACCAATTCCCCTTGAGCCACCAGTTACAATCACAACTTTATCCTGCATACTTTCTTCTATCCTTCCTTCCAAAATTTCTATTAGCACCTTTATAGGTACTCAAAAAGCTAGACAAGTTTACAACAAGTCTAGCTTTAAGTATTGGAGCCACTTGTCCGATTTGAACGGACGACCTACTGATTCATACTACTATAACTTTCGCTACCATATTTCTATGTTTGTAGTCTGGACTTTCTCTTTACCATAGCTTATGCTTTAGGCACACCGTATAAAGTCTCTACACTCGGATAAATCCTAGCTCGGGATTAACATTTGACAGCCTTCCCCGAATTAGCGGTGTCCACTTTATATGTTTCCATATAAAGGTGCAAGATAGTTCAAAATAAAGTATATACTTTATCTATCCCACAAGTCAGTTGCTCTACCAGCTGAGCTAAAGTGGCATATTTAATTGGTGACCCCGACGGGAATCGAACCCATGTCTCCGCCGTGAAAGGGCGATGTCTTAACCGCTTGACCACGGGGCCAATAAAGAAACTTGCTAGGATTTAATCAACTTAAATCCTAGTTATGGTGAGCCATCGCGGACTCGAACCGCGGACAACTTGATTAAAAGTCAAGTGCTCTACCACCTGAGCTAATGACCCAGATTTTAAGCCGTGCGCCCTCTGGGCTAACACAAGCTTAATTTTAACCTATTTCTTTTTATTTGTCAATAGTAATTTGAAAATTTTGTGTTTTTTTTGTAAAATTTTATGCATTTAATTTTTCTAGTAGTTCTTCTACATCAACACCATGAACCTCACATGCTTCTTCTATAGTCTCTGCTTGTGATGCTGGACAACCTAAGCAATGCATTCCTATGCCTAATAGTATTTCTGCTTTTTCTGGTGCTACTTCCATAATTTCTCCTATTTTTGTGTCTTTGTTAAATTTCATAATTATTTCTCCTCTTCTATATTATTTCAATGTAATTTTACATTGTTGTTTATATTATCATTAAAAAATTATTTTTAATAACAAATTGCTATTATACATAAAGCTTCCTAAAAATGATTTCTTTATGCTCAATATAATTGTACTGTCTGGAATCATAGGTGATATAAAAGATATTATAGCCATTACAAAATATATTATTATTAGTGCTTCTGCTAAGCCATATATTATGCCCCCTAATTTATCAAATTGTTTTATTATTGGTAATTTTGTTATCCAGTTTGATATTATTTTTAATACTACTAATAATATTTTTGCTATTATGAATAATATTATCCATGTTCCTGCATTTATAATTGTAATTGCAACTTTTCTTGCTGTTGCATCTGCTACTTTTTCTCTAATATCATCTGATGTGTTTTCCATAGTTTCATTTATATATTTTTCTACCACAGTTGGCATTGTTGTATTATCATTTATAGTTTCCGTATTATTTTCTATTTCTTCTTTTGTTTCATTTCCATCTTCTGGTTTTACGATGATGTTTTTTATAGATTTTTCCAAGTCATCATCTATTTGTGTGTTATTTATAATAATATTTGCAACAGGCTTAAACAATATACATGCAATTACTATTGCAAGCACAAATGATATTATTTTTAGCAGGCATCCTGTTAGCCCCCTCTTATATCCTAATCCTATGCATATTAACAATACAGCCAATATTATTAAATCAACAATTATCATATGTAGCCTCCTTTATAAATTTATTATTTCTATCTTGTCTCTATATATTATTGCTGCCGCACCGTCGCATAGTACTACATCTTTCACTTCTTGCAATGATTTATATCTTTTTATAAGCCATCCATTTGTATGAATAAATTCTACTTCTGAACCTATGTTTATAGCTATTGTCTCACTTCTGCAATATATATTTTTAGCTACTCCTTCTACTGTATATTGAATAATTTTATTATTAGAAATATTCCTTATTTCTATATTAGTATCTGCACTAAACAATCCTGTTGTTTGTTCTGTTGCTTTTATAGCATAATTTTCTAATTCTATATCTGCTTTTTTCGTATTTTCGTCCAGTTGCATAATATTTTCGTCTATATCATTTGTAATTAAATGTATAGAATTATCATACATACATATTAATTTATTTTTGTCATGATATTTTAAATTTATTATTAAATCATTTGAATTGGCAGCATATGTATATACAATTGCCTGTGAAGGCTCTTGTTTTGCTTTATCCATTGAAATTGTTTTTATATTAGATTGGATTACTGTTCCAGTTGTATTAACTTCAGCGAAGCTAAGATACTTATTGTCTTTTGATATACATGCATCTACAGCGCTCGTTTTTGATAAATATGTTTTAAATAATTCATTTCCCTTTGCATCATAAACTACTATAACAGATTTATATGTCGTCCCTTTTAAAATTATACTTACATAGCCATTTTCATTAACATCAATTTTAGAAACATTTCCTTCTACTTCTGTTTCCCACACTATGCTGTTATCACAAATCAAATATACTTTTTTACTATTTTTTTCTCCTATAACCAAATATTTTCCCTTTGCATCATATATTGGAACATTTATCTTTACTTCTAATTCGTTTTCCAGCTTTCCTGAGGCATTGTATTGTTTTAGTTTATTTTCTGACAATATGCATATATATTTATAATATCCTATTATATTTGTGTTTGTTTCATATCCTATATCAATTGCTGTTGTATTTTCACCTGAGATATTTTTTCTAAACAAATAAACATCCATAACATTTCTAAAGTTTTTATTAAGACAATATATTATTGCTAAAATGCTTATAGTTAATAATACTACTATAATTGATATTGTTATAGCTAATTTTTTTTTATTTATTTTTTTTGTTTCCTTTGGTTGAAAGTCTATAACATTATTTCTCATATGTGCTCCTAAATAATAATATATATATTTTATATCAGTTTTCTTGTTTTTTTTCAATACTTTTTTATAAAGAATCGTTATTGTATATTTTATTTTTTAGTATACTACTTTGCACAACATTTGTTGCAAAGGTTGAACAATTTTTTTAAATTTTTGTTGACATTTCTTTAAAATAGTGCTATTATATTTATTGTTATAGCTTTTGGGTTAGTAGCTCAGTTGGATAGAGCACAGGCCTTCTAAGCCTGGGGTCGGGGGTTCGAATCCCTCCTGGCTCACCATAATGGGAATAGCGTAAGCTATTCTTTTTTTTGTAGATTTGAAGAAATCTTTATTTTTTCACACAAATTTCACATTCATGTGTATAATATATATTTATATATATGAAGGAGGAATACATATGAATTACATTGAAAAAATTTTTAAGAAAAGTGGTTTAATTTCAATACTTGAATCTCTAATTATCGCACTATTAGGTATTATTCTTATCATCGAACCAGAAGGAACATTGGAGTTTATAACTTGTTCACTTGGTGTTATATTTATACTAGCTGGCTTATATAAAATCATCAATTATCTTCTCTCTAAAGGTAAATATAATTTTTATGATTATGATTTAGCACATGGATTAGTTGCTTGCATTATAGGAATTATTACTATAATATGTGGAGCTGCTATTAGTTCTGTTTTTAGAATAATTATAGGAATATGGATTATATATAGTGCATTCATTAGAATAGATTTATCTGTTAAATTCAAAGCAGTAAATTCAAATGCTTGGATTTTTAGTTTAATATTGTCAATTTTAATGTTTATATGTGGCTTATATGTTACTATTAATTCTGGTGCTATCCTTGTAACAGTTGGTACTATTATGGTAGTGTATTCAATTATTGACATTATTGAGGCGATTATATTTATGAAGAATATTAAGGAAATATTCTAATTTTCTATAATTATATCTTTAAAATAAAGCTGTTGATTTCTCAACAGCCTTTATTTTAATTTAGCCAAAATGCTTTATATGCTCTATATGCTTCGTATAAGTCTATTTTACTTGTTACTTCATAAGGTGAATGCATTGATAATACTGGAACTCCACAGTCTATTACATCTATTCCTTTATTGGCTAGTATATATGCTATAGTTCCTCCCCCACCTGTGTCCACTTTGCCTAATTCTGCTATTTGATATTTAATATTTTCTTTTTCTAATATATTCCTTACCTCTGCTACAAATTCCGCATTTGCATCTGAAGCTCCTGACTTTCCTCTACTGCCTGTATATTTATTAAGCCCTATTCCTCTTCCTAAATAAGATGCATTATTTTTTTCTGATACATTTGCATATATAGGATCTAATCCCGCATCAACATCTGCAGATAACATTTTAGAATGGCAAAATACTTTGTCCAATAAATTTGGCCTATTTATTCCTAATTTATTTAGTAACTCTGCAATAAAATTATCAAATACATGTGATTCCATTCCTGTATTTCCCATACTTCCTATTTCTTCTTTATCTGCTATAATACATACAGAAGTTTTTTCTGGTATTTCTTTCATGTCTACAAGTGCTGTTAAAGATGTATATACACAAATTTTATCATCTTGTCCATAACCTGCAACCATGCTCTCGTCAAAGCCCATTGTTCTACATTTTAATGCTGGAACTATTTCTAATTCTGAACTTAAAAAATCAATTTCTGTAATTCCATATTTTTTATTCAAGATATTTAAAATATTCAATTTTACTCTTTCTGTTGTTTCTGCATTATATGGTATACTTCCTATTAATAGGTTTAAATCTTCCCCAGAAATTCCTTCTTTTAACTTTTTCTCCATTTGTTCTTGTGCTAAGTGTGGTAATAAATCTGTTATTGTAAATACAGGGTCTTTTTCGTCATCTCCAACATTTACATATGTTTTTTCTCCATTAGCTTTTACTACAACACCATGTATGCTTAGTGGAATTGTTGTCCATTGATATTTTTTTATTCCTCCATAATAATGTGTTTTAAAGTATGCAAATCCTCCTTCTTCATATAATGGATTTGGCTTTAAGTCCAATCTTGGAGAATCCGCATGAGCTCCTACAATATTTATACCACTTTCCATGCCTTGTTTGCCAATTACTGCTAGATACATGCTTTTTTCTCTATTAATGTAATAAACTTTATCTCCTGCAGATAGAGTTTCATATTCACAAATGCATCTAAATCCATTTGATTCTGCTATTTCTTTTGCATTTGCAACAATTTCTCTTTCCGTCTTAGATTTATTTAAAAAATTGATATATCCTTCTGCATATGCAAAAATATTATTTAATTGTTCCCCTGTTTTATCTTCCCATGCATTTTCTCTTTTATAAAACAATCTATTTTTTAATTCTTCTACTTCTGACATTTCTCTCTCCCCTTTTTTTCAAATTATATCATTATTATAATTTGATTTTCAATATTTTTTATATATTATACACAAATATATTTTTTTAATTCTTAACCTACTGGTAATTTACTTATTTAAATGATATAATTTTTTTAATTGTTAATCATTTGAGGGAGGATGTATATGAATAATAGAGTATTGGTAACATTTTTACTTACCTTTTTTATAGTTGCAATATTTTTAGGTATTGCTTTTTTGCCTAAATTATTTAATAAACCTATAGAAAATGTAAACAATTCTGTTGTAAATGAAAATATAGAAAAACAGGTCACTGATTTTTAAATTTCAGTGACCTATTTTCTTAATAATATTAGTTTATCTACTAGAATGCAATTGGCAAACGCAGAAACAATTGCCTTCAAAGTTGCATATTCTCTAGTATCCTCTTCTTTAAATATTGGTTCTATTTCTTCTGTTGGATTAAATGCTTTTTTTAATGCTTTTTCTAACTCTTCACAAAATACATTATACCCATCTTCTACTGAATACGATTTTTTCATTGATTTTATTGATTCATTTATTTCTGATATACTCATTAGCCTTTTTAAAATGCATATAACAAATAAATATGCAAGATGAGTTTTACTATATTTTTTCTTTATTGGAGGCATTAAAACCTCTTGCTTTACATAGTTATTTATCATATTGGGTGTTATTACTGGTGTATTTTCTTCCTTTAAAAATATAGCCAAATTATTTTGTAATACACAAATTACCTGGTCAATGTACAATTCTATCTCTGGTAACTCATTCCAACGTGGGCAATGATAATCTATTAAATTTTGTGCTTCTATTTTCATTTTGTTATTCTCCTTTCGAAAGTTACAGTATTATAATAGCACATTTATTAATTTTGGTCAATTTGTGTATTTTTTTGGCAATGTCTTGACACTTTATATTTCGTAATATATAATGGTTTTGAAAACCAGATTATGTGGTTTACTTAAAATCATAGGAGGATCTAATGAAAAATTATAAAGAAAATTATGACTATTATAATGTAGAAAAAGTAGATAGTATAAAGCAATTGTTGAAATCTGCTGCTGATGATGCTGGTGATAAAATCGCTTTTAAATATAAAGAAAATAAAGACGTTAAATGTGTTACTTACAATAACTTTTTGGAAGATGTTTATAGTTTGGGTACTGCTCTATTTTCTATCAATATGACTTCTTCTCATATTGCTGTTATAGGTGAAAATAGCTATCCTTGGCTTACAGTTTACTTGTCTGTTTTAAAAAGCAATGGTGTTGTTGTTCCTATAGATAAAGAACTTCCTTTACAGGATATTATAAATGTATTGGAAAATAGTGATAGCGAAGTTCTATTTTATGCCGAAAAATTCGGTAAATATATAGACGAAATTAGTAAAAAATTACCTAAAATAAAATACTTTATTGGTTTTTCTAATACCAATTCATCTGATAATATTCTTTCTTATAGTGAATTTATTGAAAAAGGGAGAGCATTATATAAATCTGGAAACACATCATATAGCTCAATAGAAGGCAACCAAAATGAATTAAGATTACTTGTATACACCTCTGGAACTACTGGAATGGCAAAAGGTGTTATGCTTACTGAACATAACCTTGTAAGTCTTGTTTATTGCGGTTTACAAATTTCTACTGTATATGATACATGCTTATCTATTTTGCCATATCATCATACTTATGAAGGTGTTGCTGGAATTTTAGTTGGATTGCATCATCATTCTTGCATTTGTATTAATGATAGTCTTAAAAATGTTCTTAAAAATTTACAATTATTTAAACCTGATTACATATACGTTGTACCTGCTTTTGTGGAACTCTTTTATAAAAAGATATGGTCTAATGCTAAAGAAGGTAATAAGGATTTAGCTTTAAAGATTATGATTAAACTAAGCAATTTCTTAAGATTTTTTGGTATAGATATAAGGAGAAAATTATTTAAATCTATTCACAATGCTTTCGGTGGAAACCTTATAAAAATTGTAACGGGTGGCGCTCCTATTAGAGCAGAATTGGGTTCCTTTTTTGATAGCATTGGAATAAACCTAATAAACGGATATGGCATTACCGAATGTTCTCCTCTTGTTTCTGCAAATAGAGACTATTTTAATGATTGTGCAACTGTTGGCGTTCCTCTTTCTTGTGTAGAAATAAAATTTGAGAATGTAACACCAGAAGGTGATGGTGAAATTTGCGTTAAAGGCGATACTGTAATGCTTGGATATTACAAAAATGAGAAACTTACTAACGAAGTTTTACAAAATGGTTGGTTTAAAACCGGAGATTATGGAAGAATGAATGAAAAAGGTCAACTATTAATTACTGGTAGAAAGAAAAACCTTATAGTTTTAGAAAATGGAAAAAATGTTTTTCCTGAAGAAATAGAAAACTATATTATGCGTATTCCATATGTTTTAGAAGTTATAGTAAAAGGTATAGAGAACGAGGAAGGTGCAGAAACCGGACTTCTAGCTGAAGTATTTTTAAGTCAAGATAAAATTAAAGAATTACAAATTGAAAATGTTGAATCAACATTGAAAAAAGATATTTCAAATGCATGCTTACAACTTCCTATTTACAAAAAAATATCACAAATAGTTATAAGAGATAAAGAATTTGATAAAACAACAACAAATAAAATTAAAAGATAATTTTTACTCTGAATTTCATTCATAGCAAAATATACAGAGATATAAAATCTATAATATATCGTATCGGAGCAGTTATACAGCTGCTCCGATTATTAATATACCTATATTATCATTATATATTTGATTAAACTGTGATAGAGGTAATGGACTTTCTCCTATTCCTGCCTCGACAGTATAACTCGGTCTTCTATATTTTTGTAAAAACCAATCTTTATATCCTGCAAAACTTGATTCATATGGCACATCTGTTAATTTATAACCACTAGCCTCTGCCATTTTCGCTCCAATATTATAGCTATTGATTGGCGCGTATTTTTGATACTGCCAATAAATTTCTTTCCCTTGCGTATGATATGAAATTGCTAATTCAAAATTATGCTCTAAAGTAAACTTGTATAAAGCTATTGCTTCTGGTTGACTTAATGGTTTTTCTCCAACATAGTCCTTGGGAGCTGGTTTGTTAACTCCTTGAGAATATTTTATTTTTTTTGCAAATTCCCATCCTGCCGGAAATTGCAAATTTAAATCTACACCTGTGGACTTTAAAAACTTCCAACCACAAAAATAAGTTAATAAAAAGCAATAATCATCTATGATACAGAGTATTTCGATATTAAAGAAATATTCTGTTTTTTTATTGGTTTTTTTACTGTTAGAATTGGAGTGGAAAAATGGAAGATAAACAAAGAAATAGAGTAGGATATTATTCAATAATACCATCAAAAATATTATATAATAAAGAATTAAAAGCAAATGAGAAATTATTATATGCATGGAGGATAATAATATAAGATTTAATAATAAAAATAATAATAAAGGTAATATAAAATTTATATCAAATTATGAAAATCAGAGACAATATACTAAAGAATTTAACAAAGAAGAGTAAGTATCTTATTGAAGATATTTTATATGATTTTAATGAAAATTAAACAAATACTATAATATAAAGCAGTTGTATAAGCAGCTTATTTATAGAGCAATTTTGAGGGTATAAAATTTTTTAATAAAAACCCCCGAAAAAAATTGACACTATCGTAAGGTTATGAAAATTTGACAAAAATAGAATAATATGTTACAATAAAAAACATAATTTAAGAGTTTATCTAGGATTACCAAATCTGAGCGATAAAGGACAATTAAAATAGTTTGATTGTTTACACGTAAGTGGGATTATATAGAAGTCTTACAAAGGAGTCTTAAAGTAGATTCTTTTGTGAGGCTTATTTTTTATAGGAGATGTGATAGTTATGAAAATTGAAAGTAAAAGACTTATTTTAAGAAACTGGGAAGATGGAGATGTAGAAGATATAGTAGATGGATTAAATAATATAGAAGTTGCAAAATGGATGGCTGCAATTCCATATCCATATACAGAAAATGATGCTAAACAATTTATAGAACATACGAAAGGTCAAGATGAAAATGTTAAAATTTCATTAGCAATAGTATTAAAAGCTAGTAATAAAGTTATTGGTGGTACAGAGATTAGAAATATTAATAAAAAAGAGGGCACTTGCCGGTGGTGGAATATGGCTTAATGAAAAATATCAAAAAAATGGATATGGAACAGAGGCATTTAGCACAAGAAACAAGTATTGTTTTGATGTTTTGAAATTAAGAAGAATTGAGAACGGATATTTTCGTGGAAATGAAAAGTCAAGAAGAATGCAACTGAAATTAGGATATAAGGATGAAGGAATAAGAAGAAAGAAATTTCTATGTTTAGCAACAAATAAATATGTTGATGAATGTATTACAGGGTTATTAAAAGAAGAATTTATAGAATGGAGTGATAAAATTGAATAAATATGAATTGGAATTAATATTTCCAACGAAAGAATATAAAAAAGAAGTTGAGGAATATTTACAAGAATTTTTAGATAATGGAGAAAATGAGATTGCTGGAGATGGAGGACTTGACAGAATTAGAGATTTTGACAGGTGGTTAGAAAAAATTCAAAATGATTTATCTGTTGATACAATAGACAAAGATAGAATTCCTGCAACATTATATTTAACCATAAGGAAATCAGATAGAAAAATAGTTGGGAATTTACAAATACGACATTTTTTAAATGAAAAACTACTAAATGATGGAGGACATATCGGAGATAGTGTAAGACCATCTGAAAGAAGAAAAGGTTATGCAACAGAACAAATTAGACTGGCATTAGAAAAGTGTAAAGAGTTAGGAATAGATAATGTATTAATGGTTTGTGATAAAGCTAATATTGGATCTGCTAAGTCAATTCAAAAAAATGGAGGAATACTTGAAAATGAAATATATTTTGGAAATGAGCTAGTGCAAAGATATTGGATTAGTTTAAAGAAAAGATTTGTTACTAATCCTAAAAATATGGAAATTGTTAAGGATGGAAATTTTAAAATAAAAAGCTTTAATAATGCAGATTTTGTTGGAGATATTGCATTAATTAAATTTAATAAAATGAATAAGCCATATATGGTAGAAAACATTAACTTATGTATGGCAAATAATAACTATAAATGGTTAGAGTTTTATGATTATAGTAAAAAACACAGATTAACTGCTATGTACAATGAAAATAACGAAATTATAGAATGGTATTTTGATATAGCTAGAAAAATAGAAAAAGACAATGGAATGCCTTATGAAGATGATTTATACTTGGATGTTGTTGTAACACCAACAGGAGATATAATATTACTTGGTGAAGATGAATTAAAAAAAGCACTTGATAGATTTGAAGTAAATAAATCAGATTATGATATGGCATATAATGAAGCAAAAAAACTAATTGAATTGTTAGAAGAAAATAAAGATAAATTAAAAGAATTTACTGATAAATATTTTAATAAAATGTTAAGGGAGTAGTGATATATATGAATTATTTTAAAAAATTAGTGGGAGACAGAATATATTTATCTCCCAAAGGAGTATCAAATGAAGAAATTGAAAAATTTACAGAATGGATGAATGATTTTCAGGTAACAGATTATGCAGGGAAAAGTGGACAAATTACAACATTAATTGGAGAAAAAGATTGGCTTGAGAATTCAGCAAAGAATAATGAAAATAGAAACTTTGATATTATTGATTTGAATAATGATAAATTAGTTGGAACAATTGGATTGGAACACTTTAATTGGATTGAAAGAAGTGCTGTACTTGGAATATTTATAGGTGATGAAGACTATAGAAGTAATGGATATGGAACAGAATCGATAAAACTTTTGCTAGAATATGGATTTAAATATTTAAACTTACATAGCATAAGATTAGATCTTCTTGCTGTAAATGAAAGAGCACATAAGTGTTATTTAAAATGTGGATTTAAGGATACTGGAAAAAGTAGAGAAGAAATTTTTTTAAACGGAAAATATTATGATAAGTTACATATGGACATACTTGAATATGAGTTTGAAGGTGATTATATTAGAAATAAAAATGTAAAATAATATTAAATGTTAAGAAATTAGAGAAAAAATTTTCTAATTTCTTTTTTGTTTAAAAAATATAAAAAAGAATTGAAGAGGATATTGTGAGGTTTTCCCAAAAAGATTTATTAAAGGAATTCAACCTGAAAAAAGGAGAATTAGATTTATTATCTGGAGTATATCCTTGTCAATCATTTAGTTATGCTGGAAAAGATTGGATTTAGAAGATGTTAGAGGAACAATGTTTTTTTTCAAAAACACCAGATGAAGATTTTTTGATATTAGAAAAAATTTATGCAGAGTATCATAAATAATAAAATAATTTGTTAACAATCTTATTAAGAGAAGAAGTGAGAAAATTAGTAGTAATACTAAAAATTCTTGCTTCTTTTATTATTTTGTCTATAACTTTTTTAGGTTTAATCGTTGTTTATGTTAGGAAGATAAAAAATTATAAAAATATCGGAGTAATTTTATAATTTTTCGCCTATGTGTATAGGTAATCAAATTGCACATTGACAAATACACTTAATTTAAGTGTCATAACAAGCCACTTTAAGCACGTTACAGTTTATGTATATTAAAAGTGTTTCTTCTCCATCTGTAGTTATTCAAATAACTTCAACATCTAAATTTTTCATTTTTATTGTATTATATATTTTTTTACTACAATTTAAGTCATCTCCTGCTATTATTAAATTTGATTTCATATATTAGCTCCTTTATTTATATAAATCAAGTTAATACTTATTAATAACTAATTTATCTCATTTAAGGCTTGTTTAATTTTTTCATGGTTTATTTTTTCATAATTTTTAGTGTCATAATTATATACTTTATTATCTTTAATTTTTCTTATACCATAATATAATGAGTTTGGCATTAATTTATCTTCTTTTGCATAATTCAAAAATATGATATATATATCACCGCTATTTTTTTTACTTTCAAAATCTAACATGTTTTCTGGGTCATATTCTTGTATAACATAATAATCTTTTATATCTTCTTCAATATCTTTAGATTTTCCTGTTCTTATTGCTTGACTACTCTTCGTAAACCTATCTAATGTTAATGCTCCTCCATTTCTTTCAAATACTACCTCTTTGCTAATATCAAATTCGGTTGTATTTTTTATTGTTTTTATAACATCAAACTTTGTTGTGGTATATATATTTATATCATCTGTATAAATTTTTTCATATGAATTATATTTTCCTATCAATACTATATCAGCATATTCGTAGAGATTTTCTATTGTTGGTGCATATTCAAATGATAATTCTTCTGATGTTGGCGCATTTTCATAAAAAATTTTTTCTTGGCTAGTTTCTTCTATAATCTTTGCTATACATATACGCTCACTATCTATTTTGTTATTAGATAAAAAGTTTTCCGCTGTATAATCTCCTATTTTACCCCCTTCGGCCTCTTTTACTTTCAATGAATTGTAGTTGTTGTTCACTATTATAAAGCCACCTAATATAAATATAGCACATATAGGTAATGCTACCTGACATATTATTTTTCTTTTTAGAGCTTGTGTAGCTATTTCTTCTTTAAAATTTGATAGCGCTATTATCTCCTGCATGCTACATTTTATTTTATTTTTTATTTTTCTACTCTCCATAATTATATCCTCCTTTATTTAGACTTATTTTTATTTTTTTTCGTATCCTATGTAAAGACACTTTTATTTTACTATTTGAAACATCGAGTTTTTTTGCAATTTCATCAATTTTCTTTCCCTCATAATAAAACATTATAAAAATATTATAATCTTCTTCTTTCATCTTTTTTAGTGTATCTTGAATAAAGTTATTTTGCTCCTTTAATATTACAATTTTATCCATATCTATAGTATCAAAAAGAACGCTTTCATACTCATTTAGTGAATATGTAGGTTTATTGTCTCTATACCTTTTGTATATAATGTTCCTAGCAATTCCAGCAAGGTAAGAAGTAATTGCTATATTATCTTTTATTTGGTTTCTATTATTCCATATAGCTATAAAAACATCTAAAATTATTTCTTCCACATCTTCTTCTGACATATTTGAGTTCTTGTAATTCCTTACAACAGTATATACATAGCTAAAATATTGAGCTATAAGCCTATTCATATCTAATTTTCCATTTGTTATATATTTTTTTAATTCCTCTCGCTTTTCCATTTTTTCCCCTTTTTACAAATCTTTATTATATAATACCATTTTTTATAAAAAGGTTACACTTTTATAAAAAAATCCAACTCTTATCGAGCTGGATTTCTTTAAATTTTCCCTTTAGTGTATACCTTTTGTGTTGTTTGAATTATTATTTTTCATCAACCAAAACCTTGTTTATTTCATTATTTGTTACTATTTAAGGAGAAAATTATTTAAATCTATTCACAATGCTTTCGGTGGAAACCTTATAAAAATTGTAACGGGTGGCGCTCCTATTAGAGCAGAATTGGGTTCCTTTTTTGATAGCATTGGAATAAACCTAATAAACGGATATGGCATTACCGAATGTTCTCCTCTTGTTTCTGCAAATAGAGACTATTTTAATGATTGTGCAACTGTTGGCGTTCCTCTTTCTTGTGTAGAAATAAAATTTGAGAATGTAACACCAGAAGGTGATGGTGAAATTTGCGTTAAAGGCGATACTGTAATGCTTGGATATTACAAAAATAATGTATGCCTACAACTTCCTGTTTACAAAAAAATATCACAAATAGTTATAAGAGATAAAGAATTTGATAAAACAACAACAAATAAAATTAAAAGATAATTTTTACTCTGAATTTCATTCATAGCAAAATATACAGAGATATAAAATCTATAATATATCGTATCGGAGCAGTTATACAGCTGCTCCGATTATTAATATACCTATATTATCATTATATATTTGATTAAACTGTGATAGAGGTAATGGACTTTCTCCTATTCCTGCCTCGACAGTATAACTCGGTCTTCTATAATTCTGTAAAAACCAATCTTTATATCCTGCAAAACTTGATTCATATGGCACATTTGTTAACTTATAACCACTAGCCTCTGCCATTTTCGCTCCAATATTATAGCTATTGGTTGGTGCGTATTTTTGATACTGCCAATAAATTTCTTTCCCTTGCGTATGATATGAAATTGCTAATTCAAAATTATGCTCTAAAGTAAACTTGTATAAAGCTATTGCTTCTGGTTGACTTAATGGTTTTTCTCCAACATAGTCCTTGGGAGCTGGTTTGTTAACTCCTTGAGAATATTTTATTTTTTTTGCAAATTCCCATCCTGCCGGAAATTGCAAATTTAAATCTACACCTGTGAGCTTTAAAAACTTCCAACCACAAAAAAATTAATAAAATGCAGTAATCATCTATATTACAGAGTATTTCTAATTTAAAGAAATATTCTGTTTTTTTGTGTTTTTATTGCTAGAATTGGAGTGGAAAAATGGAAGAAAAACAAAGAAATAAAGTTGGATATTATTCAGTAATACCATCAAAAATACTATATAATAAGGAGCTAAAAGCAAATGAAAAATTACTATATGCAATGATAACATCACTTGCATATAAAGAAGGCTATTGTTTTGCAACTAACAATTATTTTGCAGAAGAATTAGGAGTACATCCAAAAACAGTTTCAAGTTGGATTTCAGATTTAAGAGATAAAAATTATATAAAAGTTGAAATGGTTAGAAAAGAAAACAAGCAAATAATTCAAAGAAAAATTTATATAAATGATGTTCCATATCCGTTAAATAATGGATACCAGTATCAATCAAAAAATGGACAGGCTATCCATCAAAATATGGAAGATAATAATATAAGATTTAATAATAAAAATAATAATAAAGGTCATAGAAAATTTATATCCAATTATGAAAATCAGAGACAATATACTAAAGAATTTTTGGAGAGTTTGTATGCAAATTAAATATAAATTGGAAGAAATTTCTAGAAATTTTAGTAGAAATATGATATTATGGTTTCATCAAATATAAAGGAGCTGATTTAAACTTGAATACTAATAGTACAAACAAATTAATTGAAATTTTAGAATTAAAACAGATTAAATTTGATAAAGGTGAAAAATCTTTATTTAGAAAATATAGCTATTATCAAGTTATAAATGCATATAAAAACTTATTTGTAAAAGATATTGAATATATTGATACAATTAGAAGTAATATATTACAAAACAAAAATATAGAGTTTTATAAAAATGTTTTTAAGATAAAACCAGAAATAAAGACAGAAGAATTATATGAAAAAATATGTGATAAAATATGCGAAAAATATGGATTAAAATCTAATTCGTTACAAGAAAAAGAAGAAAATATAAGACAAATTCAATATCACCTACATAAATACAATAGTACAACAAAATATGGTGATTTTGTTAGAATGTATAAATTTGAACATGAATTAAGATTAATGCTTTTAAAATATACACTAATAATAGAGGAAAGTATGAAAAACATTTTTATTGCTTATCTAAATGACCATAATGCTAAAGCGGATTATTTAGTTAATATGCATAATTATAATACTTCATCAATAAAGAACAAAGCATTTGATACAATGAAACTAATAATAGGAAAATATGATAATACAAAATCAAAACCTATAAAAAGAAAAAGAGAGCAAAATATAACAGTGCCATATTGGATAATAATTAATGAATTAGCTATGAATCAAACTTATTATGCAATAGCAAACTTACAAGAAGATGATTCTAGAAATATTTTCTTAAACTGTACAAACTTTTTTACTAAATTAAATTTAACTAATGAGAAAAAGGGGAAAAGTGAAGCAATTAGAAAGAAAGAAGAAGCTCAAATAAATACTTTTAAAACAATTCTATGTTACTTAGGAGAGTTTAGAAATATGTTGGCACATAATCAGCCTATATATTGTTATAATATAGAATCTTTTGATATAAATAAAAGATATCCATTAGAATATGAATTACCAAAGACAAATAAAAACAAGAAATACTCAGACGGAAATTTTATACCAAAGTATAAACAGCAAATAAGCTTAAATGCTAAATTGATGAGAAATTTATCTGATTATTTTGGAGAGGATTCTTTTAATAAAAATAATTATACTAATTTAAATTTATCAAAAATAATATATATTATATATAAAATTTTAATAAACATAGATAAAAATACTGACTTTTATAATGAATTAAAAAATATATTTGTAAAATATAATATAATACTGAATGAGAAAAAATTTGAAATAGAAAATGTAGAAGAATGTATAAATTTATTAGAGGAAATAAAAAAGATTGAAGAGTTTGATTTAGAATACAAAGATATTATTTCAAAAATAGAAGCTAAAAAAGCATACAAAAATTTTCTGCATGGAAAAGATAACCAATTAAAAGATATAAAGAAAACTATACTTCAAAGATCAAAAAAAGTAAAAATAGTAACAAAAGAATCAAAGTATAAACCATTTTTAGAATCAAAAAGATATACAATGTTTACAGGAATAGATGAAAAATTTTTTAAAAATATTTTATAATAATATGGATATTTTTTTGTAAAAAATCATAAAATATTATAAATATATATTTACAACATAAACAATTTGTTGTATAATATATATGTAATTAAATTCCACGCGATGTGGGGGGAGAAGTTGGCTGAGGCTGCTTTTCTCTTTTTGTTTATAAAATATCTTCCAGCGGGCTAAAAAGGGTTTTAGGGATTTTGCCCTAAACAGCAAAAATGGTGTCAAAACACCAAGCTGGCGAATTTTGGGCACTAAAAAATGCTCTCCAAAATTCGTGACAAATAAATCTTTTCTAAAATTATATGTTATATTTTTTCTGTTAAATTTTGTATTTAAAATTTGTAGATATGTAAAATGAAAAATGGTATAATCATTTTGAACTGCATTAATATTACAATTAGCTTTTAGGACTATTAGTAATATTACGTACAAGGAATATAAAGAAAAAAATTAAGGAGGAATTGTTTATGGAAAGAAAATTTAATAAAGGAGATATTGTTCAACATTTTAAGAGAGAAAAAATGACAGAGGAACAATTAAAAGAAGAACCAAATTTATATTTATATGAAATTATTGGTACTGCAAGACACACTGAAAATAAAGAAGAATTAATGATTTATAAACCTTTATATACAACTGAATGTACAAATGGAGTTGATTTTGCTGCAAGACCATTAGAGATGTTTATGTCAGAAGTAGATCATGAAAAGTATCCAGAGATTAATCAGAAATATCGTTTTGAATTGAAGAAATAAGTTATATAGTAAAAAAATTATTTTATTGGAGAAAGGTTAGTATAATATATTAAATTTTAAACTCTATTATATTATACAAGGTATTAAGTAAATGAAAAATTATATAGATACATTAAATGAAACAATAAAATCATATTATAAGATTTTATCAGAAGATTTTCCAAAATTTTTAAATGAGTATATTAATACTCCAGAAATGTTAAAACAATCTAAAATAAGTGTAAGTTGTGGTACAATATATTCAAAAATGTATAAACAAATGTGGTATTCAAGTTTAGACCATAGTATTGCAGTAGCTTTAATAATATGGCATTTTACAAAAGATAGGAAGCAAACTTTATCAGGATTGTTCCATGATATTGCAACTCCAGTATTTAAGCATTCTATTGATTTTATGAATAAAGACTATGAAAAACAAGAATCTACTGAAGAATTAACTACAAAAATAATTAGTGAATCAAAAGAGATAATGGAGTTACTAAATAGAGATGGTATAAAAGTTGAAGAAGTAGCAGATTACCATATATATCCTATTGCAGATAATGATACGCCATGTCTTTCAAGTGATAGATTAGAATATACTTTATCTAATGGATTAGGAGCAACAGAAAAGATTTGGACTTTAGATGATGTAAAAGAAATTTATGATAATATAGAAATTCAAGAAGATGAAAATGGTATAGAAGAATTAGGCTTCAAAGATATTGCTATTGCAGAAAAATTTGTACATACAATGAGCATTTTATCAAGATTATATCGTAGAGAAAAAACACTTTTTACAATGCAAATGCTTGCTGATATTATGAGAATAATGTCCGATAATAATTTAATCAATATATCAGAAATGTATAATCTATCTGAAAAAGAAGTGATTGAAAAAATAGAAAAATGTAATGTAAAAAATATATCTAATGGTTTTGAAATATGGAAACATGCTACAGATATTTTAACAAGTGAAAAAATGCCTGAAGGAAAATACTTTGTAAATATTGAAAAAGTTAAAAAGAGATATATAAATCCGTTAGTTAGATATAACAATGAATATAAAAGAATAAAAGATATTTCAGAAAAAGCAACAAATGATATTAATGAAGCTCTTGAATATAAAACTGCTAAATATGTATTTTTAGATTTTGATTTTAAATAATGGAATATAAAGGGAATGTTCAAATGTAATATGCAGAAGATTTTGATATTTCGTACAAGTATTAGATTAATAAATTACAATTAATAATTTTTTTATAAAAAGAGCTGACAAATAAAATGGAGCACGTTATACTACTAGTAAATTTATATATGGAGGTAGTAGAAGTGGAAGAAAAACCTAGTGTTTTAAACGATTTATTTGTTAGTAGAGAGGAAAATATATGTGCTTTAACTGAATTTGATAAGAAAAGGATTAAAGAATTAACAAAGGATAATAATACTTATCAAATGCTCTTAGATAAGCTAGAAGATTTATCTAGTGATGATATATCAAAAGCTAAAGTTAAAGATAGTTTAGAAAGTTATATTGATAAGGTAAACGTAATAGGTTCTTATGAAAATGAAAAGTTTTATAAGATTGGATTTACAGATGCAATGAATTTAGTGTTTGAATGTATTAAACGAGAAATATAATATAAAGTAATTTTTATTGGATAAGCATATGGGAATAACCATATGTTTATTTTTTTTGTAAGAAATTTAAAATTTTTTGTTTTACCCGTCACATTTTTGATTTTGAATCGCTATTAAGGTTAAGAAGAAAATTTCAAATTGCCAATAACCTTTTTAAAATTTAATCGCTGTTAATAGTAGAAGGAAAAATAAAAAAAATTAGAATTGCCCGTAAGATTTTTGATTTTGAATTGCTGTTTATGTTAGGAAGAAAAAATTTTAATATTGCCCATAAAGTTTTTAGATTTCAGTTGTTGTTAATATTAGGAACAAAAAATTTAAAATTTACCCGTAAGATTTTTAAAGTTGAATCGCTGTTAAGGTTAGAAATAAAAAAATTAAAATTTTTTCATTTACCCGTAACGTTTTGGATTTTCAATTGCTGTTAATAGTAGAGAGATAAAAATTATTAAAAAATTTGGACAATTTAAAATTTTCTCGCCTATGTAATTAGATGGGCAAAATTGCACATTGACAAATACACTTGATTTAAGTGTCATAAAGAGCCATTTTCTTTAATATTCTGTATTAGCAAGAAAGGATTTGAATAAGTATGAATGAGGATAATAATAATACAAAAGAAAATAAATTAGAGTTCAATACATATTGCATTTTTACAGAAGAAAAACAAGATATTAGAGATACGATAGGATTAGTTTTTAAGGATTATTTAGAAAGTATAAAAGTAAAGAATAAGTAATTATATTAAAACAATTGCAAAATTTAATTGAGCACGTTACAATTTAAGCATAGATGATTACGGATAGGAGGTTAAATGCTGGATTTAAGAAGTCAAAATTTTAAAGTACGGAATGTATATCAGACTATCTAGAGAAGATGGCGACAAGCAAGAAAGCGAAAGTATCGGTAATCAAAGAAAAATTTTGCAAAGATATGTAAAGGAGAATAATTTATGTTTAGTTAAAGAATATGTTGATGATGGCATAAGTGGTACAACTTTTGATAGACCTTCATTTAATGAATTATTGCAAGATATTGAAAATAAAACAATTGATATGGTAATTACAAAAGACTTATCAAGACTTGGTAGGGATTACATTAAAACTGGTTTTTATTTGGAAGACTATTTTCCTAAAAATAATATTAGATATGTTGCAATAACAGATGGAATAGATACATATATAGATAGCACAAATAACGATATAACGCCTTTTAAAGCAATAATGAATGATATGTATGCTAAAGATATTTCCAAGAAAATTAGAAGTGTTTTGAAGGAAAAGCAAAAGCAAGGAGAATATATGTGTAGTATTTCAGCTTATGGTTACAAAAAGCATCCTACAATAAAAAATAAATTGATTGTAGATGAGCAGGTAAGGGATACTGTAGAAAAGATTTTTGATATGTATTCAAATGGACATGGTAGTGTAGAAATTGTAAATTATCTAAACTCAAATAAATTTCTATCTCCAACAGGTTATAGGAAAACAGGACTAGTGCAAGATAATACGTGGTCGAAATCTTCGATTTCGTGTCCACGGCTATATGCAAGCGAAGTCGCATGAAAACAAAACTAGCTATAATTGGAATGAAGTAACCTTATGCAATATGCTAAAAAATGAAGTCTATATAGGCAATACCGTTCAAAATAAAAGGTCTATAATATCATATAAAGTCAAGAAATTTAGAACTGTTGATAAAGAAGAACATATAAGAGTTGAAAATACCCATGAAGCTATTATTGACAAAGATACATTTGAAAAAGTGCAACGTATCATAGAAAAAAGAGGAACAAACACAAAACTTAAATATGATTATTTATTAAGAGGATTACTTTACTGTTATCATTGCAAAAGAAAGTTGCAAATAGTTCTAAAGAAGAACTCTAAAAGAAATGCAAAATCACATCCATATATAACTTGTAGTGATGCAAAAGAACGTGGATGTTATTCATTAAATATGAACTACGAGAAATTTGAAAAAAATATTATTTATGTTGTAAAAAAGATATGTCAAATATATGCTGACAAAGAAATTTTTTATTCAATTTATGAAAAATATCAAAATAAAACATCAGATATTCGAGAAGGATATAGGAAAAAAATAGAACAAATTGATAAAGCAATATTAGATATAAATAACAATTTAGACAAGATGTATATGGATAAATTAAGAGGTATTTTACAAGAAGAAGACTACGTTAGAGTATCACAAAAATTAAGTTTAGAAAGAACAAAATTAAATGAACAAAAGCAAGAATTAGAACAGAAATTAATTGGAACAAAAGACAAAATTGAAAACAAAAATCAAACAAAAGAAGAAAAAGAATTAGATGAATTAATAGAAAATTTTTTGAAATTAGAAAAAATTGATAAGATATATTTGTATCGATTAATTAATAAAATTGAGATTGATAAAGACAAAAATATTTACATATATTTTAATTTTTCAAAACTAAATTCTATTAATGAAAATCTAGATGAATTTATCAAAATTGAAGAATTAATTAATGAAAATCAAAAATGCAAAGTCGTGTAATATAAACAGTTACAAGACTTTGCAAAACGGTTGGAAGTTTTTAAAATCCACACCATTGATATTTGCTTTCCAACCATTTGGAAAGGATATTTTTGAATAATTATTGGCTATTTTTTTTGCACTTTCATATTCTTTTGTGTTACTTTTTATTGCTCCTGTTACTAAATCTACTCCATCCGGGTTTACCATTGGAACTACATATATTGAAGCTTGATTAAATATATTTCTTGCACTTTGTCCATATATATTAAAGTTATTTACAACTGATTTGCAAAAATTCTCTACAAATTTCATCATTAATAATGATGTAATCCACTCACTTGCATGTATTCCACCTGAATATATAACTTCTTTATTCCCATTTCCTATTTTTACATACGGGATATCTTTTCCCAATACGCTTTTCCCCATATTTCCAATATTCAAAAATGAATATCTTTTTCTTAAAGCTTTAATATTTGTTTGCATTAGCTCATATGTATAATTTAAATTTGTCGGCACAATATCTTTTGTATTTACTCGTCTTAACATTCTCATATATAACCACCTAATTATATATATTAAGAAAATAGAATTTTTGTTACTAATGAAACAGTAAAGTCTCGTAAGGTACTGATATTTCAGCACTTACAAGACTTTTCAACTTTGGTGTGCTTGAAGGGAATCGAACCCCCGACCTCTCCCTTAGGAGGGGAGCGCTCTATCCAACTGAGCTACAAACACATATATTTTTATTTTACACCATTAATTGTGTTTTGGCAAGGTATAACATTTACTTTTTATGTGTTTTTGTGCTATAATTTTATAGGTGATTTTTATGCAAAAAATGTTAAGTTATATGAGAAAAGCAATCGAAAATTATAATATGATAAATGAAGGAGATAAAATTGCTGTTGGTCTTTCTGGCGGAAAAGACTCTATTACCTTACTTATGGGTTTAAAGGCTTTGCAAAGATTCTATCCTAAGAAGTTCGAAGTAGTTGCAATAAGTGTTAATCCTGGATTTGAATTTTTTAATTCAGAATTTTTGAAAAGTGTTTGTGATAAAATCGGTGTAGAATTTATTGAGGAAAAAAGCTATATAAAAGAAATTGTTTTTGATATAAGGAAGGAAAAAAATCCTTGTTCTTTATGTGCCAACTTGCGTAGAGGAATTTTGAATTCTTCTGCAATCGCTCATGATTGTAACAAAATTGCTTTGGGGCATAATGAAGATGATGTTTTAGAAACATTTTTTTTGAATCTTTTATATGCTGGAAATTTGTCAACTTTTGCTCCAACTAGCTATATGGATAGGTCTAAAATAACTTTAATTAGACCTATGGTTTACATACCTGAAAAAGAAGTACGTAAATTTGTTAGAAGACAAGGAATAGAAGTAATGCCTAAAGTATGCCCTATGGATGGGGTTTCTAAAAGGGAATCTATAAAAGAGTTAATCTCTAAATTAGTTATAGAAATTCCAACCGTTAGAGCAAATATTATGGGTGCTATTAGAAGATCTAATATTAACGGTTGGAAAGAATTTTAAATTATTATTTTTACTGTAAACAAATCACCTTCTATTTTTATTTGCATTTTTCCTCCTTGCAAATTCACCAAATCTTTAGCTATTGAAAGACCGCAATCCATTGCCACCACTTGTTCTAGATTTATCTCCTCTAACAAATCGTTCCATTAGCTCTTCTGGTGTTATGTTTAACTCTTCTTTTGATATGTTTTTCATTGTAAATACTATTTTATCATTTTGCTCAACATTTACATATATTCTTGTCCCTTCTAAAGAATGTTTATATGCATTATTGTATATATTTTCTAATACTCTCCACATTTTTTTGCTATCTAATTGCGCAAAGATCCCCTCTTTTTCTATTTTGCTAATCAATTTTAAATCTTTACTCTCATACTTTTCTGCAAATTCTCCATTTGCTTGTAATATCATTTCTGCGAAATTCAATTTTTGTAAATTTACCGTTTCATTTCCAGAGCTTATTTTAGATGCTTCTATTAAATCTTCTGTTAAATTTTTTAATTTTTTTGATTTATTTTCTAGAATCTCTATATATTTTTGCGCATTTTCATTTTCTATATTTTCTTTTTTTAGAAGATTAGCATAATTTATTATTGAAGTAAGTGGAGTTTTTAAGTCATGTGATACATTTGTTATTAAGTCTGTTTTTAATCTTTCTGATTTAACCTTTTCATTTACTGCATTTTCTATGCCTTTTTTTATATTGTTTATGTCTTGGACCATATTTTTTAGGTATTTATTGTCTGTTTTTATTTCTGATTGATATTCTCCTGACACTATATTTCTTATTTTCTTTTCTATTTTATTATATTCTGAGACATTTTTTAAGAAAATAATTACTATTGCCACATATATCAAAATCACCAATGCTTTAATTTTAACATCATATATTACAATACCATAGTGTAATGTAGTTGCTGAAATTATTCCCATAGCTATTATTGTTACTACCACCACTATTATTATTAATTTATAATTTTCTTTTATTTTTTCTATAAAATTGGTTACTACTTTTTCATTTTGTGCTTTAGCTTGCTTTATATTTTTTACACTATTAAAAAATATTTCTGCTAAAATAGCATATAAAATAAGGCAAATTAATTCTATACTAATTTTTTCAAATATTGCTTCCATTCCTAATATCGTTAGTATTTTAACATCAAAAAAATCCGTGTAAATACCGCTTTTTATTGCTTTATATAAAAGTACTATAGATAATATTGAAAATATAACTACTCCGATTATATTTATCTTTATATTATGATTTGCTTTATAATAATTTTGTTGTATTGTTTTCATATAGCCATTATTATCTAAATTTACTTTTACATATATATCCAATACTTCAAATCTGGATTGGTCTGCTTTAAATCCATATTTCTGCAACACATCTATATTTGTATCTGGTACAGAATTTAAACTACAAATATAATATTGTAAACTTTCTTTAAATTCTGATTTTATATGTTCTTTATCCTGTATTACTGTTTTTAAATTGCTAAGTATTATATGTTTTCCCGTGTTTGTTGTAATATCTGCTATGTACTCTATATTTGAATTTTCTCTATTTATATATTCAAGTCCTGGGTAGCTTTCTAGCTCATCATTCCATATGCTCCAGTAAATAGCATCTTCCAAAGTTTCTATTTCATGCGTTATTGCACTTTTATATGATTCTGTTTGTAAAAAATTTGCTTTAGCAATTTCAGCCCAAGAAAATCGTCTTACATTTGAATATATATTGTTTCCTAAAATCCATAATATGATTACCGATATGAATAATAATAGTCTCGCTATATTTATTTTTGACTTTTTTCTGCTTTTTTTCATGCTTTATTTTCCCTTTCCTAAGATATAATAATATTTTTATATATTTTCTATCTTGTACCCTAGTCCCCACACAGCTTTTAGATATTTTGGTTCTTTAGGATTTATTTCTATTTTATCTCTTATATGGCTTATATGCACTACTACTTTTTTTTCATATCCGTCAAATGGCTCTTTCCAAACATTTTCATATATTTGCTTTATTGAAAATACTTGTCCTTTATTGCTTGCCAAAAAAAGTAATAATTTATATTCTATAGATGTAAGCTTTATTTTTTCTCCATCAACCATTACTTCTTTTGTTTTATCATTAATTTCTAGTCCGTCTATTATTATGTTATCATTTTCTATAAGATTTCCAAGCTTAGTATATCTTCTTATATTTGACTTAACTCTTGCTATTAATTCTAGCGGTTCAAATGGCTTAGTAATATAGTCATCCGCTCCTGCATTTAACCCGATTATTTTATCTATACTTTGTGACTTTGCAGATATAAATATTATTGGAACTGAATTTGTTTTTCTTATTTCTCGTGCCACTGCAATTCCATCTATTTTTGGCATCATTATATCTAACAATACTAAATGTATATCTTTTTTCTTTAAGATTTCAATAGCTTTTTCTCCATCATAACATTCAAATACATTATAACCCTCTTCTTCTAGATAAATTTTAATTGAGTCCGCTATTTCCTTATCATCATCCACTACTAATATATTATACATCCATTTTCACCTCATATATATTGCATGCATTCATTCTTTGCACATATTCAATTTTTCCGTTTATTGTTGACTTTATTTTTTCTTCGTTTACCCCATTATTACAAATTAAAATGAAGTTACTTTCTGTTTTTTCTATTTTATCATAATTTTCAACATCTATTATAATTGATTTATCCACTAATGTGAATAAATATAGGTCATCTAGTATTCTATTTTCCTTTGTATTAAAAACATAAATTATTGGCAAGTTTTTTTCTGCTATTTTTTCTGCTATATTATTATATTGTGAATATATATATTCTATTTTTGTATTTTTCACAAATGGACTGTATATTATTGTGAAAAATATTATTGATATTATAAATAATGTATGTTTGCAACTTGCACGTTTTCTTACAAATTCTCTTAAACAATATGCTATTGCAATTATCATTGATGAATATATTGGAATTATATATCTTGTTTCAATATACGGAGCTTTTAATACTATTGTTAATAAATAAATCAAAATTGGAGTTACCAGTAAAACCATTTCTCCATTCATTTTAATATCACTCTTTTTAGGTTTTATTGCTATAATTCCTGTTAAAATTATTATAAATGGCAATAACCCATTAAAGAATTCTTTATTTATCTTTTTGCAGTATCCTACTATATTTTTTATTATATCCACTTCTACAGTTACCCCTCTGTAGCCGAAAAATATATGTGATATTGCATATGGAAATATGAGTATATAAATAACTGATGATATAAATATTCCAATATTATATATCATCAGGTTTTTGTAATTCTTTTGCTTTATGCATTTTACTGTATATATTAAATATAATACAAATGCGTAAATAAAAAAGTAATAATGTGTTAGCCCTCCAAAAATCATAAATGTAGAAATCAAAAATATATTTATTGGTCTTATTTTTTCTTTATTATATATTTTCATATGTAAGAATGTAATTATTAATATATTTAAATTACATAGTTCATACATTCTTATATATAATGTACTATTTAAGCTAATTAGTGTAAGTCCATTAATTAATGTTGTCAATACTGCATATATTTTATTTTTAAATAATTCTTTTGATATTAGATATACCATTATACTTGATATTATAAATATTGTTATATTTAATAAAATTCCAGTCCATTTTGTAAATTTGTTTATTGTAAAAGTTGCAGATATTCTTAATAGTAAATAATACAGTGGAGGATGTACATCATTTTTTTGATTTTCATATACAGGTTTTATATTATAAATTTCATTGTTGTTAACTTCTAAATAATCTTCAAAATATTCTTTATTATGCCATTTATTTAAAAAATCCTCATTATCTGCAATATTTAGTTTATTATAATTCATTAGGCCATATGAGTACATTTCATCCATATGAAAGTATTGTTTTTGATACCCAAAATAAATTCTAATTAATATCTGAACTAATATAATTATTATTAAAATGATTGTTGTCTTTTTTCTCATCTTTATTCTCCCAATATTTTTCTCCATTTATCTCATCAATTAAATATAGTGGTCTATTTTTTGTTTGATTAAATGTTCTTCCTATATATTCACCTAATATTCCAATTAATGCAAATTGTATGCCCATAAAGAAGAGTATTAATGAAATAATTATTTGATATGGTTCTATTGTTTGTTTAATAATAACATATATTAGATTAATTAGCCAAGATGCAAATGTAATAAATGATATATATATTGGCCATCTTAATGGTGAAATAGAAAGTGATGTTATTCCATCTATTGCTAGGTCTATTAATTTTTTATAATTCCATTTTGTTACTCCTGCTATTCTTTTGTCCCTATCAAAATATATTGCCTTTTTGTTATATCCTATCCAACTAAAAATACTTTTTGAGCATCTTCCTGTTTCTCTTAATTTGCACATTGCTTGTACACATCTTTTATCTAATAATCTAAAATCTCCTGTATCCTTTTGTATTGGTATTTTAGTAAACTTTTGTAATGTTTTATAGTACATAGTTGATGTGAATTTTTTTAGCCATGTTTCTCCATCTCTTGTTTTTCTTGTTGCATACACATCGTCATATCCTTTTTCCCATTCCTGTATCATTTCTGGTATAAGTTCTGGTGGATCTTGCAAATCTGCATCCATTATTATTACTGCATCGCTTTTCCTAGAATAGTCTAATCCTGCTATTATAGCTATTTCCTTTCCAAAGTTTCTTGAAAACGATATATATTCAAATCTATTATCTTTTTTTCTTATTCCTTCTATTATTTTTAAACTATTATCTTTGCTTCCATCATTTATGAACAGTACTTCAATTCTATAATTTGTTAGCTTGTCTATTATAGATGTTAGTCTATTTCTTAAAAATAGAAGTGATTCTTCCTCATTATATATTGGAATTAATATTTTAATTGTTTTCATTTTTTCCCTACCTTTATTTTTTCTATATTAATATTATATTCTTTATATCACTTAAATATTAAATTTAAAGGCTAGAAAAAGTTAAAATTTAGTAAATTTTATTCAAATATTCTCTAATTGGCAAAACAGATCTCATTACGAGATCTGTTTTTTCTATGCCCATGGATTTGCAGATTCTGGATCTTTTATACCTACCATTAATCCTACAATTATATCACTCCATATTATTTAATTTCTGTAGACCATAGTCCATGTTTGTTGCAATAAGCATATACTTTTGAACCTGGTATATATTTAAATCTACATTCTGCATTTTGTTCTGGATATAGTTTGATTTTGCATATTTTCTCACCGGCAATCATTGCCAACCACTCTATATAATGCTCTTTATCCATTACATGATTTACTTTTACAAATATTTCATCTTCGACTTTTTCATACGTTGGTATATGTTTTTCGGCTACAGCATCCATGCTATTTGGAATAATTTCTTCCATTTTTTCTCCACAGCAAACTATACCACAATTATCGCAACTACAGTCCTTTAAAACTTCGACCAGCGCTCCACATTTAGAACATTTTTTTATAATTAATTTTTCCATAATATCTTTCCTCCTACTTTTTTAAGTTATTACAATAATATCATAGTCACTATAAAAAAGCTAGATATATTATATTATTTATCTTTTATTAATTTGTAAATATCTTTAAGTTGCAAGTGCTAGTTAATTTCTTTTAATTTAGCCGTCATGTCAAAATTATAAATATACTTACCATCAATTTTTTCATAAACTTCTCCAACTTTTGCATTTTTAGGTAAATCTATCTCAAATATAGAACACGGTCCACCATCACCATTTTCTGATATACAAACCGAATTCTCATCCATTACCCAAGCATAGCCATTTCCTTTCCAGCTTTTGTTATCTAAAAAATTCTTTCTTCTCTCATATAAGTTATATTCTTCTAATACTTTGTCATTTTCATTCATACCTTTACCTTCATCCATCATATTTTTTAATGCATTTTTTAAATCTCTAATAAATTCCTTTATGAAACCATTACTATTATTATTGTTTCTTTCAAATATATTTAAGTCCAATATTTCACCTCCTATTTTTCTAATTTACTTTCTCCTGTTGCATAATTAATAATAATTCCATTTTGCACATTATATACATATACATTAAATTGTAATTTTCCATTGTCTTCAATAGAATATGCTTCAATATTTACACCATTTGCTAATTTATTTTCGCCCTCAAAATATGGGGTAACTCTATATAGGACATGGTTAGTTTGATTTTCCTTCAAATAATTATAAACCTGATCTTCAAATTGTTTCATTCCATTTATATTAAAGCTTTGTGTCCCTGTCATTATGTTTCTTTTATCCACATCTATTCCACCTAATTTCCACGCAATTATATGACATCTATGATATAGATATCCTCCTGGAATAGTGTTTGTGTTATATTTTTGTTGTTTAAATCCTGTTGGTGTAATTGAAGAATAATCATCTTTTTCGTCATCTTCATTAGCCTTTTTCCAACTAGTTTTTATCATTGCCCTTCCGCACTCTGCCATTTTCTAAATCAGAATAATAATCTTTCTGTATACTTATGTCTTGCGCAGTAAATTGAGGCACATTGTTGTTTATTTCAATAAATATTTCTCCACTGTATTTTGGAATATTTGATATAGCGTAAGAAATTTTGTCGTTTTCTATAATATTGCTTGTTTGGTTTCCCTTTCCAATGTTAAAATTTACGCTTACAGCAGTTATTATAATATATAACAATATTATTGCAATACGCTTTAATTTTTTTTTATTTTTATTCATACATTTCACCCATATATTTAATATCATAATATATGATTTTTTTCAATATTTGTATAGCTTGATTTTCCTATATTGCTCTATGCCAACCTGTACACAGTGATACTTGGAATGGAGACATTCCTCAACCTTTCTCCTTCCTCTTTTATTTTTTCTATAAAAATATTCTATCAAATCGGTATCTTTTATTCATTTTTTTAAATTACCCTACTAAAAGTTTATACAAATTTATATCAATTTTAAATATTTTTCAATATTTTGAACATATTTTTTTAGAAAACCTTTTTTTATATTTGGTAGTATATGCAAGAAAACCACTTTTCTATGAAACCTTTATTGTACCCAATTGTAAAAAAGAGACTCAAACTTACGACCTTCGGGTTATGAGATGTGCTTGAAACGTTTATGTAATTTAGTGAAATCAAGGGTTTTAGCTGATTTATCAATAAAAATTGGGGAAATGGTTTTTCGAACATTTGTGTATTTTTTGGAACTTTTTTGAGAAGTTTTTCCCCAACTTTTCCCCAAGTGGTTTAATACATATGTTCGTAGTTTTTTTGAATAAAATGGGAAACCTAAAATTTATTTTGGAGGTTTTGAAAATGAATAATAAAATTACTTATAACAGAGTAGGAGATTATTTAGTTCCTAATTTGTATTTACCTAAACAACCTGAGAAACATATTGGAAAATATGGACGCTTAAGATTAAATTATTTGAAAGAACATAAAAGAGGTTTATATACTGAATTACTTATAAATGGTACTTTGAAACAACATTTAATTGAGATAGATGAAATTACTACTAGCAAAGTTAATGAGCTTATAAAACAACTTGCTGAAGCTGAACATATTGATGAGAATTTGAAAGAGCATCATCAAATGGAGTGGGTTCAAGCTATGAACAATATTAAAAATAGAGCTGAAGAAATTGTTTTTAATGAGATTTTATATGTGTAGGAGGATTTAGATATGGTTAATTTTAGAGATGTTAATGACAATGATATTTTGAAAGAATGGTTTGATTTTAGAGAAGAAACTTATTTGTGTTATGCTGATAAACAAGATAGAGAAAATGAATTTAAATTTGATTTTTTTAGAGAGAATATTTTGAAGAATATTCCTAAGCAGAATAGAACTTATGTAGAAAAACAACTTGATCTTCTTTATGATGATTTTATGAGGTATTTGACTTATATTACTGAAAAGTATTATAGAAATGGCTTTGTAGATGGTTCTCAGTTAGTTATGGGATGTTTTGAGGAATAGTACATATTTACCACATTTTCTTGCTTTGTGGTAAAATCGTAAAAGTGTGAAATTTGACTTTCTATAAGTCGCTTTTCACACTTTTTTATCTCTAGCAATTGTAATTTATTATAAAAATTTTCCTAATGCCCAACCTATAACGGCACTTAATATACAAAAAAACCAATTACTTCTTTTTGAATCGATTATTTCTTTTTCGTGTTCTTCTTTTTGCTCCTTTAGTTCTTTTTCATGTGCTTGTTGAGAACGTCGCATTTCGTCGTATATCTGTCCTATTTTGTTTTCTAATCGTTCAAGAGTTTCTATTGAAGTCATAGACTCAGAAGTTTTAATTGTAGAGGTAATTCGAGTTACCACATCCTTGCTTTCCAGAGCACAAATACTTGCATCCCCATTTCTTATATAGGCTCCTCCACCTGCAATAACTGTTGACTTTGATTTTTCAACTTGAGTGATAATTAGCTCTTTTTCCTCATACTGAACAATATAAGCACTACAAACTTCTTCAAGTTTACTTGCTAAAATAACTTTCTTTACTATCTCAAAATCATTGGTAGAAGTACCAATTACTGTTCGATCTCTTTCGTCATAGCCAAAAATTATGACTCCGCCCTCAGTATTAGCAAATGCACTAACAATTTTAGGCAAAGTATTCCTTGCACTTTTCACATTAGCTTTGAACTCAACTTTGATATTTTCACCAGCTAATAATATTGAATTTATGTTATCTTGAGTAACAATCTCCATTATATTATCTCCTTTTCTCCTTTAGTCATCAGAATTTTCTGTCATCTTCTGTACAGTAACATACTTTTCAAAATTTATTAATTTATAGACATAGACAAATTACTATTAATCGCTCACTATCCATTTGCCATTCTTTTTGCCATTTTTTCTTTCTATTAATCCTTTTTCTTGCATTTCTGCCATATAAGTTTTTACAGTTCTTAAAGATTTATTAATCTGTTTTGATATTTCTTCTTGAGTAGTTGCTGGATTAGTTTTTAATATATTTATAATTGCCTGTTCTTCTAAAGTGTAATTATTGCACTTTAAATTGTTATTTTCTGCACTTTGAATATTATCTATATGAGTGTATCTATTCTTTAATTGATTGTTAGCATTTGTTAGCAAGTTATAAAAGAATTTTTCCAAAAATGAAGTATCTTCAAATATATTTTTTTGAAAATTCTTGTAATTAGCTCTTACTAATGAATTTCTAAAATACCATGAATTATCAGCAAATACTTCATCATTAATATTAAATCCAAAAGTTCTTAAATATTTTATTATAAAAACTGCTGTTGTTCTTGTATTTCCTTCGCAAAATGGATGTACTTGCCATATATTTGATGTAAATCTACATAGATGTTTAATAGATTCATCTAAGCTTAATCCTTTATATGAAAAGTTCTTTTCTTGCTCAAAATCATATTCTAATGTTTCTTTTATTGTATCAAATGGTGCATATATTACCGTATCTCCATTTAATACCCATTCTTTTTTGGTAAAGTTATAGTCTCTATATAATCCTGCTCCATCAAACATATCTTTAAATAATCTTTTATGAATATTTAATAATTCTGTTGGTGAAAAATTAAATGCTTTTTCGCTTAATATTTCTGTTATTCTAACCGCAACTTTATCTGCTTCTTCGTTTTCTTTTTCAAAATTTTTTCTACTACCTTGAACTCCATAATATTCATCTATTCTTGTTTTTACTTCTTCAATATCTATTGCTCCTTCAATATGTTCTTTAGCAGTTTTTATTAAGTATTTTGAAGGTTGTAATCCATCTACATCTTGCAAACCAATTGCTGTTTCCCATGTTTTAGTCTTCTCTACTCTATTGGGTTCGCCTTGTTTAATATATTCTGATAGTTCTAAATTCCAATCTTTTTTCTTATCCATTAGAAATACCTCCTACATATATATTATATCAGTTATTAGATGTAATATCAATACTTAAAGTGCAATTTTTGCACTTTAGAATGTAAAAATTGCACTTTAATTTCTTATAATATTTCATTTATATCATTTATTAATTCTTTTATCTCTTCACTATTAAATAATTCAACGAAATGTAATTCTTCATTTTTTATCAAATCATCAACTTTGAAAGTTCCATTTTGATTAATAAAAGTTAATAATTCTTTTATATATTTTACTTGTTCTTGATTTCTTTTTTCTAGTTGTTTCTCTAAGAATGATTTAACTGCTTGTTCATCAAAAGCAATATGCTTTCTAATAAATATTGTTAATTCAATATCATTACTAAATAAATTATTATAGTCTTCTTGAGATTTAGCTAATTTTAATAGTTCATCCTTAAATACTTGAACATCACTTTCTTCATATGGTTGTAATTTTTTTATTTTAGAAATAATAGGAAATTCAGGATTTTCTTCGATGAATGATATCGTTTTATCTTCTAATGTTTTAAAGTCTTCTACTTTAGCTTCTGAGCTCGTGCTGAAATCAGCAATACTATTATCTTCTGCATCATCAGTAGAAGATATATTATCTGTAAAATCTGTAATAATTGGATCTATTACATCTTTTTCTACAAATCTTATCAAATCTCTTAATTCTTTTCTTATATCTTCCATTTTTGAAGTATTAGTCTGATTCAAAAATTCATCAGTTTGTATATATTTTATCAGTTCTATGTGTCTAGCGACCTCTGATATTTGAGATTTATATCTATCTAAGTATGTAACAAGTTTAAATATTGCACTATAAGTTATTGCAAAATCTTTACTTCTTAGCAATTTTGAGGATGAAAATTTATAACAAAGCAAATCAAATTTTCTTGCACTTTCGAAATCTATTACTCCTATAACATTTGGTGCAATATGATTTTTTATTTCAACAAATTTTGCCTGTTTAAAATCTTCCCACGCACTTAATTCAGAATATCTTTCAACATATTGTAAGTTGTTCTGAACACCTATGTAATTTTTATTAAGAGATTTAACTATTTCACAAAGCTCAATTTTAAGATTTTCATATAGAGTTTTATCATCATCGTCTAATTCAAAATATTTAAATTGTAATGCTTTATATAATGCAACCCTTTCCATAAAAATTTTCTGATTTAATGATAATGTTTGTGAACTACTTTCTCTTTTACCATCAGGATTTAGATTAAAAAATTTAAATACATTGCAAACATCAAAAATCAAAAATCCTTGCTTATCCTTATAGTATTCTCTTGCATTATCATTTATTTGCCTTTCAAAATAAGCTTTTTTAGGCGATATAACATTCAAATCTTCACAAAGTCTCGTACCTCTTCCTATCATTTGCCAAAACTTAATTTTTGACATTAACTTTTTAAAGAATACCAAATTAACTACTTCAGGAATATCAACACCTGTATCCATCATGTCAACTGAAATAACTATTCTTATACTTTGTTTATCCTTAAATATTCTCTGCAATTTATCATTATGTTTTATTTTATTATCTATAACAACACAATAGTCTTCTCCTTCATGTGCTTCAACATTACAAAGTTCAGGATACATTTGTCTAAATATTTCCTGAATCTTTAATGCATGATTATGATCTCTAGCAAAAATTATCGTTTTACCCAGTGTGTCACCATTATCAACTCTTAATCCTTCTTCCATTAGATCTTTTAATACTTTTCTTATTGTATCTTCATTTGTAATAGCTGAATAAAATTTTTCTCCTTCAATTCTTTCTGGTAATGTTCCATCATCCTCTGTAAAATTTTCTTCGTATTGTTCTTTTTCATCATCATTTAGATCATTATAAGTTAATCCATTTCTTAAAATATCAGGAGTCCTATCTAATGCTCTAAAATAAACTAAATACCCATCTTTAACTGCTTTAACAACATCATATTCATAGTTAGGCGTATCATTATCTATGTTGAATACTTTATAGGTAGATTTATTAATGTCGTTACGAGGGGTAGCTGTTAGTCCAATCATAAGTGCATCAAAATAACTAAATATTTCCGCATATTTATTGAATAAACTTCTATGTGCTTCATCAGTAATAATTAAATCAAAATGTCCTATTCCAAATTTAGCATTTGATGTATCTTGTATTATTGATAGCATTGATTGATATGTAGAAAATACAATCCTTGCATCTTCAGCTCCTTCACTTTTCCCTTCAATTATAGTGGCCATAGGAACATCACTTAAAAATTTATCATATGTTTCTTCTTTAGCTTGAGTTACTAAGTTCTTTCTGTCTGCTAAAAATAATATTCTTTTTGCAAAATTATTTCTAATTAGTATTTCCGATAATCCACAAGAAAGTCTTGTTTTTCCAGTTCCAGTTGCTAAAACAACTAATGAACGAGCTTTTTTATTTTTTATATTATTTATAATTTCAGTTATTGCATCCTTTTGATAATATCTTCCACAAATATCATTTCTTACTTCAATGTTTTCTAATTTACAATTTCTTTTTTGTAACATATATTCTAGTTCTTCTTTACGATGAAATCCAAATACTTCTCTTGCGGGAAACATTCCATCAAGAATTTTTATTGAATATCCATTCGTATAATAAATAATAGGTCTAATTCCATACTTTCTTTCCAAACAGTCTGCATAAAGACAAGCCTGAACTCTTCCTTGTTCTTCATTAATAATTGATTTTTTAGCTTCAATAAGAGCTAATGGTTTTCCGTCATCTCCAAAAAGAACATAATCAACATAACCGTTTCCATTAGGATTTATACTTGATATAGGCATATCATTTACAAGAGTTTCAATGCAGGCTTTATTCTTTTCAATTATGTATTTTTCTTCTAATATATCCCAATTAGCTAATCTAAGTTTTGGATCAATTAACTGTTCTCTTGTTTCTTGTTCACTTCTATTCATTTACTACACCTCCAAAGTATTCTTGCATTTTAGATTCCTTTAGTTCATTCAATTTATCTACTATTTTGACACATATCATTTTCTCATTATTGATTTGCTCAACAATATTCGCAAATTGTTTTTGTAATTTAATTGGTGGAATGGGAATTTGCTCATTTTTAATCATAGGAACTGTTAATTGTGGAATGCCTGCCCCCTGACCACCATAATTTTTATTTTCAATAAATTGCCTTAAAAAAACTGTATCAATTAAATTTTTATTTGGTATAGTAACTATTAATCTTACAGCAGGATAAAATGGTTCTTTCCTAATACAAGAAAAACCTATTGTTCCTCTTGCCGAGATAGTTACAGCTTCTTTATCTACTCTTATAATATCTGTATATCCATATAGACCATCTAAATTTTCGCCATTAGTATAAATTGGATATTTAAACCTGTCTGTTCTTTCTCTTGATGTATGTTCTTTTTTTACATCTCCTCCTGCAAATAACTCTTCACATACATCAATTAAACATTTCTTCGGATATTTTTCATTTTCAAACATTTCTGCAAACTTGGACTTAATTAGTTCATTAAGTTTTTGTATTTGTTTTTCTTTATTTTCGATTAACTCTTCTATTTTACCTATTTCTTTAACTATCTCATTTTGTATTTCAATATTAGGAAGTTTAATCTCAAATTTTGAATATTGTGATATCCAATACCTTTTATGTGAGGATGTATCGTATACAATGTTTTTTAAAAGATAATATAAATATTTTAAATTATTATCATTTCTTTTTAATTTTAATATTTTTACCGCAGAGGATTTCACCTTAAAGTCAAAATTAATATATCTACAATCAGTTGTAAAATCATCAAATAGAATTATTGGATTTTCTTTAGCCGCATGATATATTCCTTTCTCCTCATTTGTATATCCTAGAATAAATGTCTTACCTGCAGTAAGCACTGGTATTTTATATTCATCTTTATATTGTTCGCTCTCAACTATATATTTTGAAGGTTGCTCATACTCTAAAACATCAGATAATTTTATTTTTTTCATTAAATCAATCCTCCAAGTTCATCGAATCCTTTTTTAAATTCTTCTTCTAATTTTTTAATATCATTATAAATGGCTGATGGAGCTTCATATTGAGTTTTTTCAATATCAATAATACGATATTTGTTAATTCCTAAATAATAATTGTTTTCAATTATTTCTTTAACAGGCACCATAAAAGATTTTTCTTTTCTACTTCTATTAATTTCATCTTCTAAATTATTGAATCTATTTATGATGTCAGATATATCTGATCCCTTTATTGGACTTCTTTTTGCATCAAGAGTATATCCGTCATTTTCCATTTTATAAAACCAAACATTATCCGTTCCACCTTTATTAGTTTTTTCAAAAATTAAAAAACAAGTATGCACTCCTGCTCCTTTTGATGAAGATCCTTTTTTAGAAGAAGCCATAAAGATTCCACTAGGCATATCTATAATACCTATCAATCTCTGGTTTTCTACAAGTTCTTTTCTTAATTGAATATATGCATTATCATTAGTATTTTCTAAGACTCCACTAGGAACAATTGACATTCCTCTTCCGCCAACTTTCATCAATTCAATCATTAACGAAACAAATAATAATTCTGTTTTTTTAGTATTTGTAAGTGTTAATAGCTTGCTATTAATTGAATTTTTATCAATACTTCCAGCAAAAGGTGGATTTTGAAGAACTAAATCAAACTTTCCTAAATAATTCTTCGCATTTTCATCTTCCAATAAAGATTCCATTGTGATAGTAGGATTTTTTATATTATGAAGAATACAGTTCATATAACCGATTCTAGCCATATTATCATCATTATCACATCCATAAAACATTTCATTATTAAAACTTTTTTTGTTTTCAATATTATATAGTTCATCTTTATTATTTTCTTGAATATATTTTGCACTTTCAATTAAGAAACCTGCTGTACCCATTGCAGGGTCAATTATCTTTTCTTTTATTTGTGGTTTCATCATCTCAACAGCCATATCTATAATATGTCTTGGAGTTCTATATTGTCCTGAAACTCCTGAAGCACACATATATTCATATACGTCTCCCATTAAATCTGTATTATTAAAATTCATTTCTGAATCTGATAATTTATCTACAACAGCTGTCAATAGGCTTTCTTTGCCATCAAAAGCATATACATACTTTTGAGCATACTTTGAAAATTCTCCTATTGCATCATTTGATGGATCTTTAACAAATGGTATAACATATGTTTTTATTCTATGAGATAAATCCATTGGATTTAAGTTTTTAAAGTTTTTCCATCTTAATTCTTCATAAGGTATTTTAAAATTAACTTCTTTTTTTCCATTTCTTTCAATGTAATTTATATATTCTCCTTCTTTAAAAGTAACATCCTGTGGTATTACCCCAATTATTCTTGCTTGTGCTTCAATTTCGTTTTGTTTATCATCAAGCATCTTTATAAACATTAACATAGTTAATTGATTGACTATATCTGAAGTTTGAGCCATATTTGCATTATAAAAATCCTGCCAAATTGCATTTATTTTTTGTTTTAGTGTTCCTGTTATCATTTATTTTCCCCCTAAATATATATCTAATTTCCTAATATTTTCTTTTCTAATCTATCTTCTAATTGGTATAGTGTATAATTGTTATTTCCATCTCCACCTAAATCTATTAGTGCTTGACGTATTATTTGCTTTTTAGATGGTTTGCTATTATTTGGTACTTCTATATCAGTATCTTTTTCAAATACACTCAATGTTCCTTTATCATTTGTTCTAGTATAATAGGTTTTATTTGTTAAGCTAGAATGGAATTCTATATCTCTTAAATGATGTCTATTAAGTGCCAATTCTTTAATTTCTTTAGCAATCTTCTCATCATCTTTCTGTTCTTGGGTTGGAACAACCAAGTGTAAACTATCTTTAAGATTATTTATCGTAGCAATTGTTTCTAAAATTGAGTAAGCTTCTTCTGCACTCATTGCATAGAATTCTCTTTTTCTAGTTTTACCATCGAATTCCTCAATTGATCTTAAATTTGGATTTAGCTTATCTATCATCTCATGTATTTTCAGATCTGAAAGTCTTGCTGAAACTTCATAATATGCATAAAGCCTGAATGCAAAAGGAATGCATTCACTCCTATTAAGTTCCTTTAATCTTCTATCAACATCATCTGCGTATCCAATCTTTACATAGTCTGGGAAAGATGGATTTGTTAATATATAAATTACACCTGTTTTATTTTCCATTTCATTACTCCTTTAATTTTTTTCTAATTTCATTCCAATTATTTGATTCTTTTATTTCATTATAGATATCACTTGGTATATCATTTTTTTCTTTTGCAATCAAATCATAAAATTTTCCTTTTTGTGTTTCATTAAAATTTAAAGTCTCAACAATTTTATTTTGTATTTCTCTACTAGGTGGTCTTTTTTCTCCCTTTATTAATTGACCTAAATAATATGATGATACACCTATTTCTTTAGCAAATTTATTTTGACTATATTTATTTCTTGTCATTTCACGCTTTAAAAAATCACTAAATGTGTTCAATTTTCATTTCCTTTCTTTTCATAAACTGTAAGCTTACATATTATATATCATACATACTTATTTATTGCAATATTTTCATAAAAATTTGCAAAAAAAAATAGAAGTATTTCTACTTCCATTTTACATTTATTGCTTTCAACTTTTCATTTTTACCTCTAATCTTTTGAAATGAAACCTGTTTATTCTTTATTGGATTGTCAAATTTGCAATCTGATATATGAAAAAATATCTTTTTGCCATCATACATTATAAATCCAAACCCTTTATTTTTATCATATTCATATATAGTACCAGTATAGATTTTTTTATCATTATTAAAATTTATCTTTTCCAATATATGCTTATCTTCAACATAATTCTCAGGACTTTTTTCCATAATTTCTTCTTTTAGCAATATAGCCTCATCATATTCAGAATGATAATTCTTAAATTTTAATTGTATAGCATTATCCAGCTCTTTTACTGCTGAATATAATAAATTATATTTATAATAAACTTTTGCTAATACGAAATGATTTTTATGATTTTTATAATTAACCTTTATTGCTATATTTGCATAATCAAAAGCATTTTTATTATCTTCTTTTAACAAATAAACTTCAGCTAAAAAAGCATATAAATAGTCTTTTTTCCTTCTTTTTAATAGTTCATCTATAATATCAATTGCAATATCATAATTTCCTAACTTAGCTTCTATATAAGCATTTAATTCTACCACATAATAACTACAATTATTAGGAATCCACTTTTTTGCTTCTTCATGTTTCCCCATTAAGTAAAATGTTTTTGATAAGTTATATCTACATATCTCATCATCTTTTATCTTTAGTGCATTTTCAAAATATAAAATTGATTCTTCTCTATGATTAGGTAAATCCATTAACATCTTTCCATGCAAAAAATTTATATCAAAATAAGTATGCTTTTCCTTATTTTTTGTTTTTTCATCAAAACTCTCCCACAATTCATGGCATTCTTTTATGTGTCCTAATGCTTTCCAAAATTCTGGTTTAGTTAATTTTTTATATGTACCAGCTAATTGAAGATATGCATACGATATTCGATATTTAACAACTAAATAGTTTGGTTTTATTTTTAATGTCTCTTCAAAATATTTTACTGCCTCATTCCAATCTTTTTTAGAGTAATACTGATATCCTATCATATATTTCCATTTAGCCATTTTAGGTTCTTTTTCTCCCAATTGTATAAAGTACCTTATAGCTTCATCATATTTTCCAGCTCTGGATAAACACCAACCTAATTTTTCTATATTTTGAACAGAATTATCTTCCTTTACTATTTCATTATATAAGGTTATAGCTTCTTCCCAATTACTATTAGCCTCATACAATTCTGCCTTTTTAATTTTTTCTTGTAAAATCACTAGATTGCTCTTCCCTCTTTTATACACTGTTTTTGATTTTTAGTTAATATCGAGTTTTCAATTAATTCATAGTTATTTTTTAATACTTGGGAAGAAATTTTCCTTATATTCTCGCTACAATCAACATTTTTAGCTGTAAATAATTTTATTTTTCCATTTTGATATTCGCATGAAATAAATCTATTTTTATTATTTCCTGTTGTTAATAATTGATCAATAATAATTACAATTTTATTTTTCTCTATACTTAATTTTTTTTCAATTTCTTCTATATAATCTAATATACTTTCATATGTTAATGATATTATAAAATATGCATATTTATCTTCATTTATCTTTTCTAAAATATATTTTTTCATAATATCACCTCCAAAATATCATATTTCATTTATCATTGATATAACTTCATGAATCATTTCATCTGCTTCTTTTTTAGTTTCTAATGTTCTTGTATTTACTGCTAATCCAATCATATCTCCTATATGAAATAATGTGTGTCTGTTTTTTGCATAATAATTATACATTTTTTCAATATATTGTTTTGTCTGTGTAGAAATTTTCTGTTTTGATGTTAAGAAATATCTATTATTAGTTTTGTCTAAATCAAATACATCAAAAGTTCTTGTGACTATAATACCATTTTTATTGCATATATATTTAATATGTCCTTCAAGAGCTCTTAATGCAGGAAATACATATTGAGAATATTCAACAGCTTCAACATAATAACTCAAATTGATTATAGATTGCTGAATCAAAGCCTTACAACTATCAGGATAGTCTGATGGCAAAGATGGACATATCTTTTTATAATCATCAATTATTTTACTATTATCAATTTTCTTCTTATAAACTTTATCGATAACTGTTTTTATCTTATTTATTCCCAATAATTCATTAATATATGTCAAAAACATTTGAAATAGTGTATTCATGTTTCCTTGAATCATTAAAGTCTTATTTCCAGTTTTGTATAAAGTAATAGTTATTTCATCATCTTCTAATCTTAGTTTAGTTACATATCTTGCATTATCATCGCATACAATACTTACATTTAATTCACTCATATCGTCTTTCATTAAATCAATGATTGCTTCCAATTCTTCTTTTTTAAATGCTGGTATTGTAAACCAATTTCCACCAGTGTTTATAAACTTAACTCTATCTTTTAAAGCCATTTTTGCTAATTGGTCAGCTTTTTCATTATATTTATTATTACTATGTCCTTTTACTTTCATAAATTCTATTTTAATTAAATCTTTGTAATTGTTTTCTAGCATATAAACATACATTTTGGCTGTTTCAGATTTTGCATTCCATTCTTTAGTTGCCCATTTTTCTAATCCTTCATAATCATAAAATAATTTAATTTTATCATACCCATTAGTTATAGCCCAATCAAGTGCGTTAAAAACACCTAATATCTCTCCTATAATATTTCTTGTGTCTATATACTTAGGATTATTTCCAAAATTATATAACTCTGTTTCATTCATATCTCTATCAATACAAACTACTCCATATGAATATCTATTTAATTTTTCATCAAAGCTTCCATCTGAAAAAGCAACTGCATAGCCTTCATCTATGTACTTACTAATTTCTTCATTATATATATCTTTATCTTCTAAAAAAGCTTTTGCTTCTTCTTCAGAATTAAAACTCTTAAAAATTGCACCAGGGAAACCTTTTGTAGATTCTAAGCATTCATCCCATGTATTAAAAATTCCAATATTTCTTCCTTTTTTTACTGCATAATATTTTGACATTTTTTTACCCCCTTTTTTAATACTTATAGAATTATAACATATTTTTTAAGATTTTTCTATAAAATATATCGTGTTGTCTATCTTTTATAATCAATTAAAAGGGATTGGGATTTCATCCCATCGAATAGAATTTGAGGCAAGTAGAAATTTCGGTCTCCCAAGTTCATTGCTTGCTGGGACAAGAAATTGAATTTTCGGTCGCCCATATTCAGTGCTTGCTAGGACATAGAAATGGCAATTTTGTATTTTTATTGTACTTATTTTTGTACCAAAGTCGTACCTATTAATGTGCAAATTTTTATAAAAATAGTACCTGAATTTTGCTTTATTCAGGTACTATAAATTTACTTTTTAGATTGTTTTTAGTTTATCATATCTTCTATATCTATTAAGACGTTTTATCCTTTTGTTCATAAGTTCATTACTTATTATGACACATGGAACCAATTCTTTTCCCATTTCTTTGGCTGCAATTAGTCTATTAAAATCAGTATAAGTAACTAATTCATTTCCTATTCTAGTTACAATAAATGGTCCTCTAAGTCCTCTTTTCTTAATATTTTCTTCCAAAGTTTCTAGTATTTCATGTCTAATTGATCTAAACTTTTTATATCCTATTTTTATTTTTCTGGTCTTATATAATATAATGTTCCTTCTATTATCATATTTTTTCCTCACTTTCTCTTTACATTTTTTTATTTTTATATTACAATAATAATATAATCAATTGGGTTAGTATTTTTAGTTTTGCGGACTTTTTACTAACTCTTTTTTTGTGCCTCTTAATACTATTCCAAAGCAAATTTGATACAATTTTGAGATCATTGCATCTACTAAATTTGAATCTTTACTATAACTAAATCTTTCAATTAATCCTTCTTTATTAAACCTTGTTGTTATAATTATTGGTAATCCATTTTCATATCTATTTTGAATTATAGTGTACAATTTCTCTAATGCCCAACTACTTATCTTTTCAGTCCCTAGATCATCAATTATAAGCATATCAACATTTGAATAAATCTCTATTAATTCATTTTCTGATTTAGTATTATTCTCGTAAGTTTCTCTTATTCTGTCTAATAAATTGGTTAATCTCTCCATTAGAACTGTTTTATCATTTTCTATTAGTTTGTTTGCAATAGCTGCTGCCAAATGTGTTTTACCTGTATCTGACTTGCCCATTATTATCAGACTATCGGATTTCATTATATCTTTATTCTTATTGATATAATCATTTACAGCATCTAATACATTCTTATTACTAGAGTCAAAATAAAAGTTTTCTAGGTGCATTTCTTGCAATTTTCTTCCTATATAGTTTTGTTTATAGATTGTATTTATAATATTTCTGATTCTTTTTCTTTTTTGCTGTTCATATTCTTTATTGTCTATTTCTTTCCAATATTCTTTAGACTTATTACAATTACACCTTTCATATTCAATACTATCTTCGGATATATTTGCATAGAGATAATCAAGTCCTATTGGTTGCAATTCTTTACCACAAAATCCACATTTTTTGAGTCTATTGTGTATAACATCATCACAATTTGTATTCTCTGAATCCACTGTCTTCCTCCTCTCTTATATTTTCTTCTTTTCTTATTTCTTTTGTTATTTTTTCTTCTCTTTTCTCCTCTGTAGCGTTATCTAACGTTAGACTAACGTTAGTTTTTTCATGTTCTTTTTTCTTTTTTTCACTAAAACGTCTTTGTCTTTCACGATTATTAATTTGATAAGTCTCTTGCCTATCAAAGCTTTGGTACTTGTTCCAATTTTTAATAGCAAGTACTTCGTCCTCTTTTTTTAACATTTCTAATTCTAGAAATTTATCCAATATTTTGCTCATTTTTTTCGAAGATTTTCCCATAATTTTCGAAAATTCTTTGATAGAAATAGGATTATTTCCGATTACTAATCTACCATTATCGTTACATTCAACAGCTAATGATAATAATTGTATCCATACTCTAAGATATGTATCTCCATCTTTATAACCTAAAAGCAATTGGATCTTCCTGTTATAGAAAATATTCTTTTCTACCTTAAACCACTGAATATCATACATATCCTCCTTTCCTCGCTTTCTATTAAATTAGTAATTAACTGATTCTTGTTCTTTAGAACTCAAGTATTCATCTAACACTTGTACTCTAAACAAGAATTTTCCACCAACTTTTGAGCAAGGTATTTGTTTTCTTCTTACTAATTGATTAATCAACCAATAAGATATTCCTAAATACTCTGCTGCTTCTTTCATTGTTAGTGTTGTTCTTTGTACTTTTTGTAGTTCCATAAAATCACCTCCTATTTTTTTGTTATTAGCACTTGACTTTTGTTAACAATTAATTATAATAACTATAGTTAGTTTTGTAAAGTACCTTAATGAATCTTTGAAAACAATAATTTAGGTACATATTCAAACAATTAATAGTTAACAGGAGGTAGATATGAAAAAAGTAGATTTTGATAAGAATATAAAAATATATTCTATTGCAAATAATCATTATCAAGGGTTAAGTTTAAAATCAATTTTATACACGCCTATACCATATAGAATACCAGTTGCTTTTGCAGATGCAACAAATTCTATTGATGATACAGAAAAATATATAAAAGATACTTATAGTAAGGAAGAACAAGAAGCTATTGCTTACAACAATAAAATTAACACTGAATTTTGGAATGAATTATTAAAACTAAAAAATCCGTCTGAAAAAGAAACTATCAATTTGTCAAAAATATATCAAGAAAAATTAAATAATTTTAAATATACAGCACCTGATGAATTAAGAAATATTACTCCAAATGATAATATAGATAAAATGACAGGTTACTTTGTCATCGATTCAAACGCACTTATTAATAAAAATGGAGAATTGCTTATAGAATTCTTAAATTTGGATTTTGATAAATTTAATGACTTTGTTATATTTTTTACAAAATATTTTGGTATGTTTATCAATTTATTTGATGATTTAGATATAAAAAATATTGAAATAGATGAATTAACCGATTTAAAGACAATAATTACTCTTGCAAAAAAAGTTTATCCATTAGAAAAAAAGAAGATTATTGACATGCAAAAACTACTAATTTCCTTTGTAACTCTACTTTATGGATATAACAATGATAATGAAATTAATTCTCTTACATTGCAGCAAAAATTTTATGTTTTTTATGACGAACACAAAAAAGAATTAGATAAATTTTCTACCAATTTTCAACATTGTGGATCATTTAATTTTGAATACTCACAAATATATGCGAATGATTTAAAACATAAAAATTCTTCTGAATTAATAAAAAAAATAAAAAAAATTGATGAAAATGGAAATAAAATATCAAGCAATAATTACATTCTAACACAAAATATATATACAGTATTTTATATATCATTGTATAACTTAGTAGTAAACAATAATGAATTTATTAGACAATGTAAAAATTGTCATAGATATTTTTTAACCTCTAAATCAAATACATTTTTTTGTGAAAATATTTACTATGAAGGTAAAAAATGTAGAGAAGTTGGCAATCAGTTACAACAAAAAAGAAAAGAAAATGAAAATCCAGTTTATAAAAAATACAGGAATACGTTTGCTAATAAAGCAACCTTATTAAAGAGAAATCCTGACATATATTCAAAAGAAGACTATGAAAATTGGAAAGAAGCAGCACAGAACTTTAAAAAAGATATAAAAAAAGGAATAAGAACTGAAGAAGAATTTGATAAATGGTTAGATAAAAATAAATAAAGGAGCTTAATTATGAAATTTTTTAAAAATGAAGAAAAAAAATCGGAGGAAAAAATATTTAGTGATTATCTATTAACCAAATATTTATATCCTATAGAACCATCTGATAAATTTTGGAATAATATCTATTTTGATAATCCACGAACCGAAAAAGAAATTAATGAAGTGGCTAATTTTCTAAAAAAATCTAATTTAAACGATCATCTTTCTTTAGAAGAAGAAGATCTTGAAAAAGATTTAAAAGATTTTTGTGAACATTTTGAAATAAATTACAATTTTAATTCTAATTATGACATATACCATAAATTAGCCTCTATTTGGGTTATTGTCAGATTTGATTATGTTATTAGATCCAATGACTATTCTCTAATTGATAGCTGTGATTCCAAAGCATCTAGAATAGTAAACTTTTTATCTTTTTGCAATATCGATAATAGCGATAGAACAGACAATAATATCTTTTTATGTTCTGAAAGATCTATTGCACACTGTGACAAAACTAATACAGCATTTATCACTTTTAATAACCTCTTTGGATTTAAAAGTTTGAGTGAATCTAGCTCCAAGAATTTTGACATGTTTACATTACCATTTTCCACAGTAGAAAACATTATTTATTCAAAAATTAATACAATCATTAATTTTGAAAACGATGAAAAATTTAATTATATTGCGGAGCAAATATCTCATATAGAAAATCAACGACATTATCAGGAGAAATTGATTTTGCTTGTTTCTTTATTTGAAATGCTTCTTGCACATAAACCCAATGCCGATAGATATAATGTAGAGCAATCCATAAAAAGGTCTTTTCAAAATAAAATTTTACTACTTTTATATCTAGATAATCCTGTTAATAAAAAAGATTATTTAAAAAAAGAACTTTCTCTAATTTATGATTTACGTTCGGATATTGCTCATGGGAATTTTGATAATATTTCTGATACCTTAGAAAAAATAAGAAAATTATATTTAGATAATAATCTTATTGGATCAGATGAACAACGAGAAACTTATGCTAAATATTTAAAAAACAAAAATATTAAATTATATGCTGAAGATGTTTGTTTTTTAGAAGATTTTTATATATATTCTACTATAATTAAACATTTAAAAAAATATATAAAAATTATTTTAAATAAATATGTAAATGATATGGATTTCTTTGATATCCTAAAGGAAATATAATCAATTCTTCTCCCCCACCCATAGTTATGCCTGAAAGGAGGTGAAAAAGGTAATGGCTGGGAGTATTGAAAAAAGAGGAAAAAATAGTTACAGACTAGTATATCTTGCAGGATACGACTTGCAAGGAAAACCTATAAAGAAAACAAAAACAATACACGGAACCAAAAAAGAAGCCGAAATAGAACTAGCAAAATTCGTGGCTGATGTTCAAAATGGAATGTTTGTAGAAGGCAAATCATTAAAATTCTCCGAATTCACAGAAATATGGAAAAGAGACTATGCATCAAAAGAACTAGCACCATCAACATACAAGAGATATTGTAGAATATTAGAAACAAGGCTTCTACCCTACTTTGGACATTTCTATATTAACAAAATCAAACCAACTGACATCATGCATTTTTATGATTTACTTAGTAGAGATACTCAGTTAGTTAGAAAAAAAGGTAACAATGGTAAGAAAACATTAAAGCCTTTATCTGGTAAAACAATATTAGAGCATCACAGATTATTAAGAGCAATGCTTCATAAAGCAGTATATTGGCAACTAATTATATCTAATCCTGCTGAACGTGTTCAACCGCCAAAAGCAAGAAAGCCAAAAAGAAGATACTATGATGATGAGCAATGTAAAATATTATTACAAAATTTATCCTCACTTGGTGAAGATAAAATAAAATATAAAGTTGCAATCATTCTTACAATATTTACGGGTGTTCGTTTAGGTGAATTAATGGGATTAGAATGGCAAGATATTGATTTAAAAACAGGAATTGTTAGTATAAATCGTTCTAGCCAATATTTAGCTGACAAAGGTGTATTTACCAAAACACCTAAAACAGAAAGTTCTATCAGAGAAGTTGCAATTCCGGATTTCGTTGTTTCTCTACTTGAGCAATATAAGTTATGGTATGATGAACAAAAATCGTTCTGTGATGAATTATGGACTGATTCTAATAGGTTACTTGTACAAGCTGATGGCAAACCTATGCACCCTTCTACAATAAGCAAATGGTTTGTAAAATATGTTGGTAAAATAGGACTACCTGTAATTAATTTTCACGGATTAAGACACACAAATGCTACACTTTTAATATCACAAAATATTGATGTAGCAGTTGTAGCAGCAAGACTTGGACATGCACAAATTACAACAACATTTAATTTTTATGTGCATCCTATTATTTCTCATAATAGAAATGCAGGAAATGCTTTAGAAAACTTGCTACTACCACAACAAAAATTAGTCTAAAATCTTTTTTCAGATTTCACTAAAGTCATTAGACTTTTCACGATAAAAATGAATCGTTGTCAAAATCCTTAATTTTGTTCCAACGATTATATGTGTAACGTAAAAGACTACTATTTATAAAATTAGGTTTCCCATAGTCTTTTACTGAATTTTTATTAGAAATATAAACGTTTTGGGAGATTTTCTTCCCCAACTTTTCCCCAATTTCACATAAAATGCCTATTTTTAGTCATTATTGTTAACTAATTGAGGAATAGAAAAAATCGCCACAACCACTCAAGCTGTAGCGATTAAATCAAAATTGTAAAGCAAAATCATTTCAAACTCGCCTTAGAGTTATGAGAAATGGAATGCATTTTTCGTTTTTTCTATTATATTTTAAAGAGTGCTATTCTGTATGGTTACAGCATAACACTCTTTTTATTATTTACTAATATTTCTATTATTTTTTAGGTCGGTAGGGGTATTTTTAGGGGTATAATATTAACTATTTTCTATTATAAATTTAGCCCAATTATATATTTTTCCGTAAGATGCTTTTTTATATTCTTTTGAGTTAATATTTTCAACTAATTCTTTAGATTCGGCCTTAAATTCTGTGATATTTTTTATATTCTTATCTTTAATTATTTCAACTGCTTTATTTATTTTATATGGTCTTTTTGCTAATTCACAAAATTTCTTTTTAAAATCTATATCATCAACTCGTCTAGCATATTCTCTTCCCATTTTTGTTAAACCTATTGTGTCTCCCCAGTAATATAATAATCCTATAGCACTTAAATCATACAACGATTTAGTATTTTTATTCTTATTATATACTTCTACATTTTCCACAATATCATAAAAAGTTTTTATATCATCTTCTAATTTTTTCTGTGGTGTGAAGCTACTTAATTGATCTTTTACTTTTTTATTTGGTAAAATTCTTCCTTTTGCATCTCCTGTTAATTGATAAATTGCAATATCTTTATCATCAACATATCTTATCCAATTCAAGAAAATCCTTATATAAGTTCCCCATGTTCTATTTTTGAAATTATTACCTTTAAATGTATCTTTAAATATTTTTTCAATCTGTCCAATTGTTATATTTTCTTGATTTAGTCTCTGCAATTTCAAATATGGAGTATATCTTTGAAATTTCTCCCTCATAAATTTCACAAAGTAATCCTTTGTAATCTCATTATTTCCACAGACAACTTTGTAGTAATTACCTTCTTTTACTACTAACCCTAAATTAATCAATTCACGCATTACATTGTCTGTACTCTTTTCTGATAGATTTCCAATCTTCTTAGATAATTGATATGGAGTTTGTTTTATTTCTCCTTTAAATAATAAAAACATATTTAGACACGTCACTGGATGTTGTCTTAACAGATAACTTTCTCCTATTAAAGGTATATCGTCTGTAACAAGGTAATCTCTGAATATATCCCAATATATATTATATTTTGTACCAGATTGTATAACTAATCTCTTATTAATTAGAGCCATTAGTAATTGATTGTCAATTACATCATCTATTTCTGTAGCATCAAACATATTCCCATCAAAAGCTCTTTTAGCAATGTATTTTAACGCTTTTATTTCATTTGAGTTTAAATCTTCTAATTCTTTTTCAAATAAAGCCTTAATATTAAGTTCTTGCTCTAATAAATTTTCAAAAGTTTTTCCACTTTTAATTTGATTATACATATGTATGCATAACTTTTTTGTTAACCATGGAAATCCTTGTGAGCCTTCTACTATCCTTCTCCTGATATTTGGATCTAAATTTTTCCCTATAGAATTTTGTAGTTGATTTATAACTCCATTTACTTCACTTGCATCAAATTCTCTCATACTAATTGAAAAAGTATATTCTTTCATTGTTTGCCATAAATAATATGCCTCATTATCTATTGGAACATTAATTTCTGTTTTCCAGGAAAACCCTAATAATATATTTCCACATAAATTATTAATATCAGTTAAAAATTTATAAAATACTTTAAAAATATCTTCCTTTTTAAAAATATCTTCAAACTGGTCAAATATCAGAATTAAATATTTATTATTATCTTTTAAATATTTAATTAATTCTTCAATATAACTAGAATTTAATATATCATAGTTAGATCCAATTTCAACTTGCGTGCTTTGTGATTCCTTATTTATAAAATTTTCAGCTATTGATTTTTCTATCATTTTCTTCAATGAAAGTCCTATAAAGTTATTAGTTGAAGCACTTCTTGTATCTACTGCAAAAATAAAAAATTTCTTTTTGTTATATCTATTTTTACTTTTATCTCTGATTGCAGAAATAAATGAACTTTTTCCCCATCCTGATTTTCCATCTATATAAAATACCCTTTTGTCAGTTTCATTATTTCTTACACTATTTAAAAAGCCAAAGAAATCTTCTATTAAATCTTTTCTTCCTACAAAATGTTTTCCTGCTGTTGGTAAATAATCAAACCAATTATCACTTTGTTTTAGTTCTGCCACTTTCTCTACTGGTTGTTGCTCAGATAATAAGTCATATGGAATCTTTTCATTTTCAATATTCACATATTCTAAATCCTTTATTTCTTCAATATGATTATAAATTAATTCGATTTTTTCTTCATCTTCTACAATCTTATTTGTCTTAGCATCCATTACTGTAAATTGATTATTCAATGTATTTTCTTGCATAATAAAAACTCTATATATTCCAAAATAAGAGTATACTAGTATCTCTTTAACAAATCTAAAATCTTTATATTTACTTATATCAACTTCTTTAATTATTTTTGCATCTTCTAATAATTCAATTATTTTTGTAGGTCCCCAAAAATATAAATTATTATATTCTTTCTTTTGATTCATTTCCTCTATTAGTCCTGCAACTTGATGTGCATAATCTGTAGTAGATAAAAAATATCCATACTGTGCATCTTTAAATTTTGTATTAAATGCAAAACTTTTTATATCTTTTGCTTCTAAACTTTGTCTAGCTTTACATTCTATGTACACAATTTCATTTTTTCTATCTATATGTTGTGCTATTAAGTCTATCTCCATTCCAGTAAAATTAACTCTTTCTTTTATAGTATATCTTTGAGTTTTAAATATGTTTGAAACTATTTCTTCAAAAAAATCTCCCCTTTTTATTGCATTATCTTCCTTGTTAACAATTATATTTAACTCTCTTTTATGCATTTATTTCTACACCTCATTTTCTCAATTCTAATCTCTATTTTTTAATATCTATGCGTATTTTATCATATTTTTCACAAATTTGCCAGACGTCTGGCAAATTCAATTTTCATTTTTTAATTTTTCTATTTTTTACCAACTTTTTTTCTATTTTCAAATACTTCTATCCTTTTTAACATATCATCTACTGTAATTTCACCTTCAGCACATTCTTGTTTTAACTCTAAAGCCATATAATTCCATTGATTAAACTCACTTTTTGAAATTATTTTCCTATCAGCTTTATATTTATACCTTTTATATACTCTCCAATATTCTTTTTCTCCTGGTATATCTCCTGCTTTTTCTTTATGTCTATTCATTGCTCCAACATCTTTACAAGTTTTTTCTGTTCCTTTTATTGGTCGATTACAATATATTTCATCTTTTCTATTTACTGGTATAAAATATTGATGACAATTTTCGCATTCTTTAAACTCTATATCACTGCTTACAAATTTTAATAATTCAAATCGAATTAAATCGTTCATATCCTTAATTTCATATAATTCCTTTATTTCTGTGCTATCTCTTTTAACCACATCAATCAAATCTTTACTTGTTTTATATTCAACTCTTTCATCTAAATTAGGAACTGCTCTATAAAATACATTAAATGGTTTGTTTATATAAAAATTATCTTGTTTATTTTCAATAACTCTTGTTTGATCTAGAACATATAGTTTTTGTGCATTTGACATTCCTTCTAATTGACTATTGGTTATTTTTTTATAAATATAATCTATCTCTTCTTTTAAAATAGCTCTTTTTCTTTTTATATCTGCTATAATTTCTTCTCTTACATATTGTTAAAGAATTAAAAACTCACAAGAAAAAACAAAAAATTGAAATCCAATTAGCTGGTAAATCCTATATAAATAAAGATTTTCTATTTTGTAATCAAATTGGAGAACCTTATGATCAGAAAACTTTTTGGAAAGAATATTCTTTAATGTTAATAGATGCCGGTTTACGAGATAAAAAAGAAAAACCAATTAGAAATAAAATTAAAAAGAATATAAAATCTAAAGCAAAATCTCATGCTGATAAAGTTCAAGTTACATTCCATACTTTAAGACATACATTTGCAACTAGAGCAATTGAACAAGGTATGGAAATTCCCGTACTTAGTAAAATTCTAGGACATGCTGATATAAGTACCACTTTGAATAAATATTGCTATGCTATTCCAGATAGGAAACGTGAAAATATGGAAAAAATCGAGTGTTTATATGATGATAGCCTAGATGATGGAATCTAGGCTATTAATTATTGAATATCATATTATATCAGACTTTAACTCAGAACCACAAAATTTACAAAATTTCCAATTCTTAATAACTTTTTTCCCACAATTAGTACAAAATTCATATTCCACTTCATTGAAATTATACATTGATCTCAATACATCGAATCCAATTTTTTCTTTTAATATTTGTTTATTTGCATCTGTAGGTTTTCTTTTTCCTTGCATATAACTATCTATTGTTGGTTTTGATAACCCTGTTATATCAGCCACTTTTTTAGCTGTCAAAGAATGCTTTAATAAAAAAGCTTTAAACTCATTATTCCAATTGTCATTACTAATTTGCTTTTCTTTACATTCTAGATATTCATCTAATATATTTCTTTGACTTTCAGATATTGTTTCATTATATAGACCTATTAAATCATTATATCCCATTTTATATTTTAAATTTAAATAACGAAATACTATAGATTCTTCATTAAAAAATTCACAAAACAATGATTCTGTCCACATATAATTTTCAAATAAATCTTTATATTTATCTTCTTCTACTTCTGATATTTTACTAAATGCAAGATCTATCACTTGTTTTACTCTTTGTCTTGATATTTCTTTTTCGGAAGCTATATCTGCTAATGTTTTTCCTTGTAATCTTAATAAAAATATATCTCTCCATTCTTCTTTTTTCAAATTTTCATTAATAGAATCTTTTAATTTTTTAATCATTATTCTCCTCCTTTTTTTTAAGAGAAGTACCAAAATAATTAACTACATCTTCTGAATTTCTGTCCGTAATTTTCTTTCCAGTACATCTTTCAATTCCATCCAAAATTTTTATTGCTCTGTCTATAATAAATTCTTCAAACTTATTATTTTCTAATAAATCTGCATTTATCATATGTGAAGAAATATGAGATTTTAATTGTTCTTTAGAAATATTTTTATTTCTAATAATTTTATTCATATAATCACTTGGTGATGTTCCTCCAATATATCTATTAGTTGAAAAGAAAAGTGGCGTTTTATTTATTATAGAATTCCATTTCTTTTTATCATAGTTCATCTTAATACAATAATCTTGTGGAAAGATGTGATGAATATCACTTCTCTCGTCTAAATATGTTTGGACTCCCATTTCCATTCCATTTATCCAGTCACATGATCTATTGTTTAATATTAAAGCCATTATTCCTTTATATGCTGCACTATTTTTAGTTTGTAAGCCTAATAATCTCATTGTATTAAAATTGCAATCATTTATTGTTTTAGGCAACTCTTCTTTGCCTTTAATCCAATCATATACTTGTTTTACATCTAAAGCATATCTAGTTTCATTTGCACCACCATATAGTTCCCCAAATACTCCGCACCAAAACCATTGTTTTATTTTTTCTTTTATGGATGAATTTTCAAATTCTTTATCTAATAAAGTACAAATTACTGCTAGTGGAATAAGTTGAGTTGAATATGGAATATCATATACAGAATATATATTCATTTCAACTAATAATTTATAAGCCTTTTTAAATCCGTTTACTAAATCTTCTTCATTTTTTTCATAATCTTTATAATCTAAATTTAATACATCTTTTCTTTTACAACTAACAGTTGAATTTTTACGCATTGCTATTAAAAGTGTCATAGCAATTAAAAAGGACGTATTATCAAATTTTTTCAATGTTTCATATTGTTCAAAAATTTCTTTAACTTTATTCCAATGTTCTTTTAAGTCAAAATTATCTGCTGCAAAAGTTGCTGTTAATAATTCAAATACAGTTAATGGAACTCCACCTTGGTTCACATTTTCAAACACTTGACATACAGCCTCTTTTGGTGCTTCTTTTAATACCTTAATAATAGGTATCCTATAATTTAATATAGGTTGTATTATATTAGTATCTATCTGTTGATATTCTTTAATAATGTTTGGTTCAAAGTTATAATAATCCTGATATTTGTTTCTCCATTCATTAATTTCATTAGCTTGTGTCATCTTATTAAATGGAATCATTTTATTTTTAAATTCTAATTCTTCCGTTGATAAATCTAATAAAACATCTCTTCCTATATTGCCTCTTATTTGTTTATTCTCATCTACAGAAATTATCGCATCAATTCTATCCGTGGTAGTATTTAATGCTTTTTCTATATCAAGATAATAAAACCTTTTTATTGCTTTCTTTTGATCTGACCAAGTACTAACTGCATTTTTTGACCTCATAGCTTGAAATGTTGATGTCATTCGTTGTTGTCCATCTAATATCATACTTTCTGGATTTTTATATTCATCTCCACTGCCTTCTATATTTTTACATTTGAAATGAAAATCTCCGCCAGACTCTAAAAGCATAATTGCTCCTACTGGATATTTCAAAGTTAAACTTGCTAGTAATGCTTTTATTCTATTATCTTCCCATACCCATCCTCTTTGAAAATCTGGAAGTTGTATATCATGGTTTTCTACTTTATCTAGCAAAGATGATAAAAGTTCATTATCTGACTTAAACATATTGTACCTCCAAGCCACCTAATATAGGTTATTTATTTTTAGCAATATTTTATCATAAATCAACAAATTATTCCATAGTTTACCATTAATTCTATTACTTTTCATCGTGGTAGGGGTATTTTACTGGGGTAAAGTACAAAAATAAGACTACTTATTTTCTTGTAGTCTTACTCCTATCTATATTCTATAATTTAATTTTTATTTACTTGTTTTGGATTATGAGAACTAGCGGTCAAATCCCGTTATTTCCATAGAATATTAAAAAGTGCTATTCTGTAAGGTTTCAGAACAACACTCTTTTTATTATTTCTCTTTATTTCCTTTGTTTTTCGTTTTGGTTGTGGTCAAAAAAGTGGTCAAATTATGGTAATCGTCTGGTGAGACTTCATCTATATCGTTAGCTTTCTTTTTATCTAAAAAACTAATCGGCCTATATTTTTTGCCTTTTATTTCAATATAACCATTTTCATTTCCTTCATAAATGACTGCTCTACTTATTTCATCGGATGTGTCATCAAAAACATATTCAATAACATACATTCCATGTTTTAAATATATCTTTGCTGATTCGTCCCATAAAAATGAATTTGCTTCTCCTAAATCAGGACAATATACATCAATAAGTTCAAATTCTCTATTATTAATTAATACACTTGTTGATTCACCTTCTAAATTAAAGCTAGGGTCTTTTGTAATTGTTTTTAAACACTCTATTAATGATATATGCTCTCCAACTCTTGGGTAATCTGCTTCGGCAAAATTTTTTATTCTTCTTCTTAGTTCTTCATTCATATTATTTCCTCGCTTTCTAAACTATGGCTTCACTAATTATATTACCGCAATCTTTACACATTATATCTGGATCTTGCTCATCTGCACTTTCATTTAATAATGTTCCTGTTAAATGTATACCTCCACATATTGGGCATACTGCTAATTTATATCCGATAGGAAGTGGTACACATCTACTAAATTTTATAGAATTATGTTTTTTCATTTTTTTACCTCCTCGATTTATCTTAATTATATTATAAATCGATTCAAATATTATGTGAAATACAAAAAAATTATAGAATTATAACCAAAGGTTATAATTCTATTTTCTTATTTGTTTTCTCTTATAAATTTTACTAATTGATTTAATTCTTTAAACTTATTTTTTTTATTTATATATATACCATATTCTATCGGTGGAATTTTAAATTCTGTTGTCAACTCTGATATTTCTTTATTATTCAATTCTTTTTCTATATATTCCTTACTTATAAGTCCTATAATTTCATTATCATCCTCAATAATATCCAACATGGCATTATATGTAATATATTTTGCATTTACTAATTTGTCTTCTTCAATTTCTAGTGCTTTGAGAAAATTATTGGTTGTTGCAGACCCTTTTCTAGGCAAACATATTTGCATACCTATGATATCTTCAATTCCAATTTGCTTGCCTAATAATTTTGAATCATTATTAACTACTAAAATATCTTGAATTTCTCCAACCTTTATAAATTCTATTTTATTATGATTATAGTTATCTGTTTTTTTTGAAATAATAATATCAAGTTTTTCATTTTCTAGTTTAGCTATCATATCAGATAAATCTGGAGCTAACATATTTATTAAATCTGTATCAGATATATTAATTGTAATATTCTCATTAATATTAGAAAATTTAGTTAATATTTTACTAAACATTTTGTACATACTTACATGTACTCCTAAATTTATATTTCTGTTTTTTCCATATTTAACAAAAATACTATTTAGCGTTTCTACCGCTTCTTTTGCTTCTTCATATATTTTTTGACCATCAGAAGTTAATTCTATTCCATGATTAGTTCTATTAAATAATCTTAATTCAAGAGCATTTTCTAAATTTTTAATGTGTTTTGTAACAGCTGGCTGAGAAATATTTAATTTTTCACTTGCCTTTGTTATATTTTTCTCGTTTGCAACAATTGTAAATATTCTATATAATTCTAAGTCTACCATATTTAAATCTCTCTTTCTACTTGTTTTTGGTCTAATAAATATTCTTCTCCTACTTTCATTGTTGTTGCTCTATATGGCATACGTTTCTCAAATTCCTGACAAACTTCATCTGATGTACAATGTGCTAAATAAACTCCTTGTACATTATTATTTTGCATATATGATATTGTTTCTAAAGTACTTTCATCCACATTCTTTAAGTGAAAACCTCCTATAACTGCCAGTATATTTCTTTCACCTGTTATTTTTTTTGCAAATTCAACCGTATTGCATATTCCACTATGTGCACAACCTGATATTACAATTAAACCTTTTGAAGTCTTTATTGCAATCCCTGTGTCATCTATTGCTACATCATCAGTACCATCTTCTTTTGTCATTGGAAAACTCTTTGTTTCAAAATCAGTTTTTCTTTCTATTTGACCTAAAAAGAAAATATTTTCTGTTATTTTATATGGTTCTGTAGTTTGTATTAAATCAAACTTTTCTGATAATTCTTCTATCTTTTGATTTAATCCTCCATAATTTCCTGTTCTTTTACTTACTCTATAACAATCGCATCCCGGACAGCATATTAAAGGAATCTTTTTATCTATATATTTTAAACCATTTCCATGGTCATAATGTCCATGACTTAATACGATTGTATCTAGATCATCTAAATTTACACCTAATTTTTTAGCATTTTTCTTAAATATATCAGTTTGTCCTGCATCTAACAAAATTTTATATCCATCAACTTCAATATATAATGAAAGTCCATGTTCATTTTCTAATTGTGGATTATTTTTTCTATTATCATTTAAAACAACTATTCTAACCATATATTCCTCCTAAAACATATATTACAATTTTAACATATTTTTCTGTTTTTGTATATGTTTTAAACCAAAACGCTTTTATTTATAACAGATTTTTCTTAATTATTATGTTATATAATTTAAGTTCTTTTGTCCATTTAAATAGATGAATTTTTAAAAAAATTTAAGAATTTTTCAATTTAGACTTCAAATTTGCCTTCTAGATTACTTTAATAAGTGAGAAAATTATTTTTCATATATCATACTCCCACAAACTCAATTTTCCTTTTGCCTCTATCGGTTCATCAAATACTTCTGCATTTTCTAGCTGCCATGCAAATTTTTCAATAAATGTGCTCTATATTTAGTTTGCCAACTTCTAAATTCAAATCTTTTATCTCCTTGCATTATTAGTGTTGCCCAAGGTTGTTTTATTGTTAATACTTTCATATTTTTCTCTCCTTAAGTATTTCTTTAAATAATTCTCTAGTATTATCATATGTAATTGTTTCAATTGCCTCATCGAAATCTAACCATTTTATATCATTCACTTCACATTCCTGTGCTTTTATCTCTCCACCTATACATTTGGCAATAAATAATACTACTTGTTTTAGTTTTCCTTTATCTGTTACATATTCCATTGTATATCTTTTATTAGCATCAATTTCTACGTCTAAATTCGTTTCTTCTTTTACTTCTCTAATTGCAGTTTCAATCTCTGTTTCATTTTTTCCCACATGTCCTTTTGGGAATCCCCAATGTCCTTTTGTTTGCTTAATTAATAGTACTTTATTGCCCTTTATTATAATGCATCCACAAGATTTTTCTCTTTCTTTATTAGTACTTTTACTTATTATCTTATCTAATTCTATTTCTGCTTTTTTCACAAAATAATTATCCGTATAAACTGGTATCCCTATTTTATTAACTTTTTGAATTAATTTTTCTATAGTATCTAATTCCTTGTTTTCTTCTGTTTCTATTTCTATTAAATTATCTCCGTTTTTTATATCTTTAATTGCTAATTGAAATCCATCTTTTTCGTATACTACATCATCTTCTTTTATATTCATAATTTCTTTGTACCCTATTGCTTTTAATAATTTCTTAGCATCCTCTATTTCTAGAATATCACAATTAACAGCTTCTTGATTTAATATATTGCCAGACTCATCAAAGTTTTTGATTTTAAATGTTATTAGTTTTGTTCTTCTATTTGACATTTTTCCTATAATATCTCTTACCAATACTGCTTTAGATAGAATATCTCTTGTATTAACCTTGCCTAACTCCACTTCTTCAGGTACGAAATATGTATCATCCATTGAGAATTTATCTATTATTTTGAAGCCTTTTTCCTCTACTATATTATAGAACTCATCTAATTCACATTTAATTTTTAGTGTTATTTCATTACTATGTTTTAAACTCATCTTATTCTCCCTTCTATTTTTTCTTTGCTATTACATTGAATATATGCCAATGCTTCATTTTGCCTAAACCAGTAGCTCCATCTTTTTCAACTTCTTTAAATTCTATAATCTCAAAATCTTTAAATAATTCTATTACCTGCTCTTTTGTTAGAAAAGTCATTTCTTCTTTTGTACTTTTCCATTCGTCATTAATTCCAAAGAAATTACCAACAAAATATCCATCTTTTAAAATACTATTATTTATCTTATTCCATAATTCTTTAAAATTATTTTTATTGCAAAATGGGAGACAATAATTAGCTACGATTAAATTATTTTTTTCTAATTCAAGACTTTCAAAATTTTGTTTTTGAAATCTAAATTTTTCTAACTCTTCATTATTTAATCTTTTAGCAATTCTTTCTTCAACACTTTCTCTATCAATTGCAAGTACATTCCAATTATTTTTTATTAAATATACTGTATCGTTTCCAGCACCACAACCTAGTTCAATTGCTTTACCTGGATTATATTTTACTTTTTCAATCAAGTATTGCACATTTTTTCTAGGCTTTTCTGATTCTGTGTTATTGTAATATTTTTCTATATTTTTCATTAAATTCACCTTTATTTTAAATCATTATTTATTTTATGTATTGGAAATTTATTTTCTTTTAAGACATCTTTTATTGCTTTTGGTAACAATGGATATTCTTCTATTTTATCTAAATCTATCCATTCATATTGTAAATAATCTTTTCCTTCAACATTTTTCATTATATATTCTATTTTTTTATCTTCTTCATTTGTAAATTCTATCTTATGTACAAACATTATCTCATGATATTTTGAACCTTTCATCTCAAAAAAATTTTCAATTGTTGATATATATCCTGTTATTTCAATGTCTTTTCCTAGTTCTTCTTTAATTTCTCTTTTAATTGTATTAGCTGAACTTTCTCCTATTTCAACTCTTCCTCCAATTAGGGCATAATGGTCAGAATTAACATTTCTATGAACCAAAATTTTACCGTTATGAATCATTACTCCTGCTGCTCTTACATTCAACTTATAATCATCTACATCAATTGTTATATCCATATAAATCTCTCCTCTCAATTTCCCCAATTATACCACTCCCTGTGCATAATTCCAACAAATTTATTGTTAAAACTTGTCTAACTCAGTCAACTCTCGCCATAATTGTGACCAAAGTGTGACAATTTTGCCCAAAAGTGCAAGAAAAAAGCACCTGCCAAAATCTAGCAAATGCTTCATTTTATTATATTTTCCGAGTCTAGTATCAAATCATTGGCATCTGGGTTATGAGCGCCGGCAAAGGCACTTTTGAAGATTTATGAAAGTTTAAGCTTTTGTTGGTATTTAGCCATTTATAGAAGATTTAGTTTGCTGAACATTTATGCAATTTTAGGATGTCTTTGGAAGCAATTCTTCCTATTCTGGATGTTATGGAACAATAAAATCTTTGTTTTTATGAGTGTAAACAGTTGGTTCGTAGTCTTTTAACCAACAAAAAGAGATGTCAATTTCAAATTGGCATCTCTTTTTCATTAACTTTAATGATAAACCCTAGCACCTTAGCTACCCCATCTTCATCATTTGAAGCCGTAACATAATTAGCTTTTTCTTTTATTTCAGGCAATGAATTTCCCATAGCAACAGAATTTGGAGTTAATTCAAACATTGACAAATCATTTTCTCCATCACCTATTGTAACTATTTCTTCAGGTTTAATTTCAAAATATTCACAAACAGCTTTAACAGCATTTCCTTTAGAAACCTTAACAGAAGCAACATCGCAATAATAATTTCTACTTGGCTTCAAATCAGAATTTTTAAAACGTTTAGACTCATTTGCAACAGCTATTCATACACATTCATTTTTTATATAATCTCTAAAAAACCTCATTTTCTCAAAATCAGTACTTATAATAACACACTGAACAACTTGCTCCTCTACTGCAACCCTTTCTAATTCTTCATAAGAAACTTCCTTGTCCTTTTCATCTGGATATGCAGCTTCATTCATAACTAAAAGATCCTTATAGTTCAATTTTATTCTATATCCATTCTCTCTTGAATATTTTATTAATTGAAGCACCATTTGAGGATCAATTCTCTCATTATAAATTTCAACTCCATTTTCTGCATCATAGGCAGAAGCGCCATTTGAAGAAACTATATATGGACTTGTGCCAATCTGTTCTTGAAAATCCATAGCCTCTCTACGAGATCTTCCAGAAGTCAAAATTATTTTTACACCATTTTCTACACATTTTTTTATTTCTAATTTTGTCTTTTCAGTAACCTCTCTTTGACTATTTGTTAGTGTTTCATCTATATCAATAAAAACTGCTTTTATCATCTTCAAATCCTTTCATTCCAACTTTTTACTACTTTAAATATTCTTTCACAAATGCATTATTCTCTGAAAACTCACCTTTCTTAGCCATTGCAATCAATTCATCAACCATTTCTTTTGTAATTTTACTACTCTTTTTCTCATAAAATTTCTTTAATGGTTTTTGTAAATCCATCATAACCTTAGTTGCCTTATTAACATTTTGCTCTCTCAATAATCTATTCATTTTCTCAATCTGATTATCATAAATCACTTTACCAATCGCAGTATTTTTTATCTGTTCCAAAGTGTTTTCAGCCGTAATATCTTCAATCTTCAAAACCTTATCTGGCAACTTCCTTCCAATCAATTTTTCAAATTCTTCATCAGTAACGTTTTGAACATCACCAGTATAATATTTTTCGCAAAATTCTTTCTTTACACAAACATCATCTGAATTAATTACTACTTTGTCATTCAAAACAATATTTCTACTTGATTTTCCAACTAAAATCTCATATTCTCCAGCCTCAACTTGCCATCTATCATTTTCAATATCATAATATTCAAAACAATCTCTATCAAGAACTATATGAACATCTTTTTCTTCACCTGGATTTAAATCAACCTTAGCAAAATCTCTCAATTCTTTATCCGGTCTAAATACTACAGAATCAGCTTTCTTAACATATATTTGAGCAATCTCTTTTCCAGCAACATCTCCAACATTTTTTATTTTAAATCTAATGTCTACCTTTTCATTCTCAATATTAACTTTCAAATCAAAATATTCAAACTCTGTATAGCTCAAACCAAATCCAAATGGAAATAACACATCTTTTCCAACCTTGTCATAATATTTGTATCCCACATAAACAGACTCTTTATATTCAACAGTTATTTCATTTCCAGGATAATTATTAAAACAAGAAGTATCTTCTAATTTATTAGGATAAGTTTCAGCCAATTTACCATTTGGATTCACATTACCAAGAATGCAATCGACAACAGCTTTTCCGCCAGCTTCTCCACCAATGCATCCTGCTAAAATTCCTTTAACTTTATCTTTCCAAGGCATCAATATAGGAGAACCATTTGACAAAACAACAATAACATTTTCATTAACATTACAAATTTCATCAATTAATTTATTTTGATTTTCAGGCATATCTAAAGTTTCTCTATCAACACCTTCAGATTCATAATTCTCTGTAAGGCCTGCAAACACAAGTACAACGTCATTATTCTTAGCAACTTTAACAGCTTCACTTCTCAACTTTTCATCATTTTCAGACTCAATTCTTTCATATCCTTGAGCATATTCAACATCAATTCCATTTTGAACCAAGTTATCATAAGCATTTTCAATCTTATATGGATTGATAGTCGAACTTCCTGCACCTTGATATCTTGGAGTTCTGGCCATATCACCTATAACAGCAATTTTCTTATTTTTTATAGGAAGAATATTATTATCGTTTTTTAATAATACAATTGTCTCTTTAGCAATTTTCTCAGCAATCTCATGATGAACCTTCTGATCATATTCAAAAGGAGTTTCTTTACCGGCTTTATTCATTTCTAGATATGCTCCTAACTTTTCATCATATGCAAACTGATTACTTCCCTTTCTAGCAATATTAATAATTCTATCAACAGCTTCATTTAACTCTGTTTCAGAAATTTCTCCATTCTTAACAGCCTCAATAATTTCTTTGGCACCATTACCTCTTCCACCAGGCATTTCCAACTCATGAGTAGCTTTCAATCCTTTAACTCTATCATTTTCAGCACCCCAATCAGAAATAACAATCCCATCAAAATTCCATTCTTTTCTTAAAATATCATTCAATAAATGTTGATTCTCACTACAATATTCGCCATTAGCCTTATTATAAGCACTCATAATAGACCAAGGTTTAGCATTTTTTATAATCATTTCAAAAGCCTTTAAATACACTTCTCTCAAAGCTCTTTCATCAATAACCACATCAATAGTTCTTCTTCTATTCTCTTGATTATTAACAGCAAAATGTTTTACACAAGCTCCAACATTTTCACTTTGAAGTCCCTTCACATATTCCATGCCAAGAATTCCTGTTAAATAAGAATCCTCAGAAAAATACTCAAAGTTTCTACCACACAAAGGACTTCTCTTTATATTAATAGCAGGACCTAAAACAATATTAACCGCTTCTTTTCTAGCCTCTTTTCCCAAAGTTTTTCCTAATAAATAAATCAACTCTCTATTCCAAGTATTACCTAAACTAGCAGAAGCAGGAAAACACGTAGAAATCTCACTTTCATTTATACCAAGATTATCAGCCTTAGTTTTTTGAACCCTCAACCCATGAGGTCCATCTGACATAGTAATCTTAGGAATCCCATACTTTTCAAGTTCAAGGCTATGCCAATAATCATTACCAACACACAAACTTGCCTTCTCTTCCAAAGACATTTTTTCAATTACATCTTTATACTTCATACACTAAATTCCCTTTCAGAAAATACTCTAAAAATAATAAAATACTTATATCACAATTTTTATCAATATTCAATTGACATCGTAAGATATCAGGTGAACTTAGTTAATGATGTGAAACGCAAGGATCATCAGAGATACAACTATCTGGATGAAGCAAATGCTGCTAGTACTGAGGCTGAACGCTCTCGTGCAATTGACTTTTTGAATGCATGTGACTATGCAATCGCAAATTTCGTGAAACTCGACAACGTTACAGCAAAAGACATTGCATTTTTTACTTTTGTATTAACCTATAGATATTTTCCATACGTCCCTTTGATTATATATATAAAATCGTTCATATATATAACCTCATATGCCTTCACACACAAACATATTCAATAAAAAATTTAACAGTTTTGCCAAAAACACTAATAATTAAATAAAAAGTATCAAAAATGGTATGCATAATATTGAGAAGCATATCATATTATGGTACAATAATAATTACTAGTTTTTAATACAAACCACATTGGCAATATTCACACAGATAGAATACTTGCCAATTTTTATAAGAAAAAACTTAATCAAAATATGGAAAGCTTAATACATCTTCAATCAGTATATACAGAAAAAATGAAGACGAACTAACATACATAATTGAAACACCAAATCACAAAACTGGAAACTTAATAACAAATGTTAATTGTAAGTGAAAAATGGTCCAACTTATAATTAAAATTTTTAGATGACATAATAATTCGAATAACCTCTTAACTGATAAAAATAAAAATTTCCAATAAGTGTCAATACTTGATTTATCAATACAGTTTAGTATTGATACGTTAAGAAATTTCTATATAATTAATCGTTAGGTTATGTAACTTAGTGGTCCAAAATTCAATTATAATTTAGAAATTTCGTTGACTATGTTTTTAATAATAACAGAGAAAAAAAATTAAACAAATTAAGTAATGCACAAAGATTTTATATCTTTCAAAATATTAATAAAGACTTAAAAGAAATATCTGAAGATTATATTTGTGATTATTCTTTATCATATAGTATTAAATGATATCGATTATATAAAAAAATGCCAAGTTTGTGGAAAGTACTTTTTCTCTGATAAGAATATTACTTTATATTGTAATGGTAAATATTCAGAAGATATTACCTGTAAAAAATATGAAATTAAAACATCTCAAAAAAGAAAAGAAAATGAAGAACCTGTATATGGCAAATATAGACAAATATATGCAAAAAAAGCTATGGCAGTAAAAAGGCATCCAGATATTCCAGAATATAAAGAAAATTATAAAAATTGGAAACCTTTGGCTTTGAAATATTTACAAGAATATAAAAGTGGCACTTTGGATGCAAAAACCTTTGAAAAATGGTTAAAGTACACATCAGATGAAAAAATAAAATCTAAACTAAAAACTATAGATGAATTTAAAGATTAAGTATCTATGAAAGGAGACTTCTATGCTAATAAAAGTAAATAATATAAATATCAATTATGAAGTTTATGGACAGGGTTCGCCTATAATTTTATTGCATGGCAATCAAGAAACACATGAAATTTTTGACAATTTAATTGAAAAATTGGAGGAAACTCATACCGTTTATGCTTTAGATAGCAGATGTCATGGAAAAAGCGATAATCCAAAAGAAATTTCTTATGATTTAATGGCAGAAGATACAATTGCTTTTATAAAAGAATTAAAAATTTCAAAACCTACATTTTATGGTTTTAGTGACGGAGGAATTATAGGCTTACTAGTTTCAATAAAAGAGCCTGAGTTATTATCGAATTTAATTATTAGTGGTGCAAATATATCTCCTGATGTTTTTACAACTTTTGATATGTTATTAACTAAATTATTTTACTTTTTCACTAGAAGTAAATTTATTAAGATGATGCTTGATGAGCCTAATATTCCTTTAGAAGATTTACAAAAAATTTCTATTCCAGTTCATGTATTAGCTGGTGAAAAAGATGTTATAAAATTAGAACACACAAAGTTAATTGCAAATAATATTAAAAATAGTACATTAGAAATAATAAAAGGCGAAAAACACGGAAGTTATATTATTCACAGCGATAAAATTTATAAAATTATAAAAAAGTATTTGGAGGATTAAAATGTCAAGCTTATATATAATAACTGGTCCTGCAGGAGTAGGAAAAAGTACAATTTCAAGAAGAATAGCAGAATCAAAAAATAAATCTGCACTAATTGAAGGTGATGAAATTTATCATCAAGTAGTTGGTGGATATGTTCAAGCTTGGAAAGAAGGAAATCATCTAGATACATTCTGGAAAATTTGTTTAGGTTCTATAGAAACTTATCTTGAAGATGGATATGATGTTATTTTTAATTATATTGTAAATCCTGAAAATGTTGAATTGATAAAAAATAAATTAAAAAACTATACTATAAAATTCATTGTCTTAGTAGTTGATGAAAAATCATTACTTTTAAGAGATAATGAAAGACCTGAAGATTGTCAAATGAAAGAACGTTGTATTGTTTTATTAAATAGCTTTAAAAATAAAAATTATAATGCTCAAAACATATTAGATACTACAAATTTATCAGTTAATGAAACAATTGATATTATTGAAAATGATAATAGATTTATATTATAGGAGGGTACAGATGGAGGTAAAATTAGATTATTCTATTACAGTAGATGAATTCTTGGAAATGGTTGAATCTGTTGGTTGGAAGTCATATACAAGAGAGCAAATTGAAAAAGCATTACAAAATACAATGTATATGGTAAAAGCAACTGTCAACGGAAAACTAGCTGGCATAGGTAGAGTTGTTGGTGATTATAGTATTGTTTGTATACTAACAGATATCTGTGTAAAGCCTGAATTTCAATGCCAAGGTATTGGGCTAAAAATCACATCAGAATTAAAAAAATTAATTGAAGATAATGTGTCTGATGGCGAAAAAATGCAAATAGAATTAACCCCTACTGCTGGTAATGAACCATTCTATGAAAAGGCTGGATTTAAATACAAGCCTGACAAAATAACTGGAATGTATTTATGGATAAAAAAATAATTAAAAGAAGGAAATTATATGAAAAATATAGAAAAAAGAGATTTATATGATATTAACAGAGTTTTAACAGGAAAAACTATCTTTAAGGGTGATTCTATTCCAGATAACAACTACATAGTTGTCGTTTTAGTATTTATACAAAATAGTGATGGAAAATTCTTAATTCAAAAAAGAAGCAAAATAAAAAATGGCAAATATGCTACTACTGGTGGTCATCCAAAGTCTGGTGAAAATAGTATTCAAGGAATTATAAGTGAAGTAAAAGAAGAAATTGGATTAGATATCAATTCAAAAGATTTAAAACTATATTATTCTGGCAGATCTGATTCAGAAAAAGTTTTTTGGGATGACTATTATATCAAAATGGATGTACCTAATATTCAAAATTTGTCCTTACAAAAAGAAGAAGTTGAATCTGTTTGTTGGCTCTCTATAGATGAGATTAATTCTTTAATGAATGGAGATAAATTTTTCAAAAATCACTATGAAGAATTTGAAATATTATTAAATTGGTTGAAGGAAGGTGAAAAAACATGCTACACAAAATGAAATTACAAGAAAGCCCATTTGAAAGAATTAAAAGTGGAACAAAAACTGTGGAATTTAGATTATATGATGAAAAAGAAGCAAGATAAACATTGGTGATCAAATAGAATTTTCTAAATTACCTGATTTACAAGAAACTATCCTTGTAGATGTATTAGATTTATATAGGGATAATACATTTGAAAATTTATTTAAAAAATTATTTGATGATGATGAAGAAATAAAAAGAAAAACATCAGCAATGTATCAATATTATAGTCATGATGAAGAAAAACAATATGGTGTTGTTGGAATAAAAATTTCATTAGTAAAGTAAATTTAAGGAGCAGAATATGAGAAAATTAAATTTAATAGTTGTATTCAATAAGGATTTAAATAAAGGACTTTTCTGTATTAGATCTAAAAATCCATATAAGGGAAAATATAATTTTGTTGGTGGTAAAGTTGAAGAAAATGAAACCAATGATGAAGCAGCCTATAGAGAACTATTTGAAGAAACAGGAATAAGTAAAAACGATATTGAATTAGACCATTTTATGGATTTAAATTATTTTAAATACGAGAATAATTTACAAGTTTATTATGGAATTCTAAAACATGATGTAAATTTAGTTGAAGAAAAAAACAAATTAGAATGGGTAGAACTTAATCAAGAATTGTTAAACAATAATAAATTTGGTGGAAATTATAATATTCCTCACATAATAACACAAATTAAAGTATTCTTAAAAAATGGAACAGGACTTGGAAAGTATTAAAATTAGATATAATTAAAGAACTTGAAAGAAGGTAAAATGTAAATATGAATAACATTGATTTTTTAAATAAAACTTTGAAAGTAACAATTGACAGACCTCTAGGTAGTAAACATCCCAAACATGGTTTTATTTATCCTGTAAATTATGGATATGTGCCAAATACAATAAGTGGTGATGGAGAAGAATTGGATTGTTACATACTTGGAATATATGAGCCAATAGAGACCTTTAAAGGTAAATGCATTGCAATAATACATAGACTAAACGATAATGATGATAAATTAATTATTGTGCCTGAAAATAAATCTTTTTCAAATAATGAAATACGAGTTCTAACAGATTTTCAAGAGCAATATTTCGAAAGTGAAATATTAAGAAGTTCAAAATATTTAGAATTTAGTAAAAATATTCCTGAATTATCTGTTACTAATTTAAAAAATAGCTTAAATTTTTATAAAACTGCTGGATTTAAAGTGGAATATGATAGACCTGAGAATAAATTTGCATTTATAAGTTTGGACGAAATTCAATTTATGTTACAAGAAATTGCTAATAATGATAAATGGGATGTTTCTCCCCTTTCCTATCCTTTTGGAAATGGTATCAACTTTCAATTAGAAGTAGAAAATCTAGATGAAATATATAATAATTTTAAAAATTCAAATTATAAAATAACTTTTGATATTCAAGAAAATTGGTATAGACAAGATGATAAAATGTTAGGAAATAAAGAATTTTTAATACAAGATCCTGATGGATATTTATTAAGATTTTCTGAAGATTTAGGAGAAAAGGAAGTATAAAATATGATTAGATCCATAGAACACGTTCCTTCTGCAAAAGAATTTAATTATTTAACAGACTCTGTAGGTTGGGGAACTAGAAAAAATTTAATAATTGAAGAAGCCTTAAAAAACACCTTATATTCACTATGTGTTTATGATGATGACAAATTAATCGGCTATGGAAGAATTATAGGAGATAAAACTATATTCTTATATATTCAGGATGTAATGGTAATTCCTGAATATCAAAATAAACATATTGGTACTGGTATAATGAAAAACTTACTAAAGAAAATAAATGAATATAAAAAGATTAATCCTAATATTAGAACTTATTTAGGTGCATCAAAAGGCAAAGAATCTTTTTATGAAAAATTTGGATTTATTACAAGACCTAATGAAGAATTAGGCTCTGGAATGATTTTATACTAAAAGGAGGCAAAATATATGATAGAAATAAAAGAATATGATAATAAATATGCTGACGCAATGTCAAAGATTATTATACAAAATTTATTGGAAGTAAATTCTAAAGATTATGGCTTAGAATTTGTGAGAAAATCTGTTAAAGAATTTACTCCTGAAGAAATTAAAAAGAATTTTTCCAAAAGGACAAAAGTATTTGTAGCATTAGAATATGATAAAGTTATAGGTACTGCGGGTCTTGATAAGTCTTGGTATAATGATGATGGAGAGTATTGGATATTAACTGTATTTGTTGACATGGCTCACCATAAACAAGGCATAGGTAGAATGTTAATTAACGAAATAGAAAAATTCGCTTTAACAATTCCTGCTAAAAAATTAGTAATCCCTGCATCTATTGCTGGATGTGAATTTTATCATAAATTAGGATACGAATATTCTAATGGCAAAAAGGAATTAAACGAAGGCCAAATGTATATAATGGAAAAATATCTATAGTTGGGGTGCTTATGATTAGACAATCTAATAAATTAGATAGTTATTGTATTTGTGTCAATGATGTTAAACAAACTTTTATAAAAAATGTAGTACCATTGAATTTATTATTGGTGCTATCGCACCAGTACTTACAAAAATACATAAAATAAATTTTATACATTTTTGTAAGTTTTAAATTTTATTCTTATGCTGCACATACTTCTAATTCTGCTCTTTTTTCTTTTGGTGTCAAATATCCTAACACTGCCATCGGTATATTGTTTGACCTTTTCAAATATGCTTTCCCTTGTTTTATTAAATCTTCCAAACTAAAAAATTTTAAATAACTATAAAATCTTTCATTATCACTTGGACAATATTCTTCATATCCATATGTTCCCCCACAATCTTCTGGATATGCTCCTGATTTTGCCTTTATACATAATGGATATTCTATTTCTTCATTTATTTCTTTTTCTATTATTATATCATGTACCCAGTTATCTCTATTAAATGTTATATTTGCTGGTATTCGTAATCTTCCCATGTTGGTGGATGTGATTCTCTTATTGTAACTTTTATTTCATAATATTTTCTCCTTGTTTTTTAATACAAAGTTGGAAGAGATATTTTTTCAGTCAGAGTTACCATCTTCTGGATTTAATTCTATTCTCTCAACCTTTTTGATACTATCATATCTCTAACAATATAGTCATTTTTTCCATAGAATTCTAATCCTCTCTTATTTGGTCCAAATACTTCTATGTTTATTCTAGCACAATTAATCTGTTTAAAATATTCTTCTATTTTATTCAGGAGTTTTTTGCCAGTACCTTTTCCTCTATCTTCATTTTTTACAATTAATTCTAAAATATTTCCTGTTTTTGCACAATCGTTAGTTAGTTTGTCAATTTCATCATTTTCATTGACAATTCCCATAATTACGCCATTAATGATTCCATTTTCGACAGACACAAATACTTTGCCATTTTGTTCTTTAACTTTCTTCATGTCCATCTCGTATGCTTTTTCCCTATATTGGGGCGACATTATTTGTGTATGCCAATTGTCGATGTCTATTAGATAATTTTGTAGTTCTACTAATAAGTCTTTAATTTGCTCATCATATTTTTGGTCATATTCAACAATCATTTTATTTAACTCCTCTATTTTTTATTATAATATACTTTAAATCACACTTTATATCTTTTTTGCATATAATATTATATAATTTAATTTATAGGTGAAACAAATATGTTTTTTAATGCTGCTAAAGCAAATATAAAAGGTGGGAGAATTTCCAAATATTAATGGAACTTTCACTATTCTTTTCTTTAATAATTTTATTAATATATCCACTTTCTATCTTCTAAATTTTTTTTGCAATTCTTCTTCTTCATCTAAATTTCTTTTTTCTTCATCAATATACTCTAAAAATATTTTATTGTCAAAAGCTCCCTTTTTTTCATTTTTTTCCTTCATAATCTTGTTTACTTCTTCAAGCTTATAACCTTTTAGTTTCATTATTGCGTTTAAAACTTCCATCAAATCGCCTAGCTCTTCTATACTGTTTTCCTCTATAAATTCATTAGCTTCTTCAATTACTTTTCTATTTAATTCTTTCAAATATTCCGCATCATCTAATATTTTATATTTGCTTTTTCTCCCCTTCATATTATCAATATTTTCTGGAATTTTATCTCTTACTAATTTGTTATATGTATATCTAAAGTTGCTAACTATTATCTCAATTTCTATCCCTATTACACCATATTCTTTTTCTTGTTCATGAGTATAATATTTAAGCATTTCTTCAGTTTTATTATTTATTTCTTTATTATCTTTATCTGGAAATATTATTTTAAACAAATTTTTAAAAGAATCTCCTCTATATAAATTTTTAACTCTAACCAAAATTCTTTCTTGCAATTTAGGTAATTTAAAAAATTCAATTTCATCCCCAACTTTAATCTTCCTTCTTTTTTCGTCATACAATCTAAATTCAATTGTTTTGGTTCCATTCTTCATTCTTTCAAATGGATCCTCTTTTAATTTCATTGTGTGCCTCATTTTTACTCCCTCCCATATTTATTTTTCTTATCATTTTGTCCTTAAATATAAAACTTTCTTTTATTGGTTTATCTAAATTTTCATTTTTTAATACTTCTTTTATCCATTCATGTGCATAAGTCTTTATCATGTGAATTTCTCTTCTTTTAACTTCTGTCTCGTTATTATAATAACTGTTTAAAAAAACATTAATGGAGTTTTCATCAACTCCTCTTTTTTTAGAAATAAACAAAAAACATATCACACTTGCCACATCAAATAAAGAATCTCCATATTTTGCATCATCAAAATCTATAAAGCCAATTTTATCTTTGCAAATAAATATATTATCCTTTGTTAGGTCAAAATGCAAAACAGACTTCCTCTCATTCTCTTTTTTTGAATTATGAATTTCTATTTCTTTAAGATTAAAATTATTATCTCTTGTAATTTCGTGCAATTTTCTTAATTGAATTGCAAGTTTTCTTACAATATTATTTTTGTATTCTATATTTTCTATATTCTCAAATTTTGGCCCATATTGTTCGCCATTTATAAAAGTGTAAACAACTATGTAATTATTTTCTATGTTACAATAATAATCTCCATTTATATTTTTAACTATATTAGGAACAATAAATCCATTTTTTATTAAAAATAAGTGAAGATTAATCATTGATTTTGTATGTTCTTCTTGTTTATATATTTTAGCTATAAATTTATTTTGATTGTCAAAAATAGTATATACATTTCCATCTGTTGAATCATTTCTCTTTTCTATTATACAGTTTTCAATTTTATATTCATGTCTAATTGTATTAAATATATTTTCTTCCATACTCTTTTCCTCAATTTATTATTTAAAATATCAACGCAAAAACATGTTTTATTGTAAATAATTATATATTGTATTTATCAAAAAAACAAGTAAAATTCTGCAAAACTTGTTTTAAAATTTTGCGCTAATTACTCTAAAATACAAATAAAAAGTTCTAGCTAATTTCTAGAACTCTTAATTTATCTGGTTGCGGGGGCAAGACTCGAACTTGCGACCTTTGGGTTATGAGCCCAACGAGCTGCCAACTGCTCCACCCCGCGATATTTTTACTTACTTACTAAGTATACCCCTATTATCCCCTTTTGTCAATACCTATGAAAAAATTTATCTTTGTTATTATTTTTTTATATTTCTATTTTTTCCTTTATTTCTTCATATTTGGATTCTCCTATACCTTTAACATTTTTTATATCTTCTATATTTTTGAATTCTCCGTTTTCCTCCCTATATTTAATTATTTTTTTTGCAGTTGATGTTCCTATTCCTGGCAACTTTTGTAAATCTTTTTCGTTTGCGAGATTTATATTAATTTTTTCTTTATCATCACTATCACCGATGTTTGTTGTAATATATTCTATATTTTTATCTTCAATATTTGGAATATATATCTTCATACCATCTTTTAAGACATAAGCTAAATTAATTTGAGTTAAATTTGCTTTTGAAGTTGCTCCTCCCGCTGTTTTTATTGCATCTATAATCCTTTTTCCTTCTTCCAGCTCTATAACTCCTGGTTTATTTACTTCACCTGTAATATGAACAACAATTGTTTTTTTCTCTTCTACTATTTTATTTTCTTGCTCTCCAAAATATTCCTCATAATTGTAATTATTATAGTTGTTTTCTTCAATTTTCTTTAGTAGTATTACAACAAATATAGTTAAAGTTACTATTCCAATTATAATAATTATTTTGATATTATTATTTATTTTTTTCAATTAAATCATTCCTTTTTTGTTTAATTTTAGTATTGAATTTTTCAGACACTTAATATATAGTTATATTAGAGGAGTTTATATGAGACGTATAAAAAAAATTATTTGCTTTTTAATAATTATTTTTAATATTTTATCAATTAATAAATTTTGTAACGCTGCAGAAATCAATATATCAGCTCCAGTATGCGTTCTTATGGAATATTCAACCGGTAAAATATTATTTGAAAAGAATTTAAATAAAATGATGTATCCTGCAAGTACCACCAAGCTTATGACCGCAATTTTGGTATTAGAAAAATGCCAACTAACTGATGTTGCCACCGTAAGTAACAGTGCCGTTGATTCTGTACCGGCTGGTTATTCCACTGCATATTTGCAAAAAGGTGAGAAATTAACAATAGAGCAATTATTGCATGTATTATTAATTCCATCTGCTAATGACGCTGCAAATGTGCTTGCAGAACATGTTGGTGGCTCTATAGCAAATTTTGCCAATATGATGAATTCTAAAGCTAAAGAAATAGGTTGTGAAAATACAAATTTCAAAAATCCTAGTGGTATTCATGATGAAAATCATTATTCGACTGCTTATGATCTTTCGCTTATTGCTAAGCATGCTATGCAATTTCAAACGATAAAAGATATTGTTCAAAAAACTGTATATAACCTACCTAAAACAGATAAATATAATAGTGATAATAGAATTTTTTATAACACAAATCTACTATTATCCCACCATTCACCAGATGATTATTATTATCCATATGCAACTGGATTAAAAACTGGTTATACTAATCCGGCAAAGGATTGCATAATAGCCACTGCAAAAAAAGATGATTTAGAATTAATAGCTGTTATTCTTGGTGCAGAAGATACCAACGGAAGTTTAGTACCTAAATTTTTAGATTGTAAAAAACTTTTTGAATATGGTTTTAGTAATTATTCGTATAAGAATATAAAAAAAGCTAATTCAGTTGTTACAAAAGTTAGTGTATTAGGTGCTACCGAAGATACTAAAAATTTAAATATCCTAGTTAAAAACGATATTAATGTATTTTTGGAAAATAATTTTGATATTAACAATTTAGAACCTAAATTAGAATTAGATACTCCACTTGTTGCTCCAATAAAAGGAGGAAGCACAATTGGAAAAATTACCTATGATATTGATGGAATAATTTATACATCTGAATTAATTGCTGAAACTGATGTTAATATTGTTAACTTTGTTTTAATTATTTTTAGACTTGGTTTAATCTTACTTGTAATATTTATATTTTTTGCAATTTTTAGGAGAAGTTAGAAGCTTAATCTTCTAACTTCTCTATACTATCTTTACCTAAAATGATAGTTATATCTATATTCTCTGAATAATTTCCTGTTGATATATTTCCTATTTTAATAGCATTTTTTATTTCTGATATTGCAGTTTCAGATATTGAATTTCTATTTATTATTGTTGTCCTAGTTGTTTTAGAGGTCTCTCCTGTATTTTTTACTTTGTATCCTGCAGTTTCTATTCTATCTATAATTTTTTCAAATTCATCTTTATCGCCTGTTCCATTTAATACTTCTATTTTTATATTACTTCTTTCTTCACTGCTAATCTGAGAATTTTCCTCATCTATATTGAAAAATAGCTTATTTACTACTTTCTTTGTCTCCTCTTTATCACTACTATATATCCATACAACATTTGCATACTCTGGTACTCCTGGTAAAGCTGCTGTTTTCAAATTGTTTATATCAAATTCCACTGCATATGGTATATAATCTTTTATTGCATTAAAATCCAAGTTTGTTTCTACATATTTTTGTGCAATGTCTAATATACCATTTATTTTTGTTACACTTTTCCAACTTAACATTTTTTTTGCTAAAGCTGTTAAAAACGCTCTTTGTGTCTTCATTCTTCCTATATCTTCTTGTCCATACTCACTTGGGTATGTACTACCATTATTATTATGTCTAAATCTAACAACCTGTTCTGCTTTATCGCCATCTAATAGTTGTTCACCTGCCTCTAAATGTATATGTAAGTCCTGGCTTGAATCATCATAATTCATATCAATTGGGACATTAAAGGTTACGCCGTCTATTTCATCTACTAAAACCTTTAATGCTTCTGTATCAACCATTAGATAATATTTAACATCTATTCCCGTAAGATTACTCACATATTTCATTACCTTTTGTGGTCCATTTTCTGTTTGATATACAGAATTTATTTTATCCCAGGCAGTTGCACTTGACTTATAATCCCCTATAAATGTATCTCTTGGTATTGACAACATAGCAGCTGATTGATCTTTCGGATCATATGAAGCTAATATTAAAGTATCTGTCAAATTTTGACTTTTCCCTAAAATTAGGCAATACATTTTGTCTAATGATAAAACCGTATCTTTATCATGCCCTATAGCAGTCATCAATAGTCCTTTTGTTCCTCCTCCATTTTTATAAACCTTATAACCAAAAATCACTCCAATCGCTAGTAATATAAATATTATAATAAGTAAAATCTTCTTACCAATTCCCTTTTTTTTCTTTTTAAATTTTATTTCGTTTATTTCTTTTGTGTTTTTTTCCTTCAAATTTATCACTCTTTCTTTTTGTTCTGATTCTATTTATTAAGTATAGCAAAAAGAAAAACAAATATCAATACAATTTTTTACAAAAAGTATAGACAAATTTTCAAAAATGTTGTATTATGGTAAAAACTGGGAGGTGATATTATATTTTAAAATTAATAGACTATTTTTTTATTATCTTTATTTTTAATCTTTTTATTGTTTTTTACTCAATTTACAATTTCTTCGACATTAATATTTCCCACAATTTGCAAGGTTCTAAATTAAATATTAAAATCAAATAATGGAGGTGATTTTTATTGCACACTTTATTTTCGTTTTATTTTTATCTTCTATTTCCTGTTTGTTTGGTCTAAAAATCTTCTATCCTATTTTTACATCATCTACAATTATTATTGAATACGGGTTACATCCATTCGACATTTGTATAGAACAACCTTTGATTTGGAAATACATAAAAATTTTATTTGTAATCTCATATATTTTTTCATCCATTATTCTTTCTAGTTCATTTTTTTCATTATTTATCCGTCCATTTATAAAAACTTTTTCTAAAAAGATTAAGCATCCCAAACATATATCCTCTGTTAATTCCAACGAACTCTCTCTTTTTATAGGAAAAAATATTTTTACAGATGAGAAAATATTTTTACCTGAAAAAAGTCTTTACCAAAACATTTTAGTAACTGGAACGATAGGTACTGGAAAAACAAGTAGTGCAATGTATCCTTTTACACAACAACTAATTAAATATAAGTCCAATAATTTCGAAAAAAAGATTGGAATGCTTATTTTAGACGTTAAAGGTAATTACTATAAACAGGTTAAAAAATTTTGCAAAATATATAATAGAGAAGAGGATTTAATTATAATTGAACTAAATGGAAATTACAAATATAACCCTTTACACAAGCCAAACTTAAAGCCTTCTGTCTTAGCAAATAGATTAAAAACGATTCTTTTGCTGTTTTCTAAAAATAATACAGAATCTTTTTGGTTAGACAAAGCTGAGCAGGTTTTAGCAGAAGCAATAAAATTATGCAGGCTTTATAATGATGGTTATGTAACTTTTAATGAACTACATAAAATAATTATGGTTAATGATTATTATCTGGATAAGTTAAAAATTTTAAGAGAAAAATTTAATAATAATTATTATAATCATACCGAAACCTATGATTTACTTTCTTCCATAACCTTTTTTGAAAAAGAATTTCTAAATTTAGACCCTCGTACTTTATCTATTATAAAATCAGAAATAACACGCATTACTAATAGTTTTATTGGAGAGTATGATATTTTAAAAACCTTTTCTCCACCATTAGAGGAACTTAATTTTTTAGGTTTTCAAGATGTTTTGGAAAATGGAAAAATAGTTGTTTTAAATATGAATATCAGTGAATATGCAATTTTGTCTAAAATAATATCAGCATATTTAAAATTAGATTTCCAATCAGAAGTCATGATGAGGCTAGCAAATAATTTTCAAATTTCTAATAGAAGTGTTGCATTTATTTCTGACGAATATCATGAATACTGTACGGAAACAGACAGCAACTTTTTTTCTCAAAGTAGGGAAGCAAAATGCATTAACATTCTGGCAACACAAAGCTATACATCTCTTCTTAATACCATTAATAATCAAGCTACTGTAAAAATGATTATTCAAAATTTAATAAATAAATTATGGTTTAGATCTGACGACATTTTTACAATAGAAGATATACAAAAGCAAATTGGTAAAGAGGATAAAGAAAAATCTTCTCATTCAATTTCTGAAAATGCACAAAAAACAGTATTCAGTTATTTAACTAATTCGTTGAATTCTAAAAATTCTAACATTTCGGAAACCATTAGTACATCTATTCAAACAGATTTTATCTATGACACAAAATTTTTTACTCAAGAATTGGAAAACTTTACTGCCCTAGGCTTTTTATCAGATGGTTCCAAAATTATACCACCCCAAAAATTAAAATTAATACCATATTTTTTATATAAGGAGGATTTTCATGAAAACTTTTACTAAAAAAATTATTATTATTTTACTATTTTTTATTTTATTATTTAATATTTTTAACATTTCTTATTGTTTTTTTGATTCTACACCAAAGATAGTTACTAAATTAAATGATGCTTTTACTAAAATAGAAGAATGGCTTTTAAAGCTTGCTACTCCGGCTGCCGCTGTTGCCGTTGGAACAGGTGTATTTATGAAAAAATTTAGTTTTGGTGATGAAGAAAGAATAAGGATAGCCAAAAAGCTAATTAGAAGCTCACTTTTTTCTTATGGATTTATTTTAGCAATTGACTTAATATTATCCGCCATAAAAACACTTATAGTATAGGTGATATTTATGGAGCAACAAAATATTTCTTATATAATTTTTGAAACTATAAACAATTTGTTAAACAATCTATTGTCTTCCATTGATACAACCCTTTATGAAATATTAGATGAATTGGCTTTTATAGATACAAATATATTAAAAATATCATTTTTTGAAAAAATATTTGGTACTTCTTCAACTAATGGTTTGTTATTAATTGCAAACTCTCTATTAATTGCTTTTGTTATATATTATGCAGTCAAACTTGCTTATTCAAATTATACTAGTCAGCCTGTAGAATCACCTCATCACTTTGTTTTTAGACTGCTTATTTTGGGTATTAGTATCAATTCTTCATTTTTTATTTGTGAGCAGATTCTAAATATTAATCATTTGCTTTCTTCTTCTATACAAGAGCTTGGACAGTCCATATTTGGTTTTTCTATTTCTTTTTCAAAACTTATTGAAAAATTAAATGTTGATATATATTCTATAACTTCTGACTTTAATATTTTTTCCTTTGATGGAATTTCCAAAACATTTATAACTATCAGCCTTTTTAATTTAATTTTTTCTTACTCTCTAAGGTATATTATGATAAAACTCTTTTGCCTACTAACTCCATTTGCACTATTGACATTATTAAACAATTCAACAAGTTGGTTTTTCAAATCATGGATTAGATGTATTTTTTCACTATTAATAATGCAATCATTTATTGCTCTAATACTATTACTAGTTTTTTCAATTAGTTTCAATTCTAATACTATGTCAAAATTAACTTACCTAGGATGTATATACGCTTTAGTACATATTAATTCATATATAAGGCAATTAATCGGCGGAATTTCTACAGATGTGTCAAATAATTTTGGCATATCACCAAATTTATTTAATAGGAGGTCTTAATGAATTTTATTTTTCCTCAAAATTACAATTTTGACAATAAATTATTTGGTTTTATATCTTACAGCTCTCTAATACTAAATTTAATATGGGCCTGTATAATATTTTTTATATCAAATTGTTTTTTTAACAGTCTATATATAAAAATAAGTGCAATTATCATATTATGTTTCCCATTGCTCTTGTTCACTTTTATTGGTGTAAATAATGAAAATATTGTGTATTTTCTCAAATATTTTCTTAAATATTTACTAAAAAACAAACTTTATTTGTATAAATAACATTTATTATAATTTTTTTCATATAAACTGTGTTTTCCCAAAAGATTTATTGTAAAAATATTCAGAAAATGATATAATTTGACAAATAAACTTTGGGGAGGCATTATGCTATGAAATTAGAAAATACAGAAATATTACCTTTGTTTTCAAAAACAGAAATACCAGATATTTTTTTCTCAGAATACTTATCACAAGCAAATGGTGATTTTATAAAAGTATATTTGTATTTATTATTTTTGTCTAAATATGATAAAGACGTAAAACTAAATGATTTATCAAAAAAATTAGTACTTCCTCTAAAGGTTATACAGGATGCCTTAAAGTATTGGGAAGATATTGGCGTAATTACTAAAAAAAATACGGGATATATTATTAATAATTTACAAGAAATTGAGTTATATAAAATATATAAACCTAAAACATCTTTATCTGCTGAAGAACTAAAAAAATCTGCAGAAGGTCAAAAAAGAGCTCAAGCTATAGAATATATTAATAATAAGTATTTTTCTGGGTTAATGCCTACTTCATGGTATCCAGATATTGAATTATGGTTCAAAAAATACAATTTTGATGAAGAAGTTATGATTGCATTATTTGGTTACTGCTTTGATAAATCTGCATTACACAGAAATTATATCCAAACAGTTGCTGCTGCATGGGCTAAAAATAATATCAAAACTTTTACAGATTTAGATATTTATTATGAAAAACAAGAAAAATTAAATATAATTGCTAATAATATTTTAAAGAAATTAGGTTTAAAAAGAAATTTATCTCAGTACGAGTACGCTTACATCGAAAAGTGGGTAATTGACTTTAAATATAACCTAGATATAATTGAAATTGCATTAAAACGTACTACATCTAAAGCCAATCCAAATTTTGACTATTTAGATAAATTATTAAGTGATTGGCATGACAGAGGATTTACCAATTCTGACGAAATCCAAAAATTTTTATTGGAAATGAAACAGAAAAATAAGAATGTACAGAATTTAGAAAAATCTTCTGGATATAACAAATATGAACAAAGAACTTATGATAATTTAAACAATTTATACGCAAATGTTAAAAAAAAACAAGAAGCATAAGGATGTGAAAAAATGAATAATTCTACTCTAAAAAAACTTTTAACAGAATATGAAAATAAAAGAATTAATGCAATTCAAATGGCTGATATAAGAAAAAAAGAATTATATTTGCAATACCCAGATTTGCAAAAAATAGATGACGAATTAAATTTTCTAGCTATTTCAACTGCAAAATCTCTTATAAATAAAAATGATCCCACTCTTTTAGAAAAATTTCAAGAAAAAATTAATGTTTTAAAAAATAAGAAAAAACAGGTTTTAAATTCTCTCGGAATAAATGAATCTTACTTTTTACCTAAATTTGAGTGTAATATATGTAAAGATACCGGATATATTTTAGAAGGCTCTAATTCTATAATGTGCAATTGTCTAAAACAAAAAATATTTGATTTGGAATATAATAAATCAAATATTTATAACATAAAGAATCAAAATTTTCAGAATTTTAATGAACTATTTTATTCTGATAAAATAGATGAGTCAAAATATCACTCAGACGTTTCTCCTAGAGAAAATATAAAATTAATAAAAGATATATGTTTTAGTTTTATCAATAACTTTGAAAAAGCAGAGGAAAAAAACTTGTTATTTACTGGCAATACTGGCTTAGGCAAAACTTTCCTTTCTAGTTGTATAGCAAATGAATTAATTAAGCAAAGAAAAACCGTTTTATATCAAACAGCTCCTGTAATGTTAGATACAATAATTGACTACAGGTTTGGCAAATCTAATAATTCTAATATTTTAGAAAGTATATTAAATGTAGATTTATTAATAATTGATGATTTAGGCACAGAATGTGTTAATAACATGAAATTCACTGAATTATTTAATATAATTAATACAAGGTTGTTAAATCAAAAAAATATAACTAAAACAATAATTTCTACAAATTTAAGTTTACAAAACTTATATAATACTTATGATGAAAGAATAGTTTCTAGAATAATTGGGGATTACAATATTTGCTATTTTTTCGGAGAAGATATAAGATTTAAAAAAATCTGTGATTAATCAATTAATCACAGATTTTTTATATTGTTATCTTTCTTCATCTCCTGTATCACCAACTTCTTCTGTACCGTGAGGAGGAACAAATCCTTTATCCATTGCAGTGAATAAAATACGTTTCCTTAGATATCCTACATCGTTGATTCTTGCACCTTTTTTATCTCCGTTTTTTTGCATTATTTCTTCTGCTAATTCCATAAGTTTTTGTTGCTTTAGTCCATTTGGTAGTCTTTGACTCAGTATTGCTACTATACTTTTTTCTTGTCTTTTTACTACAGCATCTGTTTTAAGCTTATTCAATCTTTTATAAAAAAACTTTGAAATTTCTTCCACATTTTTGTATCCTTCTTCCTGCTCAGAGCTTTTAGTTATTTCAATTATTAACTCCATATTTTCTTTCATAAATTTTCCATATATATCTGTTAATATTTCTCTCTCCTGATTATCTGATATTACGTCTGGATTATCTACTACCTCGTCAGCCAAAATACTTATTTCGCCAAGGTTTTCAATAAGAAGCATTATTGGGTTTACTGAATCTTTTTTAAAATTCATCATATTATTCACTTTCTTCCAAAGATATTTTTTCTATGCTTACTACCTTACCTTCATTTGTCCTCATTAAAGTTACTCCCTGCGTTGCTCTACCCAATATACTTATGTCTTTAACATTTAATCTAATTATAGTGCCATTGTCAGTTATAAGCATAACATCTTCTTCATCTGTCGCTATTCTTATTCCAACTATATCTCCAGTTTTAGGTGTTACTTTATAAGTTATTACACCTCTTCCCCCTCTATTTTGTACTCTATATTCTTCTAATTCTGTTCTCTTTCCAAATCCATTTTCTGTTATGGCAAGAAGGGTACCTTTAATGTTAGAAATAATAGACTCCATACCTATTACACTATCATCTTCATCAAGTCTAATTCCAATTACTCCTTGTGCAGTTCTTCCAACTGGTCTAACATCTTTTTCGTCAAATGTAATGCTCATACCTTTTTTTGTTACCATTACAACATTGTCTTCGCCATCTGTTAGTCTTACATCTATTAATTCATCATCATCTTTTAATGTGATTGCTAATAATCCCGTTTTTCTTGCTGAATTATACTCTGTAAGTGCAGTCTTTTTTATTAGTCCATTTTTAGTTCCCATCAATAAATATTTTCCTTCTGAGAAGTTATTGATTGGTATAACTGCGGATATTTTTTCGCCTGGATCTAGGCTTAATAAATTAACAATTGCTGTACCTTTAGCAGTTCTTCCTGCTTCTGGTACTTCATATCCTTTCAATCTATATAATTTTCCTTTGTTACTAAAGAATAATATAATATCATGTGTGGATGCTGTAAATATTTGTTTTACAAAATCTTCTTCCCTTGTTGCTATGCCTGTTATTCCTTTTCCTCCTCTTTTTTGGCTTTTATATGTATCTACAGGCATTCTTTTTATGTATCCAAAGTGAGTTAATGTTATTACGCTTTGTTCTTCTTTAATTAAATCTTCTACATCAATTTCGCCTTCGGCTGCTGCTATTTTTGTCTTTCTTTCATCTCCATATTTTTCTTTAATTTCTGTTAATTCTTTTTTTATTATATCAAATACTAGTCGCTCACTACTTAATACTTCTCTATAATATTCTATTAATTTCATTAGCTCATTGTATTCTTCGTCTATTTTTTCTCTTTGCAAACCTGATAGCGTCTTTAATCTCATATCCAATATAGCTTGAGCTTGTATATCAGATAATCCAAATCTTTTCATTAATCTCTCTTTTGCATCATCATATGAGTTTCTTATAATATTAATTACTTCGTCTATATTATCTAAAGCTATTTTTAATCCTTCTAATATGTGTGCTCTTGCTAATGCTTTGTCTAAATCGAACTGTGTTCTACGCAATATAACTGTTTTTCTGTGGTCTATATAATAATCCAAACACTGTCTTAAAGTTAGTATCTTTGGTTCTCCATTTACCAATGCTAACATTATTATTCCAAATGTATCTTGCATTTGTGTGTTTTTATATAGTTGATTTAATACTACTTGGGCATTTGCATCTCTTTTTAATTCTATAACTATTCTAACTCTATCTATTCTATCTGATTCATCACGTAAATCTGAAATTCCCTCTAGTCTTTTTTCTCTAACCAATGAAGCAATATTTTCAACTAACTTTGCTTTATTTACTTGATATGGCAAAGAATTAACAATTATTCTTTGTCTATTATTGCTTGTTTCTTCTATTTCTGCCTCTGCTCGTACTGTAATTTTTCCTCTACCTGTTAAATATGCCTCTTTTATTCCTTCTCTTCCTATTATTATGCCTTCCGTAGGAAAATCTGGCCCCTTAATTATTGATAATAACTCTTCATCTGTAACATTATCTTCATCAATTATTTTAATAATTCCATTTATTACTTCTGTTAAATTGTGAGGAGGTATGTTTGTTGCCATTCCAACTGCTATACCCGAAGATCCATTAATTAATAGTGTAGGTATTTTAGATGGAAGAACAGTTGGCTCCTGCAATCTATCGTCATAGTTTGGCATAAAATCTACTGTATTTTTTTCTATGTCTGTAAGCATTGTTTCTGCAATTTTAGCCATTCTTGCTTCTGTATACCTCATTGCAGCTGCACCATCGCCATCTATTGAACCAAAGTTTCCGTGTCCATCAATTAATCTATATCTCAATGAAAAATCCTGTGCCATTCTTACCATTGCATCATAAACAGAAGCATCTCCATGTGGGTGATATCTTCCTAAAACTGACCCTACAGTATTAGCGCACTTTCTATATGGTTTATCTGAAGTAATTCCATCTTCATACATTGCATATAAAATTCTTCTGTGAACAGGTTTTAATCCATCTCTTACATCTGGTAAAGCACGAGATACAATAACACTCATTGCATAATCTATATAGGATGTTTTCATCTCTGTTTCTATATCTCTTTCTATAATCTTTCCGTCACGTGATTCCATTTTTTTACCATTCCTTTCTGCCTTTTGTCTTTTATAATTATACTAAACTGAAAAAAATTATGCAAGGAAAAACGCAGAAAAAACTGTTATTTCTAGTAACTAAACTAGCATTTTACTTAATTCTATTTGTTCTTGAGTTAAATTAAAATCTCCTCCATTGTTTTTTATTATTTTATGAAGATTTTCTATTTGCCTTGCCTGTTTTAAAGCTGTTTCAAATGGCATTAATTCTTTTAACTTCTCGTTTATTTTTCTATATTCTTTTTCCATTCCATTTAGGTTTTTGTCTTTATAATACGCTTTCCAGTTGTTTTCATATTTTACTAATTTGTCTAAATTATTTATTTGATTTGTAAAGCTATTTTCAATACTTTTAGAAATATTGTCTAATATAACATTTTTTCCTTGCCTTATAAGCGTTGATGTTCCATATTTTATCCAACCTTTTTTTGTTACTTTGCTTAGTACTGAATCTAAAACATTTGATAAACTATCAATTATTCCTCCGCTTTTTATTGCCTCCTGCGCTTGTGATAAATTTTCAAAGTTTCCAGTAAATATTCCCATTGCACTTTTTCCTAAATTTATTGCAGAATTAATTGCTGTATTAATTCCTTGTTTTAAACCTCCCTTAACCAAACTATCTTTTATATTAATTATTTCATCTTCAATTAAATCTGGTAGTACCCATCTTAATCCTATATTTACTGCCGTGTTAATTGTTTTTCCAAGTGTTGTTTCTAAAAATTTATTTTGCTCTTTTTCTAAATTATTTACATTTGCTATATTTTGTCCTATTTCTAAATCATTCATTTTTACTTCTCCTAACTTCTAATATTTTATTTTTTATTTTTTTTATAAAATTTTGTTTTTTTCTGTTTATTAAATATTTTTCTATAATTTTTAAATACTCTTTTTTTATATTTTTATCTATTTTATTTGCATTTTTATTTATTATTAAATTATATTTATTATTTATATCTATTTTTCCAATAATATTGTATTCAGAAAAAATTATTTTTAAAATGTTAATATCTATTGAATTTTTATTAAACTTATTAAATAAAATATTTATTTCATTATTATCTATATTCCATTCTTCTTTATATATTTTTAAAATATTTTTTGATTTCTGTATTTCCAATAAATTTGGCTCAACAATAAAAATATTTATATTACTTTTTTTTATTATATCTTTTGTATAATTAAAAAAACATTCTGAAGAAGTATCTATTATTATAACATCATAAAATTTTTTAACATCATTAAATAAATTATTAAATTGAATATTATTAATTTTATATTTAGAATCGAATAATAAATTTATTCCTGAAATTAAATCAATTCTTTTATTTATTTTAATTTTTAATTCTTTTAAACCTATTTTATCTTTTATTAAATTATTTTCTTTTATTTTTTTGGAGATTTTTTCAGAATATTTTTTGACACCTAAAATTGTATGAAGAGAATTATTTAAAATATCAAAATCTATTATTAATATTTTTTTCTTTGAATAAATTAATGATTTAGCTAAATTAACTGTGAAAATGCTTTTCCCTACACCGCCGCTACCTAAAATACAAATAATTTCTTTTTGTAAATTTAATTCTTTTACCTCTTTTATTTTTTGTTTTTTATTTTGCTTATTTTTGCTATTTTGTTCTATTATAATTTTCTTTAAATCATTTATTTCTTTTTTTATTTTTTCGTTTTCATCTTCTTTTTTGTTTTTTATTAATTTAATTATTTCTTTAATTTCTATTTTATTATATAAAATTAAATATACATTTTTTGAATATAAATTTTTCTCTAACTCTTCTTTTTTATTTTCTAAAATAATTACTATATTTACTTCATTATTTATTTGCTTAATTTTTTCTATTAAATTTTCTATTTTTTCATTACCTGGTAAAGCTTCACTTATTATTAAAAAGTCCACTTCTTTTTCAGTTTCCAGTATTTCTATTACCCCTTCTTGATATTGAATATCTTTTCCAATGACAATAAAATCCTTTTCCTTTTTTAGTTCATTATTAAGTTGTGGCTCTGCTAATGCGGTAATTATTTTTTTCATTTTTTATCACAATCCTTTTTCAATAATATTTTTTTCGTATTCTGCTGCATCTATTTTAGTCAAAATATGTTCATTTCCAACAAACATCAAACATTCTCCTCTTTTTAGAGATTTTATTTCTATTTTTTCCTTTTCAGAAAGATTAGTATATTTACTTAATAATATTATATTTTCTTCCTCTAGTGCAAAAAACGTTTTTATTTCTGAATTATTTAAAATACTTTTACCATATATTCCTTCTTCCAAACTAAATAAATCTGATATATCTTGAGTTATTGCCACACTACTTCCGCCAAATTTTCTTATTGTTTTAAATATTTTATATATAAAACTAGCAACGTCTTTATTTGATGTTACACCTATTAATCTCCAAATTTCATCCAAATAAATTGCCTTTTTTATATTTCTATCCTTTTTTATTCTATCCCAAAAATAATCAACAAATAAGTACATTGCATATTTTAAATTTTCTTCTCCCATCTCGTAAATATCTGCAACAATTAATTTATTATTTAAGTTGAGGTTTGTATAATTATTAAAGAAACTTAATGAACCTTTCACAAATGGAATTAGCCTTATTTTTAATATTTTTGTTTTTTCATCTTCATCAAGTAAATTACACAAATCCTCAAGTAATGGCATATCATATGTGTCTTTAAAATCTGGTTTTATATTAATTTTATTTTTTTCAATTTTATGTAACGAATTATCATCAAATGTTATACCTTTTCTTTTATACAACTCTATTAGTTTTTCTTCTAATATTGCTTTTTCTTCCTCATTTATATCTCCGAAAATCAAATTAAAAAATCCTATTAGTTTACCAATTTTATTTGCTAAGTATCCTGTTTCACCATCTTCTAAGCTATCTTCTCTTATATCAAATATATTTATAAAAGTATCAGAACCTGGTCCAATTTTTATTAATGTGCCATTTAAATTTTTGCATAATTCACCATATTCTCGATCTGGATCTATAATATATTGTTCTATTCCTAATAATCTATATCTTAAAATTAATAATTTTGTATAAAACGACTTACCTGCTCCACTAGTTCCAAAAATGCAAATATTTGCATTTTTGTATTTATTTGTATCATATCTATCCACAAATACTAAAGAATTGTTATAAATATTAGTTCCTACAAAAATTCCATTTTCATCAAAAATTGCAGATGAAATAAATGGATATGTTGATATTAATCCTCCTGTTAATACATTCCTTTTTAATACATTTTTTAAATCTTCATTATTTTCCATTATTGGTAAAACAGACAAAAAAGCTTGCTCTTGCCTAAAATATGCTTTACGTGTTTGCAATCCTTTACTTTGTAAAAGTCCTTCTAATTTATTAATAAAATACTCCAATTCCTTCAAATTTGTAGAAAATGTTGTTATATAAATATATAAAAAATATAAACTCTCATTATTTACTTGTAGTTCTTTTCTTATATATTTAGCGTCATTATATGTAAATGCCGCAATATCTATGTCTTGCCTATTTTGATTATTTGTTTTTAAATCTACGCCTACATTGCCTATATGATAAGTTAAATCTTTTATTGTTCTATATGTATCTTGTTTTTCACAAAAAATAGATATGTTTAGATTAATATTTGTATCTATTATTGTTTTTAAAATTAAATCTGTTTGCTCCCTGTAATAATTAGTTATTAATATACTAGAATAGTACATCTCATCTATTTCTATATATTGTGGATTTTTTAAATTAATATATGTTGGTGCTATTTCTTTAATTTCGTCATAAGTTCCTTGTAAAAAAATCATCTCATTTTTTTTATTAAATATTTTATTTATTATATTAATATTTTCATCACCTCATTTTTTAATTATTTAAATAAATTCTGGAATTTAAAAAAGAAAATAAAACATTTTTTGAATCATTAATATTATTTATATCTATAACACCATTTCCACATCTGCTTAAGCAATCTTTTATCTTAAAATATTTATCATTTAAGTTTTCAATCGCCAAATCATCTACTGTCTTAATTTTTTTATCATCATTTTTATACTTTAATATTATATAAAAATTTTTTGATGATGATTTTTTTTGATGATTTAATGATTGAATATATTCTATATATTTATTTGAATACTCTGATATACTTTTTTCTTCTTTTTCCTTTTGACAATTTATATTGGAAATATGTTTAGATAAATCTTCTTTTTTACTTTGAATTAAAATTTGAAAATTAAAATCGCATGTTTTTAAAAATATTTTATATGAATTTAAAATTGCCTCTTTCTCCAATTCCGATTTTAAATTAAAATTAATTGGATATATTTTTATTATTTTTATATAAGAATTATTTTTTAATTTTATAATTCCATTTTTTAATATTCTTTCAAAAGGCAACCATTCTTGAATAGAATTATTTTTTTTCATAAACCTCCTTTTTTATAGAATTAAAAATATAAATTTTAACTATAATTAGATTACAATAATTTGTGCTTTTAGTCAATGTTTTTCGTATTCCATTTTTCGACATTTTATTTTATTTTATTTTTATGTATAAAAAAAATTAAATTAGACATAATATTAGCATAAGGTTAATATTAGTTGAACTAAGAGTAATATGGGATTTATTTTTTGAGTTTTATATTATTCGAGCAAAGATTTATAATGGTTTAATAACTTTAGATTATTATAAGTCGGCGACGAGAGTATATTGTTTGTATGTAAGCTATATTGTATTTTTTTATATTTTTAATATATGGTTGTAATATATGCAATATATTCGAAGTTAAGATTATTCTTGTATTTTATAGTGGTCATTTTTAGTCCCTTCGTGGATGAATATGGTTATTATTGGTGCATTAATAGTCGAGCAACTGATTAATATATTTGGTGAATAGCTTATTTATGCAGTAATGTATATTAGGTTAAAAGTTAGGTATATTAGTTTTAGCTGAAGATTAATACTAGCTTTATCGATAAGAAATAGCAAGGTAATATTCCTTGCTATTTCTTATTCTCCGTTATATATCTAAGTTTTTAACGAATTTTGCATTTGATTCTATAAATTGTCTTCTTGGGCCAATATCATCTCCCATTAAAATTGTAAAAATTTCATCTGCTTTTATTGCATCTTCTAGTTTTACTTTTACTAATATTCTTGTTTCCGGGTTCATTGTTGTTTCCCATAATTGTTCTGGGTTCATTTCACCTAAACCTTTGTATCGTTGAATATTAATTTGATCTCTTGCAATACCTTTTTCTGCTAATTCTTTAAAAGATTCATCTAAATCTTCATCTGTATAGCAATATATATCTGTCATTCCTTTTTTAGACAATTTGTATAATGGTGGTTGCGCCAAATAAACATTCCCATTTTCTATTAACGGTCTCATATATCTAAAGAAAAATGTTAAAAGCAATGTTCTAATGTGTGCACCATCAACGTCGGCATCTGCCATTATTATTACTTTTCCATATCTTATTTTTGTTATATCAAAATCAGCACCTATACCAGCACCAATTGCTAATATAACTGGATTCAATTTATCATTTCCATATATTTTGTCTGCTCTTGCTTTTTCAACATTAAGCATTTTACCCCATAAAGGTAAAATAGCTTGAAATTTTCTATCTCTTCCCTGTTTTGCACTACCTCCAGCTGAATCTCCCTCAACTATATATACTTCACAATTTTCGGCATCTTTTTCACTGCAATCTGCTAGTTTTCCTGGTAGTGTAGAAGTTTCTAATGCATTTTTTCTTCTTACTAATTCTCTAGCTTTTCTTGCTGCCTCCCTTGCTCTTGAGGCACTTATGCATTTTTCTAATATTGATTTTGCTACTGTTGGATTTTCTTCTAAATATGCTGAAAATTCCTCATTAACAACACTTTGTACTATTCCTGTAACATTACTATTACCTAATTTTGTCTTTGTTTGCCCTTCAAATTGTGGTTCTTTTACTTTAACTGAAATAACGGCAGTTATTCCTTCTCTTATATCTTCTCCTTGTAAGTTTCCGTCTTTTTCCTTTATTAAATTATGTGACTTTGCATAATCATTAAATGTTTTGGTAAGAGCTCTTTTAAATCCCTCTAAGTGTGTTCCCCCTTCTATTGTGTTAATATTATTAACAAAAGAATATATATTTTCTGAATATGCAGTTGTATATTGTATAGCTATTTCAATTGGAACCTCTCCATCTTTTTCTATATATATTGGTTTAGCATTTATCTTTTCTTTATTTTTATTTAAAAATTCTACAAATGAACTTAATCCACCCTCATAGTGAAATTCTGCCTTTTTCGGTGTTTCTTCTCTTAAATCTTCTATTGTAATTTTTAAACCTTTTGTTAAAAATGCCATTTCTCTAAATCTATTTTCTAATACTTCATATTCATATTCAAGTGTTTCAAATATTGTATCATCAGCTAAAAATCTTACTTTCGTACCAGTTTTATCAGAATCTCCTATCCTCTTTAATGGTTCTATTGTTTTTCCTCTTTCAAACTTCATCTCATATATGCCACCATCTCTTTGAATAGTAACTTCTACCCATGTTGATAAAGCATTTACAACAGATGCTCCAACTCCATGTAATCCCCCAGAAACCTTATAACCACTATCTCCACCAAATTTTCCACCTGCATGTAATTTAGTATATACCGTTTCTGCTGCTGATATTTTTGTTTTCGGATGTATATCTACTGGAATTCCTCTACCATTATCTTGTACACTTATTATATTCCCAGGCTCTATTTGTACATTTATTTCTGTACAGTATCCTGCTAAAGCTTCATCTACGCAGTTGTCTACAATTTCATATACTAAATGATGCAATCCTCTTACAGAAACACTACCAATATACATTCCTGGTCTTTTTCTTACTGCTTCTAATCCTTCTAGAACCTGTATTTGATCTGCTCCATATTTATGCTCGTATTTTTCCATTACTTTATACCTCCAATTTTATTAGTCCTTCTTTCTAAGGTGCTTGTGGATATGTTAGAAATATATCCTCTTGTTTCATTTTTTTCTACTGTTATTATTAGTGATTTTTTATTTTTTTCTGATACATCTATTATCTTATCACTAATATTTATATTTTTGCAAACATTTTCTAAATTTTCTTTTTTTTCTAGTGTTTCTATATTTAGAATAGCTATAATTCCATTGGTATCTATTAAGGTATCTTTTCCTATATGCAAATACACTAAATTATCTCTCCTTTTTTTACTTGATACAAGTAATAATCCACATTTTCATTAATAAAGTTTATTTTTTCTGCACAAGTTATTATTACTTGTGTATTATTTATATTATTCAAAAAATTTCTTCTTCTTTTTATATCTAGTTCTGACATAAAATCATCTAATAGTAAAATTGGCTCTTCTTCAATTTCATCATGAATCACTTGTAATTCAGACAATTTTAGCGATAATACTGCTGTTCTATTTTGCCCTTGAGATCCATAGATACTTAATTCTTTGTCATTTATGTATACCTCAAAATCTTCTCTATGTATCCCCTTTGTTGTATATCCTTTTATAATGTCTAATTTTCTTCTTTGTGTTAATAAATCCATATAATTTTTCTTATTTTCACAACAAGATGTATAAATAATATCAATTTTTTCATTATCATTTGTTATTTTTTTATGTATTATGTTTATCTTTTCTATAATTTTATTTATAAACTCTCTTCTATAATTACTTATTATATTACCATATTCAACTAGCTTTTCATCCCATATCTCCAATAAATTCTCTGCTTTTCCCTCTTGTCTTATCTGTCTTAAATAATTGTTTCTTTGTTCTAATGTTTTATTATACATATTTAGAATGTATACATAATTTGGTCTTAATTGTCCTATCATCATATCTAAAAATCTTCTTCTTAGTGCAGGAGTTCCTTTTAATATATTAATATCATCTGGTGTAAATATAACAATATTTATTTTACCTAATAGCTCACTTAATTTTTTAATTTTTACACCATTTACTAAAATTTGCTTTTTATCAGAAATACAAATTAAAATGTTTCCATCTCTGTCTTTTTTAGAATACTCAACTTTTATCCTAGCATTTTCTTCACCTAATTTAATAAGCTCTTTTTCTCGTGTTGTTCTAAAAGATTTTCCAAAAGCACATAAGAAAATTGCTTCTAAAATATTAGTTTTGCCCTGTGCATTATCTCCATAAAAAACATTTATATTTTTTTTTAATTTTATTTCTTGATTCTCATAGTTTCTAAAATTATGTAATTCTACTTTGTTTATGTGCATATTATTCCTTCATTCTTATTGGTAAAATCATATATATATAATCTCCATCATCAATAGGTCTTATAATACATGGTGAAATACTTGTACCAAAATCAACATATATTTCTGGGTCATCTATTGCACGTAACGCATCCAAGAAATATTTAGGATTAAATCCTGCCTCTAGGTTTTGTCCTTCTGTAGCACAATAAATTTCTTCTTTTGCATCTCCTGTTTGATTTGTACAAGATATTATAACTTTACCTATATCCACACATACTTTAACAGGATATTTTTTTTCTTTTTCTATTGCTGATGCAGAAATCAAACTTATTCTTTCAAAACAGTCTTGAATATTTTTTCTATCTACCCTTATCCTTGTTTCCCAGTTTTCTGGAATAACACTTGAATAATTTAAAAATTCCCCATCTAATAATCTTGTTACAATTTTGCAATTTTCCATTTCAAATAATGCTTGATTTTTATTTACTCCTATTTTTACTATATCAAAAGAGTCTAATAAAATTTTATTTATTTCATTTAAAGTTCTGCCTGGTATTACAGCAACAAAATCTTTTACTGCTTCTTTTAAAGCTTTAGTTTTCCATGCCAATCTAAATCCATCAACAGCAACAACATTTAATCTATTATTTTTAATTTCAAATAAGCATCCTGTAAAAATTGGTCTATTTTCTTCTGTACTAACAGCAAAAATAGTTTTTCTTATCATTTCTTTTAAAGATTTTTGTTCTAATTCTATAGAATTTTCAACATCTATCTTTGGAAGTTCTGGAAATTCTTCTGGATTCATTGTTGCTAATTTATATAATGAACCTTCACATTCTATTATTAGTAAATTATTCTTATCTAAAGATATACTTATTTCTGTATCTGGTAATTTTCTTATAATTTCACTAAACATTATACTATTTACAACAGTAGCACCTTGTTCTATTATTTGTGCTTCATTAATAATATATTCTATCCCCATTTCTAAATCATATGTTGTAAACTTTATATCATTATCATTAGTTTGAATTAAAATTCCTTCTAATATAGGCATTGTTGTTTTACTAGCAACAGCTTTTGTTACGGAATTAATAGCTTTAAGGATATTTTCCTTTTCACAAACTATTTTCATTTTTATCGTCTCCTTATTATAATATAATTTAATATTTTTAGTAGTAGTAATAGTAGGTTATGTGGATTATGTGGAAAACCCTGTGCATATCTTATTTCCTTAAGAAAAACAATGTTAATAATTTCGTGGAAAACTAATAAAGTTATCTACAGTGTGAAAATTATTTTGTGAGTAAGTTTAATATTAACAAGTTTTATACAAACAATTAACAATTATATGTGAATATCTAATGCATTGTTTCCGTAGGAAGAGAAAGCAATTTTTTTTGCAAACACAATTTTATCAAACACAAATTTTTGAAAAAACCATATAGTTATTTATATATGAATTATTTGTCTGATGTAAGCAAGTTTTTAACACTATCCACAATTCTTTTTGTGCTTGGATTTTCTTTTACTTCATTCTCGATTTTATTACAAGCGTGTAAAACTGTAGTATGATCTCTTTTTCCAAATTTAGCTCCTATCACTGTCAATGGTTGTCCAGCAACACTTCTACATAAATACATTGCAATTTGTCTAGGAAATGTTACATCAGCAGACCTTTTTATTCCTTTTAAATCATTAACAGTAATATTAAAATATTTAGAAATTGTTTCTTGTATCAATTCTATTGAAAGTACTTTTTCTTTTTGAGTAACAACATCATTAATTGCTTTTTCAGCCATCTCCATAGTTATTGGACTATTGATTAAAGAAGCTTTAGCAATTAATTTATTTAATGTACCTTCTAATTCTCTTATATTAGAATCTATTTTTGTAGCAATGTTAGATAAAATATCGTCATCTATAATAATATTATCTAATTGTGCTTTCTTTCTTAAAATAGCTAAACGTGTTTCATAATCTGGATTTGAAATGTCAGCAATAAGACCCCATTCAAACCTTGACTTTAATCTATCTTCTAGAAAATTAATATCTTTAGGAGGCCTATCACTAGATATAACTATTTGTTTACCACTTTCATGAAGCGCATTAAAAGTATGAAAAAATTCTTCTTGAATTCTTTCTTTACCTGCAATAAATTGAATATCATCTATTAACAATACATCTATATTTCTATATTTATTTCTGAATTGTTCGTTTTTATTATCTTTAATTGCATTAATTAATTGATTAGTGAATTTTTCAGAAGTAACATATAATATACTTGTATTTTTATTATGTACTAATATTTCATTTGCAATAGCATGCATTAAATGAGTTTTGCCCAAACCAACGCCACCATATAAAAAAAGTGGATTATATGATGTGGCAGGAGCTTCTGCTACAGCTAACGCAGCAGCATGTGCAAATCTATTGTTATTTCCAACAACAAAACTTTCAAACGTATATTTAGGATTTAAGTTAGAATTTAAAGTTTGAGTGTATTGTCCTACTTGTGATATAGATGATTCTTGCTCATCTTCATTATCTTCATTTAATATAACTGTAATATCCCATTCTTTGTTTGTTAAATATTTAAAAGTGTTTTTGAATAATTCATAATAACGTGACATTATGGAATCTTTTTGGAATTGTGTATGTGCTACTAAAACGATAGTGTTATTATCCATACTTTGCAATTCTAAATCTTTAATCCATGTCTCATAAGATATTTTTGTAACTTCACCTTTTAACAATTCTTTTGTTTTTTCTAAAAATTCATCTAATTCTTCCCTCTGCATTTCTTTTTCAATCCTTCCAGTTATCCACAGAGTTATCCACAAATGTTGATAACTCTGTGTGTAAATAAATTTATTATTATAAAATAGTAAAAACAAAAATCTAGAAAAGTCTTGTTGCCCTACTGTTTTTCTATCATATCAAAAATGTAACAAAATAGTCAATACATAAAATAAATAAATGTGGAAAACTTTTAAAAATTGTGAAAAGTTACTTCTAAATATTGACATATTCATATTAAGTGTTATATAATTATACTACTTGTGAAAATAAAGTTAAATATATCTATTACGATAGAGAAATAATATGCAGGAGGTGCAAAAATGAAAAGAACATATCAACCTAAAAAAAGACAAGAACAAAAAGAACATGGTTTTATGAAAAGAATGAAAACAGCATCAGGAAGAAAAATATTAAAGGCAAGACGTGCAAAAGGAAGAAAAAAAATAAGTGCGTAAGAGAAAAGGTCACGTGAATGTGACCTTTTTGAAATAGAAAATATAGAATTTGAGTGATTTTATGAAAAAAAAGAAAACATTAAGAAAAAATTATGAGTTTAAAAATGTGTTAACAAAAGGAAAGATGTACGCGGGAAAACAAATTCTTATTTATATTTCTAAGAACAAACTCAATGAAAACTTAATAGGAATTGCAATTAGTTCCAAATTATGTAACGCAGTTAAAAGAAATAACATAAAGAGGAAAATAAAAGAAAATTATAGACTAATTGAAAATAAGATAAAAAAAGGAAATAATATAGTATTTCTATGGAATAAAAACACTGAAATAGATGAATTGAACTTTCACACTATAAAAAAAGATATGGAAAATATTTTTAGCAAGGCAGGAATAATGGAATGAAAGCTATATTTATAAAGATGATTTTATTTTATCAAAAAAGGCTATCACCATTAATCAGTTCTACAGGAATTAAGTGTAAGTATTATCCATCTTGTTCAGAATATACAAAACAAGCAATAGAAAAGTATGGCTCAATTAGAGGAGTTTGTTTAGGAATAATCAGAATTTTAAAGTGTAATCCATTTTCAAAAGGTGGATATGACCCTTTAAAGTAGTAAAAAATTAAATATATTAAAAAAGTTCATGCCTAAGGAAGGAATGATAGTAAATATGGGTTTTATTTCAGAAATATTTGGCTACGTGTTAAATTTTTTATATGGAATATTTAATAATTATGGAATTGCAATAATTGTCTTTTCTGTATTACTTAGAATAATTTTAATACCAATAACAATAAAACAGCAAAAAGCATTAAAGAAAAATGCTAAACTGCAAAAAGAAATGAAAGAAATACAGGAAAAATACAGGTCAAATCCGGAAAGATTAAATCAAGAGACAATAGAGTTATATAAAAGAGAAAAAATGGGGCCATTTAGTGGTTGCCTTAGTGGGATTTTACAAATAGTAATAATATTATCTGTATTTTGGCTTGTAAGTAAGCCTCTAACATATATGAAAAAAATTAATCCAGAAATAATAGAAAAATATGCTCAAGAGCTAAAAGAAGATGGAACGAATTCTTCATATACAGAAATAGCAATAATAAATAAAAAAGCGGCAGAAGATCCAGAAGTATATATAAATATGGAATTCTTAGGATTAGATTTAAGTAAAGTACCAACACAAAGCTTGGATGATTATAAGGTATATATAATTCCAATACTGTATGTTATTTCTTCTATAATTTCAATAAAATTAACAACAAAGATGAGTAATAAAAATAATACAAAAAAAGAGAAAAAATTCTTATGTGAAGCGAACGATAAAGATAACATAAAAGAAGAAAAACAACCAGACGAAATGGAAATGATGCAACAAATGAATAATAATATGTCATATATGATGCCAATAATGTCTGTATTAATAGCAATTATAGCTCCTTTAGGATTAGCGTTATATTGGTTTATAAGTAATGTATTAATGATAATTGAAAGATTAATTATAGATAAATTTATAAATCAAAAGGAGGAAATTGAAAATGAATAGCGTAATAGCAGAGGGAAAAACTACAGCAGAAGCAATAGAAAATGGATTAAAACAACTAAATGTATCAAAGGATAAAGTAAACATAAAGGTATTAGAAAATGCAGAAAAAAGAAGCTTCTTTAGTATTTTAGCACCAAGAGTGGTAAAAGTGGAGCTAACATTAAAAGATGTAAAAGAACATTATGCTCCAATGCAAGAACATGTTAATCAAATTACTCCAGAGCAAATAGAAATAGCAAAAAAGAATTTAACAGTTTTTTTAGATGAATTCTCTACAAAATTTGAAGATTTTGATTATGATATAAAGGTAAATGGAAATGACATAAATGTTGAATTAAAGGGAAATGATTCAAGTAAGCTAATAGGCTATAGAGGAGAAACCTTAAATTCAATACAGATAGTAATGTCTACAATTGCTAATAAAAATGTAATGGGGAAGGTAAGAATAATATTAGATATTGCAGGTTATAGAGAAAAAAGAAAAAAGGTTTTAGAGGATTTAGCAGACAAAATTTCAAAAACTGTAATAAAAACAGGAAAAACTATAATGCTAGAACCAATGCCAGCATATGAGAGAAAAATAATACATACTAGATTACAAAATAATGAAAAAGTAAAAACATTTAGTAAGGGAGAAGAACCTTATAGAAAAATAGTTATATCAAAAAATAAATAATAAAAATCAGAAGTCAAAGTTCAGATTTTAGTTTTAACACTATTTCTAACTTTGACTTTTTTAGGAGGATAATAATGAATACAATTGCTGCTATATCAACTGCGATGGGAGCAGGAGGAATAGGTATAATAAGAATGAGCGGAAAAGAATGTTTTGATATTTTAGACAAAATATTTGAACCTGCTAAAAAAGAAAATATAGATAAAATAAAAGGTTATTCTATTAAATATGGATACATAGTAAATAAAGAAACTAATGAAAAAATAGATGAGGTTTTAGTTTCATACTTTAAAAGTCCAAAAAGCTATACAACAGAGGATATGTGCGAAATTAATTCTCACGGGGGAATCGTTGTAGAAAAAGAAATTTTAGAATTATGTATAAAAAATGGGGCTATATTGGCTGAACCAGGAGAATTTACAAAAAGAGCTTTCTTAAATGGAAGAATGGATTTAGCGCAAGCAGAATCTGTCATGGATTTGATTAATTCTAAAACAAGTAGAGAAGCAAAGGCTTCTATAAATCAACTTAAGGGAGGACTTTCAAAGGAAATAAATCTGATAAAAAAACAACTATTAGACATAATGGCAGACATAGAAGCAACAATAGATTACCCAGAGTATGATATAGAAAATGTTACACAGAAGAGTGTTGAAAAAAAATTAAAATCTGTAAAAGAAGAATTAGAACATTTAGAAAAAAGTTTTGATAATGGTAAAATATTAAGAGATGGAGTAAAAACAGTTATAATTGGAAAACCTAATACAGGTAAGTCGTCGCTTTTGAATTTACTGTTAAAGGAAGACAGAGCTATTGTTAGTGAAATAGAAGGTACAACAAGAGATACAATAGAAGAGTATATTTCTATAAATGGAATTCCTATAAAAATTGTGGATACAGCTGGAATAAGAAATACAAGTGATAAAATAGAAAAAATTGGAGTAGAAAAAGCTATAAATTTAATTGATGAATCTGACTTAATAATTGCAATTTTTGATAATTCAAATAATTTAGAAGAAGATGATGAAAAAATATTGGAATTAATAAAAAATAAAAATGCCATTATCTTATTAAACAAAATAGATAAGGAAGATAAGATGAACGACGAGAATAAAAAAATAGCCAGTTTAAATAAAAAGACAATAAAGATATCTACTAAAACAAAAAATGGCTTAAATGAACTATATGATGCGATAACAGAAATGTTTGATTTTGAGGAGATAGAAAAAGGAGAAGAAACGGTTATAACAAACATTAGGCACAAGAATCAGATAAGTATGGCAATAAAAAATGTTATTAACGCTATAAAAACAGTTGATGAAAATATGCCAATAGATATTATTGCAATATATATAAAGCAAATATTAGAAGATTTAAGTAAGATAACAGGCGATAATGTGTCAGAAGATATTATAAACGAAATTTTTTCTAAATTTTGTCTTGGAAAATAAAATTTAACCTATAGGTAAAGCCTTGCAAGAGTAGGGATACAAAGGAAAATGTTGAAAACAAAAGTGGCATTATTTGACAAAAAGACAAAACGTTTTTAAATATAATGGACTAAATAATAAAAAATATAAATATTGATAAAAATAGTGTTTGGACAAAACCGTGTTTCTGTTTCATGGAAAACGGCTTAAATAATGGGTTTAATGAAAAAAGGAGAATGTATATATGAAATATGATGCAGGAAAATATGATATAGCAGTTATTGGCGCAGGCCATGCTGGATGTGAAGCAGCACTTGCTACTGCAAGAATGGGTTTAAAAACTTTACTATTTTCTACTACATTAGAAGCAGTTGCAAATATGCCATGTAATCCACACATAGGAGGAAGTTCAAAAGGTCATCTGGTTAGAGAATTAGACTGCCTAGGGGGAGAGATGGGCAAGAATATAGACAAATCTTTTACACAAATAAGAATGTTAAATACATCAAAAGGACCAGCTGTGTATTCTTTAAGGGCACAGGCGGACAGAAAAAAATATCAAGCAGAAATGAAACATACATTGGAAAAACAAGAGAATCTATTTCTTAAACAAGCAGAAATTGTGGATATATGTGTAGAAAATGATAAGGTAAAAAGTATAGAGACAAATGTAGGCGCAATTTATAATGTTGAATGTGTAATAATTGCGACAGGAACATATTTAAGGGGAAAAATACATATAGGTGAAACCAATTATGATAGTGGACCAGATGGAGTATTTCCATCTATTAAACTTGCGGATGTATTAAAAAGATTAAATATAGAAATATTTAGATTTAAAACTGGGACTCCTGCAAGAATTAATAGAAAAAGCGTAGATTTTTCTAAAATGGAAATACAAGAAGGAGATATTAATCCAGAAGCTTTTTCACTAGAGGACAAAATTGACAAGGATACAAAACAGTTGCCATGTTACTTAACATATACAAATGAAAAAACTCATGAAGTTATAAGGAAAAATTTATATCGTTCACCATTATATTCTGGTAAAATAGATGCTACAGGACCAAGATATTGTCCATCTATAGAAGATAAAGTAGTAAGATTTGCTGATAAAGAGAGACACCAAATATTTATAGAACCTATGGGAGAAAATACAGAAGAAATGTATGTGCAAGGAATGAGCTCATCACTTCCGGAAGACGTGCAAATAGAGATGTATAGAACAATAGCTGGCTTAGAAAATGTGGAATTTACAAGACCGGCATATGCTATAGAATATGATTGTATAAATCCTATGGAACTTAAGCTATCATTAGAGCATAAAAAAATAGAAGGAATGTTTTTTGCAGGACAAATAAATGGAACATCTGGATATGAAGAAGCAGCTGTTCAGGGCTTAGTGGCAGGAATTAATGCAGGTTTGAAAATAAAAAAGGAAACTCCATTAATTTTAAAAAGATCAGATGGATATATAGGTGTTTTGATTGATGATATAGTTACCAAAGGGACAAACGAGCCGTATAGAATGATGACCTCAAGGGCAGAATATAGATTACTACTAAGGCAGGACAATGCGGATTTAAGATTGACACCAATAGGATATAGGGTAGGCTTAATAAGTGAAAAAAGATATAATGAATTCAAAAATAAAAAAGAGATGATAGAAGAAGAGATAAATAGATTGAAAAAAACAACAATAAAGCCAACTGATGAAGTAAATCAATTATTAAGAAAATTTAATTCTTCTTCAATAGATACAGGTGTAAAATTAGCTGATTTGCTAAAAAGAACAGAAATTACATATGAAATATTGCAACCAATAGATATAGAAAGAGAAGATTTACCAAACGAAGTAATAGAAGAGGTAGAAATACAAATAAAATATGAAGGATATATAAAGTTACAAGAAGAGCAAGTAGAAAAATTTAAAAAATTAGAAAATAAAGTAATACCAGAAAAAATAAGATATGATGAAATAAAAGGATTACGATTAGAGGCTAGACAAAAATTAGACAAAGTAAAACCTATATCAGTAGGACAAGCAAGCAGAATATCAGGTGTTTCACCAGCTGATATATCAGTATTATTAGTATATTTAGAGCAAATGAAAGGAAAAATTTAAGAATGGAAAACTTTAATAAAACAATTATAGAATTATCAAGGAAAATTGATGTTGAAATAGATGAACAAATGTGCAAACAATTCTATCAATATATGAAATTACTATTAGAATGGAATGAAAAAATTAATTTAACCGCAATAACAGAAGAAAATGAAGTAATATTAAAACATTTTATAGATAGTTTAACAATAAATAAATATATTGAAGAAGGAGAAACAATAATTGATATTGGAACAGGTGCTGGATTTCCAGGTATACCACTTGCAATAACAAAAATGGAGAATAAAATAACACTAGTAGATTCATTAAACAAGAGAATAAATTTCTTATTAAAGGTTAAAGATGCTCTTAAACTTAATAATGTAGAGGCGATACATGGCAGAGTTGAAGAAATAGGAAAAAACTGTAATCATAGAGAGCATTACAATGTAGTCACCTCAAGAGCGGTAGCAAAATTAAATATCTTATTAGAATATATGATGCCATTAGTAAAAGTTGGCGGAAAATGTATTTGTATGAAAGGTTCTAACATAGATGAGGAAATAGAACAATCAAAGAAAGCTCTAAATATTTTAGGTGGTGAAATAATAAAAGTAGATAAAATGGTACTTCCTAGTACAGATATTTCTAGAAATATTATATTAATAAAAAAAGTAAGGGAAACACCAAAGCAATACCCTAGAAAGCCTGGTACACCTGCAAAGGAGCCGATTGCTTAGAATATGTAGAAGATACAAAAAAAATAAAATATTTTAAAAAATTTCATTGACATATTAATAATATTTTTATATTATTAATATGTTAAATTTTTTATAAATGGAGGCAATCAATTTGGGAAAAGTAATATCAATAGCAAATCAAAAAGGAGGAGTCGGAAAGACTACTACCGCAATAAATTTAAGCACTATCTTAGCTAAAAAAGGAAAAAAAGTATTAATGATAGATGCAGACCCACAAGGCAACGCAACAAGTGGCGTAGGTGGAGATAAAGAAGTAGAAATTTCAGTGTATGACTTATTAATTGAAGATATAGAATTGAATGAAGCAATTCAAAAGACTAAAATAAAAAATCTAGATATATGTGCTTCAAATATAAATTTGGCAGGGGCAGAGGTACAACTTGTTAATATGGAGAAAAGAGAGTACAGACTAAAAGAAAAATTAGATCCAAAAAAGAATAATTATGATTACATAATAATTGATTGCCCTCCTTCATTAGGTTTAATTACATTAAATGCATTTACCGCATCTGATAGTGTTTTAATACCAGTTCAATGTGAATACTATGCTTTGGAAGGTCTTGGACAACTGATGAATACAATAGATTTAGTAAAAAGACACCTAAACAAAAGTTTGGAAATCGAAGGCGCTTTATTGACTATGTTTGACATTAGGACAAACTTATCTAATCAAGTTGTTAAAGAAGTTAAGAGATATTTTGAGAACAAGGTATATAAAACAGTTATTCCAAGAAACGTAAAATTAAGTGAAGCACCAAGCTATGGAATGCCTATTACAGTATATGATCCAAGGTCAAAGGGAGCAAAAAGTTATGAGAAATTTGTTAAAGAGTTGATGAAGGCAAACGAAAATGATAGTAAAGGAAAGCACGCAAAATAAAAAGAAAGGAAAGTGAATACAATGGCAAAAAAAACAGGATTAGGTAAAGGGCTAGACGCATTGTTTAGTGATAAACCATTAACACAGGCAGAAGAAGAAAAAATATTAAAAGAGGGTGAAGAATTAGTACAAAATATTAAAGTGATTGAAATAGAGCCAAATAAAGAACAACCAAGAAAGCACTTTGACAGTGAAAGTTTAGAGGATTTGGCAAAATCAATTAAAAGGTATGGGGTAATTCAACCAATAATAGTAAACAAGAAAGACAACTATTATATGATAGTAGCAGGAGAAAGAAGATGGAGAGCTTCAAAAATTGCGGGATTAACGGAAATACCATGTATAGTAAGAGATAATGACGAAAGAAAAAATAGAGAAATAGCATTAATAGAAAATATTCAGAGAGAAGATTTAAATCCAATAGAAAAGGCTAGAGGATTTAAGCAATTATTAGATGAATATGAATTGACACAGCAAGAACTAGCTGATATGGTTGGAATTAGTAGAAGTGCATTAGCTAATACTGTAAGGTTATTGAATTTAGATCCAAGGATAATGAAGTTAGCAGAGGAAGGAAAATTGTTAGAGTGCCATTGTAGATCTTTAATGGCAATAGATGATGTAGAAAAGCAATATAAAGCAGCATTAAGAATAATTGAAAATGGAGATACGGTAAGAGACATAGAAAGAAAAGTAAAAAATACAAGAGAAGCAAGAAGTAAAAAAGATAATAAATATGAAGCAATATACAGAGATATAGAAGATTCATTCCAAAGTTTTTTTGGAACAAAGGTAAAATTAAATGCAAAAAAAAGAAGTGGAACAATTACAATTCAATATTCAACAAATGAAGAACTAGAAAGATTATTAGAATTAATAAAACAGTAAGAAATGTATTGACAAATACGGATAAATTGTGTTAATATATAAAAGGTTGCTATAAATAGCAACTAAATGGAGAGGTGGTCGAGTTGGTTTATGGCACCAGTCTTGAAAATTGGCGTAGGTTT